>Ga0102588_1000058_pt1 | contig 265620 bp, 264 predicted proteins | sample AraplaMF_Col_mMS_FD_76854 | JGI IMG/M metagenome (GOLD analysis project Ga0102588, IMG submission 76854) | Arabidopsis root microbial communities from the University of North Carolina, USA - plate scrape MF_Col_mMS (SPADES assembly) (version 2) | ecosystem: Host-associated > Plants > Roots >... | reverse complement strand
AACGCCTCTGGCGCCGACATCCCCTCTCCCCAGCGGGGAGAGGGCAGGGTGAGGGGGCTCCGGGTACCGTTAGCCGCTATAGTTCCCGAATAGGAACAACCGGCCTGGTAAGGGGTTGAGAGTGCCGCGAATGAACGCATTTTTCCGTTTCGCAATCTGTATTGCTGCCCTCTCTGCCGTAGCGCCATCCGCCATGGCCCACAGCCGCACATCCTCTGCCAATCACACCGGCATCCCCGTCCCGGAAATCTCCCACGGTGAAATGGCCGTGATGGCCGATTATCGCGACCGGATCATCGCGCTTGCATCCACCGCCACCGATACCGACGAGCCGTTCCGCCGAGTGCTGAACTATGCGCAGATCCAATATTCCTACTGTCTCTGGGGCCGCATGCCTGGCAGCGTGACGGATGAGGAGAGCCCGTTCAACGAATGCGCCCATGCCTATCTCGCGGCGACCAAGGCGGTGCTGATGTCACTGCGCGAGATGCCTCGGGAGGCTGCGGCGGCTGATGCGATCGTTTCGGAGGCCGATGCCGATATGATCAGGCGCGGACTGTCGTTGATCACCTGCCGTTTCAGCGGCGAGGCCTTCAATACGGCCGATATTATCAGGCCGCGCTGGAGCGAGATACCGCTGCATACGGCGAGCATGGCGTCGCTGACCGGCTTCTTCGCGCTTGTTTTCGGCGTCTTCCTGGCAGGACGCCGGTGGCTCAAGGTTCAGTCTTCGGAGTAGCGCTGCTCCCGCCAGGGATCGCCGAACATGTGATAGCCGTTCATTTCCCAGAAGCCTGCTTTGTCTGCGGGCATCAGATCGATGCGGCGCAGCCATTTGGCGCTTTTCCAGAAATAGAGATGCGGCACGATGAGGCGCATCGGGCCACCGTGATCGGCCGTCAGCGGCTGCCCCTCCCAGGCGGTCGCGAGGATCGCGTCCTCGGCGGCGAAATCGGCGAGCGGCAGATTGGTGGTGTAGCCGTCATAGCTCGTCAGCATGACGTAGTTCGCCTCCGCCTTGGGCATGGCGCGGTCGAGCAGGTCGCGGGTCGCGACACCCTTCCACTTGTTGTCGTAGCGCGACCATGTGGTGACGCAGTGGATGTCGGAGACGAAACTGCTCTGCTCCAGCGCCTGAAAGTCGCGCCAGGAGAGCGTCAGCGGCGTTTCCACCAGGCCACGGACTTCCAGCTTCCATGTGTCGAGCGCAATCGACGGCTGCTCGCCGAGGTCGAGAACCGGCCAGTTCTTCACCAGATGCTGCCCGGGCGGCAGGCGGTCGGTTTCCGGGCGGGCGATGCGGCCGGTCAGGAACTTGCCTTCGGCGGCCCAGCGCCGCTTGGAAGTGGTCAGTTTGCTGTCTTCGGGAGTCTGCTCGTCGGTCATGACATTCGTCCTCTCGCATTGCAGCGATAGGACAATCTGGAGCCGCAGCTGTCAAGGCGGCCACACCTCTTGGAATCCGCCTCCGCCCTCATTACAATCGTCCCGTCGGGGATGCCTTCCTGGGGAGGGAGGCAGAATGGGAGGAGCCGCCGCTGTCTCAGAGGCACAGGCTTATATTCGCGCTGTTTTCAGTGCCTTTCGTCGTTTTCGCCTTTTTCTATTACGGCGGATCGGTGGCGACGCGCGCCTATATGGCCGAGGCCTCGGCCCAGGCGGGTACGGCGCTGCGCCTTGCCGTTTCGGCGCTCAGCGGCCATCTCAACCGCTATGAGGCACTGCCGGCGCTGATTGCCGATCACGACGACATCAAGGAACTGGTCGCCCACCCCGAAGACAGGGGGCTGCGGGATGCCGCCAATCTCTATCTCAAGGAGATCAACCATCTCCTGAAATCCTCCGATATCTATGTGATCACGCCTGACGGCGAGACGATCGCCGCCAGCAATTTCGATCTGCCCGACAGTTTCGTCGGCGAGAATTTCAGCTACCGTCCCTATTTCCAGGAAGCGATCGCCGGCAAGCAGTCGCGTTTCTATGCGCTCGGCACCACATCGCTGAAGCGCGGCTATTATTTCGGTTCGCCGATCAGGGTGGGCGACGAGATTCGAGGTGTCATCGTCTTCAAGGTCGATATCGACATGATCGAGTCCTCTTGGACGGGCGGCGAATACCGCATCTTCGTCTCCGACCCCGAGGGCATCATCTTCATGTCCGGCAAGCCGGAATGGCTCTACAACAGCATTCTGCCGCTGACCGCCGACCGCATGCAGCGCACCGAGGCGTCGCGGCGCTACGCTAATGCGACGCTCGCGGCACTGCCGCTGAGCCGCAGCCGCTTCGAGGATCACGATCTGATGGGGCTGATCGAGGAAGGCGTGCAGAAGGAATATCTGGTGCTTTCCAGCTACATGACGGCCGAGGACTGGACGGTCAACGTGCTGCTCGACACCGGCTCCGTCCGGGCGCAGGCGCGCACGGCGCTTGCGGCGGTCTTTCTGTTTCTCTGCATTGCCGGGCTTGCCTTCGCAGTGCTGCGCCAGCGGCGCATGCGGCTGAACGAGCGCATGCATCTGCAGGCCGAAGCGCGCAACGAGCTGGAGCGGCGTGTCGAGGAGCGCACCGCGGATCTGGCGCGCGTCAACAGCCGCATCGAGGAGGAGATCGCCGAACGCCGCCTGACCGAAAAGCAGCTGCGCCAAACGCAGGCCGATCTCATCCAGGCGGGCAAGCTTGCCGGTCTCGGCCAGATGTCCGCCGCACTCTCTCACGAGTTCAATCAGCCGCTGGCGGCCGCCAAGACCTATACCGATAGCGCCACCGTGCTGCTCGATCGCGGGCGCACGGATGAGGCGCAGGACAATATCCGCCGGATCGGCGGGCTGATCGACCGGATGGCGTCGATCAGCAAGCACCTGCGCAATTTCGCCCGCAAGCCGAACGAGAAGCTCGGCCCGGTGCCATTGGACGAAGCGATCCGCGATACGCTGGAGATCGTCGCCTGGCGGATCAAGGCCGCCGATGCCGACCTCCGGCTCGATCTCGGCCTGCATCCGCCCGTCGTGCGAGCGGGCTCCGTGCGTCTGCAGCAGGTGCTGGTCAATGTCATCTCGAATGCCGCCGATGCCGTCGAGGGACTGGAGGATCGGCGCATCGAGGTGCGGGCCTCGGAGGAGGCAGGCAGGGTGGTGCTGACGGTTCGCGACTTCGGTCCCGGCGTGCCGGCGGCGATTGCCGAGCGCATCTTCGATCCGTTCTTCACGACCAAGGGTGTCGGCAAGGGGCTCGGGCTTGGGCTTTCGATCTCCTACAATATCATCAAGGACTTCGGCGGCAGCCTGACGGTCGCCAATCATCCGGATGGCGGAGCAGAGTTCCGTATCGAGCTGCAATCGGCCGCGGGCGCCATGCCGGAGGCGGCGGAATGAGCGAACAGAAGATCCTGCTCGTGGATGACGAGGAGGAGCTGCGCCGCTCGACGGCGCAGGCGCTGGAACTCTCGGGCTTCGATGTCGAGACCTTCTCCAATGCCGACCATGTGCTGGAGCTGATCGGCTACAGTTTTCCGGGCGTCGTCGTCAGCGATATCCGCATGCCCGGCACCGATGGCATGACACTGATGAGCCGCATCCGCGAGATCGATGCGGAAGTGCCCGTCATTCTGGTTACCGGTCATGGCGACGTGCAGCTGGCGGTAAAGGCGATGCGCGAGGGCGCCTATGATTTTATCGAGAAGCCGTTCACGCCGCAGATGCTGGCTGGCGTTATCAAGCGCGCCTTCGAGCGGCGTAGCCTCGTGCTCGAAAACCGACTGCTGAAGGCGGTTGCCGGCAAGCGGGACGATATCGAGGCGCGGCTGCCGGGCCGCACGCAGGTGATGGTCGATCTGCGCTATCGCATCCGGGCGATCGGGGCGAGCGACGCCGATACGCTGATCGTCGGCGAGACCGGCGCCGGAAAGGAAGTGGTGGCGCGGGCGCTGCACGATATCAGCGCCCGGGCAAGCCGCCCGTTCATCGCCATCAATTGCGCCGCTCTTCCGGCAAACCTGATCGAGAGCGAGCTTTTCGGCCACGAGGCTGGCGCCTTTCCGGGCGCGGTGCGTCCGCGCTACGGCAAGTTCGAACATGGCCGCGGCGGCACCATCCTGCTCGACGAGATCGGCTCGATGCCGTTCGATCTGCAGGCCAAGTTTCTGCGCGTGCTGCAGGAGCGGGTGATCTCGCGCCTCGGCTCCAACGAGATCGTGCCGCTCGACGTGCGCTTCATCGCCACCAGCAAGGTCGATCTGGAGGAGGAGGTCGCAGCTGGACGCTTCCGCGCCGATCTCTTCTACCGGCTGAATGTCGCGACGCTGCATGTGCCGGCGCTGACGCAGCGCAGGGCGGATATTCCGCTACTCTTTCTCCAGCTGGTGCGCGAGGCGGCGGCGCGCTATGGGCGCGACGACCTGCCGGTTTCGCCGGATCTGATCTCCGATATCGCCCAGCGCGACTGGCCGGGCAATGTGCGCGAACTGCGCAATGCCGCCGACCGTTTCGTGCTTGGTCTCGATGGCGGCGAGCGGCCGAATGGTGAGGCGACGGGGCTCGCCGACCGCGTGGCGGAGTTCGAGCGCGGGGTGATTGCCAGCGCGCTGGTTGCGCATGGCGGCAGCCTCAAGCCGGTCTACGAGTCGCTGCAGATTTCGCGCAAGACGCTGTACGAGAAGATGCAGAAATACGGGCTCGACAAGAAGCTGCTGGTTTCCGAATAGGCCGAATGGGTGGATTTCCACCCATCGTCTTTGGCCTTTGTTTCCAAATCGACCCATGGTGCAGCGCACGCAGGCGAAATCTCTGCCCGATCGCATGCCCGGCCGATTGCGGCTTGCCCGTTTACGACCTGTTAATGGCCTCATCTCACCGGCGCATGGGAAGCGCCGGCGGAGCCTGTTTTCATCAGGGAGGAAAACGATGAAACTCTTCAAGGCCATGCTTGGCATGACGGCGGCCGCTGCCGTCTCTCTTTTTGCTGCCGGTGCATCCGCACAGGGCTATCCTGAACGCACCATCACCATGGTCGTGCCGTTCGCGGCCGGCGGCCCGACGGACACCGTCGCGCGCCTGGTCGCCGAATCCATGTCGAAGGATCTCGGACAGCAGATCGTTGTCGAAAACGTTGGCGGCGCCGGTGGCACGCTCGGTGCGGGTCGCGTTGCGGCTGCCGATCCGGATGGCTACACGATCCTGCTTCACCATATCGGCATGGCGACGTCAGCGACGCTCTACCGCAAGCTCGCCTATGACACGCTCAACGCCTTCGACTATGTCGGTCTGGTCACCGACGTTCCGATGACGATCGTCGCCCGCAAGGATTTCGAACCGGCCGATCTCAAGAGCCTCGTCGAATATGTCAAGGCGAACAAGGACAAGGTCACCTACGCCAATGCCGGTATCGGTGCCGCTTCGCATCTCTGCGGCATGATGTTCATGAGCGCCATCCAGACGCCGCTGACGACCGTTCCCTATAAGGGCACCGGTCCGGCGATGACCGATCTGCTCGGTGGTCAGGTCGATATCATGTGCGACCAGACGACCAACACCACGAAGCAGATCCAGGGCGGCACGATCAAGGCCTATGCGGTGACTTCGCCGAAGCGCCTCGACGTTCTCAAGGACGTTCCGACTGCGGTTGAAGCCGGCCTGCCGGGCTTCGAAGTCGGCATCTGGCACGGCGTCTACACGCCGAAGGGCACGCCGGCTGAGATCAACGAGCGGCTGTCGAAGGCGCTGCAGGTTGCGCTGAAGGACGACAACGTCGCAAAGCGCTTCGCCGAACTCGGCACCGTGCCGTCGCCGGAAGCCGATGCGACGCCGGCCGCGCTGAAGGCCAAGCTCGAAAGCGAAATCACCCGCTGGAAGCCGGTGATCGAGGCTGCCGGCGAATACGCCGACTGATCTCGCTTTTCGCTGAGGTCGGCTTCTCGCTTGTGCGAAAAGACCCCTCCCCACCCTCCCCACAGGGGGGAGGGCTTAACCAGGCTGCTATCGCCGACGCTGGATTGGAGTTGAGGCGTTCCCGCGGGTTTTCTCCCCCCTTGTGGGGGAGATGGCCGGCAGGCCAGAAGGGGTCTTTTTGCCACATGCGATACGCCCGTTTCGGGAATGGGCCGGCCCGCGCATCACCACAGTTTTCTCCAACCCCACGGAGACACCATGAAATCTGTCACATTCGACACGACAAATGCGATCTGCGGCGCGCTTCTGGCGGCGACCGGCGCGTTCTTTGCCTACCAGTCCTTCACGCTCGAACTCGGCACCGCGCTGCGCATGGGGCCGGGCTATTTCCCGCTGGTGCTGTCGCTGGTGCTGGTCATCCTCGGCGCCATCGTCTTCATCCAGGCGCTGCGTGTCGAGGGCGAGCCGGTCGATCCCTTTGCCTGGCGCGGTATGCTCTTCATTCTTCCGGCACCCGTCCTGTTCGGGCTGACAGTTCGCGGCCTCGGCTTTGCGCCGTCGCTGTTTCTCACCGCCTTTGTCGCCTGTTTCGCGTCGCAGAAGATGAATGTCTTCTACGCGCTGATCCTGTCGCTCGGGCTCACGGTGTTCTCGGTTGCAGTGTTCAGCTATGGCCTCGGCCTGCCGTTCGAGCGCTTCGGTCCGTGGACGCGGTTCTAAGGAGACGGCGATGGAACTCTTCAGCAATCTCGCGCTCGGTTTCGCAACGGCTGCGACGCCCGCAAACCTGCTCTTCTGCCTCATCGGCGTCCTCCTGGGCACGCTGATCGGCGTTCTCCCTGGCATCGGCGCCACGGCGACGATCGCCATGCTTCTGCCGATCACTTTCCAGCTGGAGCCGGTCTCCTCGCTGATCATGCTCGCCGGCATTTATTACGGCGCGCAATATGGCGGCTCGACGACGGCGATCCTGATCAACATGCCAGGCGAGTCCTCGTCGGCGGTGACGGCGATCGACGGCTATCAGATGGCCCGCAAGGGCAGGGCAGGAGCGGCACTCGCGATCGCTGCGCTTGGCTCGTTCTTCGCCGGTACGGTCTCGACCTTCCTCGTTGCCATCTTCGCGCCGCCGCTGACCGAGATCGCCCTGAAATTCGGCGCGCCCGAATATTTCTCGCTGATGATCGTCGGTCTCGTCTCGTCGATCGCGCTGGCGCACGGTTCGGTCATCAAGGCGCTGGCGATGGTGGCGCTCGGCCTGCTGCTCGGCCTCGTCGGCACCGATATCTACACCGGCACGCCGCGCTTCACGCTCGGCATCCGCGAATATGCCGACGGTCTGAATTTCGTGGCGCTTGCTGTCGGTGTCTTCGGCATCGCCGAAATCCTGCGCAATCTCGAAGGAGAGACGACGCGCACGGTGCTGATGAACAAGGTGACCGGCCTTCTGCCCTCCAAGCAGGAGTTCAAGGAGATGATCGCGCCGGTCATCCGCGGCACGGCAATCGGCTCGGCGCTCGGCATCCTGCCAGGTGGCGGTGCCATCCTGGCGTCCTTTGCCTCTTATACGGTGGAAAAGCGGACGTCGAAGAAGCCGGAGGAGTTCGGCCATGGTGCGGTCGCCGGCGTTGCCGGTCCTGAATCGGCCAACAATGCCGGCGCGCAGACCTCGTTCATTCCGCTGCTGACACTTGGCATTCCGGCCAACCCGGTCATGGCGTTGATGGTCGGCGCGATGATCATCCAGGGCATCGTGCCCGGCCCGAATGTCGCGACCGAGCAGCCGGCGCTGTTCTGGGGCATCATCGCCTCGATGTGGATCGGCAACCTGATGCTCGTCATCCTGAACCTGCCGCTGATCGGCCTCTGGGTGAAGCTGCTGACGGTTCCCTATTACGTGCTCTTCCCTGTGATCATGGCCTTCTGCTCGATCGGGGTCTACAGCGTCAACTCGAATGTCTACGACCTCTATGCCGTCGCCTTCTTCGGCCTGATCGGCTACGTGCTGGCGAAGCTGCGCTGCGAACCGGCGCCGCTGCTGCTCGGCTTTGTGCTCGGGCCGCTGCTGGAGGAAAACCTGCGGCGCGCGATGATCCTGTCGCGCGGCGATCCGACGACCTTCGTGACAAGGCCGATCAGCGCCACGCTGCTCGCCATCGCGCTCGCCGTTCTCATCATCGTGTTCCTGCCGAGCGTGAAGAAGAAGCGCGAGCAGGTCTTCGTCGAGGAAACGTGAGGGGTTGAACTCACCGGCTCTTTGTAGAACAAAGGGACCCTGAAGCGGGCGCCGTTCTGGCGCCCGTTTTCGTATGCAAGGACATCCCGGCTCATGACCATTCCCGCCCGGATCAAGGACGATCTTCCCTTCCTCACCTCGCTTCGCCGCGATCTTCACGCGCATCCCGAGCTCGGCTTCGAAGAGGAGCGCACCAGCGGCATCGTTGCAAAACTGTTGGAAGAGGCAGGGATCAAGGTTCATCGCGGGCTTGGCACCACCGGCGTCGTCGGCACGCTGCAGGTCGGCAACGGCACGCGTACGATCGGCCTGCGCGCCGATATGGACGCACTGGCGATGCCCGAGATCGCCGAGCGGCCCTACAAGTCCACGGTTCAGGGCAAGATGCACGCCTGCGGGCATGACGGCCACACCGCAATGCTTCTCGGCGCGGCGCGCTATCTCGCGGAAACCAAGGGATTTTCGGGAACAGTGCATTTCATCTTCCAGCCGGCGGAGGAGGGCCGCGGCGGGGCGAAGCGGATGGCCGAGGAGGGGCTGTTCAGGCTCTTTCCCTGCGATGCCGTCTACGGCCTGCACAATATGCCGGGGCTCGACGTCGATGAAATCGCCGTCGTCGAGGGGCCGCAGCTTGCCTCCTCCGACAGCTGGCGCGTGACCTTCCGCGGCACCGGCACGCATGGCGCCAAGCCGCATCTCGGCCGCGATCCGATCACCGCGGCGGGCACGTTCCTCGCTTCCCTGCAGACCATCGTCGGCCGCGTCGTCGATCCGTTGCAGCCGGCCGTCGTCAGCGCCTGTTCGCTGCAGGCCGGCGATCCGAAGGCGCTGAACGTCATCCCCGATATCGTCGAGATCGGCGGCACCGCGCGGGCCTATTCGCCCGAGGTGCGCGCCCAGCTGGAGGAAGAAATCGGCCGTCTGGCGCAGGGCACGGCGCAGATGTTCGGCATATCAGCCGACTACGATTTCGAGCGGCGCATCCCGCCTGTGGTCAATGATGCCGATGCGACGGCGCGGGCGTTGGGTGCGGCTGGCGAAGTGTTCGGAGCGAAGGTCCGCACCAGCTTTCCGCCGTCAACGGCGGGCGATGACTTTGCGTTCTTCGGACAGAATGCGCCGGGGTGCTATGTGTGGCTCGGGAACGGCCCGGCGGTCGACGGGGCGCTGCATCACAACACGGCTTATGATTTCAACGATGCTGCGCTCGGGTTCGGGGCGGCTTATTGGGTGAAGCTGGTTGAGCGAGAGTTGGCTGGGTGAGGTTTGCGGGCCTGGCCCCCTCATCCGCCTGCCGGCACCTTCTCCCCGCTGGGGAGAAGGGAAAACCGGAGTGGGCCGCACGTCCCTTCTCCCCTCGGGGAGAAGGTGCCCGAAGGGCGGATGAGGGGGCCACACCCTCTAAGCGATCCTTACGTCACTATCCCCACCACCGGCGTCTCCAGCACCTTCCCCGTCAGCACGTCCGCAATCCCCATATCCGTCTGATGCGGTCCGATGTTGCAGGCGAGCGTCGCGCCGAAGCAGGCCTTGAAGACGAGGTAGGGCGGCTGCCAGGTGACGATCTTTTCCATCGCTTGGCGGATATCGCGGAAGCCTTTTGCCGTCTCGGCGAGCGAGGCCTCGGTCACCAGTCCTGAGAGCGGCAGAGGTAGCAGCGCCAGGATGGCGCCGTCCCTGGCGACCGCCATGCCGCCGCCGGCTGCAATTACCGCATTGGCGGCGGCTGCCATGTCGGCGGTGTTGCCGCCGAAGACGGTGAGGTTGTGGCTGTCATGCGAAACGGTCGTGCAGAAGGCGCCGTGCCATTCACCCCATCCGGTCAGGAAACCTGTGTGCGGGCGGGGGGCGGCGAGGCCGTGCCGGTGGGCGACGGAGATCATCGTGCTGCCCTGAGGCGGTACGACGAAGCCGTTCTCGACTGCCGTTTCGGCTTCGCCCCATTGCGTGAAGCGCGGGCGGTCGATGGTGGCGACGCGGACGCGGTTGCCGTCAGAGCGAACCTTGAAATCGTCTTCATCAAGCTGTGGCAGCTTCACGGAATTGGTGAGCGGTGCCGTGTCGAGCGGCTTCAGCGGCACGGCCATGGCGCCATCCTGCGCGATGGTGCGGCCGTTGGCGATGACAAGCCGGGCCCTGAAATCGGTGAGATCGTCGAAGAGTACGATATCGGCGCGGCGTCCGGCGGCGATGAGGCCGAGATCGCTGCGTTTCAGGCGCTGGGCGGCGTTGAAGGTGGCGGCGCGCAGCGCCCATTCCGGCCTCATGCCGTAGCGCACAAGGCGGCGGATCACGTCGTCGAGGCCGCCGCCATCCAGCAATTCGTCGGGGAAGACGTCGTCGGTGCAGAGCGTCACGGTCGGCGGCAGGTGACCGATGCCGGTTAAGGCATCTACGAACTCGGCAAGCAGGTGATCATGCGAACCGCGCAGCTCGATCGTCAGGCCCGCCGAGAGCTTCTGCAAGAGATCGGCGCCGGAGGTGAGTTCGTGATCCGAGGTGACGCCCGCCGCCATGAAGGCGTTGAGATCGGCGCCTTCGAGGCCGCGGGCATGGCCACAGACGAGCTTGCCGGATGCGAGACCGGCATTGACGATCGCGCTCATGCGCAGATCGCCCTCGATGACACCGCGCATGTTCATGACTTCGGCAACGCCGCCGACGGCGGGCGAGCGCAGCATTTCGGTGATCACGGAAGCGTCGAAATCCGCGCCGGCACGTTCGAGGCCGGGCGCGGAAGGCACGCACGAGGGTGCGAGCAGGATCATCCGCAGCGGCAGTCCCGACGACGCCTCGATCGCCCAGCGAACGCCGTCGAGGCCGTGGACATTTCCGAATTCATGCGGATCCCAGAGGATCGTGGTCACCCCGCGCGGCAGCACTGCCCGGGCATATTCTGCCGGCGTCACCATCGAGCTCTCGACATGCATATGCGTATCGATCAGGCCCGGCGTGATGATGGCGCCTGCGGCGTCGATCATCTCCAGCGCGTCGGCTCGGCTTCCCGGGACGTGGACGCTCGAGATCAGCGGTCCCGTGAGGCCGATGTCGGCTTCGCGGATCAGGCCGGTAACCGTGTCGAGCAGCTTTCCGCCCAATATCAGCAGGTCGAAAGGCAGATCGCCGCGGGCGGCGGCAACGGCGCGGGCGCGCAGCTGGGGATCGTTGAGATCGGCGGGTTCCGGTCGCAATGGAGAGCTCATTTGCCGGCCTCGCTTGCGAGTGCGCCAAGGATAAGCGCGCGCGCGGCCTCGACATCGATGTCGACAGCGAATTCGGCATTGGGGGCGGCATGGGTGACGCGGGTCTCGACGACAGTGCGGCCGCGGGTGAACTGGCCGGCGAGCTCGACATCGATGCGCGCCCGCCGGAAGGTCACGAGTTCGGGTGCCACGAAGGCGACGGCTGCCGAGGGATCGTAGATCGCCATCGCCTCGCGGCCGCGGCTGACGCCGATATTCACGTAGCCTGCGAGCATGTCGGCGATCAGTTCGGCATTGGCGCCGCCGGCCCGCCGGATCGGGAAGATATCGTCGGGGCGGGCGAGGACCATCCGGCAAAGATCGAGATCGATCATCTTCAGCGGCAGGCCGTGGCTGATGACGATCGCCAGCGCTTCGGGGTCGGCAAGCGCGTTGAACTCGGCCGATGCCGTGTGGTTGCCTGATGTCACCCCGCCGCCCATCCAGGTGAGTTCGGTGATGCGGGAGGCAAGATCCGGTCGGGCCAGCGCGAGGGCAGCGATATTCGTCAACGGTCCGAGCGCCAGAATGCGGTGAGGACCGTCTTCTTCCTCCAGCCAGCGGCAGAGCGCCAGAAAGGCGTTGCTTTCGGGCAGGGGTGCTGCAGCCGGAAGGCTCTTGCCCGCCGTCGGGATGCCGGTATCGCCGAGGATCGCCTGTGCCGTCTCCAGCTTGCCGATGACGGGGCCGGCGCGGCCGCTATGGATGGGGAAGGTCCAGCCGAAAGCCTGTGCGGCACCTGCGGCATTCACCTTCACCTGCGGCAGCGGCGTGTTGCCGAAGACCAGCGAGACGCCATCGATTTCGAGCCCCGACTGCGTCACCACCAGAATGGCGGCGATGTCGTCGAAGCCCATGTCGGTATCGATCCAGACACCCATCATATCACCCGAAACGCGAGAGGCTGGCTGCCGCGGCGAGCGGCAGGTCGAAGGAAAGTACGGTGCCGATCGCGTGGGCCGCGAGGCCGGCATCGACCTCCGCCTTGATCGGCCCGAGCGGCGTGTCCAGCAGGTATTCCCGCGTGTTGCCGGCATAGGAGGTGCCGCGCACGGTTCCCTGGAAAGGACCGGAACCAAGGATGACCGTGCGCGGCCGCCAGGCCAGCCCCGCCGCCTGAGGCGCAGGAGCCGGCAAATCGACTGGACCGTTTTGTGTAACGAGCTTCCCGCCTTCGAGCTTGAAGACGTTCTCGAAGCCGACGAAATCGGCGACGAAGGCGGAGACGGGGCGGTTGTAGATGTCTTCAGGCGTGCCGATCTGCTCGATGCCGCCGTTCAGCATCACGACGATCCGGTCGGCAAGCGCCAGCGCCTCCACCTGATCATGGGTGACGAAGATCATCGTCACGCCGGTTTCCTTCTGGACGCGCTGCAGCTCGGCGCGCATTTCCAGGCGCAGGCGGGCGTCGAGGTTCGACAGCGGCTCGTCGAGCAGTAGCACCTTCGGCTCCATCACCATCGAGCGGGCAAGCGCCACGCGCTGCTGCTGGCCGCCGGAGAGCTCTGCGGGCTTGCGGCTTGCGAAGCTCGAAAGGCCGACCGATTTGATGCCCGCTGTCACGCGCCTGTCGAGATCCTGACCAGAGACGCCCTTGAGGCGCAGGCCGAAGGCGACGTTCTCGTAAACCGTCAGATGCGGGAAGAGGGCGTAGGACTGGAAGACCAGGCCGACATTGCGCTTGTTGGCGGAAACGCGGGTGATGTCGGCGCCATCGAGGCTGATGCGGCCGGAGGCGGCGTTCAGCAGGCCGGCGATCGAGCGCATCGTCGTGGTCTTGCCGCAGCCGGAGGGGCCGAGCAGGGCGACGAGCTCGCCCTTTTCGATCGAGAGGTCGAGGTCCTTCACCGCAACCGTATCGCCATAGGCCAGCGTCAGCTTGTCGAGTTGAAGATAGGCATCAGACATAACGCGAGAATCCCAGGAAGCGTTCGGCAAGGAAGACGATGCCGATGGACAGGAAGGCGAGCAGCGAGGAGAGCGCTGCGATCGACGGATCGTAGGTGGTTTCCATGTAGCCCAGCATGTCGATCGGCAGGGTGCGCACGCCGGGGCCGGAGAGGAACAGCGAGACCGGCACCTGATTGAAGCTGGTGACGAAGCCGAGAATGAAGGCGGCGAGAATGCCGCCGCGGATGTTGGGCATCACCACCCGGAAGAAGGCGCCGGTGCGCGACGAGCCGAGCAGCACCGCCGCTTCCTCGATATCCGAGCGCAGGTTGTTGAGACTCGCCGACACGACGCGCACCGCATAGGGCAGCACCAGCGCCGTATGCGCAAAGAACAGTGCCAGCGTGATGTTGAAGCCGAAGGGCACGACGAGATAGCGCAACAGCGCCAGGCCGACGATGATGCCGGGCACGATGATCGGCAACGAGACAATGGTGCGCACCGTCTCGCCGAAAGGCAGCTTGTAGCGCGACAGGGCGTAGGCAGCAGGAATGCCGAAGATCAGCGCCGACAGCGTGCCGAAGACGGCGAGGAACATCGACATGGCGAAGCTCTCGCGGAAACTGTCGATGGTGAAGACCTTGGCCACCCATTTCAGCGACAGGCCCTGCGGCGGGAAGGCCAGCGTATCGCCGGCCGAAAGCGAGGCGGCGATGATGATCAGGAACGGGCCGATCAGGAAAGTCAGCAACAATCCGAGGACGACGGGCGGGAAGAGGCGGGATGTCATCGCTTGTTCCTCGCGGTCGCCAGGCGTTTCAAGAGGATGTTGGCGGCAAAGCTCATGACGATCAGCATGAAGGCGATGACGCTGGCCGAGACGAAATTGTTGGAGACGGAAACCTGCTGGTAGAGCAGCGTCTCGAGCATCAGCACCTTGGAGCCGCCGAGCACAGCAGGCGTGATATACGCAGTCAGCGAGCCGGTGAAGACGAGCGTGCCGCCGACGACAAGGCCTTCCCTGGTCAGCGGCAGGATCACCTTCCAGAACACCTGAAACCAGTTGGCGCCGAGCACGCGGGCTGCCGGGATCGCATCCTTCGGCATGTTCTCGAGCGCGCTGATCAGCGACAGGATCATCAGCGGCAGGAAGAGCTGCAGCAGACCGATGAAGACGGCCGTCTCGGTGAAGAGCAGGCGCAGCGGCTCGGCGCTGAAGCCGAGGCCGGTGATCGCCTGGTTGACGATGCCGGTACGGCCGAGGATGACGATCCAGGCATAGGTGCGGGCGACCGGCGAGATCATCAGCGGCAGCGTGACGAGCCCGATCATCCGCCCCTTGCCCTTCGCCGGCAGGTTGACGATCGCGAATGCCGCGGCATAGCCGATGACGGCGGAGACGGCGGTGACCTCGAGCCCGAGCTTGAAGGTGCGGATGAAGACCGTGCGGTTCAGCTGCTCGGAGAAGAAATCGCTATAGGCCGACAGCGTCCAGGCGCCGCCGGCATGAAAGCCTTCGGAGAGAAGAATGGCGACGGGCAGCAAGAAGACCACGGCGGCGAAGACCGCCGCCGGCAGTGCAAGCGCCAAAGCTTCTGCTCGGTTCTGAAACATCGGGAGCCTTTTCTCAGGCGAGAAGGAAACGGTCCCGGCGGGCCGGGACCGGCGATGGATGGCTTACTGGCCGACTGTGTTGTTCCATTCCTTCAGCCAGGTGTCGCGGTTGTCGAGTGCCACGGCCGAGGGGATGAGTTTCAGGCTTTTCGCCGTTTCCTCGCCATAGGTGAGATTGTTGGCGGCGGCTTCCGACAGCTTCACGTCCTTGTTGGCGGGGCTGTCGACCAGCTTTTCGGCGAGCTTGGTCTGGATGTCGGTGGAGAGCCAGAAGTCCATGAACTGCAGCGCCAGGTCCTGGTTCTTCGAACCCTTTGCTAGGATCATGACGTTCATGCCGCCGGTCTGGCCCTCCTTCGGGGTCGCCCAGGCAACCGGAACATCGAGCTTGGTAAAGCCGGCCCAGGAGAAGCGGCCGATCGGGGCGGCCCAGATTTCTTCCTGCTGCATCAGCTGCACCAGCTGCGAGGACTTCTCGTAGAAGGTGACGATCTCGTCCTTCTTCTCGCCGACGGCTTCGATGGCTCCCTTCAGATCAGGCGTATCCTTGCCGAGTGCCTGGCCGAGCATGAACAGCGCCGGCGGGCCCTGGTTGGTCGTGACATTCGGGAAGGCGACGTGACCGACATATTCCGGCTTCAAGAGGTCGGCCCAGGACTCGATCTTCATCTTGTCGGAGCGGTAGGCGATCGAGGTGGCATAGAAAGTGTAGCCGACGCTCATGCCGTCGCCGTTCGGATCCTTGGCGATGTCGTAAAGCTTGCCGAAATTGCTGAGCTTGGCGGTATCGATCTTTTCGATCAGGTCCTTGCGGGCGGCGGAGAGCGCGTCGGCCATCGAGACCACCGCCATGTCGACGACAGGGTTTGCCTTGTTGGCTTCCATCTTGGCGAGGCGCTCGACACTGTTGCCGGTCTCGACGACGAGCTTGCAGCCGCATTTCTCTTCGAAGGGATCGTAGAGGATGGTCTTGAAGTCGTCCTGGGCGAAGGCATAGACGGAAATGGTCAGCGTACGATCCTGAGCCTGGGCGGCAAGCGGGGAGAGCGCCAGCAGCGCTACCGATGCGATGAGGGTCTTCATGTCAGGAGTTCTCCATCTGGCAGGTTTTGTTTTGCCGGGCTCACAGGCCCGGAGGATTGGCGGACGATCAGCTGCATCGGCACCCGATCGGTTTCCGCAGTCACGATGACACCTTCGCGTGTGCCGTTTTCCATGACTGTCTTCAGCAGCGCGGAGACGGCGATTTCGGCAATGCTGTCCATGTCCATCCGCGCCGTCGTCAGCGCCGGCGTGACGACCGGCGACCAGATGAGATCGTCAAAGCCGGTTACGCTGACATCCTTGGGCACGTTGATGCCCTCTTGCTGAAGCTCGGTCAGCGCGCGCAATGCCTGAAGGTCGGAAAGCGCGGCGAAGGCCGTGAAACCGGCGGCGGCTTTCCCGGCGAGACCGAGCCGGCAGCCGGCGCCCGATGTCTGTTCCAGTCTTTCGATCCACAGCGTTTCCGAGCTCACGCCTGCCGGCAGCCCCGAGCGAATGCCGCCGGCGCGGTCGTTCTGGACATTCGATTCCGGATTGTTGCCGATGATCAGAATGCGCTTGTGGCCGAGGCTCGCAAGGTGGGCGGCGATCTGCTGGCCGCCCTGCCAGTGGTCTGCGGCAACGGTATTGCCGGGGGTAGAGGCCGTATCGATGACGGCGACTGGACAGCTGGATGCGCAGATCCGCGTGGCGCGGCGCGGCACGATCACCATGCCGTCGACGCCCCGCTCGACCAGCCGGTTGATGGCTTCGGTTTGCGCCGTCACGTCGCCGCGGGAGTCGGCGATCAGCACGCCGTAGCCGGCCGATTTCGCCGCAAATTCGATGGCCTGCGCGATTTTCGGAAAAAGAGGGTTGGCAATGTCAGGGAGAACGAGGCCGAGGACGCCGCTGCGGCCGGTGCGCAATGCGCGGCCGGCCTGGCTCGGGATATAGCCGAGTTCGGCTGCGTGTTCGCGGATCTTTTCCGCCAGCTGCTCGGAGACACGTCCCTTGCCCGACAGGGCATTCGAAACGGTTGCGACGGAGACGCCGAGCGCCGTCGCGATCCTGCTCAAATTCGGTCCCGGGCGTGACGAAGCCATGGTTTGCCGTAGCGTTCTGATTAATCGTTTAATCAGGATGTACAGGATGCGTATGGCGTTGTCGAATCGAATTTTAGCGCAATGCGGGTTTTCCGCACTGAATTAGCGGTTGCGGACATAAAAAAAGCCCCGCCGAGGCGGGGCTTTTTTGAAAAGATGTCGCGTCGCGTTACTTCTTGACGGCGACTGTCTCGATCTTTGCCTCGGCCGAAGGCCTTGCGCCGGCCGGTGCATATCCGCCGCCGATGGCGACGTTGAGCGAGACGTAGTCCTTGGCCATCTGCTGGACGGCGGCGGCAAGGCTTGCCTGCGAGTCCGAGACGTTGCGCTGAGCGTCGAGAACGTCGAGCAGCGAGGAGGCGCCGTCCTTGTAGCTGGCGGTCGACAGTTCCAGCGATTCCTGGGTCGTCTTGACCTGGGCACGCAGCGCTTCCACCGTCTGGGCATCGCGGCGCACCGCCGAGATGGCGTTCTCGACCTGCTCGACGGCGCTCAGCACCGCCGACTTCCAGGCGAGATAGGCGGCCTTCGCATCCGACTTGGTGATGTCGACATTGGCGCGCAGGCGGCCGCCGTCGAAGATCGGCAGGTTCAGCGTCGGGCCGAAGGACCAGGTGGTCAGGCCGCCATTGGCGCCGACCGGACGGACGTAGGAAGGCGAGATCGAGCCCGACAGCGAGATCGACGGATAGAGCTGCGCCTCGGCAACGCCGATATTGGCGGTGGCGGCGGCGAGATCGCGTTCGGCCTTGCGGATATCGGGACGGTTGCGGATCAGGTCGGCCGGGATGCCGGCCTGCAGGCCGCCGCGGAACACCGGCTGGCGCGAACCCCTCTGCAGCTCCGACATCAGCGACGATGCCGGCAGGCCGAGCAGGGTAGCGATGTGGTGCGCCGAAACGCGGAAGCTGGTTTCGAGACCGGGGATCTCGGCCTGGGTCGACTGCACCAGACCTTCGGCCTGGACGACGTCGAGGCGCGAGGCGGCACCGGCTTCGAGCTGGAACTTGGTGAGATCGAAGGTCTCGCGGCGGGACTTCAGGTTGGCCTTGGAGAGCGCGATGCGCTCCTGGAAATAGCGGGCGTCGATGTAGCTGTTGACCAGATCCTGGAGGAAGGTCAGCTTGGCGACGTCGGCGGTGGCATAGGCCGAATCCAGCGAGGCGAGCGCGCTTTCCTTCGAGCGGCGGTATTCGCCGAAGAGGTCGAGCAGCCAGGAGACATTGGCTTCGCCGGCCGTGGTGTTGGTGGCGCCGACGCGGGTGCGCAGGTTGCCCATCTGGCCGCTGACGGTGTGCGAGCCGCCGACGACGAGGCTCGGCAGGGCGCCGGCACCGGCGACGGTGACCTGGGCTTCGGCCGAATTGATGCGCTCGAGCGCCTGCAGTACGTCGAGGTTCTGGCCGATGCCCTGGGAGACCAGCGAGTTCAGCTGCTGGTCGCGATAGGCCGTCCACCACTGGGCGGTCGCAACATCACCATTGCTCTTGACCCCGCCTTCGCCAAACTTCGCAGGAAGCGGCATTTCCGGCGGTACATGATCCGGACCGCTCACGCAGCCGGCCAATGAAACGGATATGGCGAGGCCTGCTGCAACTCGCGCGATTATCGTCTGACGTATCAACGGCCCTCTCCGTGGTTATATCGACGATGCCTAATTATGGTTAACAGACGGTTGATGGCTCTCTGTAGGCACTAGAGCGCATTCTCCTCATGTCGCGCCGAAGGCGGCTGCGGGCGCAGCGTCTGCAGCGGCGTTTCGGCATTGGTGCCGGCCGGTGCGAAACGGGTGGCGAGCATGTCGGCGAGATTGACGGAGGCGGCATTGGCATCGCATTCCGTCGGGGCCGTGCAGGGTGCGCGAAGGCGCGATGTCTTCTGCGTGCTCTTCGGTTCCTCCAGCCGGGCGATGCGGATCAACGGCTTTTCGGCCGGTTCGGATGCCGGTTCAAAGATCGGATAGATGACGATCCCCGTTACAAGACTGACAGCCACACACGCGGCGATGTAGAAAAGCACAAACTTCATGTTCCTATAACGGCAGCGCGGGTTTGCCATAGCAACCTGCCAATTAGGATTAGGAACGGCTCCCAAGCTTCAGCAAAACGGCCGTCCCGGCTCTGCCTGCCGGGTAATTCGCGCCGAATTTTCCGCCTTCCGGAGAAATGGCGAAACTTTTGGTGCGGCCGCGAGTTTCGAGCTTGAGCGGCCGTGTGTGGCCGGCAGACAGACAGGAGGCGCATATGGCAGACAGATCACGTCCGGGGGCTGAAGCAAGCGAGGAAGACCTGCAGACGCATCTGGCCGAGATGGAAGCCGAGGCGATGGCCGAGGATTTCGTCCGCGACAATCCCGAAGAAGAGGCGCTGGAAGCCGACCTCAAGAACCTGCAATACGAGCTCGAAGTGCTCCGCGCCCGGCTTGCCGTCATCAAGGAGCAGGCGGGGACAGTGGTGCGTGCCAATCTGGAATGGGCCGATCGCAGCGCCCATGATCAGCTCGGCGACTATCCGTGGCTGAAACTTGCAGGCGCGATGGCCGGAACCTTCGTCTTCGGCCGCATGCTGCGTAACGCACCGGTTGCAGCGATCCTCGCGGCCGTGGTGCCGCTCGTCCTGTCGAAAGCGGAGAAATAGCCCTCAGGCCTTGAATTCGCGCAGGCATCTGACGACTTCGCGCAGGCCGCGGGTCATGTCCTTTCGCGGCGGAGTGACGGCAGCGCCGAGATTGTTTCGACGCTGCCGAACGCCATGATGCGCTCCGCCCCGCCTTCAATCCCCGCATCGGCAGAGCCGCCAATCCGTCGTTGCCGCCAACGTCGGCGTGACGCGAGAGAGGCGTGACCGAGTGCCGGTTTCGGCGGTGACCTCTTGCCTCCTGCGAAAACATTCATCCATATGGTTGACTATCGATTCGAATTTTGTATATTCAACCATACGGGTGAATAAATGGACGACGACGCACTGTCACGTATTCTGAAGGCCGCGGGCGACACCACGCGGCGGCAGATCCTTACGCTCCTTGTTCAGGAGGGGGCGCTGAGAGTGACATCGCTTGCCGCTCATTTCGACATGTCCCTGAATGCCGTCTCCAAGCATATCAAGGTGTTGGAGGAGGCTGGACTTGTGACCCGCCGGACTTTGGGCCGCGAGCATCTGATTGCCGCGGAGCTTGAACCGCTAAGGCTGACTGAGAGCTGGTTCGGGCAACTGAAGTCCATCTGGGACCTGCGCCTTGCGGCGCTGGAGACAATTCTCGTTTCAAGGGATGACGGACATGAGTGAACTGGAACTGACAATCAACCGCCGCATTGCCGCATCACGCCAGAAGGTCTTCGAAGCCTGGCTGTCGCCGGAAACGCTGGCGCGCTTCATGCGCACGCCAAGCGGCGCGACCGATGTCTCGAAAGTCTCGACCGATGCGGTCAAAGGCGGCCGCTTCTCGATCGTGATGAAGACGGCCGAGCGCGAGATCCCACATGGCGGCACCTATCTGGAGATCGATCCGCATGCGCGGCTCGCCTTCACGTGGGAGTCGCCGTATTCGCTCGACGACAGCGTCGTCACCATCGATCTCGCCGAGGTCGATGCCAACACGACGGAGATCACGCTGAAGCAGGTGAAATTCCGCAGCGAGGAAGCCCGCGACGGCCACCGCGGCGGCTGGAATGCGATCCTCGACAATCTCCAGGGCATCATCGCCTGATGTTGATGGCCGCCGCATCCTGACAGGCGCGGCGGCTATGCTTTCCTTACTCTCCGCCCTGCGGGCTGAAGGTCCTGCGCATCGTCTCGGTATACTCGGCGTCCGACGTCGTCCAGCGCAAGGCGGCGACCATCTTCGTGTCGGGGCCGGCGGGATAGCGCAGTTGGCCGGTATCCTCGGTCGCAGCGGCGAAGATCGCCTCGGCCACCTCCCGCTCGGTGCAATAGGGCGTCGGATAGTTCGCCATCTTCCCGAAATAAGCCTGCGCATAGGCGGCATAGTCTTCGGGGATCAGGCCGTTCATGCGGTCGCCGCTATTGGCGGTGAAGCTCGTGGTCGGGGCATAGCCGGGCTCGACGAGCCGCGCCTTGATGCCGAAGGGTTCGAGTTCGTAGGCGAGCGATTCCGTGAAGCCTTCGACCGCCCATTTGCTGGCGCAGTAGACGGCGACCATCGGCATGGCGCCGATGCCGGCGCTTGAGGTGACGTTGATGATGACGCCGCCGCCCTGCCTGCGCATGACGGGGATGATCGCCTGGCAGGCGGCGAAAACGCCGAAGCTGTTGGTCTCGAAGATTTCGCGCGTCACGCTGTCGGGCGTCGCCTCGAATGCCGAGGCGAGGCCGATCCCGGCATTGTTGACGAAGACATCGATCGCGCCGAAGGCCTCGATGCCGGAGGCGATTGCGGCGCTGATGCTTGCGGCGTCGGTGATATCCAGCGGCAGGAGCTTCAGCCGTCCCGTCTTGTCCTTGAAGGCGGCGTTCTCGGGCCGCCGCATCGTGGCAAGCACATTCCATCCCTTGTCGAGGAAGAATTCCGCGGCGGCTTTTCCGTATCCGGTCGAAGATCCGGTGATCATGATTGTCTTCGGCATATGTAGCTCCTTTCGCTGGTGGGGAGCATAGACAAGCTGCGCGGACGATCTATAATCATAACTCCACGATACGTTATTGATCGTCCAATATGGATCCTTTCAGCGACCTCATCGGCCTGCTTCGTCCTCATGCCGCCGTCTCCAAGCCGATCACCGGGCGTGGCGCCTGGGGCGCGCGCTACAACGCCTATGAGGCGCCGGGCTTTGCCATCGTGCTGGAAGGCGGCTGCTTTCTGCAGTTCGAGGATGGCGAGCCTGTCCGGCTTTCGGCGGGCGATTTCATTCTCATTCCATCGACGCCGGCCTTTGCGCTCTTCAGCGATCCAAGCGCCGAGCGCATTCCGCGCCAGCCCACGGATCAGCCGGTGCGGCATGGCGAGGCTGAGGGCGAGCCGGATTTCCGCATGCTCGGCGGCGGCTTCCGGATCGAGCCGGTCAATGCGGCGCTGCTGCTCGCGCTCCTGCCGGGGATCATCCACGTCCGTGCCAATGAGGGCGAGGCGGACCGGCTGAAGCGGATCGTCGCGCTGATCATCGAAGAGAGCGTTGAGGACCGGCCGGGGCACGAGCCTGTCGTCGAGCGGCTGCTGGAAGTGATGCTGGTGGAAGCGCTGCGCTGGGGTGGGATGAATGTCGAGACGATGCCGTCAGGCATGCTGCGGTCGATGCGCGATCCATCGCTTGCCCGCGCCTTGCGGGCAATGCATGCGGATGTGCGGCAGCGCTGGACGGTCGAGGGGCTGGCAAAGCTCGCGGGCATGTCGCGCTCGGCTTTTGCCGCCCGCTTTGCCGAGGCGCTGGGTGCGACGCCGATCGACTACCTGGCGCAGTGGCGCATGGCGCTTGCCCGCGATGCGCTGAGCCGCGGCGATATCAGCCTCGACCGGCTGGCCGGCGATATCGGCTATGACTCGGCAAGCGCCTTCAGCACCGCCTTTCGCCGTCACAACGGCTGTTCGCCGCGCGAGTTCGGCCGTTCCATGGGGCGCTGAGCCTAGTCGGCGTGCCGTGTGCGGCGGCTGACGAGGTCGTCGCCGGCCTGCGGGGGCAGGCGCCAGAAGGTGATGACGCTGGAGGCGGAGACCAGGCCGACGACGGCGAAGGCGATGTGGAAATCCGAGAGCAGCAGTCCGCCGCCATGCAGGCTGCTGGTGATATCGAGCGAGGCACCGGCGACGGCGACGCCCATCGCCATCGAGACGCGCTGGGCGACCGCATTGATCGCGGTTGCCTGGCCCGTATCGGCCTCGTCGACATCGCCGAAGGACATGGCGCTGATACCGGAGAAGGCCATCGAGCGGAGAATGCCGCCGGCGAGCAGGCAGGCCATGATCACCCAGATCGGCGTTCCCGGATGGAACAACGCGTTGATGCCGAGCAGCACCGCGGAGATGAAAGTGGTGACGATCAGGATGCGGCGGAAGCCGAAGCGCGCGAAGGTGCGCGCCGCGCCGAATTTCGAGCTTAGCGATCCCACGGCGGTGATGAAGGTCACCATGCCCGACTGGAAGGGCGTCAGGCCGAAGCCGAGCTGCAGCATCAGCGGCATCAGAAAGGGAAGGGCGCCGAGCCCCATGCGGAAATTCGAGGCGCCCAGGATCGAGGCGCGGAAGATCGGATAGCGGAACATGCGCGGATCGAGCAGCGGATGCTCGGTGCGCCTGGCATGCCAGAGATAGGCGATGCCCATCAGGATGCCGATGGCGATGGTCGTGTAGCCATAGTACATCGGCAGCGCCGGCAGGCTGACGACGGAGATGCCGAAGACGAAGGCGCTGAAGCCGATGCCGGAGAGGAAGAAACCGGTGAAATCGAGTGGCTTAGGCTCACGCGGCTCGACGGGCGGCAGAAGCCGGGTGACGAGGATGATGCCGGCGATACCAATCGGCACATTGATCCAGAAGATCCAGTGCCAGCTGAGATAGGTGGTGAAGAAGCCGCCGACCGGCGGACCGAGGATCGGCCCGACCAGCGCGGGGATGGTGAGCCAGGCGAGAGCATCGACCAGCTGATGCTTCGGCGTGCCGCGCACCAGGAGCAGGCGGCTGACCGGCGTCATCATCGAGCCGCCGGCGCCCTGCACCAGCCGCCAGAAGACGAAGGCGCCGATCGAGCCGGAAAAGGCGCAGCCGATCGAACCGATCATGAAGACGCCGATGGCGATGCGGAAGATGTTCAGCGCCCCGAAGCGGTCGGCCATCCAGCCGCTGATCGGAATGAAGACGGCAAGCGCCACGAGATAGCTGGTGACGGCCAGTTTCAGGGCGATCGGCGATGTCCCGATATCGGCGGCGATCGCCGGCAGGCTGGTGGCGATGATCGTCGAATCCATGCGCTCCATGAACAGCGCGATGGCAAGAATGATCGGCGTAAGGCGGGGCAAGGGCATGTCCGGTGAATGATGCGCGGCCGTTATAGGACGCATTAGAGCCGCGCACCAGTTCAACTTCTCGCGAGTCTCAGGCCTTCAGCCCGAACAGGGCTTCGGCATTGCGGAAGCAGATCTTTTCCATGTCTTCCCCGGGAAGATCGAGCGAATTCAGGATCTTCAGCGTGTCGCGGATATAGCCCGGACCCTTTTCCGGATCGAACGGCGAATCCGAGGCGAAGAGGATGCGGTCGGCGCCGTAGAATTCCAGGCCGCAGATGGTGGCGGCCTTCGAGCCGAAGACGGCGGTGTCGGCGTAGAAGTCCTTGAAATAGTCGAGCGGGCGCTTCTTCAGGCGCTTCAGCACCAGCGTCAGGTCCTCGTCCGTCGTGCGCTTGCCGAGCTGGTCCCAGCCGGGGCCGACGCGTCCCTCGAAATAGGGCACCATGGCGCCCATGTGGTGAGCGAGAACCTTGAGATCAGGCAGGCGGTCCATGAAGCCGGAGAAGACCAGGCGGGCCATGGCGGCGCTGGTCTCGTAAGGCCAGCCGAAGGTCCACCAGATCTCGTATTTCGATTTGTCCTCGGTGGCGTAATCGGTCATCGACGCGTTGCGCGAGGGATGCAGCAGCACCGGCTTGTTGTGCCTGGCGGCGGCCTCGAAGATCGGGAAGAAGCGCTCCTCGTCGAGCGGCGCGCCGTTGACGTTGGTGTGGATCTGCAGCCCGTTGGCGCCGAGTTCGGTGAAGGCGCGTTCGGCCTCGCGAACGGCGGCCTCAGGGGCATTCATCGGCAGGGCGGCGACGAAGCCGGCGAAGCGTTCGGGATATTTCTCGACGAGCTCGGCCTGGCCGTCATTGGCGATCCGGGCAAATTCGGTCGCGAGTTCCGGGCCGCCCATGGCTTCCAGCGGCGGCATGCCGAGCGAGATGATCTGCCGGTAGTCGGGAAACTCGTCCATGACGCGGAAGCGGGTCTCGAGATCGTAGATGCAGGGCACGCCCTGCATGCGGCGGCCGATATCCTTGCCGGCGCCGTCCAGCTTCTGGATACGGTCCCAGAGTGCCTTCGGGAAGAAATGGTTGAACGCGTCGATGTAATGCATGGGACTCCTCCTCAATCGTCTATGTCTGGCCGCCTCAGCCGCGCTTCAGGCTGCGCACGAGATAGGCGAAGGTCGCCTTGAACATCTCGTCGCGGAACATGTGCTTGCGCTTGGCCTTGATATCCTCGGGCTTGCCGAGTGCCTTGGCGCCGCCGGCAGCCTCGACCCACAGCTGCATCATGCAGGCATTCTCCAGCGACAGCGCCAGGTAGATCGCCTGTTCGATGGTGGGGGCGGCGGTGACGATGCCGTGGTTCTGCAACAGCATGGCGCCATGTTCGCCGAGGCAGGCGGCGACCGCCTTGCCGCGCTCGGCGGTGGTGATCAGCTCCGTGGTTTCGGAAAAGACCGGCAGGCCCTCCGCGAAGATCGAGCCCGGATGGCCGACCGGCTGCAGCGGCTTGCCGAGCGCCGAGAAGGCGGTGGCATAGGGCGCGTGGGTATGGACGACGGCGTTCAGATCCGGCCGGGCGCGCAGCACCTCGGAATGGATATAGACCTCGTTGTGGCGGCCGAATTCGCCGTCCACCTTCTCGCCGTCGAGATCGACGGTGATGATGTTGTCGAGGGTGATCTCCTCGAGGCCGAATTTCGACGGCTTCATGTAGAAGCGATCGGGCTCACCGGGAACGCGGATCGAGACGTGACCGCGCGTCCAGTCGCCCTGGCCTGCAGCTTCGAGAATGCGGCCGGCCTCGATCATCCGCTGCTTCAGGTCTTCATGCATCGTCTTGTTCTCCGAGGAATTGTCGCACCGGATGCCGGTGCCGGACCAGGCCGGTTCGAATGCGGCGCCGCTGCCGTCGCAGGCGCTACACACGGTGCTTGTCGCCGCGCTTGCGGCCCTGCGAGATGTCGAGGAAGAGCTCGGAGGGCGTGACCTTGCGGTCGATCAGGCCCTGCTGGTGGGCATAGCCGATGACTGTTTCCAGCGTTTTGCCGTTCTGACCGTCGAGGCCGTAGGCCCAGGGGTCTTCGCCCATGATCGCCTGCTGCTCTTCCCAGGCCTCGCGATACCAGGCGAGCGGCACGATGCGCGGGTTTTCCATGCGCTTCATGGCGATCTCTTTGGCTTCCTCGAAGGCGATGTAGAGATTGATCGGCACCCAGGGATGGCGCTCGACGATCTCAGGGCGGATGCCCATCACATGCATGATCGGGAATATGCCGGTGCGCTCGTAATAGGCGATCTCTTCGGCCTTGTAGTCGGGAAACAGCCGGCCGACGCGCGGGTCGCGCTTCTTGATCGGGGCGATCAGGTCGGGATGCAGCAGGGCGTCGATCTCGCCGTCGACAAGCATCTGCTCGATTGACTTGTCCTCGCCGATCTTGTGCAGCTTCAGGCCGGAGGGAAGCTTGTAGTCGACGTCTTCGTCGAGTTCCGAATACCACTCGATCGACTGGTGCGGCACGCCATATTCGCTTTCCAGCAGGCCGCGCAGCCAGAGCGACGCGGTCACCAGATAGCTTTTGACGCCGACCTTGCGGCCGATCAGGTCCTTCGGCTCGCGGATGCCGGCAGCGGTATTGGTGAAGATGAAGCCGTGGCGGAAGCGGCGGTGCAGGAAGACCGGGATCGCCTCGAAGGGCAGGCCGCGGGTCTTCGCCGCCATATAGGACGACAGCGACACCTCGGCGACGTCGAATTCGCCGTTGCGCAAGAAGCGCCAGTGGCGGGTGGTGGAATCCATTTCGGTCAGGATCGTCAGCTCGATCCCGTCAGGTTTCACCGTCCCCTCCTTGAGGGCGCGGATGATCTCGTAATCACCGCAAGCGAGCGTCAGCTCCACCTTCTTCGTCACTGAACTCCTCCCAGAGCCGCCCGGCAAAACCTGCCGCGCCGTCATTTAAGGCTACCATGCACAGAACAGCAATCGCCTGTCCAGTTATTTTTAAAATTATCCTGCAATATGGGATTTTATAAGTTTTGAATTGACGCCGGTTTCGAACTGGACGTAAATGAACGCGATGCTGCCGGGTTGGAGGGTGGCAAAGGGATGGAGCGCATGGAACAGACGGATGTCCTCATTGTCGGCGCGGGCCCGGTCGGGCTGACGCTTGCTATCGACCTCGGGCAGAAAGGCGTGCGCTGCACGCTGATCGAGAAGAAGGAGGCGCCGGAATTCCTGCCGAAGATGGAGCGCTGCAACGCGCGCACCATGGAAATCTTCCGGCGCATGGGCCTGTCGCAGAAGATCCGAAAGGCTGGTCTCGATGCCGCCGTGCCGATGGACGTCTATGTCGTTCTCGCGATGAACGAGCCACCGCTGCTCAGGCTGCCTTACCCCTCGGTCAACGAGGCGCTGGAGGAGATCAGCAAGTCCGAGGATGCCAGCCAGCCGCTCGAGGCCTATCAGCTGATCTCGCAATACACGCTGGAGCCGCTGTTGAAATCGGTTGCGGAAGAGCTGCCGACAGTGAATGTGCGCTACGGCACGGAATTTTTGTCGCTGGAGCAGGACGAAGGGGGCGTCACGGCGCGCACGACGACGAAGAATGGCGATGTCACCTACCGCGCCAAATATGTCGTCGGCTGCGATGGCGGGGCGAGCCCGGTGCGCAAGCAGCTCGGCATCAAGCTGCGCGGCGAGGGCAATCTCCTGCATCTGCGCCAGGCGCTTTACTATTCCGAAGAGCTCTATGACCGCATTCCGATCGGCGATGGTCCCGGCCGCGGGCGGCATTATCACGTCGCCGATGGGCAGGCGACCTTTCTCATCATGCAGGATTCGACCAGGCACTGGACGCTGCATGCCGTCGTCGAGAAGGACGAGGACATGGCGGCTCAGTTCGAGAAGGCGGTGGGGGCACCAGTCGATTACCAGATGCTCTATGTCGGGCAGTGGAAGCAGAACCTGCTGCTTGCCGACAATTATGGTTCCGGCCGCGTCTTCCTGGCTGGCGATGCCGCGCATCTGGTCATTCCGACCGGCGGTCTCGGCATGAACACCGGCGTCGGCGATGCCGTCGATCTTGGCTGGAAGCTCGCGGCCACGCTGCAGGGCTGGGGCGGGCCGAACCTCTTGCGCTCCTACGAGATCGAACGCCGCCAGGTCGGCGACCGCAATGTCGGGGCGTCGCGCTATGCCTCGCTGGGACGCCGCAAGTGGCGCTCGCAGTACAAGCCCGATATCCGCGACGAGTCGCCTGCGGGGCAGGCGACGCGCGACAATCTCACGCGGATTGCCGATGTCGAGCAGCGCAAGACCAACGAGATGATCGGCGCCGAACTCGGCTACCGCTATGTCGGCTCGCCTGTCATCACCGACGAGCCGGGCGGTCCCGAACATCTGTTCCGCGAATATCACCCGACGACCTGGCCGGGCGCGCGCCTGCCGCATCTCTGGCTTGGCGAGAACGATCCGGTGCAGGACCGGATCGGCGCGGGCTACACGATGCTGCGGCTTGGCGGCAGCGCGATCGATACGTCAGATGTCGAAGCTGCCTTCAAGGCGAGGGGCGTGCCCTACCAGACGCTCGACATCGCCACGCAGCGTGCCCGCGATATCTATGGTTACGACCTGGTGCTCGTCCGTCCCGACATGCATGTCGTCTGGCGCGGCAAGGCGGCGCCTGAAGATACCGAAGCGCTGGCGGCGATGGTCACCGGTCACTGAGAAAAATCAGGTGCGCGCCAATGTCTTCGAGACGACGCCGGCGCAGAACACTACCTGTTCGGCCACATCCTCGATGGTCTTTGCCTGCATCTGCGTGTCGCGCAGCGTCAGGCTGAGGCTGCCGATGATCTCAGAACGGCCGTCGAAGACGGGGGCGGCGACGCCGGTGACGCCGGGCGTCACGTCGCCGCTGGTGCTGACCCAGCCGCGCTCGCGGTGCTGGCGGAACTTCGCCTTTACCTCCGGCAGTGTCGCGCCGAAACCGGCCTCTCGGAATTCTTCCTGGGCAAGGCCGTAATATTTCCGGAGCTGATGATCTGGCAGGTAATCGAGAATGGCGATCGAGGCGGCGCCATGCAGCAGCGAGCGGCGGCGGCCGCGGTCGTAATTGCTGTGCACGGCTTCGGTGCCGATTTCCTGATGGACGCAGAGTACCTCGAACTTGTAGCGGCGGCAAAGCAGGGCGACCGCCTTGAAGCGGGCCGCCAGCTCTTCCATCATCGGGCGGGCGGCGCGGATCAGCACGTCGCCGGTGCGGATCTTGTAGTCGAGCTCGACGATACGCGGCCCGAGCATATAGCCGACACCAGGAAGCGAGGTCAGCAGACCGGCATCGGTGAGGATTTTCAGGTAGCGGTAGAGGGTTGAGCGCGTATAGCCGAGCTTGTCGCACAGTTCCTCGAAGGTCAGCGCGACGGCATCCTCGCCTGCATCGAAGAGGTCGAGCAGGCCGATCATCTTTTCCGGGCTGCTCAAACTGGCATCTCCGCCCATGCGCGCTTCGATAGGCGTCCTGCGCCAGTGGCAAACCAGTCTGTCGGCAAATCGAATCCCGCCTCGGCATCATCCCCAAGTGTTTTATTATAAAGCGATGATTGGGCGGCAGGCAACGGCAGTGCGGACCGGAGCGCGACCCAACGCCCCAGTCCGCTGCCCCCAGCCGTGACTGCCGACTGGTTCAGGCCGCCTTATTCCAGTCTTCAGGGAATAGGCCGTCGCGGATGGCGCCGCCGGCATAGTATTTCCAGAGCTTGCGGATGTGGTGGCCGCGGCGGAAGGAATGGGCGAAGGATTCCATCTCCTCCTCGGTCAGCGGCTTGACCTTGCCGAGGGTGGCGGCGCGATAGGCGGCTTCGGCATTCTCGACCAGGTGCACGGCATCGATATAGACGCCGCGGACAGTCTCGGCGGTGACGATCTGGCCGTGGGCGCGGATCTGCATCGCATGACAATCGCCGAGCGTCGCGACGATGCCGCGGCCGCGCTCCGGCGTATCCACATGAGCAGGATCGGAATGAACGGGAATGCCGTTGCGCCAGCGGATCGCGTGGTTCTTCACCGGCGGCAGCGGCACGTCTTCTACCAGCGTGAAGACATTGGTGACGTCGTGATGGAAATGGGCGATCGAGTTCACGTCAGGACGAGAACGATAAATCTCACAATGAAGGAAAACTTCGGATGGCGGACGGGAGCCTTCCGGCCCGGAGATTACCTTGCCGTCGAGATCGCAGACGAACAGATGCTTGGGCGCGACATCGGCGCGGCTCTTGTCCTGCGGCTGAATCAGAAAGGTCGCTCCGCCGGGCAGGCGGGCGCTGACATGGCCGCTATATTCGAGAATCTTCATGCTGTTCAGCAGGCGCGTCGCCATCGAGACATCATGGCGCAGCCGGTTTTCCGACAGATCGGAATGCTGCTCGTCCGCATGTTTGTGAGATTGCATGACCGGTTCCTCCTGTTATTAAATTAATCTCACATTATACGACTTTTTATGATCCGCAAGCTGCGGCAATCAGACTTCGATCAGCACGTCGTTGTTCTCGACGACGACCTTGTAGGTCTTGATCGGCACCATGCAGGGCGGGGCGACGACTTCGCCGGTGCGGATGTCGAACTGGCCGTTATGGAAGTCGCATTCGATGTGGTAGCCGTCGAGATAGCCCTCCGCCAGCGAGCCCGGGCCGTGCGTACAGAGGTCGTCGGTGACGTAGAACGTGCCGTTCACATTGTAGACGGCGAGCGTCAGATCGCCTTGCTCGACGCGGATGGCGCTGTCCCAATCCACATCGTCGGTCGAACACAGCCTTATCCGGGAACCCACTTCCGACATTCGCATCTCCTCCCTTGTCCTGCGCAGCGCTTGACGAGCGTGCAATCAGCATGTAGCGTTTAAAACGAAACGATGTTCTGCATAACGGAACACTCGCTAAAAATACCCGATCCGGCGTGAAGGTCAACCGCAAATCCGATCGGCCGGAGGAAACACAGGTGACGCGGCGTAGTGGCCCGCCACGGATGCGCTCGAGGAGGAGTTGTCATGCTGAGGAAAGAACAGAACGACCTATTGACCCAGACGGATCTGGGCACGCCGATGGGAGAGATGTTCCGCTGTTACTGGATCCCGGCGCTGCTGGCCGAAGAGCTGCCGGATAACGATTGTGCGCCCGTGCGCATCAAGCTGCTCGGCGAGCGCCTGCTCGCCTTCCGCGACAGCGAGGGACGCTACGGCCTGATCGACGAATTCTGCGCCCATCGCGGCGTGTCGCTGTGGTTCGGCCGCAACGAGCAGGGCGGTCTGCGCTGCCCCTATCACGGCTGGAAATACGACAATACCGGGCAGTGCATCGAGGTACCCTCGGAGCCGAAGGAGAGCGGCTACTGCGGCAAGATCAAGCTGAAGTCCTATCCGCTGATCAAGATCGGCGACATCCTCTGGACCTATATGGGCCCGGCCGACAAGGAGCCGCCGCATCCGGAATGGGAATTCGCGCTGGTTCCGGCCGAGCAGACCTTCACCTCGAAGCGCTGGCAGGAGTGCAACTGGCTGCAGGCGATGGAAGGCGGCATCGATTCCAGCCACGTCTCCTGGCTCCACAGCGGCAGCCTGAATTCAGATCCGCTCTTCAAGGGCGCACGCGGCAACAAGTACAACATGTCGGATGCCCGGCCGTTCTTCGAAGTCACCGACATGGATGGCGGTCTCTATATCGGTGCGCGGCGCAATGCCGAAGAGGGGCATTATTACTGGCGCATCACCCCTTGGGTCATGCCGTCCTTCACCATGGTGCCGCCGCGCGGCGATCATCCGGTGCACGGCCATTTCTGGATCCCGATCGATGACGAGAACTGCTGGGCCTGGAGCTTCGACTATCACCCGGTCCGCGCACTGACGACCGGAGAGCGGGATGCGATGAAGGCCGGCAAGGGCATTCACGTCGCCTATGTTCCGGACACCTACCGTCCGGCTGCCAACAAGGACAACGACTACCTCATGGACCGCGAGGCGCAGCGCAAGGGCACGACCTATTCCGGCGTCGAAGGCATCGCCATGCAGGACGCGTCGCTGCAGGAAAGCATGGGGCCGATCGTCGACCGTACCAAGGAAAACCTGGTCTCGACCGATAACGGCATCATCATGGCGCGTCACCGGCTGATGCGGGCGGCACGCGCGCTGAAGGACAAGGGCGTAATACCGCCCGGCGTCGATCCGGCCCATCATCGCGTCCGTTCGGCGGCAATCGTGCTGCCTGCCGACAAGGCCTACACCGATATCGCCGACGAAGCGCTGACGGTGATTGCCGGCAAGGCGCAGACCAGCGTCTGATAGGGAGGGTCGATCATGCAGCTCGGATTGAGCGAAAGTGCCCGCGCGACGACGGCGGAAGAGGCGAAATTCCGGATCAACTATCCGAATTCACGTCCCCGCAAGTCGCGCATCATCGCCCTGGATCGCAGCAGTCACTCCACGCTAGAGCGGCTGGCGGCCGGCTACCAGGGCGGCAATGCCCACTTCATGCGCTATGTCGAGGCGAAATTCGCGACCGATACGCTGAACATGCTGCCCGTCGATGCGGTGCTGGAAGATGTCTCCGGCCGGCGCACGACGCTGGCGGAAGAGATCGGCGATGCCGACGTCATCGTCATGCTGACGACGGCAGGGGCTTCGGCGGAGGCGGCCGAGGTGATCGGCAATGCCTGCTTCGTTCGCTCGAAGATGACGACCGGTCTCGTCGTCAGCTCGGCCGATGTGCCGGCGCTCGAACTGGCGCGGACGCTGACGGCGATGCGGCCCTTCGCGGCCATGCTCGTGGTGTCGAACGGCGACGAATATATCGGGGAAATGCTGAGCGCATTGAGGGTCTGAGAATGCTTCAAGGCGTGGCGTGAGTATTTGCAGGAGCTGTGTTATGGACGATCCCTTACTCCTTGCAAAAAGACGGAAAACGCACGCCATGAATGCATCTGTGAAGGAAACGGCACGCACCAAAAAGGCCGGACCGGCCACGCGCAACCGCCTGTCGTCGGTGACGACCGCGATCCGCCTTTTGAAAGCATTTTCGGAGGATGAGGTCGAAATCGGCGTCAGCGCGCTGGCCCAGAAGCTGAAGGTGGCGAAGAGCACGGTTCATCGTCTGGCGGTGACGCTGGTGGCGGAAGGCCTGCTGGAGCAGAACCCGGAAACCGAGCGCTACCGCCTCGGTGTCGGCCTCTTCGGCCTCGGTACGCTGGTGCGCCGCCGCATGAACCTGTCGAACGAGGCGCGTCCTTACCTCTTCGACCTCAGAAAGCATACGGGCGAGACGATCATTCTCGGCATCCCCACCGATACCGAAGTCATGCATGTCTACGACCTGGAGAGCCCGCAAGCGGTCGGCATCAAGTCCGATCTCGGTGCGCGAAAGCCGGCGCATTGCACGGCTGTCGGACGGGCGATCTTCGCCTTCGCGCCGGAGGAGACGATCGAGCGCGTGCTCTCGGGCCCGCTCGCGAAGCGTACGTCGCACACGATCACCGATCCCGCGCGGGTGCGCGAGATCCTGGCCGAAGTCCGCCAGCGCGGCTTTGCCATCGAGGATGAGGAAAGCGAACCCGGCATCCGGGCGATCGCCGCCCCCGTCCGGGATTCCACCGGTGCCGTCGTCGGCGCCGTCGGCGTGGCGGGTCCGTCTCTGCGGCTCTCGCTCGAAGCCATCGAAAAATTCGCGCCGCCGCTGTTGGAGACGGTGGCCACGATCTCGTCCCGTCTCGGTCATGGAGCGGGTTACAGACACAGATGATGAGGAGGAACGCATGACCGTGATGACATTGAGCGGGACCGATACGAAATGGTCCTGCGCCGACGGTGACACGATCATGCGATCCGCCATTCGCGCCGGTCTCGGCTTTCCCTATGAATGCAATGTCGGCTCCTGCGGCAATTGCCGTTTCGATCTTCTCGAAGGGGAGATCGAGGAGCTGAGGTCGGATGCACCTGGCCTCAGCGACCGCGACCGCCAGCGCGGCCGCCGTCTCGGTTGCCAGGCACGGCCACTCACCGACTGTCTCGTCAAGCTGCGGCTGATGCCGCAATATGAGAGCGCCCACCTGCCGGTGAAGCAGGGCGCCGTTCTGACCTGTAGCCGCGACATCACCCACGACATCCGCGAGTTCCGCTTCCGGCTCGATACGCCCACCGCTTTTCTCTCCGGCCAATATGCGCTGCTGACGCTCGACGGCGTCGAGGGCAGCCGCGCCTATTCGATGGCCAACCGCGGCGATCAGCCGGACGAGTGGCATTTCCAGGTGCGGAAGGTGCCCAATGGCGCCGCCACCTCCATGCTCTTTGACCGGTTGAAACCTGGCGACCGGATCGGCATCGACGGTCCCTATGGCATGGCCTATCTGCGCGAGGATTCGCCGCGCAATATCATCTGTCTCGCAGGCGGCTCCGGCCTGTCGCCGATGATTTCGGTGACGCGGACGGCGGCAGTTTCGCCTGCTCTGGCCGGGCGGCGGATCGACTTCATCTATGGCGGCCGCGAGGCGCGTGATATCTGCGGCCGGGAGATGCTGGAGGAACTGCCGGGCTTCGGGACGACGCTGCACTATCATCCGGTCGTGTCAGGCATGCCTGCCGAGGATGACGGCTGGGATGGCTATCGCGGCTTCGTCCACGAGGTGGCGGCCAGGCTCTTTGCCGAGCGGCTGCCGGAATGCGAGATCTATTTCGCCGGTCCGCCGATGATGGGTCAGGCTATCCAGAAAATGCTCATCGACCTCGGCGTCCCGCAGGGCCAGGTCCATTTCGACCAGTTCTACTAAGATGAAGCTCCGTCAGCTCGCATATTTCGTCAAGGTCGTCGAAGTCGGCAACATCACGCGCGCCGCCGAACAGCTGAACCTTGCCCAGACGGCTCTCGGCATCCAGATCCGCAATCTCGAGGATTCCCTGCAGATCCAGCTGCTCGACCGCCATTCGCGCGGCGTCAGCGCCACGCCTGCCGGCATGCTGCTCTACGACCGGGCACGCGAGATCCTGCAGCGCATCGAGGAGACGCGGCGCGACCTGATTTCGCTCGGTGGTGAAAAAGTGCGGGTGCGCCTCGGCGCCACGCCGTCGATCCTGAAGCTGATCGGCACCGATCTCCTGGTTGCCGCCAACGAGCAGCTGCCGGGCATCGCGCTGCATGTCGTCGAGGAACTGAGCTTCGTGCTGACCGATGCGCTGGAGCGCGGCGAGCTCGACTACGTGCTCGCCTATGACATCGAGGACAGCCCAGGCCTGCGCCGCATCGCGCTGATGGAAGAGGACCTGCTGCTGATCTCGGCGCCCGACGGCAAGGATGCGGAGCAGGACGTCTCCTTCCGGCATGCCGTCGCCGGCGATCTGGCGCTGGTCTCCAACCGCGACATCATCTGGCGGCGGGTGCATGAGACGGCGTCGCGGCTGTCGGTCGATGTCAAGATCACCTATCAGGTGCAGTCGATGGAGGCGATCAAAGCGCTGATCTCCCATGGCGTCGCTCAGAGCATCATGCCCTATGGCATCGTCTCGGAGGAGATCGAGGCGGGCGAGCTGATTGCCCGGCGCATCGAGCGGCCGGATGTGAAGCTGACGCTGTTCCTCGCCCACGCCTCTCACAAAGGGCTGGCCGACGAACGGCTGTTCCACGCCTTCATCTACAACATGGTCGATCGTCTCGCCGCCGAGATCGGTCCCTATGCTCATCCGATCGATCGGATCAGCGAGGATTGACCAGCGATTTTCTTATGAGCTGGACAATATGATTTATCTTGGACATTTGCCGCACCGGACCTGATGATCGCGGCAGAATGTGGAAGGGCGTTCACGGGGACTGAGAAACCCGGTGAGTGAGCGGATCGCCGATTGTCGTTGATGATCAGCAGCTTGACAGGAGGATGTCAGGTCTTGATTCACGTCCGGCTGTTGGGGAGTGAGAATTCTGACATCGTCGCTTCGTTTGTCCTTCGGCTGCTGGAATTATGACCGGACGCGCGCCCTGATGGACCGCACCGTGGTGCCCGATGGCATCGATCTTGTCTATCTGAACATGCCGGTCGAAGAGACTTTCTTCCGCATGCTGCGGCACAAGGAGTTCGACATCGCCGAGATGTCGCTCTCGTCCTATGTGCTCTCGCATTTCACCGAGGCGCAGCCTTTCGTCGCCATTCCGGTTTTTCCGTCGCGCTATTTCCGCCACTCATCGATCTATGTGAATGCCGAGGCGGGCATCCGCAATCCGGCCGATCTCTCCGGAAAACGGGTCGGCAGTCCGGAATATCAGATGACGGCGCCGGTCTGGATCCGCGGCATCCTCTCGGATGAGTATGGCGTTCGCATCGACGACGTGACGCATTATACCGGGGGCGAGGAGCAGCCGAACCGGCCCGAGAAGCTGCCGCTCAACCTGCCGTCCTATATCGACGTCAAGCGCATCGGCCCGCAGCAGACCCTGTCGGCGATGATCCGGGAAGGGGAGATCGACGCCCTGTTCACCGCCCGCAAGCCGTCCTCCTACGACGGCTGCCGCGTCAAACGTCTGTTCGAGGATTTCGTGCAGGTCGAGCGCGACTATTTCCGCAAGACGGAAATCTTCCCGATCATGCACACGATCGTCATCCGCCGCGAGATCTACGAGGCGCATCGCTGGATCGCGCAATCGCTCTACAAGGCCTTCGCCGAAGCCCAGGCCAAGATCTACCGCGACCTCGAAGAGACGGCGGCGCTGAAGGTCATGCTTCCCTGGCTCAATGCACATGTGGAAGAGGCGCGCCGGATCATGGGCGACGATTACTGGAGCTACGGCTTCAAGCAGAACCGCCAGACGCTCGATACCTTCCTTCGCTATTCGCACGAGCAGGGCCTGTCGAAGCGGCGGCTGCAGCCCGAGGATATCTTCGTGCCGGAGACGATGGAAAACTTCGTCATCTGACGCTGTCGCTCGAATCGAGAACGAAGTTCCGCTATGCGGAATCGTTATGGCTGCCTTGTGCCGCCAGGTCTTTCCGGATTGTCGCTGTCAAGTTATATGCAGCGCACAATAGACGGAGACGACTGACATGACCGCCACCACCTATCGCAGCATGCCCCGCACGGACTGGGTCCGCAGCGCGTTCGGCGGACTGTTCGAAACGATGAGCCTGGTCGGTGCCGCGCATGAATGCTCGATGGCCCGCCGCGAGCGCCGCGCCCCAAACACGGCGGCGCTCCAGGCGCTCGGCATCGACGAGACGGCTTTCAAGCGCACCTACAAGCGCCGCTGAGTTCAAGTTTAGCGCTAGATTCAAAAAGGGCTGCGATCCCGCGCGGAACGCAGGCCTTTTTCCGTTTCCGATGAAGGATCAGATGAGGCCGGTCAGAAGGCCGACGCCGGCGATCGTCGCGAAGCCGCCAGCGAGACGGGTCGCCAGGCCACCGGTGCGTTCGCCGCCGCGACCGATCGCGAAGCCGAGCGCGAGGCCCGCCATGTGCAGGATCGCGGTCGCCAGCATGAAGCCCGCGGCATAGGTCAGGCCCGCAGCATTTTCCGGCATTTCGGCGCCATGGGCATGGCCATGGAAGATCGCGAAGAGGCCGACGACGGCCATTGCGGCAGCGACCGGCGCCTTGATGTTGAGGGCGACGACGGCACCGAGGACGACGACCGAGAGCGCGATGCCGATTTCGACGAAGGGAACGTTGACGCCTGCCATGCCGAGTGCGCCGCCGCCTGCCATGACAAGCACGAAGGTTGCCGGCAGCAGCCAGGTTGCGCGGCCGCCGAGCTGGAAGGCGAGAACGCCGACCATCACCATGGCGAGGATATGATCGAGGCCGGTCATCGGATGGGCGAAACCGTGGGTGAAGCCGGCAGCTTCGCCGATCGCCGGGTGCGCATAGGCGGCGGCAGGTGCCGCGGCGGCGATCAGGGCCAGCAGCCCGCTCTTCAGTGATGTTCTCATGTCATTTCCCTCCAGGGTTCGGCGTTGGCGGCGAATTTCAATGGGGCAAGGTCGCCAACATGTGATGATAAAGCAAGGGGTCGTTTGCCGTAGATCCGTCCTCCGCGACGCGGAAAACGACACACCCGCATGACACCGACGCTATGCCTTGAATGCACCGAAGTAAATTTTAATCTCTTTACACTGCCGTTAAGTTTTTTTATCGTCATTCTCATGAAAAATATAAGCTTTCGTCAGCTGAGATCGCTTCTTGCCATCGAGTCGCATGGCAAGATCGTCGAGGCTGCGAAAGTGCTCGGGCTGACCGCTCCGGCCGTCACGCTGCAGCTGAAACAGCTGGAGGCGGAAGCCGGCGTGCAGCTGTTCGAGCGGCTGGCGCACGGCATGTATCCGACCGAGGCGGGCAGGGCCGTTCTATCGGCCGCCCGCGATATCGAAGACCGGCTGCAGCTTCTCGGCGACGAGATCAATGCCTTCAAGGGCGTCAAGCGTGGCCGCATTCTCGTCGGTGCGGTTTCCACCGTGCGCTATTTCGCCAAGCAGATGCAGACGGCCTTTGCCAACGAGTTCCCCGATATCGATCTCGAACTGGTCATCGACCGGCGTACCGAAACGATCGATCGGCTGAAGAACCGGACGATCGATATCGCGCTGGTCGGCCGGCCGCCGCGGGATATCTCGGTACGGGCGGCGATCTTCGGCGAACACACGCTCGTCGTCGTCGCGCCGCCGCATCATCCGCTGGTCGGCAAGCACGGGATTTCGAAGGCCGATATCGCCAGCGAGCATTTCATCGTTCGCGGTTCCGGCTCCAGCACGCGCATCTGGTTCGAGCGCTTCATGGCCGAAATCCCCGGCCGCGCTGCCGGGCCGAATACCGAGATGGAACCGGTCGAGGATATCAAGAGGGCCGTCATGGCCGATACCGGGCTCGCGTTTCTCGCTGCGCACAGCGTTGCCGAGGAAGTGCGGGCGGGCAAGCTCGCGATCCTCGATGTCGAGGGATTGCCGATCCGGCGGCAATGGTTTGCCGTCAGCCGGACCGACCGGGCGATGACGCCGGTGATGAGCGCCTTCCAGGATTTCCTGACCCGCCAGAGCGGGCAGTTCCTTCCCGAGGCGCTTCCTTCCTGAGGATTATGCCCTCAGGAAGTCGATCACCCGCTTGTTGGTATTCTCGGCGGTCAGTTGCGGCACCGGGATATCCCAGTAATCCGAGGCCGGAATGCATTCCTGCAGATAGCGGGCGGCCGATGTCGCATGCGAGAAATCGGCGCCGGGAATGATCAGCGTCTTGATATCCAGGCGGACGAGATCTTCCGGTTCGGCACCTGGCGAGGTGTCGCGGTCGATCAGGCCGCGCGGCATGCCGGCGACGATCGCCTTGTAGGCATCGATATCGAATTTGGCATAGCGCTCGGCGAATTCCGCGTCATGGCGCAGTACCGAGATCCAGGGGCCGCCGCGCGGGTCGGCGCCGAAGGCCTTGGTGCTTTCCTTCGAAAGCGCGACGACAGCTTCCAGTCCGTTCTGCTGTACGAAGGCCAGGTGTTCGGCGAAGCGCTGATGCCCGGTCATGCGGTAGCGGGCGCCGCCGACCGGCCAGAACAGCACCATCTTGTCGACGCGCTCGGGCGCCTGGGTCGCCACCGCCATGGCGACGCTGCAGCCCATGCAGCCGCCCATGATATGGGCCTTCTCGATGCCGAGATGATCGAGCAGGCCGGTCGCCTGCCTGACGTAGTCGCGCCAGGTGACGCGTTCGACGCGGCCGCCTGACTGGCCGGTTTCGCGGCGGTCGAAGACGATGCAGCTGAAATGAGAGGGGAGATGCTCCAGAAACTGGGTCACCACATAAATGCCCTGCGTGCGCCACTTCTCGATCGTCGCGTCGAAGCCCCCCGGCGAGAACATCAGCAGCGGCGGTCCGTTGCCGATCACTTCGTAGCGCGTGCTGATGCCGTCGATGACTGCGGTTGCCATGAATAGTCCACCCCCCGTTCTGATCAGAGACCTTCGCAGCCGAGCTTGCGAAGGCTTTCGTCGACCCAGAGCTTCGGGTCCAGCTTGCCGGCCATGGTGTTGGCGACAGTTCTGGCTTCAGCTTCGTTCTTCGCCTTTGCCTGCGTGTAGATTTCCTCCGTCGTGCCATAGGGCACGCAGAGCAGGCCGTCGTCGTCGCCGATCATCAGATCGCCGGGATTGATGACCATGCCGCCGAAGGCGATCGGCACGTTGATCTCGCCGGGGCCGTCCTTGTAGGGGCCGCGATGGGTGATGCCGGCGGCAAAGACCGGGAAGGTGCCGGCCTTGATCCATCCGTAGTCGCGCACCGCACCGTTGATGACGACGCCGGTCACGCCGATCTGCATGGCATGCGACAGCATCATCTCGCCGACCAGCGCGTTGGTGAGGTCGCCGCCGGCATCGACGACGATGACGTCGCCGGGGCCGGCCATCAGCAGCGCCTTGTGGATCATCAGATTGTCGCCGGGGCGGGTCTTCACGGTGAAGGCCGCGCCCGACATCTGGCCGGAGGCATGCATCGGGCGAAGGCCGGGACCGCCCGCCGTCATCCGCGACATCACATCGCTAACATTGGCGACCGGGATGGTCCGGAACTTCTCGATGGTGGCGAGATCGACCTTCTGCGTGCGCTCGGCAATTCTGAAACCGATGGTCATGAGGCTCTCCTTATTCCCAGGGCATCAGCGATGCGTGGATGACATCGGGTACACCCTTGCCGCCGACCGACTCGATGGCAAGTGCTGCATCCTTGAGGCCGAACTTGTGGGTGGTGATCTTTTCCAGCGGGAAGCGGTTGGAGGCGATCTGCTCAAGTGCCAGCTCGCAGGCCCGGTAGCTGTGGCCGCGGGCGCTCTTGATGGTGATCGCCTTGGTTGTCACCTTCTCCAGCGGAAAGTTCGGGAATTCCTTCATCTCGCCCTGGACGAGGATGGTGCCCGCCTTTCTGACCAGCGCCTCGACGCCGAGCAGGATGGGGATGGTTCCCGCACCCGCGGTACAGTCGAGCGAGATATCGACGCCCTTGCCGCCGGTGATTTCCATGATGCGGGCGAGCGGGTCTTCCTTCTGCACGTCGATGACGTAATCGGCGCCGAGCTGCTTGGCGACTTCGAGGCGGGCGGTGTCCTTGGTCGTGCCGGTGACAATGATCAGCGAGGCACCGGCCTGCTTGCAGATGACCGTCTGCGACAGGCCCTGCTGACCGGGGCCCTGGATGAGCACCGTCGAATTATAGCCGACATTGCTGTCGAAGAGCGACCATTCCACGCCATTCGCCATCGGCGTCACCAGACCGGCGAGCTCCGGCGTCACGCCCTTGGGAACGCGGTGAACGACGGCATTCCAGGGCAGATAGACATATTGCGCGAAACCGCCCCAGAGATGCGGCGCGCGTTCGGCTGAGGTATAGCCGTAGCGGATGCTTTCCGGGTTGTTGCGCCAGTCGGTGTTTTCGCAATGGCGGTACTGGCCCTGATGGCACCACTGGCACTTGCCGCACATGACATAGTGCTCGACGAAGACGAGGTCGCCTTCCTTGAAGCCCTTGCGGCGGGTGAACTCGCGGCCGGCCTTGGCGATATAGCCGATATTCTCATGGCCCATGATGGTCGGCGCATTGTTCGGCGGCGTCTTGAAGAGCTTGACGTCGGTGCCGCAGATGCCGGCTACTTCCATCTTCAGAAGGGCTGCGTCCTCGGGGACGTCAGGCATCGGAAATTCGCGGAAATCCATGATGCTCGGTCCGGTGCGGACCGCGGCGAGAACCTTCTCAGTCATGCTTCACTCCCTTGAGGCGGGCAGGCGGCGCGCGGCGGAAGAGCCGCGCTGTCGGCCCGCAGTTTCGACAAACCATTTTGACAAACGGCGCCGGAGCGCCCTATGTTGAGAACAAGACGACGCCCGTCCGGCGTCGCAAAACCCAGCCGGAAACCATGCTGAAGACCGCACGCCGCAACGCCGGAAAGATCGATGCCGTCCGCCGCGTCAAGGACTGGACGCGCGAGCGTTTCAGCCTCGCCGACGACGTCGCGGTGATGGTTGCTGAGGTCGAATGCGGCCTGCCGGGCTGCCCGCCGATCGAGACGATCGTGACCTTCTGGACGGCGCCGGATGTGCGGCACGCCTTCAAGGCTTTCAAGCCGGTTGCCGAGGTGACGGTCGACGATCTGCCGCCCTACTGGATGAAGAACGCCATCATCACCGAAAGCGGCGATCTTTCCTGCTGCTGAGCCTTTCGCCGTCATAGCGTCAGACCGGGGCGGCCGCGGCGCGACAGCTGCGCGTCGAGGCGCGGGTAGACGTGTCGGGCATTGCCCTCGAAGATCTTGTAGCGGCTGAGTTCGTCGAGCTCTTCGAGCTTGTCGATATAGCGCTTCGTATCGTCGTAGTGATGGCCGGTTTCCGGATCGATGCCCTTGACGGCGCCGAGCATTTCGGAGGCGAAGAGGATGTTGTCGACCGGGATCACCTTCTGCATCAGCTCGATGCCCGGATAGTGATAGACGCAGGTATCGAAGAACACGTTCTTCAGGAGATGCTCAGAGAGCAGCGGCTTCTTCATCTCCTGCGCCAGGCCGCGATAGCGTCCCCAATGGAAGGGCACCGCGCCTCCGCCATGCGGGATGACGAATTTCAGCGTCGGGAAATCCTTGAACAGATCGCCCTGCAGCAGCTGCATGAAGGCCGTCGTGTCGCCGTTGATGTAATGGGCGCCGGTGTGGTGGAAGCAGGCGTTGCAGGACGAGGAGACGTGGATCATGGCGGGCACGTCGAGATCGCAGAGCGTCTCGTAGAGCGGATACCACTGCCTGTCGGTCAGCGGCGGGCCGGTCCAGTAGCCGCCGGACGGATCCGGGTTCAGGTTGACGCCGACGAAATCGAGCTCCTCGACGATGCGCTTCAGTTCGGGAATACAGTTCTTCGGCGGTGCGCCCGGATGCTGCGGCAGCTGGCCGACGGCGGCGAAATTATCCGGCAGCAGCGTGCAGACGCGATGGATCAGGTCGTTCGACATCGACGACCACTGCTGGCTCACCGCCTCGGTGCCGACGTGATGGGCCATGCCGGCGGCGCGCGGCGAGAAGATCGTCAGGTCGCTGCCGCGATCCTTCTGCAGCTTCAGCTGCGGCGCCACGGATTCGCGCAGCATGTCGTCGGATATGCCGAGATCGGTGCTGGTGGGGCGGCGCATGGCATCGGCAAGGCCGGCCAGCTGCTTGTCGCGGAACTGGTGAAGCGCCTGCGGCTCCGTCGTGTAATGTCCGTGAATGTCGATGATCATGGGGCAATCCTCCTTGCGCCATTCAAGTGGGCGGTGATCCGTCGTCCTCAGATGCGGACGAACAGTTCATCGACCTCGTAGCGCCGTGGGGTGATCCGCTGGTCGGCGGAGTAGTCGAATGCGAGCTGCAGCGAGCGGCGGTTTTCCTCGAGGCCATAGGCCGGCGGCGGCGTTGCGCCGTCTTCGGCAATCGAGACGTGCCGGGCCTCCTCGAAGAGCTCCATCAGTTCGCCGGCCAGCCACCTGTGTTCGGCGAGCAGTTCGTTGCGCACGGTCAGAACGTGGTTGATCGGGACGATGCCGGTGCGGGCGATCCAGGCTTCGGCGGCCTTGTCGCCATCGGGAACGACGGTGCGGATGCCGGCGGGATCGACGGTGCGCTCGCCCATGATGGCCGAGAGCTCGCCAGATAGCATCAGGTCGCGCAGGCCGGTCGGCTTGGTGTTGCGCAGGGTATTCTTGGGGTCGGTATATTCGCTGAGATGGGCGTCTTCCATCGTCAGCCAGGTGATGCTGTCGAGATCGACGCCGTAATCGTCCTTGACGATGCCGCGCACCCAGACGCCCGATGTCTGCGCATAGGCGCGCACGCCGACGGTCGTGCCGTTCAGGTCCTTCGGCTCTCGGATATCGGAATCGACGGGACAGACGAGATTGGCGTGGGGCAGGCGGCTCCAGAGCGGGATGGCGATGCCGGTCAGCGGCTTTCGGTAGTGATGCGCCAGGAGATGGGTGACGACAGCGAGTTCGGACACGTCGAGCTCATCGCCGCGGACCATGGCCCTGAAGCCTTTCGGCAGCGGCTCGTAGTCGCGGAAATCGAAGGCGATGCGGGACGACGAGACGCGGCCATCGGTCAGCGGCTTGACGTGGGCGTGCTTCCCGAGCGCCGTGCGCAGCTGCAGTCTTTCCGGCATCGAGCCCTCCCAAGCTGAATGTTCTTTTATATGGAACGATGTTCCTATTTAAAGATAATACCGGAAATGCCCGGCGGTCAATTCCGCCACGGGCGATTTTTAGGGATGGAGGGTTTTCAGGCGTAGCCGCCGAGGCTCAGCAGGTAATATCCGGCAGCCGACGCGGCGAGGATCGGGTAGGGGCCGACCTTGGTGAAGAGCAGCAGGCCGATCGCGGCCGCGACGGTACAGGCATCGATCCAGTTCAGATGGGCCGATTGCGCTACGGTGTAGCCGCCGGCGAAGATCAGCCCGGCGGCGACGGGTGCCAAGCCACGTTCGGCGGCGATGATCCAGGGCGAGGCGCGGTGCTTGTGCCAGATGCTGCCGCAAATGCAGACGAGCAGCGAGGAGGGCAGGAAGATCGCCAGCGTCGCCACCAGCGCGCCGAACAGACCGTCGAGATGCCAGCCGATGAGCGCGAGGATCAGCGTACCGGGGCCGGGTGCGGCGCGCGAAATGGCGTAGAAATCGGTGAAGGCGCGCGGCGTCAGCATGCCGAGCACGTCGACCGTCTGGTTCTGCAGCCCGGCGATGATCGACTGGCCGCCGCCGAAGGAGACGAGCGACAGCGGAATGCAGAGCAGCACCAGATTGAGGAGCTTGGCGTCATCCATGCTTCTTCTCCTTGACGAAGAAGGCGGCGACGATGCTCAAGGGGATGCTGACGGCGACGACGGGCACCAGCGGCCAGCGCAAGACGCCGACGGTGACGAAGACGGCGATGGCAATCAGGATCGGCACCGCATGACGGCGCAGCCGCTTGCCGGTCTTGATCCCCATGGTCAGCGACGAGGCGATGCCGACGCAGGCAAGGCCGCGCAGTACGGTATGGGCAGCTTCGTAGCCGTTGATCTGCTCGTAGAAGAAACTCATGACCAGGATGACGGTGAAGGCAGGCGCCAGCATGCCGGTGAAGGCAAGCGCCGCTCCCGTCCAGCCCCTGAGCTTCAGTCCGATATAGACCGCGAGATTGACCGGATTGGCGCCGGGCAGGATCTGGGCGATGGTCAGCGTCTTCAGGAAATTGTCCTCGTCCAGCCAGCCGCGCCGCTCGACGATCTCCCGATGGGTCCAGCCGGAGACGCCGCCGCCGAAGGACGAGGCGCCCAAGCGCAGGAACGAGATGAGCAGATCGGAGAGCGGTACCTTCTCTTCGCTACGCAGTTTTGCTTCGACCGGCTGGTCCAATTTCGCCTCCCTGATATCTGCCGCCGGGCGCTGAGTCCGGCATATGGCGTGACCAAGGATGCGCCGCTGTGCGCGACGGAGTCCACGCCATTTCGGCTTAGGAAGACGTTAAGGAAAACTTATCGCGATCCGCGTTCGCAGGGCGTTTCCGCAGGTGTTTGAGGCTATTAGGCAATGCCCCGTGCGTTTCGGCCCCGCCAAGCAAAAATACGCTACACGACGATATGATTTGCGCTCTCAATTCCCGAAAACGGGCAAAAATCGCAGATATTCTTCATTTATATCAATGATTTAATTGACGCTCACAGACCGGGTCTTTGAGGCGCCGGGTAAGGATAAACCGCACCAAGGGGGAGTGTGCGGGCGAGCAGCGGAGAGCTTCGCGTTTCCGCTGACGGGAGGAGTGAAACTGCAATGATTGAGACTATGTTCGGGGCGCTGTTCAACCTCGTTAGCTCGCCCCATATCATGGGCCTGATGCTGATCGCCGTGGTCTTCGGACTGCTGGTCGGCGTCACTCCCGGTATCGGCGGCAAGCTGTCGATCGCCATGGCCATCCCCTTCGTCTACGGCATGGATATGGTGGCAGGCGCCGTCTTCCTGTTGACCATGCACGCCGTCAACGGCACCAGCGGCCAGATTTCCAGCATCATGTTTGGCATCCCCGGAGACGGCGATGACGCAGCGACGACGCTGGACGGCTATCCTCTTGCCAAGCAGGGCCAGGCGGCCCGCGCTCTCGGCGCCAGTATCACGGCATCGGGCGTCGGCGGCATCATCGGCGCGGTGGTCTTCGCGATCATGATCCCGATCCTCGAACCCGTCATCCTGATGTTCAGCCCGGCGGAATTCTTCCTGATCGCGCTGCTCGGCATCAGCTTCATCGCCTTCCTTTCGAGCGGCAGCCGCATCGTCAAGGGCCTGATCGTCGGCTTCTACGGCCTGATGCTGTCGACCGTCGGCATGGACCCGATCACCGGCACGCCACGCTATTCCGGCGACTTCCTGTTCCTCTGGGACGGTGTGAGCCTGGTAACCGCAGTGCTTGCGATGTTCGCCGTGCCGGAAATGATTTCGCTCAGCACCAAGGGCGGCTCGATCTCGGCCGTGCCGATGGATACGGGCTTCTCCTACCGCCAGCTCTTGTCCGGCGTTCGCGAAGTGCCGCGCCACTGGTGGCTGGTGCTCAGAACCTCGGTCATCGGCGCCGTGATCGGCATGATCCCGGGCCTCGGCGGTTCGACGGCGGCCTGGCTCTGCTACGGCCACGCCGTCCAGAGCTCCAAGCATCCGGAGCGTTTCGGCAAGGGTGCGATCGAGGGCGTCATTGCGCCGGAGACCGCCAGCAACGGCAAGGAAGGCGGTTCGCTGCTGCCGACGCTGTTCTTCGGCATCCCCGGTTCGTCCGGCATGGCCGTCCTGCTCGGCGCCTTCCTGATCCTCGGCATCCAGCCGGGCGCGCTGATGGTCACCAAGCATCTCGACCTCGTCTGGACGCTGATCTGGGCACTCGTCGTTGGCAACCTGATCGCCGTATCGATGCTGCTCGTCATCTGTCGCTGGGTTGCGGTCCTGACCTTCATCAACGGCCGCATGCTGGTGCCGTTCATCCTGGTCTTCGTCACCCTCGGCTGCTTCGTCAGCGACTTCCAGTGGCAGAACCTGATCGTCCTCGTGATCTTCAGTGCCATCGGTTACGGCTTTCTGCGTGCCGACTGGCCACGTGCTCCCTTCGTCATCGGCCTGGTGCTCGGCGGCAAGGCGGAAGCATCGCTCAATCAGGCGCTGCAGCTCTGGGGCTACAGCTTCTTCCTGCGGCCGCTGTCGCTGGTGCTGATCGCCATGATCGTGTCGCTGATGGTCTACGCCTTCTACCGCAACTTCCGCCCGGCAGCGCGCCGGCACAATGTGGAGGTCAGCCCGTGACCCTGAAAACGATCAGCTTCAGCACTGCGCTGACCTTCGTGATGCTCGTCATCTTCACGTCGATGGTGGCAATGTCCTTCGACTACCCGGCCAAGGCGCGCTTCATGCCGCTGGTCGTCGGCATCCCCGGCATCGTGCTCTGTCTGGTGCAGCTGGCGATCGACCTGTTCCGGTCGCCCTCGGCAAGCACGCCGGCAGCCGCATCGGTCGGCCAGTCCATCGCTGCCGCCAGCGTTCCCGAGGGCACGCAGCCGGAAGAGGAGCTCCCGGAGTTCGGACCGCATACGGTCAAGCAGGAAATGGTGATGTGGAGCTACTTCCTGAGCTTCGTCGCCGCGATCGTGTTCTTCGGCTTCTATATCAGCGTCCCGATCATGCTCGTCACCTTCCTTCGCCGCCAGGGCGAGGCAAGCTGGAAGCTCGCCATCGGCCTCGCGATCGCCGCCACGCTCGCTCTCTATCTGATGTTCGGGCGCCTGCTCGGGATCGAGCTGCATCCGGGCTTTTTCACCCGCTGGGTCGTCCATGCGCTGGGTACCGGGTCGGTCTGACGGCTGTCCGTTCTTTATCGCCGGGGCCGCGAGGAGGCGGCCCTCCATGGGGGAGGGAAGAATGTTTGAGAAGGCATGTTTGGCCGGGATGGCCGGAACCCTGATGGTGGCGCTGCCGGTTCTTCCGGCCGCCGCCGAAGAGGGCAAGGATTTCTTCGACGGCAAGACGATCACCTATATCGTCGCCACGGCGCCTGGCGGCGTCTACGATACCAACGGCCGCCTGATCGCGCAGTATATGCAGAAGTACCTGCCGGGCTCGACCTTCGTGGTCCAGAACATGCCGGGCGCCGGACATCTGATCGGCACCAATTATCTCTACGGTTCCGATCCTGACGGCCTGACGCTCGGGACCTTCAATACGGGCCTGATCTACGGCCAGATCGGCGGCGATCCGAACATCAAGTTCGATCTCACCAAGATGTCGTGGATCGGCAAGGTCGCCTCGGATCCGCGCGTGATCCTGGTGACAAAGGCTTCGGGGATCGAAAGCTTCGAGCAGCTCCGCAATCTGAAGGAGCCGGTCAAGTTCGCGACCGCAGGAACCGGCAGCGCCTCGATGATCGAGGCGACGATGTTTGCCAAGGCGCTGAAACTGCCGATCCAGGTGGTCTCCGGCTATAACGGCAACGAGGACGAGCTGGCGATGCGCCGCGGCGAAGTCCAGGGCGTCATCGGTTCGCGCTCGGAATTCCAGTCCTTCGTCGATGAGGGCGCCGGCCGCTTCATCGCCCAGGTCGGCGGTGAGGATAGCGATGTGCCGCAGCTGTCGACGATGATCGACGATCCGCAGGGAAAACGCGTCGTCGATCTGATCGCGGCGCAGGCCCGCATCTCGCGGCTTTCTGCCGGACCGGCCGGCATTCCCGAAGATCGCCTGCAGGCGCTGCGCGATGCCTATGCGTCGGCAACGTCCGATCCCGAATTTCTGAAACGCGCCGAGGCGTTGGAACTGCCCGTGACGCCGGAGGTCGGCGAGACGGTCGCAGCTTCGGTCGGCCGGGCGCTCGATCAGCCGCCTGAGATCGTCGAATTCGTTCGCGAGACGATCAAGCGGGACTAATCAACTACGGCATACAAAGCTCACTGGGAGGAGAGACATGAACATGCATTCGCTTCGTATGGCGGCCCTTGGCGCCGCTGCAATGGCCGTCTTCGGCGCCGGCGCTGCCGCGGCTCAGGAAGGTCCCGATTTCTACAAGGGCAAGACGGTCAACTATATCGTCGCGACGGCGCCTGGCGGCGGCTACGACACCAATGGCCGCCTTGTCGCGCAGTTCATGCAGAAGCATCTGCCGGGCTCGACCTTCGTGGTCCAGAATATGCCGGGTGCGGGCCACCTGATCGGCGCCAACTTCATCTATGCGTCGGATCCTGACGGCCTGACCTTCGGCACCTTCAATACCGGCCTGATCTACGGCCAGCTCGCCGGCAATCCGGGCATCAAGTTCGATCTCGGCCAGATGTCCTGGATCGGCAAGGTTTCCTCCGATCCGCGCGTCATCGTCGTGTCGAAGGACTCCGGCATCAACAGCTACGAGGACCTCGCCAACCTGAAGGAGCCGATCAAGTTCGCTTCGGCTGGTGTCGGTTCGGCCTCTACGATCGAGACGACCATGCTCGTCAAGGCGCTCGGCCTGAAGATCGAGGTCGTCTCCGGCTATAACGGCAGCGACGACCAGCTCGCCATGCGCCGCGGCGAAGTGCAGGGGATCATCGGCTCGCGCTCGACCTTCCAGCCCTTCGTCGATGCCGGCAACGGCAAGCTGATCGCTCAGATCGGCGGCTCCGAAACCGACATCCCGCAGCTCGCCTCGCTCGTCAGCGGCGACGATGCCAAGCGGGTCATCGCGCTCGTTGAATCGCAGAGCGATATCTCGCGTCTGTCCGCCGGTCCGGCCGGCATCCCGGACGACCGCCTCAAGGCGCTGCGCGATGCCTATCAGGCTGCGACCTCCGATCCGGAATTCCTCGCCAAGGCCAAGGAAATCGGCGTGCCCGTCGATCCGAAGATCGGCGACGACGTCGGCAATCTCGTCAAGGGCGCGATGAACCAGACGCCTGAAGTCGTCACCTTCCTGAAGGAATCGCTGAAGGAAGACTGATCGTCTCCGGACTCGGGATGGGCGGCGATGCGTCGCCCGTCATTCCTCAAATGGACAGGAAGGCTGGGACAGCATGGACAACAAGGTGACGAACGCCGCTCTGGATCAGGCGGCGAAGAAGGACGGCGTACCCTCGGCCTGGCAGTCCGATATCATCGCGGACCTGATCAAGCAGTACGGCTTTCCCTTCATCACGCTCAATCCGGGCGCCAGCTATCGCGGCCTGCATGACTCGCTCGTCAACCACAACGGCAACAATCCGCCGATGCTGGTCTGCCAGCATGAAAAGATCGCCGTGCAGATCGCCCATGGCTACGCCAAGGCGACGGGCGAGCCACTGGCCGTCATCGTCCACAATGTCGTCGGCCTCCTGCATTCCACCATGGGCGTCTATTACGCCTATACGGACCGCGCCCCGGTCTTCCTGATCGGCGCCACCGGCCCGATGGACGAGGGCAAGCGCCGTCCGCGCGTCGACTGGGCCCATACTGCCAATGTGCAGGGCAACCAGGTCCGCGATTACGTGAAATGGGATTACCAGCCGGGCGGCATCGACGGCGTCGTCGACAGCTTCGCGCGCGCATATTCGATCATGATGACCGAGCCGCGCGGGCCGATCTACATGTGCTATGACGCCGCCCTTCAGGAGGCGCCGCTGGAGGCGCCGATCGCGCTGCCTTCGCCGAAATCCGCAAAAGTGCCGAGCCGCATCGCACCCGATCCGAAGGCGCTGGAAGAGGCAGCCGACCGGCTGGTCTCGGCCGAATGGCCGGTGCTGCTGCCGCAATTCGTCGGCCGCGACAAGAACGGCTACAGCGACATGGTCGGGCTTGCCGAAGCGCTCGGCGCGCCCGTCGTCGATACGCAATGGCGCCTGAACTTCCCGACCGAACACCCGCTCGACATGCGCATGAGCAAGGACGTGTTCAAGCAGGCGGACCTGATCACGCTGCTCGACTGCCGCGACTGGGAACGCCCGACGCATGTCAACGACCGCATCAACCGGACGCTGAAGCCGCTGTTCCCGAAGGGTTGCGACTGGCTGGATATCGGCTTTGCGGATATCGAGATTTCCAAATGGGCGACCGATTACCAGCGCTTCCCGGAGACGGCGCAGCGCGTGCTTGCCGATACGGCGCTCGCCATTCCGTCGCTGACGACGCTGATCAAGGATCGCGTCCGGGACAATGGTACGCTTGCCAAGCGCGTCGCCGAGCGCGCGGCTGCCGTCGGCGAGATGCACAAGGCGCAGCGCGCCAGGTGGCGCGAGGAGTCGCGCGATGGCTGGGATTCCAAGCCGGTATCGCTTGCGCGTCTTGCCTGCGAGGTCTGGGACAAGATCCAGCATGAAGACTGGGTGCTGACCACCAATGCCTTCGAGGACTGGGCGCTGAAACTCTGGGATTTCGACAAGCCCTACCGCTGGCCGGGCAAGGCGCTCGGCACGGGCACGCAGATCGGCATGGCAACGGGCATCGCGCTCGCCCACAAGGGCACCGGCCGCCTCGTCGTCGATTGCCAGACGGATGGCGACCTGATGTTCGATATCGGGGCTCTCTGGTTTGCCGCCAAGCACAAGGTGCCGTTCCTCTGCGTCATGCATAACAACCGCGCCTATTACAACGACTGGGAACACCAGATCACTGTCGCCCGCCAGCGCGGGACGCCCGAGGAGCGCGCCCATATCGGCATGGATCTCTTCGATCCGGCCCCGGATTTCGCGACGCTTGCGCGTGGTCTCGGCTGGTATGCCGAAGGGCCGATCGAGGATGCCAACGACATCGGTTCGGCGCTTGAACGGGCGATCGCCAAGGTCAAGAGCGGCATTCCCGCCCTTGTCGACGTGGTGACGCAGCACGAAGGATAAGCGCTTCTGGCGCAGCAGGCATGAGGAGGCAGGCATGAAGGTTGCAGTGGTCGGTACGGGAGAGATGGGGCTTGCCATGGCGGGCCACATGCTCGACGGCGGGCATGAGGTCTCGGGCTTCGACGTGAGCGCCGAGCGTCTTGCTGCGGCTGCCGAGAAGGGCATCAAGGCGGCCGGCAGGCTTGGCGATCTCTCCGATGCCGAGGCCTTCATCCTCGTCGTCGCCACCGACCAGCAGGTCATCGACGTCTGCGAGACACTGTCCGAAACAGCGGCCAGGGGATCGATCATCGCGGTTGCGGCGACGATCAGCCCGGAGACGATGCTGCAGCTCGGTCCGAAGCTGAAGGACAAGGGTATCGGCCTCGTCGATGCGCCCGTCGTCTACGGCGCATCCGGCGCGCGTTCCGGCACGCTGCTTTCGCTCTGCGGCGGTAGCGAGGAAGATGTCGAGCGCATTCGCCCGGTGATGATGTGCTACAGCCGCGATGTCGTGCGCGTCGGCCCGCTCGGGTCCGGGCAGATCGCCAAGTCCTGCAACAACCTGCTGCACTGGGTGCATTGCGTCGCCAATTACGAGACGCTGCTGATCGCCAAGCGCTATGGCATCGACGCCCAGCGCATGCGCGAAATCCTGCTGCAATGCCCGGGTACCAACGGCACGCTGGCACGCTGGGATTCGACGCGCTTCACCTGGCAGGAAAAGGACATGGATGTGACGCTGGAGCTCGCCCAGAAGGCCGGGCTGATGCTGCCGCTCGCCGGTCAGGTCGACCAGATCATCAAGTCGCTGAAGGCCGACGACGTGAAGGGCCTGCTTTACGGTGAAGAGGCAAACTACCTCGGCAGGACCGTTAAGGCGATGTCGCCGGCCGAAGGCGGGGTTGCCTAGACAGAGATCGAATTTGCGCCCGCGCATGCGCCCGGAGCCCCCTCCGCCAATGCGCCGAACCGCCGCTCCGTCAAATGACGGCTCCAGCGGCGAAACAGAAACAAGACATCGAAAGTGAGACCATGTCCGTCAGTCAGAACCCCACCGTCGCCGATCCCGTTGCCGTCAAGGATCCGGGCAATTCGAAATTCCTGGTCGATCCCTATGGCGACTGGGCGAAGGGCGAGGGTATTCCGATCCATTACGATCTCGGCCACGATCTCCTGGCGCTCGAAACCGGCGCCTGGGACCGCTACGACGCACGCGGCTGCTTTGCCCATACGCATGGCATGGGCGACTTCATGGCGAACTATGTCATCGAAGTGCTGCCCGGCAAGAAGACGCGGCCGGTCAAGCATCTCTACGAGGCCTTCTTCTATGTGCTCTCCGGCTACGGCTCGACGACCGTCTGGCTGCCGGGCGGAGAGACGCGGACCTTCGAATGGGGTCCGAAGGCGCTGTTTGCGATCCCGCTGAACTGCCAGTACCAGTTCCACAACGGCTCCGGCCAGGAAACCGTGCGGCTCTCCTGCACCAACCATGCGCCGCTGACGATCAACCTCTACCACAATCTGAAGTTCGTCTTCGAAAACGACTTCGATTTCGAGGACCGCACCGGCGGCGCCAAGCATTTCGAGGGTGAGGGCGTTCTCTACAGCTATGGCGCGGAATCGGCCCGCAAGATCCAGAACGTCTGGGAAACCAACTTCGTCCACGACCTGACGAGCTTCAAGCTTTACGAATTCGACGGCCGCGGCAAGGGTTCGCTCAACGTCAACTTCGTGCTCGCCGACGGCACCATGCATTCGCATGTCTCGCAGATGCCGGTCGGACGCTACAAGAAGGCGCATCGCCATGCGGCCGGCACGCATGTCCATGCCGTCGATGGCGAGGGCTATTCGCTGATGTGGTACGAAGGGGAGTCCGAGTTCAAGGAAATCCCGTGGCGCCACGGCTACATGTATACGCCGCCCTTCTGGATGTACCACCAGCACTTCAATACCTGCGACCAGCCGGCGCGCTACGTCGCCTGCTCGCTCGGCAGCCGCCGCTATCCGTTCATCTCGCTGCGCCGCAAGAGTGCGGAAGGCGGCGGGGCGACCTCGGTCAAGGATGGCGGACGCCAGATCGAGTACGAGGATCAGGATCCGCGCGTCCATCGCAAGTTCCTCGAGGAGCTCGAGAAGACCGGCGTGCCCTCGGCCATGGGTGACATCTTCGACGAGGCGGCTATCATGGCGCTCGACAAGGAAAGTCTCACCGGCGTCATCAAGACCCCGATCCTTGCCGGACCGGCAAGCTGATACCTGGGGACGGCCGGTGGCTTGCCCACCGGCTTCCTCGCGCAGGACATGCACAGGGAATAGAGTGAAGTGCACGATCTCGATTTCGATCACGAACATGGCGATCTCTCGGAAGACGAGCGCCGGGCGATTTCCGACTGGCTGTGGCAGCAGGAAACCGTCGAGCTTCTGACCGTCGGCATCGATATCGGCAGCTCGACCTCGCATCTGCTCTTTGCCCGCGTCGTCATGCGCCGCGAGACGGAGGAGCTCTCCAGCCGCTTCCAGGTGATCGACCGGCAGGTGGTCTGGCGCTCGCCGATCCTGCTGACGCCGTTCCTGCCTGACGGCACGATCGACGCGCATGAGCTCAGGCACTTCTTCGCCCATTGCTACGAGGATGCCGGCTACAAGCGCAGCCATATCGATACAGGTGCCGTGATCCTCACCGGCGAGGCGATCAAGCGGAAGAATGCACGGGCGATCGACGAGATCTTCGCCAGCGAATCCGGCCGCTTCGTCTGCGCCACCGCCGGCCACAAGCTGGAATGCATGCTGGCGGCCCATGGCTCGGGCGCCACGGAACTCTCGAAGAAGCGCAATGCCTGCGGCCTGCATGTCGATATCGGCGGCGGCACCACCAAGCTGGCGCTGATCAGCAAGGGCGAGATCATCGATGTCGCGGCCTTCGCCGTTGGCGGGCGTCTGGTGGCGCAGGACAAGACGGGCGCCTGGACGCGTGTCGATGACTCGGCCTCGATCGTTGCGGCCGAGCTCGGGCTTGCGACCGATCCGGAAACGCTGGCAAATCCGGAGGTGCGCCAGGCGATCGCCAAACGGCTGGCGGCCGTGGCCGTGGACCAGATCGTTGGGGCGCCGCTCGATGCGCTCGGCGAGACGCTGCAGCTGACCGAGCCGCTGGACCGCAATTTCCGCCCTGACTACGTGACGTTCTCCGGCGGTGTCTCGGAATATATCTTCGAATATGAAACGGCCGATCACGGCGATATCGCGCAGATGCTCGCCAAGGAGATCATTGCGCAGCTGACGCCGCGCATCGACATGCCGATCGTCGATGCCGGGCAGCGCATCCGCGCCACCGTCATCGGCGCCTCGCAATTTACCGTGCAGGTGAGCGGCAAGACGATGTACCGAACCGGCGACCGCGGCCTGCCGTCGCACAATATTCCGGTCGTCCATCTCGGCCATGCCGTGCCCGAGCATGTCGATGCCGAGGCGATCGCCAGGGCTTTCGCTGCAGGCGCGGAGCGCCGCGACAGCGACCTCGCCGCGCCGATCGCGCTTGCCTTCACCTTTGCCGGTCTGCCCGATTATCCGCGGCTGCTCGAGCTCGCCAAGGCGATCAAGATGTTTGCTGCGCCTGACGGCCATCGCGAGGAATTGCTGGTGCTGGTGATCGACGGCGATATCGGCCAGACGCTCGGCCGCATCCTCGACCGCGAGCTGAAGATCGGCCCGCAGCTGATCTCGATCGATGGGGTGCAATTGAAGGAACTCGACTTCGTCGATCTCGGCGAATTCATCAATCCGCCGGGCGTCGTGCCCGTCGTGATCAAGTCGCTTTTGTTTTCGTAACGGACGGGCGTTCGACCTTGCTTTGAAGGGCGGGCGGATGTACGTTGAGTTTAAATTGGAACGATGTTCCGTATAAAGGAACATCTGATCGGGAGGAGAAACCCATGCATCAGGATCCCCTTGGCGGCGGCACAGGCACGCATTGGCACGAGCCGGCAGGCACGAAGAAGGCAGGCTTCGGCGAGTTCAAGAAGCAGCCGACCCCCTATGACCAGTTCATGGAAGAAGAGGGCATTCCTGTTTTCCGCGATCTCGGCATTTCCAACGTCAAGAACCTGCCGCTGAAGCCCTGGAAGCGCACCGGCGGGCGCGGCACCTATATCCAGCTTTACGGCACCGAGACCAAGTGGGGCTGTCACCTCGTCGAAGTGCCTGCCGCCGGCGAGCTCAATCCGGAAAAGCACATGTACGAGGAGATCTACCTCGTCGTGGAAGGCCGCGGCTCGACCGAGGTGTGGCTCGAGGGCGAGGGTAAGAAGCATGTGTTCGAATGGCAGGAAGGATCGATGTTCTCGATCCCGATGAATGCCTGGCACCGCATCGTCAACGCCACCAACAGCCCGGCGCTGCTGCTCGGCGGCACGACGGCGCCCGTCGTCGTCAATGCGATCCAGAATTTCGACGCCGTCTACAACAACCCCTTCGTCTTCCGCGACCGCTTCTCCGGCGCCGACGACTTCTACAAGTATCGCGAAGAGATCGAGCCGGATCCGGTGCGCGGCCTGGCGATGCGCCGCACCAACTTCCTGCCCGACGCCGTCAACTGCGACCTGCCGCTCGATAACCGCCGCTCGGTCGGCTATCGCCGCGTCGAGCCGTTCATGACCAACAACAATTTCTACTACTGGATCGGCCAGCACGAGAACGGCCGCTATTCCAAGGCGCATGCCCATACCTCGGCGGCAATCCTGATCTGCCTCAAGGGCGAGGGCTACACCTATACCTGGCCGGAGGAATGCGGCGTCAATCCCTGGGCGACCGGCCATGCCGACCGTGTCCGCCGTCTGGATTACGGCCCTTATGGCATGGTGACGGCGGCTCCGGGCGGCGCGCGCTGGTACCACCAGCATTTCAGCGTCTCCAAGGATGACTTCCGCCTCACGGCCTGGTTCGGTCCTCATAATCCGGGCCGTGATCCCGGCGCGCCCGGGGAAAAGCACATCGACTATACGGCGATCGACGTCAACGAAGGCGGCACGGCCATTCCCTACTGGATGGAAGACCCGTATATCCGCAAGGAATACGAGGCACTCCTGAAGAAGAACGGCGTCGAGGTCCGCATGAAGCCGGAATGGTACGAGAAGCCCGCCGACACGACGACGAAGAAATCGACCGTCGTCTGATCATGGCTGACGATGAAGAAGAACAGGGCGGCCGGATATTCTTTTCGAATGTCGGCCGCAGCATGGAGCTCGAGGACGAGATCGTCCTCGTCAGCGTCGGCATCGATATCGGCTCCTCGACATCGCATCTCGCCTTCTCCCGCATCGTGCTGGAAAGGCTCGACACCCGCTACATGGTCGTCGAGCGCACGCTGCTGCATCAGTCGGACGTGCTGCTGACACCCTATAGCGGCGACGACGAGATCGATGCCGAGGCGCTCGGCGCCTTCTTCGCCGACCAGTACAGGCAGGCGGGTATCACCCCTGAGGACATCGATACCGGCGCGCTGATCCTGACCGGCGTTGCCGTCCGCCGCAGCAATGCCCGGGCGATCGGCACGCTGTTTTCTGAGGAGACCGGCAAGTTCGTGGTGGTCAGCGCCGGCGACGGGCTGGAGACGACGCTTGCCGCCTTCGGCTCCGGCGCCGTGGCGCTGTCGGGACGCAACGGCGAGAGTGTGCTGAATGTCGATATCGGCGGCGGCACCTCGAAGCTCGCCTTCTGTTCGGCGGGCACGATCCGGCATATTGCGGCGATCGATATCGGCGCCCGCATCGTCGCCTTCGACGAAAACCGCAGGATCACCCGCGTCGAGGAAGCCGGCCGCTATTTCGGCCGCAAGGCGGGTGTTGCGGTGGAACTCGGTGAGACGCTGAGCGAAGCGGATGCGCGCAAGCTGGCATCCGCCATGGTCGAGCAGTTGTTCGAGGCGATGCAGGGCGGCGATATCAGCAGCGAGACCGCCGGTCTGCACCGCCTGCCGCCGCTGCCATCGGTTCTGCCAGACGTCGTCACCGTATCCGGCGGCGTCTCGGAGTTTCTCTATGCCGAGACGCCGGAGAGCTTCAGCGATCTCGGGCCGCTGCTGGCCGAGATCCTGAGTGAGAGGCTGGAGCGCTGGTCGCCGCGGCTCGAAAAGCCGGAGCAGGGCATCCGCGCCACCGTCGTCGGCGCCTCGCAATATACGGTGCAAGTCAGCGGCAGCACGATCTTCGTCCATCCCCTGCAGTTGCTGCCGGTGCGCAATATCCCGGTCATCAAGCCGGCGATCGAGTTCCGCGACAGGATCGATCCGGCCGATGTCGCGGCCCGCATCGCGGAATCGCTGTCGCGTCTCGATCTCGGCGCTGGCGAAAGCCCGGTCGCGGTCTGCTACGACTGGGACGGCTCTGCCAGCTACCGCCGCCTTGACGGCTTCTGCCGCGGCGTTATCGAGGGACTTGCACCGGTGCTTGCCAACGGCCACCCGCTGATCCTCGTCGGCAACGGCGATGTCGGCGGCCTCGTCGGCATGCATTGCAAGCTGGAAGCCGGCATTGCCTCGCTGGTGTCGATCGACGGCATCAAGCTCGACGAATTCGACTTCATCGATATCGGCGCCATGCTGGAAACATCAGGCGCCGTGCCCGTCGTCATCAAGTCGCTGGTGTTTCCCGACAAGAAGCTCGGCAGCGGGCAGGGCTAGGGCTGATCCCAACTAGCTCCTGAACAGGCTCATCAGGTTCTGCGGCGCGCTGTTGGCGATCGATAGCGACTGGATTGCCAGCTGCTGCTGCGTCTGCAGCGCCGTCAGCTTCGAGGATTCGTCTTCCATGTCGGCATCGACGAGCCGGCCGACGCCGCTTTCGACGGAATCGGAAAGGTCGTGGGCGAAATCCATCGACATCCCGACGCCCTTGCTGAGCGAGCCGATGGTCGACGCCACGGCCGTCATCTGCTTAGTCATGCCTTCCACCGTCGCCAGCATGTCGTCGAGCTCTTCATGCGTCGTCGAATTGTCGATCGCGAGCTCGACGGCCGTCGCCGGAGCGGTGGCGCCCTTCAGGACAACGTAGTTCTTGGCCGAGCCGACCTCGACCGCGAAGGCCTCGGTGGAGAGGATGCCGTATTCGCCGGAGCCGCCGTTGTCGACGAAATACTGGACGTCGGTGGAGGTACGCGGTGGCGGCGTATTGATCGGGTAGGAGACCGTTCCGACCCTGACGGTGCCGTCGCTGTTGCGGATGAAATAGGCAGGGATGCTCTTGTCGGCAGAGTCTGCCGCGCTGTTCCAGGACAGCCAGTTCTGGCCGTTGAACGAGGCGGAATCGGAGGTCGACTGCAGCTGCTGCTTCAGCTGGGTCAGGTCTTCGTTGATCTTCGTCTTGTCGACACCGTCTTCATAGGCGGCGACCAGCTTGGCCTTCACTTCCGACATCAGGTCGATCGACGAGGCGATCGCCGTGTAGGTCGTATCGAGAACCGCGCCGCTGAGGCCGAGCGCGTCCTGGACCGCCGACAAGGCCCTGTCGTCGGAGCGCATCGTCGTTGCGATCGCCCAATAGGCGGCGTTGTCGGCGGCCTTCTCTATTCTGAGGCCGCTGGACACGTGCTGCTGCGTTCCCGACAGGGAGGCGTTGACGGAGCGCAAGGATTGGAGCGCAGCAATGGCCGCGTTGTTGGTGATGATCGACGACATCCGATACCCGTAAAATCAATTGTGGGAGAGGAGATGCGTCATGCACCGAAGATGCCCTTCTTATCCTTTTGTTATGCTTAACAGTTGGTTACCATTGAGATTTCAGATTTCACACCGTCCGTTTCGGTGCCGGATGCGTCGAGACGAAGCTTTCGGCTTCGGCGCGCAGCCATTCGCAGAAGATCACCGATTTGCGGTTGCGCCTGGCGCGGCGGAGCGCCACATATTCGTGGCCGCTGTCGATGAAGCCGAAGGGCGCGGCGAGCCTGCTGTCGCGGATATCGCCGGTGACATAGGGCCAGGGCGCGACGCAGACGCCGAGGCCGGCGCCGGCTGCTTCCAGCATGAAATAGAAATGCTCGTATTCGACGCGCGGGCCGCCCTCGATCGCGATGCCGGAGCGCGCCAGCCAGTCGCCCCAGGCGCGAAGCCGCGTCTTGGTGTGCAGCACGGGCAGGCCGCTGACGGCTGAGGCAAGCGATGGGGCGACGACGGGGCCGGTCTGCTCCGGAAACAGCGGGATGACGTCGGCGCCGTCGGGCCAGGGCGCGGTGCCGACGCGGATCGCCACATCGAAGCCGTCGCGGGAGAAATCGACGGGACGCGACGAGGCGGTCAGCCGCACGTCGATATCGGGATGTTCGGCCTGGAACCGGTAGAGCCGCGGGATCAGCCAGCGCATGGTGAAGGTGCCGGGGCAGGAGACGTCGAGCGCGCCGTCGGCGGTATCGGCAACGGAGCGCACCGACATGTCGATCTGGTCGAAGGCGGCGACGAGGCCGGGGAGCAGCGTCTGCCCGGCTTCGGTCAGGCGCAGCCGGTTCTTCGGCCCTTCGAAGAGCGAGACGCCGAGGATATCTTCGAGATGCTGGATCTGGCGGCTGATGGCGCTGTGGGTGACGTTCAGCTCGTCGGCGGCGAGCGTCATGCGCCCGTGGCGGCCGGCGGCTTCGAAGGCGCGAAGCGCGTTGAGGGAGGGAAGGCGTCTAGCCATATGAGTTCTTAGCTATGTGTGTTTTAGGAACAAACTCTGTTCGAGCTTATCGGTTTTCAGGCCGGAGGTTATGGTGTTTCCTCCGATCGTAACATTAAGGCAAAGCCGCAAAGCGCACAACAACTCCGAAATGCCGTGGCATTCGGGGAGGGCGAAGCTTTGCCCATCAAGGGATTTGACAGCATGAGCAACAGACATACGGACGGAAGCGCGGGTGACGCCAATTACGGGGTGATCGGCACCAACTACACGCAATACCGCCAGCCCGATCCGCATATCGCCGCCTTCATCTGGAATGCGCTCGGCGATGCCAGGACGGTGCTGAATGTCGGTGCCGGCGCCGGTTCCTACGAGCCGACGGACCGGGTGGTGACGGCGGTCGAGCCATCGGCCTCGATGCGGGCGCAGCGCCCGGCCCATCTTCCGGTCGCGATCGACGCGGTGGCGGAAAAGCTGCCTTTCGCGGATAAGAGCTTCGACGCCAGCATGACGACCTTCTCGGTTCACCAGTGGTCCGATCTGAAGGCGGGTCTTGCCGAGATGCGCCGCGTCACACGCGGTCCGGTCGTGGTGCTGAGCTGCGATCCGGACGAGCTGCATCGCTGCTGGCTGCAGGACTATGCGCCGGAGATGATCGCCGTCGAAGCCAGCCGTTACCCGCCGCTGGCGTCGATTTCCGAGGCGCTCGGCGGCACGGTCGAGATCAGGCCGGTGCCGATCCCGCTGAATTGCACCGATGGTTTTGGCGAAGGCTATTACGGCCGCCCGGAGCGGCTGCTCGATCCCGGCGCGCGCCGCGCCAATTCCGCCTGGAGCTTCGTCGATGCTTCCGTTGGCGAGCGTTTCGTCGAAGAACTCGGCCGTGATCTGAAGGATGGCAGCTGGGACAGGCGCTACGGCGCATTGCGCGCGCAGCCGTTTTTCGAGGGGTCGCTACGGCTGATCGTCTCGACGCCGTGAGCCACAACAGGACAAGACGGCTTCCCTTGCCGGATGCGGCGAGGGAGCTCACTTCGGAACGGCAATAGGGCGATGGAATTTTCTTTCCCCTAGCCGATTTGATCCGAAACGCATTTCAGCGTAACCGGCAAATCGCGGGATGAAATTTCAAGCTCGGGGCATTTTCCCGTCGCCGCCCATTGCTAAATTTCAAATTGATCCTATATTGCAGTCATCGACCATTGCTTGTGACGTCGTTGAAGAGCCATCGCGCTCTCGTCAGATTTCCCTCCAAATAATCGATCTCATTCCGCAGGGTATCGCGGGAAAAACACACGGTTGCTTTGAAAGGAAATCGTTATGAATACAGGTACAGTCAAGTGGTTCAACGCTACCAAGGGCTTCGGTTTCATCCAGCCTGACAATGGCGGCGCCGACGTTTTCGTCCATATTTCTGCCGTTGAACGCGCAGGCATGCGCTCGCTCGCAGACGGACAGAAGATCAGCTACGAGATCGTGCAGGACCGCCGGTCCGGCAAGAGCTCGGCGGATAACCTCCAGGCTGCATAAATTTGTCACGGCCTCGCGCGACCACGGATGTACTGGCGCGCTGAGACGTTGACGGAGGAAGGTCGGGATCCGTCCCGGCCTTTTGTTTTTTATTCCTACGGAGAACGGCATTGGCACACAGCCGCTATCAGCCGGGCGATAACATTGTCCTCAGGCAAGGCGTATTTGGCAGCGCCCAAATGGGCGCCGGACGCATCGTCTCCGTGCTGCCCGCTGCACAGGGCTTCATTCACTACCGCGTCAGGTTCCAGAACGAGAATTACGAGCGCAGCATTCGCCAGGATGATATTGACGTTGTCGCTTCGACTTCGTCGCGTTGCGAACCCGAAGTGCCGGCCAATTCAGACGGCCGGACATCGTCCTGGATCAATTCCAACACGATCCGCATCAAGAAGTAGCGGCCGTCAGGCCCATCAAGGAGACGTCTTTGCAGGTACTCGTCCGAGATAATAACGTCGATCAGGCGCTTCGCGTGCTCAAGAAGAAGATGCAGCGCGAAGGCATATTCCGCGAAATGAAGGCGCGCAGCGCCTATGAAAAGCCGTCGGAAAAGCGCGCCCGCGAAAAGGGCGAAGCCGTCCGCCGCGTTCGCAAGCTCGCCCGCAAGCAGGCGCAGCGCGAAGGCCTGCTGCCCGGCCCGAAGAAGAAGGTCGTGGCGCGCAGCCGCTGAGTTCTCTCAGCCTTCCGGCACGGCCGTGCCGGCGAAAGGGAGTCCGCATGAGCAAGACGAAAGACAACCTCTTCAAGCCCGAGAAGCTCTCGGCGCAGGCCAAGGCCGAGCAGACAAACTCGATGGCCAAGGAAATCATGGCCAGCGAACTCCTCGCCCGGCAGAAGAAGACGGAACGGCTGCGGGCGCTGCGATTGGCGCAGCCCGCCGCCGAAGAGCCGGCGAAGAAGACGCGCGGCTCCAAGAAGGCCTAGTTTAGGATCCGATGGTCGCCGGTCTTTGCGAGACCTATGCGGCCGTCTCCGGCTGACGGATGCGCGCCTCGATGGCGCGCACCGAGTGGCCGCGCAGCTTCTCCAATGTCGTCATCGGGAACGTGATCTCTGCGAGCGCCCGGATGAAGCCCGTCTCCTCGGGTTTCGAAAAGCGCACGAAGAGGCTGCCTTCCTGTGTGCGCATGCGGGCGCAGGTCAGGAAGATCTCAAACTTTCCCAAACACAGATAGAAATGATCGGTCAGCTGCTCGATATTGCGCGCCTGCAGCACGGCTGCGGTTTCGCTGATGCTGACGATGCGCACCTGATGCACGGCAAAGGATTTTACGCCCTTGACCGGGCAGAGCGCCCGGGCGACGAGATTGACCCTGGTAAAGACCGGCTCGGGATGATCGCCCGCGAAAGCCAGCCGCGACAGATAATTGCGGTGAGTGCTGGAGCCCAACATGAAATGACTGCTGAAAAGAATTTAACCAATTCTTAACCATCTAGCCCGCGCCTGCCAAAAAGGCAACGCGCAATGCGTGTGACCCCGGCGCAAAGATGTTGAACGTCCCGGATGTGAGCGCCGCGCCTTTCAATCTCCAAGTGAGTCGGGCAGCGATTCGTGTCCCGGCGGGTGCCAACCCTTGGCCGGCGATGCCGGACCGGCGTCTTCAGGGCTCATCCTGTTTCGAAATGGCAAGCTTCGACGCCGTCCACTGTGGACTGCAACCATCTGTTAACGCTGATGGCTCGCCGGACATCGTTTTTGGCTGCGCGGTGCCGTCCGCCCGTCCTAAAATCACGGCGTGCCCCACGGGCGACCGGACACGTTTTCCTTAAGATGGTGCTTTATGTCTAATATTTCCGATGATTTGCCGCCGTTTGGCGAGGTTCCGGCCGATGCCGGGGCGGAGAAGAATGATCCCGTTGCGGAACGGTTGCGTCAACATGAGGCAGGCCTGCTGTCCTCGGCGGTGCCGCCCGAGATTCTCGCTGCCGCCGGCCCCGATCTCCGCAAGAAGGTCGATGACATCCCCGTCGAGATCGAGGTGGTGATCGGCCGCGCCAGGGTGTCCGTCGCCGAGCTGATGCGGGTTGATCCCGGCCACAGTTTCCGGCTCGACAGCCGCTTCGGCGGGCCGGTCGAACTGCTCGTCAACGGCCGGCTGATAGGCCACGGCGAGATCGTCGCCGATGGCGAGGACAATGTCATCGGCGTGCGGATGATCCGCATCGCCGGCTGACTTTCATTTCGCATGGGGGCGAAGGAATGGGCCGAAAGGCCCGCAATGCATACCGGAAGGGATAGCGGGGATATCCGGCAAGACGGAGGCTGCAAGGAGACATCATGACGATGAGAGCCTGCATTATGACTGAAAGCCATCTGAAGACGGTGCTGGAAATGCTGCGCGACAAGCCGGAGCTGTTTTCGGCACGATCGCTGATCGAGGCGGCATTGGCGGAGGTGGAGATCGTCAGGCAGAACCAGGCCGCGGCATTTCGCCGGGCGACGAAGCTGCGCATGGGGTGAGGGCCGGGATGCGCGGCGGCGCTGTCGCCTGCCGCTCGCGTGTCCGTGCAAGGTCGGGCGCGTCCCCGCGGATGCCCTCGATCCCGGGCATCCGGGGGCGGCGTCCTTACCGGCGGGTTTGAACCAGCTGGTGATCCTCGTCGAGATCGATGGCATTGACGCCGGCCGCAATCCGCACGCGCTGCTGTGCGGTCAGCAGAAAGATGCCGGCGGCCAGTTCCACCATCTCCTCGAAGATCTGGCCTTCGCCGAGGATCGCGTCCAGCGACATGCCCATGTGATGCTCGGCGGCGGTCATGAGGATGACGCAGATGCCCGCCATCAGGCATTCGAGCCAGGGGATCTGCCTGCGGGCGGCAATATCCGGCAGCAGTCTCCAGACCTTGCCCTTGACCGCCGAGACGGCGCCAAGCAGGAAAATGGCCGCTGCAATCGGGCCGACGGCGGCGTTGTACCAAAGCAGCTGGCTCGCCTTGTAGGTCGGACCGTGGCCGTCGAAGCCCGACGGATCGTGGAATACGGCGCCCCAGCTGAGCTCGCGCATCGCCAGCAGGAACCATATCGGCATGATCGCCAGCCAGAGCGCCCGCCAGCTGCCTTCGGAACGATAGGCGATGATCCCGGCCTGGATGAAGCCGATGGCATAGGCGACGACCTGCAGATTTTCCACCGGGCCGTTCTCCCATCCTGTCCAAGGCGGAAAGACGAAGGATGCCGGATAGGCCGCGACCAATGTCGCCACGGCGGCAATCCAGAAAGGCAGGACTGAACGTGTCATCAAGGCTTCTCCAAAGATGACAGTTTTATGAAACTTTCAGGCCTGGGGCAAATTTTTAATAACGTTCTGCACCAATTTTCAGGTTGGTGTCAGGAATGAGCTGTAAAATTTCTTTGCGTAAGGGTGTGTGTTTGAAGTGGCGGACGCCGGATATGACGCCCGCCGCAATGGTCATGCCTTCGTCAACGAGGAGCCCGCGTCCTTATTAGCGGCCGGCGGTGACGCCGCCGTCGACGGGGAGAACCGTGCCGGTGATCCAGGAGGCCTGCTCCGAAGCGAGGAACAGGATCGCATCGGCGACGTCGCGCGGCTGGCCGTTGCGGCCGAGCGGATGGAACGCGTTGAAGGTCGCCAGCACTTCCCTGACCTGATCGTCGGAGAGGAAGGTGTTGTAGACCGGGGTCTCGACGACGGCCGGAGCCACGGCGTTGATGCGGATCTTGTAGGGTGCCAGCTCGATTGCCAGGTTTCGCACCATGGCGTGGACGCCGGCATTCGCAGCCGAATAGGCGGCCGAGGGCGTCGCGCCGATCGCCTGGATCGCCCACATGGAACCGGTCTGCACGATCACGCCACCCTTGTCCTTCATTGCCTTCGCCGCAGCCTGCGCGGTGAAGAACTTGCCCTTCAGGATCGTGTCCAGATACCAGTCGTAGTCGGCTTCCGTCAGGTCGATGAACGGCTTCGGATTGAAGACGCCCGCATTGTTGACGAGCACGTCCAGCGTGCCGAATGCGGAAACCGCAGCATCGACCAAAGCTGCGCCGGTCTCCGGCTTGGCGATATCGCCGGCGAAAACCACGACATTCTTGCCTGATGGGTCGATGTCCTTGGCGGCTGCCGCAAGCTTTGCCGGATCGCGGCCGTTGATGGCGACCTTCGCGCCTTCGGCGACGAAACGTGCCGCTGCTTCCTTGCCGATCCCCGAACCGCCGCCGGTGATGGCCACTACCTTGCCTTCGAAACGCATGTCTATCTCCTTTTTGTCTATCTAACGTTAGATAGATGACGGTGATCTAGCGGTTGCGTTTTGAAATTGCAAGCCCTATCTAACATTAGATAGAGAGGATTCTGAAATGACCGATACTGTGAGCGCCATCCTGGACGCGGCCGAAGAACGGATCAGAGGCGCGGGCTATAGCGGCTTCAGCTTCCGCGACGTGGCAGGCGATGTCGGGGTGAAGGCGTCCTCCGTCCATTACCATTTCCCCGCCAAAGAGAAGCTCGCCGCAGCCGTCGCCCGGCGATACACGGACCGCTTCCTCGAAACCGTCGATAACGAGGTCGCGAAAGGGACGGAAGTGGTCGAGGCATGGCGCGGCGTGTTCCGAACCGCTCTGATACGCGACCGGCGCATGTGCCTCTGCGGCGCGCTCGCGGCGACGTCGCACGACCTGTCGGAAGAGATCAGGGCTGAGGTCCGGCGCTTCTTCGAGCTGGGCATCGCCAAGCTTCAGGAAAGCGGGCTCGACCGCGGCGCCGCTATCCGGGTGCTTGTGACGCTGGAAGGCGCAATGCTCGCCGCCAACATTCTCGGCGATCAATCGGTCTTCGAGAGCGGCAGCGCCGCTCTCGTCTAAGGGTTTTTAAGCTGCTGCCAGCGGCCACCGCGGCCTTCGGGCAGGCTGCGGCCGTCGCCAGGATTGAAAGAGCGTCAGTGGGGGCTGGCCAAAAAAGCTCACCTCGGGGGCAGGAGGCGAGCCGCAGTTGAGGTGTCCTCAAGGACGAGAACGAGCATAGCTATAGGTAAATTGACGGCTACCCGGCAATACTCCTATTGGAGATTTGGATTAAGCAAAAAGTCGTAGGTGCTGCAGCGATGAGGACTTGTCCGCCATCTCATACAAAAGACCCGGCAGGCTTTGCGACCGGGTCTGTGCGCCAAAGCGGCGGCGTTGCGGGTTCTATCAGCTCCCGCGCGGCTCCTGAGATTTCTTCGGCCTTGCTTCGAGCATTGCCATGCGGATCAGGTACTCAATAAGGTGCTGTCCGTCGTTGCGGGCCAGCTTTGCACAGACTTCGAGATGATCAACGAGCGCAGTCGTCATGTAATCCTCCGGTGTGTGTCTCCCGACACATGAAGAATGTCTAATATACCTTGATCGAAGCTTAACAGCCCGAGATGAAAGGGTGGCGAACCTCGACAGCTCATTCAACGAACTTGAGCTTCTTGGCCACCCGGCGCTGCTGGGTGCAAAATGCGAGCTTGGCGCTGTCCGACATTTGCTCGACCTGGATCTCCTGCCCTTTCACCATCATTGGCAGCGAACTGGCAAATTCGAAATCGTCGTCAGTTGGTGGCGCACCGGACATGCGCCAATTTCATGATGAAAAACATTTAAGGTATTGATATTAATAGATATAACATTTATATTGTATACAATATGTGTCGCATAATGTGTTGCAATATTGCCGAAATGGTTATGGTTTAAGGGTTCGAATCCCTAGCTGTTCGGTCGCGGTGGCAGGAGTCGAACCTGCATCTCCTTACCCACCGGAATTGTTCCGTTGTAGAAAGTAAGGGCTCTGTCCATTAAGCTACACCGTGGCTCTTTGACCGAACGATCTTTTTGTATTCTGCTTCGACGCCGAGTGGTTGATCAGCTTTGGTCAAATTTCCGAAAAGCAGATCAATCAGCGCGGTTACGGGTTCGCTGACCGAGTTCAATCGCCAAGGCCAAAATCTTGGCCTCGTGGCGCTCTGATTCCTCTCGCCACTCGTCAAATGTTGTGCGGCTCATTTGGCTTGCCCACACTAAAAAAGGTCCATGTTTCCCTATTGCGTTTTTCTTTCGCTCGCGAGCGTCAAGCAGCCGCATAGAGATCTGCCCAATAGTGTAGTCATCCCAATTTTGAGACGAAAGCATTGTCTGCCAGAAAATCTCCTCCCCTTCGAATGACTTAATGCTTGCCTTCACGCTCGAAAAATTATCGGATTCATACTCCGCAATACCCTCGTCACTATTTTCGTACTGGTTGATTTTCTCGTCTTCATCTATTTCTCGTCGCTCAGGGCTGCGAGCAAATTTGTTGATCGCGCCCGCTAAACTCTCATTTGAATTCCCTGTCGCGAGTTCAAGGATCAAGCTGCAAAGGGTTGAAAAGTCTGACCCCGGCGTCGTCTTAAGCATCGGCGCACCAAACCGCAGTGCAAGCCGATAAGCGCATTCGACCACATGCGTTTTGGCTCTGTTGTCGCCCACATAAAATGATCGTTCGCCTACTGAGTCGCGATAAAGGGTTAATCGGGACGCGAAACGCATGGCCATTAGATCGGTTCGTAAGTCTTCGAAGCGTGTTGCTCTTGTTTCTGCGTTTCGGAAGCGAGCCACAGATTCTTTGTGGTGATCAAACTCAATATCTATGTGTTTTCCAGCTTGATCTAAGGCGTCGATCAACTGTTCTGCCAGTTCTATAATCGACTTGATCCCGTGGAGGGCCTGCTTTCGTTGCTTTGTCGAATATTGTGAACTTTCGATTACTGAATAGGCTCCAGCACAGTCGTATATTTGTTCTGTTGCCGACGACATCTCGTTAATGTCGTTTATATGGAGCAATTCAATTATAGAGGGTAGAAGTATGGTCATCCGCGAGACAAGTTGTTTTCGCTTTTTTATATGCGCAAAGGTCTGATCATCGGAGGATTTGGCGCTAATGAAATCGAGTAAAGCCCAGGAATCTAGATATTTTCCCGCTTCATCTGATATCTGTGAAGCGGCACTTCGCTCGACGTCGCTGTAAGACCTATCGGTTATTTCATTAATCGCCGAGTTCATTAAATCGAACGGAATATCTTCGCCGCGTTTAATTCGCTTTGCTATTTTTGATAGATGTATGTGTGATCGGCTCATGTCTCATCCGCGCAGCAGCTACAACCTGTAGGAAACTCTCTACCTGTTGAAAAATGATGACTTGAATATTGTCTGTCTTGTTGTCGGCGCGGCAGCACTGGAAAGCTCTGCCTCGCGCCTGTCGAGATCGATATTGATCAGACCGCGGGCCGCGAGGCTATAGGTGAAGGCGTCTAGGCACTCGGCCGGCGTGCCAGGGATGCGCTCGAACGCCCGCGTCGGCTGGCCTCGGGTATAGCGAACAACGCACCGCTCGCTCACAAGCTCCTCAAAGAACCGCGCTTCGAGATCGCCAGAAAACCGAATGCTCTTGCCAGCGGACAGGCGGTTGAAGATCGAATTTTTGATGGCATCGCTGCCGACGATGAAGACCGACTGGCCTTTGCGTTGGAGGGGCGGACGGCTGAAACCCGCCATACCCTTCGACGCGGCGACCTTGCGACCGAACCGGGAACGGGCGAAGGCATAGACATGCGGCTGATGCTCCACGACGGATAATTGCCATTCGCTAAGCAATTGCACGCATCAAGCGTGCCATGTGTGCAAAATGTGTTGCGAAAATCAGTCCAAAAAACTTAAGTGTCTGACGTAGCTGTATTTTTGTGAAGAAATATGGCGCACCCGACAGGATTCGAACCTGTGACCTTTGGAATCGGAATCCAACACTCTATCCAGCTGAGCTACGGGTGCATGCCTTGGCGGTTTGAATCGCCTTGCCGATGTGATCGGTCTTAGCCTAGCTTGCTGTAGGCTTCAATCTCCAAAATTGAAAACTCCGCCGTTCTTGCGGGCGGCGGAGCTTTAAGTTCGTGCGGCAGGCGTCAGACCTGCATGGCGCCGGGGCCGGGGATGGCTTTGGGGGGCACCTTGCCGAGGATGATCATGCCGAGCACCTCGTCCTTGGTGACGTCCTCGGTGCGGGCGTGGCCCACCACCTGGCCGTTCTTCATGACGGAGACGCGGTCGGCAAGGTCGAAGACGTCGTGGATGTCGTGGCTGATCAGGAAGATGCCGATGCCTTCCTTCTTCAGCTGCTTGATCAGCTCGCCGACCTGCGCCGTTTCCTGGGGGCCGAGGGCGGCCGTCGGCTCGTCCATGATCAGGATGCGGGCGTTGAACAGGATCGCCCGGGCGATCGCCACCGATTGCCGCTGGCCGCCCGAGAGCGCCTTCACCGGCTCCTTGAAGCGGCGGAAGTTCGGGTTGAGCCGCCCCATCACCTCGCGGGCCGAGGCTTCCATGGCGACGTCGTCAAGCGTGCCCCACTTGGTGCGGATTTCGCGGCCGAGATAGAGGTTGGCGGCGGCGTCGACATTATCGGCGACGGCGAGCGTCTGGTAGATCGTCTCGATGCCGTATTTCTTGGCATCGCGCGGATTGCGGATGTCGACAGGTTCGCCATTGATCAGGATCTCGCCGCTGTCGCGCTTGTAGGCGCCGGAGAGGATCTTGATCAGCGTCGACTTGCCGGCGCCGTTATGGCCGAGAAGAGCGACGACCTCGCCGGGATAGAGATCGACGGAGGCATTGTCGACTGCGTGAATACCGCCGAAGGAGATCGAGATATTCTTCATTTCGACAAGGGGAGTGCGTTGTTCAGTCATGGATCGTACTCCTCTTACTTGGCACGCGAGCGGTAGACCGTGTCGAGCCAGACGGCAACGACGAGGACGGCTCCGACCACAACGTTCTGGATGGGGGTATCCACATTGGCGAGACCCATGCCCGACTGCAGAGACTGCATGACGAGCGCGCCGAGCATGGCGCCGGCGATCGTGCCGGTGCCGCCTGCGAGCGAGGTGCCGCCGATGACGGCTGCGGCGATCGTGTAGAGCTCGTAGGTCGTGCCCTGCGAGTTGGCGGCCGCGTTGAGGCGGGCGGTCGAGATCGCCGCGGCAACGGCTGCGAGGAAGCCCATCAGCGCGAAGATCTTGACGGTGACCCAGCGGGTCTTGATGCCGGCAAGTTCGGCCGCCTCGGGGTTGCCGCCGATCGCGAAGACATAGCGGCCGAAGCGCAGCCGCGTGGCGATGAAAGTCATGACGATGCCGACGAGAACGGCGATCAGCACCGGTACGGCAATGCCGTAAGAGATGAACAGACCGGTCTCCGGCCAGGCGATGGCATTGGCCTCGGCATATTTCTTGGCGATGGCGACCGGCCAATAATAGATCGTCGAGACCCAGATGGCGCCGAGCACCAGGGCGCAGCCGAGTACGGCCAGGAAATATTCGGCCCAGAGCGGGCGGCGCGGGAAGTTGAAGCGCTTGCGCTGGTGGCGCGAGCCGATGATGCCGACGATGATCAGCACGCAGGCGACGATACCGATGACCCAGCTCCAGGTGGCGCCGACGGCGCCTTCGGCGCCGCCGCCCATGATGCGGAAGGTGGTGTCGAGCGGTGCGACCGTCTGGCCCGATGTGACGTACCAGGCCAGGCCGCGCCAGGCGAGGAAGCCGCCGAGCGTGACGATGAAGGAGGGCACGCCCATGAAGGCAATGATGACGCCCTGGAACAGGCCGATCAGCGTTCCCGCCAGCAGGCCTGCCGCGAGCGTGATCACCCAGGTCCAGGAATTGTCGAAGCCGAGATATTGCGGCAGGTACTTTGCCTGGACGACGCCCATGATCATCGACACGAGACCGAGCATCGAGCCGATCGACAGGTCGATGTTGCGGGTGACGATGACGAGTACCATGCCGGTGGCGAGAACCGCGATCTCGGTCGTCTGGACCGAGAGGTTCCAGAGGTTGCGGGGGGTGAGGAACAGCCCGTCGGTATAGATGTGAAAGCCGATCCAGATGACCAGCAGGGCCACGACCATGCCGAGAAGACGGGTGTCGATCTCGGTGGCGCGCAGGAAGCGCGTGAAGGCGTTGGCATCGGCCGTGCGCGGATGGCCGGATGAGGATTGCGTGAGGTCTGCCATGGGTTTGCCGTTTCCCCCATTGTTTGGGCGCTGGCCGGATGCCCGAAAAATCCGGCTGCAGCCCTGGTCTTCAATCGATCACCGCGATGCTTCCGAAATAGGCGTTCAAGGCACGGCGCTATTTTGGCAGGGAATGAAAAGCGTTCGCGGTGCTGGCGAGGCGGAGAGCCCTGTTCTTGCGCTCATCCGCATCCGGCGCCGCAGCGTTGCCGCTGCGGCGCCGGCGTGCCGGTTGCCCGGTACGGATTAATCGCAGGCCTTGACGCTGCCGGCCTTGACGCCCTGGCACGCTTCAGCCTTGGAGATCCAGCCGGCGTCAATGACGACGTTCAGATTGTCCTTGGTGATGGCGAGCGGCTTCAGGAAGATCGACTGCATCTTCACCTTCTTCGGACCGCCGTCGAAGGTGGCGACACCATCGACCTTGTCCATCGTCGTGCCGCCTGCGAGCTGCAGGGCGATTTCGGCTGCGCGCTTGCCGAGTTCGCGCGAGTCCTTCCAGACCGAAACCGTCTGGGTGCCGAGCGCGATGCGGTTCAGAGCTGCCTTGTCGGCGTCCTGGCCGGAAACCGGAACGGAGCCGGCCATGCCCTGTGCGTCGAGAGCAGCCACTGCACCGCCGGCCGTACCGTCGTTGGAAGCAACGACTGCGTCGACCTTGTTGTTGTTGGCGGTCAGGAACTGTTCCATGTTGCGCTGCGCGTTCTGCGGCAGCCAGCCGTCGGTATAGGCTTCGCCGACATTCTTGATCTTGCCGGCATCGACGGCGGCCTTCAGAACTTCCATCTGGCCGGCGAACAGGAAGTCTGCGTTCGGGTCGGACGACGAGCCCTTGATGAAGACGTAGTTGCCTTCCGGCTTGACCTTGAAGACACCCTCAGCCTGGAGGCGGCCGACTTCCTTGTTGTCGAAGGTGATGTAGAAGGCAGCCGGATTTTCGATCAGGCGGTCGTAGCCGACAACCGGAATGCCTTCGGCGGCGGCCTTTTCGATGGCCGGGCCGATGGCGTCGGAATCCTGCGCCAGAACGATGAGGGCGTTCGCACCCTGCGAGATCAGCGATTCGACGTCGGTCAGCTGCTTGGCGGCGGAAGACTGCGCGTCAGCGGAGATATACTTCGCGCCAGCGGCCTCGAGTGTCTTCTTGATTGCGGCTTCGTCGGTCTTCCAGCGCTCTTCCTGGAAATTCGACCAGGATACGCCGACGACGAGATCGGCAGCCATCGCAGCCGTCTGCATCGTAACGAGGATGGCGGCGCCCGCCATCAGCTTCATGATAGATTTCATAATTATCCTCCCGAGTGATGAGCGGCCAGCCCCAGCCAGTGGTTTCCTCCGGCCGCCGCGGATCGCTGCCCAGAAAACTAATTATTTTCTCGACAGTCGAGAAATTTAGTGTCAGAGATTTTTTCAACTGTCAACAGGCCACTACCGGCAGAATCGCCCGACACCCAGAAGTTGTTGGATATGGCCTGTGAAACAAGGGCGGAAGCGGGGGAAGGGCGGCATTCATGCTGACCAAATCGAGCACGGAGTCTGTGCGGCAGAGGAATAGCGGGCTTGTTCTCGCGGCCCTTCGCCGCCACGGCGCGCTCGCGCATACCGAGATTTCCGATTACACCCAGCTCTCCTCGGCCACCGTCTCGGCGATCACCGCCGATCTCGAGAAATCCGAGATCATCGAGCGTTCCGAACAGCAGGCGGCGAGCGGCCGCGGGCGTCCGCGCGTGCTGTTCCGTCCGCGCCGCGACTGCGGCTATCTGATCGTCGTCATCATCTCCTCGGATGCCGTGCAATATTCGCTGGTCGATTATGCCGGCAAGCTGATCGACCGGTTCAGCGAGGGGCGCTCGCATGACCCGGCGGGTGCACCCGCCTTCGCCGCTGCGGTCAAGGAGGGGCTGGAGCGGATCCTGCAGCGCTCGCGAATCTCGCAGGAGCGGGTGCTGCTGATCTCGATCAGCAGCAAGGGGCTGGTCAATGCCGCCGAGCCGGTGCTGCTCTGGTCGCCGATCTTCGGCACCGACCGGATCGATTTCGAATCGCTGCTGCGCCCGGAATGGCAGGCGCGCGTCATTCTCGACAACGAAACGCTGCTCGTCGCCTCCGCACTCGGTGCGCAGGAGGACAATGCGAAGGGCGCCGATTTCCGGTCGCTCGCGGCGCTCTCGCTCGGCCACAGCATCGGCCTCGGCATCGTCCGGCGCGGGACAAACGGCGGCCACGAGACCTCGGCGCCGAATTTCGGCCATATGCTGCACACGCCGAACGGCGGTCTTTGTCGATGCGGCACCAAGGGATGCGTCGAGGCCTATGCGGGCTTCTATGCCATCCTCAGAACCGCCTTCGAAGTGCCGCTCGATACCATCCCCGCCAAATTCGTCCCCGTCAGCGAACTGGACAAGATCGCGGCCCGCGCCCGCCAGGGCCACCGCATGTCGGCCTTCGCCTTTCGCCAGGCCGGGCTGGCGCTCGGCAACGGGTTGTCGCGCATGCTCAGCATCACCGAACGCATGCCGGTGGTGATCACCGGGCCGGGCACGCGCTATTACGATCTGCTGCGGCAGGGGATCGAGGAGGGGCTCGGGCAATCGCACCTGGTGCGCCTCGAGGGAATGCCGGAACTGCGCGTCGCCGCCGACGAGCAGAATCTCGTGTTCGAGGGACACCTGAACCGGGCGCTGGCGCTGCTCGACGAGGATATCCTGGGCGGCGTAAGCCAGGTGGGGCTGGAGCGCTCGGCCTAGGCGTTGCCGCTTTCGGCAAGCTGCAGAAGCCGGTCACGCTCGCTGCCGACACCTTCCGTAAGACGCGCTGCGGCAACGAGCGGCAGCCATGCGAGGATTTCGCCGGCAGAGTGGCCGCTCCGGGCAGCATAGATTTCAAGGTAGATGTCGGCCGCTTCCGGCACCGTGTGCAGCATCAGAAGATAGCTGCGGCAGGCATCGGCAAGCGGATCTCCGCAGCAGGCATCGAGCCAGTCGAGGATGATGGCCTGATCTCCGGCGCCATTGATATTCCAGGGGTGGAGGTCGCCGTGGCACACGCGGTCCTGGTCCGGACGAGCAGCAAGCTGTCGAAGCAATTTTTCCCTGAGTTCGCGCCCAATCTCCGGCGCCTTGCGGATATTCGCGGCCAGCCTGTCCTTCAGCGAAGCGAGCCCGATCCCCGCCACGGCATGCAGGCGAAGCTGCAATTGCACCATTTCCGAAAGCACCGGCCGAAGGCCTTCCGCCTCGATACGGGTGGCAAAGGATGCGCCGGGCGCGCGCTCCATCACGATCCCCCAGCGCCCGTCATATCTGCCGGTAGCGTGGACATGGGGCGCGGGCAGGCCGAGGCGTTCGGCCACCGCAAGGTTCGCGGCCTCGCGGAAGGCCGGCGCCTTCACGTCCGGCGATTTGTAGAGCTTCAGGGCAAACTCGCCATAGGCATGGACGTCGGCCTCCTTGCCCGATCCCAGTAACGGGCCAATCTCGGTCATGTCCGGCTCCGCATCGTTCGTGCTGACTGAAGCATAGAGGCAATTGGCTGTGGCCGCTGCCACGAATTGAATCCGGCCCCGGAACGTAAAATCATCAATTGCTTATATTTTGTGCTGGTCCTGGCGATTGAAACTTTCGCGCTTCGTGGCATCCTCTTCTAAATGCCCAGTTTTTCGGCGCTTTTTGGCGTTGCAGACGATTTTACAAATCTTCCCTGTCAACTGCGCATGGTTCTTGCATTGCTATTTGCGTTGTATTCAAATGAACAAAAAAGGGGAGCCACACCTTTGGCATTTGATGAAATGATCACCGGGGATGAAAGTCCGCGTCAGCCATATGAGAAATATTTCGAGTGGTACAATGCCCAGGACAGGGCGCATCTGATTGGAAAATCCCGCGACGCGGAAAACATCTTCCGGAAAACCGGCATCACCTTCGCGGTTTACGGGCATGCCGATTCCTCCGAAAAGCTCATCCCCTTCGACATCATCCCGCGCATCATCTCAGGCCGTGAGTGGCGCAAGCTCGCCCAGGGCATCGAACAGCGGGTGATCGCGCTCAATGCGTTTCTTGATGATATCTACCACAAGCAGGAGATCATCCGGGCCGGGCGCATTCCGCGGGAGCTGATCGAAAACAACGTTGCCTTCCTCTCGGAAATGATCGGCTTCCGGCCACCGGGCGGCGTCTATACCCATATCGTCGGCACCGACATCGTGCGCACCGGCGAAGACCAGTTCTACGTGCTCGAGGACAATGCCCGCACGCCTTCCGGCGTCTCCTACATGCTGGAGAACCGGGAAACGATGATGCAGATGTTCCCGGAGCTGTTCCACGAGAACAAGGTGCAGCGCGTCGAGGACTATCCCTATCTGCTGCGCCAGTCGCTGGCCTCGCTTGCGCCTCCCGGCTGCAAGGGCAAGCCGCGCGTCGCCGTGTTGACGCCGGGCATCTACAACTCCGCCTATTACGAGCATTCGTTCCTGGCCGATACGATGGGCGTCGAGCTCGTCGAGGGTTCGGATCTGCGCGTCATCGACGGCAAGGTGAAGATGCGCACCACCCGCGGCTACGAGGCGATCGACGTGCTCTACCGCCGCGTCGACGACGATTTCCTCGACCCGCTGACCTTCCGTTCGGATTCCGCACTCGGCATTCCGGGGATCATGGACGTCTACCGCTCGGGCAACATCACCATCGCCAATGCGCCGGGCACCGGCATCTGCGACGACAAGGCGATCTATTCCTACATGCCCGAGATCGTCGAGTTCTATACGGGGCGCAAGTCGATCCTCGAGAACGTGCCGACCTGGCGCTGTTCGGAACCGTCGAGCCTCAAATACGTACTCGAGCACATCGAGGAACTGGTCATCAAGGAGGTCCACGGCTCCGGCGGCTACGGCATGCTTGTGGGGCCGACAGCCTCGAAGAAGGAGCGGGCGGATTTCGCCGAGAAGCTGAAGGCGCGGCCGAACAACTACATCGCCCAGCCGACGCTGTCGCTCTCGACCGTGCCGATCCTGGTCAACAAGGGGATCGCGCCGCGTCACGTCGACCTGCGTCCCTATGTGCTGGTCTCCGACAAGGTGCAGATCATTCCGGGCGGGCTGACCCGTGTGGCGCTGAAGCAGGGTTCGCTGGTGGTCAATTCCAGCCAGGGCGGCGGCACCAAAGACACCTGGGTACTGGAGGACTGATGCTCGGAAGAACCGCAAACGGCCTCTACTGGATGTTCCGTTACATCGAGCGTGCCGAGAATATCGCCCGCCTCGTCGATGCCGGCCTGCGCATGTCGCTGACACGCAGCGGCACGGGCGACGACAACTGGGACGGCGTGCTGCAGAGTGCCGGCGTGCGCGAGGCCTATGACGAAGGCCACGCGAAGCTGACCAGCGCCGATGCGATCGACTATCTGCTGCGTGACCTGTCGAACCCGTCGAGCGTCATGTCCTGCATCGACAACGGCCGCAACAATGCCCGCATGGTGCGCACGGCGCTGACGCGCGAGACCTGGGAAGCGACCAACGAATGCTGGATCGAGCTCAAGGCGCTGCTGTCGAAGCGGTTGAAGGCGGCGGAGCTGCCCGAGGTCATCGACGTGATCAAGCGGCGGGCGGGGCTGATCCGCGGCGCCTTTCACGGTTCGATGCTGCGCAACGAGCTCTACAACTTCGCCCGCATCGGCACCTTCATCGAGCGGGCCGACAATACAGCGCGCATTCTCGACGTGAAATATTACGTGCTGCTGCCGTCGGTCTCCCAGGTCGGCTCGTCGGTCGACAACGTGCAGTGGGAATCGATCCTGCGATCGGTGTCGGCACACCGTTCCTACAGCTGGGCCTATGACGACGAGTACCGGGCGGCCAATATCGCCGACTTCCTGATCCTCAACGGCCAGATGCCGCGCTCGCTTGCCTATTGCTACGAGAAGATCGTCAGCAATCTCGGCTATATCTCGCGCAGCTATGGCGGCGACCGGCTGTCGGCCCATGACACGGCCGATGCCATCAGGGCGTCGCTGCATGCGCGGGCGATCAAGGACGTGATCGATCAGGGGCTGCACGAATTCCTGGAGGAATTTGTCAACCGCAACAACACGCTCAGCGTCGAGATCACCAACGGCTACCGGTTCTACGTATAAGCGGCGGATGAAAAGATGAGATTGAAGATCAGCCACATCACCGAATACCGCTATAACGAGCCGGCGCAATTCTCGCTGCAGCGCCTGCGGCTGACGCCGCGGAGCGGCTTCGGCCAGACGGTCGTCAACTGGTCGCTGCATGTCGAGGGGGCGACCCCCGAGGTCGAATACGACGACCAGTTCGGCAACCACGTCAACCTCGTTTCGCTGGAAGGCGAGCAGCAGGTGACGCGGATCGTCGCTGAAGGTGAGGTCGAGACGCTGGATCGCAATGGCGTCACCGGTCCGCATACCGGCTTCTGCCCGCTCTGGCTGTTCCTGCGCGACACGCCGCGCACCAAGCCCGGCAAGCTGATCAAGGAGCTGGTCAAGAGCGTCAGCGGCGATACCGATCTGTCGCGCATGCATGCGCTGATGGCGGCGATCCACGCAACCGTCGCCTACAAGCCGGGCACCAGCGACAGCGAGACCACTGCAGAGCAGGCGATGGAAAAGAAGAGCGGCGTCTGCCAGGATCACGCCCATATCTTCGTGTCCGCCGCCCGCGCCATGCAGATCCCGGCGCGCTACGTCTCCGGCTATCTGATGATGGAGGAGAAGGTGGAGCAGGCGGCGACGCATGCCTGGGGCGAAGCGCATATTCCCGGTCTCGGCTGGGTGGGCTTCGATCCGGCCAACGAAATCTGCCCCGACGCCCGCTACGTGCGCACCGCTTCCGGCCTCTGCTACCGCGACGCGGCGCCTGTCTCGGGCATGCGCATCGGCACGCCGGGCGAGAAGCTCTCGGTGGTGGTCAAGGTGGAAGATCAGGGGCAGGCGCAGAGCCAAAGCCAGAGCTGATGCGCTGCGGATAGCGATCAAAATATATTAATCGCAATATATCCTAATGTAATGTCCCGCACCTGTGCTACAATCAACCTAGGAATGCAGTGGGCAACTGACCATGGGGAGAGTATCCATGTCAGCAATGCAGGCCTTTGAGGATCAATATTCTGAAAATCCGCAGAAGATCTGCGTCGGTGCCTTGTGCGCCGGCGATATGCCCGTTCGGGTCTCTGGCCGAAGTTGTCGGCCCGATGACCTCGCGGATTGCGGCGGGACTGACCGGCCGCGCTGATTACAGTGCCAACATGCGATAATTCAACGGCTTGATCTTGCCGTTCCTGAAATGCGTGCCCGGCTTCGCAGCCGATGCCACGCCTGTTTCATCTGGGGGATCGCACCATGTTTGAGCGGAAAATCATACAGATCATTGCATTCGTAATACTCTCCGGCGCTGCCGGATATGCGCAGGCGCAGAGCTTCGTCCGGCTGTTGCCCGACGACACCACCCTCGGCGCCGAGGAAAACCGGGAGCTTGCGGCGATCAAATCCCTGCCGACGACGGAATGGGTGCGGCTCGCCGAGGTTGATCCGGAGCAGCTGAAGAAGGGCGGTGACGTCACCTTCGATCTCGGCGAGGGCCGATCGCTGTCGCTGAGCGGCAATGACAGGGTGGCGGCCTCGGCGCGCGATTTCGTCTGGTCGGGCGAGGAGAAGGCGGCCAACCGCAGCAATGCGGAAGCCCCTGCCAACGCCGTCGTCACCGTCGACGGCAACGAGGTCTCGGCGACGATCCGGACCAGTGAGGAACTCTACAGCATCGAGCCGCTCGGCGGCGGCGCACATGTGATGATCAAGGTCGCTACCGACCGGTTTCCGCCCGATCATATGGGCCGGTGGATTCGGCAGCGGGGCGAGAAGCGCGACATGCCGGGGCGCGAGTTGCGGAAGGCCGACAGGGCTGTGGCGACAATCCGCGTGCTGGTTTTCTTCACGCCGAAGGCGAAGGCGCAGATCAGCAATATGGCGCTGTTTGCCAAGCAGGCCGTCAACGAGACGAACACCGCTTTCGCTAATTCAAGGGTGAATGCTAGGGTCGAATTGGCCGATGCGCAACTCGTACGATATACCGAAACCGGCTCCCAGAAGCGTGACACGGCGCGTCTCGCGGCGCGGCGCGACGGCCATATGGACGGCATCCATGCGATACGGGACCGGATGAAGGCCGACCTTGTGCTGCTGATAACCACCGACAGAGACGCGTGCGGCTGGTCGCAGCAGGTCTATGCCAACGCGGCCTCGGCCTTTGCCTCCAACTATTTCGACTGCTCGATCAAGAACCTGTCCTTCGCCCATGAGATCGGCCACCTGCTCGGCGCCTGCCACAATGTCGAGAACAGCAGCGGCTGCCCGTTTTCCTATGCGCATGGCTACCGGAACGAGCCGCAGCGCAAGCAGAGCGTCATGGCCTATCCGTGCCGGACCGTAAAGTGCGTGCGGCAGCCGCAATACTCGCGCCCGCCGGACTGGGGAAATGCGCGCCACGCCAATGTCGTGCGGCTGCTCAACGCGACGGCAGGCCGCGCCGCGGCGTTCCGCTAGGCGGCCGGTACCGGCGTAAAACGGAAGGATGGGCAATGGCGTTTGACATGTCGCCGCAGCAACCGGCGGGCAGCCCGCTGACCTCGGGTGTCCTTGTGTTTCTCCTGACGGATGTCGAGGGATCGACCTACCGGTGGGAGGAGTTTCCGGAGGCCATGGGGGAGGCGCTCGAGCGGCACGACACGATCCTGCGCGATGCCATTCTTTCGCATGGCGGCCACGTGTTCAAGACGGTCGGCGATTCCTTCCATGCGGTCTTCTCCGCCCCGGCCGCCGCGGTCGCCGCCGCCCTCCAGGCGCAGCGGGCGCTGAATGCGCAGGATTTTGCCGCGATCGAGGGAATGAATGTGCGCATGGCGGTGCATGCCGGACCGGTCGAGGTTCGCGGCGAGGATTGCTTCGGGCCCGGCATCAATCGGGCCTCGCGCCTGCTGCTGGTCGCCTATGGCGGACAGGTGCTGGTGTCGGGCACCGTTGCCGATCTCCTGCAGGGGAGATTGCCTGAGGGCTCCAACCTCTTCGACCTCGGACGCCACCGTTTCCGCGACCTGCAGGAGCCCGAGCAGGTCTATCAGCTGGTCGCCGACGGTATCGGCGAGGCCTTTCCGCCGTTGCGTTCGCTCGGCGCCAGGGCGGATCGCCTGCCGCGGCCGCTGACGTCGCTGATCGGCCGCGAGGCGGAGACTGTCGAGCTGATCGGCCGGCTGGAACGTTCGAGGCTGCTGACGCTGATCGGTTCGGGCGGAGCGGGCAAGACGCGGCTCGCCATCGATCTCGGCGCCCGGCTGGTGGAAGCCTATCCCGACGGCGTCTGGTTCGTGGAGCTCGGGCGGCTGGAGGACCCGCAGCTGGTGGCGGAGCAGATCTGCGGGACGATCGGCGTCGCCGTCCAGCACAACAGGACCGCCGTCGCGAGCGCCGTCGGCTTCCTGCGCGAAAAGCAGGCGCTGCTGATCGTGGACAATTGCGAGCATCTCGTCGATGCCGCGGCGGATGCCGTCGATGCCATTCTCGCCGGCTGTCCCTCGATGTCGGTTCTCGCAACGTCGCGAGAGCCGCTTGGGGTCTCGGGCGAGACCCTGTTTCGTGTGCCGAGCCTCGCCGTGCCGCCGCCGGAAGGGAGCACGGTCGCCGAGGCGATGGAATTTCCCTCCGTGCGGCTGTTCGTCGATCGTGCCGAGGCGGCGGCCGGTGACTTCGTGTTGACGCAAGCCAATCTGGAGGCGGTCATCAGCATCTGCCATCAGGTGGATGGCATTCCGCTGGCCATCGAGCTTGCGGTACCCAGACTTCGGATCATGCGTCCGGAGGCGCTGGCGGCCGGCCTGCGCGACCGGTTCCGGTCTCTGGCGCCCGGCAACCGGGGCGCGCCTGCGCGTCACCGGACGCTGCAGACCCTGTTCGAATGGAGCTACAATCTACTGAACGAGCAGGAGCAGACCCTGTTGCGGCGCCTCTCGGTTTTCGCCGGCGGCTGGACGGTGAACTCGGCGGTGGCAGTCGTGGCGGGCGATCCCATCGATGACGATGACGTCCTGCAGCTCATCACCTCGCTTGCCGACAAGTCGCTCGTCGCCGCCGACTTCTCGGCGGAAGACACCCGATATTCGCTGCTGGAAACCACCCGCCAATATGCCTTCGCGAAGCTCTTCGAACTCGGGGAAAGGGGACGCAGGCGCCGTCTTGCGGAACACATGACGCAATTCTACGCGGAGGCGAGCCGGGTCTGGCCATCCATGCCGACCGAACGGTGGATGACCTCCTACCAGTCCGAGATCGATAATCTGCGCGCCTCGCTCGAATGGGCCTTCGGGCCGGAAGGAGACGCCGATATCGGCCGGGAATTGACCAGTGTCAGCCTGCGGATCTGGGACGAACTCTCGCTGCTGCCGGAGCGCGAACGATGGTTCTCGCTTTCCGTCGGTTCGCTTCCCGACACGACGGCGCAGGATATTGCCGCACGGCTCTGGCTGGGGCGGACGTCGGTCAGCTCACATGGCGACAAGTCGACATTCGACGCCGCCATCAAGGCGGCCGCGCATTTCCGCAATCTGAATGACCAGCTGGGCTCGGGCGAGGCGCTGGCGCGGGCAGGGGCCGCATTGCTGACGCCCGGCCAGCGCGACGATGCCCAGCGCTATCTCCAGGAGGCGCTGGAGCTTCTCGCTGCGCTGCCGCCGACCAAGCCTCTCGCCGCCTGCCTGCGATCGCGCGCGGTTGCCGCCTATTTCGAAGGCGATTTCGCCGAGGCGCGCACGCTGATCGATCGTTCCTCCGTGGTGGCCCGCCTGCTGGGAGACACGCAGGGGATCGTCAATGCGATGATCGCGCTTGCCGAGCTTGAGTTTGCCGAGGGCAATGTCGCGGCAGCGATCGGGACGGCGCGGCGGATGATCGACAACGAGGATTGCAACAGGCGCCAGCTGGCGCTGGGCTTCGGCAACCTGACCGCCTATCTGCTGGCCTCCGACCGGCTGACGGAGGCGCGGCTCACGGCCTTCAACGGCCTGCTGAAGGCGCGCTCGCTCGGCTGGCCGGCGGCGATCACGCGCATGGTCGAGCACCTGGCGCTGATCGTCGGGATCGAGGGCGATCTGGACCGCGCCGCGGTGCTGCTCGGCTATAGCGAGCATTTCTACGCGCTGGATACGGCGAGCCGGGAGATTACGGAGAGGGTCGGCTACGAGCGCCTCTGCGCCATCCTCGAAACCATGGCCCCGATCCGGCTGACGGAGCTCAAGGCGGAAGGAGCGGCCATGCCGGAAGCCGAGGTGGTGGAATTTGCATTGAAATCCTAGTGCGATCACGAAGGGAGGGCTTGTGATGATCAGCAGACGGGAATTTCTTGCCGCGGCGACCTGCGCCGTATCGATCGGCAGCAACGCTTTCGCCGCCGACATGCTGGGAGAGCCGCTTGCGAGCGCCGGTCCGAAAGTCTACGGCGCCGATTTTACCGGTCCGCTGCCGCCGAGCCTCTACGTGCGCGGCCGCTTGCCGCCGTCGGGCTCAGAGGAGGCGACCGCACGGCGGATCATCAACGCCGCGCCGCGCTCGACGCCGCTTGCCGTCATGCGCTACTTCGCCAATCTTCGCGACGTCAACCGCGACGGCGAGGCCTATAATGCGGGATGGGCAAGCCGCTGGAACCCTGTGATCGTCGAGTTCTACCGGGCAACCGATGACGACCATAGCGGCGACCGGACGCCTTGGTGCGCGGCCTTTCTGAACTGGTGCCTGGAGCGCTGTGGCTATGACGGCGGCACGCGCAGCACGGTCTCGGGCAGTTTCCGCAGGGCGGGCGGCTTGACGCGCAGCCCCTCGGTCGGCGACGTCGTCGTCTTCAAGCGCGGCAATACCGGCTGCCGTGGCCATGTCGCCCTCTATCTCGGCCGGAGCGGCAGCAATTACCGGGTCATCGGCGGCAATCAGACCGATGTTCGGGGCCATTCTTCGATCAATATCCGCGATGTGCCGTTCCCCGGTTCCGGACTGGCGCTCCATTCCTTTCACCGGATTTCGGCCTTCCGCCCCGCGGTGTCACCTCGGCCCAGCTGTTGATGACACCCACGAAAGCAAAAAGGCGACCCAAGGGCCGCCTTTCGCATTCGAGTTCCGCTCTGCTCAGTGGCTGTCCTTGCCCACTGCGCTCCCACGACATCCCTTGAGGAAGTCGAGGTCGGCGCCGGTGTCAGCGCCCTGGACGTGCTGCTGGTGCAGCCAGGCGTAGCCCGAGGTCGGCAGGTCGTGGTGCGGCTTCCACTCGGCGAGGCGCTTTGCCAGTTCCTCTTCGGAGATGTCGAGGTGCAGGCGGCGGTTCGGGACGTCGAGTTCGATGAAGTCGCCGTTCTTGACCACGGCCAGCGGGCCGCCGACGGCGGCTTCCGGCGAGGTGTGGAGGACGACGGTGCCATAGGCGGTGCCGGACATGCGGGCATCCGAGATGCGTACCATGTCGGTGATGCCCTTCTTGAGCACCTTCGGCGGCAGACCCATGTTGCCGACTTCGGCCATGCCGGGATAGCCCTTCGGACCACAGTTCTTCATGACCATGACGCAGGTCTCGTCGATGTCGAGATTGTCGTCGTTGATCTTCGCCTTGTAGTCGTCGATGTCTTCGAAGACGACAGCGCGGCCGCGGTGGACCATCAGATGCGGCGAGGCGGCAGACGGCTTCAGGACGGCGCCCTTCGGTGCGAGGTTGCCGCGAACGACGACGATGCCGCCTGATTGCGTCAGGGCCTTCTCGGCCGGCAGGATGACGTCCTCATTCCAGTTGACGACGTCCTTGACCTCGTCCCAGACGCTTTCGCCTGATACGGTCAGCGCATCCTTGTGGAGCAGCCCGGCTTCGCCGAGGCGCTTCAGCACCACGGGCAGGCCGCCAGCATAGAAGAACTCTTCCATCAGGTACTTGCCTGATGGCATCAGGTTGACGATCGTCGGGACGTCGCGGCCGCAACGGTCCCAATCGTCGAGCGTCAGGTCGATGCCGACGCGGCCGGCCATGGCGAGAAGATGGATGACGGCATTGGTCGAGCCGCCGATTGCCGCGTTGGTGCGGATGGCGTTTTCGAAGGCTTGCTTGGTCATGATGTCGGAGGGCTTCAGGTCGTCCTTGACCATCTGCACGATACGGCGGCCGGTCAGCTGCGCCATGACCTTGCGGCGGCTATCGACGCCGGGGATTGCGGCATTTCCCGAGAGAGCCATGCCGAGCGCTTCGGCCATGGAGGCCATGGTCGAGGCGGTGCCCATGGTGTTGCAGGTGCCGGACGAACGGCTCATCGAGGCTTCGGCCTCAAGGAATTCGGCCTGCGTCATCTCGCCGGCCTTCACCATTTCGGAGAACTTCCAGAGATGCGTGCCGGAACCGACGCGCTCGCCGCGGAAATAGCCGTTCAGCATCGGACCGCCGGTAACGACGATCGACGGCAGATCGACCGATGCCGCTGCCATGATCAGCGACGGCGTGGTCTTGTCGCAGCCGACCATCAGCACGCAGCCGTCCATCGGCTGGCCGCGGATGGTTTCCTCGATCGAGAGCGCCGCCAGGTTGCGGTACATCATCGCCGTCGGGCGGAAGGTATTTTCCGATGCCGAGAAGACCGGCACTTCCATCGGGAAGCCGCCGGCCTCCCAGATGCCGGCCTTCACCTTTTCGGCGAGCTCGCGCAGATGGCCGTTGCAGGGCGTCATGTCCGACCAGGTGTTGAGGATGCCGATGACAGGGCGTCCGTCGAACAGGTCGTGGGGGTATCCCTGGTTCTTCATCCAGCCGCGGTGATAGATCACGTCACGGCTGGTGCCGCCGTACCATTCCTGCGACCGCAGCTTGCGGGGCCATTCCGCTTTCTTGAACATAGTCTTCTGCCCTTTGAGGGATGCCGAGCCGCCCTCGCGACGGCCCGGATCACCGGTTGTCCGTCAGGCCAGCGTGTAGCTGGTCTTGACCGTTGTGTAGAATTCGGCGGCGTACTTGCCCTGCTCGCGCGGGCCGTAGGACGAGCCCTTGCGGCCACCGAACGGAACGTGGAAGTCGACGCCTGCCGTCGGCAGGTTGACCATCACCATGCCCGCTTCGGCATTGCGCTTGAAATGCGTCGCATGCTTGAGGCTGGTGGTGGCGATGCCGGAAGACAGGCCGAACGGCGTGTCGTTGGCGGTTGCCAGCGCTTCTTCGTAATCCTTGACGCGGATCAGCGAGACGACGGGGCCGAAGATCTCTTCGCGCGAGATGCGCATCTGGTTGGTCGCTTCGGTGAAGAGCGTCGGCTGCAGATAGAAGCCGGGGGTTTCGCGGGTCAGGAGCTCGCCGCCGAAGGCGAGCTTGGCGCCCTCCTGCTTGCCGATCTCGATATAGTCGGTGTCGGTCTTCAGCTGGCGCTCGTCGACGACGGGGCCGATATGGGTGCCGGGCTTCATGGCGTTGTCGACGACGACAGTCTTCAGGCGCTCGGTGAGCGCTGCCACGAACTTGTCGTGGATGCCTTCGGTGACGATCAGGCGCGACGATGCCGTGCAGCGCTGGCCGGTCGAGAAGAAGCCGGAGTTCGCAGCCGCTTCGACGGCAACGTTGAGATCGGCGTCATCGAGAACGACCATCGGGTTCTTGCCGCCCATTTCCAGCTGGAACTTGCGGTTATGCTCGATGGAGGAGGTCGCGACGCGCTTGCCGGTGCCGGTGGAGCCGGTGAAGGTGATGCCGGCGATATCGGGGCTGTCGAGCATGGCCTGGCCGACGACCGAGCCCTTGCCCATGACGAGGTTCAGAACGCCCTTCGGCAGGCCGGCGCGGTGCAGGATATCGACGATCGCCCAGGAGCAGGCGGGAACGAGTTCGGCCGGCTTGAAGACGATGGTGTTGCCGTAGCAGAGCGCCGGCGCGATCTTCCAGGCCGGGATGGCGATCGGGAAGTTCCACGGCGTGATGATGCCGATGACGCCGAGCGGGTCACGGGTGATCTCGACGCCGATGTTCGGGCGCACCGACGGGATGGTCTCGCCGGCGAGACGCAGCGCTTCGCCTGCGAAGAATTCGAAGATCTGCGAGGCACGGATGGTTTCGCCGATGGCTTCCGGAAGGGTCTTGCCTTCTTCGCGGGCGAGCAGCGCGCCGAGCTCGTCCTTGCGGGCCATGATCTCGTCGCCGGCCTTTTTCAGGATGACGTGGCGCTCCCAGATGCCGGAGCGCGACCAGGCCGGGAAGGCGGCCTTGGCGGCGGCGATGGCGTTCTTCGTGTCTTCGGCGGAACCGTCGGCATAGAGGCCGACGACTTCGTTGGTATCCGACGGATTGATGTTCTTCGTCGCATTGGTGCCGACCCATTCGCCGGCGATCAGGTTCTGATAAATGGTCATGGGCTTGAAAGCCTCCTCTACCTTTTACAAATTTTTTGGCCCGGCCGTCTGGCGGCCGGATGAAGTGAAATTAGAGCTGCTTGACGACGATTTCTTCTTCGGCGTCGATCTTCAGCGGGTTTTTCAATGGCAGGCCGAAGTCCGCGACTTCGATTTCGAAGACGTCGCCTTCCTCGGTCTTGATGCCGTCTGCGAAGGACAGCGTCGCGGTGCCGAACATGTGGACATGGACGTCGCCGGGGACGCGGAACAGGCCGTATTTGAAATGGTGGTATTCGAGGTTCGCAAAGGTGTGCGACATGTTCGCTTCACCCGACAGGAAGGGCTTTTCGAAGATCACCTTCCCGGCGCGTTTGATGCGCGAGGTGCCGCGGATATCGTCCGGTGCTGCGCCGATGCGGATTTCCGGGCCGAAGCTTGCGGGCCGCAGCTTGGAATGGGCGAGGTAGAGATAGTTGATCCGCTCGGTGACGTGATCGGAGAATTCGTTCGACAGCGCAAAGCCGACGCGGAACGGCGAACCGTCTTCGGCGATGACATAGATGCCGGCCATTTCGGGCTCTTCGCCGCCGTCGAGCGCGAAGGAGGGGGAGACGAGGGGGGCGCCGGGGGCAGCCGCACCGTAGCCGTTGCCCTTGTAGAACCACTCGGGCTGGACGCCCTTTTCGCCGGCCTTCGGCTTGCCGTTCTCAAGACCCATCTTGAACATCTTCATCGAGTCCGTGAGGGTTTCCTCGGCGGCTTCGGTGGTCTTCTTGTGCATGCTGTCGCGGGTGGCGGCAGAGCCGAGATGCGTCAGACCGGTGCCGGTCAGGTGCAGGTGAGCCGCGTCCGGATGGGTGATCGGCGGCAGGAAGCTGCCGTCCGCATATGCCTTTTCGAGATCGACGGCGTCGCCGTAGCCATGCGCCTCGATGACCGAGACGAGGGACTTGCCGGCATTTGCCGCTTCCATCGCCAGCGCATAGACGCTGCCTGCATTGTTCACGGCCTTCGCTGCACCGCCCGGCTCGCGCACGGCGACGATGATCTCTCCGTTCGAACCCTTGATCTGCGAAATAAGCACGGTCTTTATCCTCTTTGGGTAGCTGCGGATAATGCTCCGCCTCTCCGGCTCCAGAGGGAGCCGGAATTATTCGTTTTCATGACTGCGAATGCGAATGCATGGAGCTGGCGCCGGAGCGCTCAGCCCTTGTTCTTGTTGTATACGTCGAAGAAGACGGCGGCCAAAAGGACTGCGCCCTTGACCATCTGCTGGTAGTCGATGCCGAGGCCGATGATCGACATGCCGTTGTTCATGACGCCCATGATGAACGCGCCGATGACTGCGCCGGTGATCTTGCCGACGCCGCCGGATGCCGATGCGCCGCCGATGAAGCAGGCGGCGATGACGTCGAGCTCGAAGCCGACGCCAGCCTTCGGGGTGGCGGAGTTGAGGCGCAGCGCGACGATGATGCCGGCGAGACCTGCAAGCGCACCCATGTTGACGAAGGTGTAGAAGCTCAGGCGTTCGGTGTTGATACCGGAGAGCTTGGTGGCCTTCTCGTTGCCGCCCATGGCGTAGACGCGGCGGCCGATGGTCGTGCGGCGGGTCACGAAGGTGTAGATGGCGATCAGCACCAGCATGACGACGAGAACGTTCGGCAGACCGCGATAGGTCGACAGCTGCCAGCCGAGCGCCAGGATTGCCAGCGTGACGATGGCGTTCTGCGCGATGAAGAAGCCGAAGGGCTCGACATCGATGCCGTGGCTTTCATTGACCTTGCGGCGGCGCCAGGCGAGGTAGAAGAGAACGGCCGGGATGATCAGCGTCAGGATCAGCGAGGTCGACTGGACCGGGATGCCGGCGATGTCGATCATGTCGCCCGGCAGGAAGCCGGTGCTGATGACCTGGAATTCCTTGGGGAAGGGGCCGATGTTCTTGCCGCCGAGAACCGTCAGGGTCAGGCCGCGGAAGACGAGCATGCCCGCCAGCGTGACGATGAAGGACGGGATGCGGTGATAGGCGATGAAGTAGCCCTGTGCCGCACCGATCAGCGCGCCGACGAGGATACAGATGACGCCGGCCAGCCAGAAGTTCACCCCGAGCGACACCGTCAGGATCGCCGCTATCGCGCCGACAAGGGCGACGATCGAGCCGACCGAGAGGTCGATATGCCCCGCCACGATGACCAGCAGCATGCCGAGCGCCATGATGACGATGAACGAGTTCTGGAGAACGAGGTTGGTCAGATTGACCGGACGGAACAGGATGCCGCCGGTATAGATCTGGAAGAACAGCATGATGGCGACGAGCGCGATCAGCATGCCGTATTCGCGGATGTTGCCACGGATGTAGTCAACAACGGAAACGACGTTGCTTTCCTCGGTTGTTGGGTTGACCGGAGTCATTGTTTCTTCTCCCCTGAGCGCATGATAGCGCGCATGATGGTTTCCTGGCTCGCTTCTCCCTTCGGCAGTTCCGCGACGATCCGTCCTTCGTTCATGACGTAGATGCGGTCGCACGTACCGAGAAGCTCGGGCATTTCCGATGAAATCATCAGAACGCCTTTGCCGTCGGCGGCAAGCTGGTTGATGATAGTATAGATTTCATATTTCGCACCCACGTCGATACCGCGGGTCGGCTCGTCCAGGATCAAAACATCGGGATCGGAGAACAGCCACTTGGAGAGGACAACCTTCTGCTGGTTGCCGCCCGAGAGGTTGACCGTTTCCTGGAAGATGCCCGACGACCGGATGCGCAGCTTCGACCGGTAATCGGTCGCGACCCTGCTTTCCTTGATGTCGTCGATGATCGTGTTGTTGGAGATGCCGGCCAGATTGGCGAGCGAGGTGTTGTGCAGGATGCTATCGTTCAGCACCAGGCCGAGATGCTTGCGGTCTTCGGTGACATAGGCGAGGCCTGCGTCGATCGCCTTGCGGACGGTGCCGACGTCAACGGACTTGCCGTGCATCAGCACGTCGCCGGTGATCTTGTGACCGTAGGACTTGCCGAACACGCTCATGGCGAATTCGGTGCGGCCGGCGCCCATCAGGCCGGCGATACCGACGACCTCGCCCTTGCGGACGGTGACGTTGATGTCGTGCAGCACCTGGCGGTCGCGGTGATGCTGGTGATAGGCGTTCCAGTTCTTCACTTCGAGAATGGTTTCGCCGATCGGCACCGAGCGCGGCGGGTAGCGGTCTTCGAGATCGCGGCCCACCATGTTGCGGATGATGATGTCTTCGCTGACTTCGTCCGCGTGACAGTCAAGCGTCTTGACGGTCATGCCGTCGCGCAGGACCGTGATGTGGTCGGCGACTTTGCGGATCTCGTTCAGCTTGTGCGAGATGATGATCGAGGTGATGCCCTGATTGCGGAACTCGATCAGCAGATTGAGAAGCGCATCGGAATCGCTCTCGTTCAGCGACGCGGTCGGCTCGTCGAGGATCAGCAGCTTGACGCTCTTCGACAGAGCCTTGGCGATCTCGACCAGCTGCTGCTTGCCGACGCCGATGTCGGTGACCAGCGTATCGGGGGATTCGCGCAGGCCCACCTTGGCGAGCAGCTGGCGCGTGCGATTGAAGGTTTCCTGCCAGCTGATGACGCCGTTCTTGGCGTTCTCGTTGCCGAGGAAGATGTTTTCGCCGATCGAGAGCAGGGGGACGAGCGCCAGCTCCTGATGGATGATGACGATGCCGATCTCTTCGGAGTCCTTCAGGACCTTGAAGTTGCGGACGTCGCCTTCGTAGACGATCTCGCCGTCATAGCTTCCGGCCGGATATACGCCGGAGAGAACTTTCATGAGGGTCGACTTGCCGGCCCCGTTTTCGCCCACCAATGCATGGATCTCACCCTGGCGAACCTTGAGGTTCACATTCTCGAGCGCTTTGACACCCGGGAACGTCTTGGTGATGTTCCGCATTTCGAGGATTGTATTGTCCATAGTCAAAAATCCAGCGCCGTGACCTAAAAACTGCCAGGCGATCATAGAATCGAAGACCGGAACCCGCAACAAAGCGGGTTCCGGCCGACTTCTGAAATTACTTCAGCTGGTCTTCTTTGTAGTAACCGCTGTCGATCAGGACCTGCTTGTAGTTGTCCTTGGTGACAGCTACCGGCTTCAGCAGGTAGGACGGAACGACCTTGACGCCGTTGTCGTAGGTCTTGGTGTCGTTCACTTCCGGCTCCTTGCCAGACATGACGGCATCAACCATGGCGACGGTGACCTTGGCCAGTTCGCGGGTATCCTTGAAGATCGAGGAATACTGCTCGCCAGCGATGATCGACTTGATCGACGGAACTTCCGAGTCCTGGCCGGAAACGACCGGGAGCGGCTGGTCCGGGGTGCCGTAGCCAACGCCCTTCAGCGACGAAATGATGCCGATGGAGAGGCCGTCGTAAGGCGACAGAACAGCGTCGACCTTGGCGTCGGTGTAGTTAGCCGAGAGCAGGTTGTCCATGCGAGCCTGGGCCGTTGCCGGGTCCCAACGCAGCGTGCCGACCTTGTCCATGCCGGTCTGGCCGGACTTTACGACGAGCTTGCCCGAGTCGATGTAAGGCTGAAGAACCGACATTGCGCCGTCATAGAAGAAGAAGGCGTTGTTGTCGTCCGGCGAACCGCCGAAGAGTTCGATGTTGAACGGACCCTTGCCGTCCTTGAGGCCGAGCTTGTCGACGATCGTGCCAGCCTGGAGAACGCCAACCTGGAAGTTGTCGAACGTTGCGTAGTAGTCAACGTTGCCCGAGTCGCGGATCAGGCGGTCATAAGCGATGACCTTGATGCCGGCATCGTGAGCCTTCTGGAGAACGTCCGAGAGGGTCGTGCCGTCGATCGAAGCGATAACGAGAACCTTGGCACCCTTGGTGACCATGTTTTCGATCTGCGAAAGCTGGTTCGGAATATCGTCGTCAGCATACTGGAGGTCGGTCTGGTAACCGGCGTCCGTGAGCTGCTTGACGATGTTGTTGCCGTCGTCGATCCAGCGAGCCGAGGACTTGGTCGGCATTGCGATGCCAACGAGACCCTTGTCGGCGGCCATGGCCGGTACAACGAACGAAGCGACGCCGAAGGCAGCCGCAGCCATCAATGAGATAATGGATTTCATTTCTCTCTCCCTTGTTAATAGATCGGCGGACGAAAAATCGCCCACCACGAAACTGTGGCAGGTTCCGTAGATTGGATAGTTACTTCAGATGGTGAGAAACGAAGTAGGTCTCCTCCACGATCTCACACGTGTTGAGTGCCAACCAGCACACGGCGGCAAACTCGTACGGAATCCTATAACTGTCAAATAGAATAACTGGTAAAGTGCATAACAAATTTGGTATATCGTTAAAAAGTATTACTTTTGATGGAAAGCGGAGGGGAGGCCGCAACCATGACGATCATCTCCGGGCCGCTTTCGATGGATTACGTCGATATCCACAGCGACAATTTTGCCGATGACGCCTTTCTTCGTGCGGGTTTGAAGCTGAATCACCTGCGCATGATTGTCGCAATCGAAGATAGCGGCCAGATTTCGGCCGCCGCCGAGACGCTGGCCATCTCGCAGCCCGCCGCGTCGCGGATGTTGTCCGAAATGGAATCGATCGTGAAGACGCCGCTATACGAGCGGGTGGCGCGCGGCGTGGTGCTGACGACCTTCGGCGAAGCACTCGCCAAGCGTGCGCGAAAGATCCTCCTCGAGCTGCGCGAAGCCGGCCGCGAGATCGCCGAGCTGAAGAGCGGGAAGGGCGGTTCGGTGTTCATCGGCGCGGTGACGGCGCCGGCCATGAGCCTCGTCGTTCCGGCCATCGACAAGGTGCGCAAGAGCTTCCCCGGCATCGAGGTGAACATCCAGGTCGAGACCAGCAACGTGCTGGCGCGCGAGCTGCTGGCCGCCCGCCACGACTTCATCATCAGCCGCATCCCCGACGATCTCAATCCCCGGCTTTTCGAGGTGCGGGAGATCGGCGTCGAGAAGGCCTGCCTGATCGTGCGCAGCGGCCACCCGCTGCTGAAGGGTGGCCCGAGCCGTCTTTCCGACCTCAGCGACTACGACTGGGTGTTCCAGCCGCCCGGCACGCTGCTGCGCCGCACGGTCGAAGATATCTTCCTCGGCGCCGGCGTGCCGGTGCCCGGCAATATCGTCAACACCTCGTCGCTGCTCCTGACCTGCGCCATCATCTGCAAGACGGATGCGATCGCCCCCGTTGCCGTCGACGTGGCGCAGTTCCTGGCGAGCCAGAATTCGCAGGCTTCCGATGTCCGCATGCTGCCGACCGAATTCGAGATCAACGTGAAGCCCTACAGCCTGATCACGGCTCGCGAGCGGGCGATGCCGCCGAGCGCGCGGCTGCTCTACGACCTGATCCTCGAAGAGGCGCTCTCCGCCTCCGCCTAGCCGCAAGCCCGGCGCCATCTTGGCGTTGGAGACTGCGCGCCTTCGAAACGGGAAGGCAGCATGCTGTTCGGACAATCGGTGTTCCAGTCGGTTCTGGAGCGGCTGAAGGCGGAAGAGGGCGATGACGACGGCGAGGCCGGCGATCAGACCGTGGCGCATCGCGTCCATGGTTTTGCGACCGGGCTGGCTTTCGACGTCATGGAAGGCGTTTCCGCTGCCGGGCAGAAGCCGGGCCAGGCCTATTTCGACAATCTGGAATTCGAGCCGCCGCCACCGGCGCCCGAAGCATTCGTCATCGAACCGGAGCCTGAGCCCGCACCGGAACCCGAGCCCGTTATGCCCGAACATCTGTCGCGCACGGCGCCGGCCGAGATTGCGGCGGAGCTGGCGATCTCGGCCGCGGATACGGTACAGTCGCTCGGTGAAAAGCGCCGCGCCTTCGCCAAGGCCAATCACCCCGATCGCGTGGCACCGCAGTTCCGCGACAACGCGACGCGGCGCATGACCTTGGCGAATCTGCTGATCGACGAAGCGGTGCGGCGTCTCAGCCGTTGATCACTGCGGATCCTTGTCTTCTTCGACCGGCTCGGTGACGGCCTGCTTTTCGTCTGCGGCCGGTTGCGGCTTGAAGGTCCAGAACAGCATGTAGAAGGCGTAGACGCCGGCGGCAGCCGACAGCACGCCCCAGAAGGGGTCGCCGCCGAAAAATTCGAGCACTGCCCAGCCCAGGCAAACGGCGACGATCAGCGCGCGTACCCAAGGATTGCGATAGGCAGGATGGCTCGGATCAATCAGCTGCATGGTTCCCCCATAATTCTGTCACTTGTCTTTAGGATGGATTTCACAAATGTGAAAGAGCGGCGGGCTTGACTGACCGCATAGAAAATGGAATGAAAATTCCAGAAATATTGCAATTCGGTCCATTTGTTCCGAATTTCCAGGGAGGTTCTCATGACTGTCAGATTTGGTCTTCTCGGCGCCGGCCGTATCGGCAAGGTTCACGCCAAGGCGGTAACCGGCGATGCCAATGCCAAGCTCGTTGCCGTTGCCGACGCGTTCCCGGCGGCTGCCGATGCGATCGCGTCCGCCTATGGCTGCGAAGTGCGCACGATCGAGGCGATCGAGGCCGCCAAGGATATCGACGCCGTCGTCATCTGCACCCCGACCGACACCCATGCCGACCTGATCGAGCGTTTCGCCCGCGCCGGCAAGGCGATCTTCTGCGAGAAGCCCGTCGATCTCGACGTCGACCGCGTCCGCGCCTGCATCAAGGTCGTCGAGGAAACCAAGGCGAAGCTGATGGTCGGCTTCAACCGCCGCTTTGACCCGCATTTCATGGCCGTGCGCAAAGCGATCGACGATGGCCGTATCGGCGACGTCGAAATGGTGACGATCACCTCGCGCGATCCGGGCGCGCCGCCCGTCGACTATATCAAGCGTTCCGGCGGCATCTTCCGCGACATGACGATCCATGACTTCGACATGGCGCGCTTCCTGCTCGGCGAAGAGCCGGTCTCGGTCTTCGCAACGGCTGCCGTGCTCGTCGACAAGGCGATCGGCGAAGCCGGCGACTATGACAGCGTTTCCGTTCTGCTGCAGACCAAGTCCGGCAAGCAGGCGATGATCTCCAACTCGCGCCGCGCCACCTATGGCTATGACCAGCGCATCGAAGTGCATGGTTCGGAGGGCATGGTCGCCGCCGAAAACCAGCGCCCGGTTTCGATCGAAGTCGCCAATGGCGACGGCTACACCCGCCCGCCGCTGCACGACTTCTTCATGACCCGCTACACGGAAGCCTATGCCAACGAGATCGCCAGCTTCATCGCCGCGATCGAAAAGGGCGCCAAGATCACCCCGTCGGGCGCCGATGGCCTCGCGGCGCTGGCGCTTGCCGACGCTGCCGTGCAGTCCGTCAAGGAAGGCAAGCTCATCAAGATCGGCTGACGGCCTTCTCCCGACCGAAAGCTGACCATGAGATGGCCGGGCAATCGCCCGGCCATTTCCTCTTCCGCCATCAGCGAAACTTGAATTTAGTTTCAACCTTTCGCCTTTGACGCGGCCGGGCGGGGAGGCTATCAGCCGAGGATATTTTCGCTCCTGCCCCGAGCCGCATCATGACCCTCGACCGCTTCGCTCCCGCCATCTTCGTGCTCCTCTGGTCGACCGGCTGGGTCGTGGCGAAATATGCGGCGATGCATTCGGAGCCGTTCACCTTCCTCTGCATCCGCTATGCGCTTTCGGCGCTCGCTTTTCTCGGGCTCTGTCTGGCGATGAGAGCGAAATGGCCGGACCGGGCGACTGTCTGGCGGGCCATCTATTCGGGGTTCTTCCTGCACGGCTTCTATCTCGCCGCCATCTGGTGGGCGATTGCCAATGGCGTGCCGGCGGGCATTTCGGGGGTGATTGCGGCGATGCAGCCGCTGCTGACGGCGATGGCAGCACCCTTGCTGATCGGCGAACGGCTGCAGCCGGTGCAGAAATTGGGCCTGGCGCTCGGCTTTCTCGGGATCGTCATTGCCGTGTCGCCGAAGCTTCTCCAACCCGGTACGGCGGATCTGATGCATGCGGCGGTGCCGCTGACGATCAACCTGATCGGCATGGCCTCCGTCACCTACGGCACGATCTATCAGAAGAAGCATCTGCACAGCGGCGACCTCAAGACCATCGCGACCCTGCAATATCTCGGCGCGCTCGTCATCACCGTGCCGCTGGCGCTCGCCTTCGAGAGCCTGCATTTCGACGGAACCGTCGATGCCTTCGCCGCGCTCGCCTGGTCGGTGATCGGCCTGTCGATGGGCGGGATCGGCCTGTTGCTCTACCTGATCCGCCGCGGCCAGGTGTCGCGCGCGGCGTCGCTGATCTATCTGATGCCGCCGACGGTGGCGATCGAAGCGTTCATCGCCTTCGGCGAGCCGCTGACCGTGCCGTTGATCATCGGCACCGTCATCGTCGTCACCGGGGTCTATCTCACGAACCGGAGAAGCGCTCAGGCGATCGAGGCCTGATCACTCGGCCGCGGCATTGTGGGTGAGCTTGGCGATCTTGCGGACATGGTTGACGGCGGCGGTGCCGCCTGCGGTCTTGGTGAAGAGATCGAGCTTTTCTTCGTCGTCGTCTCCAACCGGGGTCAGCGCCTGGTCCATGTAGGTCTTCGAGGCCGGATCCCTGGCGATCCTGAAGGCGGCATAGCTCATCTTGACGATAACGCTTGCGAGCTTCATGTGCTTGCTGAACGTCTCCCAGGCAAAACGCGGCCAGAAGAGCAGGGGATGCACCGGCTTCAGCCCCGGGCGCAGTTCGGAGGGGTGCTTGAGGCGCAACAGGCCGCTCTGCAGCGGATGGACGTTTTCGAGCGGCACCGTCGTCGCGAAGGAGACGAGCACCTTGACGAGGCTGGCGAGCGGCACGCCGGTTGCCACGGCGCGGCGCAGCAGCGTCTTCACATGCTCCGGCGAGTAATAGAGCGACCATGCCTCGCGGTAGATCGATTCCCATTCCTCGCGGCTCATCTTCTCATGCGCGGCGCAGACATGCTCGACGTCATAGACGTTGAGGTCCTTCTCCATCTCGACGCCCTTGCGCCAGAGGGTCTGGTGATCCTCGGAGCCCGGCAGAGGCGTCAGCACGAAGAACTCGATGACATCAAGCGGCAGTTCGTGCTGGATGATCTGGATGTCGCGGCGGATGGATTCCGGCGTGTCGGCCGGGAAGCCGAGAATATAGCCTGCGAGCGTCATGATGCCCTGCGCCTTCCAGGCGAGCAGCATCTTGCGGTACTCGGTGATCTTGTTCTGGTTCTTCTTGGCGGCCGTCAGATTGTCGGGGTTGACGTTTTCGAGGCCGATGAAGACGCGGGTGACGCCGGCGCGTTTCGATTTCTCGATGAAGTTCGGGATCTTGTGGCAGAGCGTGTCGACCTGGATCATCAGGCCGAGCGGAATGCCGTCCTTTTCCTTGAGTTCGATCAGCCGGTCGAAGATCGCTTCCCAGTCGCGGTTGCGGGCGAAGTTGTCGTCGGTGATGAAGAACTTGTGGATGCCCTGCGCCCAGTTCATCCGCACTAGCTTTTCGATGTCGTCGGCGGAGCGGAAACGCGACTTGCGGCCCTGGACGTTGATGATGGTGCAGAATGAACACTGGTAGGGGCAGCCGCGGCCGGCATCGAAGCTGCTGGAGAGGCCGAGCGTATGCTGGATGTTTTCCTTGCGCAGGAACGGAACGGGCGTGCCGCCGATGCCCGGCAGGTCGTTCATGAAATTGTAGACGGGTTCCAGCTGTCCGTAGGCGGCGTCCTGCAGCACCTTGTCGAGGCGTCCCTCGGCTTCGCCTGCAAACATCGAGATGCCCATCTCGCGGCAGGCGTCGAGCTCGATAGCCTTGCCGTCGAGCATCGACAGGCAGCCGGAGATATGGAAGCCGCCCATCGACACCGGGATATTGGCAGCGCGGAACGGCCGGGCAATATCGAGGGCCCGGGGATACTGGTTCGACTGGACGCCGATCAGGCCGATCATGCCGAAATTGCCGTTGCGGGCAAGCAACGCCAAGAGATCGGGAATGTTGATTCGGGTATTGGTCTCGTCGATGACCTTGATGTCGATGCCGACACCCGGGCCCAATACTTCGCGCTCGGCGCAGTCGGCGGCGATGCCGTAGAGCGCGGCCAGCGAGTTAGACGGGATCATCGCCCGCCACCAGCGGATGACGTAGCCATCGTCGTCGTAGTGCGACGGCTTGATCAGAATCAGCTGGAAGCGCTTGGAAGCGCTGGACGGCGAGGGCAATGGCACTGGGCTATCTCATTTGATTCAATGGAACTTTTAAACAAATGCACGTCGTCAGTGCCCACGCGACAGGGCGCAGGCACTCAATCAAATCTGCTCTGATCGACGATAGACCCCGGCGTCTCGCAATGCAGATTGCAATTTCGTTCGCATATGGCTGCCGGTCGCCGGCTCTTCAAGGCCGACGGTCCGGAAGTATTCCGTCACCGTGGTTCTAAAACAAAAAGAGGCCGGATGATACCGGCCTCTTCGTGAATTCACTATTCAGACCTGTCTCAGGCCTGTTCGCGGCGCTGGCCGCCACCGTTGCGGGGACCCTTGCGGCGCATGCCGCCGGAGCCGTCCTTGCGCTCGCCGTGTGCCTGCTGGCCCTCGCCGTGCTTGCGGCCGGGACGGCCGTTGCCGTTGCGGGCGGCACCGGGATGATGACGATTGTGGTTCTCGCCGCCGGCATGATTCGGGCGCTGCGGCTTCTTGGCCGTGCGGAAATCAGAGGTCGATGCGAGATCATTGTCCGGGCCGGCATCCGGGGTCGCTTCGCCACGGCGCTGGCCGCGGAAGTCCTCGTTACGCTGCTTCTGGCGCTCGGGACGGGGACGGCGCTCGCGGCGCTCCTCGCCACCGGCACGGACCTCGCCGCCTTCGCCTTCACGGCGCGGACGCTGCGGACGGTTGCCGCGGCCTTCGCCACCGTTGCGGTTCTCGCTGCGGCCTTCGCCGGAACGGCCCTCGCCACCACCGCGACGCTCGCCGCCGCGATTGCGATTGTTGCCATTGCCATTGCCGTTGCCACGGCGCGGTGCGGCGCGCATGTCGGCCGGCGCTTCACCGCTGGCGACGGCGATGCTGATGTTCATCAGCTTCTCGATATCGCGCAGCAGGCGGGCTTCGTCCGGAGCGCAGAAGGCGATCGCGATGCCATCGCGGCCGGCGCGCGCGGTACGGCCGATGCGGTGGACATAGGCTTCGGCGACTTCAGGCAGGTCGTAGTTGTAGACATGGCTGACGGCCGGGATGTCGATCCCGCGGGCCGCGACGTCAGTGGCGATCAGCGTCTTGATATCGCCGTCCTTGAAGGCCTTGAGGGCGCGCTCGCGCTGACCCTGGCTCTTGTTGCCATGGATCGAGGCGACCGAGTAGCCGACGGAATCGAGATGCTTCATCAGCTTCTCGGCGCCGTGCTTGGTGCGCAGGAAGACGATGGCGCGGCCATCCGGGTTCTGCGTCAGCGACTTCTTCAGGAGGTCGGTCTTGTCGTTCTTGCCGTTGACGAAATGGACATACTGCTCGACCTTGTCGGCAGCCTTGCCCGGAGGCGTGACTTCGACGGTCACAGGATCGGTCAGGAAGTCGACAGCGAGATCGGCGATGGCCTTCGGCATGGTGGCCGAAAACAGCATGGTCTGGCGGCGCTTCGGCACCATCTTGGAAATCTTGCGCAGATCATGCACGAAGCCGAGGTCGAGCATCTGGTCGGCTTCGTCGAGCACGAGGTAGCGCACGGCCGTCAGGCCGATGGCGCGGCGGTTGACGAGGTCGAGCAGGCGGCCCGGGGTGGCGACCAGAATGTCGGTGCCCTTTTCGAGCTGCAGCTGCTGCTTGTTGATCGAGACACCGCCGACGACGACGTTGATGCGCAGGTGCGACTTGCGCAGGAAGTTCTTCAGGTTGGTGGCGATCTGGTTCACCAGTTCGCGGGTCGGTGCCAGGATCAGCGTGCGGGTCGTGCGGTTATCAGGGCGGCGCTCTTCCGGGATCAGCTTTTCGATGAGCGGCAGGCCGAAGGCAGCGGTCTTGCCGGTGCCGGTCTGGGCGAGACCGATGAGGTCACGGCCCTGGATGAGCAGGGGGATCGCCTTTTCCTGGATGGGGGTCGGCGTTTCGATGCCGAGCTGGAAAAGAGTGGCGACGATCGGCTTGGAAACACCAAGCGATTCAAAATTGGTCAAGTCATAACCTTTTCAGGGCGCGCCAAAACCAAATCGCCGGAGCGCGGAATGCGGCCCGGTGTCGTTCTGGCGTCAAGAACCCCGCGTGAAGTGGGAACTTGTCTTGTTGGAAAAAGCTTTCCAGCGCTTCTGCCGCGTCTTGGGATGCGGTCTCTACGAAATGCGCTTTGTCCTTCTTCCTGCTCCTATTTGCTGGCAGGGGCACGCTCACGCGGCGGCCGGAAGGTGAAAGCTGGGCTGCATTTGGTCTAGTTCGCGCCGAAAGTCAAGAGGATGGACCGCATGGCTGTATTGCAGGGCGCCGCGGGCGGCGATGTCCTTGCATCCAAGGGGGTAGCCCTTTCGATCCGCGCAACGCTTCTTGCTTCGACCATTGGGTGCATTTTCATTGCTGCATTCCTCCAGGCGTGTGCTTGGAGGCGGCATATTTCAGCGGCAGGATGCTACGTGCTAATTTAGTAATATAGCTTGTCGGCTTACCAATGCCTTAACGTATTGATTTACAAAAGTTTCATAGTCGGAAATTCTGTTGCTGCGGCGCAACATCGCGTCGTTTTCTGAAAAATGTTTGTCGCTTTACAACCTCACGGTTGCTTGCCTGATCGGCTGGGCGCGGGCAGGGGGAGCACATTCAGAAAGAGCAATTGTTCATATTAGAATCAACTTTATGGAGATATTCGTGAGCGCCACCCCCGGCATCAGACTTTTCGAAAGACAGGCTCTTCTCGCAGGCGTGAGCCTTGCCGCATTGGTTCTCGGCAGCTGCGTCACATCCCCGGCTCTTGCGGCCGAGTATCTGGTCAGCACCGACACCGAACTGCGCAACGCGATCACGACGGCGAATGCTGATGGTGATGCGACAGCGACGATCAAGCTGACGGCGTCGATTCCGACGGTCGGGGCGACGCTGCCGTCACCGACCAAGCCGATCACCATCGATACACAGGGCTTTTCCACCGGCAATGTTCAATTCATCAATACCAACGGGCAGACGATAACCATCAAAGGCTCGATCGAAGGCGCGACGGCCCAACGCGGTATCGCCATCAGCGGCGTCGGTCCGTCATTTCTGGTCAACGACGGTTCGATATCGGGCGGGCCTGACGGATCATCCACCGCGAGCGCAGGCGTAAGCCTGAGCGCCACGACATTCGTCAACAACGGCACGGTGACCGGCGGCTCCAATTCCAGCGCCGGGAGCGGAGGCTTCGCCGTTCAGGCGCAGCGCGGTACCAATGTCACCAATAACGGGCTCATCCAGGGCGGAAGCAGCGCCACGGGCAATGGCGCACTCGGCGTGTTCGTCGGCGGTCCGGCAGGCGCCCTCAGCACGCTGACCAACAATGGCACCATCCGCGGCGGCGACGGTGTCAATGGCGGCGTCTTCACCGGTGAGGGCGTGCAGCTCCGGGCAAACGGGACCCTCATCAACAACAATCCGGGTACGATCGAGGGCGGCAGCAACGCCTACGCCATCTCCGTGCAGATGACGGATGCCACCATCGTCAACAGCGGCACGATCAGCGCCGGTAGCGGCATGGACGATGCGATCGTCATGTCGAATGCAACATCCAATTTCACCCTGGAGCTTCAGGCCGGTTCCATCATCAACGGCAATGTCATCGGCAACGCCACCCTCGATGATACGCTGCGCCTCAGCGGCACCGGTACCGATACGTTCGATATCGCCTCGATCGGCGCTGCGGCGCAGTATCGGAATTTCGATATATTCGAGAAAACAGGGACCGGTACATGGCTGCTTGACGGCGTCGGCACCGCCACGACGGACTGGACCGTCTCGGACGGCACGTTGCTGATCGGCGATGATGCAACCGACAGCGTCACCGGCGATATCACCAACCTTGCGGCGCTCGGTGGCAGCGGCACGATCTTCGGCAATGTCACGAATTCGGGCACCATTGCGCCCGGCACGACGGCCATGGGCACATTGACGATCTCGGGCGACTATACCGGCAACAACGGCGTGCTCGATATCCGCTCGGTGCTCGGCGACGATGCCTCGGCGACCGACAAGCTCGTCGTCACCGGCAATACGGCGGGGGCGACCACCTTGCGGGTGACGAATACCGGCGGTGCGGGCGCGCCGACGGTCGAGGGCATCAAGATCGTCGATGTCGGCGGTTCCTCAGCGGGCACGTTTTCGCTGCAGGGCAACTATGTCTACCACGGCGATCAGGCCGTCGTCAGCGGCACCTATGCCTATCGGCTCTACAAGAATGGTATCGCGACGCCTGCCGATGGCGATTGGTATCTGCGCTCGGTGCTGACATCCACACCGGTGCCGCCCACGACACCCGTGCCGCCGACGACACCGGCAACACCGGCGCCGCTCTATCAGCCGGGCGTGCCAATCTACGAGGTCCATCCGCAGATGCTGCAGCAGCTGAACGCCACAGGCACGCTGCAGCAGCGCGTCGGCGACCGTTACTGGGAGAACGGCAGCGATCCGGTGGCGTCACATGGTCCGGATGGCGTTTGGATACGCACGGAAGGCATGCATGGCCGCGTCGATCCGGCCTCGAGCACCAGCGGCGCCACCTATGACTACGATCTCTGGAAGGCCGAGGGCGGTGTCGATGGCGAGCTCTATCAGAGCGGAAAGGGAGTGCTGATCGGCGGGTTGACCGCGCATTTCGGCAGGATCACCGGCGATGTCGGCTCGATCTACGGCGACGGCAAGATCGAGGCGATGGGCGAGGGCGTCGGCGCCACGCTCACCTGGTATGGCGCGGATGGCGTCTATGCCGATGCGCAGGGGCAGTTCACCTTCTACGACACGGCGCTGAAATCCGATCTCACCAAAGCCGACCTAAAGGGCGGCAACAGCGGCTTCGGATCGACGCTCAGCATCGAGGCCGGGCGCCGTTTTGCCTCGGCCGGTTCGTGGTCGATCACGCCGCAGACGCAGCTCATCTACTCGTCTGTTGATTTCGATGATTTCCATGACGCCTTCGGCGCGCCGGTTTCGCTCGATCGCGGCGACAGCCTGACCAGCCGCGCCGGGATTGCCTTCGATCGCGACGAGAGCTGGGAGAAGGACGACGGCAAGAGCGTTCACGCGAAGTTCTACGGCTCCGCAAACCTCTACTACGAGTTCCTGCAGGGAACGGCGGTCGATGTCGCAGGCGTGCGTTTCAAGTCGGAAAACGATCGGCTCTCGGCCGGTCTGACGCTCGGCGGCTCCTACAGCTGGAACGACGATCGCACCTTCGTCTACGGCGAGGCGACCGCCCGCTCCTCGCTCGCGAATGTCGGCAGCAGCTTTGCGCTGAGCGGTACGGCCGGTATCCGCGTGAAGTGGTAGCGATCAGACTACCCTATCGCGGAAATCCTGAGGGGTCGAAGCACCGGAGGCTTGCTCCGGTGCTTCGAGTTCAGGCCACCAATCCCTTGGTGAGCTCCAGCGCCTGCCGCTCGAACAGCCGGCGGTAGATGCCGTTGCTGAGGCGGACGAGCGATGGGTGGTCGCCCTCCTCGACGATCTTGCCCTTGTCGAAGACGAGCAGGCGGTCGAGCGCCCTGACGGTCGACAGGCGGTGGGCGATCACCAGCGTCGTGCGTCCCTCCATCAGCCGTTCCATTGCCTGCTGGATCTGCACTTCGCTCTCGCTGTCGAGGCTCGATGTTGCCTCGTCGAGGATCAGCACCGGCGCATCGGCGAGGAAGGCGCGGGCAATGGCGACGCGCTGGCGCTCGCCACCCGACAGCTTGACGCCGCGCTCGCCCACCATCGTCTCGTAGCCCTTGGGCAGGCTCGTGATGAAGTGGTGGGCGCTTGCCTGTTTCGCAGCATCCTCGATCTCGCGTCTCGATGCCTCCGGCCGGCCATAGGCGATGTTTTCGGCCAGCGTCCGGTGGAACAGGATCGGCTCCTGCTGGACGATGGCGATCTGGCCGCGCAGGCTCGACTGCGTCACCTTGGCGATATCCTGCCCGTCGATCCGGATTTCGCCGGAATTGACGTCATAGAGGCGCTGGATGAGCTTGACGAAGGTCGTCTTGCCCGAGCCCGAATGACCGACCAGACCGACGCGTTCGCCGGGCCTGATGGCGACGGAGAAGTCGTCATAGAGCGGCGTCGGATGGGCGCCGTACTGGAAGGTGACGCGATCGAAGACGATCTCGCCCTTGCCGATGGCGATCGCCTTGGCGCCCGGCCGGTCCTCGATGCCGAGCGGCGTCTTGTCGAGCAGGACGAGCTCTTCCATGTCGTTGACGGCGCGCTGCAGGTTGCGGATATCCTGCCCGACGGAGCGCAGATAGCCCTGCAGCACGAAGAACATCGCCAGCACGAAGGTGATGTCGCCCGCCGTCGCCAGGCCCTTCTGCCACATGATGAGCCCGGTGCCGAGGATGCCCGCCTGCATCGAGACCATCATGAAGCCCTGGATCGTGCCGTTCAGCGTGCCGCGCCGCCAGGTCCGCCGCGTGCGGCTGTCCCATTTGGCGAGGACGTGGCTGAGACGCTCTTCCTCGCGGGCTTCGGCGCCGAAGGCCTTGACCACCGAGTTGCAGCTGATCGCATCGGCAAGCGCGCCGCCGAGCTTGGTGTCCCAGGCATTGGCGAGCTTGGCGGCAGGCGACACATAGCCCATCGAAAGGACCACGGTGACGCCGATATAGATCAGCGATCCCGCCGCCACGATCAGCCCCATCACCGGCCAGTAGCTGCCGAGCACGATGCTGGCCCCGGCAAGCATGACGACCGACGGCAGGAGGGCAATCAGCAGCAGGTCGTTCAGGGCGTCGAGCGCCCACATGCCGCGGGTGATCTTGCGCACCGTCGAGCCGGCGAAGCTGTTGGCATGCCAGTCGGTCGAGAAGCGCTGCACCCTGTGGAAGCCGCTATTGGCGACGTCAGCCATGATGCGCAGCGTCAGCCGGATGATGCCGTCGAAGATGAACCAGCGCAGCACGACGCTGGTGAGGCCGAGTGCTGCAACGATGACGAAGGCGCGGATTGCGCCATCGGCGGAATTGCCGCCGGCGATCGCATCGACGATCCGGCCGGAAAAGACCGGGATCAGAACCTCGGCGAGCGTGCTGGCGACGACCAGCAGGATGATGCTGCCGACGAGGGCAGGGCGATGCGTCCATTGACGAAAAACAAAGCCGAGCACGTTGCGATAAGCATCGGCACGGAAGTCGAGCTTCTTTCGAACCATTTTAACCAGTCCGGCGCCATATCGAGGGCAGCCGGCCCTAAAACGAGAGTTGATAGACACAGCCGGAACGGGAGACGAAATAACCCCGGCAGATCGGTGGCGCTGTGAAAGGTGTTGAAACCGCTTGCCGCGGACCCCTGGCGGGCCGCGAATGGAAATGACCTAGTGTCGGGTCATTCCGGACGGGAGGTGTTTGATAAATGCTGATGTCATGCAACGCCTCCTCTGATTGATCTGCAGCGATGGAGATTTTGTACCGGACAAATCCGCTCTTGCCAACCGGATCTTTTCTACTTTGCAGGGAATGATGCCGGGATGTCACACCATCGCTGCGCGAAAGCGGTCTCTCGTGGCCCCGCCGACGCGTTGTCGGAAGCCATCCGGCTGACTGATTGCGGTTGCCGGTTCATTGCGGCAGGATGGTCATGGACTGCGGGGAGGAACGCACATCATGATGATCGGCTCATGTCATTGCGGCAAGGCGCACTGGACGCTGGAGGGCGATCCGGGATCGATCACCGCCTGCAACTGCACGCTCTGCCGCCGCTACGGCACGCTCTGGGCTTACGATTACGAAGGCGAGCGGATCACTCTCAGCGGACCGACCTCATCCTATACGCGCTCTGGACGGGACAAGTCGCCGCTGGAGATCCTGTTCTGCCCCGTCTGCGCCTGCGTGCTCGCCTGGCGCGGCCTGGTGCTGGAGCCGGACGGGCGGCGGCGGATGGCGGTGAATGTCAGGCTGGCGCCGCCCGAGGCGGTGGAGGATCTGGCAATCGATCATTTCGATGGGCTGGTGAGCTTCGAGGACCTGCCGTCGACGGGACGCTGCGTGCGCGATCTGTGGTTCTAGAGTGATACGGCGCCGCCGAGAGGGAGCGGCGCCTGTGCTTGCTCAGCGTCTGCAGACTTCGGCGCGAAAGGGCTGGCCCCAGCGGTCGTAGCGCCACTCCATGTGGCAATAGCGGGGACCGTAGTAAGCCGGATAGGCTGGGTAGGCCGGCGGCGGGTCGTAGGCGTAGGGGCCGGGATAATAGGGGCGCGAGGCGATCGCGCCGCCGATGACGCCTCCGGCGATGCCGCCCCAGAAGGCGTTGCCGCCGCGGGCATTGGCTGTCTGCGTGGTGGCGAAGGTGGCGCCGGCAAAGGTCAGCGCAATCAGGCCCGCCGCCATGGTCTTATGAAGAACGGACATGTCGAATTCCTTTCATGGACACGGCTTGTCTTGAAGCCATGCTCAGAATCCGCCCCGATCGCGGCGCGTTGATGGTCGCGCAAGCGCCTGCGGCATTAAATTTTCGTCATGATTTCCAGAGGTTTGCCGTACTCGCGCGGTGGCGAAAGCGCAAATGAACGCAAGGAGATGAGACCCGCCGCTGCCGTTCTGATTCAACTCTAGCGCCGCTTTCGGCGTCCGCCGCTCGCGCGCCAGGATTTTATGGTTAAAAGCTTGTTAAGCGACTTGGCATTATGGTTGCAGTCGTGAATATTTCATTCACAGCGGGAGTGGACGCTTTTTGACATCGGCAGGCAACCTTCTGGAACTGGCATGCAGCCGGATCGCGGATCTGGACAGGCCGGCCTATGTGAAGAACAGCGAGCTTCGCTATGTCGCTGTGAACACCGCCTATGCCCGTTTCTTCGGCCTCGATATCTCCGATTTCATCGGCCGCCGCAGCCGCGAGGTTCTCGACCGGCCGGAAGAGGACGAGCGCGAGGACAAGGAGCGCCGGGCGCTGGTCTTCGGCACCGAAGAGAGCGCGATCTGCTTCGACCGGCTGGCCGTCAGCCACGAGCGCGTGCAGATCGAAAGCTTCATGCCGTCGGAAGACCGGGCCTATGTGCTCGGCATTTTCGAGACGCGGGCGCAGCCGCGCCGCCCTGTTGCCTCCGGTCCCGACCAGGCGCTGCTTGCGGATTTCGAGCGGGTGCGTTCGGCGATCGAAAAGCTCGACCATCCCGTCGGCATCTTCGCCGATGACGGGCGGCCGCTGGCCGTCAATGCGGCCTACCGGACGGGCTCCAGACACACGGCCGAGACCGGCTGGCACAAGAGCGTTGCCGAGCTCGATCTGCTGCGCACGATCATGGAAGATCTGCCGGTTGCGGCTTTTGCCCGCGACGAGCAGCACCGCCTTGTTTATGCCAACCAGTATTACGAGACCTTCTCCGGACAGGATCGTTCGAAGGTGCTCGGCCTGACCGAGCACGAGATGTTCGGTGAAGACGGCGGTGGCAGCATCTATGAGGAAAACTGCCTGGCGCTTCAGAACGGTTCGCTGACCGAGGTCGAGGGCAGGCTGCCGAGCACCGACGGCAAGTCCTATCCGATCCTCTCACGCGTCAACCGGGTGCAGACGCCTGACGGCAAGCTCTATGTCGTCGGGTCCTTCGCCGATATTTCGCAGCTCAAGGAGCGCGAGGCGGAGCTGATCCAGTCGCAGCAGCATGCCGAAGTGCTGCACCGGGATATCGAGAGCATCCTGCGCTCGCTGCCGGTCGGCGTGCTGATTCTCGATAACAAGCTCGATATCCTCTACGTCAACGACGAGTTCTACCTGATCAGCGACCTGCCGATCGAGGACCGTTTCGACGGCCGGCCATTTCTCGATGTGATCCGCCGCAATCACGAGCTCGGGCGCTACGGCTACAGCCAGACGCCGGAAGAGGTGCTGGAATCGCGGCGCCATCATTTCAGTGCCGAGGGCGATCCGGAGCCGGTGGAGCTCAACTGGTCGGGCGGCAAGTCGATCATCTTCGACAGCCGCCGCATTTCCGACGACCGCATCCTGCTGACCTATTCCGACATCAGCGCCATCCGCCAGCGCGAGCAGGAAGTGCATGATGCCCGTGCCGCCGTCGAAACGCTCGGCGAACTGATGCGCGACGCGACCCGCGCCATGCCGCAGGGGCTGGCGATCGTTCAGGACGGCATCATCCAGCTTTCCAACGATGCGCTCTCCGGCGTGTTGCAGATTCCGCCGGACTATCTTGCGGCCGGGCGCGGCTGGATCGATCTCTTCAATTTCTGCGCCGATCGCGGCGACTTCAGCGGGGCGGCTGCCGATACGCTGCATTACTGGCGCAGCAGCATCGCCACCCGCCAGCCGATCTCCACGGTCTTTCACATCTCCGGCGAGCGCTGGGTGAGCATGGAAGCGACGATCAGCGAACGCGGCCACTGGATCGCTCTCTTCACCGATGTCACCGAGATGAAGCTGCGCGAGGGCGAGCTGGAACGGTTGCTGTCGCGCGCCGAGGCCGCCGATCGCGCCAAGTCCGAATTCCTTGCCAATATGAGCCACGAGATCCGCACGCCGATGAACGGCGTTCTCGGCATGGCCGAGCTGATGGCGAAGACCGATCTCGATGCGCGCCAGAAGACCTTCATCGACATCATCGTCAAATCCGGCAATGCGCTGCTCACGATCATCAACGACATCCTCGATTTCTCCAAGATCGATGCCGGGCAGATGAAGCTGCGCAAGGCGGCCTTCGATATGGTCGAGGCAGTCGAGGATGTCGCGACGCTGCTGTCTTCGCCGGCGGCCGAGAAGGATCTCGAGCTGCTCGTACGCGCCGATCCGAACCTGCCTGCCGCGGTGATCGGCGATGCCGGCCGCTTCCGGCAGATCGTCACCAATCTCGTCGGCAATGCCGTCAAGTTCACCGAGAAGGGCCATGTCTTCGTCGATATCGGGTTCCGCCAGGGATCGGACGGCGAGATCATGGTCGAGCTTCGGATCGAGGATACCGGCATCGGCATCCCGACCGACAAGCTGCAATCGGTGTTCGACAAGTTCTCGCAGGTCGATTCGTCCTCGACCCGGCGCCATGAGGGAACGGGCCTGGGGCTGGCGATTACCGCCGGTCTCGTCGATCTATTCGGCGGCTATATCCATGCCGAGAGCGAACCGGGCCGCGGCACGGTCTTCACCGTCAACCTGCCCTTCGCGGTGGCTGCGGCCAGGCTCGATCCGAAGCCGCTGCCGGTCAATGTCCGCGGGGCGCGCATCCTCGTCATCGACGATAACGAGGTGAACCGCAGCATTCTCAGCGAACAGCTGACGCTCTGGGGCTTCGACGGCGTGGCGGCGGAAAGCGGCGCGACCGGGATCGCCATTCTCGAAGCGGCGCATCAGGTCGGCGTCGAGGTCGATGCGCTGGTGCTCGACTATCACATGCCGCAGATGAACGGCGCCGAAGTGGCCCGCAAGCTGCGCGCCGACCGCCGTTTCGAAAACCTGCCGATCATCTTCCTGACCTCGATGGACATATCGGGCTCGGAGAAGGAATTCGCGGCGCTGAACGGCCAGGCGCATCTGATGAAGCCGGCGCGCGCCAACCTGCTGCGCGGCACGATCGTCGAGGTCGTCAGGGCCAAGCGCGTCAAGCAGGCATCGGAAGCCGAGCTTGCGCGGCTGCAGGCCGAGCTCGCGGCCAAGGCGCCGGAGGCGAAAGAGCCAGCAATCGAAACGCCGCAGCGCAAAGCCGATTTCATCGACGTGCTGGTGGCCGAGGACAACGAGGTCAACCAGATCGTCTTCACGCAGATCCTGCAGGGTACGGGCCTGAGCTTCCTCGTCGTCAACAATGGCCAGGAGGCGGTCAATGCCTGGCAGGCGCATTCGCCGCGCATCATCATGATGGATGTATCGATGCCTGTCATGAACGGTCACGATGCGACACGGGCGATCCGCTCGCGCGAGCGCGGGCAGGGCCATCGCGTGCCGATCATCGGCGTCACCGCGCATGCGCTGGAAAGCGACCGGGAGCTCTGCCTCGATGCCGGCATGGACGACTATATGTCGAAGCCGATCAGCCCGGAGCTGCTGGAAGAGAAGATCCAGCTGTGGCTCGGCAAGAGCGAACCGCTGCCGGGATTGTCAGGCCTATAGGCCCCTGGTGCCGCAGAGCATTTCACGCTTTCCCGCAAAGCCCTTGCGCCGCTCGACGGCGAAACCTGCCGCAACGAGATTGCGCCGCACGAAGCCGGCAGCCGCATAAGTGGCGAAGCTGCCGCCGGGAACGGTCTTGTCGCAGACGAGACGCATCAGCTCTTCCGACCACATGTCGCCATTGCGCGACGGCGCAAAGCCATCGAGATACCAGGCGTCGAAGCGCGGCTCGGCGGCCCGGACGCCGTCGAGTGCCGGACCGCAGACGACGCTGAGGCGGGTCTGCGGATCGAGATCGAGGCTGACGATGCCTTGCGGGCTATCGGGCCAGGCGGCGGTCAGGCCGTCGCGCTCGGCGTCGATCTCCGGCCAGTGCGACAGCGCGCGGGCGATCTCGCCGCGCTGCATTGGATAGAGCTCGAAGGAGATGAAATGCAGGTGCTGGCCTTGCCTGCAGTGCAGCTTCCACTGGCGCCAGGTCTCGGCGAAGTTCAGGCCGGTCCCGAAGCCGAGCTCGCCGATCTGGAAACTGTCCTTTTCCGCCCAGCGCTCCGGCAGGCCGTTGCCCGACAGGAAGACGTGGCCGCATTCGAGGCGGCCGTCGGTCTGGCAATAAAAGTGATCGCCAAAGGCCTGCGAATAGGGCATATCGCCGTCTCGCCATTCGAGCGGCTGGCTGTTGCTGCCAATCTGATCGGGATCGATGTCTGTCATGCCACAAGCCGATAGTCCGGCTCTTCTCTCCGGTCAATCCGCCGATCTCCTGATCGCCGGCGGCGGTATCATGGGGCTGTGGGCGGCCGTATATGCCGAGCGGCTGGGCATCGAGACGCTGCTGATCGATGCCGGGCGGATCGGTGGCGGCGCCAGCGGCGGCTTGCTCGGGGTGCTGATGCCGCATATGCCGGACAAGTGGAATGCCAAGAAGCAGTTCCAGTTCGACGCGCTGCTCACCCTAGAAACCGAGATCGCGGCACTGGAAGCCGCCACCGGCCTTTCCGCAGGTTACCGGCGCTCCGGCCGGATCATCCCGCTGCCGAAGCCGCATCTGAGGACGATCGCGCTGCGGCATTCGGCCGATGCCGAGGTCAACTGGAACCAGCAGCGCCGAGCGTTTCACTGGCACGTGTCCGATCAACCTGCGGTCGCCGGCTGGATCGATCCGGCGGCGGGCGGCAGCGGCTTCGTGCACGATACGCTGGCCGCCCGCGTTGCGCCGCGAGCGCTCATCGCGGCGCTAAGGGCGCTGCTCGATCAGGCGCGGCATGTGCGGATCGCCGAGATGGCGGCGCTCGGCTCGCTGGACGTGGAGACGGGTATCGCCGAGATCGATGGCATCGAAATGAGCTTCGGCGACTGCATCATCGCGGCCGGGCATGCATCCTTCCCGATCCTGCAGCGTTTCAGCCCCGATCTGCCGCAACTGCTGGGGCAGCCGGTGAAGGGGCAGGCGGCGTTGCTGAAGGCCGATGTCGATCCGGCTTTTCCGGTGATCTTCCGCGACGGGCTCTATATCGTGGCTCATGAGGGTGGGCATGTTGCGATCGGCAGCACCAGCGAGAACAGCTTTGCCGATCCCTATGTCACCGATGACCAGCTGGACCCGTTGATTGCGGTGGCGCGCGACATGGCGCCGGTACTGGCGGGCGCGCCGGTGGTCGAGCGCTGGGCAGGGTTGCGGCCCAAGGCGATCGATCGCGATCCGATGGTGGGGCGCCATCCCGATCATCGCCGGCTGCATGCGCTGACGGGCGGTTTCAAGGTGAGTTTCGGCTTGGCGCACCGGCTGGCGGAGGCCGTCATTGGCGATATCGCCGGTCAGTCTGCGGGCTTCGATCTGCCGGAAAGTTTCTCGCTTTCAAACCATATCACGGCCGCTTCACGCTAAACGTGAATTAGCGCGCCGCCGATTTCGTTATTCTGTCATGCAAATCACCTATCTGCTTGCGCATCGATGGCGCCGGATTCGGCCGCGCGCCATGCACCCAGATGGAGGAAATCGCATGCGCTATGCCATTTGCTTCACGCCTGCGCCGAGCGACCCGCTCGGCCATGTCGCGGCCAATTGGCTTGGCCGCAATGTTTTTTCGGGCGAGATGATGGAGCCGCCGGCCATTCGCGGGCTCGGCATTCACGAGATTGCCTTTCACACGGCAGTGCCGCGCCGCTATGGCTTTCACGGCGTTCTCAAGGCGCCGTTCCATCTGGCCGGGGATGTTTCGGAGTCGCAACTCCTGCGTGAACTTATGCGTTTCTCCGGCACGTTCCAGCCGTTCAGCATTCCGCGGATCGAAGTGGCGCGGCTCGGCAATTACTACAGCCTCGTGCCGTCGCTGCCCTGCGAAAACGTCCGCTATCTGGCATCGGCCATCGTCCAGCATTTCGACCGCTTCCGGGCGCCCTTGTCGGAGGCCGATATCGAGCGCAGCGATCCGGATGGACTGTCTGCCGCGCAATTCGCCAATCTGCACCGCTGGGGCAACCCCTACGTGATGGACGAGTTCCGCTTCCACATGCCGTTGACCGGGCCCGTCAATTGTATCGATATGCCGCGCATCGAGCAGGCGCTGCGGTCGATCTTCGATCCCGTACTGAACGAGCCGATCCAGATCGCCAACATCGCGCTGATGATGGAAGAGGGCATGGGCGGGCCGTTCCGGGTGCATTCGCTGCATCCGATGGGCAAGGTCAGCGCCCGCAAGATCGCCTGATCACTTTTGTTCAAGAAGCGCGCGCGGATCGGTGCTATATCCGCGCGATGCAGAATATCTCGCAGGAACAGGCAACCGATGCCATGCCGCTCGCCGGCGCGGAGACGACGCGCTTCTGGCGCGACCGCCGCTTCGGCGGCATGGAATGCCTGAGCGCGACCTTCCTGACCCACGAATTTGCCCCGCATGCGCATGATACGTTCAGCATCGGCGCCATCGAGAGCGGCAGCCAGATCGCCACGATCCGCGGCACCCGCGAGGCCTCCGGCCCCGGCGACCTCTACCTCATCAATCCCGGCGAGACCCATGACGGCGCACCGACCGAGGGCGGATATCGCTACCGGATGATCTATCCCGATATGGCGCTGTTCCGCGAAATCCTCGAAGACGTGACCGGCAAGGCCTTTCAGGGCACGCCTGCCTTCGGCAAGCAGATCCTGCATGATCCCCGGCTCGCCGCGGCCTTTCAACAGGCGCATGAGGTCCTCGAAATGGGAAGCGGCGCGCTGGAGAGCAGCCAGGCGATGTTCCAGGTGCTCGACGCGATGTTCCGCCAGCATGGCAGCTCGATCATCGTGCCGGTCGACACCAAGGAACGCTCGGCGGTGCGCCGGGCGCGCGATTATCTAATGGAGAACTACGCGAGCGATATCGGGCTCGAGGAGCTGGCAGCCGTTGCGGGGCTCAGCCGCGCGCATCTGATCCGCGCCTTCCGCAAGGAATTCCACATCACCCCGCATGCCTTCCTCACCGATATCCGGGTGCGGATCGCGCGGCGCAAGCTGCAGGCGGGCGAGCAGCCGGCGGAGATCGCGCTCGAATGCGGCTTTGCCGACCAGGCGCATTTCACCCGCCACTTCAAGGCCCGCACCGGGATCACGCCCGGCCAGTACCGCGCCCGATAATCACTTTCGTTCAAGACGGCGCTTCGGCGCGGCTCTATGACCTCGCCAGCAAGCGGAGTTTTTGAACGTGAACAAGAATGAATTCTGGGCGGAATTTTCCGGCGGCATGCGGGCGATCGCACCGCTGATCGCCGCCGTCATCCCAATCGGGCTGGTCTTCGGCGCCGTTGCCGCCACCAAGGGGCTTTCGCCCGTCGAGACCGGACTGATGAGCGCGCTGGTCTTTGCCGGCGGCTCGCAATTCGTGGCGATGGATATCTGGACGCATCCGGCCTCCTGGGCCGGGCTCGGCTTTGCGGCGCTGCTCGTCAATATCCGCCACGTGCTGCTGGGCGCCTCAATCGGCACCAAGATGCAGGCCTTTGCGCCGCGCGCCCGCTACCTGTCCGTACTGTTTCTTGCCGACGAGATCTGGGCGATGGCGGAGTTCCGGGCCGGTGTGGCGCGGCTGACGCCCGCCTGGTTCGCAGGGCTTGCGGCGCCCTTCTATCTTGCCTGGGTTCTGTCGGGGCTGGCGGGTGCGACGCTCGGGGCCTTGCTCGGCGATCCCGTCACGCTCGGGCTCGACTTTGCCTTTCCGGCCGTCTTCATCGTGCTGGTCATGGGCTTCTGGAAGGGGCCAGAGACGGGCGCTGTCTTGCTCGCCAGCGCTGCGGCTGCCGTTCTTGTCCAGCATTTCATCCCCGGTGTCTGGTATATCGCGGCCGGTGCTCTCGCCGGTCTGGTCACCGCTCTTTTCAGCGGCAAGCGCCGCATCGAGGCAACGCCATGACGCTCGATCTTTCCACCCTTCTTGCCATCCTGGCGATGGCGGCGGCAACCATCCTGACGCGGGTCAGCGGCCTGATCCTCATCCGCCACGTCTCGCTCGAGGGCAGCAGGCGCAAGGCGATCGAATCCATTCCGCCGGCGGTGCTGATGGCGGTCGTGGCGCCCACCGCCTTTGCGACCGGCATTGCCGAGACGATCGCCTGCGCGGTGACGGCGCTCGCAGCACTTCGGCTGCCGATGCTGGCTGCCGTTGCATCGGGTGTCGTCTGCGTCGCGATCCTCAGGGCGATCGGCCTCAGCTGAGCGATTTCGTGAGAGACTTTCGCGATTTCCGTGAAAGTCTCTCGTACATTTCCGGCTCGACTTTCGCTCTCCGGGTGCTACCGTTTCCCCTGTCTTCGAGAAGGTGATTTGATGGCATTCGATACTTATCCGCGCAATCTCGTCGGCTACGGCCGCAACACACCCGATCCGAAATGGCCCGGCGGCGCACACGTCGCCGTTCAGTTCGTCATCAATTACGAGGAGGGTGGCGAAAGCTGCATTCTCGACGGCGACCCGGCCTCCGAAAATCTGCTGTCGGAAATCGTCGGTGGTGCGGCCTGGCCGGGGCAGCGCAACCTCAACATGGAATCGATCTACGAATATGGGTCGCGCGCCGGCTTCTGGCGGCTGTGGCGGCTGTTCACCGATCTGAAGATGCAGGCGACCGTCTATGGCGTGACGCTTGCCATGGCCCGCAATCCGGAAGCCGTCGCCGCCATGAGGGAAGCCGGCTGGGAAATTGCCAGCCACGGTTACCGCTGGCTGGAATACAAGGATTTTCAAGAGGACCTCGAGCGCAAGCACATTCTCGAAGCCGTGCGCCTGCACACCGAACTGGCCGGCGAGCGCCCCTATGGCATGTATCAGGGCAAGCCGTCGGACAACACACTGCGGCTCGTGCAGGAAGAGGGTGGTTTCCTTTATTCGTCGGACTCTTACGCCGACGACCTGCCTTTCTGGGTGAAGGGCGTGGATGGCAAGCCGTTCCTGATCATTCCCTATACGCTCGAAACCAACGACATGCGATTTGCCACGCCTCAGGGCTTCAACTCCGGCGACCAGTTCTTCACCTATCTGAAGGATGCCTTCGACACGCTCTATGAGGAAGGCAAGGAGGGCAGCCCGAAGATGATGTCCGTCGGCCTGCATTGCCGCCTCGTCGGCCGCCCGGGCCGTGCCGCGGCGCTGAAGCGTTTCATGGAATATGTGCTGGGCCATGAGAAGGTCTGGGTGCCGCAGCGCATCGAGATCGCCAGACACTGGCACGAGCATCACAAGCCGGAGACGATCTGATGGTCGCGCGGGAGGAATTTGTCAGCCGCTTCGGCGGCGTCTTCGAACATTCGCCGTTCATTGCCGAACGCGCTTTTGACGACGGCTTCATCCATGGCGAGCTGACGGCCGATCGCGTTCACTCGCCGATGGTGGCGGTCTTCCGAGCCGCGAGCGAAGCAGAACGTCTCGGCGTGCTGCGCGCCCATCCCGATCTGGCGGGACGGCTGGCGATCGCGGGCGAGCTCACCGAAGACAGCAGACAAGAGCAGGCGGGCGCCGGGCTGGACCGGCTGAGCGCCGAAGAGCACAAACGCTTCACCGAGCTCAACGACCGCTACACCGAAAAATTTGGCTTCCCCTTCATCATCGCGGTCAAGGGCCTGAACAAGGACGATATCCTCGCAGCCTTCGAAAAGCGGATCGGCAACAGCCGCGAAGACGAGTTTGCGACGGCGGCCGGGCAGGTCGAGAAGATCGCGCTGCTGCGCCTGACGTCCATGCTTCCGGAGCGCTGAATGACGAATTCTTTCCTCATCCCTCCGGCTCGCCTATAGTCTGCAGCGCAGGAGATCTCGCGATGAAGCCATCGGAAGTGCTGGAGAAGAACAGGCAGGCGATCCGCGACGCGACGAAGCGTTTCAACGCGGCCAACCCGCGCGTCTTCGGTTCCGTGGCCCGCGGCGAGGACCGGGCCGACAGCGATCTCGACATTCTCGTCGATGCGCTGCCGGGGACGACGCTGTTCGATCTCGGCGGGCTGCTGGAGGAGCTGCAGGATATCCTCGGCGTCAAGGTGGATTTGGTGACGCCCGGCGGGCTGCCAGACAAGATCAAGGCGCGGGTTCTCTCGGAAGCGTCCGCCATATGAGCAATGAGCGGCTTCTCGAGCATATCGATCGCATGCAGGCTGCAGCGCAGACGGCATTCGAGCTGAGCGAAGGGATGAGCGAGGCGCAGTTTTTCGGTGATGTCAGAACACAGCTTGCCGTGACGATGTCGCTGGTGCTTGTCGGCGAGGCGGCGGCGCGGATATCGGCGATCGAGCCCGGATTTCCGCAAAGCCATCCGGAAATTCCGTGGGCGCGGATCAAGGGCATGCGCAACCTGATCGTCCACGACTACTACCGGGCGGAACTGCCGGTGATCTGGCAGACCGTCAGAACCGCTTTGCCCGACCTTGTCACCCAACTTGAGAACATCCGCCACTGGCGGATCCAGGGCGAATGACCGATGCCTGAATTCCTCGATATCCACCCCCTCACCAAAGCCGCCTTCGCGCCCTTCGGCGATGTGATCGAAACCCATCCGGAAACGATGCGCTACATCAATGGCGGCACGACCGAGCGGTTTCATGCGCTTGCCGCTGCGGAAGCGGCGGGCGAGGGCGCGCGTGTCATCATCAATCTCTTCCGCGGCCAGCCGCGCGCCTTTCCCTACGAAGTCGATATGATGGAGCGCCATCCATTCGGCAGCCAGAGCTTTTCTCCGGTCTCCGGCCGTCCGTTTCTCGTCGTCGTGTCCGAGGACGAGGGGGGCAGGCCCGGACGCCCTCAGGTGTTCCTGGCGCGGGGCGATCAGGGCGTCAATTACCGCCGCAATGTCTGGCATCATCCGCTGATGTCGCTCGGCGAGCCCTCCACCTTCCTGGTCGTCGACCGCGAGGGGACCGAGCACAATCTGGAAGAGTTCTTCTTCGACACCCCCTTCATCATCAGAGAGCCAGCCCTATGACCGGACTGACCACCCATGTCCTCGACACTGCCCTCGGCATGCCGGCCAAGGGGCTGCGGATCGATCTCTATTCGGTCGAAGGCGATATCCGCAAACATCTGAAGACCGTCGAGACCAATTCTGACGGCCGCGTCGATGGCGGGCCGATCCTGATCGGCGATGCCTTCAAGGCGGGCACCTACGAGCTGCTGTTCCATGCCGGCGATTACCTGCGCGCCGCAGGCGCGGCACTGCCGCACCCGGCCTTTCTCGACCTCGTGCCGATCCGCTTCGGCGTCGCCGATACGTCAGCGCATTACCACGTGCCGCTGCTGATCTCGCCCTACGGCTACTCTACCTATCGCGGCAGCTGAGCGATGCGCTTTGCTGCGATCGCCGATATCCACGGCAATGCGCTGGCTCTGGAGGCGGTGCTTGCCGACATCGCGGCGCAGGGCATCACCGATATCGTCAATCTCGGCGACTGCTTCAGCGGTCCGCTGGAAGCGGGCAAGACTGCGGACCGGCTGCTGGAACTGAACCTTCCGACGGTGCGCGGCAACCACGACCGCTACCTGATCGAGCTTGCAGCGGACGAGATGGGTGCTTCGGATGCTGCAGCCTTCCGTCAGCTCAGCCAGCGCCATCTCGACTGGCTGCGAGGGCTTCCATCCGAACTCGTCTATCGGGACGACATCTATCTCTGCCATGCCACACCGGGAAACGACCATCGCTACTGGACGGAGACCGTCGCTACCGATGGGCGCGTGTCGCTGAGGGCGCAGGCCGAAATCGAGGCGCTCGCCGAAGGCATCACCCAGCCGCTGATCCTCTGCGGCCACACGCATCTGCCGCGGATCATCGCGCTGTCAGGCGGCCGCCTGCTGGTCAATCCCGGCAGCGTCGGCTGCCCGGCCTATGACGACGACCAGCCGTTTTTCCACAAGGTCGAGAGCGGCCACCCGATGGCCAGCTATTCGATCCTCGAAAAGACTGCCGGCAGCTGGACCGCGCATTTCCGAACGGTCGTCTATGACCATATGGCGATGTCGGAGCTCGCAAAAGCAAACGGCCGCCCGGAATGGGCGGCCGGATTGGCGACGGGGCGGCTGTAACCGATCAGGCGTCGGTATCTGGTATCGTCTTCGGCGGTAAGGCCGGCACGGCGTCCGGCTTGGCGCCATCGAGATTGCCGAGCAGCGAGGAGATAGCGTTGTCGCCTTCGAAGCCTGCTTCCTTCATCAGCCTGTCGAGGATCGGTTTGTTGGCCTGATAGGAGAGGAGCTGTCCGGCAAGACCTTCGCCCATGCCGATGCCGGATCCACCCGCTGCTCCATTGCCGCCCCGGCCGAGCATTCCGCCCGTGTCGAAGATCCGGATATCCGAAATCTTCTCGATCGGCTTGACGGCTTCGGCGAGCGCCGACGGGATGGTACGGATGCGTTCGCGGGTGATCTCGAACTCGATGATGGCGGCGCTCAGCTTGTTGCGGGCGTCGTTGAGCAGCGCTTCGCTCTCGGCTTCCGCCTTGCCGGTTTCGAGGATGCCCTTGGCCTTGATGACGGCGGCATCGGCTTCGGCGGTGGCGAGCGTCTTGATCGCCTCGGCCTGATCGATGGCGGCCTGCTTCTCTGCCTCGGCGCCGACAGTCACGGCCGTCGCTTCGGTTTCCGCCTTCTTGCGGGCATCGATGACGGCGATCTGCTTTTCGCGTTCGGCGATTTCGACCGCCTTGGCGGTTCCGACCTTTTCCTCGGCCGCGATTGCGAGCGCGCGGGCCGCCTCTGCGGCCGCCTTGGCCTCGGACTCTTCGCGGCTCTTGTTGGCGACGGCGATCGCGCTTTCCTGGGCGACGATCTGCAGGTCGCGCTTGGCTTCCGTCTCGCGCTGCTGGACGGCGCGCGTCGCGTCGATATTGGCGCTTTCGCGGGCCTGCTTTGCGGAGGCCTCGCGCTCGGCGATCGCCTGCTGCGAGGCGATGCGGGCTTCTTCTTCAGCGCGCTTGGCGGCCTGTTCCTGCTGCGCGGTTTCAGCGCGCGTTGCCGCCGACTTGTTGGCGATGTCGCGTTCCTGGCTGAGCTCCGCCTCGCGCTTGGTGCGCTCGATCGCCAGCGACTGCTGGCGCGCCTCGAGGTCCTTCTGGGCGATCGCCACTTCGGTATCGCGGACGATTTCGTTGCGTTCCTTCTTGCGGCTTTCGGTGATGCGCGTCAGCGCCGCGAGACCCTGGGCGTCGAAGAAGTTGTTGGCATTGAAATGCTTGATATCCGTCTGGTCGAGACGGGTCAGCGAAACGGACTCCAGTTCGAGGCCGTTCGACTGCAGGTCGGCGCCGACGGCTTCCTGGACCGCCTTGACGAAATCCATCCGCTGCTCCTGCAGCGCGTCGAGGTTCATCGTCGCCGCGACCGAGCGCAGACCGTCCACGAACTTCGCCTCGATGAGCACGCGCAGCTGTTCGGCGTCGTTGGTGCGGTTGCCGAGCGTCTGCGCGGCGAGCGCGATCGAGGAACCGTCCGGCTTGACGCGGACGTAGAATTCGGCGCCGATATCGACGCGCATGCGGTCCTTGGTGATCAGTGCATCGCCTTCGCCGCGGCGCACTTCCAGACGCAGGGTCTTCAGGTTGACGCGGGCGATCGAGTGGAAGATCGGCAGCACGACCGAGCCGCCATCGAGCACCACTTTCTGTCCGCCAAGGCCGGTTCGCACATAGGCTTCGTCGCGGCTGGAGCGGGTGTAGAGCGAGGCGAGTACGAAGCCGATGCCGAGAACGAGGACGATGCCTATCGCGGCAGGAAGTATGACGTCATAGATCATGAATTCTCTCCCAGGGATGAACTGGCCGTATCGAGAAGCTCGTCCGGCGCGAAAACTGCGATGAATATGTCGGCGGCGCGATCGACGAGCAGAACCCTGGCACCGACTGCAAGCGGCGGCTGGTCCTTGGCGGCCCGGGCGCGCAGCGAATGCCAGTTGCCATGCGCGTCCTTCAGCCGGACGCGGCCCGGCAGGCCCTGGTCCAGCGGCCCGATCGCAACCTCGGCCGTGCGGCCGACAAATTCCGAGAGATCGACAGCATAGGTCTCGTCGCGCGGCACGATGCGTGCCACGGCGCGGCTTGAGCTGCGCACCATCGGGGCGGCGAGAACGATCGCCGGAATGGAGGCCACCAGCGCCGGAAGCGGTGCCCATAAGGCGTTGGCGATTGCCTGGATCACGAAGCCTGTCATGGCGAAGAAGCCGAGGGCCATGAGGATCAGGATCAGGATCGGCACGCCGCCGACATTGAGCCACGACAGGAGACCCGCGACGCCCTCATGGCCATCCGTGTTCGGGACATGCGGCTTGCCGATCATCTCGCTGATCGAGAAGCCGAGCAGCATGGCGAGAATTTCGATGACCGTCAGGCCCGCCAGCATGGCGGCGGCGATGGCGAAGGGCGTGCACTCGGGGGCGAAGAGCAGGCTCATGGATTTATTGGCCACCTGCCTTGAAACGCGCCAGTCGTGCCTCGATCGCCTGTTCGCGGTGAAGGCGGTCCAGCTCGTCGAGTTCGGCGCTGCTGGCGACTTCACCGGAGGGCACACCGGTGACCCTCGACACCGCTGCGGCGGCCTTCGCGGCGCTGGCGCCGGGCTGCGGGCGGGCGCCGCCAGAAGCGGCTTCGGCGGGAGCATGCTGCGCCAGGCTGCGCTTGTAGTCGGAGAGGCGGGCTTCTGCCTCCCGGCGGGTGGCAAGAACCGCCTGAAGCGCCTTCTGGCCGTCGTCGACATGGTCTCTGGCGTCGGTCAGCGCCTTGTCGAGCGCTGCGATCTGGGCTTCGAGGTCGATCTGTCTGGAAACGCCGGCCTTGGCAAGGTCGTCGCGTCCCGACGAGACGGCGAGGCGGATCTTGCCGTCCAATGCGGCCATGTCGTCGGTGATCTCGGTGCGGCGGCTGGTGATGCGATATTCTTCAGCGCGCGCCTTGCCGAGGTCGGTCCGCGCCTCGTCGGCTGCGGCATCGATCTCGCGGATCGCCTGCTCGATGATCGCCAGCTTGTTGGAACCTTCGGCCTTGTCGATGGCGGCATTGGCGATGCCGGCAATCAGACGGCCCATGCGTGAAAGAACACCTTCATTCATGTTGTCCTCCATCCGTGGGGAATTCGGCGTGACGCCGATGTGAATTTCATACCGGCCGCCCGTGACGGCCAGATAGGCGGGGAAGATGTGGTCCCATCCCGGCGAATAACCGGCGACATCGAAGGGGACGGCGACCCGGCCCCTGACCGTCGCAAGTGTCAGGTCGGCAGGGCCTTTGATGGCAAACAGTTTTTCATCCAGAGGTAGACGCGAGACACCATGTTCGAGACCGCCCGATGCGAAATCGCGCAGGCCGAGAGTGACAAGCCGCGCAGGCAGTCCGGTCTGCTCGCGGACCGTCTCGTAGGCTAGGTCATGCAGGACGACGAGATTGGCGCCGGGTTTTCCGGCCAGCAGATCGCCGAGGATATCCGCCATCTGCTCATAGGCTGCCATGGTCTCGTCGATCGCGGCGCGCGCATCAGCTCCCGGCGCCAACCTGTAGCGCAGCATGGATTGCGGTGATGTTCTCGTCGCGGATACCATGCATTTAACGTAAAGCACCACTTTGGTGCTTTCAAGGGTCCGCTAAAAAAGAATCTTGAAGAATTAACAATGCACGGTTGCGAGCGCTATCATGGCCCAGATTGGAACATGGTGGTCCGCCCGCCGGCCTATGGCCTGCTATTCGCGCCCGGCGATGATCGAGCCATCGACATCCCGGATATTCCGCTTGCCGCAGAGCGCCATGGTCATGTCCATTTCCTTGCGGAGGATTTCGAGGGCCAGTGTGACGCCTTCCTTGCCCATGGCGCCGAGGCCGTAGAGGAAAGGGCGGCCGATATAGGTGCCCTTGGCGCCCATCGCCACGGCCTTCAGCACGTCCTGGCCGGAGCGGATGCCGCCGTCTAGGTGGATCTCTATCCTGCCGCCGACAGCGTCGGCGATGGCGGGGAGCATGCTGATCGAGGAGGGGGCGCCGTCGAGCTGACGTCCGCCGTGGTTGGAGACGATGATGGCGTCGGCGCCGGTCTCGGCGGCAAGCTTCGCGTCCTCGACATCATTGATGCCCTTGATGATCAGCGGGCCGCCCCATTTTTCCTTGATCCAGGCGACGTCGGACCAGGAGAGCTGCGGATCGAACTGTTCATGCGTCCAGATGGAGATCGACGAGAGATCGTTGACGTTCCTGGCGTGGCCGATGATGTTGCCGAAGGTGCGGCGCTTGGTCTGCAGCATGTCCAGGCACCAGAGCGGCCGCGTCGCCATCTGCCAGATATGTTTCGGCGTGAATTTCGGTGGTGCCGAGAGACCGTTGCGCAGGTCCTTGTGGCGCTGGCCGAGGATCTGCAAGTCGGCCGTCAGCACCAGCGCCGAGCACTTCGCCGCCTTGGCGCGGTTGATCAGGTCGAGGACAAAGTCCTTGTCCTTCATCACGTAGAGCTGGAACCAGAAGGGCTTCGTCGTCACCGAGGCGACATCCTCGATCGAGCAGATGCTCATGGTCGAGAGCGTGAAGGGAACGCCGAATTCTTCCGCCGCGCGGGCTGCCAGCATCTCGCCATCGGCATGCTGCATCCCCGTCATTCCGGTCGGCGCCAGCGCCACGGGCATCGACACCTTCTGGCCGATCATCTCGGTTTCCAGCGACCGGTTGGTCATGTCGACGAGGACGCGCTGGCGGAGCTTGATCTTGGCGAAGTCGCTCTCGTTCGCCCGGTAGGTGCTTTCCGTCCAGGCGCCGGAGTCCGCGTAGTCGAAGAACATCTTCGGCACCCGGCGGCGGGCGAGCGTCTTCAGGTCGGCGATGGTGAGCGGCTTGGACATGAGATCGGCATCCTCGGAAAGACTTCCGAAGACCTATCACACCCGCGTGCCATCGCCAGCAAAATCATGTGCTTAAAGGCTGAAATTCGCTTGATGAGTCCGGTTTCGCTGCCGCCCATTTCAGAAGCGCGTCGAGCGCCGGGCAGAGCGACTGGCCCCAATCGGTGAGGCAATATTCCACCTTCGGCGGCACCTGATGGTGGACGATGCGCCTGACGATGCCGTCGGCTTCCATCTGGCGCAGCTGCTGGATCAGCATCTTCTGGGAAATCGCCGGAATGGCGCGCTCGAGGTCGGAGAAGCGCAGGACATTGCCGCCAAAGAGATGGAAGAGGATGACAAGCTTCCAGCGGCCCTCGAGCATGCGCAGCACATTTTCGACGCCCTCGGCGGCGGTCGATGGCGTCAGGTCTTCATTGGGCTTACTTTCGGGTAAGTACCCTACTTTTTCGTGCGTACTTGTCATGTCGAAAGCCTATCGCCATCTTGCCGGCCAAGCAACGCGATTGTTTTGGACGGCGGCGCCCCGTCCTCCAACACAAGAGGACAGACATGACCATAGCTCATACATTTCCGATCATTGCCGAGGAATTCTCCGGCAAGCGCGTGCTGGTGACAGGCGGCACGAAGGGCGCGGGTGCGGCGATCCTGCGCCGGTTTGCCGCCGCAGGCGCGGTGACGATCACCAGCGCCCGCTCGGAGCCCGCAGAGGGAAGCGCCGCCAGGCTCTTCGTCGAGGCCGATCTCGCGACACCCGAGGGCGTCGGCAAGCTGGCGCAGGCGGCGATCGAGTCGTTTGGGGGCGTCGATATCCTCGTCCACACGCTCGGAGGATCGGCGGCACCCGGCGGCGGCTTTGCGGCGCTGAGCGAGGAGTACTGGCAGAGCGAGCTTAACCTCAATCTGATGCCGGCGGTGCGGCTCGACCGGTTGCTCGTGCCGGGGATGATCGAGCGCCGCGCCGGCACGGTGATCCACGTCTCGTCCATCCAGCGGCGGTTGCCGCTGCACGAGGCGACGATCGCCTATGCGGCGGCCAAGGCGGCGCTCAGCAATTACAGCAAGGCGCTGTCGAAGGAACTCGGGCCGAAGGGCGTGCGGGTGACGGCGGTGGCGCCGGGCTGGATCATGACCGAGGCATCCGACCGGCTGGTGTCGCGGATTTCGGAGGCCAATGACATCGATGCCGAGGCTGCCAAGCAGAGCATCATGAATGCGCTCGGCGGCATCCCGATCGGCCGTCCGGCCTTTCCGGAGGAGGTGGCGGAGCTCGTCGCCTTCCTGGCATCCGACCGGGCGGCGGCCATCCATGGCGCCGAGTTCACGATCGACGGCGGCACGGTCCCGACCGTCTGACGCTCCGGCAAGCGGCGGTTTCGGCCGCCGCTCAGCTGCGCATCACCCAGCGGATCGCGCCGACGACGGCGAAGGCCATCAGCGGCCAGATGGCCCAGAAGGTGCCGTGCCAGGAGAGCAGGTTGATGGCGATCAGACCGAGGCCGATGACGGCGAGGCCGGCGAGCTGCGGGTCGACGCGGTCCTGCAGGCGGGCGACCAGCATGGCTGAAGCGAAGACGAGGGCGAGGACCGGCCAGGCGGCCCAGAACGTGCCTTCCCAGGTGAGCATGTTGATGACGATCAGTACGGCGCCAGCGATGGCAAGGATGCCGATCAGCTTGCGGACGCGGGAGAACGAAGCGGTCGGCCGCCTGTCGGCGACGGCGGATGACATCGGCTGCTCGGCTGCGGGCGCGGGCTGCGCCATGGTTTCGCCGATGCGGATCGCGTAGCTCGGGATCGCCTCCGAGACATTCTTGACCGTCAGCGGTCCGAGGAAATCGAAGCCGACGGGGATCTTGTTGCGGACCTGATCGTAGACGGTGTTGGAGATGACGATGCCGCCGGCTGGCGCCGAGGACTGCAGCCGGGCGGCGATGTTGACGCCGTCGCCATAGATATCGGCGCCCTCGACGATGACATCGCCGAGATTGATGCCGATGCGGAACAGCATCTGCTCGCTCGCGGCTTTTGTATCGTTGAAGGCGGCGAGTTCGGTCTGGACGTCGACGGCGGCGCGCACGGCCTCGACGACACTCGGGAATTCGGCGATCAGGCCGTCGCCCCAGGTATTGACGACGCGGCCGCCATGGGCGGTGATCAGGCCGGACATGGCGTCGCGGTAACGCTTCAGCGTCGCCAGCGTGCCTTCCTCGTCGAGGCCCATCAGGCGCGTGTAATCCTGCACATCGGCAGAGAAGATGGTCGTCAACTTGCGCTGCGTTTCGCTCATGCTTCCCCCGAATGCGCAGTCGCTATCTCAAAGCGCTGCCTTCATCGCGTTGCCCGCGACATATGTCTCCACGATCGATCTGTCGTCGCCCATCGTCTGCAGCAGGAAGAGCTCTTCCGCAAGCGTCCTGACCACATCCATCTTCAGCGCCATGGCCGGCGTTGCGGCAGCGTTGAGGACGACGATGTCGGCATCGGTGCCGGTTTCCAGCGTGCCGATACGGTCTACGAGCGACAGGGCTTCGGCATTGCCCAATGTCATATGGTAGTAGCTGTCCAGCGGGTTCAGGCGCTCGCCGAGCAGCTGCTGGATCTTGTAGGCCTCGTCCATCGTGCGCAGCATCGAATAGCTGGAGCCGCCGCCGATATCGGTGGCGACGCCGATGCGCACCGGCTTCTCGCGGCGCGACAGCGCCTTCAGCGGGAAGAGGCCGGATCCGAGGAAGAGGTTCGACGTCGGGCAGTGGACGGCGACCGATCCCGCTTCGCTCATCGCATCCGCCTCGCGGTCGGAGAGATGGATGCAGTGGCCGAACAGCGTCTTCTTTCCGAGCAGCCCGTAGCGGGCGTAGATATCGGTGTAGTCGACCGCCTCGGGGTAAAGCTCGCAGGTGTATTTGATCTCGTCGTGGTTTTCGGAGAGATGCGTCTGGATATGCAGGTCCGGGAATTCGCGGGCGAGGGTTGCTGCCGCTTCCATCTGGGCGGGCGTCGAGGTGATGGCGAAGCGCGGAGTGATGGCGACGTGGCAGCGGCCCTTGCCATGCCATTCGGCAATCACTGCGCGGGTCTCGTCATAGCCCATCTCGGGCGTATCGAGCAGACCCTGCGGCGCGTTGCGGTCCATCATCACCTTGCCGCCGATCATGCACATGCCGCGCTTCATGGCCTCGGCGAAATAGGCGTCGGCGGAGGTCTTGTGCACCGAGCAATAGGCGACGGCGGTCGTCGTGCCGTGGCGGATCAGCTCGTCGTAGAAATGCGTGGCGATCTTTTGCGCATGCGCGGTTTCGACGAAACGGCATTCCTCGGGGAAGGTGTAGGTGTTCAGCCATTCCAGCAGGTTGGCGGCATAGGAGGCGATCACCTGCATCTGCGGGAAATGCAGATGGGTGTCGATGAAGCCGGGCATAACAAGGTGCGGGCGGTGGTCGATCTCTTCCGCGCCATCAGGGGCGTTCGCCTTCACATCGGCATAGCTGCCGCTTGCCGCGATCTTGCCGCCGTCGAGCAGCAGCGCGCCGTCGGTCTCGTAGACGTAGCTGTCCGTATCCGTCAGGCTTTGCGGGGCGCGCTTGAACGAGAGCAGGCGCCCGCGCAGAAGTTTCACTGTCATTCCTGTTTGCCTTCGACTGCGCTTTGATACCAGGCGACGAGCAGCTTGCGCTCGTCGGGCGTGATGTCGGTCACGTTGCCCGGGGGCATCGCATGGCTGCGTCCTGCCTGTATATAGATTTCGCGGGCGTGGGCGGCAATTTCCGCATCGTTTTCGAGGACGACATTCTTCGGCGGGCGCACGATGCCCTCATAAACGGGCTCGGCGGCATGGCACATCGAACAGCGCGTGCCGACCAGCTGCTTGACGGCGGGAAAATGCGCGTCGCCGGCAAATTGCTGGAAGGCCGGGGCGACGACGGCCGCATCGGCATCCTTCTCGCCGGTCAGCACCTTCGGCACGGTGGACAGCCACATGATCAGGATGAAGAGGATGACGGTGGCGATCCAGGTCCAGGTCGGCCGTCCTTTGCGGGCATGCGTGGTGTTGAACCAGTGGCGGATGGTGACGCCCATCAGGAAGACGAGGGCGGCGATCACCCAGTTGAAGGCGGTGCCGAAGGCCAGCGGATAATGGTTCGACAGCATGAAGAAGATTACGGGCAGCGTCAGGTAGTTGTTGTGCAGCGAGCGCTGCTTGGCGATCTGTCCGTATTTCGGATCGGGCGTGCGCCCGGCGATCAGGTCGGCGACGACGATCTTCTGGTTGGGGATTATGATCATGAAGACGTTGGCGGACATGATCGTCGCGGTGAAGGCACCGAGATGCAGGAAGGCGGCGCGGCCGGTAAAGAGCTGGGTGTAGCCCCAGGCCATGAAGACCAGCACGGCATAGAGCACGATCATCAGGCCCCAGGTGTTCTTTCCGAGCGGCGACTTGCAGAGCAGGTCATAGACCAGCCAGCCGCCGGCGAGCGAGGCGAGCGAGATCAGGATCGCCGTCGAGGGGCTGATATCCAGCACATGGCGGTCGATGAGGAAGAGATCGGCTCCGCCGTAATAGACGATGCAGAGCATCAGGAAGCCGGAAAGCCATGTGAAATAGCTCTCGTATTTGAACCAGGTCAGATGCTCGGGCATCTGGGCGGGCGCCACCAGATATTTCTGGATATGGTAGAAGCCGCCGCCATGGACCTGCCATTCCTCGCCATAGGCGCCGACGGGCAGATGCGGCCGCTTCACAAGACCGAGATCGAGCGCGATGAAATAGAAGGACGAGCCGATCCAGGCAATCGCGGTGACGACGTGGAACCAGCGCGCCGCAAAGGCCAGCCATTCCCACGCTATGGCATATTCATACATTCGGTTCCCCTGTCTTCTCGACTCGTCACATTGCAGATTGTTGGTGCATGAGGGAAGGGGGAAGTTCGCTTCCCATCGGGCGGCGGATGGCCGATAGTTCGCAGCATCAGGAAAGGGAGAGGAACGATGATCCTTGCGCTCTACAGCGATCAGGTGATTGCCGAGAATGCGCCGATGGACCGGCGGCTGGCGGAGATCGTGCGCCAACGCGGCGAGCACATCGGCTATATCTCGTCCGGGCCCGATCCCGACCGCAGTTTCTTCAGGGAGAAGGCCGCCTATTATGCCGCGCATGGCCTGACGCTCGAGCCCTTCATCGATCTCGACGCGGTGGTGCCCGGCGATCTCGAACGCTTGTTCTCCTGCAATGCCATCCATCTCTCAGGCGGCCATACCGGCCACTTTCTGGACCGGCTGCGCAAGGCCCAGGTTCTTGAGAGGCTGCGGTCCTGGGCGCTCGACGACGGCATCCTGATCGGCACCAGCGCCGGCGCGATCCTGATGACGCCGACGATTGCCGTCGACGCCTTCTTCCTGGAACAGCAGCCTTCGGACATCACCGATGGCGAGGCGCTCGATCTCGTGCCCTTCGAATATTTCCCGCATCTGAACGAGGACGAAAGCTTTCTTCCCAAGCTGCTGCGCTACAGCGAGACGATCGCCAACCGGATCGTCGCCTGCCGCGATGGTGAGGGGCTGATCGTTCACAACGACGGCGTGGAGATCTTCGGCAAGCCGCTGCTGATCCATCGAGGCGCGGCTGACGTCATCAGCCTGGACAGGCTGGATGCCCTGATGGCGTCCGCACGCCCGTCTTGACATGTGACGGCCTCGTTACACCTTAATTCGAGGGCTGCCGTGATGCGGTGATAGGCGCGTCGCGGCGGGGCATGCATCGATGGAGATGTGCCCATGCGAAGCATATTGGCGTGTATGATGATTGCCTTTGCCTCCGGTGCTCTGGCGCATGATGCGCCTTCCGGATGGTCCTATGATCCATTCTGCTGCAATGGCGACAGCCAGATCGGCGATTGCCAGATGATACCGTCGAAGAGCGTCACGGTAACGCCGAACGGCTACCGGGTGACGCTGGTGCCGGGCGACCACCGGCTCGTCACCCGCTACCACATCTTCCTGCTGCCGCTGACCAAGGCGATGCATTCGGGAGACGGCGACTATCATCTCTGCCTGTTTCCGAACGAGGATACGCCGCGCTGCTTCTACGCGCCTGAAATGGGCTATTGAGCCGGCTGCGTGCTGCCGTGCATCTCTGTCATGATCCAGTTCCTGAAGGCCTTGATCTTCGGCACGTTGCGGCGGTTTTCGGGATAGGTCAGCCAATAGCCGCGCCCGTCGGTGCATTGCAGTTCGAAGGGGCGGATCAGCTTGCCGCTGGCAAGCTCCTCCGGATAGAAATCCGGCGTCAGGATGGCGACGCCCTGACCGGCGACGGCGGCCGAGGCCTCATAGGCCTGGGCGCCGTAATAGCTCGTTGCACGGGCCTTCATATTCGATGCCGGAACGCCAGCCGCTTCCAGCCACTGGTGCCACCAGGGGTCCGTCGTGTCGAAGATCCGGAGCTTCAGGAGATCGGCTGGTTCATGAACGCCGCCGATGGTTTCGGCGAGCGCGGGGCTCAGCATCGGCGTGAAATAGACGTCCATCAGCTTCTCGGCGCGCAGGCCTGGCCATTCGCCGGTGCCGGAGCGGATGCCGATATCGAAGCCTTCGCGGCTGAAATCGACCAGCGTATCCGAGGTGTTGATGCGCACGGCGATATTCGGATGCGAGAGCTGGAAATTGCCGAGCCGGCGGGCGAGCCACTGGCCGGCGAAGGTGGCGAGGCAGGTGATCTGCAGCGTCACTTCGGTTTCGCCGCGCGCTTCGGCCATCGCCGCCTGCAGCGTCTCGAAGGCCTCGGTCACCCGCGGCGCCAGCCTTTCGCCGGTGTCGGTCAGACTGATATGGCGCGGCAGGCGCAAAAAGAGCGGCTCGCCGACATTCTCCTCCAGGAGCTTCACCTGATAGCTGACGGCCGTCTGCGTCATGCCGAGCTCCTCGCCGGCCTTGGTGAAGCTGCCGAGGCGGGCCACGGCCTCGAAGACGCGCAACGCATTCAGCGGGAATTGCTTCGACAACTTCATGGATAAGTTCTCTTTATGGGTCGGCGCATCCGTTCGATTGGAATTACTGCGTTTTTAATCGCATGTTCAATGCATAACATCAATGAAACGCAGGTGAACGTTATGAATTGCACAGCAATGGATCACACCGAAGCCGCCAAAGAGATTCACGAAAACGCCATCGGCGCGCGCCTTCAGGCCTGGTTCAACCGCACATTCGTCTATTCGTCACGGCTCGATCTCGAGGCGATGCCCGACAGGATGAAGCGCGACCTCGGCTTCATGGATGGCCGCGATCCGCCCTATGAGGGCCGGTAGGCGGCGAGCGCCGTGAGAATCTCGGCAGCGGTCATGGCGGCGATCACTTCCGGGCGCTTGTCGCGCACGGCGGAGCCGCCGACCGGCAGGGTGAGGCGGGCAAGCGACGCCTTCTCGCCGCCCTCGCGTGAAAGCCAGCTTGCGAAGGTGGCGCGCTTGGTGGCCGAGCCGATCATCCCGGTATAGGCGAGGTCGGACCGGGCGAGCGCCTCGCGGGCAATCAAGAAGTCCAGCGCGTGGTCGTGGGTCAGGATGGCGATGGCGGAGCCCGCGGGGATCTCCGCGATCAGCGATTCCGGCATCGCTGTCAGTTTCGTCGCGGTTTCCGCCGGGAGATTGGCCAGTTCGTCCTGGCGGGTCTCGATGACGGTCACGGTGAGCGGCAGCGGAGCGAGGGCTACCGCCAGAGCGCGGCCGACATGGCCGGCGCCGAAAAGATAGACGGCGGGGCGGTGTTCGGTTTCGCCGATCTGCCTTGCTTCAAGCTCTTTCAGAATGTCGTCCGTCACCCTGCGGAAACGCAGCTGCGTGCGGCCGCCGCAGCATTGGCCGATCTCGGGGCCGAGCGGGATGTCCATCGTCTCTGAGCCAGCATTTTCCAGCAGGTTACGGGCGTTTTCGATTGCCAGATATTCGAACTGGCCGCCGCCGATGGTACCCCAGATGGCGGTGGATGAGACCAGCATGAAGGTGCCGGTTTCGCGCGGGGTGGAGCCTTGGGTGCCGGTGATTTCGATGAGGATGGAGTGGGCGTGGGTGGTGAGGAAGGTGCGGAGGTCGGTCATTGTCTGACCGATAGGTTTGTGGGCGTGTCACCCCCCTCTGTCCTGCCGGACATCTCCCCCACAAGGGGGGAGATTGGCAAGCGGCGCCCGCTCGCCCAATCACTTGCTGTCGAGAGGGTGAGCCCAGCCGATCTCCCCCCTTGTGGGGGAGATGCCCGGCAGGGCAGAGGGGGGTGTGCCACGACCGCAAAGCCCCCGCTCATCATCACACCATCTTCATCCGCTCGACCGCCATCAACACCCGCTCCGGGGTCGCCGGCGCATCCAGCCGCGGGCAGACCCTGTAATCCGCCACGCTGGCCACCGCCATCGACAGCGCTTCCAGAACCGAGATCGCCAGCATGAAGGGCGGTTCGCCGACGGCCTTGGAGCGGCCGATCGTCGCTTCCTTGTTTTCCGACCATTCGGCCAGCTTGACGTTGAAGACCTTCGGGCGGTCGGAGGCGAGCGGGATCTTGTAGGTAGAGGGGGCGTGGGTGCGCAGCCGCCCCTTGTCGTCCCACCAGAGTTCCTCCGTCGTCAGCCAGCCCATGCCCTGCACGAAGGCGCCCTCGACCTGGCCGATGTCGATCGCGGGGTTCAGCGAGCGGCCGACATCGTGGAGGATATCGGTGCGGTCGATGAGGTATTCGCCGGTCAGCGTATCGATCGTCACCTCGGTGCAGGAAGCGCCATAGGCGAAATAGTAGAAGGGGGTGCCGCGGCCGGCGGCGCGGTCCCAATGGATTTTCGGGGTCTTGTAGAAGCCTGCGGCCGAGAGCTGGACGCGGGCGAAATAGGCCTGCTTGACGAAATCCGGGAAGGGGATTTCGGTGTCGCCGACGCGCACGCGGTTCGGCAGGAAGATGACGTCGGCGGGATCGACGCTCCATTTCTCGGCAGCAAAGGCGACGAGGCGCTCCTTCAGCTGCCTTGCGGCGTCATAGGCGGCCATGCCGTTGAGGTCGGAGCCGGAGGATGCCGCCGTCGCCGAGGTGTTCGGCACCTTGCCCGTCGTCGTCGCGGTGATCTTCACCCGGTCGATATCGACCTGGAAGCTGTCGGCCAGAACCTGCGCTACCTTGGTATAGAGGCCCTGGCCCATCTCGGTGCCGCCATGATTCAGGTGGATCGAGCCGTCCTGATAGATATGGACGAGGGCGCCGGCCTGGTTGAAGGCAGTCATGGTGAAGGAGATGCCGAATTTCACCGGCGTCAGGGCGATGCCCTTGCGGATGAACCGGCTGTCGCGGTTGAAGCTGATGATGGCGTTGCGGCGGGCCTGATAATCGGAACTGTCCTCGAGTTCGCCGACGATGCGCTCGAGAATGCTGTCTTCGACTTCCTGATGATAGGGCGTCAGCGTGCGGCCGGAGCCGGGCTGGCCGTAGAAGTTCAGCTTGCGGACTTCGAGCGGATCCTTGCCGGTGGCATAGGCGATCTCCTCGATGAAGCGCTCGGCGCCGAGCATGCCCTGCGGGCCGCCGAAACCGCGGAAGGCGGTGTTGGAGACGGTGTGCGTCTTCAGCGGCTTCGATTGCAGATGTACATGCGGATAGAAATAGCTGGAATCGGCGTGGAAGAGGGCGCGGTCGGTGACCGGGCCGGAGAGATCGGAGGAGAAGCCGCAGCGCGCCGCATAGGTGGCATCGACGGCATGGATGCGGCCTTCGTCATCGAAGCCGAGCTCGTAATCGACGAGGAAATCATGGCGCTTGCCAGTCGCCGTCATGTCCTCGTCGCGGTCCGGGCGGAATTTCACGGCTCGCTTCAGCTTCTTGGCGGCGATAGCGGCAAGTGCGGCAAACTGGTTGCCCTGCGTTTCCTTGCCGCCGAAGCCGCCGCCCATGCGGCGCACGTTCACGGTGACGGCGTTGGAGGGGATGTTGAGCACATGGCCGACGATATGCTGGATCTCGCTCGGATGCTGCGTCGAGGACCAAACGGTGACTTCGTCGTCCTCGCCGGGGATCGCCATGGCGATATGGCCCTCGAGATAGAAATGCTCCTGGCCGCCGATGCGCATCTGGCCGCGCAGGCGGTGCGGAGCATTGTCCATCTCGCTCTTCGCCTCGCCGCGCTTCAGCGTCATCGGCGTGATGACCAGCGGGCTGCCGTTCTCCAGCGCGCCGTCGATATCGCTCCAGTGCGGCAGATCGCGATAGTCGATCTTCGCCTTGCGGGCAGCGTGGCGGGCGGCGTCGCGGGTTTCGGCAATCACGGCGAAGATCGGCTGGCCGTGGAATTCGACCTTGGTTTCGGCCAGCAGCGGCTCGTCATGGCTGCCGTTGGAGGAGACGTCGTTGACGCCGGGCACGTCCTTGCCGGTGAAGACGAAGACGACGCCCGGGTGACGGCGGACTTCCGACAGGTCCATGTTGAGAATATCGGCATGCGCCCGGTCGGAGGTGCCGAGCGCCCCGTGCAGCAGCCCCGCGGGTTCGGGAATATCGTCGATATAATCGGCGCTTCCGGTGACATGCTTATGGGCTGAATCATGTTTCAGCGCGCTGTGCATCGGACCGGAGATCATCGCTTTCGGGTTTTCGAAGGTGGATTTATCCATGATGAGACTCCACGGCGCAGGTCTGAGCGCGTGGCCCCCTCATCCGGCTGCCGCCACCTTCTCCCCGAGGGGAGAAGGGACGATGCCGCGCCGTCTCGTTCCCCCTTCTCCCCAGCGGGGAGAAGGTGCCCGAAGGGCGGATGAGGGGGCTGCTTGCGCAAACAGTCATGGCATCAACCATCACGCCACCCCCTCGAACCGCTTGAGCTCCACGGGCGTCCCCACCGTCTCCATGTAGAACCGTGTCAACAAGTTCCGCGCCGTCAGCTGGCGATACTCCGCCGTGGCGCGCCAGTCGGAAAGCGGCTGAAAATCCGCGTCGAAGGTGCCGCGCGCCGCGTCGATCGTGGCTTCGCTCCAGGGTTTGCCGAGCAGGTCGGATTCGACGGTGCGGGCGCGCTTGGGGATGCCGGCCATGCCGCCATAGGCGATGCGGATGTCGTGGACGTCGCCGTTGTCGTTGAGCGTCAGGTAGAAGGCGCCGAGCACGGCGGTGATGTCCTCGTCGCGGCGCTTGGTGATCTTGTAGACGGCAAAATGCGTGCCTTCGGCCGGGTAGGGCACGAAGACGCTCTCGACGAACTCGCCGGGTTTGCGGTCCTGCCTGCCGTAAGCGATGAAATAGTCCTCGAGCCGCAGCATGCGGGTGCCGGAGGCCGAGCGCAGCTTGACCGTGGCGCCGAGCGCGATCAGCGGCGGCGGGCTGTCGCCGATCGGCGAGCCGTTGGCGATGTTGCCGCCGATCGTGCCCATGTTACGCACCTGTTCGCCGCCGATACGGTTGATCAGGCCGGCAAGGGCGGGCACCTTCTTCGCGAGGACTTCGAAAGCCTTGGTATAGGTGACGCCGGCGCCGAAGGTCACGCCGCCCTCGGTCACCTTGATCGCCTGCAGCTCGCTGAGATGGTTGATGAAGACGACGGGCGTGAGCGCCCGCATCTGCTTGGTTACCCAGAGGCCGACATCGGTGGAACCGGCGACGATCGTCGCGGCCGGTTCTTCGGCGAGAATGCGGGCCAGTCCCTCGATGGAGCCGGGGATGACAAGCTTGCCGTCATCGGATGTGACGGTGATCGTCTCGCGCGGCTGCAGCGCCCAGAGGCGGGCGACGATATCGGAGCGTGTCTTTTCCAAGGGATCAAAGAGCGTGCTCGGTCGCGCCCTGGCGATCGCTTCCGCCGCCTTGACGATCGGCTCGTAGCCCGTGCACCGACAGAGATTGCCCTGCAGCGCCTTCTCGATCTGCGGGCGTCCGGGCTTTTCATTGGAAAGCCAGAGGCCATAGAGGGACATCACGAAGCCCGGCGTGCAGAAGCCGCATTGCGAGCCGTGGTAATCGACCATCGCCTGCTGCACCGGATGCAGCGTGCCATCCTTTCCGGCCAAGTGCTCGACGGTGACGACATGGGTGCCGTTCAGCGAGCCCATGAAGCGGATGCAGGCATTTACGGATTCATAGGCGAGCTTGCCGTCGACAAGGCGGCCGATCAGTACCGTGCAGGCGCCGCAATCGCCTTCGGCGCATCCTTCCTTCGTGCCGGTCAGCCGGCGCCTCAAACGCAGAAAATCGAGAAGCGTTTCGGTCGGCCGGACATCCCTGAGCGTGATGTCCTCGCCATTGAGGATGAAGCGGATGGCGTCGTTCATGATGTTCCTTATTCTTGTTTTTCTAAATGGTTATGCCGCAGTCCATCCCCCGTCAATCGAGATATGCGTGCCGGTCACCTGGCGGGCGTCGTCGCTTGCGAGGTAGAGCGCCAGCGCACCGATTTCCTCGGCCTTGACGAATTCATGCGTCGGCTGCGCCTTCAGGATCACTTCGGTCTTCACCTGCTCCTCGGTCATGCCGCGGGCCTTGGCCGTATCCGGGATCTGCTTCTCGACGAGCGGCGTCAGCACGTAGCCGGGGCAGATGGCGTTCACCGTCACGCCCGACTCAGCGAGCTCGAGGGCCGCCGTTTTCGTCAGTCCTAATATACCATGTTTCGCCGCCACGTAGGCGGATTTGAACGGCGAGGCGACGAGGCCGTGGGCCGAGGCGATATTGATGATGCGTCCATGGTTCCTCGCCTTCATGTGGGGAATGGCAGCGCGCATCGTGTGGAAGGAGCTGGAGAGGTTGATGGCGATGATCTGGTCCCACTTGTCGATCGGGAAGTCCTCGATCTTCTCGACATGCTGGATACCGGCATTGTTGACGAGGACATCGACCGTTCCGAAGGTCTTGGCCGCCGTCTCGATCAGGTCGGCGATCTCGGCGGGCTTCGTCATGTCGGCCGGATGATAGAGGGCCCGTCCCTCCGACAGTGATTCAAGCCGCTCGGTGATCGCCTTGATTTCCTCGGCTTTTCCGAAGCCGTTGATGACGACGTTGTCGCCCTTGCCGGCAAAGGCGGTGGCGATCGCCAGGCCGATGCCGCTGGTGGAGCCGGTGACGACGACGGTTCTTTTCATGAGCGCTTCTCCTTGGTCCGGGTTGGACCAAGGTTATGCGCAAAGCCTTGCGGCTGACAATCGCCGAATGGCGTTCTCAGCTTCCGGCGAGAAGCGTCGTGGTGAAGGCGGCGGAAAAATCCGGGCGTGCCGAGAGCACCTTGCCATCGGCATCCTTCAGAATGCCGGCCTTGAAGAGGTAATCGCCGATCGCCGTCATCTTCGCCGGGTCGATGGCGCCGGCCTTGCCGGGGGCGGTGCGCAGATAGCCGTCATTGGCGAGCGTCTTCAGCGACGCCTTGACGAGTTCCGGATTGGTGAGCGCGCCGTCCGTTCCCTTGATCAGGATATCGGCGGCTTCCTCCGGATGATCGGCGGCGAATTCATAGCCGCGGCGCGTCGCCTGCATGAAGGCGCGGGCAAGATCGGGCTTTTCGGCGAGATAGGCGCTGCTGGTGCCGAGGATCGCGGTGTGCTCGTCGGGCACGCCGTAATCGGAATAGACGAAGGCGCGCTGGGCCTTGTTCTCAAGCTCGGCCTGCACGCCTTCCCAGGTATAGACTTCGAGCGTGAAATCGACCGCACCATTGTCGAGCGCCTGATAGGCGGAGGTGCCGAGCGTCACGGTTTCGAACTCACCCTTGCCGCCGGCGTTCCTGATCATCGAGCCCAGCAGGGCGTTTTCCCAGGCGCTGCCGAAGCCGCCATAGGTCTTGCCGTCGAGATCCTTCGGCGTTCTGATGTCGGTACGATCCGCCTTGAAGACAACGCGGCCGGTTTCCTTCTGGACGATCGCGAAGGTGCCGACGAGATCGGCACCGGCGCCGCGCTGCGTCATCAGGCCGATCGAGCCGAGCACGCCGAAATCGGCGACGCGGCTCGCGACCAGGGTTGCGGCAGAGGTGTCGGTATAGGGGAGAATGTCAACCTCAATGCCGGCGTCGCGGTAGAAATTCTTCTCGCGGGCGACGTAGAGGCCGATGTGATTGGTATTCGGCGTCCAGTCGAGAGCGACCGAGACCTTGGGGCTTGCGGCGCGGACGGCGAGCGGCGCTGCGGTGAGGGCAAGGATGCCTGCAAGCGCCGTGCGGCGGCTGATGATCGGCGTGGTCATGGTTCGGCGTCTCCTTCAAAGAGCGTTGCGAGGATGCGGTTTTCGATCGCGATGATCTCGGCCTGGTGCTTTCCCGGTTCCGTTCGTGGCCGCGGCAGGCCGACCTCGATTTCGAGGGCGATGCGGGCGGGGCGGGGCGAGAAGACGTAGATGCGGTCGGAGAGCAGCACGGCCTCGCGCACATCATGGGTGATCAGGATCACCGAGAGGTCGCGGCGGGCCGAGAGCGCTTCGAGGAACCGCTGCATCTTCAGCCGCGTCAGCGCATCGAGCGCGCCGAAGGGTTCGTCGAGCAGCAGGATGGGGCGTTGCTGGACAACGGTGCGCAGCAGGGCCGCGCGCTGGCGCATGCCGCCGGAGAGTTCGTGCGGCCAGCTGTTCTCGAAACCGGAAAGGCCGAATTCCGCAAGCAGCGGCTCGATCTGGCGCCTGGCTTCACGGCGGGGCATGCCGGATATTTCGGGGCCAAGTGCGGCATTATCGATCAGCCGCCGCCAGGGCATCAGCGCATCGCGCTGCGGCATGAAGGCGAAGGGGCGCCCGGCGGCAGAGAGCTGCTGACCGTTCATGCGGACGCTGCCGTTGGATTTGGCGACGCTGCCGGTCAGCAGCCGGAAGAGCGTCGATTTGCCGGCGCCGGAAGGGCCGAGGACCGAGATGAATTCGCCCTGCTTCAGGTGCAGAGAGACGCCGTCCAATATATCGACGCTGCCGAGGCGACAGCTGAGGTTTTCGATATCGAGGAGGGGAGTGCTGCTCATTCCAGGTCATCCCCGTTTGCCCGGTGCCAGGGCATGGCCAGGCGCTCGGCGAGGACCGCGAGCGAGAACAACAGAAGCGTCAGCAGCGCGCTGACGAGAACGGCAGCAAGGACGAGATCGGCGCGGAAATTGTTCTTGGCGTTGAGGATATAGATACCGAGCCCGCGGGCGGCACCGGCATATTCGGCGAAGATGGCGCCGACGACGGCATAGGTGATGGATATCCTGAGCCCGGCGAAGAAATAGGGCAGCGATGACGGCAGGCGGGCGGCGAGGAAGCGTTTCCATCGCGAGGCGCCCATGGTGGTCAGCAGTTCCTCGATCTCGGGCTCTGTTGCGGCATAGCCGCGTGTGAGCGCCACCAGCATCGGGAAGAAGGTGACGAGGGCGACCAGCAGGATTTTCGGCAGCAGGCCGAAGCCGAACCAGAGGACGATCAAGGGCGCGATGGCGACAAGCGGCAGCGTCTGGCTGATGACGAAGACGGGCATCAGCGCCGAGCGCAGGCGCGGCACGAAATCGATCAGCACCGAAAAGACGAAGGCGATCGCGAGGGAGGCTGCGAAGCCCGCCAGGGTCGCCTGCAATGTCGGCCAGCTATTTGCCAGCAGTGCCACGCGTTCGGCAAAGGCCTGGGCGAGGACGCGCGAGGGTGCGGGCAGCGTCGCGGGCGGGAGCACGGCGATGCGCACATAGCTTTCCCAAGCGGCGAGCACGGCGCCGACGGACAGCAGGGCGGGAACGAAACGGGCGGCAAGGCCCGGCAACCGGACAGATCTCGGCATCGGCAGGATCCTGACGTGACGGTGAGATCAGACGGCGGAGGGGCTGTTGGCCGATACGGTGAGATCGATCGTCACATGGCCGTTCGGCGGCCCGAAGCGGACGAAGGCTTCGTGGATCGTCGCGAAGACGGCACCGGCATCGCCCTTGACCCGGGTGCAGAAATTCTTCGAGCGGTCGAAGACGCCCGAATTCTTCAGGAAGTCGATGCAGCCGTAGATCTCTTCCATGTGGTCGCCGGTGCCCATGACGTAGAGCGAGAATTGTGCTGCGGCCACGCGGCCGGTGACCGGCGCGGAAGCGACCGCTTCGAGAGCCGACGCCTTGCGCTCGGCAAGCGGCAGGACCGGGCCTGTCAGGGCTTCGGTGTGGCACATGGGGTCATCGGGCTCGCCGGGGCAGCCGCGGGAGATGGTGGCGCGCAGCACCGCATGGATGCCGTCGGCCGAACCCGCGACATAGAGATCGCGCATGGCGGCGAAGACGATATCGGGCGTGCCGACGATCAGCGTCGAGATGTCGTCGGTCTCGATCCTGAGCTTTTCGCGATAGGGATCGAGTGCCGGAAGGGCAGACAGGATGACATCGACGAAACGGTCGGTCATCGGGTAAAGGGAAATTTGTGCGCCAGAAAACATCGCTCGCCTCGCTCCGCTGGTATTATCCAGATCAGCTAAAGAGTTTGAGGCCATGCCGGCCGCATCTCAGCCCCGGCTATACGGAGCACCCCTGTCGTTGGCGCCTTTTAAACACGCGCCGCGCGGCTTGTAAAGCGGTGATCTGACGATGGGCAAAATTGCACTCGGCTTTCTTTTCCCTTTCGTTTCTGCCTCTTAAATGATCTATCTGAAAGCATCAGAGCTTCACGGGAGGGGCAGGGATGAGCGGATATGTTCTGGCGATCGATCAGGGCACGACATCGACACGGGCGATCGTGTTCGATGGCGAGATGAAGATCGCGGGCGTGGGCCAGAAGGAGTTCACGCAGATCTATCCGCGCTCGGGATGGGTGGAGCATGACCCTGAGGAAATCTGGGATTCCGTCGTCTCGACCATCCAGATGGCGCTGCGCGAAGCGAAGGTGAAGGCGACTGATATCGCCGCGCTCGGGATCACCAACCAGCGCGAGACCGTCGTCGTCTGGGAGCGGGAAACCGGCAAGCCGATCCAGAATGCCATCGTCTGGCAGGACCGGCGCACGGCAAGCTATTGCGAGAACCTGAAGCGCCAGGACCTCGAGAAGATCTTCACTAAGAAGACCGGCCTGATCCTCGATCCGTATTTTTCCGGCACCAAGCTTTCCTGGATGCTCGCCAATGTGAAGGGCGCGCGCGCCCGCGCCGCCAAGGGCGAACTCTGCTTCGGGACAATCGATACGTTTCTGATCTGGCGGCTGACCGGCGGCAAGAGTTTCGTCACCGATGCGACCAATGCCTCGCGGACGCTGATGTACAACATCGCCGAGAACGAATGGGACAAGGACCTCCTGGAAATCCTGCGAGTGCCGGCGGCGATGCTGCCGGAAGTGAAGGACTGCTCCGCCGATTTCGGCATTGTCGAGAAATCGATCCTCGGCGCCGAGATCCCGATCCTGGGCGTTGCCGGCGACCAGCAGGCGGCAACGATCGGCCAGGCCTGCTTCGAGTCCGGCATGCTGAAATCCACCTATGGCACCGGCTGCTTCGCGCTCTTGAATACCGGCTCCGATATGGTGCGCTCGAAGAACCGGCTGTTGACGACGATCGCCTACCGGCTGGATGGCGAGACGACCTATGCGCTGGAGGGATCGATCTTCATCGCCGGAGCTGCGGTTCAGTGGCTGCGCGATGGGCTCGGCATCATCGATACGGCCGGAGAGACCGGCAAGCTTGCCGAAAGCGCCGATCCCTCTCAGGAAGTCTATCTGGTGCCGGCTTTCACAGGCCTCGGCGCTCCGCACTGGGACCCGAAGGCGCGCGGGGCGATCTTCGGACTGACGCGCAACAGCGGCCCGGCGGAGTTCGCGCGCGCTGCGCTGGAAGCCGTCTGCTACCAGACCCGCGATCTGCTCGATGCGATGCAGAAGGACTGGAAGAACGGCAGCGACGACACGGTGCTGCGCGTCGATGGCGGCATGGTCGCCTCCGACTGGACGATGCAGCGGCTCTCAGACCTGCTCGACGCACCGGTCGACCGGCCGGTGATCCTGGAGACGACGGCGCTCGGGGCTGCCTGGCTTGCCGGCAGCCGCGCCGGTGTCTGGCCCGACCGCAAGAGCTTCTCGGCCAAGTGGAAACGCAACAAGCGCTTCGAACCAGACATGGATGAGAAGACCCGTTCCGCCAAGCTCAAGGGATGGAAGAATGCGGTGAAGCGGACGCTGAGCGATGCCTGATCAGGCCGCCGCCACAGCCCGCTCGCGCCTGACCGGCGGGCTGTAGAGCCAGCTTGCGCCGGAGCGATCGGCGGCTGCCTTGATTGCCAGCGACAGCGTGATGGCGGTGACGCAGATCAGCGGTGCTACCAGGTAGCCGATCGATGGCGAGGGCTCGACCAGGGTAGCGATCAGGCCGGCTATGCCGGCGACGATCATCACATGGGTGACGTAGACCGGCAGCGTGTTGCGGCCGAAATAGGAAAAGACGTCGCGCAGGGCCTTCAGCCGCGACATCAGCACGGCCATGCCGCACAGCCATGAGAGACCGGCGATCGAAGACGCGAAGGCCCAGAGGCCGGGCTCGATCGGCTGCAGGCGGCTGCGCAGCGCAAGCAGCAGGATGAAGGCGGCAAAGCCACCGGCAGCGAAGGGGAAAGGGCGCTCGTTCAGCGTTTCGGCGATCAGCCTGCCATACCAGCAGCCGAAGGCGAAGAAGACGAAATATTGCAGCACATTGCGGTGGGTGAAGAGGTCGATCGGCAGATAGCCGCCAAAGGTGAGGATCGAGAGAATCGTGCCGATCGCAATGACCGGGATGCGCGGCGCCGAGGAGAGCAGCTTGGTGACGGTCATGAAGATCGCCAGCGCCCAGATGAACCAGATGCCGGTATTTGGCGCCCACCACATTTCAATGAGCTGATAGGGATCCGAACCCTCCGAGGGCACGAGGCCGTTGGTGTGGACATAGCGGAAATAAAGCCAGCGCGCCGTGCTCCAGACGCCGAACAGCCAGACGAATGTCCAGATCTTCTTTCTCAGAAAATCCGGCCATGTGGCCCGCATCGCCGAAGCGGCCAGGAAACCCGATACCGAGAAGAACAGCGGCATGCGGATCGGCGCCATGATGTTGCTGATCTTGGTGTAGAGGGCCGGGGCCATCTCGTGGAAGTTCAGGTAGAGCAGGGTGTGGTAGACGACCACGAGGATGATCGAGAGGCCCTTGGCGATATCCAGCCATTCGATGCGGGTCTTCTGCTGGTGCATGGTTTCCCCTTCCGATTGTGCGCTGCGGCAGGAACAAACCGTCCAATTGCGTCAGAAACGTGGGCGCGGCGTCATTCTTCGGTCCGTGCGCGGGTGGCGCAGATTCATCACTTGCGTTTTCTGTACCGATCGGTAAAGATAGTTCTTATTGGTACAGGAGATATGACGATGACTGCACTTATCCCCCCATTCACGCTGGAAACTGCCACCCAGAAGGTGCGCCTTGCCGAAGACGGCTGGAACAGCCGCAACCCGGAAAAGGTGTCGCTCGCCTATACGCCCGACAGCGCCTGGCGAAATCGCGCTGAGTTCGTCAACGGCCGGCCGGAGATCGTCGCTTTTCTGACCCGCAAGTGGCAGAAGGAGCTGGACTACCGGCTGATCAAGGAGCTCTGGGCCTTCCGCGAAAACCGCATCGGCGTGCGCTATGCCTATGAATGGCATGACGACAGCGGCAACTGGTTCCGCTCCTATGGTAACGAGAACTGGGAATATGATGCTGCCGGCTTGATGCAGCGCCGTTTCGCCTGCATCAACGATCTGCCGATCAGGGAATCGGATCGCAAATACCATTGGCCGCTCGGCCGCCGTCCGGACGATCATCCGGGGCTTTCTGAGCTCGGCCTCTAAGGAAGCAAGGCTCTGAAGACCGTCTACGAACGCCGCGATGTCGTGCCCCTGCTTGCCGAGATCTTCCGGGAACTCGGCTATGAGGGTGCGACGCTCAGCCGGATCACCGAACGCACCGGGATCGGCAAGGGCAGCCTTTATCACTTCTTCCCTGGCGGGAAGGAAGAGATGGCGGCTGCCGTTCTCTCAGAGGTTGACCGCTGGTTCGAGGATTTCATCTACGAGCCGCTGCGCCGTGACGAACCCTCGGTGGCGATCGAGGCGATGTGGCGGGGCGTCGACGACTATTTCCGCTCGGGCGGAAGAATCTGTCTGGTCGGCGCCTTCGCGCTCGATGGTACGCGGGAGCGTTTCAGCGAAGCGATCAACGGCTATTTCAGGCGATGGGTGGATGCGCTGGAAGGCGCGCTGAGGCGCAAAGGATTGGAACAAGAACAAGCGCTAGCCGAGGCCGAACATGCAGTTCTCGGCATCCAGGGCGCGCTGGTCCTGTCGCGCGCCCTCGACGATCACGAAGTCTTCCGCCGGGCGATTTCCGGGATGAAGGCGAGGCTCTCGGCTATTTCTTGAGCCAGGGGCTCGCCGTGCTCCAGAAGATGACGCTGGCGCCGAGATAGTCATCAGCGAAGGCCGTGAACTCTTCCTTGGTGAAAGGCTTCTTGGTCTCAGAGTTCCTGTAGGTCAGCGTCGGCTCCTGCACGGCCATGCCGACATAGGCGAGCTTGCCCTTGTACTGGTTGAAGAACGGATAGGAATTCTTCATCTGCGCCTTGCGGTTCGGCACGATATCGGGGCCGCCGAGGCCGATATTGTTCTTCGCCGCGAACTCGAAGAGACGGCTCATGTATTTGTGGTCGTTTTCCCATTCGCAGGGCCAGAAATTGACGTACTGGACGACCATCGACTTTGCGAAAGCCTTGCGGGCAAAGCCGAGGTTCTCCAGCTCGCCGGCGAAATAGGCGTCGCAGGAGAAGTCCTTCGGCTCGTTCTTCGGGTCGAGATCGATCGAGGTTTCCGGCAGGTTGATGCCATAGACGCGGCCATCGAATTTTGCGGCAAGCGCCGAGATCAGTGCCTGGTAGCGCTCCCGCACCGCCGGGTTCCACTGCTGCGCCACCCAGCCGGAGCCGATGCCCTTGTTCTCGCCCGGATTGTCGAACTGTGGGGCGAGGCCGCCGCCATATTCGGTGGATTCGAGCATGTAGTCAGGGATGTTGCGGGCCTTGGGGCTGAAGAAGCGGTCCTGCACCTGGATGAACAGCTTCTTGTTCAGGCTCTCGGCGATCGCCAGATCCGTCTCGATCGGCGAGAAGTCGTATTCGCCTTTGCCCTTCTCCAGCATCTTCCAATTATAGACCACCTGGGCGCCGCCGATATCGGCGCGCGACAGCAGGTCCTTGAGACCGTCGAGTTCACCGGCGCCCGTATAGATGAAATTCTGGGGCGCTGCGGAGGCGGCACTGCCTGCTGCGGCAAGTGCGGCAGCCAGCAACAGGCTTTTGAAAAGAGGCATGTTTCGTCCTGAAATATGATGTTGGAAATCCAGCCGCGCGAGAAATCGGAGCCGAAGGTGGCAACTCGATGGCGAAGAGCGGAGCGGCCGATACAATCCCCAATGCTAATTTTGCCGCGCGCCTCATTTTGTGAAGCGCAATTTTTTGCTGCGCCGTGTCGGATGGCGGGTTACTCCTTCGTCATTGAGGAAGAGGAGTAACAGATGCTTTATGCGATCCTTTGCTATGCCAACGAAGAAACCGTCTTCTCCTGGTCGAAGGAGGAGGAGGATGCCGTCATGGCGAAGCTCTACGCCGTGCAGGAGCCGCTCGCCAGATCCGGCAAGCTCGGCCCGACCGGGCGGCTGATGCCGACGACCTCGGCGACGACGCTGCGCAAGGGCAAGGAAGAGCCGCTGGTGCTCGACGGACCCTTCGCCGAGACCAAGGAAGCGCTGCTCGGTTTCTATTGCGTCGATTTCGACACGCTGGACGAGGCGATCGCCTTTGCCAAAGAGCTGTCGGACGTCAATCCGGGCTCGACCTCCTACGAAATCCGGCCCTTCTACGTGTTCCATCCGGGAGATAAAGCCAAATGACAGACATTGCCTGGATCGACGTGACGCTGGCTTCTGCCCGGCCGAAGGCGCTGGGTGCGCTGCTCAGATATTTCCGCGATCTCGATATCGCGGAAGAGGCCTTTCAGGAGGCCTGCCTGCGCGCCATCCGCACCTGGCCGGACAAGGGGCCGCCGCGCGATCCGACGGCATGGCTGATCTTCGTGGGCCGCAACAGCGGCATCGACGCGGTGCGCAAGCAGAAGAAGACCCAGGCGCTGCCGGACGAGGAGCTGATCTCCGACACCGAGGATGCGGAAAGCGATATCGCCGACCGGCTGGATGAATCCAACTATCGCGACGATATCCTGCGCCTGCTGTTCATCTGCTGTCATCCGGATCTGCCGGCGACGCAGCAGATTGCGCTGGCGCTGCGCATCGTCTCCGGTCTTTCCGTGCAGCAGATCGCCAAGGCGTTTCTCGTCGGCGAAAGCGCCATGGAGCAGCGCATCACCCGCGCCAAGGCCCGCGTCGCCAAGGCCGGCGTGCCCTTCGAGACGCCGGGGCCGGAGGAGAGGGCGGAGCGGTTGACCATCGTCTCGACGATGATCTATCTGGTCTTCAACGAGGGCTATTCGCAGGGCGATCCGAAACGCGACGCAGCCGCTTTTGCCGATGAAGCGATCCGTCTCGGGCGGCTGATGCTGCGGATCTTTCCCGGTGAGCCCGAGATCATGGGCTTGCTGGCACTGATGCTGCTGCAGATCTCGCGGCGCGATGCCCGTTTCGACGGCAATGGCGAGCTGGTGCTTCTTGAGGATCAGGACCGGACGCGCTGGAACCATGCGCTGATCAACGAGGCGCTGAACCTGCTCGACAAGGCGATCCGCCATCGCCGGCCGGGACCGTACCAGCTGCAGGCGGCGATCGCCGCCATCCATTCCCGCGCCAAGCGCGCCGAGGATACCGACTGGGAAGAGATCGAAATCCTCTACCGGGTGCTGGAGCGGCTGCAGCCATCGCCTGTCATCACGCTCAACCGCGCCGTTGCGGTCTCGAAGCTCAAGGGACCGGAAGAGGCCCTGGCGCTGGTCGATACGCTTTCCGAAAAGCTCGACGGTTACTTCTATTTTCATGGGCTGCGCGGCGGATTGCTGAAGCAGATGGGCGAGGTGCGTCGCGCCCGCGAGTCCTTTGACCGGGCGATCGCGCTTGCCAATTCCGCAGCGGAAGCTGCTCACATCCGCCTGCAGCTCGACAAGCTGCAGAACGAGCAGGCGATGCCCGCCGTCAAATAATTTTCAGAAAAATCATCAGCCGATGTCGGAACGGAGGATGCTGCGGCGTCCTTGTAACAACCTGGGAATAAACAGGTTTGGCTTCAACAGGAGGAATGCCGAAATGACCGCAACGACGCAACATGAACTGGTTCTCGTCCGCGAAATGGATGTGCCGCGCGAGAAGATCTACAAGGCATGGACCGACGAGAATTCGATCAAGGAATGGTTCGTTCCGAAACCCTGGACCATCGCCGAAGCGAAGCTCGACGTCCGTCCCGGTGGCTCCAGCTACATCGTCATGCAGGATCCTGACGGCAACAAATATCCGAATTCCGGCGTCTATCTGGAGCTGGTCGAAAACGAGAAGATCGTCTTCACCGACGCCTATACCAGCGACTGGGTGCCTTCGGAAAAGCCGTTCTTCACCGGCGTCATCCTGCTCGAAGACCTCGGCAACGGCCGCACGAAATACACCGCCAAGGCGCTGCACTGGCGCGCCGAGGACAAGGAAGCGCATGAGAAGATGGGCTTTCATGAAGGCTGGGGCACGGTCGCCGGCCAGCTCGAAGACTATCTGAAGCGCAGCTGATTCCGGCTAAAGCGGGCGTTGAAGCGGTTTCGATTCCGATTCCGCCGGCGCCCGCAAGCCGTTGAATTTGGATTCGGATTGGCGGGCTGCTATATATGTAGTAACATATCTACATTGAGGTGATGGCCATGACCGTGATGACCAGCAGGGAATTCAATCAGGACAGCAGCGGCGCCAAGAAGGCAGCGGCAAGCGGGCCGGTTTTCATCACCGACCGTGGTAAGCCTTCGCATGTGCTGCTGACGATCGAAGAATATACCAAGCTCGCCAGCAAAGGGCCGAGCATTGCAGAGCGGTTCTACACACCTGGTGCCGCCGAAATCGAATTTGATCCGCCGAAGATCGATGATTTTGGGTTGAAGCCGGTCGATTTCTCTTGATGTATCTCATTGACACGAACGTCTTGTCAGAATTTCGAAAGCTCTTTGCTGGGCGTGCCGATGCGCAATTCACGCGGTGGTTTGAGGCGATCCTCGTCGAACAGATCTATGTTTCGGTTATGTCCCTGTTTGAGATCGAGAATGGAATTCTGCGGCTTCAGCGTTATGACGCGGAACAGGCCGCGATCTTGCGGACGTGGTTCGACCAGGCCAAGGTGGAATTGGAAGGTAGGATCATCGATGTGGATATGGAAATTGCGCTTCGATGCGCCGCCTTGCACGTACCTGATCCTCGACCTCAGCGTGACTCGTTCATTGGCGCGACGGCGCTTGTACGGGGACTATCGATCGTGACCCGCAATGTCCGCGATTTCCAAGGCATGGGCATCGAGATCATCAATCCCTGGGAAGCTACCAGCTAATCCCACCCATCAACTTTTTCGAACGATCCGTTCCAGAATTTCCGTTTGCCCGGGGGCTTGCCGATCCTTATCTGAAGGGCAAGTTCAACAGGATGCCGATGATGGAACTGGGCCTTTACACTTTCGCCGACGTCAATCCCAATCCGGCCCGCAGCAAGGGTGCGGAAGGGGCGGAGCGCCTGAAGCATCTGATCGAGGAGATCGAGCTTGCCGATCAGGTCGGCCTCGACGTCTTCGGGCTAGGCGAGCATCACCGGCCTGATTATGCCGCTTCGGTTCCGGCCATGGCGCTTGCCGCGGCTGCGGTGAAGACGAAAAACATCCGGCTCACCAGCGCGGTCACCGTCCTGTCGTCCGACGATCCGGTGCGCGTCTTCCAGCAGTTCGCGACGCTCGATCTCATCTCCAACGGCCGGGCCGAGATCATGGCCGGGCGCGGCTCCTTCATCGAGTCCTTTCCGCTGTTCGGCTATAACCTGGAAGACTACGACCAGCTGTTCGAGGAGAAGCTCGATCTCTTGATGGCGCTGCGCGAGGGCGAAGTCGTCAACTGGAAGGGCGAGCTTCGGGCGCCGATCAATGGCCGCGGTGTCTATCCGCGCCCGCTGCAGGATCCGCTGCCGCTTTGGATCGCCGTCGGCGGCACGCCGCAATCCGTGGCGCGGGCCGGTGCGATGGGCCTGCCGGTGGCGCTGGCGATCATCGGCGGCGAATATCCGCGATTTGCACCGCTTCTCGAACTCTATCGCGAGGCGGCCCGCCGGGCCGGGCAGGACGCATCGAAGCTGAAGACCAGCATCAACGTCCACGGCTTCATTGCCGACACGACGCAAGCGGCCGCCGATCAGTTCTACGGGCCGCAGGCCGAGGTGATGAACCGCATCGGCCGCGAGCGCGGCTGGGGGCCGACGAACCGGGCGCATTTCGACATGGCGCGCGGTCCAACAGGCAATCTCTTCCTCGGCGATCCGGAACTCGTAGCCGAGAAGATCGTTGCGGCTCACAAGGTCTTCAAGAACGACCGCTTCCTGCTGCAGATGGCGATCGGCATGATGCCGCACGATCAGATCATGCGCGGCATCGAGCTTTACGGCACGAAAGTCGCGCCGCTCGTCAGAAAGGCATTGACTGGGGCGGGCGAAGGGGCGAAAGCCACGGCCTGAACCCGCAAGGCCAGCCGCCTTGGCGGCAGCCGGGATGAACGATGGTAATCGAGAACGACGACGAACTGGAAAAGCTGAGGGAAATCGGACGGATCTGCGCCAACGCGATCCAGGTGATGTCTGCAGCGCTGGAGCCTGGGATCACCACGCTCGAGCTCGACCAGATCGGCCGCAAGGTGCTCGAGGATGCCGGCGCCCGCTCGGCGCCGGAATTCTGCTACCAGTTTCCGGGTGCGACCTGCATCAGCGTCAATGAGGAAATCGCCCACGGCATTCCCGGCCCGCGGGTGATCCGCCCGGGCGACCTCGTCAATATCGATGTCTCCGCCGAGAAGAACGGTTTCTTTGCCGATACCGGCGCGTCCTTCACCGTGCCGCCGGTCAAGCCGAAGATCGAGCGGCTTTGCCGCGACGGCAAGCGGGCGCTGTTCGTCGGTCTCAACCAGATCAAGGCGGGCGAGCCGCTGGCGAAGATCGGCAATGCCGTCGGCGCCTTTGCCGCCAAGAACCGCTATACACTGGTCGCCAACCTGGCGAGCCACGGCGTCGGCCGCTCGCTGCACGAGGAACCGGGTGAACTCTCGACCTGGCCGGACCCGTCTGAAAAGCGGATCATGACCGAGGGCCTCGTCTTCACCGTCGAGCCCTTCCTGTCGCTCGGCGCGACTTGGGCCGAAGGCGGCGACGATGCCTGGACGCTCTATGCGGATCCGCAGGCGCCGACCGTGCAGTACGAACACACCGTCGTCGCGACCCGCAACGGACCGCTGATCCTGACGCTGCCCGATCTGGCGGCCTAACAGTCCTCATCCTTTCGGCGGCCGATCTCGGCCTCTACCCGTCCATTCGTGCGAATATCGGACGGCCTACCGCCTATGGCCAGTTAGCGGCCGCAGCAATTCCGGGTTACCGCTTGATGTCCGGCGCTCCCAGTCTCTTGCCACGCCGGTCTTCACGGAGGTCGGCGGAATGCTCGAGACGGATCGCGGCGGTGCCAAGACGATGCAGCACAATTACCGGCCGGACATTGACGGATTGAGGGCGGTTGCCGTTCTCTCCGTGGTGATCTTTCATGCCTTTCCGACCTGGCTGCCCGGCGGGCTCGTCGGCGTCGACATCTTCTTCGTCATCTCCGGGTATCTGATCAGCGGCCACATCCTGCAGCAGCTGCACGACAACAGGTTCTCGATCTTCGACTTCTACGGTCGCCGCATCCGCCGCATCTTTCCGGCGCTGATCCTGGTGCTGCTCTTCTGCCTGGCGGTCGGCGCCGCCGCACTTTCGGCGGCCGATAACAAGGAACTCGGCGAGCATGTCGCCGGCGGCGCGGGCTTCGTCGCCAATCTGCTCTTCTGGTTCGAGGTCGGCAGCAACAAGGATGGCGGCATTTCCAATCCGCTTCTGCACCTCTGGTCGCTCGGCGTCGAGGAGCAGTTCTACATCGTCTGGCCGCTGGCGGCCTGGATCGCCTGGCGTCGCGGCATGAGCGTCATCAAGACGATCGCGGTCGTTGCGCTCCTGTCGATGATCGCCAATCTCGTCATCGTCCATATCGACCGGACGACGGCCTTCTACCTGCCGGTGACACGCTTCTGGGAGCTGCTGGCCGGTGCCGCGCTCGCCGAACTGGAGCGCTCCTATGGCGGGCTGTCGCGGCCAGCTGCCAATCTGGCGGCGATTGCCGGTATCGTGCTGCTGGTGCTGAGCTTTGCGCTGATCCGCGAAAAGCAGGCCTTCCCGGGGATCATCGCGGCCGCGCCGGTTCTCGGTGCCGTGCTGATCATTGCCGCGGGGCGGACGGCGGCCTTCAAGACCCTGATCTTCAGCAACCGGATCGCCGTTGCGATCGGCCTCATCAGCTATCCGCTCTATCTCTGGCACTGGCCGCTTCTGTCCTTCGGCTACATCATCGGGCACGACACGCCGGCCAAGGAGGTACGCCTGGGACTGCTGGCGGCGAGCGTGCTTCTGGCGGCGCTGACCTACACGGTGGTCGAGAAGCCGATCCGTTTCGGGCGTTTCCGGAAATCGGCGGTGGCCGTGCCGCTGTTTGCGATCATGACCTTCATCGGCGCTGCGGGCTATTGGGTTTCGGAACAGGCGCAGCGCTCGCTGCCGGGCAATGTGGCGCAGGCGGGCGTACAGGTCGTCAGCGAAAACGTCTCGCAGCTGCCACCGCAAAAAGACGGCCGCCACGTGACGCGTGACGGCCGCCCGCTCTGACGATTGCGGATGCTCAGATCTGGGGCTTGCCGCCCTGCAGGATTTCCATCGCGGCGCGCTCCAGGATGCCGGAGATGCGGGCTGCTTCCTCCGGCGACCAGGGGTGACGCATGCGCAGCGCCGAACGCAGCAGCTGGCGGGCGGCACGCACGTCGCGGTCGTCGCGCATGAATTCCTCGTCTTCTTCGTCGCGGCGGCGGCCGTGCTGTTCGGGATCGAACATGCGGTTGACGAAGGCCATCTTCTCGCCGACGCGCTCGAGCTTGGTGAAAATTCCGTCGATCATGGCGCGGTTCTCCTCGACCTTGCGCTTGCCGCTCTCGGTGATCTTGTAGAGCTTCTTGGTGCCCTCGGCCTCGACTTCGGCCAAGCCGGTTTCTTCCAGATAGGTGAGCGCCGGATAGATGACGCCCGGGCTCGGCACGTAGAAGCCGCCGGAGCGCTCCTCCAGCACCTTGATCAGTTCGTAGCCGTGGCGCGGCTGTTCGTTCAGCAGTGCCAGGAGCACGATTTGCAGATCGCCGGCCGAAAACTTCCGGCCCATTCCCATGCGGATCGCGTCGCCGAACATGCCGCCGCCACCACCGCCGCCTCTAAAGCCTCTCATAGGATTTTCCTTTCATCGTTAATCATATCGAATGCTATGTCGTAAAACATATATCGTAAGATATTACGTTTCAAGTGGGGCCCAAGAATTTCCGGAATTGAACCGATCGATCAGAATTTGTTGTTTGCGGTGCAGCAGGAGAGGGGCGATAAGCGCATCATGTTGGCACGCAAAGAGAATGAGCCAGTCAGTCTGGTCCGCACCGCCCTTGCCGGAATGATCGCCATGGCGGCCGCCATGGGCTTCGGGCGCTTCTCCTACACACCGATCTTGCCGGGGATGATGAGCGGCGTGCCGCTCTCGGCCTCCGATGCCGGGTTTATCGCATCGGCGAATTTCGTCGGCTATCTCGCCGGCGCCGTGCTTGCCGCCTATGGCTGGGCAGCCGGGCGGGAGAGGGCGGTGGCGCTGGCCGCGCTTGCCGCCAATGCCCTGCTTCTCGCGGCGATGGCGGCGACCACATCGGTGCCGGTCTTCGCGGTGATCCGCTTCCTGGCGGGGCTCGCAAGCGCCTTTTCGATGGTCTTCACGTCAGCGATCGTGCTCAGTCACGGAGCGGCGGCCGGGAACGACCATGTCCAATCGGCGCATTTCGGCGGGCCGGGCGCGGGCATTGCGCTGTCGTCGCTGATGGTGCTCTTGATCGGTCTCGCATTTCCCGATGCGGGCGGATGGCGGGCGGACTGGATCGGCGGCGCGCTCTTCTCCGCACTTGGCCTTGCCGCGGCCTGGGCATTGCTGCCGGCGGGACCTGCAGCAGTGGCGCGCAAGGGGCCGGAACCGGCCATCGCCTGGACGCCGCCGATGCTGCTTGTCACGCTCTCCTACGGCATCTTCGGCTTCGGCTATGTCATCACCGCGACCTTCCTCGTGGCGATCGCCCGCATGGATGCGGCGGGCGCCTTCGTCGAGTTTCTCTGCTGGTTCATCGCCGGGGTGACGGCCGCGGTGGCGCTGTTTGCCTGGAAGCCGTTCGTGCGCATTCTCGGGCTCGGCGGCGTCTATGTCGCGGCGGTCGTCATCGAGGTCGCCGGCGTGCTGGCAACCGTCATGCTGCCGCATTCGCTGGCGCCGCTGATCGGCGGGGCGCTGTTCGGCGCGACGTTTCTGGCGATCACCGCCTACGGCCTGCAGATCGGCCGCAGGCTTTCGCCCGACAGCCCAAGGCGCGTCATGGCGCTGATGACGGCGGCTTTCGGTCTTGGCCAGATCGTCGGGCCGCTGGTGGCCGGCTGGGTGGCTGAGGGGACTGGGAGTTTCACGCTGCCCACCTATATCGCCGCCGCTGCCCTCGGTGTCTGCGCGCTCTTGGTGCTGCCGGTACTCAAGAAACTGGGATAAGCCGTTACAAATACGTAAGAATGGCCCCCGGCCATTGCTGCCTTCTTCGAACTGCCTTAATTTCCCGCACAATCAGTGTTTGCTGATACTCCCGAGATTCCAGTTCAGGAAAGCGCCTCCCCGTGTTTCATTCATTCTTTCCCCGGCCCAAGCTGTTTTTCATTTCCGCGGTGATTTGGGCGCTTGTCTGCATATTGGGCTGGTACTTTGCGGTCCAGGGCATAGGCAACTCGCTAGGCTACATACATCCCGAGCAGGAGCCATACGATCTCAGCTACTTTGCACTGCCGTCCAATCTTTGGTTTTACAGCTATTTCCTGCTGTGCCTTTGCGTTTTTGGTGGATTCTGGACCTTTGTATCCAAGGGCCACCCATGGATTCTCTGGTCGATATGGGGATCGCTGCTGATCATCGCCGTCACCTATTTTAGCGTCCAGGTGTCCGTTGTGATCAATAATTTCCGGCGCCCATTCGGTGACCTGCTTCAGAACGCATTGGCTGGCAAGCCTGGAATCTCCGTATGGGATTTTTACAGCCTGCAAATAATCTTCGCTAAAGTGGCCTTTCTCAGCATGGGTGTCGCGATCCTGACGGATTTCTTCACCAGCCACTACATTTTCCGCTGGCGCACGGCGATGAACGATTTCTACATGTCGAAGTGGGAGAAGCTGCGCCATATCGAAGGTGCCTCGCAGCGTGTTCAAGAGGATACGATGCGGTTCTCTTCGACGCTTGAAGCGTTGGGCATCAATCTCATAAACTCCGTGATGACACTCGTTGTCTTCCTGCCCATCCTTTTTGCCCTGTCGAGCTACGTTTCCGAATTGCCGCTGATCGGTGAGGTGCCACATGCACTCTTCTGGCTGGCGATTTTCTGGTCGGCTTTCGGCACTATTCTCCTAGCGACCGTGGGAATTAAGCTGCCAGGCCTTAACTTCCGCAATCAGCGCGTCGAGGCAGCCTACCGCAAAGAGCTTGTATATGGCGAAGATCATGCCGATCGTGCCCAGCCTCTGACAGTCAAAGAGCTCTACTCGAATGTCCGTCGGAACTATTTCCGGATGTACTGGCACTATCTGTATTTCAATGTCGCGCGGTATTTTTATATTCAGGCGGACGCCAACTTCCTCGTCATCATGCTGATCCCGACGATTGTCGCGCATAAGATTACCTATGGTATCTTCCAGCAAATTTTGACCGCCTTCGGCCAGGTAACGAATTCGTTCCAGTATCTCGTCAATTCGTGGACGACGATCATCGAGCTGCTCTCGATCCACAAGCGCCTGAAGGCCTTCGAAGCGGCAATTGACGACGAGCCGCTGCCCGATATCGACCAGCGCTATCTCGATCGTGAAGGCGGGGTTATCCATCAGGACGGCTGACGCGGGGTCATTGAAGGTTCTGAGCGTGCAGCCCCCTCATCCGGCTGCCGCCACCTTCTCCCCCAGGGGAGAAGGGACCAAGCGTCGAACGCTCGCTTCCTCGCGACTTTAATTCTTGGGGATGCCGGTGCCCAACATCCCTTCTCCCCAGCGGGGAGAAGGTGCCCGACGGGCGGATGAGGGGGCCTGCTTGCGCTGACGTCAACCGATGCTACAGCGCCGAATTATCCTGCGCCTTCAGCTTGCCCCTGGCCTTGATCATCGGGATCGCCTCCGAATAGCTGACACAGGCGACATCCGCCCGGCGGCAGACGTCGCTGACCAGCCGGTCGAGGGCGCGCCAATAGGCGCCGCCGTTCATTTCGACGAAGTGGAAGCCGAGCTGGAGCGGGATGCGGTCTCCGGCATATTGCTTGTCGAAGGCTTCCTTGAAGGCGGCGTAGGAGCGTTCCTCGAAGGCCTTGCTGTCGGCGGCGTCTTCTTCGCCCTTGGAGTGGCGGACGAACAGATTGTAGTCCATGCCGATGATCGGCCGGTCCTTGGGGCCCTCGGGGATCAGCGGCAGGCCGAAGCGGATGACGCCGTCTTCGACGACGGGCATGGCTGGTCCCTTGGTCACCAGGCTGGCGTCATAGGTGAAGCCCGCCTTCTTCTCGGCAGCGATCATCTCGCTGCCTTCGCTGGCCGAAAGATAGGGGGCGCGAAAGCCCTTGATGCCGTGATTGACCAGATCCTGCCAGCCATCGGGCTCGGCGAGATCGACGCTCTTCCAGGCGTTCTTCAGCGTCGCCTTGAAGGTCGCGTATTCCGCTGACCAGTCCGCCGTCGTCCACTGGCGGCCGTCGAAATGGCCGCAGGCGTGGCTGGAGATGTCATGGCCCTCGAGATGCGCGTGCCAGATATTGCCGAGGCGCTCGCGGATTTCGTCGTCGCTCTGGGCGAAGCCGACATTGGATTTTCCACGTTTCTGATGAGGCGCTTGATAGGCTTTCTTCGCATCCTGATTCATCAGGAAGGTGCAGGAGAGAAAATAGGTGAAATGCGCGCCGTTCTTCGCCGCCATCTCGCGGCTCTTCTGCCAGAGCGCGTTGTCATGGGCGCCGTCGAAGGAAATGATGACGAGCTGCTTCGGCTGATCGGCGGCCGATGCGGCGGCCGGCACAACAACGGAAAGCGCGAGACAGGCAGAGGAAATCGAACGAAACATGGGCACCGCGACAATTTGTTTGCGGCTTTCCTGTTACAGAATTGCGGCGAAGCTGCGGTCGCGCTGGCATTTTCGCCGGTCAACCGGTATCCAGCATCAGCACCTTTCAATCAGGAATATCAGCCATGGCCTTGCTTGCCCTAAGCCTCGTTCTCTTCCTCGGTCTTCATCTGATCCGTGTCGTCGTACCTGGCTTCCGGCTGGCGATGATCGAGAAGCTCGGCAAGCCTGTGTGGATCGCCTTTCATTCGATCGCCAGCATCTTGACGCTCGTCTTCGTCGCCTATGCTTTTGCTGCCGCCCGCAGCCAGCCGATCGGCATGCTCTACAATCCGCCTGCCGGCATGGCGCATCTGACGGTGACGCTGATGCTGATCGCCGTCATCTGTTTTGTCGCCGGCTTCCTGCCGGCGGGCCATATCAGAGCGAAGACCAAGCATCCGGTCGTGCTCTCCGTGAAGATCTGGGCGCTGGCGCATCTCCTCTCGAACGGCGAGGCCTATTCGGTGCTGCTTTTCGTAGCGTTCCTTGCCTGGGGCGTCATCCTGCGCATCTCGCTGAAGCGCCGCTGGCGCCGCGGCGAGATCACGCTTCCGGTCTTCGTTTCGGCGAAATACGACCTCTACGCCGTCGTCATCGGCGTGATCGTCTGGGCGTTGATGATCTGGCGCGTGCATGAATGGCTGATCGGTGTCGCGCCGCTGCCGATGCTCGCTTCCTGAGGAATCTCGGGATATCCCCCTTACATCGGACGCAAAATGGAGTAGAAGGCCCAACAATATGCGAAAACGCATGAACTGGGCTTTCCCTGCCGGAGACGAGAATGGCATTCAACGACGACAGCTTCATTCGTGAAGTCAATGAGGAACTGCGTTCCGACCAGATGAAGGGCGCGTGGCGCCGCTTTGGCCGCTACCTGATCGCGCTCGCCGTCCTGATCGTTCTCGGCACCGTCGGCTTCAAGGTCTACCAGTACTGGGATGACAATGCGTCTTCCAGCACCGGCGACCAGTTCCTCGCGGCGATGAAGCTGGCCGACGAGAACAAGAATGACGAGGCGCTCGCCGCTCTCGACAAGCTGGAGAAGGAAGGCCATGGCGCCTATCCGGTTCTCGCCCGCATGCGCGCCGCAACCGTGCTTGCCGCCAAGGGCGATACTGCCGGTGCCGTTGCCGCTTTCCAGACGATCGGCAAGGACCAGTCCGTTCCGGAAGCCGTCCGCAATGCCGCCAAGCTGCGCGCCGGCTGGATGCTGATCGATAACGGCACCTATGACCAGGTCGTTGCCGAGCTGGAAGAGATGGCGATCCCCGCCAATGCCTTCCGTCATTCGGCCCGCGAAGCGCTCGGCATTGCCGCCTACAAGGCCGGCAACATGGCGCAGGCACGCACCTGGTTCACCCAGATCACCGAAGATGCCGCGAGCCCGCGCAATGTTGCCAACCGTGCGCAGATGATGCTTGATAACATCACCGCATCCGGCAAGGCGCCCGCCGCACAGGGCTGAGTTTAAGGAAACCTGATGAGCTTTACGGTCGCCATCGTCGGTCGCCCGAATGTCGGCAAGTCGACGCTTTTCAACCGCCTGGTTGGGAAGAAGCTGGCGCTTGTCGATGACACGCCCGGCGTGACCCGCGACCGCCGTCCTGGCGAGGCGCGGCTGATGGGCCTGCATTTCACCATCATCGACACCGCCGGTCTCGAAGAGGCCGACGAAGAGAGCCTTCAGGGCCGCATGCGCGCGCAGACGGAAGCGGCGATCGACGAGGCCGATCTGTCGCTCTTCGTCGTCGACGCCAAGACCGGCCTGACCCCTGTCGATACCGATCTCGCCGAAATGCTGCGCCGCCGCGGCAAGCCGGTGGTTCTCGTCGCCAACAAGTCGGAAGCGCGCGGTTCGGATGGCGGCTTCTACGACGCCTATACGCTCGGCCTCGGCGAGCCGACACCGATCTCGGCCGAACACGGGCAGGGGATGCTCGATCTGCGCGACGCGATCGTCGAGGCGATCGGCAAGGACCGCGCCTATCCGCCGAAGGAAGACGTTGCCGAAACCAATGTCGATGTCCGCGCCGAGCTGGAAGAAGACGAAGACTACGAGCCGGAATATGACGATACCAAGCCGCTGCGCGTGGCGATCGTCGGCCGTCCGAATGCCGGCAAGTCGACGCTTATCAATCGCTTCCTCGGCGAAGACCGTCTGCTGACCGGGCCGGAGGCGGGCATCACCCGCGATTCCATCTCGGTCGAGTGGGACTGGCGCGGCCGCACCATCAAGATGTTCGATACGGCGGGTATGCGCCGCAAGGCGAAGGTGATCGAAAAGCTGGAGAAGCTGTCGGTCGCCGATACGCTGCGCGCCATCCGTTTCGCCGAACTTGTGGTCATCGTCTTCGATGCGACGATCCCCTTCGAGAAGCAGGATCTGCACATCGTCGATCTGGTGCTGCGCGAGGGACGCGCCGCCGTTCTCGCCTTCAACAAGTGGGACATGATCGAGGATCAGCAGGCCGTGCTTGCCGATCTGCGCGAGAAGACCGACCGGCTTCTGCCGCAGGCGCGCGGCATCCGCGCCGTGCCGATCTCAGGCCAGACCGGCCGCGGGCTCGACAAGCTGATGCAGTCGATCATCGACACCGACAAGGTGTGGAACAAGCGCATCTCGACCTCCAGGCTCAACCGCTGGCTCGAGCAGCAGCAGATCCAGCATCCGCCGCCCGCCGTCTCCGGCCGGCGCCTGAAGCTCAAGTACATGACCCAGGTCAAGGCCCGCCCGCCGGCCTTCATGATTTCCTGCACCCGCGCCGACGCGCTGCCGGAATCCTACACGCGCTACCTGATCAACAGCCTGCGCGTCGATTTCGACATGCCGAGCGTGCCGATCCGCATCCACTACCGCGAGAAGGAAAACCCCTACGAGGGGAAGAAGCGGCGGACTTAGGGCTTCGCTCCGACATTTTATCGGCTGGACTTGTGTGCGTGGCCCCCTCATCCGGCTGCCGCCACCTTCTCCCCGAGGGGAGAAGGGGAAGCCTCCCACGCTCGCTTCCTTGCAACGTTAGAAATGGCATGCGGCAATCGCCGCAAGTCCCTTCTCCCCAGCGGGGAGAAGGTGCCCGAAGGGCGGATGAGGGGGCTACGCCCTCAAACCTAAGACGAACTCAAGCAATTCATCACTCCGCAGCGATCGCCGTCTTCCGGCGCGGAAGGGTCTTGGCATATTGCCAGGCGCGCTTCCATTTCGGGGCGATGACGCCGTTGGCGGCGCGGATGTTGTTGATGAACTGCTGCGTCGCCGCTTCCCAGGAATAGGTCAGCGCCAGTTCGCGGGCCTTTTCGCGCGAGGCCGAGAGCGCCGCGAGGCAGGCCGCGCGCAGATCCTCGTCCAGTGCACCGACCTCGCCTTCGTCGCCGATGATGTCGAGCGGGCCGGTAACCGGGTAGGCGGCGACGGGCACGCCCGATGCCAGGGCCTCGAGGATGGTGTTGCCGAACGTGTCGGTCAGCGAGGGGAAGACGAAGACATCGGCCTGGGCATAGACATCGGCCAGTTCCTTGCCGAATTTCAGGCCGGTGAACAGCACGTCGGGATAGCGCTTGGAGAGCTCGGCGCGCGCCGGACCGTCGCCGACCACAACCTTCGAGCCCGGCAGGTCGAGATCGAGAAAGGCCGGGAGGTTCTTTTCGAGCGCGACGCGGCCGACGGTCATGAAGACCGGGCGCTGCAGGCCGAAGGGCTTTTCCTCGAGCTCTGCCGGATGGAACTGCGAGGCATCGATGCCGCGGCTCCAGGGCATCAGGTTGCGGATGCCTTTTTCCGAAAGCTCGCGCGCCAGGCTCGGCGTCGCCACCATGCAGCCGGCGCCGGAATTGTGGAACCACTTCACGAAGGCATAGAGCCAGCTTTTCGGCACCGGCAGGCGCGCCGAGACATATTCCGGAAAGCGGGTGTGGTAGCTGGTGGAGAAGGGCATGCGGTTCTTCAGGCACCAGCGCCGCGCTGTCAGCCCCAGCGGGCCTTCGGTGGCGATATGGACATAGGACGGCTTGTGCTTCTCGATCTCGCGGGCAACGCGCCGGTAGCTGGTGATCGACAGACGGATCTCGGGATAGGTCGGGCAGGGAACGCTGTTGAAGCGCTCCGGCGTCACCATCGACACGTCGACGCCCATCCGGGCGAGCTCGCGATTGGTGTTTTCGATCGAGCGCACCACGCCATTGACCTGCGGATGCCAGGCATCGGTAACGATGACAAGCCGTTCCGGCGCCGCGCCCGGGGCGGCATTCGCCCAGTTCTCGCCGCTCAGGCTCTTCGAAGGCTGTTGAAGCATATCCCGTTTCCATCCAGGCCGCCGGCTTCGGCGGACACGACCCCAGGCGGGCACAGAAGGCTGATTCCCGCGTGCCTCTTATTTTGAGGCCTCTCCGTGATGGATTTATTACAGGGCTGTGGACTGCAGCATCGCGTATATTTGCAATTATTGATTGCAATCGATTTGTTGTCTGCAATTCAATCCCTGCTATCTCTTGGGGAGAGCAGGGAGCAATTCATGTTGAAACGATTGCAGGCAGCCGCGCTACTCGCGGCGGCGACACTGACCGGCTGCGCCAATATCGATGCCGGCAATATCAAGGCATTCGGAACGGCCACGACTGCGGTCGGGCAAGCCGCCCGGGACGCCCGGACCATCGACAATACGCTGGCAAGGGCTATCCGCACCGAAGAGCAAGCGACGGTCTTTGCGCTGGGCGGCGGCGGGTATGAATTCCCGCCGGCATATCACGCGACGCTGGCAACCGGTGCTGTCTGGGACGTGAGGATCGCCTATGCGTCGGCGCTCGCCGACTATGGAAACGCACTCGCCCTGGCAGCGAACGGTGTGGAGGGCCCCGGCGTCGCGACCGCGGTCGACAACATGCAGAAGGCGATAACCGCGGTGGTGCCCAAGGTTGCCGCCATGAACAATTACCAGCCGGTTGCGACAGCGGTTTCCGGCGTCGTTCAGAGGGCGATCACGCAGGCGGCGTGGCAGCGCATCCGGACGCAGATGCGGCGGGCTCATCCAACGATCGTCAAGGGGCAGGCGCTGCTGGCGGAAGATTTCGCCGAGATCGCGGAGCAGGTCGGGCAGCGCTACGGCAATTGGCTGAAGCGGAAGCGCGCGGCGCTCGACACGATCAGGCGCAACGGCAGCGCCAGCGAGAAGATCGCCGCCTACAAGGCGTCCCTCGCCGAGCAGCAGGCGATGGCGGACGCGATCACGCTGCTGGTCCCGGCAGGCAAGGGAAAGCCCGGCTATGTCGCTATCCTGAATGGCATGGTAGCGGCCCATAAACAGCTGGCCGAGGGGGATGCCGATCCGGCCACGCTCGCCGATTTCGTGGCCGCAGCGCAGCAACTGGAAGCGTTTGCGAAATTGTTCGCATCAACCGGAGGGTAAGATGACAACGAACACGATAGCCTATGATCGCCTGAGATCGGGTATTGCAGCCGCCAATCTCGGGTTCAGCGAGGCGCTGACGGCTGCGGATGCGAACCGCTTCCTCACGCTTTATCATCTCTGTGACGACGAGCTCGATGCCATGGTGGCGGCGAACCTGATGAAGTCCTCGGGCCAATACAAGGTGCTGACACAGGAGCTCAAGAGCGCCAAGGCTTCGCTCGAAGATATCATTGAGGATATCCAGAGGCTGGTGCGGACGACCGAGGCGGCGCTGAAGATTGCCACGACCTTCACCAAGATCGTGGCCATGATCTGACGTCGCTCAGAGCCCGAGCTTGTCCTTGGGCACCAGTGCGCCGTGTTCGCTGACGACGCGGGCGGCGACTTTGGCGGCGAAGCGGGCGCTTTGGTCGGCGTCTTTGGTTTCGAGGTATTTGGCGAGGAACGAGCCGTTGAAGCTGTCGCCGGCGCTGGTCGTGTCGACGACGGTTTCGACCTTTTCAGCGGGCACGAGCGAGCGGTTGCCTTGGAAATCGAGGGTGGCGCCATCGGCGCCGTTCTTGACCACGATATTCTGGGCGCCGAGGGCGCGGTAGCGGTGGATCGTGGCATCGATCGAATCGTCGCCGAAATGCGAGGCCTCGTCGTCGAAGCTCGGCATCACCAGCGTCGAGGACCGGGCGCCCTCGCTGATGACGGTATGCATGACGTCATAGCTCGACCACAGGCGCGGGCGGATGTTCGGGTCGAAGACCACGAACTTTCCGGCGGCCTTGGCGCGGCGGGTCTCGGCGAGCAGCGTGTCGACATCCTCGCGCGGCAGGATGGCAAGCGTGATGCCCGAGAAATAGACGACGTCGGAGGCTTCGACCGCCTCGCGCAGGTAATCCGGATCGGCGGCCAGCTGCCTGGCGGCGGAGCTGTCGCGCCAGTAGCTGAAGGAGCGCTCGCCGTTCCTCAGATTGATCATGTAGAGGCCGGGCGCCTTGCCCTTGATGCGGCGGATATGGGCGGTGCCGATGCCGTGGCTTTCGAAGAACGCGGCCATCTCGTCGGACATTGCGTCGTCGCCGAGTGCCGTGAAGTAGTCGACCGTCCAGGAGGAGGGCATGCAGGCGCGGGCATACCAGGCGGTATTCAGCGTGTCGCCGGCAAAGCCTTTTCTCAGCAGACCTTCGCCGGCCTGCGACAGCTCCACCATGCATTCACCGATCGAAAGAAAGCGTCCGCTCAAATCAGCCTCCCGGAAATCTCAAGCGTCTGCTGCTTACGCGCAGCAAGCCGGAGTGGCAAGCGCTCGCGGGCTGACAAGCGCAGAGAACGCGCAAACGGCCCGCTTTCGGCGGGCCGTCCGTATTCTCTGCCGTCAGGTAAAGGCTTAGCCGATTTCCGGGCAGCCGCGGCGGTTCGCAAATGTGATGCGATCGGGGCCGCCGCGTGTCCAGCCGCGGACGGTGACGCTGCGATCGGTGACGCGGACCACTTCGGCGCGGCTGAAGCCGGCATCGCGGGCGGCATAGACGGCTTCGCGCGGGCTGCAGCCGCGGCGGAACTCACGCTCACCATAGCGGTCGCCATCCCTGTCACGATCCCTGTCGCGGTCGTAGATGCGCACGCCGTCGGGGCCGATGCGGAACTGGACGTCCTGCGCCTGCGCAAACGTGACCGGCAGCGCCACGCTACCGAGAGTGAGAGCCAGCGCCAGGCCGGCATTGGAGATGAGTTTCAGCATGTTTTCCTCCATTTCGGAGCCCTACCAAGACCCGGAACATGTCGTTTAGCGAAGGAGGAACTGCCCCGGAGCGTAAATTGTTCCGCTCCGGGGCAGGCGCTGGAGCATGCCGCGTGTTGCGCGCGGCAGCCGCCAGGGCGGACGCGATATCAGCGATCCATGTGGTAGCAGGCCGCCGTCTGGTTCGGCCGGACCTGTTCGGTCGGCGGCATTTCGGTGCGACAGATGTCCGTCGCCTTCCAGCAGCGGGGCGAGAAAACGCAGCCCTTCGGCGGGTTCAGCGGCGAGGGCGGATCGCCCTGCAACAGGATGCGCTTGCGCTGGCGGGCGAGCTTCGGATCAGGGATCGGAGCAGCCGAGAAGAGCGCCTGCGTATAGGGATGCGCCGGGTTTTCGAAAACCGTGGCGCAATCGCCGGCTTCGACCACCTTGCCGAGATAAAGCACCAGCACGTCATCGGAGATCAGGCGCACGACCGAGAGGTCGTGGCTGATGAAGATCAGCGTCAGGCCGAATTCCTTGCGCAGTTTGCGCAGCAGGGTGATGACCTGACCCTGGATCGACACGTCGAGTGCCGAGACCGGCTCGTCGCAGATGATCAGCTTCGGCTTGGTGACGACGGCGCGGGCAATGCCGATACGCTGCGCCTGGCCGCCCGAGAACTCGTGCGGATAGCGGTTGATCATCTCCGGCACGAGGCCGACGGCGTTCATGATCTCGTGGACGCGTTCGAGGCGCTGGGCCCTCGACAGCTTCGGCTCGAACACCGTCAGCGGTTCGGCGATGATGTCGCCCACCGTCATGCGCGGATCGAGCGAGGCGATCGGATCCTGGAAGATGATCTGCATGTCGCGGCGGGCGGCGCGCATTTCTTCTTCCGAGAGATCGAGCAGGTTGCGGCCCTGCCAGAGGATGCGGCCCTTCTGCGACGTCAGCAGGCGCAGGATCGAGCGGCCCAGCGTGGACTTGCCACAGCCGGATTCGCCGACGATGCCGAGTGTGCGGCCTTCCTTGAGGTCGAAGCTCACATTGTTGACCGCGGTCAGCATGACCGGCGGCTTGAAGAAGCCCTTGGCGGGCAGTTCGAACTGGGTCGTCAGGTTTTCGACCCGGAGCAGGGAACGGTCAGCCATGGATCATCAGCTCCTCGCGGCGCGGGAAGGGGTGGAAACAGGCGGCGCAGTGGCGCGGCGCCAGCGTTTCGAGCGATGGCGGGCGATCGATGCAATCGTCCTGGACCTGCGAACAGCGGGGCGAGAAATTGCAGCCCTTCGGCAGGTGCTGCAGGTTCGGCGGCCGGCCGGGGATGACGACGAGATCGTCGACATCCTGATCTGGACGCGGGATCGAGGCATGCAGCGCCGCGGTATAGGGATGCGCCGGGTTGTCGAAGAGCTCGTCGACCGGGGCTTCCTCGACGATGCGGCCGGCATACATGACGGCGACGCGATCGGCGAGGCCGGCAACGACGCCGAGATCGTGGGTGATCATCACCAGCGCGGTATTCATCTCCGACGTCAGATCGTTGAAGAGATCGAGGATCTGCGCCTGGATGGTGACGTCGAGCGCCGTCGTCGGTTCGTCGGCGATCAGGAGCTTCGGCTTGGTCAAAAGCGCCATGGCGATGACGATGCGCTGGCGCATCCCGCCCGAGAGCTCATGCGGATAGAGATTGAAGCGCCTGGTCGGATCAGGAATGCCGACGCGCTTCAGCATGTCGAGCGCCTCAGCGGAGGCCGCACGCGCCGTATAGCCGCGATGAACCTCGAGCTGTTCCGTCAGTTGCCGGGAAATCCTCAGAGACGGATTCAGGGCGGTCATCGGGTCCTGGAAGACCATCGCCATGTCCTTGCCTCGGACATGATCGAGCTCCTTCGGCTTCAGCGCCAGGACATCCTTGCCCTCGAGCAGTGCCCGGCCGGTGGTGCGGCCGTTCTTGGCGAGCAGGCCCATGACGCCGAGGAAGGTCTGGCTCTTGCCGGATCCGGATTCGCCGACGATGGCGACGCGTTCGCCGCGCTTGATCGTCAGGTTCATGCCGGAGACGGCCTTCACCTGGCCGTCGGGGGTCTCGAAGGTGATCGAATAGTCTTTCAGTTCGAGAAGGGTTTCTTGCTTTTGCTGGGACATGTCAGCGATCCTTCGGGTCGAACGCATCGCGCAGGCCATCGCCGATGAACAGCAGGCTGAGCAGCAGCGCGACGAGGAAGCAGGCTGGGAAGATCAACAGCCATGGCATGCTTTCCATGGCGTCGGTGCCTTCCGCAATCAGCGTGCCGAGCGAGGTCAGCGGTTCCTGAACGCCGAAGCCGAGATAGGAGAGGAAGCTCTCGGTGGCGATGATTTCAGGAACCGTCAGCGCCGCGAAGATCACAACGGGGCCGACGAGGTTCGGGATGATGTGCTTGATGATGATCTTGAACGGCTTCTGGCCGGACGCACGCGCCGCCTCGATGAATTCCCGCTGCTTGATCGACAGCGTCTGGCCGCGGACGATGCGGGCCATGGTCAGCCATTCGAGCGCGCCGATCGCTGCAAAGAGCAGGTAGACGTTGCGGCCGAAGATGACCATCAGCAGGATGACGAAGAGGATGTAGGGGAAGGCATACATGATGTCGACGAAGCGCATCATGATCGAGTCCAGCCTGCCGCCGATATAGCCCGATACCGCGCCGTAGAGGACGCCGATGACGACGGAGACCAGCGTTGCGGTGAAGGCGACGGCAAGCGAGATGCGGGTGCCGTAGAGCACGCGGGCAAGCAAGTCGCGGCCGTTCGGGTCGGTGCCGAAATAATGGCCGGTCTCGAAGGACGGCGGCATGCGGAAGGCTGCCCAGTCCGGATCCTCGTAGTTGAAGGGGATGAACCAGGGGCCGGCGAAGGCCACGAGGATCAGCAGGACGAGGACGACGATCGAGACGACCGCGGCCTTGTTGCGCGACAGGCGGCGCAACGCGTCCTTGGTGAGCGAACGTCCCTCGGGCGCAAGGCCTTCGGCCTCCAGCAGCTCGGCTGCCAGCAATTCGCGTTTGGCAGGGTTGAGGATCATCGGTTTCTCACTTTCGGATCGAGCCACGCATAGGCGATATCGACGAGAAGGTTCAAAAAGACGATCAGCACCATGTAGAAGATGACCGTGCCGAGAACCATGCCGTAGTCGCGGTTCAGCGCTGCGTTGATGAAGTAGCGGCCGATGCCGGGCAGTCCGAAGACGCTTTCGACAACCAGCGAGCCGGTGAGAAGATAGCTTGCCGCCGGGCCGAGATAGGAGACGACCGGCATCATGGCGGGTTTCAGCGCGTGGCGCATGACCGTCAGCCGCGGACCGATGCCCTTGGCCTTGGCGGTGCGGATATAGTTCTGGCCCATGACCTCGATCATCGAGCCGCGGGTGATGCGCGAAATGCGCCCGGCATGCGGCAAGGCCAGCACGACCACCGGCATGACGAGATATTTCAGCGAACCGTCGCCCCAGCCGCCGACCGGAAGCCAGGCGAGATGGATGCCGAAGACCAATTGCAGGATCGGCGCGATCAGGAAGTTCGGGAGCACGACGCCTACCAGGATCATTGCGCCGAGAATGTAGTCCGGCGTCTTGTTCTGATAGAGCGCCCCAAGACAGCCGACGGTGACGCCGACGATGATGGCGAGCAGGAAGGCGGCGGTGCCGATGGTGAACGTGTAGGGCAGGCCGATCATGATCTGCTGCGCGACGGTGAAGTCTTCGCTGGCAAATGACGGGCCGAGATCGCCGCGCAGCAGGTCGCCCACATAGATGAGGTACTGCTGAACGAGCGGCTTATCCAGATTGTAGTGGACAGCCAGGTTCTTGAGGATCACCGGCGGCAATGGCCTTTCGCCATCGAAGGGGCCGCCGGGGGCAAGGCGCAAAACGAAAAAGCAGGCTGTGACGGCGATCCACAGGACGGGGATCGTCGACAGCAATCGACGGAGTGCATATTTGATCATGATCGTGGACCGGCCCTTTCCGCACGGGGCGGAAAGGGCCGTTTTCCTTTACTCTTTCATCGACAGCCAGCGCGTGCGGTGGATGTCCTGGACGTTGTCGACGAAGCCCTCGATCTTGGGCGAAACGACGTTCTTGGAGACGTAATAGTAGATCGGCAGCGCGGCTGAATCATCCAGCGCGATCTGCTCGGCCTTCTTGAACATTTCGGCACGCTTGTTGAGATCGGTCTGGGCGTTGCCGTCCTTGATCAGCTTGTCGTATTCCGGGTTCGACCAGCGGCCGTAGTTCATCTGAACGCCCGTGACGAGCAGGTTCAGGAAGTTGTCCGGATCGTTGTAATCGGCGAGCCAGCCGGCACGGCCGATCTGCACTTCGCCGCGCTGCAGCTGGTCGTAATGGACCTTGGTTTCGGCGTTGACGAGCTCGACATTGACGCCCAGCGGCTTCCACATGGAGGCGATCGCGACCGCGATGCGCTTGTGGTTGTCGTTGGTGTTGTACTTGAGCTCGGCGGTCAGCGGATGATCCGGGCCGAAGCCAGCTTCCTTGAGGAGCTTCTTGGCTTCCTCGACCTTGTCCTTATAGGGCATGTCCTTCCAGGACACGTAGGCCGGATCGCCGTAATTCGCCGTGCCCGGCGGGACCCAGGAATAGGCCGGCAGTTCGCCGGTGCCGAGGATCTGCGGGCCGATGACTTCGCGGTTGATCGCCATGGAGAGAGCCTGACGGACGCGCTTGTCGCTGAAGGGCGGCTTCTGCGAGTTGATGACGTAGTAGTAGAGACCCGAGAACGGGGCGACATGCGCCTGGCCCGGCAGGTTCTTCTTCATCCACTCGTACTGGTCGGTCGGGAAGTCCGTCAGGATGTCGAATTCGCCGGCGCGGTAGCGCTTCAGCGCGGCTTCCTGGTCTTCCAGAACGAAGAACTTGGCGCCGTCGATCTTCAGGTCCTTCGCACCGTAATACTGATCGTTCTTGACGGTGGTGACGTGCGAGCCCGGAACCCATTCTGTCGGCTTGTAGGGGCCGTTGGTGACGATGTTGCCGATCTTCACCCAGTCGGCACCCTTGGCGTCGACAACGTGCTTCGGCAGCGGATAGGCCGTGTAGTGCATCAGCGCGTTGATGAAGTAGGGGGTCGGGTTTTCGAGGGTGATCTCGAGGGTCTTGTCGTCGACGGCCTTGACGCCGAGCTCGTTGAGATCGGTGATCTCGCCCTTGTTGATCTTTTCGGCGTTCTTGATGGTGAACTGCAGATAGGCATAGTCGGCGGCGTTCTTCGGGTCGACGAGGCGCTGGAAGGCGAAGACGAAGTCTCCGGCCGTTACCGGCTGGCCATCGGACCACTTGATGCCGTCACGAAGCTTGAAGGTATAGACCTTGCCGTCGTCGGAGACTTTCCAGCTTTCGGCCTGGCCGGGAATCGGATTGTCCTTGGCGTCTTCGGTCACGAGACCTTCGAAAATGTCGCCGGCGATACGGTTTTCCCAGTCGCCGGAGAGCTTTTGCGGGTCGAGCGACGTGGGGTCGCCGCCGTTATGAATATTGATGGTTGCCGCATGAGCGGAGAAAGCCAGCAATGAGCCAAGCATTGCAGAGGCTAGAAATTTTTTTGTCGGAAAGTTCATGATGGGGCCACCTTTCTAGGCTTTTTTGCCTATTATTAGTCATTTGTTCCCGGTTATGGCCTGTTACGTGCAGGTCAACGCGCACCTTATCGCAAAGGTTAGGCGTTGCAACCCCCCTTACGAAGGGGTCGCCAAAGGTGTGGACAAGCCTGTTAGCGGCGCCCGTTTGTCTCTTAGCGTCCACCCCAGAAGAGGTTGATTGCGCGGTTGTTTTTTGTTTTCACCGCTTTAGTCTGTGCGCATTCGAACCATTCGGAGAATGCATTCATGGCGGCGAAATCGGCAGACTGGTGGCGCGGCGCGGTGATCTATCAGGTCTATCCGCGCTCTTTTCAGGATACCAATGGCGACGGTCTTGGGGACCTGAAGGGAATCACCGAGCGCCTGCCGCATATTGCCAGCCTCGGCGTCGATGCGATCTGGCTGTCGCCCTTCTTCAAGTCGCCGATGGGCGACATGGGCTATGACGTCTCCGATTATTGCGACGTCGATCCGATCTTCGGCACGCTTGCCGATTTCGACGCGATGATGAAGGCGGCGCATGCGCTCGGCATCAAGGTGATCATCGACCAGGTGATCTCGCATACGTCCGACCAGCACCCCTGGTTCGTCGAGAGCCGGGCAAGCCGCAACAATCCGAAATCCGACTGGTATGTCTGGGCCGATCCGAAGCGCGACGGTACGGCGCCGAACAACTGGCTGTCGATCTTCGGCGGGCCGGGCTGGGAATGGGACGGCGTGCGCCGGCAATATTACCAGCACAATTTCCTGACCTCGCAGCCGGATCTCAACTTCCACAACAAGGATGTTCAGGACGCGGTGCTGAAGACGGTGAGGTTCTGGCTCGACCGCGGCGTCGACGGCTTCCGCCTCGATACGGTCAACTATTACTTCTGCGACAAGCTGCTCCGCGACAATCCTCCGCACGAGCCCGACGAGAGCGATGCGGGGCTCGATGCGCCGGACACCAATCCCTACGGCATGCAGAACCACCTCTATGACAAGACGCAGCCGGAGAATATCGACTTCCTGAAGCGCTTCCGGGCGCTGCTCGACCAGTACGAGGACCGCACGACGGTTGGCGAAGTGGGTGACGGCGCGCGCTCGCTGAAGACCGTGGCCGCCTATGTCAGCGGCGGCGACAAGCTGCATATGTGCTACACCTTCGACCTGCTGGGGCCGGATTTCACCGCCGCCCATATCCGCAACTGCGTCGATACGTTCCAGCGGATGGTCAAGGACGGCTGGGTCTGCTGGGCATTCTCCAACCACGACGTCAACCGCCATGTCAGCCGCTTCGCCAAGACCGAGGCCGAGCGTCCCGTCATCGCCAAGCTGGCGATTTCGGTGCTGGCGGCATTGCGCGGCTCGATCTGCCTCTACCAGGGCGAGGAGCTCGGGCTTCCCGAAGCCGAGCTCGCTTTCGAGGACCTGCGCGACCCCTACGGCATCCGCTTCTGGCCGGCCTTCAAGGGCCGCGACGGATGCCGCACGCCGATGCCCTGGGAAGCCGCGAAGGCGCATGCGGGCTTCACCTCGGCCGAGAAGAGCTGGCTTCCGGTGCCCTACGAGCAGGCGGCGCTATCGGTCGATGCGCAGCAGGCGGACGGCAACTCGGTTCTGACGCATTACCGCCAGACGCTCGAATTCCGCAAACAGCATCCGGCCCTCATCGACGGCGACATGGCCTTCATCGGCACCAACCAGGATCTGCTTGCCTTCACCCGCCAGAAAGGCGAGGAGAGGCTGCTCTTCGTCTTCAACCTGACGCGGGAGGCGGTGGAGTTCGAATTGCCTGCGGGCTTCGAGAAGGCGCTGCCTCTAGAAATACCGGGATTCGTTTCGCGCATCGAAAAGGGCGTCGTGATGTTGGACTGGCTCGATGGGTTTTGCGGGCGGGTTTGAACGGACGCTAGTTGGCGTCCGTTGCGGGAAAACGAAATGATCCTCGTATGTTGGAGGGCTACTTCTTTCTTGGAACTGCGACGCCACCCTTGCGCAGAATTCCGGCCTCGACTCTAAAGATGTCGGGAACGTTGATCTTCTTGTTTCCGCGCTCCTCCATTACTGCGATGCTTGTCATCGTCCGCAAAAGGGCTTCGTTATTCTGCTCCGTAAACATACCGATCGGAGCAAGCCAGTTATTTGTTGCTGCTTTCTTATTGATTTTATCGACGACTTGTTTCGCGTCCCACAGTTGGAAAAGATCGTCCTTGGAGATTGGCACGAATTGACGACGTAGTGGTTCAAGGGCGACATTTATCCAACGATATTCCTCACTCAGCTCTGCCATTCTATCCTTGGATGCGACGCGGACACCGTCGTTGAGACCAAGGTGATCGACCGCTCGCTCTGGCGTCGGAGTATGTGTTGCCGCAGCTTTCCATGCGCTTATGAATGTTCTAGGCGAACAATTTTCCGCAGCATCACTTAGGTGCAACGGCACCCACGTGTAAACCCGCCCGCGTTTTTTGTTGCTGCCCATAAATTCACCGGCGATCGCACTGATTAGTGCCGCTTGCTTTTCCGGCTGGACATCGCTGACGCGACCGTCCGACGGCAGGACGATTTGTGCGCCCAGACGATTGGCCAACAGTTGAAGCGCAGCATTCGCCTCAGGGTTTTTCATAAGCTCGAAAAGCACCAATCCATAAAGTTCATAGGCGTTCCACGCTAAGTGAACGGAATCGTTACGTATTTTTGAGCTATCTGCAAACTGGAAAAGTTCAGTATCGGCGAACTGGTCCACACGCATGAAGACTTTTGCGCGAATATTCTTGAACGATCTAAGATCTAAGACCGTGCGAAGGAGGCCTTTTGTCAATTCGCGAATGCTGCCCCAATCGTCTGCTAGTCGATCAAGGGCGTCGAAAACGATTAGGAGAGATTTGGTAGCTGCGGTGAGTTCATTGTCAATGTTTGTGAGTTCCCTTGCGTATACGGTTACGTCACTTTGGATCTCTTGTACAACAGCATCGAGCTTCTGTGGTTGGCCACCACGCATTGAGCGACCGGCCCTGAGTATAACGGCGCGCCAGATAACCTGGGGATCAATCTTTCTTTCATATGCGGCCTGAATCTCATCTCGAGACGGAATTATTTCGCTGTATTTAACGGAAGCGTTAAAACCGATAACGATCTCCGCATTTGCCAAATGAGGAAAAGAATAGATATTGGACAGCTTGCTTTTGACCGTTTGGTTGGTCAAAGCGTGCGTCCAAAAGCTCTTTCCTACACCTCTATTGCCGACGACGAGCTGTCGGTTTAAGTCGAGAACGTTTCGATGACCGGAGGGGAAAAAGACTTGTTCGATGCTGATTAAGTCGTTCGGTTCGACCCGCGGAGACAGCTCGAATCTTGCCATCACCCCGCGTATTGCGGAGTAAGCCGGCTCGATATTATTGGTCATGCCCAACATCCTCAAGGGGCTCTTCTGCAGCCCCTGTGCTTGTAATTAGTGTATCGATTCCGTCCAGAAACTGGCGATATGTCTGCTCATAGAAGCCCGCCGTTAGTTGCGTTTCGGTGAACACGGGATCGAAATCAACGAAGCCCTGCGCGAACGGTATGATCAGAGGCCAATGTGGAGCTACAGGGTCGTCTATATCGAAGCTCATGGCGTCGACATCCGGCGAACCCTCAACGTCCTCGTCATATAGGTTTTCAGCGAAGAGGTCATAGAGATTGTCTCTGTGACGCTGAGCTGTGCGGTCATCAAGACTTGCCTTAGCGTACACGCTCTTGAACATCAGACGCCAATTGGCCGGCCTGCCTTCCGCCCGATCGCGTCCAGCCAGCATATTCAACGCCGCGAACAGGGCTTCATAGCCTTGGATCGTTTGCCGTTGTGCTGTTCCAAACAAAAGAATGCTCGCGCCTAGACCTAATATCGCTGGTGCAGCCACCTCCGAAAGACCCGCCTTGGTATCAAGGAGTACTACATCATATGAGTTTGTTTTGGCGAATCGCTCCACCATCCCGGAGAGCTTCTGAGCGAAAGAAATGCTTACACCGTCTCCATCGATATCTTCTATCATTGCACGGGCAAGCTTTGCGAGCGTGTTGCCTGGGTTGCTGACAGCGTCGCGGCCGAGCGCTGGCATAACGTCAACCCGGCCTCCAGATGATGATGTCAGGCTGCTCGTCCCAATGAAATCAGATAAATAGCTATCACTGATCCCGCCGATGCCGTTCTCAATCAAATAATCGACCACTCCGAAACGTGGTAGCCTCTCCTCGTCCAAGAGAAGATTTCCTATGCCGGGAGCTTCGATATCGAGGTCTATTACGAGTACATTCTTGTTCCGACGAGCTAGGTCAGCGGCTGTCACAGAGAGTGCCGTGGAGCGTCCTACGCCGCCTTTTAGACTGGCAAATACAACTCGAGGTGGGGTGGAAATGACATCAGAGGGCAAATCAAGCCAAGCGGCGCCAATGATTCGTCGGTCAATTAGTCTCAGTTCTCCAGACTCTGTCCGGATCGGAAGAGCGTGAGGAGAGGTCAATAGTTTTTGGCTTCCGGGGGCATCGCCAGACGCGAGCACCCCATCAGGTCGCGCATAGTTGCCGACTGAACTTTTCAACTTATCTGCGGCAGTGTCTTTTTCTTCTTCCGAAGCAAAAGTTTTAGTGGAAATGAATTTGAGAAGCCCCCCGGCGTCTCGCAAGATAACACCTTGGTACAGTTCGTCCTTTCCGAACTCAGCGACAATCGCCTGGGCGAACCGCGGGAGCGCTTCGTCGAAAAACACATGTGGTAGAGCTGAATCGGTCATTACTGTTCCATCGAAGCTAAAAGATCTTCGGCTTGTCTCTGCCACAACTCTATCCAACGAATTTCTATATCATTTGTCGGGGCATAGCGCATGTTGGTATTCCAGTTCTGGAAAAGCTTCGAGTCGCTTGAGATTTTCCGCAGATCAGCAGCTCGTCTACCCTGAGCCATGTCCTGAAGCATTGTCTTCAAATCAGGAAAATGGGCATAAAAAGGATCGTTGCGTCGCTCGCTGAGCTCAAGAGGTCGCAAGCCACTAGCGCGCATGATCTCCTTCAGAGCGAGTTCGCCAGCGAGACCATATAAATAACCGGCAACTGCTTTGCATTGAGGATGCGCGCCGCTTGAAGCTGTATTGTAGAGTTCATTCGCGGCTCTCAGATGTCGTTTCGCGGAGTTCGCAAGGTTCTGACTATAGGCCATTTTTGGTTTACCAATAATATCTTAATCAAGAAAGTAAGCGCGCGGCCCTCGATTGTAGTGCGTGTTCCAAATAAATGCAATCCAAGGTGGCGCCTGCACTTGCGATTACCCAATCAGCATGAACCGATCGACATCCACCATCCCCTTGTCTGATATCTTCAGGTGCGGGATCACCGGGAGCGGCAGGAAGGCGACCTGGAGGAAGGGTTCTTCGAGAGTCGTTCCAAGGGCATAGGCGGCTTTTCTCAAGTGATGCAGCGTGTCGCGGACGCTTTCATAGGGTTCGAGACTCATCAAGCCGGCGACGGGGAGCGGGATTTCGCCGGTGACCTTGCCGTCCTCGACGACGACGAAGCCGCCCTTGATCTCGCCGAGCCGGTTGGCGGCGAGCGCCATGTCGTCCTCGCTGACGCCGACGACGCAGATATTGTGGCTGTCATGGCCGACCGTCGAGGCGATGGCGCCCTTCTTCAGGCCAAAACCCTGGACGAATCCATTGGCATGGTTGCCGTTCTTGCCGTGCCGCTCGATGACGGCGACCTTGATGATGTCGTTGGCGAGATCGAGATCGGTCTGGTTGCCCTTGACTGGAAGGCGGTAGCGGCGGTGCTCGGTGATAATCTTGCCGGGCATGACGCCGATCACCGGCGTCTCGCCTTCTGCGACCGGAACGCCGAAATGCATGGCCTGAACGGGACGCGCCTTGACGCTGTCGAGGCCGACGGGGGCGACCGGCTTGCGGGTGGCGAATAGTTCGTCGGTAACGCGCCGGCCGGCGGCGAAGACCATCTCGGCCTTGCAGTTTTCGAGGCTGTCGACGACGGCGAGATCGGCGCGCCATCCGGGCGCCACCAGGCCGCGGTCGCGGAGACCGAAGGCACGGGCCGCGGAGATCGAGGCAGCGCGATAGACGGCGAGCGGCTCCACGCCGTTCTTGATCGCGGTGCGGATCATGTAGTCGAGATGGCCCTGTTCAGCGATATCGAGCGGATTGCGATCGTCAGTGCAGAGCGCGAGGTAAGGCGACAGGCGCTCGGTGATGATCGGCAGCAGGGCGTGCAGGTCCTTGGAGACCGATCCTTCGCGCACCAGGATATGCATGCCCTTGCGGATCTTTTCGAGCGCCTCTTCGGCGGTGGTGCATTCATGCTCTGTGCGGATGCCGGCTGCGAGATAGCCGTTGAGATCGGTGCCGCTCAAGAGCGGCGCGTGGCCGTCGATATGGCCGCCCTGGAACGCTTCGAGCTTGGCGAGGCAGACCGGATCCTTGTGGATGACACCCGGGAAATTCATGAACTCGGCAAGCCCGATCACCTTGGGATGATCGCGGAAGGGCAGCAGTTTTTCGATCGGCAGGTCGGCGCCCGATGTTTCCAGATGGGTGGCGGGCACGCAGGAGGAGAGCTGGACGCGGATGTCCATGATCGTCTCGAGTGCGGAATCCAGGAAGAAGCGGATGCCGTCCTCGCCGATGACATTGGCGATCTCATGCGGATCGCAGATCACCGTCGTTACGCCATAGGGCAGGACGCAGCGGTCGAATTCATGCGGGGTGACGAGCGAAGATTCGATGTGGAGATGCGTGTCGATGAAGCCGGGGACGACGATCCTGCCGGAGATGTCGATCTCCTCGGCGCCCTTATAGCCGGCGCAGGTGCCGACAATCCGGTCGCCGCAGATGGCGATGTCTGAAGCGACGAGTTCGCCGGTCACGAGATCGAAGAAGCGTCCGCCCTTCAAGACGATGTCCGCCGGAATGCGGCCGGTGCCCTGGTCGATCATCGTTTCGAGACGGCGCGTCATTCTCTTTCCTCATGCTTGAATCGGCTTGCCGGGTACCCTAGCTCTCCCCGGCGCAAACGGCGAGAGGAATAGCGGATGCCTGCTGCCTGCCAAGACGATGGATATCGAAAACGATGAAGGCTGCAGTCGCTGGCTGGACGCTCGTCATTCTCTGCACTGCCTTGGGTAGCGCTGCCGGCAGTGATGATCCAGCTGTGGCTGAGGCGAGGAAGCTGCAGGAGCAGGTTCTGCCGTGCTTCAATGCTCCGCCTGGTGCCACCGGTCCGGCGACGATCGCCTTCACGCTGGATGCGGCCGGCTGCTTTGTGGTGGCACCCGCGGTCGCCGAAAAGTCTCCCGGCAAGGTCAACGAGGCCTTTGCCGCTGCAGCTCTTCGGGCCGTCGTTCGGTGTAGCCCCTTCACGGGCGTCAAGGCGCAGCCCGTCAGGATGATATTCCGGCCGAATGCCCCCTAACGGAAACGGGCGCCTTGCGGCGCCCGGTCCATCAATTGCTTTGCAAGACGCGGCTTATTCGGCCGGAACGATCTTGCCGCCTTCCCACTTGTAGAGCTCGAAGCTCTTGGAGGAGAGGTCGCCGGTTTCGCCGTAGGTGAGCTTGCCGATGGCGGTCGGGATTTCTTCGCCGCCCTTGAGGGCCGCGGCCACGGCTTCGGCGTCTTCGGCGCTCTTGGCCTTCTCGATGCCGGCCTTGATGACCTCGACAGCAGCGTAGGCGTTCAGCGTGAAGGCTTCGGCCGGGATCTTCTTGGCGGCAAGCGCTTCGGCAGCGGCCTTGGAGTCCGGGCTCTTCGTCGCGTCGGCAGCGTTGGTGAAGATCGTGCCGGCAGCGGCTTCGGTGCCGATGTTCCAGAATTCGCTATTCGACAGGCCGTCACCGCCGATGATCGTTGCCTTGACCGAGAGGTCGGCAAGCTGGCGTGCCAGCAGGCCGCCTTCCGGGTGGTAGCCGCCGAAATAGACGACATCGACCTTTTCGGCCTTCAGGCGCGTTGTCAGCGCCGAGAAGTCCTTGTCGCCGGGCGTGACCGCATCGTCGATGACTTCCTTGACGCCGCCGGCATTGAGCGTTGCCTTGAAGTTGTCGGCAAGGCCCTTACCGTAGGCGCCCTTGTCGTTGATGATGGCGATGCGCTTGTCCTTGAAGTTCTTCAGAACATACTGCGCTGCGACTTCGGCCTGCTGGTCGTCGCGGCCGCAGGTGCGCAGGATGTTGCTCAGGCCACGCTTGGTGAGATCAGGCGCGGTTGCCGTCGGGGTAACCATCAGCACGCCGTTTTCGGCGAGCACGTCGGACGCCGGAATGGCAACGCCCGAGGTCACCGGACCGACGACGAACTTGACGCCTTCGCCGACCAGCTGGTTGGCGGCGGAGACGCCCTGCTTCGGCTCACCGGCGTCGTCAGCGGTCTTCAGCACGACCTTTTCGCCGAGGATGCCGCCGTTCTTGTTGATTTCGTCAACGGCGGTCTGCGCACCGTTCTTCACCTGGTCGCCATAAGCGGCCACCGGGCCGGTGAGGGGCGCGATGAGGCCGATGGTGATATCGGCATGAGCAAGCGGTGCAAAAGCCAGCGATGCGAGCATCGTCGCGCCAGTCAAAGTCTTCAGACTCATTTTCGTTCTCCTTGGTGGGGCCTTCGGCCCGCGTGACTGCCGCGACATCGGAGCCGGTGCGTTCAACAACCCCTTTGAGTTGCGCCAAGACGTCGGTTCCGGTGCGGTCAATGTGCCCGGCCGGTCATTTTTGACTTCGGCGGGCGCACGGCGATTTTCTAGGAATTCTCGCCTGATTTCGCAAGGAAATAACCAAACCGCAGCGGAAATTGTTCGGGATTGATCCGGTACGGCCGCTTCCTCCGTCATTTTTGCAAAAATGCCCGGTTTCGGCAGGTCGTTAGCCGGCATCTACCTTTAGCTACGTAGTTGGACTGATTTAATCCACGGGTTGCAAATAAAGGCCGGAAGATACCAAGAATAGTCGATGAAACTTTGTTTGTGAGAATATTCGTAAAATAGAACCGATTAACATTTAGGTGCTATGAAGGTTGTAGAGGGGTGGCCGATGCGGAGTGAGTCTCAAGAATAAACTCCGTCCGGCAAGTTTAACTGTGCGTTGGGACTAAGCGACTGAATGCTAAAGCGCATTGAAGCCAGCCAGGTCAGGCCTGGAATGTTTATCGAGGCGGTAGAAGGGGCCTGGAACGACCCGCAGCTCGGACGCCACCGGTTTCTCGTCAGGCGGGAATCCGATGCTCAGCGGTTGCGTGGCAGCGGTGTCGCCGCGGTGGTCATCAATACCGCCAAGGGCGTCGATACCAACGGCCTGCGCTCGAACGTGCCCGCCTACGCGTCGGAAGATCCGCGCGCGGTCGAGGCGCAGACCAAGGCGGCGCGCGAAACCCTGCAGAAATCCGCCGAACAACTCGAGGATGTTTTCAGCCGCATTCAGGGCGGCTCCGGCGTCGCGCTTGAGGATGTCGCCCCTGTCATTTCGGGTCTCTCGACCTCGCTCGACGACAATCCGGCGATCTTCCTCAGCGTCACGCGTCTCAAATCCAAGGACGAAACGACCTTCCTGCATTCGTTGTCGGTCAGCGCGCTGATGATCCATTTTTCGCGCTACCTGGATTTCGACGAGGAGACCGTGCGTATCCTCGGCATTGCCGGTCTTCTCCACGATGTCGGCAAGCTGGAAATCCCGCAGGAAATCCTTTCGAAGGAAGGCAAGCTGGACGACGAGGAAATGAAGCTGATCCGCAGCCACCCGGAACTCGGCCATGCCATTTTGAAGCGGCAGGCGGGCATGCCTGATATCGTTCTCGACGTCTGCCTCAATCACCACGAGAGGATTGACGGCAGGGGCTATCCGAACATGATCCCGGGCACGAAGCTCAGCATCTATGCGCGGCTGTCGGCGATCTGCGACGTCTATGACGCGATCACCTCGATCCGGCCCTACAAGCAGCCCTGGTCGCCGGCCGATGCGCTGAAATGGATGCTCGGCCGCGAGGGGCATTTCGACACGAAGCTGCTGAAGCGCTTTGCGCTGTGCCTGTCGGTCGCCTCGGCCCCGAAAGCCTGAGGCCGCGACATGAAAAAAGGCCCGCCGGACCTATACCGGCGGGCCCTTCTGTTTTGGCTTGATGACGATCAGATGTTGTTCTGCAGGATTTCGCGCAGCTTGCCGAACAGTTCGTCGATATGATGCTTTTCGATGATCAGCGGCGGTGAGAGCGCGATGATATCGCCGGTGGTGCGGATCAGCAGACCCTTTTCATAGGCCTTCAGGAAGGCGGTGAAGGCGCGCTTGGTCGGCTCGCCGGCAATCGGATCGAGCTCGATGGCGCCGATCAGGCCGGTGTTCCTGATGTCGATGACATTCGGGCAATCACGCAGCGAATGCAGCGCATCCGCCCAGTAATCCGAAAGCTCGGCGGCGCGCGTCAGCAGGCCTTCTTCCTTGTAGGTGTCGAGCGTCGCGAGTGCTGCGGCGGACGCAATCGGGTTGCCCGAATAGGTGTAGCCGTGGAAGAACTCGATCATGTGCTCGGGGCCATTCATGAAGGCATCATGGATTTCCGAGGTGACGAAGACGGCGCCCATCGGGATGACGCCGTTGGTCAGGCCCTTGGCCGTGGTGATCATGTCAGGCTTGACGTCGTAATATTGCGCGGCGAACGGGGCGCCGAGACGGCCGAAACCGGTGATGACTTCGTCGAAGATCAGCAGGATGCCGTGCTTGGTGCAGATCTCGCGCAGCTTCTGCAGGTAGCCCTTCGGCGGGATGAGCACGCCGGTGGAGCCTGCGACGGGTTCGACGATCACGGCGGCGATGGTCGAGGCGTCGTGCAGCGTGACGATGCGCTCCAGCTCGGTGGCAATGTCGCCGCCATGCTCGGGTTCGCCGCGGGTGAAGTTGTTCTTGCCGGGCTGGTGGGTGTGCGGCATGTGGTCGACGCCGGTCAGCAGCGTGCCGAACATCTTGCGGTTGGAGACGATGCCGCCGACGGAGATGCCGCCGAAATTGACGCCGTGATAGCCGCGCTCGCGGCCGATCAGGCGGAAGCGCGAACCATTGCCTTTCACGCGGTGGTAGGCGAGGGCCACCTTGAGGGCCGTCTCGACCGACTCAGAACCGGAATTGGTGTAGAGGACGTGGTCCATGCCTTCAGGGGCGATATCGACCAGGCGGTTCGCCAGCTCGAAGGCCTTGGGATGGCCGAGCTGGAAGGCGGGGGCGTAGTCGAGCTCACCGGCCTGTTCGCGGATCGCCTCGGTGATCTTCGGGCGGCAGTGCCCGGCATTGACGCACCAGAGACCGGCGGTGCCGTCGAGCACCTGACGGCCGTCATGGGTCGTGTAATACATGTCCTTGGCGCCGACGAACATGCGCGGCTCCTTCTTGAACTGGCGGTTTGCCGTAAACGGCATCCAGAAGGCGCGAAGGTCGTTCGGGGTGTTCAGGCGATTGGACATGCTGTTCTCCTGGCCGCGGGGCCCGTTCCCTGGGCTTCAGCCCATATTTTTACTATCCGGTCAAACTATCAGCGCGCCGGGATGCGTCAAGCCGGGGAAATGCCGCGCAACAGGAGTTTACCGGCTGACGGCGGGTCGCCGGTTGCGGGACGAGAAGAACGAAAAAACCGGCAGATCAAGTGATCTGCCGGCCAAGGAGTAGGGTTGACGTGCTGAAATGCTGCGTCCGGTCCATTCCGGATTTATTCCATCGGCGGACCGGTTTTTGGCCAACGTTATGTCGGCGTGATCGTCAAGCCGCGGTACGGCTCCGGCTCTGAACAGCGTAGATATCTTCGAGCGTCGCGAGGATCTTCATGACCGGCTCGGAATTGCTCGAATAGTAGATGGTCTGCGCGTCGCGGCGGGTCTTGACCAGCTTCTGGGCACGAAGCTTGGAGAGATGCTGCGACAATGCGGACTGGCTGAGACCAACCTGCGTTGCGAGAACGCCGACAGGAACTTCACCCTTCACGAGGCTCACGAGGATGAGCAGGCGTTTGGGATTCGCCATTGCTGACAGAAGCGCGGCCGCCACATTAGCGTGATCTGACAAGTCAGTAGTTTCCATTATTCCAATCTTCCTAATGCGAATTTTTCCGTATAGGCGCAGGGCGTTAGACGGGGTTTTGGCGGACGCCCGAAAAGTAGCAATTGGGCATGAAGATTGTATATACCTAAATTTCGGGTATCGAGTATGCTATTTTAGATATGTGTTGGATAATTTCCCCGGGATTTGTGACGGGTTCGTGAAACTCGAAACGGACCAGCGAATCCCCTGAAATCACGTCGAAACCGGCACAATCTATACCGCAAATCCTCAATGTGCCACCATTGGGACCCTTGAAACGGGTTTCAATCGCCCTAAAAAGCGCCGCATGGTTGTCTACTAAATCTTGCACTATGCGATCTGCTTCGGCCGCCACGGCTTCGCTGGCGGAGGAGAGAATCATCAGGTCCGCACCATCGACAAGATAGGCGCGCCCGAAACCGCCGTTCAGGCTGGCTGATTGCGGCTGCAGCCGGAAGAACCGGAAGTCGGGGAAATCGATGTAGAGTTTCGCCTTGATGTGGCGGTCCAGGAATCGGCTCCGAATGCGCTCGTGAAGCGGGGTCCCCCGCTCGACCGGTTCGGCGAGGCACTGTGTCGTCAGCCGCGCATAGGCCAGCGGATCGCCCTTGCCGGGCTCGCCCGTCAGCAGCGACGCGCGCGGATCGTTTTCTAGCGCCTTCGTATGTGTCGAGAGCCCCGAGACGAGGATGACAGGAACGCCATCGATATCGGTGCCGAGAAGCACGCGGCTGGCGAAGGGGAAGCCGGTCGCCGGGTCGAGAACGGCGAGGCCGGCATAGCGGGCGGAGCGCAGAAGCGTGCGGGCAAGCGTCAGCGCTTCCCCGTCCGTCTCCCGCAATACGGAAGCTTGATCTTTCATGTCCACTTTTCTGGCTGAAGCGGACGGAAGGATCAAGCCTGTTCTTTGCGCCGGTGGCGGGTGAGACCGCTGACGATATCCTGCGCCGAGATCGTGCCGACGATCGCGCCGTTATCGACGACACCGATGCTGCCCGGCTGGCGGGCCAGCGCATCGAGAATGTCGACGAGCGGCGTTGCCGGCTTGGCCGTGGCGCTGACAGTGGCACCGACGGCGGACTGGCCGAGACCGGGCTGCATGACGTCCTGTGCCGTCAGCATGTTGATCGGGTTCATGTTCTGCACGAAGTCCGCCACATACTGATCGGCCGGGTTCTTGACGATCTCCTGCGGCGTGCCGCACTGGATGATCCGTCCACCTTCCATGATGGCGATCCGGTTGCCGATGCGGAAGGCCTCGTCGAGATCGTGGCTGACGAAGAGGATGGTTTTCTTCAGACGGCGCTGGAACTCGAGAAGTTCGTCCTGCAGGCGGGTGCGGATCAAGGGATCGAGGGCCGAAAACGGCTCGTCCATCAGAAGGATCGGCGCGCCGGTCGCAAAGGCGCGGGCAAGGCCGACACGCTGCTGCATGCCGCCCGAGAGCTCGTTGACCTTGCGGTTGGCCCACTTCGTCAGGTTGACGAGTTCGAGCTGCTCATCGACGCGCTTCTTGCGCTCGGCATCCGGCATGCCGGCAAGTTCGAGGCCGAATCCGACATTGTCGGCGACGGTGCGCCAGGGCAGCAGCGCGAACTGCTGGAAGACCATCGACACCGTGTGCATGCGCAGGTCGCGCAGACCCTTGGCATTGCACTTGTAGGGATCGACGGTGCCGTTCGCCGTGGAAACGCTGACGGAACCGCGCACCACCGGCGCCAGACCGTTGACGGCGCGCAGCAGCGTCGACTTGCCGGAACCGGAAAGACCCATCAGGACGAGAATCTCGCCTTCCTGGATTTCGAGCGAGGCATCGGCCACGCCGAGGACGAGGCCGGTGGCGGCGCCGATCTCGTCGCGGGTCTTGCCCTGATCGACCATCTGAAGGGCGGTTTCCGGCTTGTCGCCGAAGATGATGCTGACATTGTCGAAACGAACAGCGGTCATGCGCCGTCTCCTTCACCCGTTACGCGGAACATGCGGTCGAGAATGATCGCCAGGATGACGATGCAGAGGCCGGCTTCGAAGCCCTTGGCGACGTTGACGGTGTTCAGCGCGCGAACGACGGGTACGCCGAGACCGTCGGCACCGACGAGGGCGGCGATGACCACCATCGACAGCGACAGCATGATGGTCTGGGTCAGGCCCGCCATGATCTGCGGCGTGGCGAAGGGCAGTTCCACCTTGCGCAGCACCTGCACCGGCGTGGCGCCGAAGGATTCGGCGGCTTCGACCAGCGAAGGTGGGGTGGAGATGATGCCGAGGCGGGTGAGACGGATCGGCGCCGGGATGGCGAAGATGACCGTCGCGATCAGGCCCGGAACCATGCCGAGGCCGAACAGGATGAGGGCAGGGATCAGGTAGACGAAGGTCGGGATCGTCTGCATCAGGTCGAGGATCGGCCGCAGCACCGAATAGACCCAGGCGCGGCGGGCGGCTGCGATGCCGAGCGGGATGCCGACCAGCATGGAAACAAAGGTGGAGGCGAGCACGAGCGCCAGCGTCTCCGTCGTTTCCTTCCAGTAGCCCTGGTTGGCGATCAGCAGCAGCCCAAGACAGGTGAAGACGGCGACGATGACCGACCGCCGGATCCAGTAGGCTATGCCTGCGATCGCGACGATGACGATCAGCGGATGCGGCGCCTGCAGCACGAAGAGCATGCCATCGATGACATGCGAGAGGATGAAGGCGAGTTGGTTGAAGAACCAGTCCGCATTGGTGGTGAGCCAGTCAACGAAGGACTTTGCCCAGGCGCCGATTGGAATTTTGAAGTCGGTAATCCAGGTCAAGGGCTCGCCTATCCAAAAAGATCAAGAAACAGGATGACACGGAGGCGGGACGGCGAAAACCGCCCCGCGCACCTCATCGTTACAGGCCGAGGCTCTTCTTGACGGCCGGAAGGCCATCAGCGCTGCCATCGCGGGTCTTGACGCCGGCAAGCCAGGGATCGAGCGCCGACGGATTGGCCTTCAGCCATTCCGCAGCCGCCTTTTCCGGCTCTTCGCCGTCATTCATGATCTTGCCCATGATCTGGTTTTCCATCTCGAGCGAGAAAACCATGTTCTTGATCAGCGTGCCGGTGTTCGGGCATTCGCCGAAATAGCCGGCCCGAACGTTGGTGAACACCTTGGCGCCGCCGAAATCGGGACCGAAGACGTCATCGCCGCCGGTCAGGTAGGTCAGCTTGAAGTTGGTGTTCATCGGGTGGGGTTCCCAGCCGAGGAAGACGACCGGCTTGCCGGCCTTCTCGGCGCGGGCGACCTGCGCCAGCATGCCCTGTTCGGAGGATTCGACGACTTCCAGGCCCTTCATGCCGAAGGTGTCCTTGTCGATCATGTCGATGACGAGGCGGTTGCCGTCATTGCCCGGTTCGATGCCGTAGATCTTGCCGTCCAGGTCATCCTTGTGAGCCGCGATGTCCTTGAAATCCTTGATGCCGAGTTCGGCACCCTTGGCATTGGTCGCCAGCGTGTACTTGGCGCCTACAAGGTTCGGACCGTAGGATTCGACCGACTTGTCGTCGAGGAAGGGACGCACGTCCTTTTCCTGGGTCGGCATCCAGTTGCCAAGGAAGATATCGATGTCCTTGTTCTTCAGCGACTGGTAGGTGACCGGTACAGACAGGACGGTGGTCTTCGGCTCATAGCCAAGGCCCTTCAGCACGACGGAGGCGGTTGCGGTGGTGGCGGTGATGTCAGTCCAGCCGACGTCCGAGAAACGGACGGTGGAGCAGCTGTCAGGGTCTGCGGCGAAGGCGGCGGTCGCAACGGAAAGGGCGGCGACTGCGGTTGCGGTGATCAGTTTGGATGCGCTTGTCGTTCTCATTTATAGACTCCCAGTCTTACGTTCCCAAGCCAACCATCAATAGCCGAGATTTACAAGCGACCTCAGTGCGTTTGCGGCGGTTTGGCATATCCGATTGCGACGTCGCGCAATTTTCCGCGAGCGCCGCAAAATCAAGGATTCCGGCCGTTTCAGCCGCGGGATTTCCTGTGATTATCGGTGCTGCGGTCTTTTCTTTCGCGATTCGAGCTTTCAAAAGCGGAGGACGGAGAAAACCATGGCCAAACTCTACTTCAACTACTCGACGATGAACGCCGGCAAGACGACGATGCTGCTGCAGGCCTCCTACAATTACCAGGAGCGCGGCATGCGGACGGTTCTGCTGATCGCCGCCTTCGACGAGCGCACCGGCAAGGGCATCATCGGCTCGCGCATCGGGCTGGAGGCCGAGGCCATCCCGTTCGAGGCGGACACCGATCTGCTGGCAATGGTGAGGACGCTTGCGGGCGAAGGCGAGCCGATCGCCTGCATCTTCGTCGACGAGGCGCATTTCATGACCCGCGATCACGTCTGGCAGCTCGCCCGCATCGTCGATCGTCTGGGCATTCCCGTGATGGTCTACGGTCTGAGGACCGATTTCCAGGGCAAGCTGTTTCCCGCATCCGAGGAGCTGCTGGCGATCTCCGACGAGATGCGCGAAGTGCGCACCATCTGCCATTGCGGCCGCAAGGCGACGATGGTCGTGCGGCTCGATGCCGAGGGCAGGGTGCTGCACGAAGGCGCGCAGATCGATGTCGGCGGCAACGAGAAATATGTCTCGCTCTGCCGAAGGCACTGGGACGACGAGATGAACGGCCGCTTCGTCGCCGAAGCCGTATAAAAGGGCGGATGTTCATCGAGCTTCCGACCGGCTAGCTTGAGGCCAACGATTCCCGGGAGACGCTGGTGCGCAAGGCCCCATCATTCGACAGCCTATTGGAAAGCGCCGCGGCGCTGGCCGGCGAGCTGCGGAACGAGGCGGCCGGCTGCGCCGCCTTCATCGCCGATTTCGCCCGCAGCGAGGCGCAATCGGGCGACGAGGAATTCCTGGCCGAGAATCAGCGGTTCCAGAGTGCCGGTGCCAAGCGCCTGGCGCTCGACGGTCTGCTCGGCGAGCTTGCGGCCGAGCTCGACCGAATTTCCAACGAGGTTTCCGAGGAACTCGACAGTTTTCGAGGGCTGACGCAGCGCGAGCGGCTGACCGGCTGGTTCTCGCGCCAGCGCATGTGGCGCCGGCATAGCGAGCGCGTCAGCGAGGCGCCTGTCGTCGAGCGGCTGCTCGATCTCTTCGCCAGGAGCGATGCGCTTTCCGGCCTGGTCTCGGACCATCGCAGCTTTGCCGCCGAATGCCACAAATCGGCTGAAAGCGGCGTGGTCGACATCATCGAACACCGCCGCCGTCTCGTCGATGCCATCGATATCGCCCGGATGCGGATGCGGGAGCTGAACGCCAAGGCGCTGACGACGCAGGGACGCATCGGCATCTATGGCGGTAAGGCGGACTGGGCGCGGCTGGAAGAGGAGCGCCGGGCGCTGAAGGCCGAGGCGGAGCGCATTGCCGATGAAGAGCAGGTGATGCGCGACGAAAGTCATCGCCGCGAGCGCTTCATCACCATGTTCCAGACCTTCGTCGATGCGCTGAACGGCCAGATCGCGCTCTGCAACGTGCTGATGCGCAAGCTGATGGTCGACAGCGAGCAGCGGCTGGTACTCTACCGGGCGCAGGTCGATACCGACCGCCCGGGCGCCAGGGCGAAGATCAGCCAGACGATCTTTCCGCATATCGCCGCACCGATCTCTCTCTACGAGCGGGGCATGCTGGTGCCGCAGGATATCGAGCAGCGCAAGAGCGCCGCCGATCGCGCCTTCGAGAAGAAATTCTCGTCCTTCGTGCCCGATGTCAGCATCGAGCATGATGCGCCGCTGATCGACCTGACGAAGAGACTGCCGCGGCTGAGATTGCGGTTCGGGCGGTCCTAGGACCCGAAATGCGCCGCCGCGATGTCGAAGAGTTGCGGCACGGCTGTGTTCTTCGTCGAGATCGGGGCGCAGAGCACCACGTCGAATTCCGGCGGGTTGTGCAGCGGCCGCGAGACGATGGCTTCGCCGAGATCGGTGCAGAGCGATTGCGGGATCAACCCGACGCCGAGGCCTTCACCGACGAGGCGGATGATCGTGTGCTGCAGGCGCGGCTCGAAGGCGAAATGCGGGACGATACCGCCGGTGGCGCAGAAGATGCCGATTGCCGAGCGCAGCGTCGGCGCGACCGAGGCGGGGGCGGCGATCAGCCGCTCGCCCTCCAGCCTTTCCGGGCCAATGACATCAAGCGCTGCCAGCGGATGATCGGCGCGGACGATGAGCCTCAGCCTGTCGCGGGCGAGACGCTGCGTGCGCAGGTGCGGTGCATGGGAATTGCCGAAGGTGACGGCAGCATCGAGCCGGTCTTCGACCAGCATCTCCTCGATATCGGTTGGGATGCGTTCTTCGAGAATCAGCCGGACATCCGGCCGCGCCTCGGAATGCAGCCGCACCAGCACCGGAACGATGCTGTGGGCAGCGTGCATCATGAAGCCAAGTTTCAGTTCGCCCTTGATGCCGCTCGCCACCAGCTGTACGTCGCGGCAGGCGGCGTCGAAGCCGGCGAGCACGTTGCGGCAGTCCTTCAGGAAGTGCTTTCCCGCCGAGGTCAGCGTCACATTGCGGGAGTTGCGATCGAAGAGTTTCGCGCCGAGCGCCGTCTCGATTGTCGAAATCTGGCGGCTGAAGGGCGGCTGGCTCATGTTCATCCGCGCCGCCGCCTGGCCGAAATGCAGGGTCTCGGCCAGCGCCACGAAATAGCGCATGTGGCGCGTATCCATTCGATGCCTCCAGGGTATTGATGATCGATCCAATTGGCATTGGAATATATCGATCGGCAGGCGTATCGACAAGCGCGGATCCATTTGAGTGCCGAGATGCTGACGAACCTGCTTATCGTATTGCCGATTTTCGCGCTGATCTTTGCCGGCTGGGTGGCCCGCAAGACGGGCGCGCTGGGGCCGAACGCCACCCGTGAGGTCAATCGTCTGGTCGTCTATCTCGCGCTTCCGGCGCTGCTCTTCGACATCATGGCGAATGCCAGGCCGGCCGAGATTTGGCAGCCGGGCTTCATCGCCGCCTTCACGCTCGGCTGCGCCGTGATCTTCGGCGGAACGCTGTGGTGGAGGATGGCGAAGGGGCGGCATCTTGCCGATGCGGCGATCGATGCCCTGAACGCCAGCTATGCCAATACCGGCTTCGTCGGCTTTCCGCTCATTCTGTCGCTGATGGGTGATACCGGCATGGGGCCGACGCTGATCGCCACCATCCTGACGGTCTGCGTGCTCTTTGCGCTGGCGATCGTGCTGATCGAAGGCGGTTTGCAATCGGAGACCCGCCGCCGCGACATCGCTCTCAATACCGTTCTGTCGCTGTCGAGGAACCCGCTGCTGGTGGCGCCGGTGCTCGGCGTTCTGGTGATGATCTCCGGCCTGCCGTTGCCGGCGCCTGTTCATGCCTTCATGAAGCTGCTCGGCGGCGCGGCGTCGCCCTGCGCGCTCATCGCGCTCGGCCTGTTCCTGGCGGGAACGCAGGCGGGCAAGGCGAACGACCGGCTGTCGACGGCAGGCATCCTTGTCGGGCTCAAGCTCATCGCCCAGCCGGTCGTCACCTGGGTGATCGCCGGGCCGATCCTGCAGCTGCCGGCGCTTGCCACGCATACGGCCGTGCTGCTCGCGGCACTGCCGACGGGTACCGGGCCGTTCATGCTGGCCGAATTCTATAATCGCGAAGCGAGCCTGACGGGCAGGGTGGTACTCGCCTCCACGGTGCTTTCGGTCGTGACGATCTCCATGCTGCTCGTCATCAGCGGCAAGGGCGTCTAGCGGCGGTCAGCCAAGCGCGCTTTGCGCCGCGCAGATCCGGTCGATCAGCGCATCGCGCTCGCCCTTCGGCGGACGGTTTTTCGCCAGCCGCTGCTTCAGATGCATGATCGGCTCGGCCAGGATATCATCCAGGCTTTCGGCACAGGTGAAATCGCCGGCGACGCGCTTGACCTTGGAATTGTCGAAGATCGCCGTCCAGGCCTTGTCGCCGGTCAGCGGGCCGATCCAGTCGGGATTGTATTTGACCAGCGTGTCGGTCGGCACATGGACGATCTTCGCCTCGACGCCGAGCAGCCGGGCGATCGCCTTCTGGATATCGTCCCAGATATGGGCGCGGTCTGATGTGATGTGGAAGATGTCGTTGAGCGCCGCCTGCTTGCCGAACAGGCCGACGAAGGGCACGGCGAAATCCACCGAGCGCGTCAGCGTCCAGGGCGTGTGGCCGTCACCGGCAACGATCGTCGGCTCGCCGTCCAGCATGCGCCGGGCCATGATATCGCTGTCGCCCATCATGATCGGTAGCCCGGTGCGCACCGTGTGGCTGGGGCGGACGATGGTCCAGGCGAGATTGGTCGATTTCTTAAGGAGCTCCTCGCAGGCGATCTTCGCCTGGCTGTAGGGCCAGTAGGGATTGATCGCGGGCGTCTCCTCGGTGATCACATAATGGCGGGCCGGCTTCTCGTAGACCGAGGCCGAGGAGATGAAGATGTACTGGCCGCAATTGCCGGAGAAGATCTCGATATCCCCGGCGATCTGATCCGGTGTGAAGGCGATGAACTGGCAGACGACGTCGTATCTGGCCTTTGCGAGATCGGCATAGGCGGCCGAGCCGAGCTCGCCTGTTATCGAAGTCACGCCTGATGGCAGCGGGTCGCCGCGGAGGCCGCGGTTGAAGACGCTGACGCTGTGACCCTGGGAGACTGCGCGTTCGACGCATGGATAGGAAATCTGGCCGGTACCGCCGATGAAAAGCACGTTCAAAGCCATGTTGGGGACCTCGGTTTTCTCGGAAAGGATGGTCGCCTGTCATAGCGCGAAAGAGAACGAGCGTCTTCCTCAATAGAATGGCCGTTGCGAAAATCGGCCAAGGCCTTATTGCCTGTGTGGGCAAATTCAGCAGCGTATTGGTAGGATGGCGATGGAAACGAACGAGACGGTGAATGCCTCAAATCCGGTCTTGCCGATCGGCTATTCGGTGGTTCCGAAGGGCAAGCTCGCCAATGCCGTCACCTGCCTGGAAATGCGGGAGAGACCGGCCTCGGCTCCTGCCGGCGAACGGAGCGATCTGTCGCTCGAACGGATGAGCGTGCCCGACATCGCCACCTACCGCCAGCTCTTCCGGGCGATTGGCGAAGAGTGGATGTGGGTATCGCGACTGGTGATGAGCGATGAAGAGCTCACCGAGATCCTCGGCGATCCCCAGGTCGAGATCTACATTCTCTTCTCCGGCGGCAAGCCGTCCGGCATGCTCGAACTCGATTTCCGGCAGGCTGGGGAATGCGAGCTCGTATTCTTCGGCGTCACCAGCGAGATGATCGGCACCGGCGCCGGTCGCCATCTGATGACGCAGGCGCTGTCGATTGCCTGGGCGCACCCGATCGAAAGGCTATGGCTCCATACCTGCCATTTTGACCACCCCAACGCGCTCACCTTCTACCGCCGCTCGGGCTTCACGCCCTACGCCTTCCTGGTCGAGGTGGCCGACGACCCGCGCATCACCGGCGTTCTGCCACGCACGGTGGCGCCGCATATCCCGATCATCGAGTAGGGTTCAGGGCAGCGCGAAGATGCGGACTTCGCGGCCGGTGCCGTGGATTTCCTCCATACGTGACACCGATGCGATGCCGCGCCGGCGGAGGATTTCGGAAACCGCTTCGTTGCCGACGATCGCCTCGGTCGTCAGGATGACGTGCGGGTCTGCGAGGCCCTGGACGCGGGAGGCGATGTTGACGGTCTGGCCGAAATAATCCTGGCGGTCGTTGAGGCTGACGGCGAGGCAGGGGCCTTCGTGTATGCCGATCTTCAAGAGCAGGTCCTCGCTGCCGCGCTCGTCATTCAAACGCAGCATCGCTTCGCGCATCCTGAGCGCTGCCGCAACCGCACGGTCGGGGCTCGGGAAGGTCGCCATCACCGCGTCGCCGATGGTCTTGACCACGGCACCGGCTTCCATCGCGACGATTTCCTGCAGCACCCTGAAATGCGCCCGCACCAGATCGAAGGCGGCGAGATCGCCGACGCGTTCATAGAGCGCCGTCGAGCCGCGAAGATCGGTAAACAGGAAGGTCAGGCTGGTGATCTGCAGGCGCTGGTCGACATCCAGCGTATCGGTCCGGTAGATATCGCGAAAACTCTGGTTTGTGAGTAGGCGCTTGGCGGTCAGGAAAGGGCGGCGGTGGCCCAGTATGTCATGCAGGTCGTCATTGGCGATGCAGACATTCGGCAGGACGCGGTGATCGGTATGGTTCTCGAGCGTCAGCCGCAGCAGTCCGGGGCGCAGCGTCACGGTCTCGTTGGTCGCATGCGCGCGGCTGATGACCATCGACAGGTTCTGCCGCTCGGTGGTCGGCTCCCCCTGAACATCGATGAACTGCGCCGAATGGGTCACCGCGTCGAAGATGATGACGAATTGCTGCGGCAGCTGCACCGAGACGAAGGCCTTTTCGCCGGGATCGAGCTCGATGATTTCAAGCAGGATGCGGCCGAACCGTTCTTCGAGGTCTTCGGGCAGATCGACGCCGGAACTGAAGAAGACCTGACGGTAATATTCGAGCGGCGGCAGCCGGTCCGGGTCGTGGGCGGCGATGCGGCGCAGCCGCGGATCGACGGTGAAGGTCACCTCGACCATCTCGTCGAGTGTCGGCTGGTAGCCGGCGGCGCAAAGCGCGCAGTGATAGCTGTCGCGGTTGACCGTCTTCAGCGTCGCGCCGGTATCGAGCACGCCGCCGCAGCCCGGACAGAGCACGTTCCAGGTCATCTCGAAGGCGCCGATACGGGCGGCATGCAGAAAGGCGGCGATGGTCTTTTCCGGATCGAGACCATGAGCCTCGGCGAAGGCCAGCGCGTTGATGCGGTTGAGATCGCGGTCGGAGCCATCGCGAACCGTCTTTTCGATGCACGCCGCCGTCTGCGGATCCGCCGCATGTCCGAGATTGGCAAAAAGCACGTCCATTTCGCTCATCAGACCAGCCTCTGCACGAAAGACCGCGGCGAACGGCGCCAGCAGATGAACTATATCACGCGAGCGGCCCAATCGAAAACGGGGCCGTTTGGATGCGACCCCCGCCACCGCGCATTGCGGCGGGCAAAGCAAATTTCTCTTGCTCTTGTTGTGCTCGTTCCGGCAAGCACTTATGTGGATGGAGAAAATCTGCGCAAGGGGAGACGGCAATGCTCGACCGGATTACCGGTTTCTTCAGGTCCATCGGCAGCGCCATCGGCCGCGGCTTCAGCGTTGTTGCCGCCGGCATCCTCTGGCCGTTCATGGCAGCGCATGGCTGGTATCAGCGGCGCACCTGGCTGATCCGTCTGCCCGTGATCGCCGTTATCGCGCTGTTTGCCGTCCTCTATGGCTATTTCTTCTGGCAGACGCAGGTCTGGAGCGGCTTCAATCCCAATTTCGTCGATCAGTACCGGTTCTCGGAACGCAAGGTTGCCGCCGGCCAGGAAATTCCCCCCGACGCATCCGCTGCCGCAACGGCAACGACGGCTGCGGCGCCGAAGACCTGCCAGCGTTCGGCGATCGTCGATGTGACGGCCGATCTGATCGATTCCAACGTCAATCAGAATGCCTGGATCTCCTCCATGCTGCTCTACCGCATGGGGCTCTTCGGCATGGACTGGGATCACACGCCCTTCCTCGACAACAAGGCGTCGTTCCAGCGCGGCATCAATCAGGCGGTGCGCCGCACCTCCGCCGAGCTCGTCGATACGCTCGGCCGCGTGCGCGGCACATCCGGGATCAACGGCGATCTGCAGGACGCCCGCGGCTATCTGCAATATGACGAATACAGCTGGTATTTCGGTCTCGACCCGTTCGGCCCGAAGACGCCGACGCCGAGCTATTACCGCACCGCGATCGAGAAGCTGCGCAAGTTCAACACCGATCTGGCGGGCTGCAACGCCGTGTTCGACGGCCGCGCCGACAACCTGCTGCAGTTCGTCGACCGCATCGCCAACGATCTCGGCGGCACATCCGATATCCTGGCGGAGCGCTCGGAGAACCACAATTTCGGCTGGTTCGACACGCGGGCCGACGACCGCTTCTGGTTCGCCTACGGCCAGCTCTACGGTTATTACGCCATTCTGACGGCGGCGCGGGCGGATTTCTCGCAGGTGGTGGCCGAGCGCAATCTCGGTGCCTTGTTCAACGGCACGACCAAGCAGTTCCAGGCGGCACTGCGCATTCAGCCGGCGATCATTTCCAACGGCCGCGAGGACGGCTGGATCATGCCGAGCCATCTGGCGACGATGGGCTTCTACATGCTGAGAGTGCGTTCGAACCTGGTCGAGATGCGCGCCGTGCTGGGGCGCTGACGGCGCCTCAGACGCCGTTGTCCTCGAAGCCGACGACGCGCAGCTGCTCGACGAATTCGTAGGTGATGCCGACGATTTCCTCGTCACGGAACTTGCCGACCGAACGGACCATCTTGTAACCGCCCAGGCCGTTTTCGACTCGGTAGGAATAGTGGAAACCGGTGCGGTGGAGGCTCGCCTGCTCGAAGGTTTCAGCAATCAGCACGCGGTCTTCCGGGTGGATGCGGGAGAGAACCTCGACCAGATTTCCCGGTCCCGAGGTGAACGGCATGCGGAAGATCGCGTAGACATCTTCGCTGGCAAAGAAATGCCCGGTCGTGGTGTCCATCCGCCAGAAGCCGAAGTTGCGGTAGGCGGCCACCATCTGCACGATCTCGAGATCGGTAATGCCGATATGATCGCGCGTCTGCTTTTCCTTGCCGTCAGCCGGCTGTTCAAATCGAAGAGGCACGTTCCCTCCCATGAGGTTTGCGCGCTGATTCTCTTCTGATTTCTCAGCTAATCAGCTTCAGGCGAATGGCCTTAGCTACCAACTGGGTCCGGTTGACGCAATCGAGTTTTTTGATTGCATTGGTCATGTAGGCATTCACCGTGTGGTCCGACAAAGCCAGAATCTGGCCGATCTCGACGGATGTCTTGCCCTGAGCCGTCCAGCGGACGACTTCGAGTTCACGGGCCGACAGCGCGTTGTAGGCATTGTCCTCGTTGCGGCGCACGGCGTTGTAGGAGTCGAGCGCGTGCAGCATGATCATCGACATTTCGTTGATCTCGCTCTGCGCAAAGGGCGCGCGGTTGCCGCCAAACCAGAAGACGAGGCGATGGCCGTCGACGGCATTGATCGGGAAGGCGATGCCCGTCGGCATGTCATGGCCAAGCTTGAGACTGCACAGGTCGGCCGGAAAGCTTGGACCCTGCATCAGTTCGGACAGATGCCAATGTTGCGGCACGGCCGATTCCCGCAGCTTGCGCGTAAACGGACAGCTCCTCAGCATGTGCGAACGGTCGAACTCGCGAATGAAGGAGGTCGGCAGGGAGCTTTCGATGATCAGAGGCTTGATCAGCAGGTCTTCGGCGGAGGGCGTGTGAAACAGCGTGGTCTGGGCCAGTCCAAAGGCGCCTGCGACCCTGTGGAGAGCGTGAACAAATAACACGCGTGTTCGCGCAGCAGCCAGCTCATCTGTTAGCAGCGTCTGCCGCTCAGAGGTAGTCATGTAAGACATCGCACGCCCCGATCACCCGAATGTTACCGCTAACACATACGTAAATCGTCACCGGATGCTAGCCAAAAACAGCATTCAGATGCTGATTAATCTCTGATGTTCAAAATTAATCACACCATTGCACTCAATGATTGCAATATGTATTGCATAAGTAGCAACCCGGCCGGCGTTACTTGATCCGTTACTGCGTGCGGATCCGAACCCCAAGTGCCGGGAAGAGCAAGAATCACCTCAGAAAGAAATGGTCCTTAGACGTCCATTCCGAAAAGTCCGGCTTTGACGAGATAATCGAACCCTTGTGCAGGTATATGACATGCCGCATCGCCATCCGATCTTTTCGCGGCAGCCGTGAGGGAATCGAGGACATCGGATGTCCTCGATTGGGCTCGCTACGGTCACCGGTAACGTTTACGAGACAGGCAAGATGGCCGCCATCTAGGCGACGGTCACGGTCTTTTCGGGATCATACTGGAAGCGGGCGCGGATGATGCCGTGATCGTTGGTCCCCAGCGCGCGATGGTCTTCCGAATTCAGGTGGTCGTTGGCGATTTCCAGTCCCTTGAAGGCCCAGATGCGATGCCTGCTGTTGTCGTAGAATTCCTGGCTGACGAGGATCTGGTCGAGAGATTCGCGGACGTTCTGGAAGATATGGGTGTAATAGACATCCCGCGTCGAGCGATATTGCTGCAGCGTCTGCGCCGTGTAGAAGGCGGTATCGCTGCCGCCCATGGACAGCCCCATCAGGTAGCGCGGCTGGCCGGTGAGAATATTGACCGTGTTGCTGAGATCGCCATCGTTGACATCGCCGAGGATGATGACCGGAATGGCGGTCTCCTTCATCTGCTCGGTGACGATCATCCGGAGCGCCGTCGCTTCTGCCGTGCGGCGGATGGTCGAAAGCGCCGAACCGATCGCAATGCTGTGCTTCTGATAGACGTCGGCATCGTACCAGGGCTCGCGGAAGATCTGCGTCGGTCCCTTTGATTTCAGGTGGCAGACATAGAGGTGGATCGGCGGAGCGTCCTCAACGGGTTTGACGGTGAAATGCAGGACCGGCCGCGAGAAACTGTCGAGCTCGACCCTGATATCCGGCGTCTGGGCATCGTCGCCACCGCTTGCGAGATGGAAATTCTGCGGAAACTTTTCGATCCATTCATGATCGCCTTCCTTGATGCCTTTGCGAACGGCGGCGGCGCAGACGATCCTGCCGCCGGCATGGCCGGGCGGGACAAGCAGGTCGTAGCTGTCGATGAGGCCAGCGGCGGTGAAAGCCTTCGTCAGGCTGTCGGCGTGCCAGAGTTCCTGGAAGGCAAAGACATCGGCCTGCATTTCCCGCAGCATGCGCGCGGTAAATGCGATCTTCAGGTCATATTCCGCCTGCGTCCATGGCTGGGTGTTCTGATAGAGCGGCTTTTCCGGCTCGTTCAGATTGTAGAGGTTGAAGGTGGTAAGGCTGAATAGACGCGCTGCCATATATGCCTCCATCTGAAAACAGGGATGGAGGCATTGTGGATCTTTCGATTGACGATGAAATGACGGCCTTGCGTCACTCCTTGTCCTTCAGATCGTTCTTCTTCGTCGAGCTCATCAGTTTCTCCAGGAAACCGAGCATGACGGCGGAGACGACGAAGGCGAGGTGGATCAGCGTCAGCCACATGATCTTGCCGTCTTCGTACTGATCGACATTCAGGAAGACCTGCAGCAGGTGGATCGATGAGATGGCGACGATCGAGGAGGCGACCTTGATCTTCAGGCTGCCGGAATCGAGCTTGCCGAGGAAGGAGACCTCGTTTTCCGCGTCGTTTTCCGCCTCGTCGAAGCGGCTGACGAAATTCTCGTATCCGGAGATCATCACCATGACGATCAGGCTCGCCACCAGCGCGGCATCGATGAGGCCGAGCATGGCAAGGATCATTTCGTCCTCGCCGAGCGTGAAGACCGCCATCGCCACCTTCAGGAACTTGTAGCAGAAGGAAACCGCATAGACCGCGAGTGCGGCAACCAGGCCGAGGTAGAAAACCACCAGCAGCCAGCGGCTGGAAAGGATGATGCGCTCGACGAGAAGTTCGAGTGATTTCATTTTTGAGGTGCCCCCGCACGCAGAAAAGATGAGGCGGACATAGCCTATCCCCGTGTGCCGCATCAAGGATGAAAGGTCGTCTCACATCGCGGATACGGCGCCGATTGTGGTGGAACGGCGTGAAAAGCGGCATGCGGGGTCTTGTTTCCGACGCGGGCTTGGCGGCATGGTCGGACAATAACACCATTCCGAGGACATCGCCGTGGCCATCAAATCCGACATCGAAATCGCCCGCGCGGCCAAGAAGAAGCCGATCTTCGAGATCGGCGCCAGGCTCGGGATTCCGGAGCAGGATCTGGTGCCCTACGGCCACGACAAGGCGAAGATCAGCGCCGGTTTCATCGCCGCCCAGGCCGACCAGCCGGATGGCAAGCTGATCCTGGTCACCGCCATCAACCCGACGCCGGCGGGCGAGGGGAAGACGACGACGACCGTCGGTCTCGTCGATGGCCTCAACCGCATCGGCAAGAAGGCGATCGTCTGCATCCGCGAGGCCTCGCTCGGCCCCTGCTTCGGCGTCAAGGGCGGCGCGGCCGGCGGCGGCTATGCGCAGGTCGTGCCGATGGAAGACATCAACCTGCATTTCACCGGCGATTTCCACGCGATCACCTCGGCGCATAATCTGCTGGCGGCGATGATCGACAACCATATCTATTGGGGCAACGAGCTCGATATCGACATCCGCCGCATCACCTGGCGCCGCGTGATGGATATGAACGACCGGGCGCTGCGCTCGATGGTCAGCTCGCTCGGCGGCGTCGCCAACGGCTTTCCGCGAGAGGGCGGCTTCGACATCACCGTCGCCTCCGAGGTCATGGCGATCCTCTGCCTGGCGTCCGATCTCAAGGATCTGGAAAAGCGCCTCGGCAATATCATCGTCGCCTACCGCCGCGACAAGACGCCGGTTTACGCCCGCGACCTGAAGGCCGACGGAGCCATGGCGGTGCTGCTTAAGGACGCGATGCAGCCGAACCTGGTGCAGACGCTGGAGAACAATCCGGCCTTCGTGCATGGCGGTCCCTTCGCCAATATCGCCCATGGCTGCAACTCCGTGGTCGCCACCAGGACGGCTTTGAAGCTCGGTGATTACGTGGTGACCGAAGCGGGTTTCGGCGCCGATCTGGGTGCCGAGAAATTCTTCGACATCAAGTGCCGCAAGGCCGGGCTGAAGCCGGCGGCGGTCGTCATTGTCGCGACCGTGCGGGCGCTGAAGATGAATGGCGGCGTGAAGAAGGAAGACCTCGGAGCAGAGAATGTCGCCGCACTGGTGAAGGGCTGTGCCAATCTCGGCCGTCACGTCTCGAATGTCCGCAAGTTCGGCGTTCCCGTCGTCGTCGCCATCAATCACTTCGTCTCGGATACCGATGCCGAGATCGCCGCGGTCAAGGAATATGTCGCCCGCCTCGGTGCCGAAGCGATCCTCTGCCGCCACTGGGCGGAAGGGTCTGCTGGGATCGAGGAGCTCGCCCACAAGGTGGTCGAACTCGCCGATTCCGGCCAGGCGAAATTCCAGCCGCTTTATGGCGATGACCTGCCGCTTCTCGAAAAGATCGAGATCGTCGCCTCGAAGATCTACCACGCCGGCGAAGTGACCGCCGACAAGGCGGTGCGCGACCAGCTCGCCGCCTGGGAAGAGCAGGGCTACGGCAATCTCCCGGTCTGCATGGCGAAGACGCAATATTCCTTCTCGACCGACCCGAACCTCCGCGGCGCGCCCGAAGGCCACATCGTGCCGGTGCGCGAAGTCCGCCTCTCGGCCGGCGCCGGCTTCGTGGTCGTCATCACCGGCGAGATCATGACCATGCCGGGGTTGCCGAAATCACCGTCAGCGGAGCGGATATTTTTGAACGAGCAGGGGTATATCGAGGGGTTGTTCTAGGGTCAGAACTTGTCCGGCCAGCGCAAGCTTCATTGTCCGGCGGGCGTTGCCGTATATTTCGAAAGAATGGCGGCAACCTCGTCGTCACGCGCGAATTCGCCCCTGTCGGCTTCCTTCAAGGCTGCCTCGATCTCGGCGATCTGCCATTCCTCGCGCTCGACGAATTCTTCGAGCGCAAGCGCTGCCACTTCTTCGGGCGGCAAATTGCGCTGCTCGGCCAGGCGGTCGAGGCGCGATCGCGTTGTTTCATCGACTTGAAAGCTGAATAGCGTCATCGGAGCTCTTCTCTGCGTTCCTGTGATCGAAGTTTAATTCGCCGATATTTCGATTCAAGCTGGAATCGCAAGCCATTGATTTATCGCGGCTCTGCTAGTGGCAATAGCGGTATCCGCCCTTCCGCTCCAGCACATCGAGATGGAAATGCGTTTCGTGGGCTGCGTCGCTTTCCGGATCGAGCACGGTCGAGAAATAAAGGCAGCCCGAGGCGCTGACGGTGCGCTGGAAGGCGCCTGTTAGCGTCGAATCCTCGCGGCGCGGCTTGACGGCGATATCCTCGCCCTTTTCGAAGCTGAAGCTCGCGACGTCGATGGCATTGCCGCGGGCATGCTCGGATATCTTGCCGGTTTCGGCGCTGTTTCGCAGGCGGCAGATATAGGCGGATGCCTGGTTGATCGTGGTGATGCGGCCCTGATCGCTGGCAGCGACGGCGGCCGCCGGGATGACGCTTTCCTTCATCCAGTGGGCGAGTGCGCGGGCCGTCGGGCAGCGCAGGGTCGCTTCGGGCTTCACCTTGATGCCCGGCAGCGCTTCCGACAGCACGATCGGCTTGTCGATGCCGCAGCCATTGCCGTCGTCGATGCGCGGGATTTCCTTGAAGACGACGCCGAGGCTCTGCAGTTCCTTGATGCAATCGGCATGGTCCGCATCGCTTTCCGGCTCGATCGTCAGATGCTGTTCCTCAAGCGTCTCGGCTTTCGGCGCTTCGGGCTTCGCCTCATCTGGCTTTTCATCCGAGGGCTTTGTCTCGGCCGGGGCGGGCGCGTCGGGCTTGGCTCCGTCGGGTTTGGGCTCTTCGGGCTTGGCTTCGTCGGGCTTTGCAGGTTCCGGTGCCGGTTTGGTTTCGGGCTCCGCTTCTTTGGGCTCGTCCGGCTTTTCCTGAGGAATGGGCGCTGATGCTGCCGGAGGCGCGACGGGCTCGGCCGCCTGCGGCTTCTCCTCGGGGACGGGTCCCCTGCGGGGAAGGGAGGCGCCCGAAAGCATCAGGACGGCAAGACTCATAGCGGCTATGGCGGGGAGGATTTTCACGCGTCCATCTCACGTTGCTGGTGACGGCCAGAAGGACAACGCAAACGCGCTGATTTCGTTGCAATTTCGCAACGGCGATCGCAATCGTAAAAACTTGATGTTTAAATTCAAGATAATCGCTGCGGATATATTGACACAAATTGTCATGTTTTTTATTGCGGCAAAAAGAAGGCGGATTTTGGGGTCCGTCTCCATTTGAAAAACGCCTAGCCAGCCCCTCGATCGCGCCTCGCGAACCGACCAGCCAGCCCGGTACTTCATCACATTAGAGGGTTGTTTTATGGTTGTCCGCAATTCGCGTTCGTTGCTGCTTGCTTGCACGGCGATGGCTCTTCTTTCACATTCTTCGATCAGCTTCGCGCAGAGTGCCACGCCGGCCGCGCAGCAGCCGAACGAGCAGCAGGCGAAAGAGGGCGAAACCTTCCTTTCGCCGATCATCGTGAAGGGCAGCCGCACGGCGGCCTCGGACCCCTACGACAAGGCCGGTCCTTCCAGCACCGTCACCGCGGACCAGATCGATCTTCAGTCGGGGCAGGAAACGGATGATCTGCTGCGCGGCGTTCCCGGCACATCGACCGCCAACAACCCGCAGAATCCCGGCGTCGCCGTCAACATTCGCGGCTTCGAAGGCTCCGGCCGCGTCAACATGATGATCGACGGCGTCCGCCAGAATTTCCGCTTCACCGGCCATGAAGCACAGGGCCTGACCTACGTCGATCCGGCATTCCTCGCCGGCATCGATATCACCCGCGGCGCCGTCACCGGCATCGGCGGCGGTGCGCTTGCGGGCACGGTCAATTTCCAGACCTACAATGTCGACGACCTCATCCAGGGCGACAAGAATTATGGCGGCATCGTCTCGGTGACCACCGGCGATAACGGAATGGGCTGGTCCGAATCGGCGATCGGCGCCTACCGCTTCAATGACGTCTTCGCGGTCGTCGGCGGCATCAGCAAGAGCGACCCGAAGAACTTCGACAATGGCGACGGCGTCGAAGTGCCGTTTACCGAAGAAGACCTGATTTCCGGCCTGCTGAAGGCCGAAATCACGCCGAACGCCGAGAATACCATCCGCCTCGGCGGCTTGACCTATGACAACGACTTCTTCGCCAATTCCTATTACCAGAACCTGAAGAACAAGACGTTCAGCGCGACCTACGAGTACAAGCCCGGCGATAACGACCTGATCGATTTCAAGACCGGCTTCTATTACAACCGCCTGAAGATGTCCTATGACACGAACGCGACGGGCGGCGGTTCGGCAGCCGGACGCGAGATCACCGATACCGGCATCGGCTTCGACGTCTCGAACACCTCGAAATTCGATCTCGGCGACGTCTCGGTTTCGTCCAATTACGGCGTCGAATATTTCCACGACACCTATGACGTCATGAACAGCACGGCGCAGCCGCAGGGCGGCGTCAACGGCAGCGGCAAGAATGGCACGCTCGGCGTCTTCAACAGCACAACCTTCACCTACGGCATCGCCGATCTGACGCTCGGCCTGCGCTACGACCACTACGACCTCAGCGGATCGGGCGCGGTGACCGCCGGCAATCCGGTCGGCCTTCCTGCCGGTCCTTACTCCGTCGACAATTCCGACGGACGGCTTGATCCCAGCGTGACACTCGCCGTCAACGCCACCGATTGGCTGCAGCCCTATGTCACCTATGCCGAAACGATGCGGTCTCCCTCGATTAGCGAGACCTTCGTCGGCGGCACGCATCCGGGCGGACGCATGTCCTTCTTCCCGAACCCGTTCCTGGAGCCGGAAGTTTCGAAGGGCTGGGAGATCGGCGCGAACATCAAGGTGGACGGCCTGTTCGACTCGGGCGACAGCTTCCGCTTCAAGGCGAACTATTTCTACGATCGCGTCGACAACTACATCACGGCCGCATTCACCCCGATGGGCGGCGTCTTCTTCGCCAACAACCCCGGCACGTCGACGGTCCAGGGGATCGAAATCCAGGCCGGTTACGATGCCGGTTTCATCTTCGGCGATCTCTCCTACACGCATACGGACACCGATCTACCCTCGCAGATCAATGGTTTCGGCGTCCAGTCCTATCTGCCTGACGACATCTTCACCGCGACGCTCGGCGCCCGCTTCCTCGAAGATCAGCGCCTGACGGTCGGTACGCGCCTTTACGCCGCAAGCCGTGCCAACATCGGTGAAATCAACGTCGCACCGGGCGACAGCTCCTACAAGCCGGGCTACGGCGTCGTCGATCTCTTCGCCAACTACAAGTTCGAGCAGGGCTTCGAAGTCACCGCCAGCGTCACCAATGTCTTCGACAAGGCCTATACGCCGGCGTCGAGCACGATTGCCGGCAGCGCCGTCGAAACCGGCCGCGGCCGTACCTTCATCGTCACGGCGAAAGCCAAGTTCTGATCGATATCTTATGGAAAGGGCGGCCTTCGGGCCGCCCTTTTTCATTGTGCAATGAGCCCTTGCGCTCCTTCTCATCTCACGCTAACAATTTCGCCCATGAACATGTCTAAGACGATTGCAGTTTGGTGGTGGGCTCGCTGAGGCGGCCTCGACCAATCGTGTCTTCAGACGACGAGTGAGCCGCCCGAAACTTCGAGGCGGCTTTTTTTGTTTTATGGCCGCCTTTCGTCCGGGCCCGATAACGGAGTGGAACTATGGTTACGATCCTTCGGGATGATGGTGCGGAAATCTACGAGACCAAGGGTGGCATCTCCGTCACCCGGCAGCGGCGGCCGATCCCCTATGCCGATGCCGTCGTCTCCTATGTCGAGAAGCTCGACGAGCGTCGCGGCGCCGTCTTCTCGTCGAATTACGAATATCCGGGCCGTTACACCCGCTGGGATACCGCCGTCGTCGATCCGCCGCTCGGCATTTCCTCCTTCGGCCGCGATGTCTGGATCGAGGCCTATAACGAGCGCGGCGAAGTGCTGCTCGGCTTCGTCACCGAGCGCCTGAAGACCGTGCGCGAGCTGGAGCTCGGTGCCGCCACCGCCCGCCGCCTCGATCTCAAGGTGAAGCTGCCCGACCGGGTGTTTACCGAGGAAGAGCGCTCGAAGATGCCGACGGTGTTCACCGTGCTGCGCGCCGTCACCGATCTCTTCTATTCGCAGGCCGATGCCAGCCTCGGCCTCTACGGCGCCTTCGGCTACGATCTCGCCTTCCAGTTCGATGCGATCGACCTGAAGCTGAAGCGCCCCGACGATCAGCGCGACATGGTGCTCTACCTGCCGGACGAAATTCTGGTGGTCGATAACTACTCCGCCAAGGCCTGGGTGGATCGCTACGACTTCGCCAAGGGCGGTATCTCGACCGAGGGCAAGCAGGGCGACATCGCCTCCGAGCCCTTCGTGCGCACCGATGCCATTCCGCCGAAGAGCGACCATCGCCCCGGAGAATATGCCGAGCTGGTCACCAAGGCGAAGGAAAGCTTCCGCCGCGGCGATCTCTTCGAAGTCGTTCCCGGCCAGAAGTTCATGGAGCGCTGCGAGAGCAAGCCGTCCGACATTTCCAAGCGGCTGAAGGCGATCAATCCGTCGCCCTATTCCTTCTTCATCAATCTCGGAAATCAGGAATATCTGGTCGGCGCTTCGCCGGAGATGTTCGTGCGGGTGTCCGGCCGCCGCATCGAGACCTGCCCGATCTCGGGCACTATCAAGCGCGGCGACGATCCGATCGCCGACAGCGAACAGATCCTCAAGCTCTTGAATTCCAAGAAGGACGAGTCCGAGCTGACGATGTGCTCCGACGTCGACCGCAACGACAAGAGCCGCGTCTGCGAGCCGGGTTCGGTCAAGGTCATCGGCCGCCGTCAGATCGAGATGTATTCGCGCCTGATCCACACGGTCGACCATATCGAGGGCCGCCTGCGCGATGACATGGATGCCTTCGACGGCTTCCTCAGCCACGCATGGGCGGTCACGGTGACAGGTGCGCCAAAACTCTGGGCGATGCGCTTCATCGAGAGCCACGAGAAGAGCCCGCGCGCCTGGTATGGCGGGGCCATCGGCATGGTCGGCTTCAACGGCGACATGAACACGGGTCTGACGCTGCGCACCGTGCGCATCAAGGACGGGATCGCCGAGGTACGGGCAGGGGCAACGCTGCTCAACGATTCGATCCCCGAGGAAGAAGAAGCCGAAACCGAACTGAAGGCCTCCGCCATGCTTTCCGCCATCCGCGATGCCAAGGCCGGCAATTCCGGCAAGGTGAGCCGCGACGTCGCTGCCGTCGGCAAGGGCGTCAACATCCTGCTCATCGACCACGAGGACAGCTTCGTGCACACGCTGGCGAATTACTTCCGCCAGACGGGCGCCACGGTCTCGACCGTGCGCACGCCGGTGCCCGAGGAAATCTTCGACCGGCTGAACCCCGATCTCGTCGTCCTCTCGCCGGGACCCGGCAATCCGAAGGATTTCGACTGCAAGGCGACGATCAAGAAGGCGCGCGCCCGCAACCTGCCGATCTTCGGCGTCTGCCTCGGCCTGCAGGCGCTTGCCGAAGCTTACGGCGGCGAGTTGCGGCACCTGGCGCTGCCGATGCACGGCAAGCCGTCGCGAATCCGCGTGCTGGAGCCCGGTATCGTCTTCTCCGGTCTCTCCAAGGAAGTCACCGTCGGCCGCTACCACTCGATCTTCGCCGATCCCTCGACCCTGCCGCGCGATTTCATGATCACGGCGGAAAGCGAGGATGGTACCATCATGGGCATCGAGCATACCAAGGAACCGATCGCCGCGGTGCAGTTCCACCCGGAATCGATCATGACGCTCGGCGGCGATGCCGGCATGCGAATGATCGAGAATGTCGTGGCGCATCTGGCGCGGAAGGCGAAGATCAAGGCGGCTTGATTTTTGGGGCGTTGTGCCTCGCAAGCCCCCCTCTGGCCTGCCGGCCATCTCCCCCACGGGTGGGGAGATTGGCTGGGGGCGGCCCGCTCGCTCCACTCTCGGCGATTATTGTTTGGCGGAAGCTTTGCAACGAGTCGATCTCCCCCCTTGTGGGGGAGATGCCCGGCAGGGCAGAGGGGGGGCACACCCTCGACGCCAACCGCCGCACTCCGCCATTGACATCTCCCCGCAAATCGGAACATTTCGCGAACAGCAAATAAGGAATGTCGCCGTGGCCAATGCTGAGAAGTTTATCGTGCTCCCGTACCGCAAGAACCGCGGAAACCTGGTGCCCGGCGAGATGCGGCAGGCGTCGAATGCGGTAAGTGCTGAGAAGATCGCCAGTTCGATGGCGGCGCGTTTCGTTGGCGTCGCTGCCTATGCCGTCATCGTCGACGAGGAATCCGGCGACATGTCGTCGCCGCGATTGTTGGCGCGCCATGGCGAGATCGCCGATCTCAATCCCGCCTAACCGATGGAAACCTCGCTTTATCTTCCGGTCAAAGCCTTCCTCGAAGCGGCGGGCTATACCGTCAAGGGCGAGATCGGCGGCTGCGATCTCGTCGGTCTGAGCGAGGGCGATCCGACGGTGGTCGTCGTCTGCGAATTGAAGCTGAGCTTCAATCTGGAGCTCGTGCTGCAGGCGGTGGATCGGGCGGCGATGAGCGACGAGGTCTGGATTGCTGCACGGGTTTCCGCCAAGGGGCGGGGGCGCGAGGCGGACAAGCGTTACCGCGATCTCTGCCGCAGGCTGGGCATCGGCATGCTCGGCGTTTCGGATATGGGCGAAGTCAGTGTCATCGTCTCCTCGATATCGCCGATGCCGCGGACCAATCCGAAGCGGCGGTCGCGGTTGGTGCGGGAGCATCAGCGCCGCCGTGGTGATCCTGTCCTCGGCGGCAGCACGCGCGTGCCGCAGATGACCGCCTATCGCCAGCAGGCGCTGATCTGCGCCGCAGCCCTCCAGCAGGGACTGGCGCGGCCGCGGGACATGAAGGCGCAGGCGCCGGATGCCGGGAAGATCCTGCTCGGCAATGTCTATGGCTGGTTCGAGCGGCTGGACAAGGGGATCTATGCGCTGACGCCGTCGGGTGCCGAGGCATTGCTGCGCTGGCCGCAGACTGTGGTCTTTGGTGCCGATAGCGGTGAGGCCGCCGGTGGCGCTAGCGGCGTTTGATGATCCGGAGGTTCAGCTCCCAGCGCTGTTCGAAGCCGAGCGCCTTGTAGAGGGCGATCGCGCCGCTGTTGATGGCGTTGACGTGGAGGTAGGTCGTCGCGCCGCTCGCGGCGATCTGGCCGGCGACATGGCGGAACATCAGCTTGCCCAGGCCCTTGCCCTGGACATCCGGATGGGTGCAGAGGCCGCTGAGCTCGGTAAAGCCGGGCTGGCGCATCCGCTGGCCGCCCATGGCGATCAGCCGGCCGTCCTCCTTGATGCCCCAGAAGGTGCCGAGCTTCTGCGCGCCGAGCGTGAAGGGTCCGGGCTTGGTCAGCTGGGCAAGCGCCAGCATTTCCGCCGCATCGGCCTCGGTCAGCCTGACGATGCGGGGATCGGAGATCTGCTCATGCGGCGTGCTGCCGATCATCTGCACGAGAACCGCTTCGCCGACGGTGTCGAAGCCATCGGGGATGACGATCGTCTCGGGCTCGACCAGCGCCATGACCTCGCCGGGGCCGGCGAGCTTCGCCAGGGCTTCCAGGCTCTCGCTGCTGTTATCGCCGGCGGCGGCGAAGGGCACTATCGATGGCGGGTAGCGCCGTGCCAGGGTGCCGCCTTCGGCAAGTCCGGCATGTTCCGTCTGCAGCGCGTTCCAGATCGGGCGGTCGAGGATATGGGGCATCAGTTCGTCTCCGTGGCCGGAGCGCGGCGGATGAGGGGGGCCGCGGCGAGGCCGTCTTCAATGGCAGAGAGTTGATCGAGGATCGGGCCGTCGAGACTGCCGCAGAGATCGGTGACGGCGGCGGCAATGCGCGGCCAGATTTCGGCACGCGACAGATCGATGAGCTGCTGGCCGCGTGGCGTCAGCGAGACGAGCTTGCGGCGCTGGTCGCTGGCCGAGGGCTCGATGGCGACGAGATCGAGCTCCACGAGCTGGCCGACGGTGCGCGTGGCGCCCGGCTGGGTGATGCCGACCGACTGGGCGAGCTCGCCGATCGTCAGCGGCCCGCCGCGATCGATCGCGGCGAGGAAGGGATATTGCCCGGCCTGGATGCCGAGACCTGCCTCGTCGATGAACTGCTGGGTATCGGCCTGCAGCCGCTCGCCGATGCGGCGCAGCCTGCTGCCGAGCGTCAGGAATCCCGAGGTCCGCACGATGTCTTCGATCACTGTCAGCTCCATTGCATGCGGAGTTATATAACGTGTTATGTAAATTCCGTCAAATGGCATTTGCAGCTTTGACCTTTGACAAATCCGCCGGGTTGAACCATATGGACCGCATTGGCCGCCTGCGCGATTTTCGCGCGGGCGGTTTTGCGTTTGAATGGGCCATGTGCTGCAATTCATTCGCATCCGCAGAGGGACAAGCGATGAACGAACAAGGCAACCTGACCGTCCGCCGGTTGGCATTCTGGGGCATCCCGATGTCGCTCGGCGTCATGGGATTGAAGCTGGTCGCCTGGTGGGTGACGGGCTCCGTGGCGCTGCTTTCCGACGGACTGGAATCGTCCGTCAACGTCGTGGCCGCTTTCATCGCCTTCTTCGTCATCCGTTACGCGCAGAAGCCCGCCGATCACGACCACCCTTTCGGCCACCATAAGGCGGAATATCTCTCGGCGGTGACGGAGGGCGTGCTGATCGTCGTCGCCGCGCTGCTGATCGTCAAGGAAGCGGTCGGCTTTCTCGCCGAACCGAAGATGCTGGAAGCGCCGGCGCTGGGTCTGGCGATCAACTTTGCGGCCGGCGTCATCAATTTCGTCTGGGCGCGGCTGTTGATCCGCGTTGGCAAGCAGTACCGCTCGGCGGCGCTGACGGCCGACGGGCAGCACATCATGTCCGATGTCGTCACCTCGGTCGGCGTTCTCGTCGGCCTGCTTCTGGCGCTGGCGACCGGCTATCCGATCTTCGACCCGGTACTCGCCATCCTGGTCGCCGTCAACATTCTCTATCAGGGCTACAAGGTCATCTCGCATTCGATCGGCGGCCTGATGGATCAGGCAGCGGAGCCGGAAGAGGAAGAAGCGATCAAGCAAGCGATTGCCACGCATGCGCAGGGCTCTCTCGGCGTCCACGACCTGAAGACGCGCCGGGCGGGATCGGTGACCTTCGTGGACTTTCACATGGTCGTTCCGGCTGCTATGTCGGTGCGCGAAGCCCACGATATCTGCGACCGCCTTGAAGATGCCATCCGCGCGGTGCATCCGGGCGCCAGCATTGCCATTCACGTCGAGCCGGAGGGCGAAAAGGCCCATGGGCTGCGCGTCAAAGTCATAAAGGAAGCATGATGCCTGAAACCGATGTATCCAGCCTGTCGATGCTGGGTCACCAGACGGAGACACCGACGTCTCCCGAGCAAGCCGTTCTCGAAAAGGTGCCGTCGAGCCAGGCGGGAACGGATTTCGTCGTGCGCTTCACCGCGCCGGAATTCACCTCGCTCTGCCCGATGACCGGCCAACCGGATTTCGCCCATATCGTCATCGATTACATCCCGAACGAATGGCTGGTGGAATCGAAGTCGCTGAAGCTCTTCCTGCATTCCTTCCGCAATCACGGTGCCTTCCACGAGGATTGCTCGATCTATATCGCCAAGCGGATCGTCGAATTGCTCGACCCGAAGTGGCTGCGCATCGGCGCCTACTGGTATCCGCGCGGCGGCATTCCGATCGACGTCTTCTGGCAGACCGGCAAGCCGCCGGAAAATGTCTGGCTGCCGGATCAGGGCGTCGCGACCTATCGCGGCCGCGGCTGATGAGAGGTTGAAGGCGAGGGCGTCACCGCCCTCGCTTTCGTTAGGGCTCAGACGTCGAAGCTGCCGTCGCCGGACTGGTCATCGCCGCCGTCGTCATAGTCATTGTCGTCGTCGTTGCTGTAATCGGCCTGCTGAATGCCGCCGTTATCGTCACTGTCGTCATTGCGGTCGGCTGCTGCCGTATCGTTCTGCGGATTCTGGTCGCCATAGTAGTTGTTGATGACGGTCTCTTCGGTCGGGGCCGGCGTATTGCCGAAGGGGCTGGCGCCGAAGGGCGAACCCCAGCCGAGCGACGACATGTGATTTCCGAAAATGCCGCTCAGCGAATTGGCAAGCAGCACGCCGCCTGCGACACCTGCCGCCGTGCCGAGCGCGCCGCGCAGGAAGCTGCCGCCTGCGGATGGACCCGACGGCTGCGGGTTCCAGGGACCCGACGGCTGCTGCTGCTGCGGGCGCATCGGGCGGACGGTGTCGTCATAGTCGCGATCCTGGTAGCCCTGGCGCGGGGCGTTGCCCCAGGGGCCGGAGGGCTGGGCGGCCTGCTGTGTCTGGCCGCTGCCGAAAATGGAGCTCAGGAAGCCGCCGCCCTGTTCGGCCTGGCGGTGCTCGCTTGCGCCTGCTTCGAGCTGGCGGACGCGCTCTTCGAGTTCCTGGATATGCTTCGAGGCGGCCTCCAGGCCCTTTTCCTGCACGATGACGGCCTGGGCGAGGTAGTAGGTCGTGTAGGGCTGCTCGCGCACGCCCTGTTCGATCAGTGCTTCGGCGTCGCGGTCGCGGGGGGTGGCGGATGCGGTGCGTACCCGGTCGAAAAGAGTGGTCAGCAGTTGGCGTTCTTCCGGTGACATGACTGTCTCCCTTGCTCCTGTGGCATTCGTGCCTGCGTGAGGATGAGGTAGGAACCGATTCAGGCTTTTCAAAGCCTTGGCAACTTACATTTCGGTAAGCTCAGTCGCGCACCCAGATGCGCAGCGGGCCGAGCGCGGCAAAGCCCTGCGCCAGGGCATTTTCCAAGTCGTCGCCACTCTCGTAACCGACGATCGGCTCGCCCGGGAACAGCCGCCGCGCTTCGCGCACCAGCCCCGCGCGGATCGGCCCGTGCTTTCTCCTGGCGGCAAAGACATTCGAATGGCCGATCACCTCGGCCTGGTGATTGAGGATCGCGCCGCCTACCAGCTCTTTGCCGGAATGGGCGGCGAGGAAGGCGATATCAGGGGCGTGGAGCAGAGGCTCGCCGAATACCGGTGCCTTTTGCGGCTCACCGCCTGCCCAGGCCTTTTCCCAGGCGGCGAGTTCCGCGGCGGTTTCGATCCGCGTCCATGTGAGGCCGCCGTCGTCCTCGCCGAGATCGTCATCGGCGTCGAGACCGATCCATTCGGCCTCGAACAGCACGTTGAAACCCTGTGACGCCAGATCGAGGGTGCAGTAGCTGTCCTTGATGCCCCAGCCGTGCGGCCGTGAGCGGGTGAGCACGGCGATCGCCTCTTCCTGTTCGGCGGCGCTCTCCGCGCCCGTCAGCGTGATGGCATCGGGATAGAAGGGCGGGGTGCCCTGGCGGTGGAGCCAGAGCGTGCGGGTGAACTCGCCGCGCTGGCCCTTTGCGGCGCAGACGGCGTCGCACCAGAGGGCGTTGTTTTTGACGGCCCGATGAAGCAAAAGCGATGTCATCTTTTCCTCCCGCCTGGGGATAGCAGCATAATGCTGGCAGATCCCGCGTTTGTCATAAGAATATCTTCACCCGTTCCGTGGCTTGTCTTTTTCCCGCATTGTTTTACGCATTGAGTCACACTATGTCCGGGAAACCCGAATGAAGCCGAGAGAGGTTCGAATGAACGACGAAGAACAAGAGGACAAGACCAAGGAACTGTCTTTGGGGAAGGACGCAGAGGCTAACCTCTTCAAATCGCGTTCAATCTTCATCTACGGCCCGATCACCATGGAGCTCGGCCAGAAGGTTTGCTCGCAGCTCGTGGCGCTTGCCGCAGCCAGCGACGAAGACATCCGCATCTACGTGAGCTCGCCTGGCGGCCACGTCGAGTCGGGCGATTCGATCCACGACATGATCAAGTTCATCAAGCCGAAGGTCTGGATGATCGGTACGGGCTGGGTCGCTTCGGCCGGCGCGCTGATCTATGTCGCGGCGCCGAAGGAACAGCGCCTTTGCCTGCCGAACACCCGCTTCCTGCTGCACCAGCCCTCCGGCGGTACGCGCGGCATGGCCTCCGACATCGAGATCCAGGCACGTGAAATCATCAAGATGAACGAGCGCCTGAACAAGATCTTCTCCGTCGCCACCGGCCAGCCGGTCGACAAGATCGCCAAGGACACGGATCGCGACTACTGGCTCTCGGCCGAAGAGGCCAAGGATTACGGCCTGGTATCGCGCATCATCACCTCGCAGAGCGAGATTTGAGTTTCGACGGGGCGCTCGCGCCCCGTTTTCCTTTCCGCCGGGCGGTCAGTTCGCCGGCTTCCAGCGCTCTTCGATGATTTCCTGCGCCAGCTCGAAGATGCCTTCCTCGTCATCCCCTGCATTGTCGCCGAGCAGCGCGATCGCTGCGTCGTAGACGGCGTTTTCCTCGTCGTCCGAGATCAGTTTCTTTTCGTTCAGTGTTTTGATGAGCGATGCAAGAATGGCGGCCGAGGAAAGGCCGACAGCTGCTCTGCTGATATCATCGGGATCGTCCGACATTCATTCACCTGGATTTTGCGTTCTCCACCGCAACTAAACTAGGCTTTTTTGCTCGCATAGCAAGTATTTGCCATCTCCGGGTTCGCCTCCGTCCCGTCACGCTGCCGGTTGGTGGGCGCGGTGACCTTGCATGACCGCATTCGGTCATGCTCCATGCGGTATTCGTTTCACGCCCCCGAGTCCCGCGATGCTCAAAGATTTTTCCGTTCAAAGCCTGTTCATGGGCGTTCTCGCGGCTTTCGCGGGTTTTGCCAGTTCGTTTGCCGTCGTGCTGCACGGATTGCAGGCGGTGGGCGCCACGGAGGCGCAGGCGGCGTCGGGATTGATGGCGCTGTCGCTCGGGCTCGGGATCTGCGCCATCGTGCTGAGCTTCACGACGCGGCTGCCGGTCAGCATGGCCTGGTCGACGCCGGGAGCGGCGCTGCTGGCCAGCACCGGGATCGTCGAGGGCGGGTTCAATGCCGCCGTCGGCGCCTTTATCGTCTGCGCGCTGCTGATTGTCATTGCCGGTCTCTTCAAGCCGCTCGGACGGGCCGTCGCAGCCATTCCGGCGCCGCTTGCCAATGCGATGCTTTCGGGCGTGCTGATCGGGCTCTGCTTTGCGCCCGTGAAGGCCGTCGGCTTCAATCCGTGGCTCGGCCTGCCGATCGTGCTGACCTGGATGGTGGTCGGGGCCTTCAAGCGGCTGCTCGCGGTGCCGGCGGCTCTTGTGGCCTTCGGGCTGGTGGTGGCGTTCGGTGTCGATATCCCGGATGGAGCGGGGGCGGCCGTCGGCCGGGCGCTGCTGCCGACCGTCGAGTTCGTCACGCCCGTCTTCAACCTGCCGGCTTTCATTTCGATCGCGCTGCCGCTCTTCATCGTCACCATGGCCTCGCAGAACATTCCCGGTATCGCGGTCATGAAGGTCAACGGCTACGAGCCGAAGCCGGGGCCGCTGTTTGCAGTATCAGGCGTCTTCTCACTGTTCGCGGCGCCCTTCGGTGGGCATGCGGTCAATCTGGCGGCGATCACGGCGGCGATGTGCGCCGGGCCGGATGCGCATCCCGATCCGGCGCGGCGCTACTGGGCGGTGCTGGTGTGCGGCATCTGCTACCTAGTCCTCGGGCCGCTCGCGGGCGCGGTGACGACCGCAGTGGCTCTGGCGCCGCCGATCCTGATCCAGGCGGTTGCGGGTCTGGCGCTGGTCGGCGCCTTCTCGAGCTCGGCCATGTCCGCCTTCCAGGCGCCGGAGACGCGCGAGGCGGCGGCAGTCACTTTCCTGGTCACGGCGTCGGGCGTCTCCTTCGGCGGCATTTCCGGTGCCTTCTGGGGGCTGCTTGCCGGCGGACTGATGATGGCGTTGCAGCATCTGGTGAAGGCATCGAAACGATAGAAGCCGGAAAGGACGGAAGAGGGGGTTGCCAGTTTTTGGTCCCGCGGATATAAGCCCGAGCATGAAGACGACAGGCGCAATGATTTCTGGCACGATTGCACGCGGGCGTATCGCCCTGCGCGACAATACGCGCGCGCTCACCTCGCTTCTTCTCCTCGGCCTTACGCGCGGTTGCCGGGTCCGTTGAGGAGCGCCCGGCGGCCGAAAAGCCCCGCAGGCCAACGCTCCTCGCGACTAATCCCAAAGAACCAAGATTGACCGAAATGAGGTCCGCGGTTGCTGTCGCCAATCCATTCGTGATGGTTTAAGACGCAGATTGTCGGGCTGAGGAGACAAGACGATGGACTCTAAGAACCAAACTCCCGCAAAAGGCATGCAGGCGGCCGGCGTGAAGTATCGCCCCTATCCGCAGGTGAATATTCCCGATCGCACCTGGCCGACGAAGACGCTCACCAAGGCGCCGATCTGGTGCTCCGTCGACTTGCGCGACGGCAACCAGGCGCTCGTCGACCCGATGGGCCACGACCGCAAGGCCCGCATGTTCCAGCTGCTGCTCGACATGGGCTTCAAGGAAATCGAGATCGGCTTCCCCTCGGCCTCGCAGACCGATTTCGACTTCGCCCGCTGGTGCGTCGAGGAGGGCAATGTGCCTGACGACGTCTCGCTGCAGGTTCTGGTCCAGTGCCGTCCCGAACTGATCACGCGCACCTTCGAGGCGCTGCAGGGCGCCAACAAGCCGATCGTGCATTTCTACAATTCCACCAGCGAATTGCAGCGCCGCGTGGTGTTTGCCAAGGATGTCCACGGCATCAAGCAGATCGCCGTCGATGCCGCCAAGATGATCTCCGACATGGCAGCCAAGGCCGGCGGCGGCTACCGGTTCGAATATTCGCCGGAAAGCTTCACCGGAACCGAGCTCGACGTGGCGCTGGAAATCTGCAACGCCGTCATCGGCGAGATGAAGCCGACGCCCGATAACAAGCTGATCATCAACCTGCCGTCGACCGTCGAGATGGCGACGCCGAACGTCTATGCCGACCAGATCGAATGGATGTGCCGCAACCTCGACAATCGCGAGAACCTGATCATCTCGCTGCATCCGCACAATGACCGCGGCACCGGTATCGCCGCTGCCGAACTGGCCTTGCTGGCGGGCGCCGACCGTGTCGAAGGCACGCTGTTCGGCAATGGCGAGCGCACCGGCAATGTCGACGTGGTTACCATGGCGCTGAACATGTTCACGCAAGGGGTCGATCCCGAGCTCGATTGCTCGGATATCGTGCGCATGAAGGACGTCTTCGAATATTCGAACCAGATGCCGATCGGCGAGCGCCACCCTTATGTCGGCGAACTGGTCTACACGGCCTTCTCCGGCTCGCACCAGGATGCGATCAACAAGGGCATGAAGGCGATCAAGGTCGCCAATCACCCGGTCTGGGAAGTGCCCTATCTGCCGATCGACCCGCAGGACGTCGGCCGCTCCTACGAGGCGATCATCCGCATCAACTCGCAGTCCGGCAAGGGCGGCATCGCCTATATCCTGCAGCAGGACTACGGGCTCAACCTGCCGCGCAACCTGCAGGTCGAATATCGCGAGGAGATCCAGCGGATCACCGACGAGGAAGGCAAGGAATTGCCGTCGAAGCGGATCTACGAGCATTTCATCGACCGCTACGTGACGCAGCCAAAGGGTCGTATCAAGTTCGTCGATCACCAGACCTTCGCCGATCCCGAGCACAAGGGCGTGCGCGTCGTGGCAGCCGAGATCACCGACAAGGGCGTCACAAAGAAGATCGAGGGACGTGGCAACGGCCCGATCGACGGCTTCATCAATGCGCTCTCGGACTATCTCGGTATCGAGATGTCGGTGCAGGATTATTCCGAGCACTCCCTGCAGCACGGCTCGAACGCCTCGGCGATCTCCTATGTCGAGACCGCCTATCCCGGCGGAAAGCTGTTCGGCGCCGGCATCAGCACCAATATCGTCGGCGCCTCGCTCGAAGCGATCGTCTCGGCGGCGAACCGCGTGCTCGACGTGAAGGCCGGAAAGCAATAAGCAAAGAAAAGGGCGCAGCGGAGAAATCCGCCGCGCCCTTGATCTTGCCCGATGGTCAGGCGTTTCGTTGAAACGCGCTGGAGCTCAGATCGTCGAGGCAACTTCCATGGCGATCTGGCTGAGCGAGGCTTCGGCCGATGGGCCGACCAGAACATAGGCCGTGCCTGCATTGTGCCAGGTCACCAGGCCGATCTCGTCCTTGATCGTTTCCTTGAAATCCTCGGTTTCCGGCTGCTGTGCGTCCTTGCGGAAGTAGATGGCGATCAGGTCGCCATCGGGGCTGGAATAGACGAGCTGCGCCGTCGGCTTTCCATCGCCGAGCACGACGCGGGCGCCCTGGAAGGTCCAGCCCTCATTGGTGAGATCGGGCACGCGGAAGGCGACGCCGACGGTCGACGTCAGCCAGCTGGAAATCTCCTCGGCCTGCGAGGCCGGCACTTCGACGAGGTGGCGCGGCTGGCGGATGATCATCCGCTGATAGCCGGTGATATCGGCGAGCCAATCCCTGATGCGGCCGTTGTCGTCGGCAATGTGCTGGTCATCGCCTGGCGTCGGATCGCCGGGGCCGATGCCCACAAGATAGCCGATGCCGCAACCGGCAATGAAGAGGATGATGGCAGCCGCCAGGGACTTGCGGCCGGACGGTGCGAGTTTGAAGCCGGCACGGCCGGCGCGCGGGGCGACCGGAGCCTTCGGCGGCTGTACGCTCTTGATCGATCGCACCAGAGCCAGGGGAACGGGCTCCTTCAGCACATCCTCAAGACGGCGGCGGCCGAAATCGGCGCCGTGGCGCAGCTTGTCATAAAGCCTGCGGGCGCCTTCATCGCTGGCGATGCGCTCTTCCAGCTCATGCTTCTCCTCCGGCGTCGTTTCTCCGTCGAGGAGGGCGGTCAGCTGGGCATCGAGCGGCAGTTTCTTGAGATCCGGCAAGGGTCAGTACCTATGGTGAAAATCGTCGGCGAGGCTGGCGAAATACAGCCTGGCGGCGGCAAGCTGCGCCGAAACGCCGGTTGCCGGAATGCCCATGATATCGGCGGTCTGCTCGTAGCTGTGGCCTTCGACCACTGTCAGCAGGAAGATGCTCGCCAGTCCCTCCGGCATCTCGGCCAGCATGCGGTGGATGAGATCGGTATCGGTCACCGTGGCGCGCTCGCGGGCGGCTTCGCGGATATCGGTGACATTGCCCTTGGGGGCCGATGCGCGGGCGCGCCGCTTGCGGCCGTCCTCGTTCCAGAGCTGGCGGGCGAGCGTATAGACCCAGCTTTCCAGGCGGCCTTCGCCGTTCCACTGATGGCTCCGGGCGACGGCGCGCTGGCAGACGGTCTGGACCAGTTCGTCGGCGCTCGCCGTATCGCCCGTCAGCGCAATCGCAAAGCGGCGCAACCGAGGCAGCAGGCCTACAAGGTCGCGTCTGATGTCGATGGTCGTTACGGGCTGACGCATAATCTCATTTCATGAACATGTCCGGCGCGAAGCATCCGGTGCGGGTCGTATTTATATCGCGTATGTGACCTTTATGAAACAAGTTTGACGCGCTCCGCAACAGGAAGAGCGGCTAAGCGGCAGTTTCCCAAAGGTTTTCTGCCGCTCATCACGTTCTGTTGTTTTCAATAGGTCCGGTAACCGTTGAGGCTTTGCAGCAGAGCGCGGTAAGCCCAGGTGTTTTCGCCGCCGCGATCGCGGATCTCGACGAGCTCAACCTTGGCGCCCTGCACGTCTCCTTGTTCCACCAAAGCCTGGCCCATGTATGACCGGGCGAGAATATAGTTCTCGTCGGCCTGCAGCGCCTTGCGGTAGTAGGACATGCCGAGCTCGAAGCGGCCGGCCTTGCGGTTGGAATAGCCGAGATAGTTGAGGATGCGCGGATCGTTCTGGTTCTTCGCCAGATTCAGAACACTGATGGCATTCTCATACTGGCCGGCATAGGCGAATTCGCGGGCGAACTGGTAGAGCTCGTCGTCGTTGAAGCTCTGCTTCTTGGCGTCGACGCATTCCTTCTTCTGCTTGTCCCAGACCTTGCCGTCGGCGCATTTGGTTGTCGTCTCGGTCTTCGGCGGCGGCTTGGTTTCGTCGCTCTCGTCGCCGACCGCGAAGGCCGGTGCGGCAAGCCCCGCGGCCAGGCCGAAAGCGAGGGTGAGGCGGCAGATACGGTTGGCGGCGATACGCATGGCGGGCTCCCTGATCGGCGTCGATGCGGCGATTGTACGCCTCGATTTTGAAATACCAAGGGCAGATTGCCGGATCGGCAAAATCCTCAGAAAGCGATTCAAGGCGCGGCGAAACTGATTCCGCTCCTGCCGCTAAAGCTTGAAAATATCGACGCTTTCGGGCGACACGCCGTCGCCGCGATCGTTGAGGCTGAAGCGCTCTCCCTTCAGTTCCCAGGCGCCGGGCGAACCGTCGATCGAGAAGAAATTATAGGCAGCGCGGGGCTTCATGCCGCCGGGTCCCTGCGAGGCCGAGGCGATGCCGACGACGGGCACAGGGCCGGTCTGTCCCTTCAGCCAGTAGAGCGTGTTCAGATGCGTGTGGCCATGCACCACGAGTTCGGCGCCGCCTGAGGTGACGACGGCGGCAAAGCGGCGGATGCCGATCATCCGCTTGTGGAAGGAGGTGGCGCCGCGGATCGGCGGATGGTGGATCATCACCACGCGGAAGAGACCGGCTTCACCGGCGGCGCGCAGCATGTTGACCGCCTCGCGGGCCTGGCGCTGGCCGAAGAAGCCGCTGGCGGCGAAGGGCGGGGTGGCGACAGCCGTCGAGCAGCCGACGATCGCGACTTTGCCGCGGATGCGCAGATACGGGAAGATGTGGCGGTCTTCCTCCCATTGCGCCGGTGCGAGATCGCCGCGCACGTAATCGTACCAGGCGCGCATCGACTTCTCGTAGGCGCCGGGCACATAGGCGTCGTGGTTGCCCGGCACGATCGAGGTTTCCTCGGGATCGCCGAGTTCGCGCAGCCAGGCGGCGGCCGAGCGGATTTCGAGGCCGCTTGCCAGATTGACGAGGTCGCCCGTCACGGCAAGGTGATCGGCCTCGCGGGCGCGGATGTCATCCAGAAGCAGGTCGAGCGTTCCGCCGAAAAGATGCTTGCGCCGGTTGCGGTGCCAGTTCACAAAGCCGGTGATGCGCTTCGAGAAGAGCTCGCGGAATGAAAGACGGGGAAGTGGGCCGAGGTGAATATCGGAGATATGCGCGAGCTTGAACATGCTACGACACATAGACCAGGATATTTACAATTCAAACACATCCGCTTGAACGAAATAGTGAAAACGGAACGATGGCGAGCAACGAGATCAAGTCCTGGCAATCCAAAATTCTGATGCGCGTGGTCCATGTCTATTTCGCCGCGACGCGGGGAATGACGATGGGCGTGCGTGCCGCCTGCTTCGATCGCTCGGGCCGCGTCTTCCTCGTGCGCCACAGCTATGTGCCTGGCTGGCACATGCCGGGCGGCGGCATCGAGCGTCGCGAGACGTCGCATGATGCGCTGGTCAAGGAACTCAGGGAGGAGGGGAACCTGACGATCGTCGGCGAGCCGCAGCTCTTTCAGGTCTATCTCAATACGTCGGCCAGCCGCCGCGACCACGTGGTCTTCTACCGCGCCGACGTGGAGCAGACGGCGCCGCGCAAGCCGGATGCGGAAATCGTCGAGTGCGGCTTCTTCGCGCTCGATGCGCTGCCCGAGGGCACGACCGAGGCGACCAGGCGCCGCCTCAGGGAGTTGAGCGGCGAGGAAGCCGCCGCTCATTACTGGTAAGCTTCAGGCCGCAGCCGCCAGCTTGGCGCGGCCATGCGGCCGGTCGAGATCGAGATCGGGACCAACGGGCACGATGCCGGTCGGGTTGATCGTCTTGTGGCTGCGGTAATAATGCTCCTTGATATGGCGCATGTTCACCGTCTCCTTGACGCCCGGCGTCTGGTAGAGATCGCGCAGGTAACCCGACAGGTTCGGATAGTCGTCGATGCGGCGAAAGTTGCACTTGAAGTGGCCGACATAGACCGGGTCGAAACGCACCAGCGTGGTGAACAGCCGCCAGTCGGCTTCGGTCAGCCGGTCACCCATGAGGTATCGGCCCTTGCCGAGGCGCTCTTCGAGAATATCCAGCGTCTCGAACAGCTTGACGACATTCTGATCATAGGCTTCCTGCGTCGTCGCAAATCCCGCCTTGTAGACGCCGTTGTTGACGGTGTCGTAGACCAGCGCGTTGATCTCGTCGATCCCGGCGGCCAGCTCTGCCGGATAGAGATCGAGCGTCGAGCCGGTCAGGTGGTCGAAGGCGCTGTTGAACATGCGGATGATTTCGGACGATTCGTTGTTGACGATCGTGCCGGTCTGCTTGTCCCAGAGAACGGGGACGGTGACGCGGCCCGAATAGTGCGGATCGGCCTTCACGTAGATTTCCCAGAGCGCCTTGGCGCCGAACAGGTGGTCGCCGGTGGCGCCGTCGCTGATCTGGAATTCCCAGCCGTTCTCGACCATCAGCGGATCGACGACGGAAACGGAGATCAGGTCTTCCAGCTTCTTCAGTTTGCGGAAGATCAGCGTGCGATGCGCCCAGGGACAGGCGAGCGACACGTAGAGATGATAGCGCCCGGCCTCTGCCTTGAAGCCGCCTGTGCCGGAGGGACCAGCTTCGCCGTCCTTCGTCACCCAGTTGCGGAATTGCGAGGCGGCGCGCTTGAAATGCCCCTTGGTTTCCTTCGTATCGTACCAGACGTCATGCCAGACGCCTTCCACCAGCATGCCCATTGTGCGTTTCCTTTGAATGGTCTTGTTGAAGCCAAGATAACGCAGCCCGGCGGTCTTTGCAGTGAGCAAAGATTGAACAGTGCGTCACAGCGATATCTGCCGCTGCGCATTTTGCGTTGGACGGCGGAAATTTTTCCTGCTATCGGCGATTTCACGTTTTTCTGCGGAACCCGATTTGATGCACGCAATCAGAAACCTGCGACGACGCTGAAGCTCCCGAACGCCTGAATGGCGTGTTCGAGAACCCATGCTGTCTGTCTTTCCGGTTTCTGTCTCATCATGCACAAGCACGATCTGGTCTACCTCACTGAGGATGCGTCTCACGACGCCGCAATCGAACTCATCAACGAAGAAGCATTCGGTCCCGGCCGCCACACCCGTGCGGCAGCGCGTATTCGCGAGCAGGGGCCGCATGACCGGTCGCTCTCGTTCATCTGCGCGGATGACGGCGAGACGATCGCCTCGGTGCGGATGACGCCGGTGCAGGCCGGCGGCGTCAAGGCGCATCTGCTTGGGCCGCTCGCGGTGCGGCCGTCACACAAGAGCCGGGGGATCGGGCGCGAGCTGGTGCGGATCGCAGTCGAAGCCGCGAGGAGGAAGGGTTCGGAGGCCGTTATCCTGGTCGGCGACCCGCCCTATTACGGCCCGCTCGGCTTCGAAAAGGTCGCCTATGACGCGCTGACATTCCCCGGCCCGGTCGATCCGGCACGCGTGCTCGTGGTGCCCGTTGCCAGTGATGCGCATGCGCGGCTGAGCGGCTCAATTAGCTGGCGCAAATAGAGCTTATCGTCTATCAAACCCCTGATTTCCTTTGGAACTCGCGACGGAAGTGAAATGGGGGACGGCGAATGAGCGGCATTTCCATGGACGAGGCGCTCGACCGCGCCGGGACGGGAGCGTTCCAGAAGCGGCTGATGGGCATTTTCGGTCTCGTCTGGGCTGCCGATGCCATGCAGGTGCTCGCCGTCGGCTTTACCGCCGCGTCGATCGCCGCGACCTTCCAGCTGACGGTGGCGCAGGCGCTGCAGACGGGTACCGTCTTCTTTCTCGGCATGCTGATCGGCGCTGTTGCGTTCGGCCGCATGGCCGACCGTTTCGGGCGGCGCTACGTGCTGCTGCTGACGGTTGCCTGTGATGCGCTCTTCGGCACGCTGTCTGTCTTCGCGCCGGATTTTACCAGCCTTCTCGTCCTGCGCCTGCTGACGGGTGCGGCCGTCGGCGGCACACTGCCGGTCGACTATGCGATGATGGCGGAATTCCTGCCCTCCAGGAATCGCGGCCGCTGGCTCGTCATGCTCGAAGGCTTCTGGGCGGTGGGGACGCTGATCGTCGCGCTCGCTGCATGGGCGGCGAGCGTTGCCGGTGTCGCCGATGCCTGGCGCTACATCTTTGCCGTCACCGCACTGCCGGCGATCTTCGGCGTGGTGCTGCGTTTCTTCGTGCCGGAGTCGCCGATCTATCTCCTGCGCTCCGGCCGAGCCGCCGATGCCAAGGCGATCGTCAACAGCATGCTGCGCACCCATGGAAAACCTGAGCTTGGTGCGGACGAAGAGATCGTCGCTGCCCCGCATTCCGGTTCCGAGGGGCTGTTTTCGCCTGCGCTTCGCCGCCGCAGCCTGATGATCCTGGCGATCTGGTTCCTCGTCTCCGTCTCCTATTACGGCGTCTTCACCTGGATGCCGGCGCGGCTTGCCGGCGATGGCTTCGGCTTCGTGCGCGGCTACGGTTTCCTGGTCTTCGTGGCGCTGGCGCAGATCCCGGGCTATGCGCTCGCTGCCTATGGCGTCGAGAGCTGGGGCAGGCGGCCGACGCTGATCGCCTTCTGCCTGTTGTCGGCGGCCGGATGCCTGCTCTTCGTGCTGTCGCCCGACGACGTGCTGATCGGCGCTTCACTGCTGATCATGAGCTTTGCGCTGCTCGGCACCTGGGGCGCTCTCTATGCCTATACGCCGGAGCTCTACCCGACCGCCTCGCGGGCGACGGGCATGGGTGCGGCAGGCGCCATGGCGCGGCTTGGTGGACTGGTGGCGCCGTCGGTGATGACCTTCGTCGTGTCCATGGGGCTTGGTGTGGCGATCGGGCTGTTTGCCGGGCTGCTGGTTATTGCCGCCATCGCGGCGCTCGCCATCGATGCCGAGACGCGTCAGGCCTCGCTCGCCTGAAACCGCTTCTTCAGCCAGGTGAAGCTATGGCCGCCGGCGAATTCGCCGAGTGAGCCGATCGTCTCATAACCATAGCGCTTGTAGACGCCGAGGGCATCGGGGCTCATCGTATCGATGAAGGCGCCGATACAGCCGCGGCGCCTGGCTTCGTCTTCCGCCATCTGCAGCAGCGTTCCCGCCAGGCCCTTGCCGCGCACCTCCTCGGGAACGAAGAGCATCTCGATATAGAGCCAGTCGCGGGCCGTATAACCGACAAGGCCGCCATTGATCTCGCCGTCGTCGCCGCGCAGCCGGATCGCCAGCTTTTCGCGGCCACTCTCGCCGAAGCGAGCGATATTGTAGGCGATCAGCGGGTCGGCGATCTTCTTGCGGTCCTTCTTGGAGAGGACCTTGGTGACCTTGAGTTTCTGCAACGGCTCAGCGCCCTTCGCGCCACCACATGGCGCCGAAGGCGAGCAGCAGCACGCCGACGCCGGCGAAACCGGCAAACAGCGGCAGCGTGTTGATGCCCTTCAGCACGGTCTCGTTGGTGAGCTTGATCTGCATGCGCTCGTTGTCGGCGACGCGGATCTGGCCGCGGACGGGGAGGACCGGGGGTACTTCGATCGCCCCATTGGCATCGGAAACGCGGGCATCAAGGCCGCGGGTCTTGTCGGTGATCGGCTTCAGTGCCTCGGTTGTCGAAACCATCGCCTTGAACTCCGGCGCATCGACGGCGCCGACATGGACGAGGGTGGTGAGGTCGCCATTGCGGATCTCGAAGAGACCGATCTCGTCCATCTTCTTCTCGGCCTTGTAAAGGCCGGGCTCCGACTGGGCGAGGGTCAGATTTTCGGTCTTGCCGGAAGGATAGCGGACGGTTGCCTCGCCGGGATCGCCACCGATCGTCTGGCGGGTGATCTCCAGCGTGCGGCCCTGGGCGCGGGCGGTCAGCGCCTCTTCCTCGAGCGCCGGTTCCTTCATCAGCCAGTGGGCGATGCGGCGATAGAGCGAGACATGCGGGCCGCCGCCTTCAAAGCCACGGGCCCAGAGCCAGCCCTGATCGGACAAGAGCATGGCGACACGGCCCTGACCGGCTCGGTTCAGCACCAAGAGCGGGTTGTTGTCGGCGCCGACCATGACCGTCTGTCCCTCGGGCTGCTCGACACCGACGGAGCGGAACCAGCGGCCCCAATGCGGCGGCTCGTCGCCGGAGCCGTCGAGACCACGGGTGACCGGATGCTTGCGGCCCTCGTCCGAGAGGCGCGGATAGAAGGCCTTGTCGATCATCTGGCCGGTGGGCGCGGCCGGCAGAACCGACTGCAGCGGCGTCAGCGCGATCGAATCCTGACCGGCATGCTCAGGGCCGGCGGCGATCAAGAGCGCGCCGCCGTTTTCGACATATTGGGCGATGTAGTCGTAGTAGAGGATCGGCAGCACGCCGCGGTGCTGGTAGCGATCGAAGATGATGAGATCGAAGTCCTTGATCTTGTCGACGAAGAGCTCCCGGGTCGGGAAGGCGATCAGCGAAAGCTCGTTGATCGGCGTGCCGTCCTGCTTTTCCGGCGGGCGCAGAATGGTGAAATGCACCAGATCGACCGAGGCGTCCGATTTCAACAGGTTGCGCCAGGCGCGCTCGCCGGCATGCGGCTCGCCGGAGACGAGGAGGACGCGCAGGTTCTCGCGGATGCCGTCGATGACGTGGACGGCGCGGTTATTGGCTTCCGTGACCTCGCCGGGCAGGGCCGCGACGGCAAATTCCAGCACATTGCTGCCGCCGCGCGGAACGCGGAAGGAGAAGGGCGTATCCTGGCCGGGCGTCGCCTGCAGCGTGGCGATCTCGTCGCCGTTCAGCTTGACCGTCACGGTTGCCGTGCCGCCCGGGCTCGGGCCGTCGTCGAAGACGCGCAACACGAGCTGCTGCTCTTCATTGACGATGCCGAAGCGAGGCGCCTTGATGACCTCGATGCGGCGGTCGAACTCGTTCGGCTTGCCGGTGATCAGGCCATGGATCGGCGCGTCGAAGCCGAGCGCCTGATTGACGCCGGGGACATCGTGAACCTCGCCATCGGTCAGCATGATCGCGCCGCCGATACGGGCAGGCGGCACGTCGGCGACGGCGGCCGATAGCGCGTTGAACAGGCGGGTCGAGGGGGCGTCGGAATCCTCGGGCTCCGTTGCCTCGACATAGCGCGGCTCGATATTCGGGAAGCGCGACAGCCGGTCCTTCAGCTGAGCCAGCGCGTCGTCGGTCATCTTGATGCGCTCGGGCGTCTGCTGGCTCTGGCTGCGGTCGACGATCACAGGCACCACAGTCGACAGCGGCTCGCGGTCCTCCTGCATCAACAGCGGATTGGCGAGAGCGGCAAGCAGGGCGATGGCGGCGACCGTGCGGATCCAGGCGCCGCGGACACCGCGCCAGATAGCGAAGACGGCGACGATGGCGACGATCACGGCCAGCGCGGCAAGGATCGGCCAGGGAATGAAGGGTGCGAAATCCAGCGTCATGTCACTGCCCCAGACGTTCGAGGAGGGCAGGGACGTGAACCTGGTCGGTCTTGTAGTTGCCGGTCAGCATATACATCATGATGTTGACGCCGGCGCGGTAGGCATATTCGCGCTGCGCCTCATCCGGCGGCACGGTCGGCAGCATCGGCGTGCCGTTCTCGTCGACCGCCCAGGCGCCGGCAAAGTCGTTGCCGGTGATCAGGATCGGCGAGACGCCGTCTGCGGAGGCTGCGGATTTCGGGTCGCTGGCACGATTGTCCTGACGCGCCTCGATCCAGAGCGGGCTGCCGGCATAGCGGCCGGGAAAGCTCGACAGCAGATAGAAGGACTTCGTCAGGACGTGATCCGAGGGCACGGGCTCCAGCGGCGGAATGTCGAGATTGGCGAGGATCTGCTGCAGCCGCTCGCCATTGGCGCTCTGTGCGCCGCCGGAATTGTCGAGTGCCGAGAACTGGTCGCGCGTATCGAAAAGCACGGTACCGCCGGCGCGCATATAGGCGTCGATGCGGTTGATCGCTGCGGTCGATGGCATCGGCGCCGATGCCGAGACCGGCCAGTAGATGATCGGGTAGAAGGCGAGCTCGTCCTTGGTGATGTCGAGGCCGACGGGCGGGGCCGGTTCCAGCGTCGTGCGGTAGGTCAGGAACTCGGTGAGGCCCTCGAGGCCGCGCTCGGAGATGTTGTCGACATCCTGCTCGCCGGTGACGACATAGGCGAGGTGGGTGTTATCGAGCCGCTGCAGGATCTGATCGTCGCCGGGCTTGGAATCGTCGGCGCGCAGGTCGTGCGGTACGAGGAACAGGCCGGCGGCGATGGCGATCGCGATCAGCGCCGCACTGCGCGCTGCCGGGCGAAGGCGCGAGAAGGCGCCGCTCATGAACATCACGATCAGGCTGTCGGCAAGCAGCAGCAGGAAGGCGATCAGGAAGAGCGCCGGCTTGGCGGACCAGGTCTCGCCGCCGATGAGACCGGCGCGCACGACGGTGATGCCGGCGGTGTCTAGCGGCTTCAGCTCGGCATTATCGGGCAATACATTCAATGCGGTAAAGCCATCTTCTGAACCATAGAGTCCGGGCGGATTGTCGAAATTCGAGACCGGGGCTGCCTTGGCATTCGGGATCAGCGGGCGGGCGGTACCGGTTTCGGTCGTCAGCACACCCTTGGCCGTCAGCAGCCGGAAGGGCGGCAGCGCTTCTGCGGTCGATGCGGCACCGGCTTCGGAGGTGACTCCGCCGGAGCGCGAGAGCTGGACGATACGGCGCAGCATCTCGACGAAATTGCCGGAGATCGGCAGGTTCGACCAGGTCGCTTCGGCGCTTACATGGAAGAGCACGATCCGGCCGGCATTGATCGGCTTGGTGGTGACGAGCGGCGTGCCGTCGGCAAGGCTGGCCCAGGTGCGCTCGGCAAGATCCGGTGTCGGCTCGGCGAGAACCTGGCGCTTGATCGTCACATCCGTCGGTTTCGCCATGCCGGCGAAGGGGCCGAAATTCGGGAAATCGGCGAGCGGCTGCGGTTCGGCCCAGGAAAGCGCGCCGCCGAGCGCGCGTTCGCCCTGGCGCAGGATCACCGGAACCAGCGGATCGTCGGACGGGGCAGCGGCAAGACGCGGACCGGCGAAGCGGATCAGCGTGCCGCCATTGGCGATCCAGCGCTGCATCGGCTCGTAGGTCTCCTGCGGCAGGCGGCCGATATCGGCCATGATGATGACCGAAGGGTTCTGCGACAGGAGATCGGGTATCGAGGTGGCGAGATCGGGCGAGTTCGGCTCGATCAGATCGGCATAGGGCTGCAGGGCGCGCTGGATGTAATAGAGCGGCGACAGAAGCGGCTGGAACTCGTCGCGCGCTTCGCCCGAAAGCAGCACGACGCGGCGGCGCTTGAAGCCGTCGTCGAGCAGATGGACGGAGCCTGCGGTCGCATGAGCATCGATGCTGACGCGAGCGAAATCGTTGCGCATTTCGAAGGGTGCGGCGATCGAGCCGATCGATGTCGACTGTCCCGGCTGGAAGGAGACGGAACCGGCAGCGATGGCGCGGCCCTGCGCGTCCTGCGCCGTCATCGGCAGTTGCGCGGCACTTGACGTGTCGAGACGCGTGGCGGTGACCGTCATCGCATCGGCGGCGTTGCTGGCGCCTGTGATGGCGATCGTCTGTTCGGCGTCGCCCTCGATCAGGCGCAGTTCGGCGGGCTGCAGATTGGCGAGATCGCGGACCGTCGTCTCATTGTCCTTGGCGGCAGCGCCATCGGCGAGGAAGGCGAGCGTGCCGGGCTTGGTGCCGTTCAGCGCAGCACGCAGAGCCTCGAAGGCGCGCTGGCGATCGGGCACAAGCGGCTTCGGTTCTGCCGCCTGCAGCTTGTCGCGGGCGGCAGCGGCACTGCCGGGAACGGCGTCATTGCTCGGATCGGCAGTGAAGGCGATGGCGACGGGGCTGCCTGCGGAATCGGCGTCATCGATCAGCGCTTCGGCGGTCTGGACGCGGCGTTCCCAGTCGGGCGCGGTCGCCCAGCCATTGTCGACGAAGAGCACGAGCGGGCCGCCGGATACCAGCGAATTGGTGCGCGGATTGAAGACCGGATCGGCGATCGCCAGAATGACGGCGGCGGCGAGCAGCATGCGCAGCAGCGTCAGCCACCAGGGGCTCTGCGCCGGGGTCTCCTCGCGCTTCAGCACGCTGGCAAGAATCTTCAGCGGCGGGAAGACTTCGGTCTTCGGGCGCGGCGGGGTCAGCCGCAGCAGCCACCAGATCACGGGGAGGGCGACGAGGGCGCCGAGGATTGCGGGATAGGCGAAAGCAAACGGAAGGGCGTTCACAGCTGCCCTCCATGCGTCGCCTTGGCCGGCATGCCCGAAAGATACATGTGCACCGCTACCAGCGCTTCGGAGGCCAGGTGGTCGGTTCTGTGCGTCACGAAGGTCCAGCCGAGATGGCGCAGCGACTGGCCGAGGCTGTCGCGGCGGCCGAGATAGGCGCGGGTATAGGCCTCGCGGATATTCTCGGCGCGGCCAGAGACGAGCTTCGAGCCGGTTTCGGGATCGCTGAACTCGGTGCGGCCGCTATAGGGGAAGACCTCTTCGGCGGGATCGGCGATCTCGACGACATGGCCACGCAGACCACGGCGGGCAAGCGGCGTCAGGCGCGCCATCACGGCGTCGGCGTCATCGAGGAAATCGCCGATCAGCACCAGATCGCTCCAGCCGCGGATCATCGCCACTTCAGGCAGGCCGCCGGTCAGCTGGGAGTGCATCAGCGCCGTTGCCAGGCGTTCGGCAGCGTTGCGGGCCGAAACGGGTTCCATGACACCGGGGCAGCCGATGCGTTCGCCGGAGCGTGCGAGGATTTCCGCGAGCGCCAGCATGATCACAAGCGCGCGGCTTTCCTTGGAAACGTTGCCGAGCGTCGACTTGTACATCATCGACGGCGACATGTCGGCCCAGAGCCAGATCGTGTGGGCGGCTTCCCATTCGCGTTCGCGGATATAGGTATGGTCGTCGCGGGCGGAGCGGCGCCAGTCGATGCGCGACAGGCTTTCGCCTTCGGTGTAGGGGCGGAACTGCCAGAAATTCTCGCCGATGCCGCGCTTGCGACGGCCATGCCAGCCGGCAATCACGGTATTGGCGATCCGCTTGGCCTCGACCAGGCAATCCGGCACCAGCGAGGCGCGCTGCCTTGCTCGTGCAAGCGCATCGCTGCCGGGTGTCGGATTGACGATCTGTCCGATAGAGGCCACGCGTTGCTTATCCCTGTCTGTTATCCACGGGCCTGCTTGACCAGACCGGCGATGACGTCACGCACCGACATGCCTTCGGCACGGGCGGCGAATGTCAGCGCCATGCGGTGTTCCAGCACCGGTTCAGCCAGAGCATAGACGTCGTCGAGCGACGGCGCGAGGCGGCCTTCGTAGAGGGCGCGGGCGCGGGCGCAGAGCATCATCGCCTGGCCGGCGCGCGGGCCAGGACCCCAGGCAACATGCTTGTCGGTGGAGGCATGGCCCTGGCCGGGACGGGCCGAGCGCACGAGGCCGAGGATGGCGTCGACGACCTTGTCGCTGACCGGCATCTGGCGGATCAGGCTCTGGATCTGCATCAGCCGCTCGGCATTCAGCACCGCCTGCGGCTTGGTTTCGGAGAGGCCGGTGGTTTCGAGCAGGATCTGCCGCTCGGCGGCGAGTTCCGGATAGTTGACGTCGACCTGCATCAGGAAGCGGTCGAGCTGGGCTTCGGGAAGGGGATAGGTGCCTTCCTGCTCCAGCGGGTTCTGGGTGGCGAGAACGTGGAACGGCGTCGGCAGGTCGTAGCGCTGGCCGGCGACGGTGATGTGATATTCCTGCATCGACTGCAGGAGTGCCGACTGCGTGCGCGGCGAGGCGCGGTTGATTTCGTCGGCCATCAGGAGCTGGGCGAAGACCGGTCCCTTGACGAAGCGGAAGGAGCGGCGGCCGCTCTCGTCCTGGTCCATCACTTCGGAACCGAGAATATCTGAAGGCATCAGGTCTGGCGTGAACTGGATGCGGTTGGCGCCGAGGCCGAGAACGTCGCCAAGCGTGGTGACGAGCTTGGTCTTGGCGAGGCCGGGAACGCCGACGAGCAGCGCGTGGCCGCCGGAGAGAACGGCGAGAAGCGTGTTCTCGACCACGCTTTCCTGACCAAAGATCACCTTCGAGACTTCTTCACGGACAAGGGCGATATCGGCAAGCGCCTTTTCGGCGGCGGCGATGATCGCCTTTTCATCGAGGCTGTCTTCGGTCTTCATCATACCCATCAGGCATCTCCAACGGCTAAATCATTCGTCGCGAATCGGCGGACTTACACCTCTGCCTCATACCCGATAGAGTTATGAAGATGTTGCGGGCTGACAAGTTCGTTTCGAATGACTATCTCGTGACTTCCTTCTCGTTAAGAGCAAACCGGGACAGAAGAATGGCAGGCGAAGAGATCAGGGCGAGCGAAGATGCCGCGGGGCTGGCCGCACTGATTTCGCGCGCGGCTGGCGAAACCGGCGGCAAGAGCCGCGGTCTTCCGCCCGTCGACAAGTGGAATCCGCCTTTCTGCGGCGATATCGACATGGAAATCCGCGCCGACGGCACCTGGTTCTACATGGGCACGCCGATCGGCCGCGCGCCGCTGGTGCGGCTGTTCTCGACGGTCTTGCGCAAGGACGAGGACGGCAAGACCTATCTCGTGACTCCTGTGGAAAAAGTCGGCATCCGCGTCGTCGATGCGCCGTTCCTGGCGGTCGAGATGAGTGTGACCGAGCGCGACGGAAATCCGCTGCTGACCTTCCGTACCAATACCGGCGATGTCGTCGAGGCGGGCGAGGAGCATGCGCTGCGCTTCGTGATCCATGGCGACGACAGCGAACTGAAGCCCTATCTGCATGTGCGGGGACGGCTGGAGGCGCTGGTGGCGCGTCCCGTCATGTACGAGCTGGTGGAGCTCGGCGAGGTGATCGAGGTCGAGGGACGGGAGATGTTCTGCCTGCGCTCCGGCGGCCGCACCTTTCCGGTGATGCCGGCAGATGAACTGGATGCGCTTTCCCGATGACCGACCCCATTGCCTCCCGCTATCCGCTCTATTCGGCCGATGAGTTCCGCCGCCGCGCGCTCAACCAGAAGGGCGGGCCGATCGATCTCGCCTGGCGCGATCACGGCGATCATCTGATCAATCAAGATCTGCTGCCCTATGTCGAGAACATCAAGCTGCGGGATGCCGCGGTTCTGGTGCCCGTCATCGACGATGGCGAGGATGCGCGGGTGATCCTGACGAAGCGCACCGAGACGCTGCGCAAGCATTCCGGCCAGATCGCCTTTCCCGGCGGCTCCAAGGATCCGACGGACGAGTCGCTGGAGATGGCGGCGATCCGCGAGGCGGGCGAGGAGATCGGGCTTGCCGACATGTTCATCGAGCCGGTCAGCCGCCTGCCGGATTATCTGGCGGCGACCGGTTTCCGGATCACGCCTATTCTCGCCGTCGTCCGCCCCGGCTTCACGTTGACGCCGAGCCCGGATGAGGTGGAGAGCGTCTTCGAGGTGCCGCTGTCGTTTCTGATGAACCCTGATAATCACGCGCTCGACAGCCGCCCCTGGAATGGGGTGCAGCGCCAGTTTTACCGCATGCCCTATGAGCAGTGGATGATCTGGGGCATTACCGCCGGCATCATCCGCACGATTTACGAAAGAATGTATGCATGACCAGTGTGGCTCACGAAGCCTGGTTTCAGGATCCGCGCCTGTCGCGCGTCTTTGCGCTGCTGAATGCCGATGGCGGCGAGGGCCGGGTCGTCGGCGGCGCGGTGCGCAACAGCCTGATGGGCATTCCGGTCAGCGATATCGACATGGCGACGACGCTGACGCCTGATGCCGTCATCGAGCGGGCGAAGGCGGCCGGCATCAAGGCGGTGCCGACCGGGATCGCGCATGGCACGGTGACGCTGGTGCTTGAGGGCAAGCCCTTCGAGGTGACGACGCTCCGAACCGATGTCGAGACCGACGGGCGCCACGCCAAGGTGGCCTTCAGCACCGACTGGCAGGCCGATGCCGAGCGCCGCGACCTAACGATCAATGCGCTCTATGCCAATGCGGCGGGCGAGGTGATCGATCTCGTCGGCGGTCTCGCCGATATCGAGAAGTGCAACATCCGCTTCATCGGTGCTGCCGCCACGCGGATCGCCGAGGATTACCTGCGCATTCTGCGCTTCTTCCGTTTCTTTGCCTATTACGGCACCGGACGTCCGGATGCCGAGGGGCTAAAGGCGTCTTCGGCGGCGCGCTCCAAGCTTTCGACGCTCTCGGCCGAGCGCATCTGGTCTGAGATGCGCAAGCTTCTGTCTGCCGAGGATCCGGGCAGGGCGCTGCTTTGGATGCGGACGGTCTCGGTATTGAACGAGATCCTGCCCGAGACGGAAAAGTGGGGCATCGACGCGATCCCGGCGCTTGTTGCCACCGAACAGGCGCTGGGCTGGAAGCCCGATCCGCTGCTGAGGCTCGCCTCGATCGTGCCGCCAGATGTGCCGCGGCTTTCGGAGATGGCGGGGCGCCTGAAGCTTGCCAATGCGGAAGCCGCCTGGCTGAAGACCTGGGCGCTGACCGTTCCGGTTAATGACGAGATTTCGGCGGCGGCTTTCGACCGCGTGCTTTATCGCAGCACGCCCGAAGGCGTGATCGCGCGGCTGAAGCTGGCACTGGCGGTGGCGCGCGGCAAGGCGGAAGGCGACATGAAGGAGATGGGCCGTTCTGCACGTCTCTCGAAGCTCCTGGAACAGGCGCAAGCCTGGACGAAGCCGAAGTTTCCGCTCAGCGGCGGCGATGTGATGGCGGCGGGCGTCACTGCGGGGCCGCGCGTCGGCGAAGTGCTGCAGACGCTGGAAAACCAGTGGGTGGACGAGAATTTCGCTGCCGACCGGGCGGCGCTGCTCGCCCGGCTGGATGGCATCGTCACATGATCAGGCGGCGTTCGCTTCGTTGCGGATGCGGGCCTTGATGTTGTCGACCATGTTTTCGCGGATGGTGGTTTCGCCGTGAGCGGTCTTCATGTGCTCGACCGCGCGGCGGACGACTTCGGCGTCGTCATTGGCGCGGGTGTGCCAGTCACAGCCTGGAACGAGCGTACCACATTCGAAAAGTCGCATTTTATCCTCCTTGATCCGGAACATGACAGGATCGCGCAAACTCACGCGTAGCTTGAATGTGCAAAGAGGGGAGAAGGTTCCGGCCGATCTGAGGGGACCGGCCGGCATCACTATGGTTTATTCCGGCATCGCCCAGAAACGGTAGCAGTCCGAAGACTGGTAGGGCGTGTTGGAATTGGCGCTTTCGCGTGCCTGGCCCTGCAATTCTTCCGGCGACTTGCCGCCGGCAAGCTGCAGCTTCACCTGCTCGATATAGCAGGAGAGAGGCAGGTCCGAACCGCTCTTGGCCCGCATGTCTTCGGCAAGACGGTTCAGGAATTCCGGGGCTTCGATTATGCGGGATGATTGCTCTGCATCCGCGGATGAACCGCTTTGTATCGTCATCGACAATCCTCCTCCGATTGTTATGCACATACAAAATGATTTAGAACGCGTTCACACTTCTTGAAGGCCCCCAAGCGGCTTTTTACCCGTACGTTATCGTACAGTCAGCGCCGGTTAAGGCCACTTTACCGTCGGCGGCATGGACGACAGGATCGACTCGATGTTGCCACCCGTCTTCAGCCCGAAGATGGTACCGCGATCATAGAGAAGATTAAACTCCACATAGCGGCCGCGACGAATCAATTGTTCCTCACGATCCTGTTCCGTCCACTGTTTGTTAAAATTGGCGCGAACAATCTGTGGATAAACTGCGGCAAAGGTCCTGCCGACGTCCTGCGTGAAGGCGAAATCGGCCTCCCAGCCGCCGGCTTCGGGGCTGGAATGCAGCCAGTCATAGAAGATGCCGCCGGTGCCGCGGGGCTCGTTGCGGTGCTTCAGGAAGAAATATTCGTCGCACCAAGTCTTGTAGGCATCGTAATCGGCGATGCCCTGATGCTGGCGACAGGCGAGTTCGAGCGCCTTGTGGAACAGCTGCGTATCCGCGTCCTCCTGCGTGCGGCGCCGGTCGAGAACCGGCGTCAGGTCGGCACCGCCGCCGAACCAGCGGGTGGAGGTGACGACCATGCGGGTGTTCATGTGCACGGCGGGCACGTTCGGATTGACGGGATGGGCGATCAGCGAGATGCCGGAGGCCCAGAAGCGCGGATCCTCGTCGGCGCCGGGAATCTGGGCGCGGAAATCGGGCGCAAATTCGCCATAGACGGTGGAAGTGTGGACGCCGACCTTCTCGAAGACGCGGCCATGCATCATCGACATGCGCCCGCCGCCGCCGGCACCATTATCGCGCGACCAGTCCTTGCCGACGAAGCGTCCCGGCTCGCGATCGGACATGGGTCCGGCGAGCTCGTCTTCCAGCGTCTCGAAGGTGGAACAGATCGTGTCGCGCAGCTGCCGGAACCAGGCCTGCGCCGCAAGCTTCTTGTCTTCGATGTCGGCGGGAAGGCCTGCCGGCAATACTGGTCTTTCCATACTTACCCCCATAGGCCGCAGCCAAAGCCGCGACCCGTCATTCCTGATTGCGACGCCTCCTATCAGCTAGGAGCGTCAGTCGCCAGCGGACGGAAGGCCGCAGCCAAGATTCGACTCGCAAATTCGCGGGTTCGATACTACCTTTTCCCGGCAGAGGTAGGTTTCATGAATAAAATTCCGGGACCTCCGTCATTCGACGGCTTGAAGCGCAGGATAGAGCGGCATCGCACCGAGGGCACGCCCCGGACGGGTGCGGATCGGTTCGTGCGCGAAACATATCGGCTTGCACTGCTCGACGCGCGCGCCAAGGCCCGCGAGTGGTTTGCCGAATATCCGAAGGCGGCTTACTGGACCGAGGTCGAAAGCTGGCGTCAGCTCGACAACGACCAGATCGAGTTTACCATGCGGCGGCTGCCCTCAGCGGATTGATATTCTTTACTCAGCAGCGTCCTTGAGACGGCTTTCGATGAGCAGGCCATGTTCGTCCATGATCGGGTGGGCGACCGAGATGATATGGGCGTTGATGCGCTTCAGGTCGCGCAGCATGTCGAGATGCAGCGAGCTGGTCTGCAGGCTGTCGGCGCGGCCGTCGCGCAGGCGCTCCAGATGGCGCTCGGAGGACTGCTTCTCCATGCGCCGCACCTCGACCTTCACCTCCATCATCTGCTTGGCGAGCTTGAAGTCGCGGGTGACGAAGATCGTCTGGGCGATGCGCAGGTTGTCGATCGTCAGGTGGAAGAGTTTCTTTAGCTCCTCGTAGCCGTCCTCGGAGAATTTTAGCCCGAGCGAGGCCTTCTTGGTGACCTGCGGCAGCAGTCCCTTTTCGATGATGTCGCCGATATGCTCGAGGTTGATCGCATAGTCGATGATGACGATCGAGCGGCGGCCGTTTTCCTCGCTCAGGCCCTCGCGGCCGAGCTTGGAGAGATAGATCTTCACTTCCTGCTGCAGGCTGTCGACGCGCTTTTCGAGCGACGGGATTTCCTTGAGATTCGACAGGTCGTTCTTTTCGAAGGCGTCGGAGGCGCGCATCAGCATGCGCTCGATCAGGTCGCCGACACCGAGGGTTTCGCGGGTGGCGCTGGCGAGCGCCACGACCGGCGTCGAGAGCTCGCCCTGATCGAGATATTTCGGCGCGTTGTCGGCCTGCACCTCTTCCGGCACGAGCCGCAGCATCAGCGTCGACAGAAGTCGCGAGAAGGGCCAGGCGAGGGCAGCCAGCAGCAGATTGAAGCCGAGATGGGCATCGACCGGCAGCTTCGCAGGCGCAAGCGGCAGCATTTCCAGGATATCGGCGCCATAGCCCGAGAGCGGCAGCGCGATGGCACAGCCGATGGCGCGGACGATCAGGTTGCCGAGCGTCACCCGCTTGGCGGATGGCGGACCGGAAAGCGAGGCGACGACCGGCGGAATGGCGCCGCCGAGATTGGCGCCGAGGACCAGAATGATGATCAGCCCGGCAGAGAGAATGCCGGTCGAGGCGAGCGACAGGATCAGCACCACGGCTGCGAGGCTGGAGGAGGAGATGAAGGCGATGCCGGCGGAGAAGGCGAGTGCCACCGGCCAGGCATTGTCAAGCAACCCGATGAAGGCCGCGAGTGCCGGCGACTGGCGCATCGGCTCGGTCGCGGCGCTGAGAAGATGAAGCGACAGCAGCATCAGGCCGATGCCGATCAGCGCCGTGCCGCCGCCCTGGCGGGAGGTCGAGCCGCTGCGGTAGAGCACGATGCCTGCCAGGATGACCAGCGGCGACAGCCATTCGATACCGGTCGCGACAATCCAGGCGGTGACCGCCGTGCCGACATTGGCGCCGAGGAGGACGATCTGCGCCATGCGCGGTTTGACCAGCTCGCGTTCGACGAAGGAAGCGACCATCAGCGCCGTTGCCGTCGAGCTCTGCAGTGCGATGGTGGCGACGAAGCCCGAGACGAAGGAACGCAGGCCGCTCCGCGTGCCGGTGGCGAGACCGGTGCGCAGCTTGGCGCCGAAGGCCCGCGACACGCCGTCCTTGACCTGCGCCAGGCCGAACAGCAGCAAGGCTACGGCACCGAACAGGTTTATCATGACGATCGTGGATTCCATTCTCTGCAGTCTTCTTTTTGCTGGTGTTTGCAATGCTGTGCAATCTTCGAATCATTGCATTGCCAATTTGTTGAAATTGCAGCGCGGTGGCGGATTTTTGATTGCCCGGCTAACAATAATAGGCCGATTTGGCGGCAACACAACGCTGTTTGCGACATATTGCGCGGATGCTCCGTCATCTACGGCGAAACCCTTGGAAATCAATGGTATCGCCGGTCGTTCTTCATCCCCGAGCGCCGATGATTTGCGGCCAGAACGTGGAGATCAGCGCGCCGAAGACGCGAGAAAAACCGCGCGCTGGGCCTCGAAGGCGCGCTTGTAGGCCGGGCGGGCTTCGCCGCGGGCGACATAGGCGGCAAGGCTTGGAAATTCCTCGAGCAGGCCGGAGCTTTTCAGCCGCAGCAGCACCGAGACCATCTGCAGATCGCCGACGCTGAAATCGCCGTCCAGCCAGTCAGCATCGCCGAGTCTGTGCGAGAGTTCCGTCAGCCGGTTGCGGATGCGATCGGTGAGCAGGGGCAGGCGCTGCTCGTACCAGCTTTCGTTGCGCTCCGCATGGCCGGTGGCCTCGCGCTCGACGATGACCGGTTCGACGGTGCTGACGGCCGCGAAGAGCCAGGCGATGGCGCGGGCGCGGCCGTTCTGATCGGCGGGCAGCAGGCCGGGAAACCGTTCGGCAATATGGAGCACGATGGCGCCGGATTCGAAGATTGCGAGATCGCCGTCCTCGTAGGTGGGGATCTGGCCGAAAGGCTGGAGCGCGAGGTGCGCGGGCTGCTTCATCGTTTCGAAACTCACCAGCCGGACATCATAGGGCTGCCCGGTCTCTTCGAGCGCCCAGCGCACGCGCATGTCGCGCGCCAGGCCCCGGCCGCGGTCGGGGGAGCACTCAAAGGCGGTGATGGTGATCGTCATGGCTGCCTCCAATGGATTGTGTGTCTTGAAGACGTTCGAGCAATCCTGATTCCGACATCGACCGGTATTCGGACCTAGAGCAGGCGGCCGCTGAGTTGCCCGGCTTTCCACGCCTTCAGGAACTCGACCTCCCTCGCGACCCAGCGGACGGTGTTTCGTCCCCATTCATCGGCGCGGGATGCGTATTCGCCCATCAGCCAGAAATGGCGGACGATGACGAAATGGAGGGCGGCCTCGAAATCCGCATCCTTGATCGGCCGGACGGCGCGATAGGCCTCGATGAAGGCCGTCCATCGGCGCGTCGAGCTTCGGCCGAAGGATACGTTTGCCCACAGGAAGACGGAGAGATCGTAGGCAAGATAGCCGGGGCCGCTGTCGTCGAAGTCGAAGAACACCGCTTCGCTGGCGCCGTTGATGCGGGCGTTGAAGCCGTGGCAGTCTCCATGGCAATAGGTCCATGTCAGCTCGCCGAAGGCTTTGATCGCGTTGCTGGTCTCTTGCGCCAGCTGCTCGAACGCCTTGAGGACGTCGGGGTCTTCGACGAGGCCGCTCTGGCCTATACGGCTGAGCGGCTGCCAGAGCAGGTGGTCGAGGTCGAGCCGGTAGAGCGCTTCCTCGGGCGAGAAGCTCTCGGCCGCATTGTGCAGCATTGCCAGCGTCCTGCCGTGAGCGCGTGCGTCGCCAGGGCCTGCGGCATCTGGCTCGCGTCCATCGAGCGCCTGGAACAGAACGCCGGAACGGGGCCCCTCGGGCGCGTCGGCTTCGACGAAGAAGCGGCCGTCCCGCGTCTCGATGGGGGCGGCGACGGGAACGCCCGATCGGGCCAGATGCCTCAGGAACGCGGTCTCGCTTCTGACATCCGCGGGGCCGCGTGCCCGGTGCTGCGACAGGCGGAATATGTAGCGCTCAGTATTCTGGCCCGTGACCCGGTAGACGTCGTTCAGCCCGCGCTCGAGCATCTGGCAGGAGACGGGCGTTTCGATCGGGTAATTGTTTTCGACAAGCCTGGCGATCGCGTCACAGCGCGCCGTCGAATATAGCGGCGGAAAATTGAGTATGACCGATGCTCCCCGGCTGCGTCCTCGCTCTCAGGCGGAGGATCGCGCGCGCCGGGCGAAAGTCAAGCATCGATCAAGAGTTGCATGCGCTTGCGTTCACCGGTCCAGCCAGGCTGCGAGGCCGTCCAGCGTCTGCAGGCCGTATTCGACCGCGCCGAAGCCGATGACGAAGCGGCGGCGTTCGGGGGTGGGGTGGAGCTGGCGCAGGGTCAGCACCGTCTTGCCGTCGGACTGTTCGTCGAAGGTCACGGTGACGCGGAAACGATCGGGATCGTCCGAATCCTCCGCTCCGTGCTCCATCACGATGCGCTCGTTCGGCACGATCTCCAGGAAGCGGATCAGATTCGCAAAGCGCTGCTGCTTGCCTTCGAACAAGCCGACCATGTCGAAGCGCCAGATGCCGCCCTCGCGGATGTCGGCTTCGTGGTTCTCGATCGAGAGATCCTTGGGGCCGTACCACTGCGCCAGCGCATCGGGATCCATCCAGGCGGCGAAGACCTTGTGGCGCGGATGGTTCAGCACCTTGACCAGCACGATTTCCCGGTCGAGCGACCAGGTGTCAAACGGATTTGCCATGTCCTTCATCATCCTCTTGGCTGTCGAGATAGGCTTCCAGCCGGTCGAGCCGGCCGGTCCAGCGCTTGCGTTCCGATATCATCCAGTCGGCCGCCTCGTCGAAGCGGGCCTGCACGAGGCGGCACCAGCGGCTGCGGCCGCGCTTCTCGCTGGCGATGAGGCCGCAATCTTCGAGCACCTTCAGATGCTGGGCGAAGGAGGGGAGCGTCATGTCGAAGGGTTCTGCAAGCACCGTGACTGGCACTTCGCCCTCGATCAGCCGCGAGACGACGGCGCGCCGCGTCGGGTCGCTGAGGGCGTGAAAGGCGAGGTCTAGCGGGGTCGAATGGTAAGGCATGCGAATCCGTAAAACGAGTTCGCGCGGCAGTCAAGAACAATAAGGTACTTGCCTTAGTGTTCGAGCTCTATATAAAGGCGCTTACCTTAGTGTTTGGCTCCAATGATTGGAGCGGCTGGGGCAACCGTGCAAGGAGAGTTCCAGTGGCAGTACGTGTCGACCTCATGATCTCGCTCGATGGTTTCGCAACGACGACGGACCAGACGCCGGAAGTGCCGTTCGGTGAAGACTGGCCGCGTCTCGTCGGTGCCTATATGGCAACGCGGACGTTTCGCGAGCGCGTCTTCAAGGATACGAGCGGGGCAGGGACGACTGATGTCGATGACGATTATGCCCGGGAATATTTCGAGAATATCGGTGCCGAGATCATGGGCGCCGGCATGTTCGGCCTCCATAACCACCCTGACGATCCCGACTGGCAGGGCTGGTGGGGCGACGAGCCGCCGTTCCAGGTTCCGGTTTTCGTGCTCACCCACAAGGCCCGTCCGTCGCTGGACATGGCCGGCGGCACGACGTTCCATTTCATCAGCACGACGCCTGACGACGCGCTGAAACAGGCGACGGCGGTGGCCAATGGCAAGGATATCAGGGTTGGCGGCGGCCCGACCGTCGTTCGCGAATTCCTGAAGGCCGGGCTGGTGGATCGCCTGCATGTGGCGATCACGCCGATCCTGCTCGGTCGCGGCATATGTCTGTGGGAGGATCTGCGGAGTCTGGAGGCCGGCTATGCGGTAAAGTCGGAAACGGCGCCGAGCGGCGTCATCCATTTGACCTTTCATCGCTAGCCGCGCTGCCGGCGAGCTCCCAGATGTCGACCTTCTCGGCGCGGCCCTTCACCTGAACGAGGCCGAGCGGGCGGAATTCGAAGCTTTCCATGACGGCGTCGCGGGTCGCGGCGCTGACCAGGATCGACGTGCCGAACTGCTTGTTCAGCCCTTCGAGGCGGGAGGCGACGTTGATCGTGTCGCCCATCGCCGTGTATTGCTGGCGCGAGACGGCGCCGAAGCTGCCGACGACGGCGGGGCCGGTATGCAGGCCGAAGCGGGTGAAGAGTTCCGGCCGGCCGCTCTGCCGGTTCGTCTCGTTCAGGGTATCGATCGCCTCTCGCATGGCGAGCGCGCAGCGGCAGCCGTGTTCGGCATGGTTCTCGTCCGGCACCGGCGCGTTCCACATGACGAAGATGGAATCGCCGAGATATTGCACGACGGTGCCGCCATGGCGTTCGGCGATCGCATTCAGCACTTCGAAATAGGCCGAGAGCGTATCGACGACATCTTCGGGCGAATGGCGCTCGGAGATGGTGGTGAAATCGCGGATATCGGTGAACAGCGCCGTCACATCCTGCCGCTTTGCCGTCGCCAGCGTTTTTCCGTCGGAATTGACGATCCGCCGGACGATCTCGCGCGGGACGTAAAGCGCGAACTGGCGGATGGCATGGCGGCTTGCCGCCAGCGCCGTTGCCAGCGTGTTGATTTCGGTAATCCAGGAATGCGAGACCGGTTTTTCGCGCATGTCGAGATCGCCGATCAGGCGCGCCTCATCGGCGAGCCGGTTCAGCGAGCGGCTGACCATGCGCGAGAGTGCGATCGAGGCAACCACACCGGCAATCAGGAATGCGGCTGCGATCAGCAGGTTATGGAGGAGCAGGCGATCGGCCTGCGCGACGAGATCATCGAGCGGCACGATGATCGCGGCGACATCGCCCTTGAATAGGCCGGAAACCTCGACAGGGGCGATCTGGATCAGGTGAGTAGCGCCATCGATCGGCAGCCGCGCCAGGCCGCCATTGGCAAAGGCCGGGTCGTGGCGCAGCGTCGAGACCGTCTGCAGGCTGGTGTCGAAACTGTCGGACGTCGTATCGACCGGGCCGTCGCTTTTGGCCCAAGCCTGCAGCAATCTCTCCATGACGCCGGGATCAGAATGGGCCACGAGATCGTCGGCGTCGTCGATGATGTAGGCGCGCGCATTCGGCGAGATGCCCTCGGCATCGAGCAGGCGGCCGATGGTCTGCAAGTGGATGTTGATGCCGACCACGACTTGGCGATTGTCGCGCATCGGTGCTGCGATCGTCAGCGTCGGGACGCCCAGCGTCCCCGCGACATAGGGACCGACCGAGATTGCTGCGCCGCCCGATATCGCGGAGCTGTACCAGGGCCGCTCGCGCGGATCGAAGGAGGCGTATTCCATCGCCCGCTCGCCGAGCGGAGCGGCCTCTTTGTCGAGAAAGCGCAGCGTCGAGGTGACGGCGCCGGTCTGCCGGCCGGCGATCGTCCGGATCGCGAAGGCCGTGCCGTCGGGGGCAGCCAGCGTCTGGCGGACGTCCCGTCTCGTGGTACTGATCGCCTGCAGATAGGAGCCGTCAGGATAGCCGGTATAGATGCTGGTGGCGTTCGGGATGTTGCGCAGGACCTCAAGAAAGAAATCCTGCTTGGCCTGCAGGTCCTGCAGCGGCGGGGAGGCGAGCTGCGGCAGGGTCGAGGCCAGCGCCACGGTTTCGGTGCCGCCCTGCAGCGTGTTGCGGTAGCCCTCGATCAGCCTCAGGCTCATCTCGCGCATCTGCTGCGCGCCGGCGCTGACGGCGGCCTGCTTGCCGTGGCTGAAGGCCAGCCAGATGATCGGCATCGACGTGCAGAGCAGCGATCCCACGACCAGGACGCCGAGATGCAGTCTCAGGGGTTTGGACCAGTGCACGCGATGTCCCCCGCAATGCGGACACGTCTCAGCTTTTCATATTCGGGTGGCCCCTGCGGCTAGACCGCGTCGGGCTCTTTCCGCAGGTTGGTGACGACGCGGCGGTTCTGCACCTTGCAGGAGCGGTCGGTGCAATCGCGCACTTCGCGATCGTTGCCATAGCCCTTGGCCCACATGCGCTTCGGGTCCACACCCTTGGAAACGAGATAGGCCATGGCGGCATCGGCGCGCTTCTGCGACAGCGACTGCATCGCCGCCGGCGAGCCGGAATCGTCGGCAAAGCCCTGCAGCTTGATCAGCCATGTCGGGTTGCGCGCCAGCCAGGCCGCCTGATTGTCGAGCGTTGCCTTGGCGACAGAATCGAGGGTAGCGGAATCCTGGGCGAAATAGGTGCGGCGACCGACATTGAGGATGAAGTCCTCCTCGCTTCCGGCACTGACATTCTCGAAGCCGGGGGCGGGGTCGTTGGTCTCGCCGGTCATCGGCGTGGCAGGCGGCTCTTCCACAGAGGCGGTGAGATTGCTGGTGGTGCAGGCCGAAAGCGAGAGCAGGATGGCCGCCATGCAGGCAAGGCGGCTCAGAGATCCGGTCTTATCGATCATCGGGGCGCGTTCCTCATTGAACCGGCGGGTGCGCAGGCGCGGCAGGCTGGGCAACCTGCGCCGCCGTCTCGGTCTGATCGGCGATATGCGGCAGGACCTGCACGGCGGTGCCGATCGGGCAGCGCTGGTAGAGGTCGATGGCGTCCTCGTTGAACATGCGGATGCAGCCGCTGGAGGCATCCTTGCCGATGCTCCAGGGCTCGAGCGTGCCGTGGAAACGGTAACCGGTATCGACGCCATCGCGATGCAGATACATGGCGCGGGGGCCGAGCGGGTTCTTCGGCGAGCCGCCGGCGACGAATTCCGGCAGTTCCGGATGACGCTTGCGCATTTCCGGCGGCGGGGTCCAGCGCGGCCACAGCGACTTGGCGTCAACAGTGGCGCGGCCGAACCACTGGAAACCCTCGCGGCCGACGCCGACGCCGTAACGGATCGCCGTCTTGTTCTCCATGATCAGATAGAGAAAGTGATGGCGGGTATCGACGACGACGGTGCCGATCGGTTCGGTGCTGAAATACTTGACGACCTGGCGCTGCCAGCGCTTGTCTATCCTGGCGAAATTCGTGCTTTGATAGGTCACGCCGTTATCGACGGCGGGTCCGGCAAAATAGGAGGCCGGTGCGGCAAATGCCGTATGCTGAAAAGCACCGGCACCAAGTAACGCTACGCCCCCGCGGATAATATCCCTGCGCTTGAACTCCATCGGCCATTTCCCCCAAGCCAAGCAGTTGCGCGCAGTAAATCAGATTTTGCGTTTGCGACAACATAAAATTCTTCAATCGCGGCGGCGTTGCTTGATTTACGATGTTTCGGGGCGGGATAGACATGGTTGAAGGCGAAATGGCCGATAAAGCCGGCAATTTTGATGCATCAATTCGCCTGGTCTAGCTCCAGACCGTCTGCCGCATCGCTTCGCCCACGATCATCGCCGCCGACACCGCAACGTTGATCGAGCGCTGGCCCTCGACCATCGGGATCAGGATGCGGCTGTCGGCTTTGTCATGGACCTGATCGGGAACGCCTGCGCTTTCGCGGCCGAAGAGCAGGATGTCATCCGGCCGGAAGGCGAAACTGGTATAGGGGCTGGAGGCCTTGGTCGACGCCAGGATCAGCCGGCGCCCTGTGGTCGCGCGCCATGCCTCGAAGCGGTCGAAATTGACGTGGCGGGTGAGTGCCGCCATGGCAAGGTAGTCCATGCCGGAGCGCTTGAGATTGCGGTCGGAAATGTCGAAGCCGGCGGGCTCGATCAGATCGACGCCGAAGCCCAGGCAGGCGGCGAGCCTGAGGATCGTTCCGGTATTGCCTGGTATATCCGGCTGATAAAGCGCCAGTCTGAGGTCGGTCATGTCGAACTCCGGGGAAGACGGGCTAGCCCTAGTGCATGTGTGTTTTGAAGGCAACAAGGCGCATTTTGACCCCGAAATGTTCAATTTCCGCCGATTTTCGGCTGGAAATTGCGCGATTTTCGCGTTATCGGTGCACATCTTCAAACGCCAGCAGGGAGGGCCGACATGAATATTATGCTGCTTATGCGCCTTCCAGTCGTCGAACGACCACTGGTGACACGGCGCGCTTAAGGCGCATCGTTTTCTCAAAATCCCCCATTTTGATCCATTGCGCGGCTGTTATGGCCTCGTTCCCAAAGCGTCCCGCTCCCATATGAGCTCATGCGCGGATTTGCGCGAGCCGGGAGGCGGAACGATAAGTTCCGGAGCATTTTCATGTTTGGCTGGTTCGAACAGCGGTTGAAACCCTTCCCCGTCGAGGAGCCCGTTGCGCCTCCGCGCGGGCTCTTTGCCTTCTGCTGGCATTATACGAAGCCGGCAGCGCCCTGGCTGATCGCCATGGCGGTGCTGACGGCGCTGATTGCCGTCGGCGAAGTGGCGCTCTTCCAGTTTCTCGGCGATATCGTCGATTGGCTGACCAATGCCGACAAGGCGACCTTCCTGCAGACCGAGTGGCCGCGCCTGGCGATGATGGGCGCCCTGATCCTGATCGGCCTGCCGCTGGCGGCGGGTCTGGATTCGCTGATCATGCATCAGGTGCTGCTCGGCAATTACCCGATGATCGCCCGCTGGCAGATGCACCGCTTCCTGCTGCGCCACAGCATGACCTTCTTCGCCAATGAGTTCGCCGGACGCGTTGCGACCAAGGTGATGCAGACGTCACTTGCAGTGCGCGAGACGGTGATGAAGATCCTCGACGTCTTCGTCTATGTGGTCACCTATTTCATCTCGATGATCGTGGTGATCGCGGCGGCGGACTGGCGGCTGATGATCCCGATCCTCGTCTGGCTCGGCATCTATGTCGGCATCGTCTCCTATTTCGTGCCGCGGTTGCGCAAGATCGCGTCACAGCAGGCCGATGCCCGCTCGATGATGACGGGACGCGTGGTCGACAGCTATACGAACATCGCGACGGTGAAGCTGTTTTCGCATGCCGGACGGGAAGAGAGCTATGCCAAGGAAGGCATGGACGCGTTCCTGCAGACGGTTTACCGGCAGATGCGGCGGGTCACGCTGTTTCACATTTCCGTCTACCTCAACAACTGCATTGCGCTCTTCGTGATCTCGGGCCTGTCTATCTGGTTCTGGCTGAACGGCCAGATCTCGGTCGGCGCGATCGCCATCGCGATCGGTCTGGCGATGCGCGTCAACGGCATGTCGCAGTGGATCATGTGGGAAGTGTCGGCACTCTTCGAAAACATCGGCACCGTCTATGACGGCATGGAGATGATGACGAAGAGCCACGACATCACCGATAAGCCGGGCGCCGCCGCGATGCAGGCCAAGCGCGGCGCGATCCACTATGAGCGGATCGGCTTCCACTACGGCAAGGGCAAGGGCATCATTGAAAACCTGTCGCTCGACATCAAAGCCGGCGAGAAGGTCGGCCTGGTCGGACGTTCCGGTGCCGGCAAGACGACGCTGATGAACCTACTCTTGCGCTTCTACGATCTGGAAGCCGGGCGCATCACCATCGACGGGCAGGATATCTCGGCGGTCTCGCAGGAGAGCCTGCGCGCGCTGATCGGTGTCGTGACGCAGGACACGTCGCTGCTGCACCGCTCGATCCGCGACAACATCGCCTACGGACGTCCGGATGCGACGGACGCGGAGGTGATCGAAGCCGCCAAGCGGGCGAATGCATGGGAGTTCATCGAAGGGCTTTCCGACATGAACGGCCGCAAGGGGCTCGATGCGCAGGTCGGCGAACGCGGCGTCAAGCTCTCGGGCGGCCAGCGCCAGCGCATCGCGATCGCCCGCGTCTTCCTGAAGGATGCGCCGATCCTGGTGCTCGACGAGGCAACATCGGCGCTCGATTCCGAAGTGGAAGCGGCGATCCAGGAAAACCTCTTCGCGCTGATGCAGGGCAAGACGGTGATCGCCATTGCCCATCGCCTGTCCACGCTGACCGAGATGGACCGGCTGATCGTGCTCGACAAGGGCAAGATCATCGAATCCGGCTCGCATGCCGAACTCGTCGGCCACGGCGGCATCTATGCCGACCTCTGGACCCGCCAGTCCGGCGGTTTCCTGGCCGATCACGAGGCCGAGCCGGAAGAGGCGGCGCAGTGATTGAAAGAGGCCCTGCCGGCGAAAGCGGGGAGGGCCTTTTTCTATGCGCTGTGACGCTTGGCGGTCAGCTCGAAACCGAGCGATTGCATGACCGCGAGAACGGTTTTCAGCGTCGGATTGCCGTCTTCGGCAAAGGAGCGGTAGAGGGCTTCACGGGCGAGACCCGTCTCCCTGGCGATATCGCTCATTCCACGCGCCCGGGCAACAATCCCAAGTGCGTGAGCGATATAGCCAGCGTCGCCGCTTTCAAACGCGTCCTTCATGAACTCATCGATTGCAGCATCGGACTTCAGCGCATCTGCGGGGTCGTAGGCGTGTAGCTTCTCAGGCATTTCCTTGATCCAATTCCTCGGCGAGTTTCCTGGCGATCGCGATATCACGCGTCTGCGAACTCTTGTCGCCACCGCAAAGCAGGACGATCAATTCGGCACCCCGCCACGTCACATAGACGCGGTAGCCGGGTCCATAGTGGATTCGCAGTTCGCTGATCCCGCCGCCAACCGGTTGGACGTCCCCCATCAGGCCGTAACTTAACCTTGTGAGCCGTGCAGCAATCGCGGCACGTGCGCGCTCGTCCTTCAGCTTTCGCTCCCACTTTCGATAGGTATCGGTCTGCGAGAGCTTGATGGGCATGAGTGTGATTTATAAATCACAAATCGAGAACGATCAAGCCACACTACAAGCTATCCGCCCAATCGGTGATGCGGTGGGTTTCGACCACGAATATGGCATTGGCGCTGGCAAGCGAGCGCAGGTCGAGGAGACGGCGTTCTTCCTGGCGTTCCAGCCATGCGGCGACGGCCTCGCTGACGATGGCCGACGGTTCGATGCCGAGATGATCTGCGACGTCCTGAAGTCTTTCCGCAAGCGGAAGCGGAATATGCGCTTTCAGCATTTTCGTTTCCATGCCGGGGTCTCTCCGTTGAGCGGCGATTGTACTCCGAGATTGTGTTGAGGTCAGCGGCATTCAACGGCGCTCACGCCGATATTATCGAATATTACCAAAATATAAGGTTGTGGCGAGAGGCGTTGCTCTTTGCCGCTTTTGGGTTTCAGCCTATATCGGCGATATGTTCTTGCGCCCCATCCTCAGCCTGTTCGAAAACTGGGTCGATCCTTTCCGTCCGCGCGACCAGATCCAGCCGCCGCGTTCGACGCTGGGTTTCATTTGGTTCTATATCGGCCAGGCGCGGTGGCCCTTCGTCGCCATGCTTGTTCTCGGCGGCATCTCGGCGGCGATCGAGGCGGCGTTGTTCTGGTTCGTCGGTCGCCTGGTCGATATCCTGAGCACGATCAAACCGGGCGTCGGCTGGAGCGGATTGCTTGCCGATCATGGCGGCGAGATCTTCGGCATGCTGGCGCTGATCGGTATCGTGCGCTTCGTCGTCGCCTTCCTGACGGCGCTGGTTGACCAGCAGGTGATTACGCCCGGCTTCTACAATCTGGCGCGCTGGCAGTCTTATCTGCACGTCTCGCGCCAGTCGCTGCATTTCTTCCAGAGCGATTTTTCCGGCCGCATCGTCACCAAGGTCTGGTCGGCCGGGCAGGCGGTCGGCGACCTTGTAACGTCGCTGATGGAGAGCGTCTGGTTCGTCGGCATCTATGCGGCGACCACGCTATTCCTCGTCGCGCGGCTGGATTTCTCGCTCGCGGCGGTCGTGCTTTTCTGGCTCATCGCCTTCGGCGTGCTGGCGCGCTACTTCGTACCGCGCATTCGCCATCACTCCCGCGAGACGGCGGAAGCCGCCTCGATGCTGAACGGCCGCATGGTCGATTCCTACAGCAATATCCAGACGCTGAAGCTCTTCGCCCGCGACGAGGAGAGCGACCGCTACATGCGGCAGGGTTTCGACATGTACCAGGAGACGGTGCTGCGGTTTACGCGCTTCATCACCGGCGTGCGAGCCTCCATGGCGCTGCTGTCGGGTCTGATGATCGTGACGATGGCGGGGCTCAGCGTCGATCTCTGGCTTCGCGGTCTCGTCAGTTCCGGCGCCGTCGCCTTCTCGCTGGCGCTGGTGCTGCGGCTCAACTTCCTGCTCGGCCGCCTGATGACGCAGTTCAACGGCATTATGCGCAATCTCGGCACGATCCAGAACGCCGCGGAACTGATTTCGCAGCCGCTCGGCCTCGTCGACAAGCCGGGTGCGAAGGAATTGGTCATCCGTGAGCCCAGCGTCCGTTTCGAGAACGTCTCCTTCCACTACGGCAAGGGCAAGGGCGTCATCGACAATTTCTCGCTGACGATCGCGCCCGGCGAAAAGGTCGGCATCGTCGGCCGCTCGGGCGCCGGCAAGTCGACGCTCGTCAGCCTGCTGCTCAGGATGTACGACGTCGAGGGCGGGCGGATACTGGTCGATGGTCAGGATATTTCGACCGTGCGCCAGGAAACGCTGCGCATGCAGATCGGCGTCGTCAGCCAGGATACGTCGCTGCTGCATCGTTCGGTGCGCGACAACATCCTCTTCGGCCGTCCGGATGCGGGCGAGGGCAAGCTGATCGAGGCCGCCACCCGGGCGGAGGCGATGGGCTTCATCGACCGCCTGCAGGATCAGAATGGCCGCAAGGGATTTGACGCCCATGTCGGCGAACGCGGCGTGAAGCTTTCGGGCGGGCAGCGGCAGCGCATCGCCATTGCCCGCGTCATGCTGAAGGACGCGCCGATCCTGGTGCTCGACGAGGCGACCTCGGCGCTGGATTCGGAAGTCGAGGAGGCGATCCAGTCGAACCTTAACCGGATCATGGACGGCAAGACGGTGCTCGCCATCGCCCACCGGCTCTCGACCATTGCGGCTCTCGACCGGCTGATCGTCGTCGATCAGGGCAAAATCATCGAGGAGGGCACGCATGAGGCGCTGATCGCGAGGGGCGGCCTCTATGCCGAGCTGTGGGCGCGCCAGTCGGGCGGCTTCCTTGCGTCGGATGACGGGGATGCCGGGGCGCAAAGCGGGCGTGAGGCGAGCGTCGTCTAAGCCTCAGGGGCAAACACCCTGCAAACCCGCGAAGCCTGCGGATTGACTTGAAAATTTCATCTGAAATTTCCCGCGACATTGTGCCGTCAGCCCCTTGTCAAGGCTGGACATAATTTGCGATCAAGCATAGAACGCGCCGGATTGGCGGGGAATCTATGGCCGAATTGTGTCTTTGACTGATTCGCCGTCGAGAGGGGCAGGGCGGAATTCCGCAAAAATTCGCAGAGGATGGTTTAGCCGTGAGCGAACACGATACGACAAGCGGGGCTTCATCAGAGCCCACTCGCCGTGATTTCCTTTATCTCACCACAGGTATGGCGGGTGCGGTCGGCGCTGTTTCGGTCGCATGGCCGTTCATCGATCAGATGCGTCCGGATGCATCGACGCTCGCATTGGCGTCGATCGAAGTCGATGTCACCAGCCTGACGCCCGGCATGTCGCTGACGGTCAAGTGGCGCGGCAAGCCGATCTTCATCCGCAACCGTACGCCGGAAGAAATCAAGGCCGCCGACGATACGCCGATGGCAGACCTCAAGGATCCGATCGCGCGCAATGCGAACCTTGCTGCAGACGCCCAGGCGACCGGCATCGACCGCTCCGGCGGCAAGGGCAAAGAAAACTGGATCGTCATGATCGGTACCTGTACCCATCTCGGCTGCGTGCCGCTTGGTCAGGCCGGCGAATATAACGGTTGGTTCTGTCCCTGCCATGGTTCTGTCTACGATACGGCCGGCCGCATCCGTAAGGGTCCGGCGCCGCAGAACCTGGCTATCCCGACCTTTTCGTTCGTGTCCGACACTAAGATCAAGATCGGTTGAGGGGAGACTGATACATGAGTGGCCATTCCAGCTACGAGCCATCAACCGGCTTGGAAAAATGGATCGACGCGCGCCTCCCGCTGCCGCGTATGATCTATGACAGCTTCGTTTCATATCCGGTTCCGCGTAACCTGAACTATGCCTATACCTTCGGTGCCATGCTTTCGGTCATGCTGGTCGTCCAGATCCTGACCGGTATCGTGCTTGCCATGCACTACGCCGCCGACACGTCGATCGCCTTCAACTCGGTTGAAAAGATCATGCGTGACGTCAACCACGGCTGGCTGCTGCGCTACATGCACGCCAACGGCGCATCGTTCTTCTTCGTTGCCGTCTACCTGCACATTGCCCGTGGCCTCTACTACGGCTCGTACAAGGCACCGCGCGAAATCCTCTGGATCCTCGGCGTTGTCATCTACCTCCTGATGATGGCGACCGGCTTCATGGGCTACGTTCTGCCCTGGGGTCAGATGTCCTTCTGGGGCGCGACCGTCATCACCGGCTTCTTTTCGGCCTTCCCGCTGGTCGGCGAGTGGATCCAGCAGTTCCTGCTCGGCGGCTTTGCCGTCGATCAGCCGACGCTGAACCGCTTCTTCTCGCTGCACTACCTGCTGCCCTTCATGATCGCAGGTGTTGTCATCCTGCACATCTGGGCGCTGCACGTTACCGGCCAGACGAACCCGACCGGCGTGGAAGTCAAGACGAAGACGGACACCGTCCGTTTCACGCCGTACGCGACCCTCAAGGATGCGCTCGGCGTTTCGATCTTCCTGCTCGTCTACGCCTATTTCGTCTTCTACCTGCCGAACTTCCTCGGTCACGCCGACAACTACATCCCGGCTGACCCGTTGAAGACGCCGGCTCACATCGTTCCGGAATGGTACTTCCTGCCGTTCTACGCGATGCTGCGCTCGATCACCTTCAACATCGGTCCGATCGACTCCAAGCTCGGCGGCGTCCTCGTGATGTTCGGCGCGATCATCGTGCTGTTCTTCCTGCCGTGGCTCGACACGTCGAAGGTCCGTTCGGCCGTCTACCGTCCGTGGTACAAGCTGTTCTACTGGCTGTTCGTGATCAACGCGATCATCCTGGGCTGGCTCGGTTCCCAGCCTGCCGAAGGCCTGTTCACCACCATCTCGCAGATCTGCACGCTGCTCTACTTCGCTTTCTTCCTGGTCGCTATGCCGGTGCTTGGTCTCGTCGAGACGCCGCGCCGCATTCCGAACTCGATCACGGAAGCGGTGCTTGAGAAGCGGGCCAAGTCTGCGGCCAAGGCATAATCGAGCGGCGGAAGGAAATAGAAACATGAAAAAGCTTGTTACAAGCATTCTGTCGCTCGCAGCTGTTGCCGCCTTCTCCGGCGTAGCTCTGGCCCAGGAAGCAACGCCGGCCAACGGCGCGGCGCCGGCCCATCACGAGGAAAGTGCCAGCCCGCACTATCCGCTGAAGGAGCCGACCGAGGAAAAGTGGAGCTTCGCAGGTCCCTTCGGTCACTACGACAAGGGCCAGCTGCAGCGCGGTCTGAAGGTCTACACCGAAGTCTGTTCGGCCTGCCACTCGATGAACCTCGTGCCGTTCCGCATGCTGAGCAATCTCGGCTACTCGGACGCGCAGGTGAAGGCATTCGCGGCGAATTACGAAGTCCAGGACGGTCCCGATGCCAGCGGTGAAATGTTCACCCGCAAGGCCGTGCCCTCCGACCACTTCCCGTCGCCCTATGCGAATGCCGAAGCAGCTGCTGCGGCGAACAACGGTGCGGCTCCGCCTGATATGTCGCTGCTTGCCAAGGCACGTGAAGTCGAGCGCGGCTTCCCGCAGTTCGTCTTCGACATCTTCACCCAGTACCAGGAAAGCGGCCCGGATTATATCCATTCGCTGCTGACCGGTTACGAGGATGCGCCTGCCGGCTTCCAGGTTCCGGCTGGTGCGCATTACAACCCTTACTTCCATGCCGCTGCAGCCTTCGCGATGCCGAAGCCGCTCTCCGACGACCAGGTCACCTATGACGATGGCTCGCCGCAGACCGTCGATCAGTATTCGCGCGACGTTTCGGCCTTCCTGATGTGGGCTGCAGAGCCGCATCTCGAAGAGCGCAAGCGCACCGGCTTCATGGTGATGATCTTCCTGCTGATCTTCTCGGGACTGATCTACCTGACCAAGCGCTCGGTCTACGCCAGCAAGGACCATTGAGCGGTTCGATACTGATTGCAAAAGGCGGCCTGCGGGCCGCCTTTTTTGTTGGTTCCGCGGCAGCCAGTTGATAGGGTGCGGGCTCTTTGTGCCCTCGCAGACAGACGGACTTTCCATGAACACCATTGCCTCGGAGCTTGCCGCCAGCATCCGCTCCATTACGGACTATCCCAAGCCCGGCATCATCTTTCGCGACATCACCACGCTGCTCGGCAATCCGCGCGCCTTCCGCCGCGCTGTCGACGAGCTGGTGCAGCCCTATGCGGGCCTGAAGGTCGACAAGATCGCCGGCATGGAAGCCCGTGGCTTCATTCTCGGCGGTGCCGTGGCGCACCAGCTGTCGGCAGGCTTCGTGCCGATCCGCAAGAAGGGCAAGCTGCCGCACGAGACCGTGCGCATCGCCTACAGCCTGGAATATGGCGTCGATGAAATGGAGATGCATCGCGATGCGGTGCAGCCAGGCGAGAAGGTCATTCTCGTCGACGACCTGATCGCCACCGGCGGCACCGCCGTCGGCGCCACCAAGCTCCTGCGCCAGATCGGCGCCGAAGTGGTCGGCGCCTGCTTCGTCATCGACCTGCCGGATCTCGGCGGCCGCAAGAAGCTCGAAGAGCTCGGCGTCGATGTTCACACGCTGGTGGAATTCGCCGGGCACTAGCACCAATCGACATTCCGTCCATACCGGCCTGCAAACGGCGTTCTTCCACACTTCCGGTGCTCACGTACGTTTAGTACGCTGCGCTCCGGTTCGTGGAAGACCACCATTTTCGGCACGGCCTGAACTGAATGTCGACTGGTGCTAACCCAGCTTCTGTCACTCGAATTCGAGGACGCTGCTTTCAAAGCGGATCACCGGGATGCCGTCCTGGTTGATTCCCTCGTTGAGGATCTTGTTCAGATGCCAGCCCGGGCGCGATGCGAGCGGGCGGCTGGAGAGGAACGTCACCGTATAGGTGATGGTCTCGTCGACGAAGACCGGCTTCAGCCATTGCAGCTTCTCGAAGCCGGGCGAGGGGCCGAGCTTGGGGGCAGCGAGCCCCTGTTTGGCGAGGCTTCGGCTCTGCGCCATCCAGTAGTCCAGGAAGGTTCGCATCCAGGCGGCGCAATTGTGCCACCCGGACGCGCAGAGATCGCCGAACAGCGTGTGCTTGGCGGCTTCGCGGTCGACATGGAAGCGCTGCGGATCGAAGCGGGTGGCGAAGTGGACGATCCGCTCTTCGGTGAAGGTATAGCTGCCGATCTCGATCTTCTGGCCGATCGTATAAAGCTCGGTCATCCTCATGTGCGCGTCTCCGCAGCTTCGCGGGTGCTGAACATGATCCAGTTTTCGGAATAGCAGACGAGCTCGCCGCGCTGGTTCTCGATCTCATGCTTGAAGCGGGCAATACCGATGCCGGGGCGCGATCGCATCAGCCGGGATTCCAGAACGATGGACCGGCCGGAGAGCGTATCGCCCGCCAGAACCGGCTTCTTCCATTCCATGATGTCGATGCCGGGGGCGCCCTGCGAATAGGAGTTCAGCAGATAGCCTTCGGCCATCATCCGCATGAACAGCGCAGACGTGTGCCAGCCGGAGGCGGCGAGACCGCCGAGGATACTCGCCTTGCCGCCGGCCTCTGATGTGTGCATCGGCTGCGGATCGAATTCGGTGGCGAATTCGATGATCGCTTCCGCCGTAACGGGGATCGGGCCGAGCGGAAAGCTGCGGCCCGGTTCGAAATCTTCAAATGCCAGCTTCATTTCGCTTCGCCCTCCCAGCGATGGCGCGAATGCCTGCTTATGCCGGACGCTTAGGTATTGAAGCGGAAGTGGATGACGTCGCCGTCGGCAACGATATATTCCTTGCCTTCGTCGCGGCCCTTGCCGGCTTCCTTGGCGCCAACTTCGCCCTTGAAATTGATATAGTCGTCATAGCCGATGGTGAAGGCGCGGATAAAGCCGCGTTCGAAATCGGTGTGGATGACGCCAGCGGCCTGCGGGGCCTTGGTGCCGCGCACGATCGTCCAGGCGCGCGTTTCCTTCGGGCCGACGGTGAAATAGGTGATCAGGTCGAGCAGGTGGTAACCGGCGCGGATCAGCCGGTCGAGACCGGCTTCCTCAAGGCCGAGCGCCGAAAGGAATTCCTTCGATTCCTCTTCCGGCAACTGCGCCACTTCGGATTCGATCGCGGCCGAGATGACGACGCATTCGGCGCCCTGCTTTTCGGCCATCTCCGCCACGGCCTTGGTGTGCTCGTTGCCGGTGGAGGCGTCGGCCTCGGCGACGTTGCAGACGTAGAGGACCGGATGCGAGGTCAGCAGGTTGAGGCCCTTGAGGATTTCGATTTCCTCGGGCGCCAGCGTCTTCAGGAGAAGACGGGCCGGCTTGCCTTCGTTGAGCAGCTTGATGACCGCTTCCATGACCGGCAGCTGGGCAACGGAATCCTTGTCCTTGCCGGTGGCGCGCTTGCGGGTCTGTTCGACGCGGCGCTCCAGGCTTTCGAGGTCGGCGAGCATCAGCTCGGTCTCGATCGTATCGGCGTCTCCAACAGGATTGATGCGGCCCTCGACATGGGTGATATCGTCGTCTTCGAAGCAGCGCAGCACGTGGACCACGGCATCGACTTCGCGGATATTGGCGAGGAACTTGTTGCCCAGGCCTTCACCCTTCGATGCGCCGCGCACCAGGCCGGCGATATCGACGAAGGAGATGCGGGTCGGGATGATTTCCTTGGAGCCGGCGATTGCCGCCAGCTTCTGCATGCGCGCGTCGGGAACGGCGACTTCGCCGGTGTTCGGCTCGATCGTGCAGAAGGGATAGTTTGCCGCCTGCGCCGCTGCCGTCTTGGTGAGCGCGTTGAAGAGGGTCGACTTGCCGACATTCGGCAGACCGACGATACCGCATTTGAAGCCCATGGCTGAATGTCCGTATTCGCTGAAATCGTTGCCTTGCCTATGGGGGAATGGCGCCCCGCGGTCAAGACTTGCGATGGACAGCGGCCCATCAACCTTGCGAGTAAGGCGGATTTGCCTTACTTTAAGGGCAGGGAGAAAGCCAATGATTCGCTTGAAGGTCACCGCCAAGGGACAGATCACCTTGAAGAAGGAAGTGCTGGATCATCTCGGAATTCGGCCGGGTGACGAGGTGGAGGTCAATCTCCAACCGCAGCGTCAGGCCAGTATTCATCCGATTTCAGGAAAGTTGCCGATCGAATCCTTGTTCGGGATGATCAAGAACGAGGCCGGTGTGCATCTCACCATCGAGGAAATCAACGAAGCGATCGCGGACGGCTGGGCAAACAGGCGATGACGATTGCCGTCGATACGAACGTGCTGCTGCGCCTCGTCATCGAAGACGACACCGCCGAAATGGAGCAGGCTCAGGACGCCTTTGCCTCGTCCGATCGGGTTGCCGTTCCGGTAGTGGCAATCTGTGAGGCGATCTGGGTTTTGCGAAGCCGCTACAAGGTCGGCAGAGAGCAGTTGCGGGCTTTCGTGAAGCGCCTTCTCGATACAGACAAGCTTCTTTTGGACCGGATCGCCATCGAAGCGGGATTGAGCATCATGGAACGCGGCGGCGATTTCGCTGACGGTATCATCGCCTTCGATGGAAGGCGCCTTGGCGGTGAAACGTTCGTCAGCTTTGACAGGACGGCTGTTACGCTTCTCACTGCTTCAGGCTTGAACTGCAGGCTTTTGCGGCCACATAAGTGATACGCGCGCATGTTAGACACGCGCTGCTCCCCATATGATCGATGATGGACTTCCGATGAGTGACAACGATATTGCGTTGAAACCGAAAACCAAGATCAAGCCGAAGCTGGACAAGCCGAAGCTCTACAAGGTGATGCTGTTCAACGACGATTATACGCCGCGTGAATTCGTCACCATGGTGCTAAAAGCCGTGTTCAAGATGAGCGAAGAGGCCGGTTACAGGATCATGCTGACCGCCCACAAGATGGGGTCGAGCGTCGTGGTCGTCTGTACCAAGGATATCGCCGAGACCAAGGTCAAGGAGGCGATGGACTATGCCAAGGAAGCGGGCTTTCCGCTGATGCTGACGGCCGAGCCCGAGGAATAGTTGGCGATCTCTTAACCAGTCCTGTTCATCCGATCTCCGCTGTTTTGCCGCAGAATGGGCGAAACGAGGAGGCGCTCATGCCTGCTGAAGCGGCAACCTGGCACTATTTCGTGGCGGCGGCGATCTTTGCGCTGCTCGGCGCCATCGGCCATGTGTGCCGGGCGGTGTTCAACGTGCTGCCGGACCGCATCACCGACCGGCCGCTGATGGATCTGCCGCTCTCCAGCGGCTACGATCTTCCCGACTTGCTGTTCGGCACCGAATATGACGACAACGGCTATTACCGGCTCGACAGTCTGAAGAATTTCCGCATCTCGGTGATGCTGAGCACGATCGGTGGTCTGCTGGTCATGCTGTTCTCGCCGGGGGCATCGGGCGCTGTCGCGTGGATGATCGACAGCGGGTTTTCGGCGCTGTGGGACCTCTTCCTCTACCGGCTGCACAGCATCGGCCTGTAGGCGTCAGCGGCCCGCGGGACGGCGGACCTGATAGCCGGTCTTGTCCTGCGTGAAGCCGCAGCTCCCGTAGAAGCGCAGGGTCGCCGGATCCTTCGAGCCGGTCAGCAGCATCACCTTGTAGCAATTCGCCTGCCAGGCCCGATCGATCGCGTGGGCGATCAGGGCTGCGCCGTATCCCTTCTTGCGATGGGCGGCCGATGTCACGACGTTTTCGATCAGGGCGTAGGGCGCACCGTTGCGTGTCAGGTTCGGCACGATGACGAGCGTGACGGTTGCCGCCGCCTGCTCACCTGAAAAGCCGATGAAAATCTGCATGCCGGGCTGGGCGAGGATGGCCTCCATCTGCTTGACCGCGGCGGATGGTTCCAGCGGCGGATCGGAGGGGTTCAGCTCGGCGTAAAGCGCGAGCAGGGCGGCGAGGTCGCCGGCCCCGGCGGTGCGAATGGCCAGCGTTTCATTCATCGTCTCAATCGCCCTTATTGCCGAGCAGTTTCTTCAGCATTTCGGCCATCGGGCCGGTGGCCGGCAGGATCTTCGGCTGGTTGTGGTTGCGGGCCTGATGGATGTGGGATTTCGCCGCCGGCTTCTTCTCGGCCTTCGGCTTTTCCTCTTCCGCCTTGCCGCCGACGGCGAGCGCCAGCTTGTTCATCAGCTGCGAATCCTCGTTGCGCACCAGCATGCCGGCATTGTCGGCGAGCGCGTCGAGCAGCGGCTCCAGCCAGCTCTGGTCGGCCTTGGCGAAATCGCCGAGAACGTGATGCTGCACCATGTCCTTGACGCCGGGATGGCCGATGCCAAGCCGCAGGCGGCGGTATTCGCGGCCGCAATAGGCGTCGAGCGACTTGATGCCGTTATGGCCACCATGGCCGCCGCCGGTCTTCAGCCGCGCCTTGCCGGGCGCCAGGTCGAGCTCGTCATAGATGGCGACGAGGTCGGACGGCTGCAGCTTGTAGAAGCGCATCGCTTCGCCGACGGATTCGCCCGAAAGGTTCATGTAGGTCTGCGGCTTGATCAGCAGCACCTTCTCGCCCTCGAGCTCGCCCTCGGCGATCTCGGCCTTGAACTTCTTCGACCAGGGCGAAAAGCTGTGACGGCGGTAGATGGCGTCGAGCGCCATGAAGCCGATATTGTGCCGGTTGCCGGCATATTTGCTGCCGGGATTGCCGAGACCCGCGATGATCAGCATAGCCAATCCATTCCTTGAAACGATGATGCCCGTTTCACCACCGCGAAACGGGCATGAAGTCAAGCGCTAAGGGACGAACACGCCTCAGTGCAGCAGGGTGAGGCCGTATTTCTTGAAGATCTGCCGCTGCGTGCCGTCAGCGATCAGCTTGTCGAGGGCGGTCTGCATCCTGCGCCGGAGATCTTCGGGGAAATCCTTCTGGCAGGCGACGCCCATCGGCTGGGTCGAGAGCACCGTCACCATTTCCAGCGGCTGTTCCTGCTTCAGCTTGTCGAAATAGAGCTCGGAGATCGGCATCATGTCGATGCGGCCGCCGAGAAGCTTGCGCAGCGTGGCGTTGAAGTCGCTGGCAACGTCGAGCTTCGGAAAGCCCTTCTCCTTCAGCGTGGTCTCGGTGTAGTCCTCGCGCCAGGTGCCGACGAGATATTTCTTGGCGTCCTCGAGGTCGTCGGCCGCGACCTTCGAGTTCTTCGCCTTGATCAGGATGTTGCGGTCGACGAGCAGGGGCTCGATCCATTTGAACAGCGGATCGCGAAGGCCGTTATGCGCCGTGGCGAAAACGCAGGTCATCGGCGTCGTCTGCGCCATGCCGTAGGCGCGCGCCCAGGGCACGAGCTCCAGCGTGTAGTCGACGCCGATATCGGCCATCACCTTTTCGACCTGTTCGACGGTCGCACCCTTGATCACCTTGCCGTCGCGGTAATTGAACGGGGCATATTCCTCGGTGAAGAAGGATACCGTCTGCGCGGCCGCTGCTGTTGGCAACATCAGGAAGGCGAAAAGCAGCAGCCTTTTCATTCGCATCGCTCCAAGGTCGGTTTATGAGGCGCGCGCCACGAAGGGGATCACACCGCTCAGTTTCTCGATCAGCTGCGCTGCGGTCTGCGGCCTGTGGAAGAGATATCCCTGTCCGTAGTCCAGGCCCATCTGCTGCAGCGTCCGGCATTCCTCTTCGGTTTCGATGCCCTCGGCAATCACAGTGCAGTTCATCTTGTGCGACAGCGTGGTGATCGCCTCGATCAGCATGCGGCTCTTGAGGCCGACATTGTCGTTGGCGTCGTTGATGGCGCGGGTGAAAGACTGGTCGATCTTGATGATATCAACGGGGAAGCGATTGAGGTAGCTCAAAGACGAGTAGCCTGTGCCGAAATCGTCCAGGGCGATGCGGCAGCCGAAGCGGCGCAGCTCCGTCACGATCATGCGGATCTGCGGATTGTCGTGCATCAGCACCGCTTCGGTGATCTCGACGACGATGCGTTCCGGGCGGATGCCGTGGCGGCCGAGCAGGCCGGCAAGCCGCGAGGGCAGGGCTGCCTCGAACTGCAGCGGCGAGAAGTTGATCGCCAGATAGGCGTCCTGCATGCCCGAAATGCGGGAGATGCGGGCGAGATTGGCGATCGCCTTTTCCATGATGACATTGCCGACGCGGACGATCTTGGCGGTCTCTTCGGCGACGTTGATAATCTCGGCAGGCGGCATCAGGCCCTTCTGCGGATGGTTGAGGCGCATCAGCGCCTCGAAGCCGGCGATGTTGCCATGCGTCAGCCCGACGATCGGCTGCAGATAGGCTTCGAACCAGTCTTCGGCGAGGCCGGCCTCGATGCAGCTCTCGATCTCGGCGCGGCCGCGGGCCTTGTCGAGCATGGCGGCGTCGAACAGGCGGGCGCCGTTCTTGCCGTCGCGCTTCTTGGCGTACATGGCCATGTCGGACTTCTGCAGCAGCTCGGACGCGTTGGTGGCGTGGCGCGGATAGATGGCGACGCCGACGCTGGCACTGAGATGCAGGTCTGGACCGAAGGGCGTGTCGAAGATGGTGGCGATCTGATCGCACATGGCGCGCGCCCGCTTTTCGGCATCGGCGGCGGGCAGCAGGATGGCAAATTCGTCGCCGCCGAGGCGGGCGGCCTCATCCGAGGGCGCCAGATGGGTCTTGAAGCGCTCGACCAGTTCACGCAGCGCGCGGTCGCCTTCGGCATGGCCCATATTGTCGTTGATCCACTTGAAGCGGTCGAGGTCGACGAAGAGGCAGGCGAGCTCCTGGCCCGCGGCATCGGCTTCGGCGATCTTGCGATCGAGTACGGCTTCGAAGCCCTGGCGGTTGAGGAGGCCGGTCAGGTGATCGGTGATGGCCTGGCGATGATTGCGGTCTTCGGAGGCCTTGAGTTCGGTGACGTCAGCCATGACCGACAGCGACAGCTTGTCGGTCCCGCCGGTCGCGGCGTTGGATTCCAGGATCAGCACGTCGATGACGCGGCCGTCGGCGCATCTGAACTTGACGGTGACGTCAAGCGCGCCTTCCTCGGCGGTCGCCCTGCGCGACAGGAAGATCTCGCGGCTGTCGGGCGTGACGAGATCGGCGAACTTGCGGCCGACGGCGTCGGACCGGCTGTAGCCGGTGGCGACCAGCCAGTAATCGCTGACGGCCGTGATGCGGTCCTCCTCGTCGAGCGAGAAGAGCATGGCGGGCGTCAGGTCGTAGATGTCGGTGGCGCGGCGGTGAGCGAGTTTCAACTCCTTCTCCTCGCGCTCCAGCTTGGTCTGCATGTCATTGAAGCTGCTGGCGAGGCGGCCCATTTCGTCGCCCGACTGCCAGTCGACATGATGGCGCGAGCCGAGCTGGCTGGTGGCCTCGATGGCGGCGATCAGGCGCATCAGCGGATGGATGACAAAGATGCGGTTGCCGATCAGCGCGCTGCCGAAGACGGCGAGCACGGCGAAGATGAAGATCGAGATGAAGACCACTTCCTCATGCTTCAGGCCGGCGAAGAGGCTGAGCTTCGGATAGTAGACGGAGATGTTGCCGAGGTTCTTCGGGCCGTCGACATTGTTGTAGATGATGGCGCGCGAGACCTGCTCGAGCTCGCCGGTGAAGGATTTCGGAATGGTCGTCTGCGTCACGTCGAGCTGGCCGGACTGGTCGCGAACCTCGACTTTGACGATCGAGCCCTGCGAAACCATCGTCGCCGAGATCTGCGTCACGCTGTCCTCGTCCAGATCCCAGAGCGGCTTGGCGAGCGCCTGAGAATTGGCAACCAGCAGAACGGAAATATGGTCCCGGATTTCCTTGTCGGCGCGTTCGGAAGACAGAAAGAGAAAGAGAACGAAAAGCGGAGCGACGAAGACAAGCAACGCGCCGCAAACAATCGCAAAGAATCTATTCTCAACGGAATTATGCATTGTTCCGTTTGCTCCCCGGCCGCTCTTCTTCGGCGGTCAATTTAAAAATACGGTACTTCTGGCAATAACTTTGGGGAGAATGCTTCCATGAATGTGTTAAGGCTTGTTGAAACGGCTGAAGACCGCAAATGAAAAGGCCCGCTTTCCGGGTGGGAAGCGGGCCTTATGCTTTACAAATTGATAGGAAGCTTATCAGGCTTCTGCATCGCCTTCGGCTTCAGACGTGTCTTCCTCGACGCCAGCTGCCGGAGCAACGATGGTAGCGATCGTGAAGTCGCGGTCGATAACCGTGGTGACGCCCTTCGGCAGGGTGACTTCCGAGATATGGATGCTGTCGCCGATCTTCTTGCCGCTCAGGTCGACATTGAAGAATTCCGGGATCGCATTTGCCGGGCAATGAACTTCGACTTCATGGCGAACGATGTTCAGAACGCCGCCGATCTTGAGACCCTGCGACTTCTCTTCGTTGATGAAGTGAACCGGGATCTCGACGGTAACCTGCGTGTTGCCGGAAACGCGGAGGAAGTCCACGTGCATCGTGAAGTCACGAACCGGGTCGAGCTGGTAGTCCTTCGGGAGAACCTGGTACTTCTTGCCGCCGACGTCGATCGTGGCAACCGTGGTCATGAAACCACCGGCGTGGATGCGCTTCGTCACCTCATTGGTGCTGAGAGCGATAGAAATGGGGGCCTGCTTGTCACCGTAGATGACAGCGGGAATCAAACCGTTGCGGCGAAGTTCACGGGCGGACCCCTTACCAACCCGTTCGCGCGCCTCGGCCTTGAGCTCGTAAGTTTCGTGGCTCATGGCTATTCCTTTCGAGGTTATATGGAGAGTTCAGGTCCGGCATCTGCCGGGCAGGAACTGGAGGTGCCTTCCGGCGGCCTCATCCGCATTGCCTCCAAGGGTGTCTGTGCGGACGCGTGCGCTATAGTGCATGTGCGGCCGAAACGCAAGCAGGGCAGGGTGTCCGCCTGATGACCCATTCCAGTAGTTGCAGCTTTATTTGGTTCGGTTGTAAAATCTGACGCTTATTTAACCAAGGAATCGCTATTCACTAGGCGATTAATGAATCTTAGCCTTGGCGCAAATATAGATGATCGCGGTTTCAATCTCGGTCCATCCCATGTTGCGTATCATTTCCTGCATCACCGTCGAACACAGCCTGTCGCATCTGATCTTTGCGACGATCATCTGCCTGTTGGGCTCGGTACTGACGATGCGCCTCTTCAACCGGGTGCGCCGGACCGACGGATTGCAGAAATATAACTGGCTGTTTCTCTCGGGCTTCGTCGGCGGATCGACGATCTGGACGACGCATTTCGTTGCCATGCTCGGTTACCAATCGCCGGCGACGAACGGCTACGAGCCGGAGCTGACGCTGCTGTCGTTGTTCATCGGCGTCGCCGCGAGCATCATCGGCTTTTCGGTCGCCGCCCTGACGCCGAAGAGCGCGCTGGTGGAAGCCGGTGGTGCGATCGTCGGCCTCGGCATTGCCTGCATGCATTATGTCGGCATCTCCGGCTACCGGGTTGCCGGCCATATGGTCTGGAGCGAACCCTATGTCATCGCCTCGCTGTTTGCGGCGGCGATCTTCGGTGCCATTGCCACCAATCGCGTCGCCCGCCCGGTTTCCAGCTTCTGCAAGCATGGTGCGTCGCTGGCGCTGATCCTGGCGATCGTGCTGACGCATTTCACCGGCATGGCCGCCCTGACGATCTTTCCTGATAGCGCTATTCCCGTTTCCGGCGAGCTGATTTCGGTCGGTATCATGACCGGGCTGGTGGTCGCGGTCATGGTGGTCATTCTGGCACTGGGCGCCTCGACCTATGCCATCGATCTGCAGACCAGCCAGGCAGCCGTCGAGCGCTACCGCCATCTGTCGCTGCATGATCCGCTGACCAATCTGCCGAACCGCGCCGCCTTCAACGAGCATGTTGCGGTGTTGACGAAGCGCCCGAAGGACATGACAGCCAATATTGCCGTGCTGTCCTTCGATCTCGACCGCTTCAAGGAAATCAACGACGTTCACGGTCATGCCGCGGGCGATGCCGTGCTGCGCACTGTCGCGGACCGCCTCAGGGTGATCAGCAATCCCTCGCTGTTCGTTGCGCGTGTTGGCGGCGACGAGTTCGTGGCGGTGATGAGCAAATATTTCGTCCGCTCCGATGCGAGCATTCTGGCGCAGCGCGTCATCGACGAAATCGCCAGGCCGATCGCCTGGGAGGGGCAAACGCTTTCGGTCGGCACCAGCGTCGGCATCTCGACCTTTCCGGGGCAGGCGACGACCATCGACGATCTGCTGTCGCAGGCCGATGTCGCCATGTACCGGTCGAAATCGACGGCGAGCAACAGTATCTGCTTCTACGACGCCTCGATGGACCAGATCTCCCGCGAGCGGAATGCGCTGGCGATGGAAATGCGCGACGGGCTGAAGCGCGGAGAGTTCGAACTCTTCTACCAGCAGCAGAACGATACGGTAACGCGCGAGGTGCTCGGCTTCGAGGTGCTGCTGCGCTGGAAGCATCCGGTGCGCGGCTACATTCCGCCGATGGAATTCATTCCGATCGCCGAGCGCAACGGCTTCATTCTCGAACTCGGCGAATGGGTGCTGCGCCATGCCTGCGCCGAAGCGGCGACCTGGAAGAACCCGCTGAGAATCGCCGTCAACGTCGCGCCGCAGCAGTTGAGCGACAACCGCCTGCCGCAGATCGTCCACGAAATCTTGCTGCAGACCGGGCTGCCGGCCTCGCGGCTGGAGATCGAGATCACCGAATCCGGCATCATCGCCGACCATCAGCACGCGCTGCATGCCATCCGCCGCCTCAAGGCGCTCGGCATCAAGGTGGCGATGGACGACTACGGCACAGGCTACTCGTCGCTCTCGACGCTGCAGAGCTTCCCCTTCGACAAGATCAAGATCGACCGGGCCTTTGTCGACGGCGTCGTCACCAACAAGCAGTCGGCGGCAATCGTCCGATCGACGCTGATCCTGGCCCAGAGCCTCGACATTCCGGTGCTTGCCGAAGGCGTCGAGAACGAGGATCACATCGACTTCCTGCGCCGGGAAGGGTGCCTGCAGGTGCAGGGCTTCCTCTTCGGCAAGCCGGTGCCGCGCGCCGGCATCGACGGGATCGTCAGCGCCGAGGCGCCCGCCAAGGCTGACGCCGCTCGACCGGAAGTCCGCGACGGCCACGAAATCAAGGCGGCTGCGGCCGCCTGAAAAGAAAACGTCAACCGGCAGATGAGGTTGGCTTGACATAAGGCGCCCGGCAATCTCACATGCGCGCCTTCAAGCGGCTAAGGGAGATTATCGAGATGCGTCACAGGCTTATCACGGCAACCAGTGTCATCATTCTGGCATTGGCGGCAGGCACGCAGGCGGCCGAGATCACGCAGGACGGCGCCAACGCGATCCGTGACAACCTGAACCATCTGCTGCCCAAGGATATGGCGAAGAGCGAGCCGGTCACCGTCACTCCGGCGGGATCGCGCTACGAGATCGTCTACGATTTCGCCAAGCTGCTCGCCAAGATCAAGAAGCAGAATTTCGAGATCAACGGCCTGACGCCGTTCAAGATGTTCGCGACGCCGCAGGATAGCGGGCTCTGGAACCTGGAAGGCAACAACAACCTCAACATCACCGGCCATTTCACCGGTCCCGACAAGAAGCGCTCGGACTTCACCTATGTGATCGCCGAGATGGCTTTCAACTCGGTCTTCGATCCTGCGATCAGCTATTTTCGGTCCGGCGATTTCACCGCCAAGGACATCAAGTTCAGCTCGTCGACCGACACCGAGATGGTCAATGCCAGTTTCGGCGACATGATCTACAAGCTGAGTTCGGCCGACAGCGCCATGGCGGGCCGGCTCGATTTTGCTGCCAACGGCAAGTTCAGCACCTTTGCCGAACAGGTGAGCGGCAAGGAAATGCCGCCGATCCAGATCTCTGCCGACAGCCTGGATTTTGACGCCAAGGTGAACGGCATCGCCGCCAAGGACCTGAAGGAGATGGTCCTTTTTGTGCTCGACCATGCCGACGAGAAGCAACTCAGCAAGGAGAGCGAGACCAAGCTGAAGGCGATGCTCGGCAACGCCTTTCCGCTGCTGACGTCGCTCGAAGAGACGATCAAGATCAACAACCTCGCCGTCACCAGCGTTGCCGGCAACGGTGGTGCCAAGTCCTTCGGCTATCACTTCACCATCGACGGTCCGAGCAGCGCAACGCGTATCGGCGTGGCGATGGACGCTGCCGACGTCACGCTCGACAGCGCATTGGTGCCTGCAGCCTACACCGCCCTGCTGCCGCAGGCGCTCGACATCCAGTTCGGCGTGCCTGACATGAACTTTGCGGCTTTCGGCGAGGAATTCATGAAGCTCGACCTCACCAAGGCCTCTGGCGACAGCGAGAAGGCCGGCCAGCAGGCGGCTGAAAAGCTTTTCCCGAACGGCATGCTGAAGGTCGATTTCCCGAAGATCAGCGCCAAGTCCGGCGTCTATGACATCGAGATGTCCGGCGAGCTCGAGGGACGCGTCGATACGAAAAAGGACTACAAGCTGAATGCCTCGATCGTCGCCCGCGATTACGACAAGACGATCGCCGCGATGCAGGAACTGGCCAAGACCAATCCCGATCTCAACCAGGCGTCCTTCGGTCTGATGATGATCAAGGGTTTTGCCAAGCCCGACCCTGATGGTGCGCAGCGGTGGGACGTTGCCGTTGCCAGCGACGGCTCGGTGACCGTCAACGGCCAGCAGATCAAGGGGCCGGATGCGCCGGCAGCCGAGGAGGAAGCAGCACCGTCCGACGATGCGGCTCCTTCGGACGATGCGGCGCCGTCGGACGAGACGGAGCCTTCGGATGAGGCTGCGCCCTCCGAAGAGACCAAGCCCTGATCCAAAAAGGCCCGCTCAGAAGCGGGCCTTTTTCTTTCACCTGAGATCAACTACCGGCGGCACTCGCCGCCGCCGATGATCCGGAAGCCCGCATTGCCGGCTTCGCAGGCATTCGGGAAGGTTTGCTGCTGGCGGCCGCGTTCGCCGCAGACGGGGCGGTATTCGCGGGTGCAGATGCCGCCGGGGCGTTCCGGGCGCTCGGGCCTGTCGGGGCGGCCAGGCGGCCGGTCCGGCCAATCCGGACGATCGGGGCGATCCGGCCGTCCGGGGCGATCGGGGCGATCGGGTTCCGGACGCGGGTAAGGCGGGGGCTCACGGCGGCATTCGCCGCGGCCGACGATCCTGAAGCCGCTCTCGCGGGCCTGGCAGGCATTGCCGAAGGTTTGCGTGCGGCCGCCGCGTTCGCCGCAGACGGGCGCATATTCCATGGTGCACATCTGAGGCTCCGGCGGGCGCGGACGCGGTGGCGGCCGCGAATAGCCCTGATCGACCTCGACGGTGCAGGCTGCCAGCAGCGGAATGAGCGCCACCAGCGCCAGCCGCTTGCCAGTCTTCAGATGATTTCGATTTTTCGTCAAAACGGCTCCCCCGTGCGAAAACAAATCACAACCGGGCGAAACTAGCCGAAACGGCAAAAGCGATGAAGCCGCAAAATGCAGCTTCACCGCTTCAGCATGATTGGGGAATGGAACGTCAGTCGAAGAGGCTCGAAACCGACTCTTCCTGGCTCGTGCGATTGATGGCTTCGCCGATCAGGTTGGCGGTCGTGATGACGCGGATATTGTGGGCCGACTGCACAGCCGTCGGCGG
>Ga0102588_1000057_pt1 | contig 266452 bp, 253 predicted proteins | sample AraplaMF_Col_mMS_FD_76854 | JGI IMG/M metagenome (GOLD analysis project Ga0102588, IMG submission 76854) | Arabidopsis root microbial communities from the University of North Carolina, USA - plate scrape MF_Col_mMS (SPADES assembly) (version 2) | ecosystem: Host-associated > Plants > Roots >... | reverse complement strand
CCCAGCGTCAGGTCTCGCTCGCCCAGGCAAGCCTGGCCGCAGCCGTCCAGCAGATGGCCACCGACTACGTCGCCCTCAACGTCGCCATCGGCGGCGGCTACAACCCGGGTGGCAACACCGCCCCGGTTAAGGTTGCCGCAAAGACAAACTGAGACGACAACAGCAATTGAGAAAAAGCCCCGGTTCGCCGGGGCTTTTTTGTTTCTGCCCGCGATTGCGGAAAATCGCAAAGCGGCGCAAGATTGGATTCGACAACGACGATGGCGTCATGTACGCATTGGTTAAACGATTAACCCAATCCGTCGAAAATCATGCCCACAGCCCGACCGGGACCAAATCTGAGCAGGATCGCAACGTCGCTTGGCGTCTCCGTCGCGACGGTGTCGAACGCGCTCTCGGGAAAGGGCCGTGTGTCCGAACAGCTCGCCGAGCGGATCCGCGAACACGCGGCCGAAATGGGCTATGTTCCGAGCCAGGCGGCGCGCGCGCTGCGCACCGGACGCAGCGGCGTCATCGGCCTTGTCCTGCCTGATATCGCCAATCCACTCTTCCCGAAGCTCGCGCAGGCGATCGAATTCGCCGCCACATCGGCCGGCTACGGCGTCCTCATCGCCGACTCCCGCGGCAACATCACCGCACAGACGGAAGCCATCAACCGGCTGGTCGAGCGCGGCGTCGAGGGACTTGTCATCGTCCCGCGCCGCGCGACCCGCATCTCGGCCGCGAGCTGTCCCGTCGCCGTCATCGACACCGCCTCGACACCCGGCAACACGGTCGCCGCCGATCACTGGCAGGGCGGACGCGACATCGCGGACCACCTCGCCGAACTCGGCCACAAGCGCATCCTTGTGATCGGCAACAATCCCGAATCCAACGTCCAGAACGACCGCGTCGGCGGCATCCGCTCCGGATTGCGCCCCGACATGCAGTCCTCCACCCTTTGGGTCGAGCGCCTGGAACGCGAGAACGGCATGGGCTGCACGCTCGGCCTCGCCGAAAAGGTCCGCGAGGGCTACACAGCCTTCGCAGCGCTGTCCGACCTGCAGGCGCTGAGGGCGCTCACCGAACTGCAGCGCGACGGCATCGTCGTTCCCGACATGGCAAGCGTCACCGGCTTCGACGACCTGATCTTCTCCCCCGTCATCACACCGAGCCTGACGACGGTGGCAATGGACATGGCGACGATCGCCGATGTCGCCATCTCCTCGCTCCTGAAAACCATACAGGCAAGCGGCAGCCGCGAAGGCGTGCTCGTCGCTTCCGAAACCGATCGGGTGCCCATGCAGCTGATCGTTCGCCAATCATCGGGTCCCGCCGATCCAGCCAGGATCGACCCAAGCAAAGTGGACCTAGCCTCTCAGACGGAGAACTCCTGACATGAAGCATGCCCTCATCGCCTCGGCGGCCCTTCTGGCCCTCACGCCCGTCGCCGCAAGCGCTCAGGAAAAGACGCTCACCATCTCCGTCTACGCCTTCGCGCAGGATGACTTCAAATCGATCGTCTACGACCCCTTCGAAGCCAAGTGCGGCTGCAAGCTGGTGGTCGAGACCGGCAACAGCGTCGAGCGCCTGGCGAAAATGGAGGCCAACAAGGCCAACCCCGTTATCGACATGGCCGTCGTCTCCATGGCCGACGCGCTGTCGGCCACTCGCAAGGGCCTGATCGACAAGATCGACACCGCAAAGCTCACCAATTTCGGCAAGCTCTACGACCTCGCCAAGGATCCGAACGGCGATGGCATGAGCGTCGGCTACACTTTCTACGCCACCTCGATCGCCTACCGCTCCGACAAGATGAAGATCGAGAGCTGGGCCGATCTGCTGAAGCCTGAATATGTCGGCCACGTCGCCTTCCCGAATGTCACCACCAACCAGGGCCCGCCGGCACTCTACATGCTCGGCCTGGCGCTCGGCAGCGACAACCCGGACCTGAAAGCGCCGATCGCAGCCGTCGGCGAAAAGAAGGACGACATCGTCACCTTCTACGAGAAGTCCTCGCAGCTCGTGCAGCTGATGCAGCAGGAAGAAATCTGGGCCGCCCCGATCGGTCGCTTCTCCTGGGCAGGTTTCACCAAGCTCGACGTCCCCGTCTCCTGGGCAACCCCCAAGGAAGGCCAGACCGGCGGCATGAACGTCATGGTCATGACCAAGGGCTCGAAGAACCAGGACCTCGCGCTGCAGTTCATGGATTTCTGGCTCTCCACAGAGATCCAGACCAAGCTTGCCGAAAAGCTGGTGGACAGCCCGGCCAACAAGGAGGTGAAGGTCTCCGACGAAGCCGCCAACAACCTCACCTACGGCGAGGACACGGTGAAGAACCTGAAACTCATCCCCTCGGCCGCAGCCCTCGATAACCGCGCCGGCTGGCTGAAGGATTGGAACGACACGGTCGGCCAGTAACGGCCAGTCACCAACAGGACGGCTCCGGCACCGCTGGAGCCGCACCATGCGATTGCTCTGAAAGACGCCTCATGTTTCAAAACCGCACGGAAGCCCTGGCGCTCGCCCTGCCCGCGGCCCTGTTCGCCGCGCTGGTCTTCCTGCTGCCCGTCGTCATCCTTCTCTCGGAAGGATTTCACATCGACGGCAGCTGGACGCTCAGCGCCTATACCGGCTTCTTCTCGCAATCGCTGAACCGCACGGTCTTCCTGCGCACCTTCAAGCTCGGCCTCGAAGTCACCGCCGTCTCCGCCGTCATCGGCTATGCGGCGGCCTTTGCCATCGTCAACCTGCCGCCGAAGGGCAAGGGCCGGATGATCGGCCTCGTGACGCTGCCGCTGATGATCTCGCCGGTTGCCCGCACCTATGCCTGGATCGTCATCCTCGGCCGCACGGGGATCGTGAACCAGGCGATCCAGGGCCTCGGCCTCAGCGACAGCCCGCTGCGCCTGCTCTTCACCGAGACCGCCGTCTTCATCGGCCTGCTGCAGCTATTCCTGCCGCTGATGATCCTGTCCCTTATCAGCGCGCTCGAAAACATGCCGAAGGACGCCATTCCGGCCGCCCGCGTGCTTGGCGCCAACTGGTTCCAGGTATTCTGGAAGGTGATCCTGCCTCTCACCCGCGAAGGCCTCGTCGTCGGCGGCACGCTCGTCTTCACCGGCTCGCTCACCGCCTACATCACCCCCGCCGTCCTCGGCGGCTCAAAAGTGCTGATGCTGGAAACGCTGCTCTACCAGCAGGTCTCCGTCGCCAACGACTTCGTTGCCGCCAGCGTCATCGCCTTCATGCTGATCGTCATGAGCTTCGCCGCCAACATCCTGCTCAAGCGTCTAGCAACAGCGAGGAACAAGCGATGACACCACGCATCCTCTCGCCGCTGGTGCTCGGCCTGCTCTTGATCTTCCTGATCGGCCCCTTCTTCATCATCATCGCCGCCTCGCTCTCTGCCGGCGATACGCTGGCCTTCCCGCCGCAGGGCCTGTCGCTGCGCTGGGTCTTCAAGGTCTTCACCATCGACAGTTTCCGCGACAGTTTCGCCATGTCGATGCTGCTTGCCGTGGGCGGCACGCTGGCGGCTCTTGTCCTCGGCATCCCCGCCGCCTACGCGCTTTCACGCTACAAGCTGCCGGGCGCGGAAACCATCCGCACCATCGTCTCGCTGCCGATCATCGTGCCGGGCATCATCGTCGGCCTGGCGCTGCTGCGCTATCTGGTCGTGCCCTTCGGCTTCAACATCACGCTGGCGCTGTTCTTCGCGCACACCGCACTGGTGTTGCCCTATGCCGTGCGCGTCGTCTCCGCCAGCCTCAACAACCTGCGCTCCGATATCGAGGAAGCCGCGGTGCTGCTCGGCTCGTCGCGCGCAGGCGCCTTCTTTCGCGTGGTGATGCCGAACATCCGCGGCGGCATTCTCGCCGCCTTCATCCTCGGCTTCGTCACCAGCTTCAACCAGGTGCCCGTCTCGCTCTTCCTGTCAGGTCCCGGCGTCCGCACGCTGCCGATCGACATGCTGGGTTACATGGAAACCACCTACGACCCGTCGATCGCTGCGCTCTCTGCGCTGCTCGCCTTCCTGTCCATCGGCATCGTCTTCCTTGCCGAACGCTTCCTGGGGTTCTCTCGCTATGTCTGACACCTATCTGCAACTCGACAAGCTGACGCTTGCCTACGGCGATACGGTCGCGGTGAAGGATCTCGATCTCTCGATCAAGAAGGGTGAGCTCGTAGCACTCCTCGGCCCCTCCGGTTGCGGCAAGACCACGACGATGCGCTCGATCGCCGGCCTGCTCAACCCCGCATCCGGCCGCATCACGCTGGATGGCGCCGATATCACCCGCGTCTCTGCCAACAAGCGCAATGTCGGCCTGGTCTTCCAGTCCTACGCGCTGTTCCCGCATCTGACCGTCTATGAAAACGTCGCCTTCGGCCTGCGCCTCAAGGGCGTCAGCGGCCAGGATCTCGATGCAAAGGTAAGCGCGAGCATCAAGTCCGTCGGCCTCGCCAGTTTCGCATCGCGCAAGCCGGGCGAACTCTCCGGCGGCCAGCAGCAGCGCGTGGCGCTTGCCCGCTCCATGGTGATGGAGCCGAAGGTGCTGCTTCTCGACGAGCCGCTCTCCAACCTCGACGCCCGCCTGCGCCTGGAAATGCGCGCCGAGCTACAGCGCGTCCAGAAGGAAACCGGCGTGACCATGATCTTCGTCACCCACGACCAGATCGAGGCGCTGGCGCTCGCCGACCGGATCGTGGTGATGCTGAACGGCGGCATCGAACAGATCGGCACGCCGGAAGAAATCTACAACAAGCCCGTCTCGGCCTTCGTCGCCGATTTCGTCGGCTTCGAAAACGTCTTTGCGCTGGAAAACGGCAAGCTCGCGACATCCAACTCACTCGTCGAGCTTTCCGCTCCAGTGCCGCAGGCCGTGAAGGGCTTGGCCTGGCGTCCGCGCATGGTGATCCTTGGTTCAGGTCCTTTCCAAGGCACCGTGCGCGGCACCTCGTTTGCCGGCAACGTCAGAGAATATCTCCTCGACACACCGCTCGGCCCCATCAAAGCCGAGGTCGATGCCGGCGAGCCGAGCCACGCGATCGGCTCCACGCTTTCTTTCGATCTGCCGCTTGGCGCCGCTGCCCCACTCTCTCGCTACAGGTAATATCATGGGCGTCTGGATCGACACCGACATGGGCTTCGACGACATCGCCGCCATTCTGGTCGTGGGGCATGCGAAGCTCGACATTGCAGGCATCTCGCTGGTCTTCGGCAACACGCCGCTGCCGCAGGTGCGCGTAAACGCAGCCGGCGCCGCCAAGGCCTTCGGCTGGACCTTCCCGATCCACTCCGGCCGCGCCTCAGCCGTGCTGGGAGAGATCGAGACCGCCCAGGCGATCCTCGGCGAAACCGGCATCCCGACATCGGGCAAGACGCTGCCCGACGCCGCAGCCCTGCCCGAAAGCGACGCCTTCGCAGCACTCTGCGACTGGCTCAAGCACGACGGCCCGCACCGCATCCTGGCGCTCGGCCCGCTGACGAATATCGCGGCCCTTGCGCTCGCCCGCCCCGATCTCGCCGCCCGCATCACCGAGCTCACCTGGATGGGCGGCGGCGTCACGGCTGGAAACCACACCGCATCCGCCGAGTTCAACGCGCTGGCCGACCCCGAGGCGCTCGCCATCGTCATCGCCTCCGGCCTGCCGCTGCGCATGGTCGATCTCGACCTCTGCCGCAAGGTGATCGCCGTCCCCGATGACGTTGCCCCGATCCGCAAGGCCGGCGGCGCCAACGCCGAGATGCTGGCCGATTTCCTCGACGGCTATATCGGCATCGGCACCAGCCGCGGCCGCTTGGGCATGGCGATCTACGACCCCTGCGCCGCCGTGGCCTTCGCTCACCCCGAGATCGTCACCTTCCGCGCAGCCCGCATCGACGTCGAGCTGCAGGGCAAACTCACGCGCGGCCGCACCGTGGTCGAAACCCGCGCCACCCACGCCAAGCCGAACGCCGACTATGCCGTCGAGATCGACAGCGAGGCCGCCCGCGCCATCATCCTCGGCGCACTCCAGCAGGAGGCCGCCCGATGAGCCAGTTGGAACCGATGGACCTCAGCGATCCCAAACTGCGCGCCCGCGCCGTTGCCGCCGCCCGCGGCGATGCGCCCTTCGATGTGCTGATATCGGGCGGCCAGCTGCTCGACGTCGTCACCGGCCTGATCCGCGACGCCGATATCGGCCTCGTCGGCCCGCTGATCGCAAGCGTCCACGCGCCGCAAAGCCGCAAGGACGCCCATGAGACGATCGACGCGCGTGGCAGCATCATCGCTCCCGGCCTGATCGACACCCACATGCACATCGAAAGCTCGATGGTGACCCCATCGGCCTATGCCGCCGCCGTCCTGCCGCGCGGCGTCACGACTGTCGTCTGGGACCCGCACGAATTCGGCAATGTCCATGGCATCGATGGCGTGCGCTGGTCGATCGAGGCTACGCGCGGCTTGTCCCTCTGCACCATCCTGCTCGCCCCCTCCTGCGTCCCCTCGGCTCCGGGCCTCGAGGTCGCGGGTGCCGATTTCGACGCTTCCGTCATATCGGAATTGCTGCGCCGGCCCGAGATCGGCGGCGTCGCGGAGGTCATGAACATGCGCGGCGTCATCGAAGGCGATCCCCGCATGACCGGGATCGTCAATGCCGGCCTTGCATCCGGCAAGTTGGTCTGCGGCCACGCGCGCGGCCTGGAGGGCAGCGACCTCAACGCCTTCATGGCGGCCGGCGTCACCTCCGACCACGAGCTCACCTCGGCCGACGATCTCTTGCTGAAGCTCGCCGCCGGCCTGACGATCGAGCTGCGCGGCTCCCACGATCACCTGCTGCGCGAATTCGTGGCGGCGCTCAACAGTGTCGGCCACCTGCCCTCCACCGTGACGCTCTGCACCGACGACGTCTTCCCTGACGAGCTCCATTACTGTGGTGGTCTCGACGACGTCGTGCGCCGTCTGGTCAGCTACGGCATGAAGCCCGAATGGGCGCTGCGCGCCGCGACCTTCAACGCCGCCCAGCGCCTGCGCCGCCCCGACCTCGGCCTGATCGCCGCCGGCCGCCGCGCCGATATCGTGATGTTCAAGGATTTCACCGAGTTCGAGACCACAGCCGTCTTCGCCAATGGCCGCCTCGTCTCCCGCGACGGCAAGATGGCGATCGACCTGCCGGCCGTCGACAGCGCGCCGCTGCAGCATTCCGTCAAGCTCTCGGCGCTGACCGAAAACGACTTCCGCATCCCGTCCGAGGGCAGCCGCGTCCGCGTCGCCACCATCGACCGCCCGCGCTTCACCCAATGGGCCGAAGCCGAGACCGCCGTCGTCGATGGCTATGTCGTCCCACCTGAGGGCAGTGCGATGATCTCCGTCGTCCACCGCCACGGCAAGGCCGACGCCCGCCCGCGCATCGGCTTCCTCACCGGCTGGGGCACATGGCGCGGCGCCTTCTGCACCACGGTTTCGCACGACAGCCACAACCTCACCGTCTTCGGCGGCAATGTCGAGGACATGACCATCGCCGCCAACGCCGTGATCGCGGCCGGCGGCGGCATGGCTGTCGTGCAGGACGGCGAGATCAAGGTGCTCCTGCCGCTCCCCCTCTCCGGCCTCGTCAGCGAAGCCCCGCTCGAACAAACGGCGGAAACCTTCCGCGCCATCCGCCGCGCCATGGAAGACGTCGTCGACTGGCGACCGCCCTATCTCGTCTTCAAAGCCTGCTTCGGCGCCACCCTCGCCTGCAACCTCGGCCCGCACCAGACGGATCGCGGGATCGCCGATGTGTTGACGGGACGGGTGATGGAAACGCCGGTGATTGAGGTTTTGTAGGGGTGGCGTGACGCCGAATTTTTGGCCATGACCGTTGCAGTCATGGCGATGTGCTTAGATCCTCGGGACGAGCCCGAGGATGACGCCGAGATTGTTGATTGCCTCATCACTTCAATATGTTACTGGCGGCCGCCACTCACTCCATCGTCATCCTCGGGCTCGTCCCGAGGATCTAAGCACGGTCCCATTTACTCGACGTGAGTGGACACTTGGCACTACCCGCACACCACAAAACCCCGCGCCCGAGCAAGGCCCGGCGACGGTCGGCTGAAAACGGGAATGGGCAGGCGGCATTGTATAAAGTGGTATGGGTATCAGGCGTTGCCACCTGCCCGGTCACTTCGAGGTTTCCGGTTCGTCCGGGCCGACAGGAGCGTCTCTCGGCCTTTCCTTGCCGGATGGATATCAGGCCCTGACAGCCATCGATCCACCTGTGGCGACCATCACCGAACGCCGGATACCAAACTTGGCGTTACCGGTTCGCGAACCCGGCTCCCTGTCCCATGACATGGCCATTGTGGAGCGGCACCGGATGACGGGGATGAACGAGGACGACGATTTAGGCCAAGGCGCTGATTGCCAACCGATATTTGTGGTGCGCGGCATCAAATTTTGCCCGCCCGCCGCAAACGACACCCATCACCCCGCAGCCAACTCACGCTCCACCAGCCGCGTCCAGAACGCCACACCCGGCCCGATCGCATCATCGTTGAAATCGTAAGCCGTATTGTGATGCAGCGCCCCATCCACCGCCGGGCCGTTGCCGAGCCAGACATAGCACCCCGGCGCCTGCTGGCCGAAAAAGGCAAAGTCGTCGCCGGCCGTCGAGGGCGGGAAGTGGGTCACGACCTTCTCGCCGAACACCTGTGAAGCCGCGGCCAATGCCCGCTCCGTCGCATCCCCATCGTTGACGACCGGCGGAATGCGCCGTTCGAAGCCGTAGTCGGCGGCAATCCCGAACATCGATGCCGTGCCCTCCGCCAGCCGGCCGATCTCGTGCTCCAGCTGGTCGCGGACATCAGGCGAATAGGCGCGCGCCGTGCCGCCGATCTCGACGATATCGGGGATGACGTTCAGCGCCTTGGGGTCGCCCGCCTGCAGCGAACAGGCGCTGACGACGGCCGGCTGCAGCGGATCGACGACGCGGCCGACGATGGTCTGCAGCGATGAGAGGAACGTGCCGGCGGCGGTGATCGGGTCGCGGCCGAGATGCGGCTTGGCGCCATGCGTGCCGGTCCCTCGGAAAGTGACGCGCCAGCTGTCGGAAGAGGCCAGCTGCGGCCCGGCGACGACCGCCATCTCATCGACCGCAAGCCCCGGCATGTTGTGCAGCCCGTAGACGGCATCGCAGGGGAAGAGCTCAAACAATCCCTCCTCCACCATCCGCTTCGCCCCGCCGCGCCCTTCTTCGGCCGGCTGGAAGATGAAATGGACAGTGCCGGAAAAGCCGCGCGTTGCCGCGAGATGCCGGGCAGCGCCGATGAGCATCGTCGTGTGCCCATCATGACCGCAGGCATGCATCTTGCCCTGTACCGTCGACTTGTAGGGGCGATCGGCCATCTCGGGCATGGCAAGCGCATCCATGTCGGCGCGAAGCCCGATCGTCCGCGTTCCGTTGCCCACCTGCAGCGTGCCGACGACGCCGGTGCCGCCGAGCCCGCGATGAACCTTGATGCCTGCCTCGCTCAAGAGTTTGGCGACGATGTCGCTCGTCCGCACTTCCTCGAATCCGAGCTCCGGATGCGCGTGCAGATCGCGGCGCAGCGCGGTGAGGAACGGCAGATCGGCTTCGATCTCGGCGGAAATAGGCATGCGATTGAGGATCCCGTAAACACGATCGGGCGCCGGAGCGACGCCCGTGATAGACCTTGTTTATCAGGCAAACGGGCGGCGAATTCAACCTTTCGCGACTGCAGCATTGCCGTGTGCGGCGCCGTTTTCGCCGATCTCTCAGACTTGTGAACGCGCGGCGAATTTGCGCTATGAAGCGGCAACTTGACAGCAACCGGGCTTGGGTGACGTAATCCCCGCAACGCGAAAGGCCGCATAATGAGCGACGACCAGATCCCCGCCGATAGCAAGCTCACAAATTCGAAGCGCCGCTGGGCCGATGAAGGCAAGTTCCTGACCGGCCGCACGAGCAGACCCGAGACCGATCGGCTGCCGCCCGGCCAGCATCTCGTCAAGAACTGGCCGGTGCTCGATCTCGGCGAACAGCCTGCCGTGTCGACCGACACGTGGCGGCTGGAGGTCGGCGGGCTGGTCGAGACACCGCTTGATCTCAGCTGGACGGCCTTTCAGGCGCTGGAGCAGAGCACCCGCGTGTCCGACATTCATTGTGTCACGACATGGTCGCGCTACGACAACAAGTGGAGGGGCGTCGCCACGCGCGATCTGCTCGACCTCGCCATGCCGAAACAGCAGGCAAGCCACGTCATGCTGACCAGCTATGACGGCTACACGACCAACCTGCCGCTTGCCGATTTCGCCGCCGAAGACGCCATTCTTGCCACTGCCTGGGAAGACCTACCGCTGACCCGCGAGCATGGCGGCCCGATGCGGTTGATCGTGCCGCATCTCTATCTGTGGAAGAGCGCCAAGTGGCTGCGCCGTATCGATCTCATGGCGGCGGATGCAGCCGGTTTCTGGGAGCGCAACGGCTACAGCATGTATGGCGATCCCTGGCGCGAGCAGCGCTACGCCGACGATTGATCGGCCGGCATCCGCGAAGCCTCGCACGGCTGCCGAGACCAAACGCGTTTAACGCGCATTCCTTCCCGTTCGACGCGAAGATTTACTCGCCTCTACATTGAATATTCTGTTCAAACGAATCCTTTGGTGTAAGTTGAGCGCAGAATGGTGCACCGCATGAACCCATCCTGGGTTGTTCGATTAACCTGTCGCACATTTCACGCCTGAGTTGATGACCAAGGACACCACGTTTCACACCGTCACGCAGAAACTTCTCGACGCCTGGCTGAGCACGTCTCCTGATCAGCCGGGGCCGCCCGAGGCTGTCTATCGCGACGCGGTCGATCTTTTGACGATCAAGATGCGGCTGACGGTCATCGTGCTTGATGGCGAGGATCCGCTCGATTGGCAGCTGCAGGGAGTCCGCTCCTCCGGCTTCGCCTCGCGCATCCTCAACATCAACAAGCTCTTCGCGAACCAGCGCATCGGCGATTTCAAGGATCGCAACTACATGGAGACGGCGGTCATTCCGCGCTATCGCGAAGTGATCGCCTTGCAGAAGCCGTCGATGGAAATGGTCAAGACCACGCTGCTCGGCGTCAACATCGCCTATGAGCGCCTGATCCTGCCGCAAAGGACGACCGAGGCGAGACCGGCATGGCTGCTCACCGTCACCAACGGCCGCTTCATGTTCAACGCGCCGGAGCAGCAGGCCAAGCTCGACCTTACCGACGAAGCTGTCGTGCAGCTTTTGGCCGAGGGCGCGACCGCCAAGCAGATCGCCACCGAACTCGGCATCTCGCATCGCACGGTCGAGCACAGGCTGGAGCGGATGAAGGAGCGATACGGCGCCAAGAACACGGTGCACCTCACCGCCATGCTGGTGGCGATGCACCTGCACCGCGAGACCGACCGGAACTAGACCTGCTTTGGCGTCTTCGCCCCAAGCAACCGCCTTAACGCCATCACGATCAGGAAGCAGAGAGCCGCAAGGCCGGTCAGCGACGCCATGCTGGCGGGATGGGTGGGGATGTCGGCCCAATGCGGGCGGATCACATCGGTCGTGTTGAAGGCCTCGCCGCTGAACGCGCAGGTGATCAGGGATAGCCCGCGGATGGTCATGGCGACGTCGATCTCGGAGACGATCGCCCCCGCAGCCTTGGTCTCGCGCGGCATGTCGCGCAGCTTGAGCAGCACCGCCTTTGTCGCCGCCAGATAGGCATGCGAGCATTCGTTGAAGGGGCTTGCCTCATCCGTCACGCCGCCAGGCATCTTGCCCCAGAAGCAATAGGCATACTGGATCGCGGCATAGTTCAGCACGCGGCGGAACGGTTCGTCGGTATCGGTGGCACGCGACGCGAGGTCGATGATGGCGGCCCGATGCTCGGCCATCACGATCATCTCCCCATGCGAGATCTCGGGAATGGCGAGACCGGTGTGCGGCCCGTCGGTGCTGCGCTGATGCGCAAACGCCTGCCCGCCGGCGGCAAGCAGCGGCAGGATGAGGCATAGTAGAAGACGGGCGGATCGAGCGATCATGTCGGACAAAAGCCCCGGCCGAACCGGGGCTTTCCTTTTCGTCAGTGAAGAACCGGCGCGGCCGGCCGGCGAACAGCCGAGGCAACCGCCAGCTTGCGCTCGGCAAGCGCCCCGAACGCGAGACCGATCACGGTCCACAGGATCGCATGCATGCCGATCGAGGTGGTGCGGAACTGCCAGAGCACCAGCGCCGAGTAGTTCTCCGGCACTTCGTTGATGGCAGGCAGCAGGTACTGCACGACGCCGATGAAGAGCACATAGGCAAATCCGGCCATGATCGCGCCATTCCACGCGCCGAAGCGCGGCGCCAGCCGCCGGGCCAGCGAGATCGCCGCAATCAGCGCGGCGATCGACACCACGATCATCAGGAAGAACAGTTCGGTTCTGACCCCGATCGTATCCGGATTGCCGACCGCGGGCGGATTGGCGGGATACTTGATATTGGGCACGATGACGATGGCAACGAAGGCGGCGGCCGCGATACCGGCCGAGGTCCCCCGCGCGCTGAGGCTGCTGACGCGGCCCTGCACGAAGGCGAAGATCAGCGCGAAAATACCGCCGACGGCAATCGCATAGGCCATCACGCCCGTGAACAGGCCGATGCCCGCCTGCGTGGCGCGGCTCACCAGCTCCGGCTCGGCCGCTTCACCGGCTGCCTGCGCGGCCGCCTCTTCGAAACCGATCGCCTGATCGACGAGCGGCTCGCCGAATGTGTGGGCAAAGGCAAACACCAGGACGCCAGCGATCAGGCCCGCCAGCATGCCGCGAAGCAAAAGTCTTCCAACCATGTCTCAAACTCCCCAAGAGCATGCCGCGCAAAAGTGCGTAGCGGTTTTGCGGCAACGACATGCGATAAAACAAAGACTTAAATCGTGAAAAGCGAATCCGAAGGATCGCGACACGATTTAATGGCAGGGAAAGCCGAGCAGGTGTCGGCCGTCATGCACGAATTCGTGCACATACATACCGTTGAACAGCGCCATCGCGCCTTCTTCGGTGCCGACGAAATAGATGGCGATCAGCATCAGCAGGCCGCCGAAAATGGCCCATGGCAGGATGTCGCCGACGGGAATGGGAGCAGCCACCGAGGTGGGCGCGAGCGTGGTATGAGACATGAATTCCTCCTGGAAAAACGCGTTCAGTCGAGAATGTTCGTGGGTAGGGTCTGACTTCCAGTTTGAGGTATCCTCATCCTGATCACAGTGGCGCGACCGCACCGGAATTTCACCGGCTTCCAAACCTACGAGATCAACGTTATAGCTGCCGCCCTCGACCTGTCAACGCGCTGTCACACAAGGGCAAGGTTACACAGGGGCAGCGCTCGCATGACAAGGAAAAAGCCAGCGTGATGACGCGTCTCACCTTCATCTGCCACGGCGCCACCGATGCTGTCAGGCAGGCCCGCTTCCCGCTCGACGAGGCGCTGGAGGACAAGGCGATGATTGACGCCCGCGCGCTGGCGCCAGCCATGCCGCGCGCCGACCGCATCCTCACCAGTCCAGCGCTGCGCGCCCGCCAGACGGCCGATGCCCTCGGCCTCAAGGCAGAGGTCGTCCCCACCCTGGCCGATTGCGATTATGGCCGATGGGCCGGCCAGTCGATCATGACGCTGCAGGAGAGCGAACCGGACGCCCTCTCTACTTGGCTGACCGACACCGACGCCGCCCCGCACGGCGGCGAAAGCATCCGCGCCCTTCATGACCGCGTCGCGCCTTGGATGCAGGCCCAATCCGCGCTCGGCGGCCACGCCATCGCCATCAGCCATGCTCCCACCATCCGCGTCGCGGTGCTGATCGCGCTTGGAGCGCCATTGTCGTCCTTCTGGCATATCGATGTGGAGCCGCTTTCCGCCATCAGGATGACCAGCAACGGCACACGCTGGTCGCTGCGCTTCGATCGCGTGTAATTTCGATAGTTTCACATCCAGAAATTTAGATAAGCCTTGCGCAAGCCAATTGCGCAAAAGCTAAATCGCCTGGCATTTCCAGGTGATAATCCTTCGTAAAAGGAGGCCTGACCATGTCTTACGACTGGAACGGGGCGCGGCTGAAACGCACGCGTCTCATGCGGTTCACGGGCGGCGCGATCTTTCTGTGCCTGGCCGTCACCGTATCCATGCTGATGCATCTGTAGAGCATGTGAATAGCGGGCGAACGACGATGTTCGCCCGTTTCCTTTCCCGTATTTCATTAGATACGGATACGCCTATGAGTAGGCGGAGATAACTAGAAGTCACCCCCTAGTTTCAACGGATACTTTAGACTTCCGTGCTATATCCCGCCAAGGTGGAGATGGAGTGGGGAGCATGCCGGTATTTTTCCGGAGCAGAGCCGGACGGCAGTGGCTGTCCCTGATAGTGCTTGGCGCGGCCTTGTGGGTCGTCGGCGCGGTGCTGGAATTTGGCGATCTGCTCGCCTTGTTCGTCCAGCAATTCGATAGCTACGGCGCCGACAAGCTGGTGCTGGCGCTCGCCGTCGCCGGCACGATGAGCTTCGTCTATTCCGTCCTGCGCATCACCGATCTCCGCAAGGAAATGGACCTGCGTGCCAAGGCGGAAGCCAAGGCCGACTGGACCGCGACGCACGACCACCTGACCAAGCTTCCCAACCGCTACGCCTTCGAGCGCGCCGTTCTCCTGCATCGGCGCGCGCAGATCGATGCATATAGCGACGAATGGGAGCGCAATGTCAGCATCTTCTGTGTCGATCTCGATGGCTTCAAGAAGGTCAACGACCTGATCGGCCACAATGGCGGCGATGCGCTTCTGGTGGAGGTCTCCAAGCGCATCTGCGCCATCGGCAGCGCCGACTCCGTCTATCGTTTCGGCGGCGACGAATTCATCATCGTTGCGACCGGCCTTTCGTCGCAGCACGAGGAGCGTCTTTCGCGGCTTTTGATCCAGGCCGTGACCCGCCCGATCCATATCAACGGCTTTGCCGTCGAAGTCGGCGCCAGCGTCGGCTATGACCGCTGGCAGCAGGGCGAGCGACTGGAAGACACCGCCCACCGCGCCGACCTCGCCATGTATGAGGCCAAGTCGCGCGGGCCGAACAACTACCTCGCCTTCGAAGCCTCTATGCGCGACAAGGTGGCTCTGCGCGCCTCGCTCGAAGCCAAGCTCCGTGTGGCGATCAAGAACAAGGCGATCCGCCCCTTCTATCAGCCGCTGATCGATCTAAAGACCGACGAGGTCTGCGGCTTCGAGGCGCTGGCCCGCTGGACCGACGACGAGGGCAACAGCATTCCACCCGCCGTCTTCATCGGCATTGCCGAAGAGACCGGGCTGATCACCGTCCTCTTCGAGGATCTGCTGAGCCAGGCCTGCAATGATGCGCTCGCCTGGGACGATCACATCACGCTCTCCTTCAACGTCTCGCCGGTGCAGATGGAAGACCGTCTCTTGACGGCGCGCATCTTCAAGGCGCTGACGGTCAACGATCTTCCCGCCCACCGTCTCGAGATCGAGATCACCGAAAACGCCCTGATCCAGGACCCGGCGAGCGCCGCTGCCGTCCTCGACGAACTCCACGATGCCGGCGTGCAGATCGCGCTCGACGATTTCGGCACCGGCTATTCCAGCCTGTCGCAGCTCGCCAGCTACCGCTTCGACAAGATCAAGATCGACAAGAGCTTCATCGCCACCTATCGCGACGATGAGCGCCAGGAAAAGATCGTGCGCGCGATGCTGGCGCTTGGCGTCAGCCTCAACATCAAGACCACGGCCGAGGGCATCGAGGAGCCGCGTCAGCTGAACCACCTGCTGGAGCTCGGCTGCGATGTCGGCCAAGGCTACTTCTTCGGCCGACCGATGCCTGCCGCCGATATAAGCGCATTCCTGAGCCAGAGAAACGCGACTTTGGCGGCCGAATAGGCAGCCTTCCGGCCTTTCGCCGTAAAATTAGCCATTTGTGATGGAACCATTCGAGATGTGGCGACGTTGGTACGTCGGGTCGCATAGGCGCCATTGTCTGCGGCACGCTTTCAGCGTGCGTAACGCAGCGATCCACGGTTGGGCACCGCGGTTCCCGATTGAAGTGAAGAGTGTACCCTTATTCATAGGAGAGGGATCTTATCATGAATGTTCGCATCGTTACTGCGTCAGCAGCGATACTCATGCTTGCCGGGTCAGCCTCGGCGGCCGACCTTGTCTCCGAACCACCACCCGCACCCGTCGAGCAGGCAGCACCTGTCTTCACATGGACGGGCTTCTACACCGGTCTTCAGGGCGGCGGCGCCTGGGGCAATGGTGATTTCTCCGGCATCGGCTCGTCCAACATGAACGGCGGCCTGATCACCGGTTTCGCCGGCTATAACTGGCAGCTGGACAACAGCATCGTGCTGGGTGTCGAAGGCGACGTGTCCTACAACTGGAACTCCGAAGACGTCGGCGTCAACAGCTACAAGTTCGACACGACGGGATCGGTTCGCGCCCGTGTCGGTTACGCGCTTGACCACGCCCTGCTCTACGGTGCGGCCGGCTGGACCGGAGCACGCGGCCATGTCGATACGCCTCTCGGCAGCGACAGCGCCACCTTCTCCGGCTGGACGGTCGGCGCCGGTGTCGACTACGCCTTCACCGACAACATCTTCGGCCGCCTCGAATATCGTTACAACGATTACGGCAGCAAGGACCTTCTGGGCGTCGATACCGACTTCAACCAGAACGTCGTGACCGTAGGCGTCGGCTTCAAGTTCTGACCTAACGTATATCAAGGCGGCACGCCGCCTGTCGAAAGAGCCCGGTCCTGCACCGGGCTTTTTCGTGTCGGCAGCAGGCGGCGCGGGCGCGTTTCAGGCTTGCGTCAGTCGAGACCGCTATGCGGCGCCTGGGCTGAAAACCGAAAGCGATCCGCATGCCGCTTGAAACGCACGCCGCGACTTCTTCCTCCCCGCGATCCTATTCACTCGCGCAACGCATCCTGCATTGGCTGACCGCGCTGCTCGTCTTCTTCAATCTCCTGCTCCCCGACGGCATGAATGCCTGGCATCGCAGCATGCGCCTCAACGGCACAGCGACTGCGGACCAGATCGCAAGCGCCAACATCCACGCCTGGGCCGGCATCGCGATCCTGGTTGCGGTGGCATTTCGCCTCGTCCTCAGGGCAACGCAGGGCGTGCCGGCATCGTCATCGGCGGAGCCGCCCCTGCTACGCACGGCCGCCGGCATCGCGCATGCTCTGCTCTACCTTCTGCTGCTCGCCATGCCGCTGAGCGGAATGGCCGCCTACTATCTGGGGATAAGCGCGGCAGGCTCCGTTCATGCCGAGATATTTAAGGTCATCCTGTGGGCCTTGATCGGCCTGCACATGCTCGGCGCGCTCGCCCACCAGTTCTATTGGAAGAGCGACAGGCTGCGGCGGATGACGGTCGGATAAGCGGGCGGGCATCGAACGCAAAGATCTGTGGGCTTTGCCTGACAGCACCCGCGATTTCCTTGTCCGACTCACCATCAGAAGGTAAGAAGGCGCTAATAGACGGCCGCGTTGACAGGCCGAACCGTTAGTACGTCTTCAACCTCTAACGCATAAAATTTCAATCAAATTCAGCAGCATAGACTGCCGCCGCGTGCTCACGCGGCGAGCCGAAAGGTGTGATCATGCGCATATCATTCATGATTTCAGTATTGGCGACAATGCTGATGGCCTTCCCCAATACCAGCACGGCCGGCTCGACGCTGCGCGCATCCCGCTCGATCGGCGCGCCCATCGGCTTCCCCTCGGCCTGCACTCGCTATGCATGGCTCTGCCACAACACCAGCAGCGGAGAGATCAGCGACGAAAAGGCGATGCCGCTTCTGAAGAAGATCAACCGCGATGCGAATTCGAGCGTCCGGCCGGCGACGGATTACTCGACGACGGGCAAGGCCGAATACTGGTCGCTGCCGATCAACAACAAGGGCGATTGCGAAGACTACGCGCTTTTGAAGATGAAGTCCCTGCTCGACGCCGGCTTTCCCGCAAACAAGCTCGCCATATCCGTGGTCATCGACCGCAACGGCGGCAACCACGTCGTGCTTCTCGCCCGCCTGAAGTCGGGCGACTACGTGCTCGACAATCTCGCAGGCAGCGTTAAGCCCTGGTCCAGCACCGGATACACCTTCCTCGCCAGCCAGAATTTCAACAACAAGAGCGCATGGCAGGTGACCCTTGCCGGACCGCGCGCGGCCCAGTTCTCCGGCACCTGAGAGCCTTCAGCACAAACGTTGCCGCTAACCGCGCTTTTTGCCGAGCGCCAAAGCCAGAATGCCTAAACCCCAAAAGCCCGGGCACCTCGCCCGGGCTTGATGTTTGCGACGGCGAAATGGCGCGGCTTGCGTAAACCGCCGCCATTTCCCCATCGAGGCATGTGCGAGCAGGGCTTAGTTGCTGCCGCTGCTGCCGCCGGCGCCACCCTGGCCACCAGAGCCACCGGAACCGCCGCCGCCGCTGCCGCCGTTGCCGCCGTTGCCGCCAGCACCGCCGTTGCCGCCGCCGGGACCGCTGCCGCCGCCGCCGCCGCTGCCGCCGTTACCGCCGCCGCCGCCGCTGCTGCCGTTGCTGGAGCCGTTGCCGCCGTTGCCGCCGCTACCGCCAGCACCGCCGTTACCGCCGCCATTGTTGCCGCCAGCACCGCCGCTACCACCGGAGCCACCGCCGCCGCCGCCGCCAGCGCCACTACCGCTGCCGCCATTGCCGCCGTTGCCGCCGTTGCCAGCTGCACCGCCGTTGCCGCCGTTGTTGCTGCCGCCGTTGCCGCCGTTACCAGCAGCACCGCCGTTACCACCGCTGCCGCCGCCGTTGCTGCCGCCATTGCCGCCAGAACCACCGTTGCCACCGCTTCCGCCGAAGCCACCGTTGTTGCTGCCGCCATTGCCGCCATTGCCGGCCTTGCCGCCATTGCCGCCGTCGCCGCCATGGTTGCTGCCGCCATTGCCGCCTTTGCCGCCGTTGCCGCCCTTGCCGCCGTTGCCGCCGCGGTTGTTGCCGCCGTTGCCGCCGTTGCCAGCCGCACCGCCGTTACCGCCGTCGCCGCCCCACCAGTTGCCGCCAGTGCCGCCGCCGCCGCCGTTGCCGCCGTTGCCGCCCTTGCCGCCGCGGTCGTTGCCGCCGCGACCGCCGTTACCGGCTTTACCGCCGTTACCGCCGTCACCGCCCCACCAGCTGCCGGCGTTGCCGCCGCCGCCGCCGTTACCACCGTTGCCGCCATCGCCGCCTCGGTTGTTTCCGCCGTTGCCGCCGTTTCCGGCATTGCCGCCGTTGCCGCCCTTGCCGCCATGGTAGCTGCCGCCGTTTCCGCCGCCGCCGCCACTGCCGCCATTGCCACCGTCACCGCCGTAGTTGTCGCCGCCATTGCCGCCGTTGCCGGCATTGCCGCCGTTACCACCGCCGCCACCGCCACTGCCGTGGCCATGGCCATGCCCGTGGCCGTTACCATTGCCGGGGTCGTTCCAACCACCGCCATTGTTATTGCCGCCATGATGGCGGCCACGATGACGGCCACGACCGTTGCCGTCATCCTCGCCGCCAGGATCACTGATGACAGTGACAGGACCGGCGCTCGCGGTATTGGTACCACCGCTACCACCGCCGTTGCTGGAAGAACCGTCGCTCCCGTTCCGGCCACGATCATGGTTGGAATCGGTGAAGGGGTTTACGTCAAAAATCGACTGCACCGGGAAGCACAGTCGCTCCTCAATCGATCCCGGCTGCACGCTTCTGCAATCGAGATTGAGCGCCTGAGCGCTCCCTAGGCTCGTTCCTGCCAGCAGAAATCCTACACTGACAGAGAGCTTCAATAGTGTTCTGTTCATTTCGCTCACTCCCATCGTTAACGTGGCGTTAACAGGGAATTTTTATATGAGTGAGCGGTAAATTAGGAAGGACAAATAAAAATGAAGAGCGTACTCAATTCGGCTGCAATTGCATTATTTAGTATAAAAGCATCATCTAATAGTAGATAATCGCGGAACCACTGAATAACTCCAGGAGCTTTATATGCGAAGAATTGCGGCCATTCTAGGTTTTGTTTTGAGTATTCCTTTAATTTCTAGTCAGAGTTTTGCAGGGTCCGAAATTCCCGCCAGCCGTTCTATCTCTCCACCTGTCGGCTTCGGCGCGGCCTGTGCCAAATATGGATGGGTCTGCCATGGAAAGGGCGGCGTCGATGTTGGCGACAAGGAAGCGCTGCGGGCACTCCAGGCGGTCAATCGCTACGTAAACGCCAAGGTGAAGCCGACCGAGGATCGGGTCACGAGCGGCCGTTCGGAGAACTGGACGCTGCCCGTCAACAACAAGGGCGATTGCGAGGACTATGCGCTCTTGAAGATGAAGACCCTGCTCGACATCGGCTTTCCGACCAGCAAGCTGGCGCTTTCGGTAGTGCTCGATCGCCGTGGCGAAAACCACCTCGTCCTCATCGCCCGTCTGAAGTCCGGCGACTACGTGCTCGACAATCTCGCCTACAACGTCAAGCCATGGCAGCGCACGGGCTATACCTTCCTCGCCAGCCAGAACTTCAACAGCAAGGCCAATTGGCAGGTGACATTGGCAGGGCCACGCGCCAGCCAGTTCATCAAGGGCTGAAAGGGCATTATCGGCGCGATCGATCGCTGAAGGCCGCAAAATGCGGCCTTCGCAACCAACGCTGGAATCTCGCACATAGCGGGTACAATTCGATATGTTGCGGGCGAGACACACATCTCGCAATGCAGCATAGACGACCGCACTGCCGCATTTTTGTCATCGAACTGTCACCAACCTTCCGGTAGGCAATTTCCTATCAACAACGATAGGAACGCCCCCTATGACTATCCGTACCATCCTCCTTGGCTCCGCTGCCGCCATGAGCATCATGTCGACAGCGCAGGCCGCCGACGCCATCGTCGCGGCCGAACCCGAAGCCGTCGAATACGTCCGCGTCTGCGACGCTTACGGCACCGGCTACTTCTACATCCCCGGCACCGAGACCTGTCTCTCGATCGGCGGTTATGTCCGCGTCGAGGAACGCTTCGGCCGCAACGTCTCCGGTACCTCCGACTGGAACTCCTGGACCCGTGGCCAGGTCACGCTGAGCTCGAAGAGCGAAACCGAATACGGCACGCTGACCGGTGTCATCACGCTGCGCACCAACGCTGAAAACGCCTCCACCCAGACGGCACTTCTGCAGGAAGGCTATATCGACCTCGCCGGCGTGCGCGTCGGCATGCAGTATTCCTGGTGGGATAACGACAGGAGCATGGGCACCGGCGAGACCGATGTGATCTCCAGCAACCAGACGATCCACAACTCGATCCGCTACATGTACGAGACGCCGAACTTCAGCGCCGGCGTGTCGGTCGACGAACTGGAAGATCGCTACCGCACCAAGCCGGGCGAAAGCCCCAATAACATCGGCGTCACCGGCCAGCTCTTCGGCAAGGCCGGCGCCGTCAGCGGCTACCTGCTCGCTGGCTACGACACCGACACCGAGGAAGTTGCGCTTCGCGGCATCCTGTTTGCCGACGTCGGCCCGGGCCAGCTCGGCCTCTACGGCCTGTGGGCCAGCGGCGCCAACTACTACTACGAGGAATCCGAGTGGGCGCTCGGCGCGCAATACGCCTGGAAGGCCACCGACAAGCTCTCGATCATCCCCGGCTACCAGTATTTCAGCAAGATCTCGCTGGATTCGAATGGCGAATTCACCGGCGGCGACGCCTGGCGCGCCGGCGTGACCGTCGATTACAAGGTCGCCAAGAACCTGCTCACCAAGCTCAGCGTCCAGTATTACGATCCTGACAACGCGCCAGAGCAGGTCCAGGGCTTCCTGCGCTTCCAGCGCACTTTCTAAGCAAACGCAAAACGACGTGGGCCGCGCTTCGGCGCGGCTCGCCCTCTTCCTGTTCCCCTCTTGAGGCGCATCAGCTGCCAAGCCGGGCCAGCCTGACAGGCAAGCCGCCTGGAGCGCTTCGTCGCCATCGCCGACCTACGCGCGGCCAACGTCGCCTACCGCGATTGCGACAATTCCGAGCACATAAATCAACGACCGCATGGTCTATCCTGCGGCACCGAGAACAGTCACCTGCCCCGGAAACGGATCTCAGGCAAGCTGGTCGCCGGCTTCTCGCGGGCGACAAAGAAGTTGCATCGACGCCACGCAATAGCCGGCTCAGGACTGAGAAAAGGCGAGGAAGTGTTTTTTTGGTGGCGGAACAATGCGATCCGCCCTATCGTTTCCTCTAGGCAATGGAGGTTGCCGAAGGAGGAAAACATGAACGATAGCGTTTTTGGCTTTCTGGTCGCCGCGGAAATGTCCGCTCTGTTTTGGGCTGGCGTGTTTTTAGTCGCAGCGACTTTTTCTTGAGACAAATATTATTGTCTTGAAACGGTGTTATCACCGGAAGAATGGTAGCGGGGGGCGGAATTGAACCGCCGACCTCAGGGTTATGAATCCTGCGCTCTCACCAACTGAGCTACCCAGCCAAACCACCTAACGATGCCGTTTGCGACGCGCCCGGCTCGTTGAATGAGCGGCTTATAAGGCGGCCTTCACGGTCATGTCAAGCACATGATCGAGAAAATCACCGGGCATTTGTCACGCCGCCACCGCACCTTCCAGAAGCGCCTTCAGCGATGCTTCCGCCGCTGGCTCGCGCTCCGAGCGCTCGATGAAACCACCGCCATAGACACGCGCATTGTCGCCCGGCGCCGAATAAAGCGCGCAGGCCTGACCGGGCGCGACACCCGCCTCGCCCACCGCGAGATCCACGTAGATGCCGGTGTGATCGGCATGCAGCACGGCCGGCGTCGGCATGCGCGTCGAGCGCACCTTGGCGAAGCAGGCAAAGCCCTCGCCCGCAGCCGCCTGCGCAAGCTCCTCGTCTCCAAGCCAGTTCACATCCCGCAGATAGACGCGGTGCGTCTCCAGCGCTTCCTTCGGGCCGACGATGACGCGTCGCGAGCGGGCGTCGAGATAGACGACATAGAGCGGCTCGCCGGTGGCAACGCCGATACCGCGCCGCTGGCCGATCGTGTAATGCAGGATACCGTCATGCTGGCCGAGCACCCGGCCGTCGAGATGCACGATCTCGCCCGCCAGCGCCGCGTTCGGCTTCAGCTTGTTGATGATGTCGGCGTACTTGCCCTGCGGCACGAAACAGATGTCCTGGCTGTCGGCCTTCTTGGCGACGACGAGGCTCATCTCTTCGGCGAGCTTGCGGGTTTCCGCCTTTGGCAATCCGCCGAGCGGGAAGCGCAGATAGTCGATCTGCTCCTGCGTGGTGGCAAACAGGAAGTAGCTCTGGTCGCGATCGGCGTCAGCCGGGCGGTAGAGCGCGCGACGGCCGGGATTGCCGGGCGCCGGATTGGCGCCGGAACGGATATAATGGCCGGTCGCCAGCGCATCGGCGCCGAGCTCGCGCGCGGTCTCCAAGAGATCGGCGAACTTGACCGTCTGGTTACACGACACGCAGGGGATCGGCGTCTCGCCGGCGACATAGCTTTCCATGAACGGATTGATGACGGTGTCGCGGAAGCGCTTTTCGTAATCCAGCACATAGTGCGGAATACCGAGCGTTTCGCAGACCCGGCGCGCATCGTCGATATCCTGGCCCGCGCAGCATGAGCCGGCGCGATGCACGGCGGCGCCATGATCGTAGAGCTGCAGCGTGATGCCGAGCACATCATAGCCCTGCCGCTTCAAAATGCCGGCCACGACCGAGCTGTCGACGCCGCCAGACATGGCCACGACAACGCGCGTATCTTCCGGCCTCTTGTCAAAATCCAGTGTGTTCACGGGGGTGCTGCCAATTCAAAAGGGTATCTTTATCCGCCCTATCCTACAGAATTTTGGCGGATTTGCATCGCGACCAACGGGATCGACCGCCGGCTCTTGTCTGGCGGTGGATATAGAAAGGATTGGGTTCGGGTGCAAGGGGCGGTGATTTTGGGGTGGGGTGGCTGCGGTGTTGATGCCGTAGGCGTTGTGCCGCGAGATACCCCCCTCTGCCCTGCCGGGCATCTCCCCCACAGGTGGGGAGATTGGCTGGGCGCAGCCGCTCGCTCCACGCTCATTGTTTGGCTAGGGGCAAGCCACGAGTCGATCTCCCCCCTTGTGGGGGAGATGTCCGGCAGGACAGAGGGGGGTATCACAAGGCACACCCTCTCCAAACAAGCACCGAACCCGCTCCCCTCAAGCCGCCGTCGAAGCCACCACGCCCCCGCCCGCAATCAACCGCTCCGCTTCCGCAAGCGGCATCGGCTTGCCCAGCAGATACCCCTGAACCTCATGAAACCCCTCCTGGCGCAACCGCAGCAGCTGCGCGTCGGTCTCGATCCCTTCAGCGAGCGTCGTCGCGTTGAAGCCCGAGCCGATACCAACGACGGCGCGCACGATCGCCAGGTTGCCGGGGTCGGTGTCGATGCCGGCGATGAAGCTGCGGTCTAGCTTGATCTTGTCGAAGGCAAAGGCGCGCAGATAGCTGAAGGAGGAATAGCCGGTGCCGAAATCGTCGATGGCGATGCGGATGCCGAGTTCTTTCAGCGCCTTCAGGAGCGGCAGGCTCTGGCCGACATCGGCGAGGAAGACCGATTCCGTGATCTCGATCTCCAGCCGCTCCGGCCGCAACCCGCTCTCGTCGAGCGCCGAGACGACGCTGGCAAGCAGGCTGGTGTGGCGAAACTGGCTGACCGAGAGATTGACGGCCACCTTGAGCTCCGACGGCCAGCGCGCCGCCGTGCGGCAGGCCTCGCGCAGCACCCACTCGCCGATCGCGACGATCAGCCCGGTCTCCTCGGCAACAGGAATGAATTCCATCGGCGGCACCAGCCCGCGCTCCGGATGGTTCCAGCGGATCAGGGCCTCGAAGCCGCCGAGCCCGTCATTTTCCAGCTGCACGATCGGCTGGTAGTAGAGCTCGAACTGGTTCTTCTGCAGCGCCTCGCGCAGCTCCACCGTCAACAGGTGCCGACGCTCGGCCTCGAGCCGCATCGAGGGCTCGTAGAAACGATAGGTCGAGCGACCGCTTTCCTTGGCCGCGTAGAGCGCAAGGTCGGCATGGCGCATGAGGACATCGTCGTCTTCAGCATGATCGGGCGCCAGCGCGATGCCGATGCTACAGGTCACGTGCTCGTTGACGCCATCGAGATCGAAGGGCGAGGACAGCGACGTAAGCAACCGCTCGGCGAACCGCTCGATGCAGCCGGCCTCCCGGAAGCCGACCACCAGCGCGAACTCGTCGCCGCCGAGCCGCGCCACCAGATCGCCCTCGTCGGCAAGACCGGTCAGCCGCGCGGCCACCTGGCAGAGCAGCGCGTCGCCGGCCGCATGGCCCTTGCTGTCATTGATATGCTTGAAGTGATCGACATCGAGATAAAGCAGCGCCACCGGCTTGTCGGCGGTGGCAAGCGAAGAGACGCGCTTGATGTGCTCGGCGAAGAAGGCGCGGTTCGGCAGGCCGGTCAGAACGTCGTGCATGGCCATATAGGCAAGCCGCGCCTCGACCGAGCGCTCCTCGGTCACATCCTGCGAGATGCCGAGCAGGTAGCGCGGCGCGCTGCCATCGGGCGACGGCAAGGCGCGTTTCACCGTTCTCAAAATCCGTTGCTGGCCGTCGGAGCGCTGCATCGTCTCTTCGAAGCTGATCGCCGTCGGCGCCGCGAAGGCGCGCGCATCCTGCTCGCGAAACGCCGCCGACTGCTCCTTGTCGAAGAAAAGGTGATCGCTGCGGCCGACCACGTCGACAGAACGACGACCGACGATCTCGCCGCAGGCTTCGTTGAAGAGGATATAGAGGCCATCCGCGTCCATGTCCTTGACGAACACGCCGACCGGCAGGTTATCGACGATGCTGTCGAGGAGCGAGCGCGTGTCGCTGACCTCGCGATGCGCGGCATTGACCTCGGTCTGGTCCTGCACGATGGCAAGGATCGCATCGCGGCCGTTGAAGCGCACGCCGCGCCCATAGGTCAGCACCTCGAGCATGGTGCCGTCGGCCTTCAGATGCGTCCAGCGCTCGGCACGTTCCATGTCGGAGCGCGCGTGCACGGCAGTGATCATCCGCTGACGCTCATGAACAGGGCGAATGTCGAGCACGGTCATGCCGGCATAGGCTTCACGCGAATAGCCATAGAGATCGACGGCGGCGTTGTTGACGATCAGGAAGCGCAACGTGTCGGGGTCGTAGACCCACATCGGCGACGGATGGGTTGCGAACAGAGACTGGAAATCATCATTGGGAGTATCGGTCGAAACGAATGCTCTCTGAATACCTGTCATAGGCAATATCACAATCACATGAATCTGATGGCTGATTCCGACGACTATAGTGAAAAAAACTAAATAAAATCAGAATCATAGTTCGCACAAACTTTAGGCGAATTGCCTTCGCGCTGTGCGGCGCTAACCACTTGTTATGACGTTTCGCGGCTTTTCTTCACACACTGGAAAGGTCTGCACAAAGATCGGCCAGAGCAGTGATGCCAGATCAGTGGTGCCAAATCAGTGATGGTTATGTGCGCACTGCCCGTGGTCGGCCAGAACCTCGATCACCCGGCACTGATCGACCCGCCCATGACCGCATCCGGCGACCATGGCCTCCAGTTCCACCTTCAGCGCCATCAGGCTGCGGATGCGCTGCTCGACATCGATGAGCCGCGCCTTGGCAATCGCATCGGCCGAGGCGCAGGACTGGTTCGGATCGTCCTGCAGGATAACAAGCGTGCGGATGGCATCGACTTCGAAGCCAAGTTCGCGGGCATGGCGGATGAACACAAGACGGCTGATGTCGGCGGGCTCGTAGGAGCGCTGGTTGCCCTCGCTGCGGCTTGGCGCGCTCAGCAAGCCGATGCCCTCGTAATAGCGGATGGTCGGCACCTTTACGCCGCTTTGGCGCGATGCCTCGCCGATGGTGATCTTTTTCATCATTTCCCCCTTGCACCTCTAGTCGCTAGAGGATGTAGGAAGGATGCTCGTCAATGACAAGGAAGCCCATAAGGAAGCCGATGATGAGCGACAGGATCGAGAAGCGCTACAGGGTCGATGGCATGGATTGCGCCAGCTGCGCGGCCAAGATCGATACCGCCGTGCGCCGCGTCTCCGGCGTCGAGGACGTCTCGGTGTCGGTAACCTCAGGCACCATGACCGTGCGCCACGACGGCAGCAGCGACCTTGCCGCGATCGAAAAGAAGGTCACCGGCCTCGGCTACGGCCTGCGCCCGCTAGCGACCACCGAGGCACCCCGCCCCAGCGGCCACGGCGCCGAACATGTGCACGGACCGGACTGCGGCCATGATCACGGACACAGCCATGCGCGGGACCATGAGCATGACGACCACGATCATGATCACGACAATGATCACCATGAGCACGCACACGATCATGCTCACGACAGCCAAAGCGCCCCCGCTGAAATCGAAGGCCTGCATGGCCACGACCATGCGCCCATGTCCGGCCCATGGTGGCAGAGCCGCAAGGGCCGCCTGACGATCCTCTCGGGCGCCGCCCTCGTTATCGCCTACATCGTCGGCCATCTCGTCCCATCGATCGCGCCCTATGCCTTTATCGCCGCCATGCTGGTCGGCCTCGTCCCGATCGCTCGCCGCGCGGTCATGGCCGCGCTGTCGGGCACGCCCTTCTCGATCGAGATGCTGATGACCATCGCCGCCGTCGGCGCGGTCATCATCCATGCCGGCGAGGAAGCCGCGACCGTGGTCTTCCTGTTCCTGGTCGGTGAACTGCTGGAAGGTGTCGCCGCCGGCAAGGCGCGCGCCAGCATCCAGTCGCTGACGACGCTGGTGCCGAAAAGCGCCCTTCTCGAAGAGGGCGGCGCAACCCGCGAGGTGCCGGCCGAAACGCTTGCCGTGGGCTCCACCATTCTCGTGCGCCCTGGCGACCGCATCTCCGCCGACGGCATCATCTTGTCCGGCGAAAGCGCGATCGACGAGGCCCCGGTCACAGGCGAAAGCACACCGGTGCGCAAGGGCGAAGGCGACGTCGTCTTCGCGGGCACGGTCAATGGCGACGCGGCGCTGCGCGTCAAGGTGACGGCCGCTGCCGCCGACAACACCATTGCCCGCGTCGTGCGCCTCGTCGAAGAAGCCCAGGAGAAGAAGGCGCCGACCGAGCGCTTCATCGACCGCTTCTCGCGCTATTACACGCCAGGCGTCGTCGTCGTTGCCGCCCTCGTCGCCATCCTGCCGCCGCTGATTGCCGGCGGCGCATGGGACGAGTGGATCTACAAGGGCCTTGCGATCCTCTTGATCGGCTGCCCCTGCGCGCTGGTCATCTCCACGCCCGCCGCCATCGCCGCCTCGCTGTCCTCAGGCGCACGGCGCGGCCTGCTGCTCAAGGGCGGCGCGGTATTGGAGACGCTCGGCAAGATCAACGCGGTGGCGCTCGACAAGACCGGCACGCTGACGGAGCGCAAGCCTGTTGTCACCGACATATTGAGCTTCGGAAAGCCCGAGGCCGAAGTGCTGACCTATGCCGCCGCACTCGAGACGGGCTCCAGCCACCCGCTGGCGCTCGCCATTCTCGACAGAGCCGCGCGCGACGCCATCGCCATCCTGCAGGCAACCGACGCCAAGGCGCTCGGCGGCAAGGGCGTGACCGCCACGGTGGCCGGCCTTCAGGTCTTCCTCGGCTCCCCCAAGGCCGCCGCCGAACACGTTCCACTCTCGGACGAGCAGCAGGCGCGCATCACGAGGCTGAACGACGAAGGCAAGACCGTCTCCGTGCTTGTCGTCGGCAACCAGCTGGCCGGCGCCATCGCCATGCGCGACGAGCCGCGCGACGACGCCAGATCGGGCCTCAAGGCGCTGACCGACGCCGGCGTCAGGATCGTCATGCTGACGGGCGACAACGCCCGCACCGCCAATGCTATCGGCAAGGAACTCGGCATCGAGGTCCGCGCCGAGCTGATGCCCGAGGACAAGCAGCGCATCGTCGGCGAGCTGCAGAAGAGCGGCCTGAAGGTCGCCAAGGTCGGCGACGGCATCAACGACGCGCCGGCGCTGGCTGCGGCCGATGTCGGCATCGCCATGGGCGGCGGCACGGATGTGGCCCTGGAGACCGCCGACGCCGCGATCCTGCACGGCCGCGTTTCCGACGTCGCCGCGATGATCGCGCTGTCGAAGCGCACCATGCGCAACATCGGCGAAAACATCGCCATCGCGCTCGGCCTGAAGGCCGTCTTCCTGGTCACGACCATCGCCGGCATCACCGGCCTCTGGCCCGCCATCCTCGCCGACACAGGCGCCACGGTGCTGGTGACGATCAACGCTTTGCGATTGCTGCGGCCGGTTTCGTCAAAGGCTTAACACAGCGTTAACAGCACGCGTGGCGCGCCTTTTCCCGTGGATATTGAGGGGTAAAGCGCGCCACGCTCCCTAGAGCGTGCATTCTCCAATCAATTCAACTATATGCAAAATTAGGTAATTAAATTTTTCTTAAAAAGCGACGGCTGTTTGAGAGGTTTTTGCAAGGGGTTGCCTCTATCCGGCGCGAGTCATTCAATTTGCAAGGCTCGCATATGTTCCTAGACGGCATATTTTATCCCAATCAACCGCCCAGTGGATCCACATCCACGACCAGCCCTTCACAAAGCGCTCCGGAGGCATCGACACCACCCGAGCAATCCGCTTCCCCCTCCCCTGCAAGCGAAGAGCCCATCAGCTATCCGCCCGAGGAAACGGACGACCAGACTTACACCGCTAAGCCGCAGACCGACCCTGAGGGTAATTCCGAGCCTGAGGCAGCAGCTCCGGCCGGAACCCAACCGCAGCAGGCAACCCCCACGCAACCCGCAAGCGAGGCGGCAACATCAGGCGAAGCCAGCGAGCCAGCCGAACAGCCGGCCACGGAAACGCAGCCGGCCACCGCCGCTGAGCCCGTGCCGGCGCAGCCGCAGCAGAACGCCCCAGCGACGCCCGCCAACAACAATAGCAGCACCGCACCGGCGTCCGGCACCGGCGCGACGAGCGGCACGCCCCCCGTTGCAACACCATTACCGACGTCTCCAACCCACACCGCGGGCGCTTCGGCCACGAAGTCATCGACAACATCGGCAAGCGCAGTCGGTAAGGGCGATGACATCGATCTGACTGATCTGGTCCGCAAGCAGGCGGAGCAGACAAGCCAATCCCAGCGACTCCTGTCGATGTTCGCGGGCGGCTCGACCGGCACGGCGTCGCCGTTCCTGTCGCTCTTCGGCGTGGAAGCCGGCAGCGATGAAAGCCGCGTCAACGCCGTCACGCTTCTCTACCAGCAGTTTTGACGGCGCGCGCCGCAAGACGTCCGCGATCACCATTATAAAGCCCGGCGCATGCTCCCGCGCCGGGCTTTCGCGTTTCGTGAGCCGCAACCGGAAAGTGGCGCCTGCCACATTCTGGAACCTATCTCTTCCTCGCGCGTTTGTGATCGAGGAGGAGAAGCACCATGACCAATGATTTCAATCGTCCGAATGCCGCGAACACCCCACCACCGGCGAAGAGTTCGTCGAAAACCATGTGGGTTGCAATCGCACTTCTGGTCGTCATCGTCGCCCTGGCGGCAACCTATTGGCCAAGGGGTGCATCCGCTCCCACGGCGACCGCGCCGAGCGCAACGGCACCCGTGACCGAACCCGCAGCACCGGCGACACCGCCCGCCTCGCAGGCCACCCCGCCGGCTGCTACACCACCGGCCGCAGCCCCTGCGACCCCGGCCCCGGCAACACCAGCACCGGCGACGCCTGCCCCCGCAACACCGGCTCCCGCGAACCCGTAGTAGAGCCGGTTCGATCGTAGATAAGGAAAAGCCCGCCAGTTCAGGCGGGCTTTTTCATGCGAGGTCGGGGTGCTTAGTTCTGGCCGGCCTTCAGCACCCGATGCGTGCTGTCATCGACGGCATTGCCCATCTGGCGGCCGTCCTTGGCGAGGCCGTTGGCGGTGTTGGCGCAGGACGACAGCGCCAGCAGCGAGGTGAACGCAATGGCGACGGCAAATCGTGTCATGAAAATCTCCCTAATGATCGGCCGAAGCGGCACGCAATCGGGTAGATAGCGCCCGCCCGCCTGTGATCAACGCCGCCGCGAAAGCCGCAAAACAGAAAACCCGGCACAGTCGCCTGCGCCGGGTCTCTTCACATCTTCCCTGGGAGGAAAGCCTCAATCAACAGCAAATACGAGCGGCTTGGCCTGTCGGATTGCTGGGTTGGCGGTCAATTTTCCAAGCACGTCGTCGCTGACGGGACCATCGACGTAGAGCAGCGCGATCGCGTCACCGCCCTGCTCGCCACGGCCGAGCTGGAAGTTGGCGATGTTGACGCCGGCCGCACCCAGCGTCGTGCCGATGAAGCCGATCATGCCGGGAACGTCGGTGTTGGAGATGTAGACCATGTTCGCGCCGACGTCGCCGTCGAGGTTGATGCCCTTGATCTGGATGAAGCGCGGCTTGCCGTCGGAGAAGACCGTGCCGGCAACCGAGCGGGTCTGCTTTTCGGTCTTGACCGTCAGCTTGATGTAGCCGTCGTAAACGCCGGTCTTGTCGCGCTTGACCTCGGAAAGAACGATGCCCTTTTCCTTGATCATGATCGGAGCAGAAACCATGTTGACGTCGGCGACCTGGTTGCGGATCAGGCCGGCGAGCAGCGCAGACGTCAGCGCCTTGGTGTTCATCGTCGCGGTCGCGCCGTCGAACAGGATCTCGATCTCCTTGATCGGATCGTCCGAGACCTGGCCGACGAAGGCGCCGAGAACGTCGGCAAGCTTGATGAACGGCTTCAGGATCGGCGCTTCTTCAGCGGTGATCGATGGCATGTTGATGGCGTTGGAAACCGCACCCTTGACGAGGTAGTCCGACATCTGCTCGGCAACCTGCAGAGCAACGTTTTCCTGCGCTTCCGTGGTCGATGCGCCCAGGTGCGGCGTGCAGACGACGTTGGGCAGGCCAAACAGCGGGCTTTCCTTGGCGGGCTCGACTTCGAAGACGTCGAAGCCGGCGCCGGCGACATGGCCGGACTTGATGGCTTCGGCAAGCGCCGCTTCGTCGACCAGGCCACCACGGGCGCAGTTGATGATGCGAACGCCGGGCTTGGTCTTGGCGAGGTTTTCCTTGCCGAGAATGCCGCGGGTCTTGTCGGTCATCGGCACGTGCAGGGTGATGAAGTCGGCCTTGGCGAGCAGCTCGTCGAGTTCCACCTTGGTGACGCCCATCTCCTGAGCGCGCTCGGCCGAGAGGAAGGGGTCGTAGGCGAGGACGTGCATGCCCAGCCCAATGGCCTTCTTGCAGACGATGCCGCCGATATTGCCGGCGCCGATGACGCCGAGCGTCTTGCCGGTGATTTCGACACCCATGAACTTCGACTTTTCCCACTTGCCGGCCTGCGTCGAGGCATCGGCCTGCGGCAGCTGGCGGGCAACGGCGAACATCAGCGCGATCGCGTGTTCAGCGGTCGTGATCGAGTTGCCGAACGGCGTGTTCATGACGATGATACCGCGGCGCGAGGCGGCCGGGATATCGACGTTGTCGACGCCGATGCCGGCGCGGCCGATGACCTTGAGGTTCGTCGCAGCCGCGATCAGCTTTTCCGTCGCCTTGGTGGCGGAGCGGATGGCGAGACCGTCGTAATTGCCGATGATTTCGGCGAGCTTGTCCTTGTCCTTGCCGAGCTGCGGCTGGAAATCGACTTCGACGCCGCGATCACGGAAGATCTGGACGGCGGTTTCCGACAGTTCGTCGGATACGAGAACGCGAGGTGCCATTGGGGGCTTCCTTCAAAAGGTTCAACGATGGAATGTAATCGGGATTGCGAGGCTCCGCTTTTTCAGCGGAGCCGGATGCGATCAACTCAGGCAGCAGCCTGGGAAAGCGTTGCCTTCTGGGTCGAAAACGCCCAGGAGAGCCACGGCATCAGCTTCTGCATGTCTGCAGTTTCGATCGTGGCGCCGGCCCAGATGCGCAGGCCAGACGGCGCGTCGCGGTAATGGCCGATGTCGTAGGCGACACCTTCCTTGTCGAGCAGGCTGACGATGCCCTTGGCGAAGTTCGCCTGGCCGTCGGCGTCGAGCGCCAAAACGTCCTTATCGGTGATCTTCAGGCAGACAGACGTGTTGGAAGCCGTCTCGGCCTTGACCGCCAGGTTGGCAATCCAGTCATTGGCGGCGACGAAGTCGGCGATGACCTTGGCGTTTGCATCGGCGCGCGCCATCAGGCCCTTCAGGCCGCCGACGTCCTTCGACCACAGCAGCGCATCGATATAGTCCTCGACGCAAAGCATCGACGGCGTATTGATGGTTTCACCGGTGAAGATGCCCTCGATCAGCTTGCCGCCCGAGGTCATGCGGAAAATCTTCGGCAGCGGCCAGGCCGGTGCGTAGGTGGTGAGACGCTCGACGGCGCGCGGCGACAGAATGATGACGCCATGAGCGCCCTCACCGCCGAGAACCTTCTGCCAGGAGAAGGTGACGACATCGAGCTTGGCGAAATCGAGGTTCTGCGCGAAGGCGGCCGACGTCGCGTCGCAGATTGTCAGGCCCTTGCGGTCGGCGGGAATGAAATCGCCGTTCGGAACGCGAACGCCCGAGGTGGTACCGTTCCAGGTGAAGACGACGTCGCGGTCGAAATCGATGGTCGAGAGATCGGGCAGCTCGCCGTAACCGGCTTCGATCGTGCGAACGTCCTTCAGCTTCAGCTGCTTGACGACGTCGGTGACCCAACCGGCGCCAAAGCTTTCCCAGGCGACCATGTCGACGCCGCGCTCGCCGAGCAGCGACCAGAGCGCCATTTCGACGGCGCCGGTATCGGAAGCGGGCACGATGCCGATGCGGTAATCCGCAGGCACTTCGAGAACTTCGCGTGTGAGATCAATGGCCTGCTTGAGCTTCGTCTTTCCGATCTTCGCGCGATGCGAGCGGCCGAGCGGCGCGTCGGAAAGGGCTTCGAGCGACCAACCGGGGCGCTTCGAGCAAGGGCCAGAAGAAAAATGGGTGTTGTTCGGACGGACGTCCGGCTTCGCGGTGGCAGTGGCCATATGTATACCCTTCCAGGTAATTAGCCTCTCGTTGGGGAGAGGTGTCCCGCCGCCGGATTTATTCCTGGTCCCTGTCGCAGTCAAGCGGAAAATCGTCGTGGCTGGATGAGTGCGTTTGGCCACCGCGCAAGATCACGAAAACGTGATCAACAGCCCTTGCTCGGCTTGACGCAGATCAAGACCGGCGGGAGCGAACTGCGGAACAACGGGTTCGTAAGCAACCACATGCACCTAAGAAAGTGATTGCCATGAATGCCCCTACAGCCTTTTACAGCACCAGAGCCAATTTGATTATTCCTTTCATGTCGGGCTTCTACGACCGCTTCGCGGAACCCTTCGCATGGGCGGCCATGAGAATCGCCGTCGGCGGCATGCTTGTCGTCGAGGGATGGGTAAAGATCAGCCACCCCCTCGCCCAGGTCGGCTTCGTCGAAAACATCGGGTTCCATCCCGGGTGGCTTTGGTCGCCGCTTCTGGCCGGCCTGCAGTTTTTCGGCGGCTTCCTGATCGCGATCGGCCTCTTCACGCGGCCCTTGGCGCTCGCCAACACGATCATGCTCGCCATCACGCTATGGTATCATTTTGCCTTCCCCTACGGCTCGGAGTTTCTGACGCCGGCCGGTATCGAGGCACTGAAAAGCGGCACGACCGAATACTTCACCCCCGCCGCTCTCGCCCGGCTCAAGGACGGCGGAGAGGCCTTCCTGGAGACCGTGCAGACCAAGGCGGAACTCGCTTCGCTGTTCTGGATGGGTGGCACGGGTCTGTTCGCAGCCTTCGGCGGCGGCGCCTTCTCGGTTGACCGCACTTGCTGCAGAAGGAATTCTGACGCTCGACCACGCCCCAAAACAAAAAAGCCGCTCGGCGTACCGGGCGGCTTTTTCGTATTCAGGACACTGGTCTTACTTGTAGACCGGCTGCTGCAGCGGAATTTCCGGAGCCGGCTCGTAGGAAGCCGTCTGGCAACCGCCGAACAGATAGCGGGCGCCGACGCGTGCTTCGTGAACGTTGAAGCCCTTGTCGCGGCCTGGGCCGCCGTTTTCGTTGTAACCGAACATGTCGCCGCCGTTGACGTGCAGGAAGCGATAGCCGACGTCGGCCTTGACGTTGCAGGTCACGTCGATCGACGCACCGGCCATCAGGCCGTAGCTGAAGCGCCAGCCGCCCTTGCCGCCGTGGATGACCGTGTCATCGCAACCATTGCCGCTGCCGCTCGTGTCGCAAGACGTGTTGTTCAGGTCCTTCCACTTGACGTAGGTGCCGCCGATGCCGGCGCCGACGTAAGGCGTAACGTAGCCGTAGGTGCCGAGATCGACATAGGCGTTGGCCATCAGCGACCATGCAGTCAGCGAGGAAAGATCGGTCGAGGAGCAGGTAACCTGGCAGGCGCCGAAGGCAGAGCCACCGCCGCTGGTGGAACCGTGGAAGTCGGACTTGCCGAGATAATCCAGCGTCACGTCGGTGCGGAGATAGTTGTTGATCTGGTAACCGACACCGCCGCCGATGGTCCAGGCATCATCGAGATCCGAGCGGTCGAAATCGACTTCGCTGGCATTGCTGCCCTGGAAGTATTTCGCGCCACGCAGATCGTTGAAGCCGTAGCCGACATCGCCGCGCAGATACCAGCCGGTCGCTTCGGTCACGGTGACCTCGGGAGCGGCGATCGGTTCGGCGGGCATGAGGTCCGCGGCATAAGCATTCGAGGTAATGAGCAATGCGGCGAAGACGCCAGACAAGCTTCTCTTCATGGATCCCACTCCAAGGTTCGACGCCTGGCAGGATCGAGCTCCGCCAGTTGAATACGTTTCGGTAAGGATAATGAAGTGGAAACGTTAAGCGCTGCTTAACTGTAATTGTCAAACATCGCCTTTTACTCAAAGGCACTGGCAAACCACTGATTTGGTTCTGATTTTAATACTGAAGCACGCATCAGGCGGACGCGGTCAAAGCCTGCGGAGAGCACCACCCGCGCGTCGCTGCCACGCTAATAAAAAGCGCCCGACTTAACAAAGTTAATAGCGGTTCTGGCCGATCAGGCGTAGGGTGCATCGTCGGTCAGGACTTTTAAGGCAATGACCGCTTGGGAGTTACTAAGCGCTTCCGCCCCTTTATGGAGGTGCGCCCATGTCTAAGCTCAATAGAGCTATTTCGTTCGAAGAAGATCTATCGCCCGTTTTCGATGCCCTGTCGCTTTGGTGCAGGGAGCAGAAATTTGGGGCCGACAGTCTGCAAGGCTGCGCAGCCGCATCGAGGCTGCTCGACTTCTTCGAAGACGGTGCCATCACGACACCAGCGCTTCTCGAGCTCATGCGTCGAGACGTGATCTGACAAAATCGCGATGTACAAGTGAGAATGCCCAGCCAAAGGCTGGGCATTGGAAGCTTGTGGACGGTGCCTGACGAATGTCAGGCGGCCGTGCGCACGCTTGAGATCGTGTCGATCAGGTCGTTGACGATGCGCTCGATCTGGCTGCGATCGTCGCCCTCAGCCATGACGCGGATGAGCGGCTCGGTGCCGGACGGACGGATGACCAGACGGCCGCTCTTGGCAAGCTCGGCCTCGGCCTCGGCAATCGCCTGCTGCACATGCAGATCCTCCAGCGGCTTGCCGCCGGAGTAGCGCACGTTGCGCAGCAGCTGCGGCACGGGCTCGAAACGGCGGCAGATTTCGCTGACGGTCTTGCCGGTGCGCTTGACCGCGACCAGGATCTGCAGCGCGGCCACGAGGCCGTCGCCGGTCGTGCCGTAATCCGACAGCACGATATGGCCGGACTGCTCGCCGCCGACATTGTAATTGTTGTTGCGCATGTGCTCGACCACATAGCGGTCGCCGACAGCCGTGCGCACCAGGCCAAGCCCCTTGCCCTGCAGGAAGCGCTCCAGGCCGAGATTGGACATGACGGTGGCGACGATGCCATCTCCACGCAACTGCTGGCTCTCGGCATAGCTTTCGGCGATCACGGCCATCAGCTGGTCGCCATCGACGATCGCGCCGTTCTCGTCGACGATGATCACACGGTCAGCGTCGCCGTCAAGCGCGATGCCGATATCGGCGCGCACTTCATCGACCTTCTTCTGCAAGGCAACCGGGCTGGTGGAGCCGCAGTTGAGGTTGATGTTGGTACCATTCGGCTCGTTGCCGATGACGACGACATCGGCGCCTAGTTCCCAGAGCACGGCCGGTGCCACCTTGTAGGCGGCGCCATTGGCGCAATCGATGGCGATCCTCAGACCCTGCAGCGTCACGTCGCGCGGCAGCGTGCGCTTGGCATGCTCGATATAGCGGTCATGAACGCCATCAACGCGCTTGGCGCGGCCGATATCGTCGGACTTGGCGAGCTGCGCGCTCATGTCCTTCTCGAGCAGATCCTCAATCTGCATTTCCAGATCATCCGACAGCTTGTAGCCATCGGGACCGAAGAGCTTGATGCCGTTGTCCTCGTAAGGGTTGTGCGAGGCGGAGATCATCACGCCGATATCGGCGCGCAGCGAGCGCGTCAGCATGGCGACGGCAGGCGTCGGGATCGGGCCGAGAACGAAGGCGTCGAGGCCGGCGGCGGTGAAGCCCGCGACCATGGCGTTTTCAAGCATGTAGCCGGAAAGCCGCGTGTCCTTGCCGATAACGACCCGGTGGCGGTGGTTGCCGCGGCGGAAGATCGTGCCTGCCGCGATACCGACCCGCATCGCGAGATCCGGCGTCATCGGAAACACATTGGACTGACCGCGAATACCATCAGTGCCGAAATAGCGTCTTTTCATATGCACCCCTGTGCCTTGAGCGCGCGTTACGCTGCGCATCGTCGTGTCTGCAAATTGCACGCCTGCGCGTGTTCCCTCGCCAGAGAGGCCTTCATTGAGGCCACCTTATGTCAGCGGAATGCCACAAAACGCGGCAACCATCACGTCAATTAACGAGAAAATCGATTATATCCCGTTACCAACGAAAAAGGCCGGACACCATCTCGGGTGTCCGGCCTGCTCATGATTTCCAAAGAAAATCAGTGTGGTTGCGGCTCCATGCCGCCTTCGGCCTCGTCGCCCTTGGCAGGACGCGTGCCGGTCTTCGGCACGGCCGAACCACGGCTCGGAGGCGTATCGTCACCGAGATCACGCGACGGCTTTTCGCCGCGAATCAACGCCTTGATCTCTTCGCCGGTCAGCGTCTCGTATTCGAGCAGGCCTTCGGCGATGGCCACGAACGCGTCATGGTCGTCGGTCAGGATACGGCGCGCTTCGGCGTAGGCTTCGTCGATCAGCTTGCGAACTTCCGAATCGATGGTCATGGCCGTCGCTTCGGACACGTTCTTCGACTGCGAAACCGAGTGACCGAGGAAGACTTCCTGCTGGTTTTCACCATAGGAAACCTGGCCGAGCTTGTCGGAGAAGCCCCACTGGGTGACCATCGCACGGGCAAGCTTGGTGGCCTGCTCGATGTCGGACGATGCGCCCGATGTGATGTTCTCCTTGCCGAAGGTCAGTTCTTCGGCAACGCGGCCGCCCATCATGATGACGAGGCGCGAGACCATCCACTTGTAGCTCATCGAGTAGCGGTCGCCCTCGGGAAGCTGCATGACCATGCCGAGTGCACGGCCGCGCGGAATGATCGTTGCCTTGTGCAGCGGATCGGCCACCGGAACCTTGAGCGCCGTGATGGCGTGGCCGGCTTCGTGGTAGGCGGTCAGCTTCTTCTCGGCTTCGGTCATGGCAGACGAGCGGCGCTCGGCGCCCATCATGATCTTGTCCTTGGCGTCTTCGAATTCCTGCATGGTGACGACGCGCTTGTTGCGACGCGCGGCCATGAGGGCGGCTTCGTTGACGAGGTTCATCAGGTCGGCACCGGAAAAGCCGGGCGTACCGCGAGCCAGAACCTTGAGATCGACATTCGGTGCCAGCGGCACGTTGCGGGCGTGAACCTTGAGGATGCGCTCGCGACCGACGATATCGGGGTTCGGAACCACGACCTGGCGGTCGAAACGGCCCGGACGCAGCAGCGCCGGATCGAGAACGTCGGGACGGTTGGTCGCCGCGATCAGAATGATGCCTTCGTTTGCTTCGAAGCCGTCCATCTCGACCAGCAGCTGGTTCAGCGTCTGCTCGCGTTCGTCGTTACCGCCGCCGAGACCGGCGCCACGATGGCGACCGACGGCGTCGATTTCGTCGATGAAGATGATGCAAGGCGCGTTCTTCTTGGCCTGTTCGAACATGTCGCGGACGCGGCTTGCGCCGACACCGACGAACATTTCGACGAAGTCGGAGCCCGAGATCGTGAAGAACGGAACATTGGCTTCGCCTGCGACGGAGCGTGCGAGCAGCGTCTTACCGGTACCGGGAGGACCGACCAAGAGCACGCCGCGCGGAATCTTGCCGCCGAGACGCTGGAACTTCTGCGGATCGCGCAGGAATTCTACGATTTCCTCGAGGTCCTGCTTGGCTTCGTCAACGCCGGCGACGTCATCGAACGTGACGCGGCCATGCGCTTCGGTAAGCAGCTTGGCCTTCGACTTGCCGAAGCCCATCGCGCCGCGCGAACCACCCTGCATCTGCCGCATGAAGAACAGCCAGACGCCGAGGATGAGAAGCATCGGCAGCAAGGTGCCGAGATAGCTCAGGAAACCGGAAGAACCGTCGGTTTCGGGACGTGCCGAAACGAGAACATTCTTCGTCTGCAGACGATCGAGCAGATTGTCGTCGACCACAGGCGTATAGGTTTGGAAGGTGGTGCCATTCTCAACATAGCTGCCGGAGACGCGGTTACCCGTGACGACGACTTCCTTGACGCGGCCCGCATCCACTTCACGCAGAAACTGCGAATAAGGGATATCGCGGGAGCTGGTCTGCGCCGGCGACGTCTGGAACATACTGAAGAGGGCAATCAGCAAAAGCGCTATGATTGCCCACAAGGCGAAATTACGTAAGTTAGGGTTCATCGAACTCCCCAGCACTGGAACGACCGCCTCATGGCGACCGCTTTATTTGGCTTCTAACATAGGATTGCGTCAGGCGGTTGCCAAGGCAAACCCATCAGTTAGATGGTTTTTCCGTCAATAAGACCTAAAGGCGGTTTTGGATAGGGGCGTGTTCCAAAGGCTGCCGCGAGGCTGGTCGCGAACTTGACGTCCAATCGTGTCAAAAAACGGTCGAAGGGCGCGAAATATGGCACGACGTCGAGCATGCCGGCGAGATCGGGCGACGGGTCGGCGGCGACGATGCGCGGTTGCGCCGCACGGGCTCGGGCGAGCGTGCTTTTGGGGAGGTTTTCGGGTGCGGGCGTGGCGGCACCAGCAGTCCCCACCGCCCCAACGGTCACCTCAATGCTAGAACCATTCACCACCAGATAACGCCCATCCCAAACGCCATGCTCGCCAGCGCCAACTGCAATCGGCACCAGCCCCCGCGTCTCCCGCGCCAAATAGAGCCCATCGCGCCTCAGATCGAACACCACCCGCCCGGCAGTCATCCGGCCCGGCTGGCCCACCGCGATAAGGCCGAGCACCGCGCCAATCTGCTCCGCCCCAAGCGCAAACGCCTGCCCGCCGATCACAGCCGCAAGCCGCGCAAGCCCATGCCCGAGCACCGTCTGATCAAAGCCAAGACCAGCAACCCCAACCCGCACCAGCATTCCCTCATGCACATCGACATGCGCATCGACCCACCCGGCCGCAGCCTCGTCGAGCACCACTCGCGCAAAGGTCATCGCCTCGATCTCGGCGACTGAGATCCCCTCGCCCGCCAGCGCCTGACGCGTTCGCACCCGCTCGTATTTCACATCCTCGTTGCTCGGGTCATCGCTCCAGCCGATACCGTGCAGCTTAAGCATCGCGCGAATATCCCCCCGCAGCGAAAACAGCAGCGGGCGGGCGATCCAGATGCGGCGGTCGAATAATACGACGTCGGCGATCCCGGTCGTGGTGGCGGCCGAGCGTTGGCCGCGCATCGCAAACGTCTCGCGCTGATCGTCGAGCGTGTGGCCGGTCACAATAATGTCAGCGCCGAGCTCGACCGCCGCCTCGGCGAGCAGCCCGTAGCGGGCGTCGCGCGCCGCCGCCATGATGCCGGCCTTCGGCTTAGCGCCCTGCCAAACCTTGGTGACGTGAGGAATATCGAGCGATCGGCAGAGAGCAGCGACATCGCGCGCCTCATCGGCCGATTGCGGGCGCAGCGCGTGGTCGATGGTCGCGGCGCAGAGGGAAATTTTGGGATTGGGTTCGGCCTTCAGCGCATCATGGAGCGCGATCAGCAGGCCGGTGGAATCGCTGCCGCCCGAAATCGCGACGAGAATGCGCGAGGGCTGGTCAAGCGAGGAGAGAAAGCGTCGTGTCGCCGTCTCTGGAGATAGGATGCCGTCCGGGCGCAAGACCGGAAAGCCTTAGCAGGAAAGACGCTTCTGCTCGCTCGCGACCTTGGATATGACGGCGCGGGAAGCCTTGGGATAACGCTTCGGCACTTCGCGCAGCGTTGCGCAGGCAGTTTCAGTGTTGTCGAGTGCGGCGAGCGACATGCCGAGCTTAAGCAGCATTTCCGGCGCCTTTTCCGACGTGCCGTACTTCTGGTGCGCGTTCAGGAAGGTCTTGGCCGATTCGTTGAACTTGCCCTGCGAATAGAGCGCTTCGCCGAGCCAGAAATTGGCATCAGCCGCGCGCGCGCTGTTCGGATACTGGCCGATATAGGCGTTGAATTCCTTTTCGGCGGTCGAGTAGTCGCCGGAGAGTACATGGCCGTAAGCGGCCTTGTACTGATCGGCCTCGCTGCCGAGCGACGCCGTCTGCGAGCCTGCCGCACCGACCGGCGGCAGCGGGCTGGAGCCGACTTCGGCGCCCGGATTGACCGAGCCACCGATCGGATTGCCGTTCTGGTCGAACTGCATGGAGCCGAGCTGCTGCGGCGGCTGGCCGAGACCGGTGTTCTCAGGGACGTCGGTCGAGGGCGACGTTTCAGGCGCCCTCGAGGTCTGGATGGCGCGGGCGACATCGTCGCCACCGCCCTGTGCCATCCCCTGGCCCTGGCCCATTCCCTGACCTTGCGCTGTCTGGTTGGAAGCGGGGATATCGGCTTCGCTCTTCTTCATCGGCTTGGATGCACCACCGGCGCTGCCGCCACCGCCGCCGCTCTTTTCCAGTTCCTGGAAGCGGAATTCATTGTCTTCCTGTGCCTTGCGGATGGTTTCCTGCATCTGCAGCAGCTGGAAGCTCATTTCCTCGATACGGCCGTTCAGCTGGCGAAGCTGATCTTCGAGCTGCTGGATGCGCACTTCCGCGCCGCCGGCCTGCACGTTGACGACGGGCGCCTGCGCCGGTGCCTGGCTGGCCGTCTTGTTTCCGAAATGCAATCCGAATAGCGACGACGCGTTCGCCGACTGGCCAACCCCGGCCACCGTTGCGAGGCAGAGCATGCCCGCCACGACAAATTTCTTCATTTGGTTCGTCCTGTCCCAGTGATTCTTCGCGCCTCGATGGCACGAACAGGAGATTTTTCCAATTGCTTTCAAAAAGCAACGGAGTTCGGCCAAAGTGTGTTCAAAAAGAAAAGGCGGCCCGCGATGGAGCCGCCTTTCCAATTTGTAATAAAACCCGGCATTTTATCGCCGGATCGGCAATTACATGCCAGCGCCGCCGAGAACGGTAACGGCGCGGCGGTTCTGCGACCAGCAGGAGATGTCGTCGCAAACGGCAACCGGGCGTTCCTTGCCGTAGGAGATCGTCTTCATGCGCTGAGCCGGAACGCCGCGCGAAGCGAGGTAGTCCTTGGTGGCAGCCGCACGGCGAGCGCCGAGAGCGAGGTTGTATTCGCGCGTACCGCGTTCGTCGGCATGGCCTTCGATCGTGATTGCGTACTTCGGATAACGGCCGAGCCACTGAGCCTGACGGTCGAGCGTCTGGGCAGCGTCGGCGCGAACCGAGGTCGAGTCGGTGTCGAAGAAGATGCGGTCGCCAACGTTGACGGTGAAGTCCTGGGCCGAACCCGGGGTCGCAGCGCCTGCACCGAGGCCGAGATCACCGGCGCTGTTGGCCATGTTCTTCTTGTTGGCGCAGCCGGCAAGTGCCAGACCGGCGACGAGCGCGATCATGACCGGGTTGCGGGCGAAGTTCTGCATGCGGCTCATTGCCGGGGTATGAATTCGGCTCATGGCCGGTCTCCTTGCGACTTGATTAAGGTTGCCGGACTGTAACCGTTCTCGGTTAATCGGCTTTCAAGAACTATGGTTAACGAATGGTTGATTTGGCCCTCTGTCGCCCCATTCGTAGATTTTTGAGGCGACAAGAAGGCAGGCATGCGGACTTTCCTACTCCAGAAGCGGCGACCAGGCCGGGTCGGAAGCGTAAGCGGGGGTCTTGATCATCTGCTCGTTGTAACCGCTCAGATCGATCGAGTAGAGCTGCGGGCCACCTGCACCCGCCGCCTGGCGGAAGAACATGATGACGCGGCCGTTCGGCGCCCAGGTCGGGCCTTCATTGTGGAAGCCCGTCGTCAGGATGCGCTCGCCCGAACCATCAGGCTTCATCACGCCGATCGAGAACTTGCCGCCCGACTGCTTGGTAAAGGCGATCAGATCGCCGCGCGGAGACCAGACCGGCGTGGAGTAGGAACCGTCGCCGAAGGAGATACGCGTCTGGCCGGAACCGTCGGCGCTCATCTTGTAGAGCTGCTGGCGGCCACCGCGGTCACTTTCGAACACGATCTGGCTGCCGTCAGGCGAATAGGACGGCGATGTATCGATCGCGGCCGTGGAGGTCAGGCGCGTCGTGGTGCGCGAGCGCAGGTCCATCGTGTAGATGTTGGCGTTGCCTTCCTGCTGCAGGCTCATCACCACCTTCTGGCCGTCAGGCGAGAAGCGCGGCGAGAAGGTCATGCCGGGGAAGTTGCCGACCACTTCACGCTGTCCGGTTTCCAGCTGCAGCAGGTAGACGCGCGGCTGCTGGTTGGCGAAGGACATGTAGGTGACTTCCTGCCGGTTCGGCGAGAAGCGCGGGGTCAAAACGAGGTCGCTGCCATTGGTGAGCATGCGCACGTTGAAGCCGTCCTGGTCCATGATGGCGAGCTGGCGCTTGCGCTCCTGCTTGCTGCCGGATTCGGACACGAAGACGACGCGGGTGTCGAAGTAGCCTTCTTCACCGGTGATCTGCTTGTAGATCGCGTCGGCGATGATGTGGGCCACGCGGCGCCAGTTCTCAGGCTGCGTGTAGAACTGCTGGCCGGTCATCTGGCTGCCGGCAAACGTGTCCCAGAGACGGAACTCGGCGCGAAGGCGGCCATCGGCCTCCTGCGTGACACGGCCGGTGACCAGCGCCTGCGCGTTGATGACCTTCCAGTCCTCGAAGCGCGGAGCGGCATCCGGGTTGGAGATCTTCTCGATGAAGGCATTCTTGGCGATCGGCTTGAACAGGCCCGAGCGCTGCAGATCCGCGGCGATAACCTGCGAGACCTGGGCGCCCATGTCGCCCTGCAGGAAGTCGGTGATCGCGATCGGCAGGGGCTCGACATTGCCCTTGTTGATGTTGATTTCGACAAGCGCATGCGCCGGCGTGGCGATGACCGCGGTGGTCATCATGCCTACGGCGACCATCAGGGCGCGGAAAAGGGAACACTTGGTCATAGAGGACAAGCCTTTCAGCATTTTAAAGGGCTAGATCGCTGGGGTCGAAATTGACGATGACTTCGCCCCAGGCGTCGTATTTGTCTTTCGGCAGATTGGTGAACGGCGACGACTTCATGACGGCGCGCTTAGCGCCGCTGGCGAGCGCCATGCGGGTCGATTCGTTGGTGCCGCCGATGGCTTCCACTTCGGGAGCGCCAATGATGTTGCCGTCGGGGTCGAGCTTCATGTGGACCCTGATGCGGACTTCGCTGGCGCCTTCCATGCCGGGAATGACCGACCAGTTGCCGGCGATCGCGCTGCGCAGCGCATCCATTTCGCTCATCGACAGCTTGGAGCCGCCGGTCGCCTTCTTGGCGCCGAGCGAGGCCACTTCGGTCGAGCTCTTGGCGCCGCCGTTAGACGGATCCTGCTTGTTCAAGAGGGCGGCGATGTCATCGGCGTTGAAGTCGCTCTTCTGCGCGGAAGAGGCCTTGGCCTTTTCCTGCTTCTTGTCGGACTTCTTCTTGTCCGACGGTTTTTCGTCGGTCTGCGCCTTGTCTTCCGTCTTCTTCTCCGCGGGCTTTTCAGCCGGCTTCTGTTCCGGCGGCTTCGGCTGCGGCTTGATTACGGGTGTCGGCACCTTGTCCGGCAATGCTTCAGCATCCGGCTTCGGCGGCTCGGGCATGTCTTGCGGCTTCTCTTCAGCCTTCGGAGGCGTCGGCGCGATTTCCGGCTTCGGCGGCGTGATCGACGCGACCTGGCTCGGTTCCACCGCCGTATCTTCCTTCATGATGTCCTTCACCTCGTTGGGCACGGGATCATTTTCCGGAAGCGGCTTTTCGGAGGCCTTCGGTGCTGCGGCCGACTCGTTGTTGTTTGGCTTGGCGTTCGGGATCGGCGGCGTCTTCAGGTCAACCTTGTTCTCGCCCATGTTTTCGGCGTTGGCCACATTGGTCGGCTTGGAGGTCGGCTTCGGCGCCGGCTTGTCGCTCGGCTTGGCCGTCTTGTCTCCCTGCTGCAACTGCGTCAGGTCCTCGACAGGCACGAGGTTGACGGGCATGGCCTCGAAATCCTCGACCTTGAACTCCGACGGGGAGCCGATCGAAATCAGCGCCCAGGCGAGCAGAGCACAGTGCAGTACAGCAGATGAGACAATACTGGCCTTCATAGCTCTACTACGGGCCCTTCTTCTCTTGGGTGACGAGACCGATGTTCTTGAAGCCCGCACCCTGGATGCGTGCCATGACATCGGCGATCACGCCGTAAGGCGCGGCCGAGTCGCCACGAACGAAGATGCGCTCATTGTAGCCGGTGGTGGCGATCGCCTCGAGCTTGGCGGCGATTTCCTCGACCGGGATCGGCGTTTCCTGCAGGAACGCGGTACCGTCGTTCTTGACGGAGATCGTGATCGGCTGCGTTTCGGAATTCAGCGCCTTGGCCTGCGTTTCCGGCAGGTCGATCGGCACGCCGACCGTCATCATCGGAGCGGCGACCATGAAGATGATCAAAAGCACGAGCATGACGTCGACCAGCGGCGTCACGTTGATTTCGGAAATGGCGCCACCTCTGTGGCCACCGCGACGACGCCGACGGTTTCCACCGCCTCCGCCACCGCTTGGAGCACCCATACCCATGTCGTTCTCTCCGTTTCCGTCGGATTACTGCGCGGCCTGACGCGGCTGCAGCTTCTCGTCGATTTGGCGCGAAAGAATGGCGGAGAATTCATCCGCGAAACCTTCCATGCGTGCCGAGAGCTTGCCCGCATCGGCGGAGAACTTGTTGTAGGCGATAACCGCCGGGATAGCGGCGACGAGGCCGATCGCGGTTGCGAGCAGCGCTTCGGCGATACCTGGTGCAACGACGGCGAGGTTGGTCGATTTCGAACCGGCGATCGCCTGGAACGAGGTCATGATACCGACGACGGTACCGAACAGACCGATGAACGGGCCGGCCGAGCCGATCGTCGCCAGCGAGCCGAGACGGGCCGACAGCCCTTCGGATTCGCGAGCAAGCGTCACGTCCATGGCGCGGTCGATACGCATCTGCAGGCCGATCGGCGAACGTGCGCCGCGCTCGAACGACTTTTTCCACTCGCGCATGGCGGCGACGAAGATCGAGGCGAGGCCCGTGTTGTTACGCTCCGACAGCGAGCGGTAGAGTTCTTCCAGCGACTGGCCCGACCAGAATACCTGCTCGAACTTGTCGAACTGCCGGCGCGCGCGGCCAAAGGCCAGATACTTGTCGATGACGATCGCCCAGGTCCAGACGGACGCTGCGATAAGACCGAGCATAACGAGCTTGACGACGAGGCCAGCCTGCATGAAGAGCGACCAGAGACTGACGTCCGTGTGAGCCGCTGCCAATCCTACTTGTTCCATTGATCCAAAATCCCCGAATCCAAACGCCCGGCGCTTGACCGGGCGGCACAAAGTGATCTCGCAAGATATGTCTGGCTGCCGCCGCCCAAAGCCCTGGTCAAGCTTCCAAGCTCTTATCCGCCTTCCTTGCCGTCAAATTTGGTCAAAGGAAGGCGTGCACCGCACAAACTCTGACAATCCGAGTAAGACACTATTATCGTTAATAGTTCGTTAGCGCCGGATCATAAAAGGCTGACTATTGGCGTTAGGATGATCCCTTGGAATACTTGGCCAGATCTCAGATCGATGACCAAAACAGCACAAACCTTGCGCGCGGCAATTCCTTCACATGAAAGTCATGTTTTTGCAAGCAGCGTTTTTCAGGAAGCTGCCATGTCGTCAGGGCTGAGCAATATCACGCCCAAAGGCGCGAAATGACGGACATTCGCCGTGACCACCGTCAGATTGCGCACCGAAGCCGTCGCCGCGATCAGCACGTCAGCCAAGCCCTGCCTGTGACCGCTCGCCTCCGCCTGCTCCTCGATCTTACCAGCCGCCATCGCAATATCCGCGTCGACAGGCAGAACGTGATCACCGAACTGACCCATCAATCCGGAAAGCCATTCCGCGAGCTTGGCAGCCCTTGCATCAGCACCCTTACGTTCGAGCTTTTTGATCCCGCGCTGGATCTCCGCGATGGTGATGGCTGAGAGATAGAGCGAGCCTTCGCCGCCTCGCTCAGACATCCATTCTCGAATATCAGGTGAGATTGCCGGCCGACCCGGCGCAAACAGCGAGATGATGTTGGTGTCGAGCAGGTAGCCGGTCACAGCTCGGCGTCACGCATGCTGGATGTGTTCCGTTCCAGATCCAGGTCATCGTCGAGACCGCCGGGAAATGACATCAGATATTCGCCGAGATTGAGCTTCGTCTTGGCAAACGCCTTCTTCGCCTCCTCGGCCGCCTCAAGCGAAACGATAGCGGCGACCGGCTTTCCGTGGCGAGTAATTGTCACGAACTCGCCGCTCATCGCTTCATCGACGAGACTGGAGAACGTTGCCTTTGCATCGCGAAGTGTAACTGTCGTCATCGGAACCTCAGCGTGACCACAGGTGACTACATAGCAGTTCGCTCGCGAAGTTTCAACGAACCGCCGAGGTCAGACCTCGATCATCATCTGCTTCGCCAACCCTTCCGGCAGCCGCCGAGGACGACCGCTGGCGTTGATAACGGCGATGATCACCTTGGCGGCGATCAGGAGTGTTTCGTCGCGGCGGATCTCCTGCGCGAGCACCATCTTGGCGCCGCCGGCCTTTTCGGTGCGCGTCGTCACCGTCAGGATATCGTCCATGCGCGCCGGCGACTTGAAATCGATCTCCATGCGATGGACGACGAAGACCAGCCCCTCTTCATCGGCGGTGATCAGTTCGCGCTGCTCGACGCCGAGGCAGCGCAGATAGTCGGTGCGGCCGCGCTCGAGGAAGTGCAGATAGCGGGCGTGATAGACCAAGCCGGAGAAATCGGTGTCCTCGTAATAGACCCGCTGCAGCAGGCGATGGCCCGCTTCCGTCAGTTCGCCCGAGATCGAATGCACACCGTCCGCCATAATTTTCTCCAAAGTCGCGCGCCCTCTTTGGCTGAAGACATTCCGCCTTGCAAGCATTGAACAATTGTCACGCTTTCTAAGTAATCCTCGATAGCCAAGGCCAACAAGGAGACGACACCATGAAGATTGCGGTGATGGGCGGAGATGGATTTATCGGCTGGCCGACATCATTGCATCTGTCGGACGCCGGCCACGATATTCACATTCTCGACAACCTCTCGCGACGCTGGATCGACACCGAACTCGGCGTCCAGTCGCTGACCCCGATGGACTCGATCCAGGAGCGCACCCGCATCTGGCATGCCGAGACCGGCCGCCGTATCCACTTCAACCTGATCGATCTCGCGAGGGATTACGAACTGCTGAAGAAATGGCTCGCCGAGAACCGGCCCGACGCCATCATCCACTTCGCCGAGCAGCGCGCCGCGCCCTATTCGATGAAGAGCGATCGCCACAAGAACTACACCGTCAACAACAACATCAACGCCACCCATAATCTCCTGAACGCGCTGGTCGAACTGCAACTCGACGCGCATCTGATCCACCTGGGCACCATGGGCGTCTACGGCTATTCGACGGTCGGCGCCGCCATCCCCGAGGGGTATCTCCCCGTCGACATCGAGACGACGAGCGGCGAAACCGTAAGCCAGGAAATCCTCTACCCCGCCAATCCCGGCTCAATCTACCACATGACCAAGTGCCTGGATCAGACGCTCTTCCATTTCTACGCCAAGAACGACGGCCTCAGGATCACCGATCTGCACCAGGGCATCGTCTGGGGCACCCACACCGAGCAGACACGCCGCCACGAACAGCTGGTCAACCGCTTCGATTATGACGGCGACTACGGCACCGTTCTGAACCGCTTCCTGATCCAGGCCGCGATCGGCTATCCGCTGACCGTCCACGGCACCGGCGGCCAGACCCGCGCCTTCATCCACATCCAGGATTCCGTACGCTGCATCGAGCTGGCGCTGAAGAACCCGCCGACGCGCGGCGCCCGCGTCGAGATCTTCAACCAGATGACCGAAACCCACCGCGTCCGCGACCTCGCCGAGATGATTGCGAAACTATCAGGCGCCGAGATCGCCTGGCTCCCCAATCCGCGCAAGGAAGCGCCGGAGAATGAGCTGATCGTGAAGAACGACAAGTTCCGCAATCTCGGCCTCGATCCGATCACGCTGAAGACGGGGCTGATGGGCGAGATCGTCGACGTCGCGAAGAAGTTCGCCTATCGCGTCGATCGCAGCCGCGTACCGGCGGTGTCGGCCTGGACGCGGGATATCGCGCCGACGATCAACCACGATCCCGAGGGCAAGCGATTGAAGTCGGTGTCGTGAGGGAGGGTGGATATCGGAAGCGCCGAGTCCGAAGCCCCCTCATCCGCCTGCCGGCACCTTCTCCCCGGTGGGGAGAAGAGACTCGCTGCAGCCGCTCGAACTCAACAAAGCCAGGCGTCCTAACTATAGGGCAGAACGCCCACCACCTGCCTCTCCTCCCCAACGGGGAGAAGTGCCGGAGCGCCAGCGAGGCGATGAGGGGGGCGAGGCTCGCCGAGCGGCCTGAGCGACAAGCGAAGGCCACCCTCACAGCCCTCCCCGAGACCCACGCAAGATGACCTCCCCCAACGCCTACATCACCCTAGTCACCAACGCCGACTACGCCATGGGCGCCACCGCGCTCGCCCGCTCGCTGCGCATGACCCACACGACAGCCGACATCGTCGTCCTCCACACCGGCGACGTCACCGAAGCTGACCTCGCGCCCCTCAGCACCCTCGGCTGCCGCCTCATCCCAGTCGAGCACCTGCCGCTGTCGGACGCCTTCAACGAGCGCCACGCGCGCGGCCAACTCCACGCCGCGGCCCCCTTCACCAAGGGCCGCAAGCCGCTCTTCCACTCGCCGCTCGACAATTTCTGCAAGCTGCGCCTCTGGGAACTGACCGAATACACGACCTGCGTCTTCATCGACGCCGATGCCATCGTGCTGCGCAATATCGACCGGCTCTTCGCCTACCCCGAATTCTCCGCTGCGCCCAATGTCTACGAATCGCTCGCCGATTTTCACCGCATGAACTCCGGCGTCTTCGTCGCAAAGCCTTCGAAGGAAACATTCAGCGCCATGCTGGAGCGGCTCGACCAGCCGGAAATCCTGTGGAAACGCACCGACCAGACCTTCCTGCAGGCATTTTTCCCGGAATGGCATGGTCTACCTGTTTATTTCAACATGCTACAATATGTCTGGTTTACCATGCCTGCGCTTTGGGACTGGAACAGTATTTCCGTCCTGCACTACCAGTATGAGAAGCCATGGGAAACAGATCATCCGAAGGCCGAAAGCCTGCGGCCGCTGATCGACCTGTGGCAGGCATTCTACACGGGCAAGGACGTGCCGGACATATCGGCCATGGCCAATCCGAAAGGGGCAGCATGAAGGTACTGGTATCGGGTGGAACAGGACTTGTCGGTCGTTATATCGTCGAGGAACTGCTTGCAGCCGGATATTCGGTCATCATCGGTGGCCGCCATGCGCCGTTGCCGCGCGCCTTCTCCCGCCCCGTCGATTTCGCGCCGCTGTCGCTCGATCCCGAGAAGGACCATATCGAGGCCTTCGACGACGCCTATTTCTTCGTGCACGCCGCCTTCCATCACGCGCCCGGCAAATATCGCGGCGGCGAAGGCGACGATCCCGAAACCTTCAAGCGCTTCAATCTCGATGGCACCGTGCGCCTGTTCGAGGCCGCCAAGCGCGCCGGTACGCGCCGCTGCATCTTCATCTCCAGCCGTGCCGCCTATGGCGAGCATCCGCCGGGAACGACGCTGACGGAGGCGACACAGGAAAAGCCGGAGACGCTCTACGGCCAGACCAAGCTCGACGCCGAACGCAGCCTGGCGCATCTGGCCGCGCCCGGCTTCGCCACCGCCAGCCTGCGCCTCACCGGCGTCTACGGCAATCTGCGACCCAACAAATGGGACAAGCTGTTCGGCGATTACCTGAGCGGCCGGCCGATCCCCGCCCGCGCCGGCACCGAAGTGCACGGCCAGGATGTCGGCAAGGCCGCGCGCGTCATGCTCGAGGCCGATGCCGGCCGCATTTCCGGCGAGACCTTCAACGTCTCCGATCTCGCGCTCGACACCTGGGATATTCTCGAGCCGATCCGCTGGGAACACGATTGCGCCAACCGCCTGCCTGTAGCCGCCGACAAGTCGCTGCTGACGCCGATGGACACGACCAAGCTGCAGGCGCTGGGCTGGCAGCCGGGCGGACTGCCGCTCTTCGAGGAAACCATTCACGCGCTCGCGACACAGCCGGCGGCCTGACACCCGAACGTCGCATACACGCGTTGCTTTTGCATACGCGCGTTTTATTGTCGCCGCCGAACGAGCAAGGCGGACACCAATGAACGCAAAAGACATCAAGGCCGGCATGCGCGCCGAAAGGCTGGCGCTGAGAGATGCCATTCCCGTGGAGACCAGGGCCGCTATGAGCCTTGCCATGGCCGAACACGCCGGCGAGGCGATTGTGTTTGATCCCGGCACCATCATCTCCGGCTTCCTGCCGATCCGCTCGGAAGCCGACCTTCGCCCGCTGATGGCGCGGTTTCGCGCACGCGGGGCCCGGCTCTGTGTCCCCGCCATTCTAGACCGCCAGACCATCGCTTTTCGCGAACTCGTGGATGGCGCACCGCTGGTATCGACAGGCTTCGGCACGTCTGGTCCCGGCCCTGACGCGCCGGTTCTCGATCCCGAGATCCTGCTGGTGCCGCTGTCCGCCTTCGACAAACGCGGCCACCGGATCGGCTACGGCGCCGGCCATTATGACCGCGCGATCGACCGTTTGAGGCAAAAAGGCATGCATCCGAAACTCATCGGCATTGCATTCGACTGCCAGGAAGTGGCACATGTGCCCGACGAGCCGCACGATGTAAGCCTGGATGCCATCCTGACAGAAAGCGGCCTGCGCTTTTTTGCCTCTTGGATTGGATAGCAATGCGACTGCTTTTTTTGGGTGACATGGTCGGCAAGACGGGACGCACGGCGGTGTGGGATCGCCTCCCCGGCCTGATATCGGACCTGAAGCTCGACTTCGTCGTCGTCAACGGCGAAAACGCCGCCGGCGGCTTCGGCATCACCGAGGACATCTTTCTCGAGACCATCAATGCTGGCGCCGACGTGGTGACGACGGGCAATCACGTCTGGGACCAGAAGGAAGCCGTCGCTTTCGCGGGTCGAAACGACCAGTTCCTGCGCCCGGCCAACTACCCGCAGGGCACGCCCGGTCGTGGCTCCGGCCTGTTTTACGCCCGCAACGGCGCCCGCGTGCTGGTTGCCAATGTCATGGGCCGCGTCTTCATGCATCCGGAGCTCGACGACCCCTTCAAGGCGGCAGAAACCATTCTCGATGCCTGCCCGCTGAAGGAACAGGCCGATGCGATCATCTTCGATTTCCATGCGGAGGCCACCAGCGAGAAGCAGTGCTTCGGCCACTTCGTCGATGGCCGCGCCTCCTTCGTCGTCGGCACCCACACGCATGTGCCCACCGCCGACCACCAGATCCTGAACGGCGGCACCGCCTATCTCTCCGACGCCGGCATGTGCGGCGACTATGACAGTTCGCTCGGCATGGACAAGGAAGAGCCGCTGAACCGCTTTATCTCGAAGATGCCGAAGGGCCGCATGGAGGCCGCCACCGGCCCCGCCACCATCTGCGGCGTCGGCGTCGAGATCTCGGATGCGACGGGCCTTGCCGAAAAGATCGCGCCGCTACGCCTCGGCCCGAGACTGTCGGAAACCATTCCGGAATTCTGGCGCTAATCCGGGCACCATATTCCGGTGACGGAAAAGTGAGCAGCGATTGCCGGATTTGATCTGGACCGCTGCCGACCCTTGCCGCATCCTTTTGCCAGTGAAAGCGCTGGGGACGTGGCATGAAGCTGCATTTTCTTGTCTTCGCAATGACCACCCTCTCCGACCTGCTGCCGGGCTGGCTGGGTTCTGACGCCGCGCAGGCGCAGGAAGCGCGCCGCAACGTCAGTCAATGCCAGGCGATCGCGCAATCCATCCCCAAGGCCACATTCGCGAGCTTCTCCGGCGCCGTCCCGATAGCGGGCGCGGCGGACAACGAGACGGTGACGCTCACCTATATCGGCCACTCGACCTTCCTGATCGAAACGCCCGGCGGCATCAGCATCGCTACCGATTACAGCGGCTGGTACACGCCGCCGCGCATGCCGATGGTGGCCACGATGAACCGCGCCCACTCCTCGCACTATACGCTGACGCCCGATCCGGCGATCAAATATGTGCTGCACGGCTGGAGCGACGTCCCGGGAGAGAAAGTAAAGATCGATCTGACGGTCGGCGACACCTACATCCGCAACGTCACCACCGATATCAGAGGCGGCTATGGCGGGCCGCAGGCGGATGGAAACTCGATCTTCATCTTCGAGGTCGCGGGGCTCTGCATCGGCCATCTCGGCCACCTGCACTACGAACTGACCGACGCGCATTACACGGAGATCGGCCGGCTCGATATCGTCATGGTCCCCGTCGACGGCGGGCTGACTATGGGCGCCGACAGCATGAGCCGCATCATCAAGCGCCTGCGCTCCTCGCTCATTCTGCCAATGCACCAGCCACGACCGCTCACCAACTTCCTCTCGATGTTCGGCCCCGACTTCGACGTCGTCTACGCGACGGGCAACAGCATCGACGTCTCGATGCGCACGCTGCCGAAGAAGCCGCAAATTTTTGTGGCGAAGGGGATGCAGTAGGCGGAGGTGCTTCTGTCACTCAGAGCGACGGGAATATCGGGCGGTGCTTTTCGTCATAGGCTTCGATAAGATCGCCCATCCGCGACGCCAGCAAGGCGAGCGGATGATCTTCGTCATCACCGATCTCGGCAAAGATTTCGTCAAGCTGCCCGACAAGGCGATCATACTCCGCCTCGTTCGTCGGCATTGTGAGAAGTGGCGCCACCATCACACGGAGGCACCCTTAACGATGGCATCGACCTCGTCGATCACGTCGTCCAGGTCATGCCCGAGGCCTGCGTCGATATCCTTGCGCGCTTGATCCAGCTCCCTGATTTCCCGGCCTTCCGACGCGAGATAGGATTTCAGAGCGCGCACGAACACCCAGCTCCTGCTTCGGTCGAAGATGCCAGCGATCTGCTCGATCTCCGCCAGCACACCGACAGGCAAACGCATGGTGATCGGGTCCGAAAGCTCATGATTGCCCATCGCCTCACCTCCGGTTGCAACACAAGCTACACCACACCAGCAGACGCGTCAAACCTCCCACCCATGCAGCCTACGCAACAAAAAGCCCAGGAGCCAGAGCTCCCGGGCCTCGATCGACTTCGCCTCAATCAATCTCAAGCAAACTGCAAATGCTGGCGCACGCCGACGTCAGGCATCTTGTCCTCGTCGAGATTGGCCTTGGCGATTTCCCAGCCGAATTTCAACTTGCTGCCGGTCGACACCCAGATTTCGGCGTCGTCGACATGCATGGCAAGCATCGTCAGTTTCGGGTCCTTCTTGCCATCCTCGTACCAGGCGGCCACGACCGAGTTCCAGTACTCCTCTATCTTGGAGGCATCCTGGCGAACCTCGATCTTGCCGGCGAGGCAGGCGTGGTAGTCGTGATCCTTGCCAACCACGCAGAAATGCGCGCGCGTTCCGGGCTTGATCGCCCGCACGATTTCCGCGTCCGACTTGGTGTAGAACCAGATGGTGTTGGTCTTGGGATCGGCGTTCGGCGCCATGGGCTGCATGTGCATGTCGGCGCCATCGACGCCGAGCATGCCGGCATGAATGTCGTTGACCTGATCCCAGAGCTGGCGTGCCGGGTGTTCCCGTGCCTCGTTGAAACTAGCCATAGCGCTTCCTTCCGTTTCGAATGGTCCGTGTTTGAAACGTCATCTCGCGGGCTTTGTTCCCCAAAGTGAAAACAGATGCTACGCTCCAGATATCGTGGGGATATGGGGGATCGTCATGCGCATAGCGGCATTGGTCACGCTGGGCTTCGCCTCGGCATTGTCTCTGGCATCGGTCTCGCCCGCCGACGCCGCCGATCGCAGCTTCATGCCCGACGAGAACGGCCAGATCGTCTTCGTCACCCCATCGAGAAACATCGGCTGCATCTACATCCCGAAGGGCGGCACGGAGATGTATAAGCCCGATGACGGCGGCCCCGAGCTCGGCTGCGACCGCATCGAGCCGAAATACATCCGGCTGATCCTGTCCGCCTCGGGCAAGGCCTTCATCTTCGAGATGGAAGGCGACACCGCCTGCTGCGACGATGTCAACGTGCTGAACTACGGCGATCGCTGGAAGGCGGGACCGTTTACCTGCATGTCCGACGAGAGCGGCCTCACCTGCCGCCGCAAGGACGGGCACGGCTTCTTCGCGAGCCGCAACAAATACACCGTCGATTGACGTCGCGCCCCGGCGCCGCGGCCATCCGGCACGCCTGTTTTCCCTTGAACGCGCCCCGTTTCACTCTTATAAGGCGGCCCATTCCCAACAATAAGACGTGAACAGGGGTGCCATGGCTGGCCATTCACAGTTTAAAAACATCATGCATCGCAAGGGCCGTCAGGATGCCGTGCGGTCGAAAATGTTCTCCAAGCTCGCGCGCGAAATCACCGTTGCCGCCAAGGCCGGTCTGCCCGACCCGACGATGAACGCCCGCCTGCGCCTGGCGATCCAGAACGCCAAGGCCCAGTCGATGCCGAAGGACAACATCGACCGCGCCATCAAGAAGGCTGCCGGCGCCGATGGCGAGAACTACGATGAAGTGCGCTACGAAGGCTACGGCCCGGGCGGCACCGCGATCATCGTCGAAGCGCTGACCGACAACCGCAACCGCACCGCCTCCAACGTCCGCTCGATCTTCACCAAGGCCGGCGGCGCACTGGGCGAAACCGGCTCGGTATCCTTCTCCTTCGACCATGTCGGCGAGATCACCTACAAGCTCTCTGCCGGCGATGCCGACAAGATGATGGAAGCGGCGATAGAAGCCGGTGCCGACGACGTCGAGACCGACGAAGAAGGCCACTACATAACCTGCGGTTTCGAAGCCCTCGGCGAAGTCGCCAAGGCGCTGGAAGCCTCGCTCGGCGAAGCCGAAACAGTAAAGGCCGTCTGGCGCGCCCAGAACAACGTGCCTGTCGACGAAGAGCGCGCCCAGTCGCTGCTGAAGCTGATCGACAGCCTTGAGGACGACGACGACGTGCAGAACGTCTATTCGAACTTCGAAGTTTCGGAAGAAGTTCTGGCCAAGCTCTCGGCCTGATCACTTCCGATCTCAATCCCAAAAACCGGCCCCGGAAACGCGGCCGGTTTTTTTATTGTCCACAGGTCTATCCGCGTGAACCCTCACATACTGGCCTCAAGCGGTAACACGTCCGTGAACACGGGGTGTTTGTTAAGGCCTCGGTAACCCTGGCCGCTTTGAATGCCGCCCATTCGCTCCAGCCGGTCTGCCTCAAGGCCAGCCTCACTTCATACTCTCGGCGGGAAAACGACCCATGAAAAGACTATCCCTTTCGCTCTCCATCGCACTTGCAGGCACGCTCGCAGGCGCGGTCACGGCTCATGCGCAGCCATCCATGGTCAAGCAGTTCGACGATTGGGGTGTCTATTCCTACGACCGCTCGGGCAAGACGGTGTGCTATATTCTGACAGTGCCGAAGACCATGCAGCCCGCCGCCGTCGATCATGGCCGCAACTATTTCGTAGTCGGCCGTGCCCCCGGCCGTGGCACCAATTACGAGCCGCAGGCAATCATGGGCTATGATCTGAAGCCCGGCTCGCGCGCCAAGGTCGAGATCGGCGGCAAGGAATTCACCATGTTCACCAAGGGTTCGTCCGCCTGGGTGCTGGAAGAGACCAAGGAGCCTGATCTGATCGACTCCATGCGCGGCGGCAGCGACATGACCGTCGACGCCGTCTCGCGCCGCGGCACCGCCACCAGCTACACCTACTCGCTGAACGGCGTCACCGCCGCGCTGAAGCGCATGGCACAGTGCAACTGAGCCGATCGCAATGCGTAAGACAAAACTGACGAAGCGCATCTCGGCATGAGGCGCGCTCGAATGGACGGCACCCGGGTGCCGTCCCCTGCCCGCCTTGCCCGCGGCTGGAAGCGCACGGCGGCGATCTGCCTCGCCGGCATGGCGCTCGCCTGCACCTCGATCGCCGCCAATCCGCTGCTGTCGCAGCCGGCACCCGTCGCGGCCAAGGCCGACAACGGCCCCAAGGGCCGCGAGACCGGGCTGAAGGTCCCTCGCTTCGTATCACTGCGGTCGCGCGAGGCCCGCATGCGCGTCGGGCCCTCGCTCGATTACGGCATCGCCTGGATCTACCGCGTCCCCGGCCTGCCGCTGGAGATCACCGCCGAATACGGCAACTGGCGCCAGGTGCGCGACAGCGACGGCGTCTCCGGCTGGATGCACCGCGCGCTGCTGTCGAGCAACCGCACCGCCATTGTCGGGCCGTGGCTATCGGCGCACGTGCCCCTCCGCGACGGACCGAGCAGTTCTGCCCGCAAGCTGGCCTCGCTGACCCCTCGCGTTCGGGTCGCGATCAGCGATTGCGACGGCAGCTGGTGCAAGGTGGATGTGACCGGCCACGATCTGGACGGCTTCATCAGGCAATCCGCGCTCTGGGGCGTCTATCCCAACGAGATGATCAAGTAGAGGCCCGGCCACCGCAATCAGGCGGCCGCCTGCATCCCGGTTGCTGCCGTCAGGCAGCAGCCTGCATCAGTGTGTTGAGCCCCGCGAACAATTCGACGGACTTCAGCCGCGCCTCGATATCGTGGATCGGCATCGAGATGATCAGCTCGTCGGCCTGCGTATCGCGCAGGAATTCGCCAAGCTTCGCCTCCGCCGTCTTCGGTGACCCGACCACGGCGTAGCGCAGCGTATGCTCGACCGTCATCTTCTCCATCGGCGACCAGAAGCTCTCCATATCCTGGAGCGGCCTCGGGAACTGGCCGCGCACGTTGCGGCGCAGGTTGACGAACTGCTGCTGCGCCGAGGTGAAGTGATACGCGGCCTCCTCGTCTGTCTCCGCCACCGATCCCATGACGCCGACCATCGCATAGGGCTTGTCGAGCAAGGCCGAAGGCTGGAACCGGTCGCGATAGATATCGAGCGCCTCCATCAGCGAATCCGGCGCGAAGTGCGAGGCGAATGCATAGGGAAGCCCGAGCATGCCGGCGAGCTGCGCGCTGTAGAGACTGGAGCCGAGCAGCCAGATCGGCACGTTGCTGTTCATCCCCGGCACGGAGAGGATCGCCTGGTTCTCGACCGGAGCGCCGAGCAACTGCTGCAATTCGACGACGTCGTTGGGAAAGCTGCTGGCATCGAGATTGCGGCGTAGCGCCTGCGCCGTGCGCATGTCGGTGCCCGGCGCCCGCCCGAGCCCGAGATCGACACGCCCCGGAAACAGCGCCTCCAGCGTGCCGAACTGCTCGGCAATCACCAGCGGCGAGTGGTTCGGCAGCATGATGCCGCCCGAGCCGATCCTGATCTTTTTCGTGGCCGCCCCAACATGGCCGATGACCACGGCGGTGGCGGCACTGGCGATCCCCGGCATGCCGTGGTGTTCGGCCAGCCAGAAGCGGTTATAGCCGAACGCCTCGGCCCTCTGCGCCATCTGCGCCGAGCTCTCCAGCGACTGCCTGATGGTGCTGCCTTCGGCAACGGGTGAGAGATCGAGGATGGAGAAGGGAACCATAGCGCGGCCTGTCGGTGGTTGGATTGGACACCCTATGTAGGTAGCCACCCGGCCGGACCAAAGCTTTCACCGCGAAAAAGGCCCGCGCGCTTTAACCCGCGCGGGCCAGTCATCGAGTTGGAGAGATCAACCAGCCTTTGCCGATCCGATACCGTCAAGCTTGGCGACGGCATCGGCGGGCAGCACGAGATCGGCGACCGCGAGGTTTTCCCGCAGATGCCCGCGCGACGAGGTGCCGGGGATGAGCAGGATATTCGGCGCGCGCTGCAGCAGCCAGGCGAGCGCCACCTGCAACGGCGAGGCCCCCAGCTCGGCCGCGACATCCGACAGCGTCGAGGACTGCAGCGGCGAGAAACCGCCGAGCGGGAAGAAGGGCACATAGGCCGTTCCCTCGCCCGCAAGCTTTTCGATCAGCGCATCGTCGCCGCGATGGGCGAGATTGTACTGGTTCTGCACGCAGACGATCTCGGCGATCTTGCGCCCGTCGGCGATCTGCTTGGCGGTGACGTTGGAGAGGCCGATGTGCTTGACGAGACCCTGGCGCTGCAGATCCGCAAGCACAGTCAGCGGCTCCTCCAGCGAGCCCTCGGCCGGACCGTGCACGTCGAACATGGCGCGCAGATTGACCACCTCGATCGCATCGAGGCCGAGGTTCTTGAGGTTGTCGTGGACCGCCTGCGTCAGCGCCTCTTTCGAAAAGGCCGGGTTCCAGGATGCATCCGCCCCGCGCACCGCCCCGATCTTGGTGACGATCACGAGGTCGTCCTTATAGGGATGCAGCGCTTCCTTGATGATCTGGTTGGTGACGTGCGGTCCGTAGAAATCGCTGGTATCGATATGATCGACCCCGCTCTCGACAGCCTCGCGCAGCACCGCCACCGCTTCCGCGCGATCTCTCGGCGGCCCGAAGACGCCCTTGCCGGCAAGCTGCATGGCACCGTAGCCGAGCCGTTTGACGGTGCGGTTGCCGAGTTTGAATGTTCCGGACTTCTCAAGATTGGACATGATCTTTCTCCGTTTCGATCAAGACGAGAAATAGGTCAGTCTGGTTCCATCGATAAGCCAAGACAATCCGCACGGGCTGTTCGGCATTTCGGACAATGAGCTGGTATCCGCTCATGTCGAAGACGGAACAGGAACCGCCTCGGGCTTGCCGAACCGCAATCCGCAGACGAGCGGCACGCTGACGGCATAGACGACGATGACAGACAGCCAGATCGCGCCGGGCCATTGCGCCCTGACGAGAAAGTAAATGCTGGAGAAGCCAAGCGGCGTGACGATCGAGGCAAGGCTCACCGCCGACGACAATACGCCCTGGAACCGGCCCTGCTGGCTCTCATCGACCTGCCGCGTCGCCAGCGATTGCAGCGCCGGAACGCCGATGCCGCCGAGCGCGAAGAGCGGCATGATCGCAAAGATCATCCATCCCTGCGTGGCAAACGCCATGACGACGAGCGAGAGACAAGCGCTGACGACACCGGTGAGGATGGCACCGCGTTCGCCGAGCAGCTTGACGGCAGGCCCAGGAAGAAAGGCCTGGGCGAGCGTCTGGCAGACGCCGAAGGCGCCGAGCGAGAGGCCGACCCAAAGACCGTTCCACTGAAAGCTGTCCGCACCCCAAAGCGCCCAGCAGGTGCCGTAGACCTCGCCGGTGGCGCTGAAGACGAAGAAGATGAGGACCATGGGCAGCAGGCTCTTCATGGAAAAGAGCCAATGGAGCGGCCGCAGCGGGTTCAATGCCGCAAGATCGACTTTCTCCCGGCTGGGCTTGCGCGATTCCGGCAGCATGAGGAAGGCGAGAAGCAAGTTGCAGCCGTTCAGCACCGCTGCCGCGATGAAGGGCAGCCGCAGCCAATAATCGCCCAGCGCACCGCCGAGCACAGGGCCAACGATGAAGCCGGCCCCGAACATTGCATTGATGAGACCGAACCGGCGGGCGCGTTTGTCCTCGGGCGATATGTCGGTGATATAAGCCGACGCGACGGAGACATTGGCGCTGGTGAGCCCGGCGATGGCGCGGCCGAGAAGCAGCATCCACAGGCTGGGTGCGAAGGCGAGGAACAGATAGTTGATGGCCGCACCGCCAAGCGAGATCAAAAGCACCGGACGCCGGCCAAGTCGGTCGCTGAGCGAGCCGAGCACCGGGGCGAAGATGAACTGCATGGTCGCGTAAAGCGCGGTCATGATGCCGATGGTGGAGGCGACGTTGTCGGTGTGCGTGACCTCCTTCAGCAGTGCCGGAAGGATGGGAAAGATAAGCCCGATACCGACGGCATCGAGAACGATGGCAGTGAAGATGACGAGAAGTGGTCTGGTAGATGGTGTGGTCATGGCGTGTTCCGATCGGACGCAAGCGCACGGACGCACGCGGCGCCGATGGCTCACGATAGGGCCTGACGATGCAGGCGATTGATGTTTGGGAACGCTGGCCGATCGATGCCTGAGGCGGCATGGATGGCGTGTGCTTGACCGCATGGACGACAATTTGTCCACCTGTTTTACTCCGCCACTGAGCGGATCAAGGAAAGCGGTCGCTTTTCGCGATGCGCTTATTTACGCCAATCACGGGCTTGCGGCAAGTGGTGTGCTGGTGGCGTCGTCCGGACGATTGGCTGAACCAGAGAAGAACATTCGCGATGGAGCTGATTTCGCCCGCAGCCGACCCTTGAGCATACGCAGGTCCGGCACCGCCGCTTCAACCATGAGAAGCGGCGGCCTCGATGCGTGTCTTACCCACGCCGCCGCAGCACATGCACCTCAGCGCTGTGCTGATGCTCACCCTGCGCCAACGTGAAGTTGGCGAGCTGGCGGTCCATCTCCACGGCCTCTGTGGCAAGCAGATGGATGGCGGCCGTGCTTTCCTCGACCATCGCCGCATTCTGCTGCGTCATCTGATCGAGCTCGGCGACGGCGCTGTTGATCTGGCGTAGCGTCTCCGCCTCCTCGCGGGTGGCGTCCATGATCTCGCTGATCTGGCCGTTGATCGCCTCGACGTGACCGCCGATGCCCGTCAGCGCCACGCCGGCCCGCTCGACCAGCGACACGCCGGCCTCGACCTCATGCGTGGATTTCTGCAGCAGATGCGAGATCTCCTTGGCCGCACCCGACGAACGCTGCGCAAGCTCTCGCACTTCCTGGGCAACGACCGCAAAGCCCTTGCCGGCCTCACCGGCGCGTGCCGCCTCGACACCGGCATTGAGCGCCAGCAGATTGGTCTGGAAGGCGATGGAATCGATAACCGAGATGATCGAGTTGATCTGCCGCGACGAGGCCTGGATCGCCTCCATCGCCGCGATCGTATCGCGCATGATCTGGCCGGAGCCCGACGTCTCGCGCTTGGCGTCGCGGGCGATCCGCTCGGCTTCTTCGGCGCGCGCGAGCTGCGAGCGGACCGACTGGGTGATCGCATCGATAGCGCTTGCGGTCTCGGTGATCGACGCCGCCTGCCGCTCGGTGCGACCGGCAAGATCGTCCGAGCCGGCACGCATCTCTTCCGAGCCCGAACGCACCGCCGCCGAATTGCCGCCGATCGCCGTCATCGTATCGCTGAGTGTGGCCAGCGCCTGGTTGAAATTGTGGCGCAGCCCCTCGAGCTCGTTCGGGAAGCGGCGGTCGATCTGATAAGCGAGGTCGCCGTTCGCAAGATGCAGCAGCCCTTCGTCGATCGCCTCGACAACCTCCTGCAGCGTCTTCGCCTCCGCCTCGCGCTCGGCCATGTGCTGCTGGCGGTCGCGGTCGGCGCGTTCGCGCGTTTCGGCGCTGGCAGCCTCCAGCGTGCGGCTATCGATGAGCGACTGCTTGAAGCGGGCAAGTGCCTTGGCCATCGTGCCGATCTCGTCGTGGCGGTTCTGGCTGCCGATCTCGACCTCGAGATCGCCATCGGCCACCGCACGCGTGACGCCGGCAAGCTTGGCGAGCGGCGAAAACAGCATCTTGGTGATGATCCCTGTCGCGATAGCCATGACCACGAGCACGCCGCAGCCGATCATCGTCAACAGCATCGCGATTTCAAGCGAGCCGGCATTGATCTCGCTGAGACGCATGCTCTCGACCACCAGATAGCGCGCGCCCTGATAATCGACGGGCTTCACATAGGCGCGCGCGGCGCCATCGGCGCGGCTGAAATCGTTGACCGACATCGCGGAGTTGGCAAACGCATCCTTCAGGAAAGTGAAGGGCGCGGTATCGAGCGTCGCCAGCCGGCCAGCCTCGTTGACCGTGACCGCCGATCCATCTTCCGAGACGATCGCCGCCTGCGCGGTGCTGCCGGCAACGATACCCTTGGAGAGGATGCTGGCGACGACATCGTCGCGCACCCTAAACAGCATCACGCCCTTCGGCTGGCCGAGCTTAACGACAGGCACGGCATAGAAAATTGCCGACACACCGTTCGCATCCACCCGCAGGCCCGAGAAGCCGGCAGGCGCGCCATCGTCGGTCGCCTTGGCGGTGTTTTCGATCGCCTTGGCGAAGGCAAGGCCAGCGCCGGTCGATTTCCACGCATCCGACTTCAGGTTCTCGGCGAAGTCGTCGTTCTTCTTGTAGGAATAGAGCACGAAGCCATCGAGATCGGCGATCAGGAGATCGCTGAACGGCGTGTTCTGCAAATCGCGCGCGACTTCGCCCTGCGTCTTCTCATGGTTCGAATAGTAAAACCCGCTCGGCGCATCCGGCTTCACCAGCTTCTCGCGCTCGCCGGCCGGGTTCGGATTGTCGGTGATGAACACCTTCTTGAGCTCGGCGCGGACATCGCCCGAGGTCTTCTCGATCGTCTTCCAGCCGCTCTTCAGGCTGGTGATCGACATCTGCAGCGCCTCGATGCGGGCGATCGAATTGGCCTGGTTTTCAAGCTGCGCCAGCTGATCATGCAGCATGTCACCGCGAAAGATCAGCACGCTCTCCTTGGCCTTCAGCGCCTGCTCGCCGGAAATCCGGCTGCTGGCGAAATAGGCGAGACAGTTGATGGCGGCGATCGACAGCGCCGTCAGCAGAATGAAAGTAGCAATGACCTTGAAGGACAGCGACTGGAATCTCTGAACCATGGAAAAACTCGAACCCCTTCCGGAACGGCTGATACCGGTGGGGCTGGCGCCCCACAGGCAGGCCTGAAAACAGAACACGGGGAGCCTTCGCCCGAAAAAGCTGGCTCCTCTCATCTCTTGTGGATCATAAGTTACCGAGGGAATTTAAATTCCCGTAAATGAGCCCCGACAAAAACGCTGGGATGTTTTTGTTTTGTTCACATATCGATGGCAGTTATCGCTGATCTGCAATAGGATTATCGCATGCAAAGCGCGATTCGTATCATCGGCATCGACCCCGGCCTGCGCCGCACCGGCTGGGGCGTCATCGAGACGCTGGGCAATTCGCTGCGCTTCGTCGCCTCGGGAACGGTGACGTCCGATGGCGACATGGACCTCGCATCACGCCTCTGCCAGCTGCATGACGGCCTCGCCGACGTCGTCCACAGCCACCAACCCGACGAAGCCGCCGTCGAGCAGACCTTCGTCAACAAGGACGCCGTGGCGACGCTGAAGCTTGGCCAGGCCCGCGGCATCGCCATGCTGGTGCCTGCCCGCGCCGGGCTGCAGGTCTCGGAATACGCACCGAATGCGGTGAAGAAAGCCGTTATCGGCGTCGGCCATGCCGAGAAAAAACAGATCCACATGATGCTGAAGATCCTGATGCCGAAGGCCGAGTTCAAGGGCGACGACGCCGCCGACGCACTCGCCATCGCCATCTGCCACGCCCACAACCGCGGCGGCGCCCGCATGCGCATGGCAGCGCTCGCCGGCTAGCTTGTTCTTGACTTGTTCTCATTTCGTGATAAGTAATACCTGAGAGGTATTACTGTGCGTGTAACCGAAAAAGGCCAGGTGACGATCCCCAAGGAGATCCGCGACCGATTGAACATCGGCCCGGGGTCGGAGGTGGATTTTGTCGCAGACGAGAAAGGTGCTCGGCTTGTGGTCGTCGCCGAAGGCAAATCCACATCGGACGAAGAATTCGCGACGTGGCTGAAAAGCGTCTCGGGTACGTTCGATACGCTCGGCATGACCACCGACGAGTATATGGAATGGCTGAGGGGGCCGCGCGATGACCTCGGTCCTCGTTGATACCAACGTTTTCATCGACGTTTTCGGGCCGGAGACGCAGTTCAAGGAATGGTCGTCGGAGATGATTTTGAGGCTGCGCCCGCAAGCGCAGTTCATTCTCACGCCGATTGTCTGGGCCGAATTGGCAAGCATGGCGCCGAGTGAGGATCAGCTCATGTTCATGTTGGCGCGGCTTAATCTGGTGCGCGAAGCGGTACCCTTTCCTGCGGCCTATCAGGCCGGACTGGCCCATATCGCCTACCGCCGCGCCGGCGGCGCGCGTGAACGCACCCTGCCCGATTTCCTGATCGGCGCGCATGCGTCCGTTCGCTCCCATCGCCTGCTCACCCGCGATCCCGGACGTTACCGGGCCTATTTCCCGGCGCTCGACCTCATCACGCCCGAAACCCATCCCATCTGAACTCTTAACCGGCGGACCACCAAACATGATCGGCAAGCTCAAAGGCACCATCGACGAAATCGGCGACGACTATGTGCTCGTCGACGTGCACGGCGTCTGCTACGTCGCCCATTGCTCGGCGCGCACCCTGTCGCGCATCGGCTCTGTGGGCGAGGCCTGCATTCTCTTCATCGAGACCTATGTGCGCGAAGACCAGTTGAAGCTCTTCGGCTTCATGACAGCACTTGAGCGCGAGTGGTTCAACCTCCTGCAGAGCGTTCAGGGCGTCGGCGCCAAGGTCGCGTTGGCGGTGCTTTCGACGCTGACGCCGGGCGAGCTCGCCAACGCCATCGCCCTGCAGGACAAGACGTCGATCTCCCGCGCCAACGGCGTCGGCCCCAAGGTTGCGGTCCGCATCGTCACCGAGTTGAAGAACAAGGCCCCCGCCTTCGCCGGCGAAGCATCCGCCAATATCGGCCTGAAACAGGAACTCGGCGAAGGCGTCGCCTCCGCCCCTGTCGCCGACGCCGTGTCGGCGCTGACCAACCTCGGCTACAGCAGAGACCAGGCCGCCAACGCGGTTGCCGCCGCGATGAAGACGGCGGGAGAAGGCGCTGACAGCGCCAAACTGATCCGGCTGGGGTTGAAGGAGTTGTCGCGGTGATTGGCTGGAAGCCGGTTTGCAACTACTATTGATGCACTCGACCGAAAGAGGCTTCAAAGATGAGCGCTTTGACAAAACTGAGTTCGAAAGGGCAGCTGACGATCCCGAAGGGAATTCAGGAGAAACTGGACATCGCGCCGGGCACCGAATTTTACCTCACGGTTGAAGACGGCAAGCTGTTGGCGACACCGAAGCGCGCGCCCGTACCAACCACGAAAAGATTGATGGATTTCGCGGGAATTCTCGGCACGCCTCCCAACGGCAGAAGCTTGAGCTTGCAGGAAATCGATGAGGCCATCATGGACTCGGTTGTCGAGGATGAGGAGCGCATTCAGCGGGAATGGCGCGAAGGTCGTAAATGATCGGGATCGACACGAACATCCTGCTGCGGTTTCTTCTCGATGATGAGCCTACGCAAGGCGCGATCGCCCGGCAGTTCATGTCCGAGCGGACCACTGACGACCCAGCATATGTGAGCGCAGTCGTGCTCGCGGAAACAAGCTGGTTGCTCAATCGACGCCTCGGTTACTCGAAATCCGAGATCGCCACCGTATTGGCGCAGCTTGCGCAAGCAGATGAAATCGTTATCGAGCATTCGAAGGAGTTGAAGCTTTTGACCGCCGACACATCCCGGCCGATCGCCGATATCGCGGATTATCTTGTCGTCTGGGCCGCCGCGAATGTGGGCTGCGCCAAAACCTTTACCTTCGACCGCAAGGCCGCCCGCAAAATTCCCGGAATGGAACTTCTCGCATGACCGACACCGCCCGCCTCATCACCCCGGAAAAACGCGGCGAGGATTTCGACGCGACGCTGCGGCCGCAGTCACTCGATGAATTCACAGGCCAGGCCGAGGCCCGCGCCAATCTGAAGATCTTCATCGAGGCGGCGAAGAACCGTGGCGAGGCGCTCGATCACGTCCTTTTCGTCGGCCCGCCCGGTCTCGGCAAGACGACGCTGGCGCAGATCATGGCCAAGGAACTCGGCGTCAACTTCCGCTCGACATCAGGCCCCGTCATCGCAAAGGCCGGCGATCTCGCGGCACTGCTCACCAATCTCGAGGAGCGCGACGTGCTCTTCATCGACGAAATCCATCGTTTGAGCCCCGCCGTCGAGGAAATCCTCTATCCTGCGATGGAAGACTTCCAGCTCGACCTCATCATCGGCGAAGGCCCGGCCGCGCGCTCGGTGAAGATCGACCTGTCGAAATTCACGCTGGTCGCCGCCACCACTCGCCTCGGCCTTCTGACGACACCGCTGCGCGACCGCTTCGGCATCCCGGTGCGGCTCTCCTTCTACACCGTCGACGAGCTTGAGCTGATCGTGCGCCGCGGCGCGCGGCTGATGAACCTGCCGATGACCGACGAAGGCGCCCGTGAGATCGCGCGCCGCGCCCGCGGCACGCCCCGCATCGCCGGCCGTCTTCTGCGCCGCGTCCGCGATTTCGCCGAGGTCGCGAGAGCCGAAGCCGTCACCCGCGAGATCGCCGACGAGGCGCTGACCCGGCTCTTGGTCGACAATCTCGGCCTCGACCAGCTAGACAAGCGCTATCTCAACATGATCGCGGTGAATTTCGGCGGCGGCCCTGTCGGCATCGAGACGATCGCCGCCGGCCTGTCGGAGCCGCGCGACGCGATCGAGGACATCATCGAGCCCTATATGATCCAGCAAGGCTTCATCCAGCGCACCCCGCGCGGCCGCGTCTTGACCGCCACCGCCTGGAAGCACCTCGGCATGCAGCCGCCGAAGGATCTCGAGGCCGCCCAGTTCCGCCTGTTCCAGCAGGATGAGTGAGGGAACTGTGCCCCACTTCGTGCATTGGCATCTCGAAAGGAGATCGTCATGCAGAAGTATCGCATCGGCACTGGTGTCGAATGGAAATGGGGCAAGGGAACCGGGACCGGCAAGATCAAGGAGAGCTTCACCGACGACGTCGAGCGTACGATTGAAGGTGCGGTCATCAAGCGGAAGGCGAGCAGCGAGGAGCCTGCCTATCTGATCGAGCAGGAAAACGGCGGCAAGGTGCTGAAGAGCCATTCCGAGCTGAAGAAATCCGGCTGACGGCAGCCTAAAGGCCTGCATGCCCCAGCCGTCGCAACGAGGAGGACATGCCGTGACGGCTTTCGACCCCATCCGCCCCTTCCGCAAGCTCGCCTATAACAACGCGCTCGCCAATCATCGCCTGCACATGGCCTGCGCGCTGTTGCAGCCCGGCGAATTCGAAGCGCCGCGCGTGAGCTTCTTCCCGTCGATCAAGGCGACGCTGAACCATATCCTGACGGTGGACTGGTTCTATGTCGATGCGCTGGAGGGTGGCACGCTGGGGCCGCAGGCCTGGGCGGTCGAGGAGCCCTGCCCCGATATCGCAAGCCTCGCCGCAGAACAGAAGGCCATCGATGCAAGATTGGTGACGCTCGTAGAAGCGCTATCGTCGCAGAAGCTGGTCTCGACCGTCGAGATCCATCGCGGCGAACGTATCCAGCGGGAGCGGATGGAGGATGTGCTTGGCCACCTCTTCCAGCATCAAACGCATCATCGCGGCCAGGTGCATGCCATGCTGGCGGGCAGCAGCGTGACGCCGCCGCAGCTCGATGAATTCATCGTCGCCGACGACGCCAGGTTCCGGGGCGACGAGATCGCCGCCCTCGGATGGAGCGAAGAGAGGCTGATGCGCTAATCCTGCAGCCGCGCCTTCAGCCCGTCGATGATCGTCTTGCTGAGCAGCGCGTAGTTTTCGTCGAAGTGGTGGTCGCCGGCGAGCGCGATCACATCGACGCCGCTGTCCTTGAGATCCGGGCAGGCAACCTCGTCGTCATCTTCCTTGCCGTAGACGCACTGGACGATCTTCGGATCGACGGCCTTCAGATCGGCAACCGGGTCGCCGCCTGCGCCTTCGGTCTTGGCGCCGAGCCAGCCCATGACGGAGATCTGGTAATCCACCTCGTGCGACAGCGACAGCAGCGAAATCTGCGCGACGGCGCTCTTTGCCGCCGGCTTCAGCCGCGAGAAAGCGGCCGGCACGACATCGGCGCCGAAGGAATAGCCGACCAAGAGAACATGCTTGACCTTCCACTGCTTGCGATAGAGCTCGATGATCTTGCCGAGATCGTCGGCGGTTTCCTGAGGCTTACGCTCGGACCAGAAGTAATGCAGCGAATCCACGCCGACCACGGGAATGCCCTGCTTCTGCAGCGCGGCACCCACTTCCTTGTCGATATCGCGCCAGCCGCCGTCGCCGGAATAGATGATCGCCATCGTGTCGAAGGCGGGCTTGGCGTCGAGGATCGTCAGCGGCAGCCCAAGCGGATTGTCAGCATTGCCGGACGCCGCGATCAGATCGTCGAGCGTGCTGCTCAGCGTCGTCTGCGCATCGTCCTGGGATTCGCGAATGTCGATGTCCGAATGCGCCTTCTTCAGCTCGTCCGCATGCGCGCGACCGTCCTTGTCGGCATTGGGCGTGAAGGCGGCAATGATGGGATCGGGCAGCGCGATGTCGCTGAGGCCGTAGATCATCCGGTCTCCGACCGTCTTCTTCTTGGCCGGCGTGCAAAGCTGCTGCGTCAGCGGAATACCCGCCAGCGGATCGATCGCCAAAGTCTGGCCGATGGTCGCATCCGGCGTCTGCGCGGCGATTGCCAGCGCCAGCGCCCCGCCCTCGCCGATACCCGCCACGATCGGCAGGTGATACGGACTGTTGCCGGCGGCGCGCTGCACCTGCTGGCTGAGCGACTCGATATCGGAGACCAGATAGACGCAGCCGTCATTGTCGCTAACGTCGTATTTGCGCAGCGCATCGATGTAGGACGGGAAGTCGACGCCGATCACCACGGCTCCCTCGCCCACCAGCCGGTCGGCCTCCGTCTTCTCCTTGTCGCCCCAGCCCGCGGCGTCCGAGATCAACATCACGGCGCCCTTGACGTCGCCGTCAGGCAGGAAGATGTGCGGCGACGGGATGAGCCCGGTCTCGAACTCCTGCGTCGTCTCGTCGGCCGCATGTGCTGCGGGAATGGAAAGCGCCAGCGCACAGGCGGCGGCCAGAATGTGTCTTTTCATCATTTCCTCACGACCCCTTTCAATCCGCCGCCGATCAGGAGTGTCGCGTCCATCAAAGCGATCATCGGATTGCCTCCTCCGGACACCGCAAGATAGCGCGGATGCCATTGAGGGTGAAACTTGGATTTGAAGGCCCTGAGGCCCTTGAAGTTATAGAAGCGCTCGCCGTGCTCGAACACGGTACTGCCGATGCGGTCCCAAACGGGCGCCGTCTCGCGCTTAGACATGCCAGAAAGCGGGGCCATGCCGAGGTTGAAGTGCGAGAACCCTTCGGCGCGCAGATATTCCATGATCTGCACGAACAGGAAGTCCATGGAGCCCTTCGGCGCATCCGGCGAGAAGCGCATCAGGTCGATGGTGCCCTCGTCTTTGGCGCCGGTGATCAGGATATTGGCGAAGGCAACGATCTTGCCCTCAAGCTTCAGGATGCCGACCGGCTGCGCAAGAATGTAGTCGGGCGTGAACGCACCGAGCGAAAAGCCCTTCTCCTTGGCGTTATGGTCGGCAAGCCAGGCGTCGGAAACCGCTGCCAGCTCGTCCATCACGCCAGGCACGTCTTCCGCCGCGATCACCTCGAAGCTCAACCCGTCGCGTTGAGCGCGGCTTGCGGTCTGGCGCAGGTTCGCCCACTTGCCGCCCTTCATCTCGAAGGTCGAAAGATCGGAGACGGCGAGTTCGCCGAGCTTGAAGGCGCGCAGGCCCGCATCGGCGCAATGAGAAAGCAGCGCCGGCGAGATCTGGTAGAACACCGCACGGCAACCGGCGGCGCGCGCCGTCTCGACGAAACGCCACACGAGCTCCGGCATGGCGCTGCGGTCGCCGACGGGATCGAAGAGCGCGATCCACGAGCGCCCTTGGCGGCCATACATGATGAAGGCATCGCCCTTGTCGGAGAACATCACGCTCTTGTCGCCCATGCGCACCAGATTGGCGTCGGCGTAGCGCTGCTTCTCGACGATATCGACGGCACGCTCCAGCGCCTCGTCCGTTGCCGGCTCGAGCCGGGTCGTGGCCGGCCGCAGCAGGCTGAAGACGGCGATGGCGGTCGAGATGATGGTGATGCCAAGCACGGCGCGCAGACCGCGCGGCGCCTCGTCGGCGAATTCGAACTGCCACCAGAGCTCGTTGCTGTAATCGACGTCGCGATAGACGAAGAGCAGGATGACAACGGCGCCGACGCAGACAACGGCGATTGCCGTCAGCCACGACGCCGTCAGCGTCTGGTTAAGCAGCGAGGCGCGGCGGCGGAACAGGCGACGGCTGACGAACAGGCCGAAAATCAGGAAGGCGAGGAACGAGGCCTCGACCAGCGCCACGGCCTTCAGCAGCGACAGCATCAGTGCTGCGGCGGCCGAGAAGATGGTGATCCACCACGCACCGTCGAGCTTCTGGCCAAGACCGCGCGCGGCGACCACGAGCGCCAGTCCGGCAAGGCTCGCCAGGAAGTGCGCGCCTTCCACGATCGGCAGCGGCAGATAGTTGGAAAGGAATTCGAGGTTGGAATCCGGCGTCGGCGTGACGCTCGAAAAGATCAGCATGACGCCGAGCAGCAGCGACAACGCCGACAAAAGCTGCGGCATCAACCGGATGCCAATCCGGCGGAAACCGGAGGCAACGGGATGGTCGGCGAAGCGGCGAAGCTCGGTCGCGGAGACAGCCAGGACCGCCAGCAGCAGCGGCACGACGTGATAGATCAGGCGGTAGAGCACCAGCGAGCCGAGCACGGCGTCGATATTAACAGCACTGCCGAGCGCGGCGATAATGACGGTTTCGAACACGCCGAGACCGGCCGGCACATGGCTCAGCACGCCGAGGCCGACGGCAATCGCGTAGACGGCGAGAAACACCGGCCAGCTGATCGCCGTCTGCGGCAGGAGAACGTAGAGAACGGTGGCGGACGCCGCGATATCGAAGGCGGCGACCAGGAACTGACGCGACCATGTGGCGGAATCAGGCAGCCGCAGCGAGAAACGCCCGATGCTGACCGCGCGGCCGCCACGACCGAGCACGACGCCCGCCGCCAGCACCAGCACGATCGAACCGCCGAGGAGACGCAAAACCCAGCTGCTGACATCGATCAGCGGCGCGATCTCGTCTGCGATGGCGAGAAGCGCGATGGAGCCGACGCCAGCCAGCCCCAGCCCGAATGCGATGGTGACGAAAGCGATGACGCGGCCGATATCCTCGGGCGTCAATCCGAGCCTCGAATAGGCGCGGTAGCGGATCGCGCCACCGCTCAGCGCGCCGAAACCTGCCGTGTTGCCGACGGCATAGGCGGCAAACGCGGTCAGCGCGACCTGCGGGAACGGCAGCTTCTTGCCGACGTAGTCGATGGCGTTGACGTCGTAGAACACCAGCGCGAGAAAACTCAACGCCGTGAAGAACAGCGCCAGCACGATCGAGCTGATCTTGGTGTCGGCCAGCGCCTGCACCACGTCGTCATAGCGCACCTCGGTCGTCAGCTGCTCGATCGCGAAACCGACCATGCAGAACACGGCCAGCGTGGCGAGCGCCGTCAGATGCGTCCGATACCGGCTGAAAAACCGCGAGATGGCGGATTCTTCTATGACTTCAATCTCTTCCAAATTGGCGTGCTTCGACATTACGAACCGTCGTAAACCTACATATTAGCGGGAATCATGTCTTGGACATCTAACATAACCTGCATGTAAGTTCTTGGACGGATGCCCGCGAATACATGCCAACACTACCCCAATGCCGCTTAACGACGCCTGCTTCATCCCCAATTGGGGCATTTTTGGCGCGAGGACAGGGGTTTGAATATTGTATTTTCGTAAGGTTAAAGCCCTCGGTGGTTGATACCGGCATCCGTGGATGCCGGCATACCACTTAGGCGGCCGGCTCGGCGCCCTGACCGCTCTTCTGCGCCGCATAGCGCGCAGCAGCCGCATTGGCGTCCGCATCATGCGTTTCGCTCGATACCTGCAACGTCGGCACGGCGAACTCGATGCCGTTCTCCTTGAAGGCCGTGCGGATCATCGCCAGCGCGTTGCGGCGGATGACGAACTGCTCGCCGGGTTTCGTCATCATCGCCAGACGGATGACGATCGCGAACTCGCCGAACTGCTCAACGCCCTTCATCTTCATCGTCTCGATGATATGAGGCGCGTAATCGGGGTTTTCGAGCAGCTTCTGGCCGATCTGCTTGATCACCTTCTTCGCCAAGACGAGGTCGGTGTCGTAGGTGACGTTGAGGGTGATCTTGTCGATCGTCCAGTCACGGTTGAGGTTCTTGACCGCCCCGAGCTCGCCGAACGGCACCGTCGTCAGCGGCCCGCGATGGTGGCGCAATCTCACGGAGCGCAGGCTGAAGGCCTCGACCACACCCTTGTGGCTGCCGCTCTCGATATACTCGCCAACCCGGAAGGCATCGTCCCAGAGATAGAACATGCCGCTGATCACATCCTTGACGATGGTCTGCGCCCCGAAGCCGACCGCGACGCCGACAACACCGGCGCCGGCGATCAGCGGCCCGATCTCGACGCCGAGGCCGGAGAGCACCATCAGCACGGCGATGACCGCGATGACGACGGCGAGGACATTGCGGAAGATCGGCAGCAGCGTCTGCAGCCGCGCCCGCCTTGCCTTCTCGTCATCGTTGATCGAGCCCTCCAGAGGCGAGTCCTCCAGCCTTCCATTGATATAGGCGCGCGCCAGGTGCCAGAGCAGATCGGCCGCAAGCAGGATGACGATGCCGCCGACGGAACCGCGTACGATCCGGTCGATCATCGTCTCGCCCGCCGCCATCCTATCGGCCGCGAAGCCGAGAATGCGGCCAAGCCAGAGAGCCGCGATGGTGATGATGACGGCGCGCACACCGCGATCGAGCAGCACCGCCGCAATCCGCTTCTTGGCGAGGAAGCCAGCTTCCGCCTTGTGCAGCGCCCGCACGGCAAGCGTCGAGACGCGCAGAACGCGCGGCAACGCCACGAGATAGATGCCGATCCACAGGATGAGATTGAAGCCCGCCACCCACAGCAGCCAGAGCGCTGCGAAATAGATGGTCAGCATCCAGGAGGCCGTCGTGCTCTTCTGCCCCTCCTCTGCCGGGCGCGACCAGACCGCTTCGGTCGCGATGGCAAGCAGCCCGAGCCCGAGCGCGTAGGCCACGAGATAGCGCGACCCGGGAGAGAAACCCAGCGGCGCCATCAGCTGGATCAGCACCCAGCCAAACACGAAATAGATGATGAAGATGCAGCTGCGCTTGAACCAGAACATCGCGGTGGCACGCGAGACGTCCCGTTCGCCGCCGACATGCGGCAGCGTCACCAGCGCCACGATGAGACGGCCGACCGAGATGGTGACGCGCGAGACGATCAGCGCGATGGCGACCGCGATCGCCAGCGATTGCGTGATCGGCGGCCAGTTGAAGAGCACGAGCGGAACGAGCGTCGCGACGCAGAACACCAGCGCCGGCACAATACGGTAGCTCAGATTGTTCGCCGCATGATGCGCGACCGTGACGACCGCGCCATCTTCGAGTTTGACACGCGGGCGCGGCACGATCATCCGGAACAGGAGTTCCGCCACCACTCCGGCCAGGAACAGTGCCAGCAGCTCGATGGTCACGAATGCCCAGCCACTCGGCTGCACCTCGCGTTCGACAATCTCCGATGCATTCTCGACTTCATCGGGCAGCGTCATCGCAGCGCCGGAGACAAGATCGAAGTGACGGCGCGCATGGCCGAGGAAATCGGAGAGAACCGACATCTGCTCGCCGGACATCTCGCCGCCGGGTACTGCCGGTTGTGCCGGGGTGCTCGCCGGCTGCGCTGCCGCCGGGGCCTGTCCTGTCGGTGTCTGGGCCGTCGGGCTTTGCGTCTGCGCCTGCGTCGCCATCCATTGCTTGACGGCGGGCGTCTCCATGAGCTGCAGCATCTGCCGCACCTCGGCGGGCGGCGGCGCTGCCGGTGTCGGGCTGGGTGTTGCCGCGGGCGTTTGCGCCGCTGCACTCGAAACGATCATGCCAAATGCAAGGAGCGGCAGAAGCCGCTTCATGACGCGCGCACCAAACCCCAGACCCATACCAGCCCCTCCAATATATATAGCGTAGCTTATATTGAAGCGCGGGAAAGAAAAGCCCGCGCAGCTTGTGGCTGCGCGGGCTTGGATAACCATTATTGCTGAATGGTTTACGCCTTCGGCTTTTCGACGTGGCCGCCGAAGCCGGCGCGCATCGCCGAGAGCACCTTGTTGGCGAATTCGTCGTTGTCGCGCGAGGAGAAGCGGCTGTAGAGCGCAGCACTCAGAACCGGCGTCGGAACGCTTTCGTCGATCGCAGCCATGATCGTCCAGCGGCCTTCGCCGGAGTCCGAAACGCGGCCGGCATAGGCGCCGAGCGCCGGATCGGCATGCAGCGCATCCGAGGTCAGGTCGAGCAGCCAGGAGGTGATGACGCTGCCACGACGCCACACTTCGGCGACATCCTGCAGGTTGAAGTCGTACTGGTAATGCTCGGGATGCGCGATCGGCGCCGTCTCGGCATCGACTTCATGATTATCGGCGCCGATATTGGCGCGCTTCAGGATGTTGAAGCCTTCGGCGTAAGCCGCCATCAGGCCGTATTCGATGCCGTTGTGCACCATCTTGACGAAGTGGCCGGCGCCGTGCGGGCCGCAATGCAGATAGCCCTGCTCGGCCGTGCTGCCGGCCTGGTCGGGGCGGTGCGCCGAAGGAACGACATCGCCGACGCCGGGTGCCAGCGACTTGAAGATCGGTGACAGCGATTCAACCACGGCCTTTTCGCCGCCGATCATCAGGCAATAGCCCCGCTCGAGACCGAACACGCCGCCGCTGGTGCCGACGTCGACATAGTGCAGGCCCTTGGTGATCAGCTCGCCGCCACGGCGAATGTCGTCGTGGTAATAGGAGTTGCCACCGTCGATGATGATATCGTCGCTGTCGAGCAGCGGCGTGATCTGCGCGATCACCTTGTCGGTGATGGCCGCCGGCAGCATCAGCCACACGGCGCGCGGGCGCGAAAGCTTCGAGACGAACTCTTCCAGCGAGGCGCTGCCGATGGCGCCCTTGCTGACCAGATCGTTCACGCTTTCCGTCTTCGCATCATAGACCACGCATTCATGGCCATCACGCATCAAGCGCTGGACCATGAAGCTGCCCATACGGCCCAAGCCAACCATGCCAAGCTGCATCTCATAATCTCCTGAGAATTGAGAATCTAATCGATATTATGCGCGAATACCTATCACTCGCACTGCAGCACGCAAGCGAAGTCTCCGTCACAATAGCGGGAACGCTACCGCTTCGGACGCGGATGAACGCGAGAACCGCGAGCCCGCAAGGCGTTTCGCCGAATCTGGAAACTAAAAAAATATTTCGAATGTCAACCGCAAACCGGCATTAAGGCTGCGGCTCATTGCTGCACCGCAAGAATTACGCGCCCGCTGGTGGCATCGCTGAGCATCCGCGCGGTCTCGGAGAACACGGCTTCCGGCACCGAAAGCGTCAGCAGCGCACCCGCATCCACGAACACCTCGGCCACCACGCGCACGCCGGCAGAGCCCGCAAGCCGCGCCTTCACCAGAGCCAGATCCGAGAAATTCACCGCGATCTCGGCCTCGATGGTCGCGACCAGCTCGACCGTCGCCGCGGCCCTCAGACACGCGGCAGCGGTCCCGCCATAGGCGCGGATCAGGCCGCCGGTTCCAAGCAGCACGCCGCCGAACCAGCGGGTAACCACGACCGCCACCCGGTCGAGCGACTGCCCGTCGATCGCCTGCAGGATCGGCTTGCCGGCAGTCCCACTCGGCTCGCCGTCATCGTTGAAGCGATAGTTCTGCCCGATCCGCCACGCCCAGCAATTGTGATTGGCGGCTGGATCGCCATGCGCGGCCAGAAACGCCCGGGCATCCTCTTCGGAGCCGATCGGCGCCGCGACAGCCAGAAACCGGCTCTTCTTGACGATCTGCTCCAGGGTCTCGATGCGGGTGAGTGAAAACATGGCCATTGCCATATCGCCAGCACCGCGCGCTTCGCAAGCAAAACCGGCTTGAAGCCCCAGCCCCGCTCGCAAATCCCAGCCCCACTCGCAAATCAAAGGCCACAAAAGCAAAACGCCCGCAGCTGGAAGCAACGGGCGTTTGAAATCTATCTGCTCATAAAGAGCAGCGATCGCTTGTTAGCGAGTAGCGTCGCGAGCAACGCGCTGGATCTCGGAGCGGTCGATACCGAGGTCGTTCAGCGCACGGTTGGACATGCGGCCGAGTTCGCTGACGGTCTGACGATACTTGCGCCAGTTATTGAAGGAGCGTGCTACGTTCATGATGATCCCCTTTCCTAGGGCTTTCAGCGCTTGGCAGCGTGCTTGCTGCCCGTGTCTCTCTGTTGATGCGAATATATGCATGAAGGCCGACAACGAACAGCGCTAAAGCATCAGAACACCTATGCATTCGACGCATGGCTTAAACAGTGCTGCTTAATATTTTTGCCCTCAGAAAAGCCGTAAACGTTTTAGGAAAACGCCATTTTGCGACCATTTCGCCCGAATTCGCGGAATGGCATTCGGCTCGACCACAATCGTTAAAGTGTTTTAACCGTTTTAATCGACGGATATTGGCTTCATGCTTCGGAAAATCAGCGATTTCTGCGTGAGAAAAACCCGAAACGCATCCCGTGCGCTCAGCGCATGCATTGTTGGCAAGCCTGCGACACAGTACCGGACGGCCTGTGAAAGGCTCACGAGGAGCCTGTTTTTCGCCGCCGACAGCCCACCACCCCATTGCCAGCAAACCCGGCATACGGCAGTAGAAACGCGCCGGCGTGATCAAATGCGCGACATCAGGTGGCTGTGCCGGCGCCCACGCAACAAGGACGTCACATGAAGCATATCCTCGCCGCGGCCACGCTCGTAACCTCTACACTGCTCTCGGTCGCAGCCACCCGCGCCGCCGATTTCGGCGTCACCCCGATGACGGATGGCGACACGTTCATCGGCTGCCTTGCCCAGAACAACCACACCGGCATCGGCTACCTCGCCGTCGGCGACAAGCTGGCGCTGTTTGCCAATGCCGACGCCTTCGCGATTACCAAGGGTGAGCGCGTCAACGGGACATGGTCGGTGGATGGCGCCGCCGCCGCGGATTTCTCGTCGACCGCCGACAGCGACAAGACAGTGACGATCGACGTCCCGAACGATGCTGCGGCCGTCACAGCCTTGACCTCGGGCAAGGAACTGACCGTCACCGCCAACGGCATCGACGTCATCCTGCCGCTGACGGGCACGGAGGAGGCATTTGCCGCGCTGACGACCTGCATGAAGGAAAACGGCGCCGAATAGCGCCTGACACCAGGGCGCTCGAAGCGCGATACGATCGCTGACAATGAGAAGGAAGAGTGCGATCCGGGGGCATTAAACGCGGGCAGCGCAAATCGCTGATCGATGGCGAACCTAGGCATTTTTGCAGCAAGGCCAAGCCGTCCTCAAGCTATGCCCTCAAGCAAATGGAAGCTAGGCGGATCTATTTTCTGAAGATTGTGGCCTTCATCACTTGATGCCAAAGCGTAAGCCAATATGCAGAGCATTGTGAATATCATCATGCCGACAATCCTTTTGGTCCACACGAAAACCCGCTCTCCTCGCTTCACGCGATTCCATTCGAATTTCAGCAGTTCCTTTGCAGCATCAACAAATTGCTTTTCGACGTCTCTTATCTTTTCCGGTGTCAGGCTCGCATTGTTTGCCGCCAAGCCCTCAAAATCTGTCATCGCTTTAGTCACAGCTTTTGCGGGAGACTCTGCTGCATTAATACGCAACGCGATCCCATGACTCGCCTCATTTAGCGATTTATAGATCGGAATGAGCACACTCTCATCGGGTAGCTTCCCGGCCGACTTGAGACGAAGAGCATCGGAGATCGCGTTTATATTGACAAGATAAGCCACGAAACACTTCCGCAACTCATCAATCCATGCCTGTCGAAACTCTGAAACCTTCTGCTCTTTCCCAATCACTAAACCCAGTAGTGAAACAAGACCAGCGATTACCGCGGCACCGACCGCCCCTACACTAATTTCGTTCATTTTCTCGTTCGAGTTTGCTTAACCTCAAAGATGTGCATTGAGGCAAAAGCCAGTTGAATGGCAACGCGCCAAATGCAACCTATAATGACAATTCACAGCGCCGCAACAGACTTCCGCCGGAGATTTGAACGCAATGCCAGAGACTTTGACTTTTCACTTTGAGGGTGCCTTAGCAGACTCCCATAGAATGAACTTCTATGAATCAGCGCGCTTCCAGTATGCTGCGGCCCGGCTGATGGTTAAGTTGGCACAATTTCGGCAGGCGGGCAGGTTCTCTCAAAAAATCAGCGCCAAATCTAACGTTGATATCCAACTTGCTAGGCAGTCGGATGGATCGTTCAACATCAATGTTGAGGACCCTGGACAGAGCTCATCTGATGATCAATTCATCAAAATATCGCTAGCTGATTTGATCGCATACGTGAGCGAGCGGATCATAGAAAAGATCGACGAGACGACACTCAACGGTGCAGCTACCCCAAACGGTGACGATGGCATTGCTACTGCAGCTCTGGGCTCAGTCCCAAGCGCTGCCATCGAGCAGCTGGCCGATGAGCTACTGGCAGGCCGCACCCTTACTTCAGATCTACCGCCGGCGGTCCAAGATGTGATTAAACGCCGTGTAGCAGAAACCCATCGCGAACAACGACTTACTGAGAATCAAAGCGCTATATCTCGGATTGATTTCGCCCGCAGCCAAAAATTAATTGCTATGTCGGCCCCGCTGATAAGCGAGATGGCGACAGCATTACGGCAAAGCGCCGACACCCTTGAGGTTCGATCTTCATCTCACGGAGTGACTAGACCGGTTCTTTTTCTCGATCGAAAAATGGCTGCAGACATCGAGACGGCTATCGTTGATGAAGCAATTACACCCATACTGGGTGACATAACTCAGTTCAACAAGGACAATGGATGGGGAAAACTGAAAATAGAAAACGGATCAAAGACCGTCAGCTTCAGCATACCTTACGACATATTGCCAACAATGAGACAAAAGCTCATCGATAACATGAAAAAAGATTTGGTTTATCTTCAAACTTATTTCGTTCGAGATCGCACTGGGGATGTTGTCCGTCTGATTGCCGTAGGAATTTTGCCGACCCCCATCTAACGGATGCGAGACTCTTGTGACCGAAAGGTATTCTCCAGAATGACTACAACCTGGAGTTTGAACCAAGAGACTCAGCTGCGCGCCGTTCGCGATATCCAATCGCAGTAGCACCACATAGAGAGTGCGATCCGCGGCAACCGATGGAGGTTTACGATCCTGGGTGCCTACAAACGTAGGTGGGCGCCATATGTCCAAGCCCACGGGCCTGGCCAGGGACAGCTCCCTTTGGATCGAGTATGGCCCCAGGGATTGTGGTTCCTGTCGAGAGGCGCAGATCGCAACTGCTATATAAGACCGATCCATGACGTGCGCCAGAGGCTGACGCGGGCGTCCCGGATTTAATTCAAGCGCGTTCGTTCAACCCGCTTAGTTCAGAGCGGCCGGCGCCCGGCCGTTCAGCTTGTCGGTAATTCCGCGCAGCTGGCTGCTGACCTCGACGATGGCGGCCGCGATGCTCTCTTCGGTGCGGCTGGTCGCGGCCAGCACCGTGTCGCGGTTGCTGCGCAGGCTGTTGAGTTCATCTTCCAGGCTGGCGACGCGCCGCGTCAGTTCCGAGATCTCGTCCATGATCATGATGCCGGCCATGACGGTGATGCGGAGGTCGCCGATTTCGCCGAACTGATCCTTGAGATGGCCGACATAGCGGTCGAAACGGGTGGCGAGATCGGTCAGGTGATCTTCCTGCCCCTCTTCACAGGCCATGCGATAGGCCTTGCCGTCGATCGTTACCGTTACCTGAGCCATGTCCTAAGTCCTCTGCTAGCGGTCGAGAACCGCACGGATCGTCTCCATCGCCGTCACCAGACGACGCGAGACCTCGCGATTGACCTCTTCCAGCCGGTTCGCGCGGAACTCCGCTTGGTCCAGCTCCTGCGCCAGCTTGGAGCGATCGGCATGCACGCGGCGCACCTCGCCCTCGATCTCGCCGGTCTCGCGCTGCCGCTCGATCCGGGCGTCGACGGCGCTGTCGAGCGCCGAAATCGCCTGCCGGAGCTCGAGGAGCGCTGCATCGATGCTGTTGCCTGTGGATGTCATGTCTTTCCGGTTCCCCGCGCAAGACCCGCGAATCGGTAATGAGGCCCGACGCGATGTTTTCAAAAGGATATGCAGCTCGCCAACTGCCCGTCAATAAAGGCTGGAAGGCGGCAGGCGAGCTAGTTGTGGATGACTGAAATCGGCAACTCTGCCCGGGGCTCCGTTGGCGCCTCTGCCGACACCCCCACCAGCAGCCTTGTCACACGCCTGTCAACTTTTGTTAAAATCGTTGGTCAAATGTCAAAAATCGTCATTCCGAGCTCTCTAATAGGGCTTCGATTTATTGACTTGCCTGCTCCAACTGCTATTTGTGCACCCGCTCTCATTGATGGTCTCCGCAGGCTTGAGGCCATCCCCCGACACCCCGGAACAAGCGGAATAGCGATGATTTCTCCTGAACAACACGACCGGATGGCAAACGCGATCCGTTTCCTCTCAATGGATGCAGTCGAGAAGGCGAATTCCGGCCATCCGGGCATGCCGATGGGTATGGCCGATGTCGCCACCGTCCTGTTCTCCAAGTATCTGAAGTTCGATCCGCTGAAGCCGCATTGGCCAGACCGCGACCGCTTCGTGCTGTCGGCCGGCCACGGCTCGATGCTGCTCTACTCGCTGCTTTATCTAACCGGCTACCCTGATATGTCGGTTGATGACCTCCAGCAGTTCCGCCAGCTCGGCTCCAAGACCGCCGGCCACCCGGAATACGGCCACGCCACGGGCATCGAAACCACCACCGGCCCGCTCGGCCAGGGCATTGCCAATGCCGTCGGCATGGCGATCGCCGAACGCAAGCTGCGCGAGGAATTCGGCGCCGACCTGCAGGATCACTACACCTACGTGATCAACGGCGACGGCTGCCTGATGGAAGGCATCAGCCATGAAGCCATCGCGCTCGCCGGTCACCTGAAGCTCAACAAGCTCATCCTCTTCTGGGACAACAACTCGATCACCATCGACGGCGCTGTCTCGCTGTCGGATTCGACCGACCAGATCATGCGCTTCAAGGCTGTTCACTGGCACACGATCGAAGTCGACGGCCACGACCAGGCTGCGATCGCAGCAGCCATCGAAGAAGCCCACAAGTCTGACAAGCCGACCTTCATCGCTTGCAAGACCGTCATCGGCTTCGGCGCCCCGAACAAGCAGGGCAGCCACAAGGTTCACGGTTCGCCGCTCGGCGCCGAGGAAATCGCAGCCACCCGCAAGGCGCTGAACTGGGAATACGCACCCTTCGTCATCCCGAACGACGTTCTCTCCGATTGGCGCGCCGCCGGCACCCGTTCGGCTGACGCCGTCAAGGCATGGGAAGGCCGCCTCGAAAAGGCAGCGACCAAGGCCGAATTTACCCGCCGCTTCGCGGGCGACCTGCCCCAGGGCTTCGACGCCGCCATCAGCGACTACAAGAAGAAGCTCGCCGAGACCAAGCCGACGGTTGCGACCCGCAAGGCTTCCGAGGACGCTCTTGAAGTCATCAACGGCTTCCTGCCCGAGACGATCGGCGGCTCCGCCGACCTGACGCCGTCGAACAACACCAAGACCAGCCAGATGCATTCGATCACGCCGACGGACTTCGCCGGCCGCTACATGCACTGGGGCATCCGCGAGCACGGCATGGCGTCTGCCATGAACGGTATCGCGCTGCACGGCGGTCTGATCCCCTACGGCGGCGGCTTCATGATCTTCTCGGATTATTGCCGTCCTCCGATCCGCCTCGCTTCGCTGATGGGCATCCGCGTCGTCCACGTTCTCACGCACGACTCGATCGGCGTCGGCGAAGACGGCCCGACCCACCAGCCGGTCGAGCAGATGGCCTCGCTGCGCGCCATCCCGAACCTCATGATGTTCCGCCCGGCCGACGCTGTCGAAACCGCCGAGTGCTGGCAGATCGCGCTGAACACAAAGGATCGTCCGTCGGGCCTGGCGCTCACCCGCCAGAACCTCACCACGGTTCGCACCGAGTACAGCGAGAAGAACCTCTGCGAACTCGGCGCCTACACGCTGGCAGGCAATGCCGACGCCAAGGTGACGATCTTCGCTTCGGGCTCCGAAGTCGAGCTGGCCGTTGCCGCCCGCAAGACGCTTGAAGAAAAGGGCGTTACCGTCCGCGTCGTCTCGGTCCCCTCGACCGAACTGTTCTTCGAGCAGCCGGATGCCTACCGCGCCGAAATCCTCGGCAAGTCGCCGATCAAGATCGCCGTCGAAGCCGCCGTGCGCGAAGGCTGGGATGCCTTCATCGGACCGGAAGGCACCTTCATCGGCATGAAGGGCTTCGGCGCTTCGGGTCCCGCCAAGGACGTCTTCAAGAAGTTCGGCATCACGACGGAAGCCGTCGTCGCCGCTGTTGAAGCAAAGCTTTGATCTGATAAAGGAGCGCCCGAGGGCGCTCCTCACTCCATAACGCAAGCCCTACTCTCGGGAGAGAAGCACATGACTGTAAAGGTTGCCATTAACGGCTTCGGCCGTATCGGCCGCAATGTTCTCCGCGCCATCGTCGAATCCGGTCGCACGGACATCGAAGTCGTTGCCATCAACGACCTCGGCCCGGTCGAGACCAACGCGCACCTGCTGCGCTACGACTCGATCCACGGCAAGTTCCCGGCCGAAGTGAAGGTCGAAGGCGACACGATCACCGTCGGCGGCGGCAAGCCGATCAAGGTCACCGCTGTTCGCGACCCGGCACAGCTGCCGCACGGCGAACTCGGCGTCGATATCGCCATGGAATGCACCGGCATCTTCACCTCGCGCGACAAGGCCGCCGCCCACCTGACGGCCGGCGCCAAGCGCGTCATCGTTTCGGCGCCTGCCGACGGTGCCGACCTGACCGTCGTCTTCGGCGTCAACCACGACCAGCTGACCAAGGACCACCTGGTCATCTCCAACGCATCCTGCACGACGAACTGCCTCGTGCCGGTCGTCAAGGTTCTCGACGACGCTGTCGGCATCGATCATGGCTTCATGACCACGATCCACTCCTACACCGGTGACCAGCCGACGCTCGACACCATGCACAAGGACCTGTACCGCGCCCGCGCCGCAGCCCTGTCCATGATCCCGACCTCGACCGGTGCAGCCAAGGCCGTTGGCCTGGTTCTGCCGCACCTGAAGGGCAAGCTCGACGGCACGTCGATCCGCGTTCCGACCCCGAACGTTTCGGTCGTCGACTTCAAGTTCGTCGCCAAGAAGGCCACCTCGGTTGCCGAGATCAACGAAGCCATCAAGGCTGCTTCGAACGGCAAGCTGAAGGGCATCCTCGGCTACACCGACGAGCCGCTGGTTTCGCGCGACTTCAACCACGACAGCCACTCCTCGATCTTCGCCTCCGACCAGACCAAGGTCATGGAAGGCAACTTCGTGCGCGTTCTGTCCTGGTACGACAACGAGTGGGGCTTCTCCAGCCGCATGTCGGACACGGCTGTCGCCTTCGCCAAGACCATCTAAGGTCTTCGCGACCAGACTTAGGGGAGCGGCTCGGGAAACCGGGCCGCTTTTCGTTTGCCAAGACGTGCCAAGGCAGCCAAACGCGCTTGCCGTCATCCGGCCGGATGCGGTAAATTCGCTCGAAGCTGCAACGCGGTCGCGCAACGAGACGCCGAGCCGACAACGAGCGAACCACCCATGAAAATCCTGATGTTGGCAATCCTACTTGTCATGATCGCCGGTGTGCTCAGCCTGACCGTCGTCGGCGGCGGCTCCAAGCAACTCGCCAAGGGCCAGCCGCTGCTGGCCTCCTCCTCGCGACTGATGGGACCGCGATAATTGCACGCACGACGGCTGCGGGGCTGGCGTGGCGCGAACGAACACCATACTGTTAGACATCAGCGAAACGAAAGAGAATTCAATGGACTACTTCACCATCGAGATATCTGGCAAAGCCATCGCGAGTTTCCGTTCGGAAAACGCCGAGGACGCCAAGCACTTCATCGAGGCCGAGGATTTCCGCGAGGATCTGACGGTGCTCGAGACGGAAGGCAAGCCGGTATGGGATGGCAAGGCGCCACTCACCCTGCGCAAGGCGACCCCGGATGAGGCGAGCGAAGTCGAGCACGCCTACGAGTTCGACGACGACCCCTCGCGCACCATCGACGATGAATTCGTCGTCTTCCTCATCCCGATTTCGGACGCGGATGAAGACGACGGCGACGAAGAGGCCTAAGGCCAAAAAGAAATACGCGACGATTGTCCAAGAAAAGGACAGGGCAGCGATTTCTGCCCTGCTCTCGCCTGATTTGATCCTACACTTTACTCAGGATCACTCTCCAACCGTTCATTTGATTTGCCGTTAGGCGGATCGCTCAGCAGCATGATGCAGCAAAGCGCAAGGATAGCCCTTTAGGTCTACCCTTCGTTCGGATTTTGCCGTTTACTGGCAGGCATCGGACCGGAACTGGAGACGCGATACCATAGTTTTAGACAGCCGCATGCGACGGGGGGCGACACTGCGGCGATTGATATTTGCATAAAGGGGTTCGGGCATGGAAGCATTCTACATCGTCGTACTGGTATCGACGGCGCTCGTGCTTCTTGCGGCCTTCTCCAGCCTGCTCGCCTTCCGCTTCGGCGCGCCCCTGCTGCTCTTGTTTCTCGGCATCGGCCTGCTTGCCGGCAGCGACGGCCTCGGCATCGAATTCACCAACAATTATCTCGCCTATATCCTCGGCTCGATCGCGCTCGCGATCATCCTGTTCGATTCCGGCTTCGGCACCCCTGTGCAGGCCTTCAAGCTCGCCGCCGTCCCCTCGATAACGCTGGCATCGGTCGGCGTCTTGATGACGGCGTCCCTGTTTGCCGTCGCCGCCATGTGGCTTTTGAACTTCAACTGGCTCGAGGGCATGCTGCTCGGCTCCATCGTCGCCTCCACCGACGCCGCCGCCGTCTTCTTCCTGCTGCGCATCGGCGGCATCAACATTCGCGACAAGGTGCGCTCGACGCTCGAGGTCGAATCCGGCACCAACGACCCGATGGCAATCTTCCTGACCATCGCGCTGGTCGAGGTCCTGGCATCGGGCGAGCGCTATCACGGTATCAACATCGGCATGCTCGCCATGTTCGTGCAGCAGATGGGTCTCGGCGTCATCCTCGGCCTGCTCGGCGGCATGATGATCGTGCTGATCGTCGGCAGGCTGGAGACTGATCGCGGCCTGACGCCGATCTTCGTTCTGGCGCTGGCGCTCCTGGTCTTCTCGTTCACCGGCGCCGTCGGCGGCAGCGGCTTCCTCGCGGTCTACGTCGCCGGCATCTATGCCGGAAATCGCAAGCTGCCCGGCTATGCCTCGATCAAGCGTTTTCAGGACGGCATGACCTGGCTGGCGCAGATCATAATGTTCCTGGTGCTCGGCCTGCTCGCGACGCCGTCGCAGTTCGGTGCGATCGCCATCCCGGCGGTCCTGCTCGCGCTCTTCCTGATCTTCATCGCCCGGCCGCTGGCGATCTGGCTGTCGCTGCTGCCCTTCGACTACACGCAGCAGGAAATCGGCTTCGTTGCCTGGGTCGGCCTGCGCGGCGCCGTCTCCATCCTGCTTGCCATCATGCCGATCCTTGGCGGGCTGGAAAACGGCCAGGTCTACTTCAACACCGCCTTCATCATCGTGCTCGTCTCGCTGCTGGTGCAGGGCTGGACTATCAAGCCGGTCGCCAAGAAGCTCGGCCTGATCATCCCGCCGCGCATCGGCGCCGTCGACAAGGTGGAGGTCGATCTGCCGGGCGCGGCCAACCACGAACTCCTCTCCTATCGCGTCGTCAAGGACAGCCCGGTGCTGCGCGGCGAGCGTATTCCGCGCTGGGCGACACCCTCGCTCGTCATCCGCGACGGCAAGTCGATGCGCTATCAATATGCTGGCCGCCTGCGCGAGAACGACCTCGTCTACCTCTTCATCGTCCCCTCCTACTCGCGCCTGCTCGACAAGCTCTTCGCAAGCCGCGTGCCGGTTGAGGAGGACGACACCGATTTCTTCGGCGCCTTCGCCCTCTCCCCCAGCCGTCCGGCGACCGATCTCGACGCCGCCTATGGCCCCGGTCTGCTGAACGAAAACGAGAAGGGCCTGACCATCGCCGAGCTCATGAAGCAGCGCCTCGGCGGCAAGGCGGAATATGCCGACCGCGTGCGCCTCGGCTCCATCATCCTCATCGTCCGCGACCTCGACGACCACGATCATATCAGCGCGATCGGCATGTCGCTGGAGGCCGTCGAGCCGGCCGTGACGCTGCCGATCTTCATCAATATGCGCGATATCATCGACCGCGTGCATGACCGCTTCAAGAGCCGCAAGAACAAGGAGGCGGCAGCCGCCGCGGCGGGTGGAAAAGCCGACGAAAACCCGCGCTGAACGCCTTGCGTCCGCGATGATCCTTGCTATGGTCCCCGCATCTTTTCAGGCAATAAACGAACGGATTTCCCAATGCCTTCCTTCAAGACACTCGACGATCTTAACGACATTGCCGGAAAGCGCGTTCTCGTGCGCGTCGACCTCAACGTCCCGGTAAAGGACGGCAAGGTGACGGACGTAACCCGCATCGAGCGTGTCGCCCCGACCATCAAGGAACTGTCCAAGAAGGGCGCCAAGGTTATCCTTCTCGCGCACTTCGGCCGCCCCAAGGATGGCCCCTCGCCGGACCTGTCGCTGACCCTGATCGCCCCCTCGGTTGAGGCCGTTCTCGGCCATCCCGTGCAGACGGCAACCGACGTGATCGGCGAAGCAGCCGCCGGCGCTGTGGCCGCCATGAAGGATGGCGACATCCTGCTTCTCGAAAACACCCGCTTCCACAAGGGCGAGGAAAAGAACGACCCCGATTTCGTCAAGGCGCTGGTCGCCAATGGCGACATCTACGTCAACGACGCGTTTTCGGCCGCGCACCGCGCCCATGCCTCGACCGAAGGCCTCGCCCGTCATCTCCCCGCTTACGCCGGCCGCACCATGCAGGCTGAACTGGAAGCGCTGGAAAAGGGCCTCGGCCAGCCGGTCCGTCCCGTCGTTGCCATCGTCGGCGGCGCCAAGGTCTCGACCAAGATCGATCTCCTCATGAACCTCGTGAAGAAGGTCGACGCCCTCGTCATCGGCGGCGGCATGGCCAACACCTTCATCGCCGCGCGCGGCACCAGCGTCGGCAAGTCGCTCTGCGAGCATGACCTCGCCGACACCGCCCGCCAGATCATGATCGAAGCCGCCACCGCTGGCTGCGCGATCGTTCTGCCCGAGGACGGCGTCGTCGCCCGTGAATTCAAGGCGGGTGCCGCCAACGAGATCGTCGCCATCGACGCCATCCCCGATGACGCAATGATGCTCGACGTCGGCCCCAAGTCGGTCGAAGCCGTCAAGGCCTGGATCGAGCGCGCCAACACGCTGGTCTGGAACGGCCCGCTCGGCGCCTTCGAGATCGAGCCCTTCGACAAGGCAACCGTTGCCGCCGCGCAATATGCGGCAGAGCGCACCAAGGCTGGCAAGCTCACCTCGGTCGCAGGTGGCGGTGACACCGTCTCGGCGCTGAACCATGCCGGCGTTGCCGATGACTTCACCTACGTCTCGACCGCGGGCGGCGCATTCCTCGAGTGGATGGAAGGCAAGGTGCTTCCCGGCGTAGAGGTCCTCACCAAGGCCAAGTAAGTCAAACCGGGCTTCTGGCCTGTTTGGACCGTTTCATTGAAGACCGCGGGAGCCAGCGCTTTCGCGGTCTTTTCGTTGAAACTAAAACAACTTTAAACTTTCAAACGTTTGAAATGATTTCAATCGTTTCAATAGCTTACCCCAGGATTTTCCTTTTAAAATTCTTCTGGTATCGCAGATTCGACTGCCGATCGGCTTTGACAAAGAGCAAAATCCGGCCGCGATGCGCCGGCTTGAGAGAAGGAATGAAGTATGGTGGACGCGAAGATGTTGGACAGGATCAGCTCGGCGCCAGGATTCATTGCAGCGCTGGACCAGAGCGGTGGTTCGACACCCGCAGCGTTGCGCCTCTACGGCATTGCCGACAGTGATTACCAGGGTGACGAGGAAATGTTCCGCCTGATGCACGCCATGCGCGTCCGCATCATGAGCGCCCCCGCCTTCACCGGCGAAAAGATCATTGCCGCGATCCTCTTCGAGCGGACCATGGACGGCGACGTCGATGGCCAGCCGGTTCCTTCCTATCTCTGGGAAAAGCGCGGCGTCGTGCCGCTTCTCAAGATCGACAAGGGCCTGGCTGCCGAAGAAAACGGCGTCCAGATCATGAAGCCGATGCCTGAGTTGGAGACGCTCCTCGCGCGCGGCCGCGACAAGGGAATTTTCGGCACGAAGATGCGCTCGGTGATCGCAAGCGCCGACAGGACAGGCATTGCAGCCGTCGTAAAGCAGCAGTTCGAAGTGGCACGCCAGATCATCGGCAGCGGCCTCGTTCCGATCGTCGAACCTGAAGTGTCCATCAAGAGCCCGACAAAGCAGGAGGCGGAAGCCATCCTGCGCGATGAGATCGCAAAGCAGCTCGACCTGCTTCCGGCGAGCGAAAAGGTGGTGTTGAAGCTGACGATCCCGACGGTCGCCGATTTCTACGCCCCTCTGGTCGCCCACAAGCAGGTCGTGCGCGTCGTCGCCCTCTCCGGCGGCTACAGCCGCACCGACGCCTGCGAAAAGCTCAGCCACAACCACGGCATGATCGCCAGCTTCTCGCGCGCACTGACCGAAAACCTGCGCGTTTCGATGAGCGACGCAGAGTTTGACGCGAGCCTGGCCGAAACGATCAACGAGATCTACGCCGCCAGCGTCAACAAGGCCTGATCCGCGCGCAGCAGTTTCACAACCGGTCGCCTCTGGCGGCCGGTTTTTTGTTGCCATGCATTGTCATCGGTCGATTGTCACGGCGACAAGAATTCCCCTTCTGCCAAGCGGCGGCGATGGCTACTGATTGCGCTCCTGAACCATCGGAGCACGCAATGACCGCCGTTTCCTTCACCACCGTCGATGTCTTCACTTCCACCCGCTTCGAAGGCAACCCACTGGCTGTGATGACGGATGCGCGCGGCTTGAGCGATGATCAGATGCAGAAGATCGCCGCCGAGTTCGGCTATTCGGAAGTGACCTTCGTTCTGCCGCCCGAAAACCCGGAGAATACCGCCCGCGTGCGCATCTTCACGCCGACCACGGAAGTGCCCTTCGCCGGCCACCCCAATGTCGGCACCGCCTATGTGCTCGGCAATCTCGACGACATTTTCGGCCAACCGGTCGGCGCCGTCATGCGCTTCGAGGAGAAGGCCGGCGTGGTCACCGTCGACGTGCGCCGCGAACAGGGCCGCGTCGCCTCGACCGCGATCCGCGCGCCGAAGCCCCTATCGACTGGCAACACTGTCCCTGCAGACACCATCGCCCGCTGCATCGCGATCGACAGCACGAAAGTCAGCACCCGCATCCACCAGCCACTGACGACATCAGTCGGCCTGAGCTTCGTCGTCGCAGAACTCGCCGATCTCGACACGCTCGGCCGCGCCCGGCCGAACCTCGCTTATTTCCAGGATGCGGCCGGCCCAACGCTCGAGGGAAACCACGACTTCTCGCTCTTCGTCTACGTCCGCTCGGCCGACAAGCCCTGGCACATCCGCGCCCGCATGTTCGCCCCGCTCGACAACGTCCCGGAAGACCCCGCGACCGGCAGCGCCTCGGCCGCCCTCGGCGCCTACCTCGTCTCGCTGGAGCCGGAACCCGACATGACGGTATCGCTGACCATCGAGCAGGGCGTCGAGATGGGCCGCCGCAGCCTCATCGGCATCGAGGTGACGAAGACTGGCGGCGTGGTCACCGACGTTGTGATCTCGGGCGCCTGCGTCCAGGTCATGCGCGGCGTGATCGACTGCTGATCGCAACCCGCCTGAACACGACGGATCGACCCTCCCGCGCGCTTGACAGCAATCCGGCGCAAGCGATATCAAACTGGCTATCGGTAATGGATTCTGCCGAGGCCAGAAAAGGCTGAACCGCTTCCTCGACGAAGCCGATGACTCCTACTTCATTTGCCATCGCGCGAAAGGGTAGAGTCATGTTCGAAGTCTTCGTTCCATCGCACATCGCCGGCGATACCGCCCATCATCAAGGGGCAGCACTATGATCGCCTTCTCCGACATTTTCGGCATTCGCGTGCGCCAGCTTCGCGATATCGGCAAGTGGATCGCCGTCATCGTTCCGATGGCAATCGTCGTCGGCTCGCTCTGCGCATTCTTCCTCTGGGCACTCGACCTCGCGACCATCAGCCGCTTCGACCATCCCTGGCTGCTCTACGGCCTGCCCGCCGCCGGCTTCCTCATGGTGCTGGTCTACCAGACATTCGGAAAGTCCGCCGAGGGCGGCAACAACCTGATCGTCGACCAGATCCACGAACCCGGCGCCGGCGTTCCCCTGCGCATGGCACCGCTCATCCTCGTCTCCACCATCGCCACCCATCTCTTCGGCGGCTCGGCCGGCCGCGAGGGCACGGCAGTGCAGCTCGGCGGCAGCATCGCCAGCGCCGTGGCGAAACTCTTCCGCCTGTCGCCCGCCGACGTGAAAATCCTCCTCATGGGTGGCGTTGCGGCCGGCTTTGGCGCGGTATTCGGCACACCGATCGCCGGCGCCATCTTCGCGCTCGAAGTGCTGACCATCGGCCGCATGCAATATGAAGCCCTGATCCCCTGCCTGATGGCAGCAGTCACCGGCGACTGGGCCTGCCATGCCTGGGGCATCGAGCACACGCATTACCACATCGCCTATCTCGCCGACGCGCCCGCCAATATCTTCCATCTCGATGCGATCCTGCTCACAAAGGTCGCCATCGCCGGCGTCATCTTCGGGCTCGCGGCGAAATCCTTCGCGGAACTCTCCCACGCAGCCTCGGCACTGTTCAAGAAGCTCCTACCCTACGCCCCGCTGCGCCCCGTTCTGGCCGGGCTGATCCTGATCGGCCTCGTCCATCTGCTCGGCACTCGCGCTTATCTCGGCCTCGGCGTCTGGTCGCCTGACGCCGCCGATCCCACCATCGCCGGCTTCTTTGCGCCCGGCGTTGTCGACTACTGGAGTTGGCTCCGGAAGGCACTCTTCACCATCGTCACGCTTAGTGCCGGCTTCAAGGGCGGCGAGGTCACGCCGCTCTTCTTCATCGGCGCCGCACTCGGCAATGCGCTGGCAGCCCTCCTCGGCGCGCCGTCCGATCTCTTCGCCGGGCTCGGCTTCGTGGCCATCTTCGCCGGCGCCACCAACACGCCGCTCGCCTGCATGATCATGGGCATCGAGCTCTTCGGCGCCACCCACGCCGTCTACCTCGCCGTCGCCTGCTTCCTCGCCTATCTCTGCAGCGGCCATTCGAGCATCTATCTGGCCCAACGCCTCGGCGTCCCGAAGCGGCGCGCCATCAGCCCCATCCCCTCAGGCGTCTCGCTCCGCCATATCAGGGAGCGGAAGGTGCCGGCTGTCGAAGGTGTCGAGAAATGACAAAATGAAAACGCCCGCCACGAGAATGCGGCGGGCGACTTGTTCTGCATTCGGCTACGCGGCACTTGAAAACAGATAAGGTCGGCGCTCGGTCTCGCTCGCCTTGAAGGAATGCCGCAGATGCAGCAGATCCTTGCGCGCGATCAGCCCGACCAGCCGCTTCGTCTGCGGATCGATGACGGGGATGCGTCCCTCACCCGAGTTCAGCATGATATCCGTGACATGCCCGACCGTATCATCCGCAAGCGCATAGGCGATCTCGGCGTTCGAGGTCGCGTCGACAACGCTGGCATCATCTGCCACGTCCTGCTGATGCCACCGCAGCACATCGGCGCGGGAGACCAGGCCGAGCAACACGCGCTGCTCGTCGACGACGGGATAGACGCGATGCGTCTTCTCGGCCGTCTCGAAGAAGGTCTTCACCTCACCCACGGTCTGCCGGGCAGAGAGCACGTCGACATCGACGATCATGATGTCGCGGGCGCGTGTCAGCTCGAACGGATCGATACCGTATTCGCGCGTGATGTGCTGGCCGCGCCTAGCGATCTTTTCCGTGAGGATCGACCGCCGGAGCACGAGTACCGTCACCGCATAGGCGGACACCGTGGCGGCAAGGAGCGGCAGAAGCGCCGACAGGTCTCCGGTCAGCTCCACCGCGAAGAAGGTTCCGGTCAACGGCGCGCGCATCGTGCCGCCCATCATCGCGGCCATGCCGATCAGCGCCCAAAAGCCCTGGTCGCCTGGCAGAAACAGCCCGGCCAGCCAGCCGATCGCCCCACCGAAGATGAGCAGCGGCGCCAGCACGCCACCAGAGGTGCCGGATGACAGCGCGATCAGCCAGATCGCCACCTTCACGGCGAGGATGGTGAGGACGGCGACCGGAAGCACGTTGCTGTGCAGCAGATCCTCTATGATATCGTAGCCGACGCCAAGCGCGCGCGGCTCGATCAGCCCGCCGAGCCCGATGAACAACCCGCCGATCGCCGGGCACCACATCCAGTGAACAGGCAAGGCCTCGAACAGGTCCTCGACCTTGTAGAGGAGCACCGTCAGAAGACCGGACGCGAAGCCTGTGAGAATGCCGAGCCCGGCGCAGAGCGCAATCCCCCACCAGGGCAGGTTCATGTCGAAATGCGCGGGAAACAGCGGACCGGCGCCAAACAGAAACGGCCGCCAGCAAGCGGACACGCAGGCAGCCACGGCAACCGGAATGAAGCTTCTCGGTTTCCATTCGAACAGCAGCAATTCGACCGCCAGGAGAAGTGCCGCGATCGGCGTGCCGAAGATCGCCGTCATCCCAGCGGCAGCCCCCGCCACCAGCAGAGACTTGCGCTCCGCCGAGCTCATCTCGAAGCATTGCGCGAAGAGCGAACCGATCGCGCCGCCGGTCATGATGATCGGCCCTTCAGCTCCGAACGGGCCACCGGTGCCGATCGAGATCGCCGACGACAGCGGCTTGAGCACCGCCACCTTCGGCGACATCCGGCTTCCGCCGATCAGGATGGCCTCGATGGCCTCAGGGATGCCGTGTCCCCTGATCTTCTCCGAGCCGAAGCGCGCCATCAGCCCGATGATCAGGCCGCCGATGACAGGCACGACAAGCATCCACAGCGACGGACGCGCATGCGCCAAGCTCTCGGCAACGAGGCTGAACTTTCCGAACCAGACGACATTCGAGACAAGTGAGATCAGGCTGACCAGCAGCCACGCCGCAAACGCGCCGCCGGTGCCGACGACGACGGCCATCGCGATCAGCGCCAACACGCGCCTGTCGGTGGTGAAATCGCCCGCCGCGCGGCGCGGCAGCAGGGAGGCGGCATTGGGGGATGTATCGGGAGGAAGAGATTTTGGGGGCATCGTCGATCCTGTCTGGTGTTTATCTGCGCGCTCAAATATATCGTATTACGATACAAATCAAGAGACCGATCCCTCGCGTCTCATAACGCGCGCACCTCGCGCCGCGGGCTTTGCGGATGGCGGCGATAACGGCTAGAGATCGCCCTAACTTTCATGGGCGTTGACGGAAGGATGTGGCGATGCGGGACGATCTGTCGGAGGAGGATTACGAAGCGCTTGCGAACCTTCGCCACACACTGCGCCGTTTCATGGATTTCAGCGCCTCGGCCGCGCTTGAAGCCGGCCTGCCCGCGCAGCAGCATCAGGCGCTGCTCGCCATCAAGGGACACCGCGCCCCCGATCCGATGACCGTCGGGCTGCTCGCAGAACGGCTGATCATCGCGCCGCATACCGCCACCGAACTGGTAGGGCGTCTCGAGGCAGCCGGCTACGTCAGCCGCCGCCCCGACCCCAACGACCGCCGCCGCCAGACGCTCATGCTGACCGACCAGGCCGAGGCCGTCCTCAACCAGCTGACGACCATCCACCTCAAGGAAATCCGCGAAATGGCGCCGCGCCTGATCGGCATCCTCCAGAGCATTCAGGAGGAAACGCCGCTGCCGGATGATCCGTGGTCGGCATAAGATGTCGACGACGCCTCGGACAGCCCCTCAAGGCGCTCCGTTGATCTCGACGATGTTGAGATCAGGGTCGCGAAGATAAAGCTGCGGGAACCCGGCCAGCCCGGTGCGGAAAACCAGCATGTGCTTGGGATCGCCTTCGGGCAGATCCCCGCTGAAGCCGAGGGCGGCGAGGCGTTCGAGAACGCCCTCGAAGTCATCGGTCCGAAACGCGAAGTGCCAGTCGTTGCGATCGATGACCGGCCGTTGCCGGAAGGTGCCCTCGGGATGCACGACGAGGTGGACCTGCAGACTGCCGCAGGCGAGCCACGCCCCTCCCACCGGAAAGTCCGGCCGAGGGATTTCGGAAAGACCAAAGACATCGCGGTAAAACGGAAGAGATGTCTCCAGGTCATCAGTGATGATCGACACGTGATGCAGGGCAAGCATGTCCTCTCCCCCAAGAAGCGTCCAAGCAACCATCACAATAGCCGAAACAGCAGCCTGACACCATCTGAGGGGTCACCCTCTTCCCGCGACCGGCGTCTCCACAACCAATTGCGCCTAAACAAACAGATCCCGCCCAAGCAGCGCAAGCGCCCATATCGCGAAGGCAAACAGCGCGATCTTCCAGAAATCCGCGCGCTTTCTGAGGCCCGGAAGACCGAGCGGCTTGATCAGGTGCACCACCATCGCAAGCATCAGGAGAAGCGCGATCAGCTTCGTCATGTCTTTATTTTTCCATATGTTCTTGATGTCACAGGACGGACATTATTTCGCGCGACGAGTGGCTCTAAATACGCCGTAAAGGCATTCGGGGAGACAATCAACATTTCAAAGACTGGGCAGCATCGTGTGCTGCCATATGTCTTTGTGCATGTAAGCTGAGTTGCATGGGGGGCCAATGAAACGAAATCTTCTATCCGTCGCCGCACTTCTGTTCGGCACGCTCTTTCTGTTCATGGGCAATGGCCTGCAAGGCATCCTCCTCCCCGTCCGCGGCAATCTCGAAGGTTATGCGACCACCACGCTCGGCCTGCTCGGCACTTCCTGGGCAGCAGGCTTCGTCATCGGTTGCCTGGTTGCGCCGAAGATGGTCAGCCGCGTCGGACATGTGCGCGCCTTCTCCGGCTTCATCTCGATCATCGCCATCATCGCGCTGGTAAGCGGCATCGCCGTTCATCCGGTCTGGTGGGTGCTCTTGCGCGCCGTCACCGGCTTTGCCACGGCCGGCACCTCGATGATCATCGAGAGCTGGCTGAACGAACGCGCGACAAACGAGAGCCGCGGCGCGATCTTCTCGCTCTATATCGCCATCACCTTGATCGGCGTCGTCGCCGGCCAGATGATGATCCCGCTCGAGGATGTGCGCACACCCATCCTCTTCATGATCTGCGGCATCTTCTATTGCATCGCCATGCTGCCGACGCTGCTGTCGACCGCCGCCTCGCCGCAGCCGCTGAAGGCCGTGAAACTCGATCTCAAGGCGCTCTATCGCAATTCGCCGGTCTCCTGCCTCGGCATTCTCCTGGTCGGCATTGCCAACGGCGCCTATGGCACGCTGGGCGCCGTCTTCGGCGCCGGCGCCGGCCTCTCGGATACCTCGATCGCCATCATGATGAGCTCGACCATCTTTGCTGGCGCCGTCATGCAGCTTCCGGCCGGTCGCCTTTCCGACCGCATCGACCGCCGCTACGTGCTCGCCGCCATGTCGGCGATCGCAGCCCTCGCCGGGCTGATGCTCGTCGTCCTCCACCCCTCCTCGCCCGCCTTCATCATCACGCTGGTGGTACTTTACGGCGCGGTTGCCAACACGCTCTATCCGATCGCCGTCGCCCACGCCAACGACTACGCCTCCTCGGAAGACTTCGTGAAGGTCTCCGGCGGCCTGCTGCTGCTTTACGGTATCGGCACCATCATCGGCCCGACGATCGGCGGCCCGGTCATGTCGATGGCAAGCCCGCACGCACTGTTCCTGGTGACCGCGCTCGCCCACGTGCTGATCACCGCTTACGCGATCATCCGCAGCCGCGCGCGCGCCGCCATTCCGGCAAGCGACCGCGACGCCTTCACCACCATCCCGACAGCCACATCGCAGATGATGACGCCCGAGGGCATGACGCTGGCCGATCGCGGGCAGAACAAGACGCCGGAGCCGCCGATGGAGCCGGCAACCCGATAGACTTGGAATGCGGAGACCGCCGGGCGCTTGCCCGCCGACACGAGGACGGAGGACCGAACATGAGCTTCATGGATGACGACCGGCCGCAGAAGAAACCGAATCACGAGATCGGCATGGACCTGTCGATGATGTCGGTGGACGAGCTCAACGCGCGTATCGACATGCTCAAGGCCGAGATTTCGCGCATTGAGCAGGAAGCGGCGCGCAAGGCATCGGGAAGATTGGCCGCAGAAAACCTCTTCAAATCCTGAGCCGGCAAAACCCCGGATTTGATTTATAGCCGCCGCGCAAGTGTTAATTCGGCACACACTTAATGAGGCGTTAAGCTTTCTAATGTATTGATGTGCTCATCCGGACTTGCTCTGGATCTCAGACAGTTTCCCATGCGGTGAATTGGTCTGATTTTTCTCCCTGTTTTACCTTGAGAGCCGCTTTTGCGGCTCTCCTTTTTCGCATTGGCTGGGGACGAAAACCACGAAACTGTGGAAGTTAACCCTTTATTAAGAAACGCCTTGCGCTATTAGGCTAAAACTACCATCTTTAAAGTCATTAAGGCCGACCGGTGAAACCTTTTGGGACCGGCCTGCGTTACCTGATCAATAAGTAGATGCGTGCAACAGGGACCCTTTAAATGTCAGAGCTTGGATTGAACACGATCAGTTTTGCAGGACGCGCTGCCGCATCGTCGCAGTTTAAGACATTGTACTCCGAGGGCATGTCGCTGGTCGAAGAGACCGCCGCCTATCTGGATGGCAATGGCCGCACCGCATCCAAGGTTCTGCCGCGCATGGCATCGGTTCTCTACGCAGCAGAATCCATGCGCCTCACCACCCGCCTTATGCAGATGGCCTCCTGGCTCCTCCTGCAGCGCGCCGTCAACAATGGCGAAATGTCGCGCGATCAGGTTCTGGCCGAAAAGAACAAGGTCCGCCTCGACGGCTTCAACGTCGACCGCAATGCTCCGGGCTGGGGCGACCTGCCGGAAGCCTTCCGCGACCTGATCGAACGCTCGCTGCGCCTGCAGAACCGCGTCGCCCTGCTCGACCGCGAAATCTATCGCCCGAACGAAGCAGCGATCGTGCCTGATAACCAGAACAGCGTACAGGCCCAGCTCAGCCTGCTGCAGACGGCATTCGGCAACAACTGATCCATTCAAAGTAGACTGCATAAACCGGCTGCGTTCCCTGCGCGGCCGGTTTTTTGTTGTCTGGACCTCAGCCGCCAAACGGCTTTCAGCTTGAGAGCATAGCCCAGACGCAAAAAAGCCCCGCTTTCGCAGGGCTCCTTCGAAATCAGTGCAACAGCAGCGATTAGAGGCCGAGGCCGCCGAAACGCTTGTTGAACTTGGAAACGCGGCCACCGCGGTCCATGAGCTGCTGATTGCCGCCCGTCCAGGCCGGGTGCGACTTGGAATCGATTTCGAGGTTCATCACGGCGCCTTCAGAACCCCAGGTCGAGCGGGTTTCGTATTCGGTGCCGTCGGTCATGACTACCTTGATGGTGTGGTAGTCGGGATGGATTTCAGCCTTCATAACAATCTTCCTGCGATGTCACGTCCATTTGACGCACCACGTTGCGACAAGAGGACCGATTGAATAAATGAAGCCGCAGTCGCTACTGGCTACGGCTTCCCATTAGGATGCGGTGCCTATACATGAAGGCCATTAGGATAACAAGAGCCATCGACCGTGTTGCACGGTGTTGAAGGCTGCTGGAGATTGAATTGACAGACGCAATGCAGACCGAGAAGAAAAAGTCCCGCTCGCTGAAACCTCTCGGCAGACTGACGCCTTACGTCATGCGTTATCGCGGCCTCGTCACCGGCGCCCTCTTCTCGCTGGCGCTCGCCGCCGTCACCTCGCTGGCGCTTCCGCTTGCCGTGCGGCGCATGATCGACCACGGCTTCAGCCACTCCGACGGCCGCTTCATCAACAGCTACTTCGTCATGCTCATGGTCATGGCGGTCGTTCTCGCCATATCGAGCGCGCTGCGCTACTTCTTCGTCATCACGCTTGGCGAGCGCATCGTCTCCGATCTCCGCCGCGACGTCTTCGCGCATGTGACGCGGTTGTCCGCCTCCTTCTTCGACGTCAACCAGTCCGGCGAAATCGTCTCGCGGCTGACGGCCGATACGACGCAGATCAAGTCCGCCGTCGGCGCCACCGCCTCGGTCGCGCTGCGCAACATGATCCTGTGTCTCGGCGCCATCGTCATGATGGTCGTCACCTCGCCGAAGCTCGCCAGCCTCGTGCTGTTGGCGATACCCCTTATCGTCTTCCCGCTGGTCGCCTTCGGCCGCTCGGTGCGCAAGCGTTCGCGCGCGGCACAGGATACGCTGGCCGAAGCCTCCGCCTTCGCCAACGAAACCATCGCCGCTACCCGCACTGTCCAGGCCTTCGGCGGCGAAACGGCAGCAGCAAACCGCTATGGAGCAGCCGTAGAAGCCGCCTTCACCGCCGCCCGCGCCGCCATCCGCTCGCGCTCGCTTCTCACGGGCATCGCCATCACGTTGATCTTCGGCAGCGTCGTCGCCGTCCTCTGGGTCGGCGCGCACAATGTGCTTGAGGGCACGCTGTCTGCCGGCACGCTCGGCCAGTTTCTGCTCTATTCCGTCATCGCCGCCGGCTCGCTCGGCGCACTGTCGGAAGTCTGGGGCGAGCTGTCGCAGGCAGCCGGCGCCGCCGACCGCCTGACCGAACTGCTCGACGAAGTCTCCCCGATCGTAACGCCAGCCAACCCGACCGCCCTGCCCGATCCGAGCCTCGGCCGCGTCGAGTTCACAGACGTCCACTTCGCCTACCCCTCGCGCCCCGACACATCGGCGCTGCATGGCCTGAGCTTCGCGGTCAAGCCGGGCGAGACTGTCGCCATCGTCGGCCCGTCCGGCGCCGGCAAGACCACCATATTCTCGCTGCTGCTGCATTTCTACGACCCGCAGCAGGGCGCCGTCATGATCGATGGCGTCGATGCGCGCCAGACCGATACCGACGGCCTGCGCAAGCGCATCGCCATCGTCCCCCAGGACGTCACTATCTTCGCAGCCTCCATCCACGACAACATCGCCTTCGGCCGCCCGACCGCCACGCGCGAGGAAGTCCGCGCCGCCGCCATCGCCGCCCAGGCCGACGAGTTCATCGCGCGGCTCGGTGAGGGCTACGACACCACGGTTGGCGAACGCGGCATCATGCTGTCGGGCGGCCAGCGCCAGCGCATCGCCATCGCCCGCGCCATCCTCAAGAACGCCCCGATCCTGCTCCTCGACGAAGCTACCTCGGCGCTGGATGCTGAAAGCGAAACCCTCGTCCAGCGCGCCCTAGATGGCCTCATGGAAGGCCGCACCACCCTGATCATCGCCCACCGCCTCGCAACCGTCCTCAAGGCCGACCGCATCCTGGTCCTCGATCAGGGCCGCGTCGTCGAGGAAGGCACCCACCAGAGCCTCGTGCGCCACGGCGGCATCTACGCCAAGCTGGCCCGGCTGCAGTTTGATGCGGGTGCGGAGGAGCTGCTTGCGGCGGTGAAGTGACGGTCGGAGTGAGGTTTCCACTAGGGATTGAAATCCCAAAGGCGTTACAATAGCGTTGAACCATATCCAGAGCGCGGGAGGTCAGGCACTATGAACAGCAAAAGTCCTAAGCCGCTTCCGCGCTTCTCTACCGACCAGCAGGCCGAGGATTTCGTCGCCGATGCAGATCTGACCGAATTCGATCTCTCCTCCGGCCGCGACATATTGTTTGAGAGAAGCCAGCCTCCTCAAGGACACACCCACCCAAACATCCCGATGGAATAATTGGATTTTTTGTTTTAGGCTGCGCTTGCAGATTTAAACAACATCCTGATTCCGGGAGACAATCGATGTATAAGTTCGAAGTTTATAAGGACAAGGCAGGCGAGTTCCGTTTCCGTTTCAAGGCATCGAACGGCGAGACGATGTTCGGCTCCGAAGGCTACAAGGCCAAGGCGTCGGCGCTGAACGCCATCGAATCCATCAAGAAAAACTCTCCCGGCGCCGTCATCGACGACACCACCAAGGCGGCTGACGCCTGATACATCAAAGGCGGCACCTCAGGGCGCCGCCTTTTTCTTTTGTGCTGCTGGGCCATGAACGGTTGCGATGCCGCGCCGTTACTTGCGCAAGCGCAACTCACCCCGTCACTTCTCGGTCAGCTTCAGCTCGATACGTCGGTTGGTCGCCCGCGCTTCGGGCGTATCGCCGGGCGCAATCGGCTGATACTCGCCGAAGCCGGCGGCTACCAGCCGGTCGGCCGGGACGCCCTGCGCGATCAGGAACTTGACCACCGAGATCGCGCGCGCCGAAGACAGCTGCCAGTTGTCGGCGAAGCGGCCGGTGCCGGCGAGCGGCACGTTGTCGGTATGACCATCGACACGGAGCACCCAGTTGATCTCCGGCGGAATTTCCTTGGCGACGTCGTGCAGCGCTGCCGCGAGCTTGGCCATCTCCGTCTGGCCGTCTGGATTGAGATCGGCGCCGCCGGAAGGGAAAAGCACTTCCGACTGGAAAACGAAACGGTCGCCAACGATGCGTATGTTCTCGCGGTCAGACAGGATCTCACGCAGCCGTCCGAAGAAGTCCGAGCGGTAACGGTTGAGCTCCTGTACGCGCGCGGCAAGCGCCACGTTGAGGCGGCGGCCGAGATCGGCGATCTTCGTCTGCGACTGCTGGTCCTTCTGCTCGGAGGCCTGCAGCGCCACCTCGACGGCGGCGATCTGGTTGCGCAGCGCCGCGATCTGCTGGTTGAGCAACTCGACCTGGCTCATCGCCCGGTCGCTCATCTGTTTCTGTTCGTCGAGCTCCTTGGTGAGCGAGCCGATCCGCTGCTGCGCCGCGTCCTGGCCGCCGGAGCCGGCCGAAAGCAGCGACTGCAGCCGCGAGCGCTCGCCCTCGGCGGTCGCAAGCGAGGCCTGCAGGTTGGCGACACTATCCTCGAGATCCTGCTTGCTGCCCTTTTCGAGCGCGAGCAGCTGCGTCAGTTCGTTGATCTGGCTGTTCAGCCGGTTCATCACCTCGTCGCGGCCGGATATTTCGCGGCTGAGAATAAACTGCCCGACGACGAACACCGTGAGCAGGAACATCACCGCGATCAGAAGCGTCGACAGCGCGTCGACAAAGCCGGGCCAGTAGTCGACCGTGCGTTCGCGGCGACGGTTGCGGGCAAGAGCCATGGCTTACTTGCCCTCGCTCTTTTCGGTCTGTGGCATCCGTTGCGGCCGGTCGGTCGCCGCGTGCTTTTCCTGCGCACCGATCCGTTCGGCCAGCCGGTCGAGCGTGCGGCGCATGGCCTTAGCCTCGTCCTGCTGCGCCTCGATCCAGTCGCGCAGCATCTGCTGCTCATTGCGCATGTTCTTGACCAGCCCCTGGATACCCTCGGCGAGATTGGCCATGGCCGCGACCGAACGCTGGCTGCCGCCGCCCTCTTCCGAGACCTTCTGCATGTATTCAGACAGCGCGCGGATCTCTTCCGGCGAAACGCCGCCCTTTGTGTCGATCACGGGGGCCGCGAGGTCGGAGCCGACATCGGTCACCGACGACAGCCAGTTTTCCAGCTCGGTATAGAAGCGGTTCTGCGCGCGGCCGGCCTGCAGGTCGAGGAAGCCGAGGATGAGCGAACCGGAAAGACCGAGCAGCGACGACGAGAACGCCTGCCCCATGCCCGAAAGCGGCTGCGACAGCCCTTCTTTGAGCGAGGTCAGAACATCGGAAGACCCGCTCGTGCCGGCATCCAGCGACTGGATGACCGAACTGATCGAGCCGATTGTCCCGATCAGGCCCCAGAAGGTGCCGAGCAGACCGAGGAAAACGAGCAGACCGATCAGATAGCGCGAGACGTCGCGGGATTCGTCCAAGCGGTTGGCGATCGAATCGAGAATGGACCGGAAGGCCGTGGTCGAGATGCCCGCAGCAGAGGAGGTACGGCTGCCGATCAGCGTGCGCATCGGCGCGAGCAGCTTCGGGTTGCGGTTGACCTTGTCGGCGCTGCCGGCGGCGCGGAACGAATTGAACCAGCGCACCTCCGGCCGAAGCGACAGCACATGGCTGAAGACAAGGATGATGCCGATGCCGAGAACGCCGAGAATGAGGCCGTTCAGCCCCGGATTGTGCATGAAGGCCGTCTGCGCCTGGCGGAACAGGATGGATGCTATGAACCCGACGATGACGAGGAACAGCACCATCGTCCACAGAAAGGGCATCGGGCTGGATAGCTTATAGCTGTAATTTCCCGTGGTTTTCTCGGTCGAGCCGAACTCCGCCACATTCACATTTTCCATAGATTCCGCAGCCTCCGGCCTCACCACAGCCGGAGACTAGATCATCATTGTGCCGAATTGAAGTATGCGGAACGAAAAAGCCTGTCTTTATAACAAAGACTTACCGGCTGGGCACAGGACGCTTGGCAACTTCCATCAGCGCCTTCTGGATGTACTCGTTCCCAGCCACGACGTTGCCGGTCTCCAGAATAGAGTTGCCGCCATCCCAATCGCTGACATAGCCGCCGGCTTCGCGAATGAGCAGGATGCCGGCCGCGATATCCCAGGCCGAAAGGTCGGTTTCCCACAAACCGTCGAAACGTCCGGCCGCGACATAAGCGAGATCGAGCGAGGCCGCGCCCATGCCGCGCACACCGGCGACTTCGCCCATGACGTGCCGGAGTTCGACCAGGAATTTACCGTGGTTGCCACGGCCGAGATGCGGAACGCCGCAGGCGACGACCGAATCCGAGAGCACGCGACGCGCGCCGACGCGCAGGCGGCGATCGTTGAGGAATGCGCCGCCGCCACGCTCGGTGGTGTAGAGCTCGTCGGTCGCCGGGTTGAAGATGACGCCGGCGACGATCTCATTGTTGCGCTCGAGCGCGATCGAGACCGCGAACATCGGAATGCCGTGCAGGAAGTTGGTGGTGCCGTCGAGCGGATCGACGATCCAGCGGTGCGCGCCGTCGGTGCCCTTGATCTCTTCGCCTTCCTCGCCGAGGAAGCCATAAGTCGGACGTGCCTTCAGAAGCTCTTCGCGCACGATCTTCTCGGCCTTGCGATCGGCGGACGAGACGAAATCGCCCGGTCCCTTGACCGAGACCTGCAGGTTCTGCACTTCGCCGAAATCACGCCCCAGCGATTTTCCTGCCTTGAGGGCAGCCTGAACCATGACATTGAGAAGAGCTGAACGGGCCATGTGGGCGGTTTTCCTTGGGCTAAATAGGTGCGCGTTGTCAGGGCGGGGATGGTCCCTGATCGCCGGTAGAGGCTGCGCTTTATAAGATTGGCGGCTTCAAGACCACAAAATCAGGGAAATTTCAAGAGCGGCGCCGCATGGCTGCATTGAATCGCCGGAAGGCTGCAAATTAATTCTGGACAGATCAGTCTGTAATTCCTATATCTCCCCCATGGCAAGACACAAGGAATTCGACCGCGATCTGGCGCTTGGCGCCGCCATCAACGTGTTCTCCGAGCACGGCTATGAAGGCACGTCGACGGATCAGCTGCTAACGGCGATGAAGATCAGCCGCCAGAGCATGTACGATACTTTTGGCGACAAGCGCGGCCTCTATCTGGAAGCCTTGCAGCGCTACAACGCCGACAGCACCGCAAGATTGATCGACGACCTGAAGCGCCAGGCATCGCCTGTCGAGGCGCTCGAAGGCGCGCTCGTCGCCTTCGCCTCGCGGCCAGCATCCGAAGCCAGCCGCGGCTGCCTCGGCGTCAGTGCCGTCTGCGAATTCGGCCGCACCGACCTTGAGATCGCCACGCTGACCGATACCGCGTCGCGCGCCCTGTCCACGGCCCTGAAGATGATCGTCGAAGACGGCCGCAAGAGTGGCGGCATCGCATACGACATCAACCCCGACGAGGCCGTCCACTTCCTCGGCGCGACCCTGTCAGGCATGAAAGTCAGCGCCCGCAACGGCGCCTCCCCCGAAACCCTTCGCGGCATCGCCCGCATGGCCATCCGCAGCCTTCGCTAAGAGCACCACAAGGCCGCGCCGTCTTTTTGCGCCCAATTCTAGACTAAATGATCCAGAAACCAGAAAGGAAATTTGAAATGTCTCACTCTCTCACTGATAAGGTCGCCCTCATCACCGGCGGCTCGCGCGGCATCGGCGCGGCGATCGTTCGCAGGTTGGCGCATGACGGCGCAGCCGTCGCCTTCACCTATGCCAGCAGCGATGACCGGGCGAAGGCGCTCACCGCCGAGATCGAAGCCAAGGGCGGCAAGGCGCTGGCGATCAAGGCGGATAGCGCCGATCCCGAGGCCGTGCGCAATGCCGTCGCCACGACCATCAGCCACTTCGGCGCGCTCGACATTCTCGTCAACAATGCCGGCATCCTGATGCTCGCCCCACTCGATGAATTCGCGCTGGAAGATTTCGACCACATGTTCGCGGTCAACGTCCGCGCCGTCTTCGTCGGCACCCAGGCGGCGGCAAGGCACATGCAGGCAGGCGGTCGCATCATCAATATCGGCAGCGTCGTTGCCGACCGCAGCGGCTTTCCAACATCCTCGGTCTACAGCATGACCAAGGGCGCCATCGCTTCGATGACCCGCGGCCTGGCGCGCGATCTCGGCCCGCGCGGGATCACCGTCAACACTATCCAGCCGGGACCGACCGCCACCGACATGAACGGCGCGCCGGGCACGGAAGAGCACCTGTCGCCGCTGATGGCGCTGGGCCGCATGGGCGAGGACAGCGAAATCGCTAGCCTCGCCGCCTATCTCACCAGCCCCGAGGCATCCTTCGTTACCGGCTCCGCGCTCACCATCGACGGCGGGTATCTCGCCTGAACGCAAAAAGCCGGCGGTGCTCGCACGCCGCCGGCTCTCATCTGTTTATTGCAGCACCTCAGAATTTCTGCTGCGTGATCAGAACCTCGCGGGCGATCTGCTCCAGCGGCAGGATGCGGTCCACCCCGCCCTTGGCGATCGCCTCCTTCGGCATGCCGAAGACAACGGAGGTCGCCTCGTCCTGCGCCACCGTGTAGGCGCCGGCCTGATGCATCTCGAGCATCCCCTTGGCGCCATCGTCGCCCATCCCGGTCATGATGATGCCCATGGCATTGGAGCCTGCCGAACGCGCCGCCGAGCGGAACAAGACATCGACCGACGGCCGGTGGCGCGAGACCAGCGGACCGCTCTTGACCGCAACGTGATAGCGCGCCCCACGCCGCTCAAGCAGCATATGGCTGTCGCCGGGCGCGATCAGCACATGGCCGCGCAACACGGGATCGCCATCGACGGCCTCCTTGACCTCGACCTCGCACAGGCTGTTCAGCCGCTTTGCGAAGGCCGCGGTGAATTTTTCCGGCATGTGCTGGACGATGACGATCCCCGGCGCGTTGGCCGGCAGCGCCTCCAGAAACTCGCGCAACGCCTCCGTTCCACCGGTCGACGCGCCGACGCAAACCACCATCTCCGTCGTCTTCGCCATGGCTTTCCCTGATGGCGGCGGCAGCATCGCATCCGCCGTCAGCTTCTGCGCCGGCATCGGTGCGCCGGGCCGCAGGCTGTTGACGTTGCGTCTGACGTTCCCAAGACGCGCATGCGAAGCGCTCTTCACCGCCTCGCGGATGCGGACCGCGTCGTCGGCCAGACTGTCGGCAGCGCCGATCTTCGACTTCAGGATCACGTCGACGGCGCCGGCCTCCAGCGCCTGCATCAGCGTTTCCGACCCAGCCTCCGTCAGCGACGAGCACATGACGACGGGGATCGGCCGCTGCGACATCAGCTTGCGCAGGAAGGTGATGCCATCCATGCGCGGCATCTCGACATCGAGCGTGATGACATCAGGGATTTCTTCCTGAATCTTCTTCGCCGCCATGAAGGGATCGGTCGCGACCCCCATGATCTCGATATCGGGATCTTCCTGCAGCACGCGAACGAGCGTCTGGCGAACGCTTGCGGAATCGTCGATGACGAGAACGCGGATCTTCTTGCCCATATGCTCTTTGACCTAGATGCGCTGGAACACGGTGTTGGAAACCTGCTTCAGGGGCAGGTCGATACCGGTGATGGATTCGGAGTGGCCGATGAACATGTAGCCACCCGGCAGGAGCCGCGCGCACAAGCGCTTCAGAACGCCCGATTGCGTCGGCTTGTCGAAGTAGATCAGCACGTTGCGGCAGAAGATCATGTGCATCCCCTCACCGACGGGGTAGTTCTCGTCCATCAGGTTCATGCGCGCGAAGCCGACGCGGCTGCGCAGATCGGCCGAGATGCGAACCTCGCGGCGATCCTTCTGCTTGGCGACCATCACATATTTCCGCTGCAGCTCGCGCGGCACCGGATGCACCAGATCCTCGGAATAGATACCGCGCCGCGCCGTCGCCAGCACGTCGGTGCTGAGGTCGGTCGCGAGGATGCTGTAGTTGAGGTCGCGCCGGTCGGCGACGAACTCTTCCAGCACCATGGCCATCGTATAAGGCTCAGCCCCTGTGGAGCAGGCCGAGCTCCAGGTGCGGATGGTGCGCACGCCGCTCGAGACGAGTGCGGGAAGCGCCACCTGCTGCATATATTCGAAGTGGCGCGCCTCGCGGAAGAAGTCGGTCTTGTTCGTCGTCACCGCGTCGATCAGATAGACCGTCTCCTGCTCCAGCCCGTCATCATGGAACAGGAAGTCGCAATAGTCGTCGAAGGTCGCGTGCTGCGTTGCCCGCAGCCGGCGGCGAAGCCGGCCTTCGAGCATCGTCAGCTTCGTCGGCGGCATCTTGATGCCGCTATAGTCATAGATGAACTGTGCAAGCTTCTCGAAATTCCGCTTGCTGATCCTGTCGCCCACCATCTGGGTCTCAACGGCAGCCATGCTCATAAGTCAAAATACTCCAGCGTGTCCGCTCAGGCGGCCGATTGCAGGGCGGAGGCATCCTCGCGCGACAGAAGCCGCGCGAGATCGACGATGACGACGAAGCCGGTTTCGCGGCGCACGACGCCGGAAATGTAATCCGAGCGCCAGCGCACGCCGATATCAGGCGCCGCCTCGATCTGGTCGCGCCTGAACGGCGTGACTTCGAAGACCCGGTCGGCGACGAGGCCGAGCGTGAGAAGCCGGCTCTCCATCGGGATGTCGAGGACGAGAACCCGCGTGTGCGACGTGGGCACCGTCTTCGACATGCCAAGCTTCAGCCTGAGATCGATGGTCGGGACGCCCTGGCCGCGCACGTCGCGCAGGCCAAGGAGATAGTCGGGACCATTCGGGATCTTGAAGGCCTCGGCATAGTCGAGGATCTCGCGAACCACCTCCACAGGCACGGCGAAGATTTCCTCGCCGAGGCTGAAGGTGACGAACTGCGCTTCCTGGGAGGTGGTTGCCATATTATGCGCTTTCCTTGAAATCGGCGTCGCCGTCATCGGGTCCGCCCATGGCCATGTCGAGTGCGAAGCCCTTGGCGCGGGCCTGCTGCGCCGAGACCGAGTTGGCAACCGGCTTGGAGGCAGGCTTGCGGGCGGCTGCGGGCGCGGGGCTGCGAACGCTGATGCGGGCGGCAGGCTTGCGGCTATCGCGGCTGCCGGCCATGTCGACCTTGAAGAAGGCGATCGAGGTCTGCAGTTCTTCCGCCTGGCTCGCCAGCTCTTCCGAGGTCGCCGACATCTCTTCCGATGCGCCGGCGTTCTGCTGGGTCACCTTGTCGAGCTGCTGGATCGCTTCGTTGATCTGCGAGGCGCCAATATCCTGCTCGCGGCAAGCGGCGCTGATCTCGGACACCAGTTCCGCGGTCTTGCGGATGTCGGGAACCAGGCGACCAAGCATGTCGCCGGCTTCGCTGGCGGCCTTGACAGTATCACCAGACATCGCGCTGATTTCAGCCGCTGCCGACTGGCTGCGCTCCGCAAGCTTGCGAACTTCGGAAGCAACGACCGCAAAGCCCTTGCCATGCTCGCCGGCACGCGCTGCCTCGACGGCGGCGTTGAGTGCAAGCAAGTCGGTCTGGCGAGCGATTTCCTGGACGATGCCGATCTTCTCGGCGATCGTGCGCATGGCCTCGACAGCGCGGGTCACGGCATCACCGGAAGCTTCGGCGTCCTTGGCGGACTGGCGCGCGATCTTCTCGGTCTGCGCTGCGTTATCGGCGTTCTGCTTGATGTTGGCGGCCATCTCTTCCATCGAGGCAGACGCTTCTTCGGCGGATGCTGCCTGTTCGGTTGCACCCTGCGACACCTGCTCGGAGCTTGCCGACAGTTCCTGGCTGCCAGCCGAGACGTTTTCAGCGGCCGCGATCGCATCGGCGACAACACCGCGCAGGCGCTCGACCATCTGCTCCAGCGCGAGACCAAGCGTATCCTTGTCCGACAGCGGCTTCGGCGCGACGGTCAGGTCGCCGTTCGAAATCTGCGTGGCGATGTTGGCGGTGTTGCGCAGGTTTGCGGTCATGACGTTCAGCATATCGACCAAATCCTTGATCTCGTCGTTCGTCTTGACGAGAACGTCCTGGTCGAGATCGCCGATGGCAACTGCGCTGACGGCGGCCTTCGCCTTGTTGAGACCGGCGCTAATACCGAGTGCGATCCAGAGAGCGGCGGCGATGGCCATGAGCAGCGCAACACCTGCGACAGCGAAGATAAAGTTGCGAGTAGTCAGATACTGCGCAGTCGTGTCTGCATCTGCCTGCTGCATCGCGGCGCGGTTTGCGTCGATGCGGGCCTGGGTCAGCGTTTCAATGTCGTCGACAATCGACCGTCCCTCGTTCGTCGCCAGACGAACGGCTTCGACGCCGTTGCCGTCCTGGGCAAGCTGATGAATGCGATCGTCGAGCGCATAGAGCTTCGTCTCCAGCTCTCCGACATCCTGCCAGCCCTTCTTGCCGGCTTCACTGGTGTTGTTGTCGAGCAGCCACTGGCGGGTTTCGGAAAACTGCTTGCGGTTGCTGTTGCTGGCGTCGATGTACTTTGCAACGTCCTCAGGCTTGGTGGCGGTCGCCATGTTCATCTGCGCGCGAACGATGCGCAGCTGGTAATTGCCGAGGTTCTGTGCCTGCTCAAGACGCTTGGCCGGTCCGGCGATCACATCGCTGATCGCGTTGTTGAGGTTGGAGAGGCTGTAGATGCCGTAGCCGGCCGTCGCCAACAGCAAGACGATCATCAGGCCAAAGGCGATGGCCAGTTTCAATTTGATGGTAAACCGCATTTCTTCATGTCCTTGAAATCGCAGTATTAAAGACGCCGCCATTGGAGAAATGGTGGTATGACAGGCGCAGGAAGACTGTACATCCACCCTTCTGCGATCTCCGGAATCCGGATATTTCGACCGACGTATTCACACTTCGGGTTGTCGCACCGCGCTACCGGCTCGGTGCGACGAAACTTAAATCAAGCGCTTTCGAGAAAATCGTCGTCGCCGGCGTCAGGGCCACCCATCGACATGTCGAGAGCAAACCCCTTGGCGCGCGCCTGCTGGGCCGAGACCGAGCGGGCGCTGAAATTCTTGTTGCCAGCCGCCGTCGGGCGGGTGGCGCCGGCCTGGGCAGACCGTGTCGCGGCGGGCTTGGCCGCAACGGTCCGGACACCTGCCCGCATGCCCGACATGTCGACCTTGAAGAAGGCGATCGAGGCCTGAAGCTCCTCGGCCTGCGCCGCGAGCTCTTCGGAGGTCGCAGACATCTGCTCGGAGGCACCGGCATTCTGCTGGGTCACCTTGTCGAGCTGCTGGATCGCCTCATTGATCTGCGAGGCGCCAATATCCTGTTCGCGGCAGGCAGCACTGATCTCGGAGACAAGCTCGGCGGTCTTGCGGATATCTGGAACCAGGCGGCCAAGCATGTCGCCCGCTTCGCTCGCCACCTTCACCGTATCACCCGACATGGCGCTGATTTCCGCGGCCGCAGACTGGCTGCGCTCCGCAAGCTTGCGCACTTCGGAAGCCACGACCGCAAAGCCCTTGCCATGCTCGCCGGCACGCGCTGCCTCGACGGCGGCGTTGAGAGCCAGGAGGTCCGTCTGGCGTGCGATTTCCTGCACGATAACGATCTTGTCAGCAATCGTGCGCATGGCGATCACGGCGCGGGTAACCGCCGCACCGCTCTCCTCGGCATCCTTGGCCGACTGGCGAGCGATCTTCTCGGTCTGTGCAGCATTGTCGGCATTCTGCTTGATGTTGGCCGCCATCTCTTCCATCGAAGCCGAAGCCTCTTCGGCGGACGCTGCCTGTTCGCTGGCGCCCTGCGACACCTGCTCGGAGCTGGCGGAGAGTTCCTGGCTGCCTGCGGAAACATTCTCGGAAGCCGAAAGCGCATCGGCGACGACGCCGCGCAGCCGCTCGACCATCTGCTCCAGCGCGATGCCGAGCGTGTCCTTGTCCGACAGCGGCTTCGGCGAAACGGTCAGGTCGCCATTGGCGATGCGGTCGGCGATCGCAGACGTGGCGCGCAGGTTGGCAACCATGTCCTTCATGGCGATGCCGAGAACATCCTTGTCCGACAGCGGGCGCGGATCGATGGAGAGATCGCCCTGCGCCACCTGGTCTGCAATTCCGGCCGTCTGGCGCAGATTGGCGGTCATCACGTTGATCGTGTCGACAAGGTCCTTGATCTCGTCATTGCTCTTGATCTCAATGTTCTGGTTGAGATCGCCGATCGCCACCGCGTCGGCCACCGTCTTCACCTTGCGCAGACCCGAGCTGATCGTCGTTGCGATCCAAATCGTCGCGCCGATGGCGATGACGAGCGCGACGCCCGCCACGATCAAGAGCATCATGAAAGTCGTGTCATAAGTCTTGTCGCCCACCGCATCGGCGTCGGCGACAGCCTGCTTCGTCAGCGCCGTCAGCGCGGCGGTCATGCCGTCGAGCTTTTGCCGCGCGGCAACGCCATCCGTCTCGTTGAGCTGCAGGCCCATCTCTTTCTGGCCGGAGGTGATGAGGCCGCGAATGCGATCGTTCAGGACGACATAGCCGGTCCAGAACTCGCGGATCTGCTTCCACTCGTCCTTGAATTCCGGCGGCGCGTCATGCTCGCCCTCGTCGAGCGCCTTTTCGAATGCCCCACGTTCCGCATCGATCGCGGCGTTTGCCCGGGATACGAATTCGGGCCTGTCAGCGACAAGCAGGTCGCCCACCGCAAGGCCGAGACCGTCGAAAGCGGATGTCAGGCTGCTGGCGTAATGATCCTGCTCTACCGGACCTTCCAGGAGCTCGTTGCGCAGCGTGTTCATCGTTTGCAAACCGTGGATACCCAGTCCAACAGCGCCGATGATCAGCAAAATCAGCAGGGAAAAAGCAAATGATAGTTTGAGCTTGAGCGTAATGCGCATGTGAAAACTCCGGCCTTTGAAAATCGCTGGGTGAAACCGCGATGGCGATCTGTGAGGATTCCGATCATCCAGGCGATTTCGGAAATAAGATGGGAGCTTGCATCCGCTCATGGCCGGCGGCTGTCGCACGCCCTGCCTCCAACGATCCATTCGTTGGCAGTCTTTGTGTCGTGGCCGGCTATCCGGCCACGACATGTTTCTTGATCACGCGCTTTCGCGGAAATCGTCGTCGCTGGCGTCAGGACCGCCCATCGACATGTCGAGAGCAAAGCCCTTGGCGCGCGCCTGCTGGGCGGCGACCGAGCGGGTGTTGACGTTCTTGTTGCTGGCCACGGCCGGCCGTGCGGCAGGAGCCTTGGCGGCTGGCTTGGCAGCCGGCTTCTTGAAGACGGCCTTGCTGCCCGCGCCGTCGACCTTGAAGAAGGCGATCGAGGCCTGAAGTTCCTCGGCCTGTGCCGCAAGTTCTTCAGAGGTCGCCGACATCTGCTCGGAGGCACCGGCGTTCTGCTGGGTCACCTTGTCGAGCTGCTGGATCGCTTCGTTGATCTGGGCGGCACCGATATCCTGCTCGCGGCAGGCGGCGCTGATCTCGGAGACGAGCTCGGCGGTCTTGCGAATGTCCGGAACCAGGCGGCCGAGCATGTCGCCGGCATTGCTGGCGGCCTTCACCGTATCGCCAGACATGGCGCTGATTTCGGCAGCGGCAGACTGGCTGCGCTCGGCAAGCTTGCGAACTTCGGATGCGACGACCGCGAAGCCCTTGCCATGTTCGCCGGCACGTGCAGCCTCGACGGCGGCGTTGAGTGCAAGCAGATCGGTCTGGCGTGCGATTTCCTGCACGATGACGATCTTGTCGGCGATGGTGCGCATGGCTTCGACCGCACGGCTGACGGCAGCGCCGCTTTCTTCCGCATCCTTTGCCGACTGGCGAGCGATCTTCTCGGTCTGTGCGGCATTGTCAGCATTCTGCTTGATGTTGGCCGCCATCTCCTCCATCGAAGCCGAAGCTTCTTCAGCGGACGCTGCCTGCTCGGTCGCGCCCTGCGACACCTGCTCGGAGCTCGCCGAAAGTTCCTGGCTGCCGGCCGAGACGTTCTCGGAGGCCGAGAGTGCATCGCCGACCACGCCACGCAGGCGCTCGATCATCACGTTGACATTGCCCAGCAGTTCGCCGATCTCGTCGCGATTGGTGATTTCGGCCATCTTCGTGAGATCGCCTTCGGCGACTTCGCGCACCACGGTGTTGGCGCGGTTGAGACCCTTGGAGATGGTGCTGGCGATCCAGAAGGCGGTGATCGCGGCAAACAGGAAGGCTGCGGCGACGGCGACAATCATCGTCGTGCGCGTTGCGACATAGCTTACCTCGGCTTCATCGTCGGCAACGCTCATGCGCTCTTTCTCAAGCTTGAGGATTTCAGCGAGCGCGGTATCGATCTGGTTTGCGGCGGTGCGTGCCGTGGTGACCGAGATATTGTTGGCCGCTTCGGCGTTGCCCGCCTTCACGAATTCGCGGATCTGATCGTCAGCCTGGAAGAACTGCTTCGAAAGCTCCGAGACCTGTTCCCAGCGCGGGCGGCCCTGTTCGGTGGCGATCTGCAGCACGGATGCCAGCGCCTGGGCGAACTCCTTGCGCCCGACATCGCCCTTGGCGATGGAATTGTTCACTTCGGCCTGATCCTTGGCCATCAGCAGGTTCTTCTGCTGGCGGATCGCTTCGAGCTGGCCGATATTGATTGTCTGCGCCAGTTCCAGGCGCGCCGCCGGGCCGGCCAGCACGGCGCCGATGGAATCATTCAGACCGCTGAGACTGATGATCGAATAGGTCGATGTGCCCAGCAACATGAGGATGATGAAGGCAAACGCCGACACCAGTTTCGTCTTGATCGTCAATCGCATCTCTAACCCCTTACCCCTAGATGACGCAGCCTAAACGGCGGTCGATGTCTCGTGTCGTGAAGAAAACAGTGCCTGCAGATTGGGCAGGATGATGAACTCGCCCCCGCGTTTGACCAGGCAGTTGATGTAGTCGGCGCGCCAGCGCATGCCGACGCTCGGTGGCGGTTCGCTGGCTGCCCGTGCCAGCGTCGTCACCTCGTTCACCTTGTCGGTGCGCAGTCCGACCAGCGTCGCCTCGCCATCGAGATCGAGCTCGATGACGATGATGCGGCTGTCGATCGTTGCTTCCGTGCCTTCCATCCCGAAGGCGAGGCGCAGGTCGGCCAGCGGAATGACCTTGCCGCGAAAGTTGATGACGCTGGCGACGAAGGGCTGCGCGCCCGGCACCGCCGTCTCCGGCAGCAGGTCCAGGATTTCCTGGACGATGACCGCTTCGAGCGCGAAGGTCTCGCCGTTCATGTCAAAGGTCAGGACCTCGACTTCGTCGGCATAGTTCCAATGATGGTCGATCTTCTCGGCTGCCGCGCTCATCCTGCCACCCGCATCTGTGTTTCCTGTTGCTGACCGGCGGCCACGAGATGGCCGACGTCGAGAATGAGGGCGACGCTGCCGTCGCCGAGAATGGTGGCGCCCGAGAAGGTGGACACGTCGTTGTGCAGCTTCGACATCGACTTGATGACCGTCTGGTGGTCGCCGATGATCTGGTCGACGACCAGGCCGACACGCTCCGTGCCGGTGGAGATGACCACGACCTTCTGATGCACGTCGGGCTTGGTGCCGGTGCGGAAGAGATCGCGAAGTCTCAGGAACGGCACGAGGCTGTCACGCAGCGAGATGAAGCTGCGGCCGCGCGAACGCAGGTCCTCTTCCAGCGACAGCTCCAGGCACTCCTCGACAGCCGACAGCGGAATGACGTAGCTGCCGTTTCCGACCCGCACGAGCAGGCCGTCGATGATCGCAAGTGTCAGCGGAATGCGCAGCGACACTTCCGAACCCTGACCATTGAGGCTGGTGATGTCGATCGCGCCACGCAGCGCTTCGACGGTCTTCTTCACCACATCCATGCCGACGCCACGGCCGGAAAGATTGGTGATCGCCGCAGCCGTGGAGAAGCCCGGCGCGAAGATCAGCTGCAGCAGCTCGGAATCGGTGAGCGGCTGGCCCGGCGCGATGAGGCCGGAGGATTCCGCCTTGGCGCGGACCCGATCGCGATTGATGCCGCGGCCGTCATCCTTGATCGAGATGATCACCTCGCCGCCGGCCTGCCGCGCCGACAGCGTCACCGTGCCGGCTTCGCTCTTGCCCGCGGCCAGACGCTCGGCCGGCGTTTCCAGCCCGTGGTCGATCGAATTGCGCACCAGATGCACGAGCGGATCGGCGAGACGCTCGATCACGGTCTTGTCGACCTCGGTGCTCTCGCCCTCGGTCACCAACTCGATCACCTTGCCGGTTTCGCGGGCAAGATCGTGAACGAGGCGGCGGAACCGCGAAAACAGCGTCGCGACCGGCACCATGCGAAGCACCATCATCGTGTCGCGCAATTCGCCCGACAGGCGCTCGATTTCCTCAGACACCGAGCGCAGCGCGATATCGGCGCTGGCGCTCGCCAGCTGGCTGAGGCGCGACTGGGCGATAACGAGCTCGCCGACGCGGTCCATCAGTTCATCGAGACGCTCGGCCGGAACGCGAACGTTTTCGGCGGCCTTCGCCTGGCGCTGGTCGGCCTGTGCGGCGGTCTCGCGCTTGGCGGGAACCGCCTCGACGGGCTTGAACTCGGGTGTGGCGAGAACTGCAGGCGCAGCCGCGACGAGCGCTGCGACAACTGGCTCAGCCTTGACCTCTGACACGACGGCAACCGGTTCAGCCTTGGCTTCCGGGGCGGCAGGACCGGCGATCTCCTCGACCTCAAGCTCCATGTCGTCCATGACGAAGATGAACACGTCGTCAATCGCGGAGCGGTCCTGCGCGCTGGTGAGGATGACGTCCCAGGTGACGTAGAGATCGGTCGGAACCATCTCGTCGAGGACAGGAATGGCGGAGAGGTTGGCCTTGACGCTGCATTCGCCGAGGTCACGCAATTCGTCGAGCAGGCCGAGCGGATTGGTGCCGTTCGCCATCGAATTCGAGGGAAGGCTGAAGCGGATGCGCCAGGTGGTGGTCTTGGCAGCAGCAGCGGCGGGAGCGGCAACCGGGGCCGGTTGAGCAGCAGGAGCAGCAGCGCCACCCGATGTCTCGCCGACGGCGGCCTGAAGCTGGGCCAGCAACCGCTGGCCGGTGTCACCGTGATCGGCATCCGGCCGATCAACGAGAGCACGCATGTGATCCTGAGCGGCAAGCACGGCGGCGACGAGTTCGGCCGTTGCCGGCACCTCGCCCTTGCGAACCCGGTCGAACGCCGTTTCGCAATGATGCGTGAAGGCGGCCAGCGCATCGAAGCCGAACATCGAGCCCGAGCCCTTCAGCGTGTGAAGGCCGCGGAAGACGGCATCGACGACGTCCTTGTCGTCGAGCTTGTGCGTCAGATCGAGAAGACCCGTCTCGATGGCTTCGAGGCATTCGGCCGCCTCGGTGCGAAAGACCGCTACAGGATCGAGAGAGCTCATCTGCCGAGCACCTTCCTGGCGATCTTGACCAGGTTTTCCGGATCGAACGGCTTGGTCAGCCAGCCGGTGGCACCGGCCGCCTTGGCGCGGGCCTTGAGGTCGGCGTCGGATTCGGTGGTGAGGAAGATGATCGGCACGCCGGTATGTTCCGGCAGCTTGCGCAGCTCCTCGATCATCGTCAGGCCGTCCATCACGGGCATGTTGAGATCGGTGATGATCAGGTCGTAATTGCCGGCCTTCGCGGCCGCCAGTCCCTGCGCGCCATCGGCCGCCTCGCTGACAGTGTAGCCCGCATTGGTCAGCGTGACCTTGGTCGTCAGTCGAATGCTTGCGGAATCGTCGACGGTGAGAATGTTGGCGCTCATGGCTTTACCTCTTCATGCAACCAGAATTTTGTATCTTCGCTGTTGAAGGCTTCCACGAAGCCGGCGCGCTCCAGCACCTTCAGGACCTGACCGCGGGCCGGAGCCGCAAGTGCGAGCGCTTTGTCGTTGGTTTCAGCGTGCCGGCGGACAGCTTCGATCAGCTGCACAAAACTCAAGTCGGCCTCAGCTTTTTCGGGAATATCGAGAACAACAGAACTGTTATTCTTAAATAAAGACGCAATTTTTGAGAAGATATCCGAGATATTCCTGATAGTCAGAACTTCTGGCAGGGATATAGACTCGGAATACTGTTCACGCACACTCACTTCGGCCTCCTAGGGCGGAGAAATACTTTTTCAACCCGTTGAGGAATCTCACGACACGCTTAACAACGCGTAAAAGTAGGTTGCAACGAAATGCAATTGAGGCGAGTCCCGACTCCCCGAATTATCACCTGCCAGAAATAATAATTAGCACTCAAACATGTTTGAAAAAACAAACAAGTCCATATGCTTACCGAAAATATGAGCGCTTTTCCGAAACGCGCCTTGTGCAATTCACGCTATGTTAAGCACAACGTTGACGAGTCTGGCGTGTTTACTCCCCGTTTCCATGATGCCCGTAAAAATGGTCTCGAACCTTGCTGAGGTTTTAAGTAAAGGACAATAAAATGACGAACGGGGCGACATCGGCAGTGACGGCTTTCCAGGCATCTGGATCAGCCATCAGCCAAACACTGGAAGCGGCGCGCAGCAAGGTCGAGGAGCGTTTTCTCGAAGGCGGCACCGTCCTGCTTTCGGTCATGGACGTCCTCAACCGATTGTTGAGCTCGCTCGACAACATCACCAAGGCGCTGGACGCCGGCGAAAATGGTGATGCAGGCGCGGAACTGCGCTCCACGGTCAAGAGCCTCAGCGATCTCCCGACCGCCGAAAAATCCCGCCGCGACGCACTCTCGTCACTCGCCGAGACAGGATATTCGCTGCGCCGGCACGTCTCGGACATGCAGGAAACCATGCGCTACCTGCGCACCTTCGCCGTCACCGTGAAGATCACCGGCGCCGGCCTTGCCGAGTTCGCGGGCTTCGCGCAGGAAATTCTCGAGCGCATCTACTCCGGCACCGACGAGGTCAACCGCTTCGCCGGCCGGATCGAGGAGCTGGAAAAGGAAGTCAAGCTCGCGCTGACCTTCGGCACCGACGTCTCCAAGAGCTACGCCGACACGGTTCCCGCCGTGGCGAGCGCCCTTGACGGCGATGCCCGCAAGATCGCCGAGCACCGCCAGAACCTCGCCGCCATTGCCCGCGACGTCGGCGCGGTAGCCAGAGGCGTGCAGAGCAAGGTCGCCTCGACCCTGTCGGCGCTGCAGATCGGCGACATCACCCGCCAGCGCATCGAGCACGTGCAGAGCACGTTTACGCTCCTCGACGAATTCCTCGACAGCGAGGACGGCCGCGGCCTTGATGCCGACGCCCGCGCGCGCCTGCAGAATGTCATCCAGCACCTGACGGCTGCGCAGATGAACGAGATGTGCCGCGATTTTCACCGCGATTCCCAGAACGTCGTCAAGACGATCGCAAGCTTCGGCCACGACACGCAGGAGATCATGCGGCTGCGCGACCAGATGAGCGGCGGCGGCCAGGGCAACTTCATCCGCGCGCTCGAATCCAGCGTCTCGGCAGCCCATGAGATCGTCAAGCAGGTCGACGCCGTCACCCTCAAGGCCGACCAGGTCAGCCAGTCGACCCGCGACACCACCGCGAAGCTTTTGGAAGCGATCGGCAACATCAAGGCGGTGAAGACCGACATCCATTACATGGCGCTGAACACCAATCTGCGCTGCAGCCGTCTTGGCGAAGCCGGCAAGTCGATCAACGTCGTCACGGCCGAACTGCGCATCTTCGCCGGCAAGCTGGATGACAGCGCCGACGCCATCGTCAACGGCCTGCCGGCGCTGGAGGAAGCCGCCGGTCGTGTGGCCCCAGCGAGCGAGACGGCATCAGGCGGCCTTGCTGAAAACCTGACGACCGCCGTCGCCGATATCCGCACCGCCGCCGATACGATGGAAGCCGAGCTGAAGACACTGTCCGAACACGGCCGCGAGGTCGCCGGCAAGATCAACCTTTTGATCGGCACGCTCGATTTCCAGAAGGACCTCGGCGATGTGCTGGCAGGCTGCGCCGATACGCTGGAAGATGCCGCCGGCGCCGAGATCGCCGATATCTCGGACTTGGCCGAAGCCATCGCCCCGCTCGATCGCAAGATCTTCAAGCTCTACACGATGGTGCAGGAGCGCAATGTCCACCGCGACATCATCGCGGCTGTCGAAGAGACGGCCGCAGCCGAACCCGAGCCGGCAAGTGCAGCGACGAGCGACGAAGACCTGTTCGAGGACGCGCTCTTCTAAAACGCTAGAGCGCGATCAGCGCAGGCGACGGAACTTGTTGGCGGCTTCGATCCCCGCCTTCTGCTGCTCTTCCTCGATACCGAGGTAGAAATCCTCGAGCGCCGGGTCGGGCAGACCGGCACGGCGCGAGAGCACATACCACTTGGCAGCCTCGACAGGATCCGGCTTTGTGCCGAGCGCGTTGATATAGAGATGCGCCAGCTTATTCTGCGCAACCACGTTGCCGTCATTGGCGGCGATCCTCAGCCACTGGAAGCCCTTTTCGAAATCGCGCGGGCCATTGGTTCCGTTGACGAACCAGACGCCGAGATCGAGCTGCGCGGTGTCGAACCCAGCATGTGCGGCGCGCGCCATCCATTCGCGGGCAAGCTGCTTCTTCTCGGGCGGCAGATCGGGCAGCGACGAGTAGATCTCCGCCACCGCGTATTGGGCGTCGGCGACGCCCTTCTCGGCCGATTTCTCGTAGAACGGCAGCGCCAGCTTCAACCCCTTGTCGCCGGGATTGTCGGCCACCAGGATCTGTCCCCAGTTGAATTCAGCCGACGCATTGCCGGCCTCCGCCGCCTTGCGCATGTAGGTGTCGGCAAGCGTCTTGTCGCGCTTGACGATGCGGCCTTCCATCAGGATGAGCGCGTATTTGAACATCGCCGCCGGATCACCGCCCTCGGCCGCCTTTCCGTACCAGAAGGCAGCAGCCTTCGCGTCGCGCTTGACGCCGAGGCCATCCGCCAACAGTTCACCCATCAGCGTCTGCGCTGCCGCATCGCCAAGCTGAGCGCGCGGCAGCGCAATCCCCATCGCCGTCAGGTAGTAGCCGCGCTGATAGGCGCCATAGGCGTCATCGACCTTGCCGTGATAGTCCTTCTCGGCCGGCAGATCGGGAAGCTTCGCACCCATGCGATCGAACACACCGACACCGGTGGACGGTGTTACCCCATCCGGCTGCGCGCGGCCGGATTTCAGCGTTTCCGGCGCGCCGGTGAGCGGCCGCGTGACCATATTGTCGACCTGCTGGGCCGATGCGCCATGCGCGAAAACCGCCACACATGTGGCGGCGGCAAGAAGAGAAAGGCGCAAATGGCGTGTCAGCATGGGCATGAGGGCGATATCAACCCTCAAACCGTGGCGCTTTTTCGTCAAGAAGTGCGTTGATTTCGGCAACGACAAGGGCGGCACGCGCCGGCTCGCCGAAAACGGCAAGACGCATGGCCACGAATTCCGCCCCGCTCTCGGCAACAGCAAGCGCCGAGGCCGGATCGGTGCCGCCCATGACGATGCACGGGATCTCGATCATCGAGGCCCACCATTCGGCAAGCGCGAGGTTCTTCGGATGCGCCTCCGGCTTGATGTCGCCTTCGAGCTTGCCGAAGAAGACATATTCGGGACGCTCCTCGCCGATCTCGAGCGCATGATGCCGGTCGGCCGCATTGCCGCCGCCGACGATCAGCTTGTCGGCATATTTCTCGACCGCCTCGGAAATCTCCGCCGCACCGCCAGTGATATGCAGGCCATCCGCCTTGGTGCGTCCAACGACCCGGCTGTCGCCGGCAAGCAGCGCCGCCGCACCCGCGTTCTGCGCCAGCGGCACGATCTTTTCGGCATGTTTCTGAAACTCGCCGTCCCCAAGCCCGTATTGCGGCAGGATGATCGAGGCGACATCGCCGCCCTTCAGCGCATCGCCGACGATTTTCGCCTGCTCATCGGCATCGGCGATATCGGGCACGATCAGCACCAGGCGGCAGCGGTTTTCAGGTTCGCTCATGAACTCTTTCCATTTCCAGCGGATTTCGCCGTTTGCCGGCAGCTCCGCACTCGTTTTGTGTGAGTAATTCCGTTAGACCGGGCTGGCAAGGGGAGGACTTCAAAAGCATGCCGATGGACGTGTCATTTTACTACGCCGCCATTCCCGCCGTCATTCTCGTCGGCCTCGCGAAGGGCGGTATGGGCGACGCCTTGTCGCTGATCGGATTGCCTTTTCTGGCTCTCGTCGTCTCCCCCGTGCAGGCCGCCGCCATCCTGCTGCCGATCCTGATCTTCATGGACATGATATCGCTGGTCATCTGGCGCAAGCATGGCGATTGGACGACGCTGAAGATCATGCTCCCGGGCGCGCTGGCCGGCATCGCGCTTGGCTGGGCGACCTCCGCACTCGTCCCCGGCAGCGTCTTGCGCGTCGTCATCGGCATCGTCACCATCCTCTTTTGCCTGCGCTATTTCTGGAACAACTTCGGCCCCGGCAGAGGAAAGATCGTGCCGCCGCATGGCCAGCGGCCGGTCCGCGCCACACTCTGGGGCACCTTTTCCGGTTACGGCAGCTTCGTGGCACACGCCGGCGGCGCGCCGTTCCAGATCTATGTGCTGCCGCTGCAGATGCCGCCGCGCGAATATACCGGCACCAGCGCCCGCTTCTTCGCGATCCTCAACGCCGTCAAGCTGGTCCCCTATTTCGCGCTCGGCCAGCTCGACACCCAGAACCTCGCAGCCTCCGCCACGCTGCTCCCTTTCGCGCCGCTTGCCACCATCGCCGGCGCCTGGTGCGTGAAGCGCATGCAGCCGAAAATCTTCTATCCCTTCATGTATGCGATGGCGCTGATCGCGGCCGTCCTGATCGCCCGCGAAGGCCTTGGATTTTAGGCCTTAAGGGACTTGTTGCGGCGCACAATTCGCTTGCCCTAATTCTCCGATTGACGTAGCTTTTCGCCATGTCGAACGTGGACCCTTTCACTGCGATTGCCGACCCTCACCGGCGCTTCCTGCTGGAGGAATTGCGACGCTCGCCGCGCACCGTCAACGAGCTCGCCGAAGGCCTTCCGATCAGCCGTCCGGCCGTCTCCCAGCACCTCAAGGCACTGCTCGATTGCGACCTCGTCTCGGTCACCGCCGATGGCACGAAGCGCATCTACGCGGTCAACAATCGCGGCTTCGACCGGCTCAATCTCTGGCTGGATCAGTTCTGGGCATAACGCCGTCCGGACATGAAAACGCGCCGGCTGCGACCTTTTCGGCAACCGACGCGCAGGAACATTCCAATGGACGCGACAGACTACTAAACAACTGGTTATATTGCGATATTTACCCTTTGTTCCGCATCGACCACGCCCTGTAACGTTCTATCCTGCTTAGTGTACGGATGATTTGAGACGCTCAATCTCGTCTTTGATGCGCAGCTTCCTGCGCTTGCACTCGGCAACCTCACGGTCGTCTCTGGAGGGGGATGCCATCAGTGAATGGAGCTCGTCTTCGAGAGCGCCATGCTTCTTCTGGAGTGATTCAAGATGAGCTTGAACAGTCATATGACCCTTCCTTCCTCTAGCCTTTCTCCAGCCAACACCGCCGGAGATCCAAGGCGTCAACCCTCAAACTGTGACACATTTTTGAAGGCTTGTCGAAGGCGAAAACAAGGAGAGAGCGTGGCAAATTCATGATCGAGACTAACTAGCCGTTACCGCTATTTGGTGATAGGAGCTTGCAAAAATTAGCGACAGGCCGGAGAAGGTCTGAAGACGATCATGGGGAATGCGTATGCCGGATCAGGAACAGGCGGAAGTCAGGCTCATGGTGGCGCGCCTGCGCCAGGAGCATGAGGACTACGATGTCGCCATCAACGCCATGATCGCGACTGGCTGCGATGCGCTGCGCGTTCAGCGCATGAAGAAAAAGAAGCTTGTTATCAAGGACAAGCTGTCGAAGCTCGAAGACCAGATCATCCCGGATATCATCGCCTGAAGCCCGGTATCATTGCTTGAAGGAAGTGTCGTGACGATGACAGACAGACCGACCGTTGCCATCATCATGGGAAGCCAGTCCGATTGGGAGACCATGAAGAACGCCGCCGATACGCTGGAGGCGCTCGAGATCCCCTATGACGCAAGGATCATATCGGCACATCGCACGCCCGATCGCATGGTCGAGTTCGCCAAGGGTGCGAAGTCGGAAGGCTTCAAGGTCATCATCGCCGGCGCCGGCGGCGCCGCCCATCTTCCCGGCATGACCGCCGCGATGACCCCGCTTCCTGTTTTCGGCGTTCCCGTGCAGTCGAAGACGATGTCCGGCCAGGACAGCCTGCTGTCGATCGTGCAGATGCCCGGCGGCATCCCGGTTGGAACGCTGGCGATCGGCAAGGCCGGCGCCATCAACGCGGCACTTCTGGCCGCCGCGGTTCTGGCACTGTCGGATGAAGACCTAGCCGACCGGCTTGACGAATGGCGCGAGAGCCAAAGTGCGGCGATCGCCGAATACCCGATGGACGACCTATGAGCATGACAACGATCGGCATCATCGGCGGCGGTCAGCTTGGCCGCATGCTGGCCATGGCTGCCGCCCGCCTGAACTTCCGCACCATCATTCTCGAGCCGCAGGCCGATTGCCCGGCAGCGCAGGTCGCCAACCGGCAGATCGTCGCAGCCTATGACGATCCCGCAGCGCTCGAGGAACTGGCGACCGTCTGCGACGTCGTCACCTACGAATTCGAAAACGTCCCCGTCTCCGCAGCCGAAGCGTTGGCGCAGACCGTGCCGGTCTATCCGCCGCCAAAAGCGCTGGAAGCCGCCCAGGACCGTCTCGTCGAAAAGCGCTTCATCAATGATTGCGGCATTCCGACCGCGAAATTCCACGCCGTCGACAGCCAGGCCGACCTCGAAGCCGCCCTTGCCGATTTCGGCGGCCAGGGTGTCTTGAAGACACGCCGCCTCGGTTATGACGGCAAGGGGCAGAAAGTCTTCCGTTCAGCCGCCGATAGCGCCGATGGCGCCTTTGCCGAGCTCGGCAGCGTCCCGCTCATCCTCGAGAGCTTCGTGGCTTTCGAGCGCGAGATCTCGGTCATCGCCGCCCGCGCCACCGATGGCAGCGTCGCCTGCTACGACCCGGCCGAAAACGTGCACCGCAACGGCATCCTGCATACATCGACGGTCCCGGCATCAATCACCGACGCCACGGCAGCCGCCGCGCGCGAGGCCGCAGAGAAGATCCTGACCACGCTCGGCTATGTCGGCGTCATCGGCATCGAGTTCTTCGCGCTCGCCGACGGCAGCCTGATCGCCAACGAGATGGCGCCCCGCGTGCACAATTCCGGACACTGGACGGAAGCGGCCTGCGTGATCTCGCAGTTCGAGCAGCATATCCGCGCAGTCGCGGGCCTGCCGCTCGGCAACGCCGATCGCCACTCCGACTGCGTGATGCAGAACCTGATCGGCGACGATATCCTTGATCTTCCGGACTGGCTGAAGCGGCGCGACACGCTGGTTCACCTCTATGGAAAGACGGAATCGAGACCCGGCCGCAAGATGGGTCACGTCACCACACTTGCCAGCGCACGGGCGGGGAAATAAGGGGTTTTTCCCGGACAAAACCGGCCACCGCCACGGGAAAAACACCTTCACGTGGTTGACACAGACAAGAGGCCGGGTTATCTGCACGCCCAACCTGAAGAGCGCGCCCTGAGCGCGCTTTTGAATGTAATAGATACGGGCGAATGTGAATTCCCCCCAACATCGCGGATCAAAACAATGAAGATCAAGAATTCGCTCAAGTCGCTCAAGGCTCGTCACCGTGACAACCGCCTGGTTCGCCGCAAGGGCCGCATCTACATCATCAACAAGCTGAACCCACGCTTCAAGGCTCGTCAGGGCTGATTTGGCTGGCCGGATGGCTCGGCAGCGCTTGCGCGCCTGAGCCTGTCCGGAAGGGTCCTTTTGTGATCCCGTTAAAGTGTTTTGATCTTTCGCGTTGGCGGGCTATTATGCCCGCCATGCGTTTTTTGGCTACGACCTGCGCGGCACTGCCGCTCTCCCTCGCCCTGCTCTCAGTTGCCTTGCCTGCCTATGCGCAGGAACCCGCACCCGCGCGGGACAAGGAAAAGATCGTCGAGCAGCAGGCCGCGAACCTCTCGCCCAAAGAACATCTCGATCAGCTTTTCGCAGCACTGAAGCGCGAGCGCGACGCCGACAAGGCGGATAACATCGCCAACGAGATTCGCGCCGAATGGAACGATTCGGGCAGCGCGACCGTCAACCTCCTGATGCAATGGGCCGACAAGGCGATCGAGGAGAAGCGCAACAGCGCAGCACTCGATTTCCTCGACCAGGCGATCGCGCTGAAGCCCGGCTACTCCGAGAGCTGGAACCGCCGCGCCACGCTCAACTACACAAACGGCGCCATGCGCAAATCCATGTCCGATATCGAACATGTGCTCGACATCGAGCCGCGCCATTTCGGCGCGCTTGCCGGCATGGCCTCCATTCTTGGTGACAGCGGCAACGACCAGCTGGCGCTGAAGGCATGGGAGCGTTTCCTCGAAATCTACCCCGCAAACCGCAATGCGCAGGAACAGCTGAACACGCTTTCCGAAAAGCTAGCCGGCAGCCGCACCTGACACATTACTGTGTCATAGGTTCCCCTCTTGCCTGGCCCCTCTTGAAGGTGAACCGCGCGAGCCAATCTAACGTATGGTCCGTTAGTCCCTGCCGCAGGTCGCACCATGCTTACCCTCGTCTCCGCCCTCCTCGCCCCTTTAGCCGCAGCAATCGGCTACTCCTCCTATAAGGCCCGCCAGTTCGAGCAGGCCTATCCCAATATTGGCGAGCTGACCGACATCGGCGGCTACCGCATGAACGCCGTCCACATCGAGCGCCCCGAAACCGCCGACCTGCCGGCTCTGGTCTTCATCCACGGCGCCAGCGGCAACCTGCTAGACCAGATCGGCGCCTTTCTGGAACCCTTGCGTGGTCGCGCTGAAATGCTCTTCGTCGACCGCCCCGGCCACGGCTATTCCGAACGTGGCGGACCGGATAACGCCCTGCCCTCAGGCCAGGCGGACGCCATCGCCGCGCTGATGGAAAAGCGCGGCATCGACAAGGCGATCATTGTCGGCCATTCCTTCGGCGGCGCCATCGCCGCCGCATTCGGCGTCCGCCATCCGGAAAAGACGGCTGGCCTGCTCTTCCTCGCGCCCGCCACGCACCCGTGGCCCGGTGGCGTCGACTGGTACTATCACGTCTCGACGGCCCCGGTGATCGGCTGGCTCTTCAACCATGCGCTGGTCGTGCCGCTTGGCCTCCGGCGCCTTGAACGCGGCACCCTCAATGTCTTCCGTCCCAACCCACGGCCGGACGATTACATCCTGAAAACCGGCCCCTCGCTGGTGCTGCGCCCCGCCACCTTCCACAACAACGCCGCCGACTTTGTGCGCCTGCTCGATTACTTCAAGACGCAGTCGCATCTCTATATCAAGATATCGGCGCCCACCGTCATCATCACCGGCGACAGCGACGACATCGTCTGGGAGCACCTGCATTCGCAGGGCCTCGCCCGCGACATCGCCGGCTCCGAACTGGTCAAGATCAAGGGCGTCGGCCACAAGCCCGACTACCTCGCTACCGACGTCGCCATCGCGGCAATGGAGAAGATGTCTGGCCACGACCGCGACCTGCAGGCCGCCGCACGGCTCGCCGAGGCAAGACTGGCCGCACCGCCAGCGCCGGAAGCCAAATTGCCGTCCATCCCGCAGCCCACCTCGGCGCCAAAGCCCGTCGCAACGCCGGACCTGCATGGCACCACTTAGCGTCCACCGCGCATTGCCTGCCACGCCTGCAACCCCATATGTTCCCCATGTCAGTCCAACGAGGGGAACATCATGGACCGCCTTCCCACGAAATCCGCAGCCCTCATCGCTGCCCTGTCGCTGACGCTGGCGCCAATCGCACCAGCGCTTGCCGCCTCGCCCGCGCCGGTCGAGGCTGAGCATGGCATGGTCGTCACCGCCCAGCATCTGGCGACCGATGTCGGCGTCGAGGTGCTCAAGAACGGCGGCAATGCCGTGGATGCCGCGGTTGCCGTCGGCTATGCGCTGGCCGTGGTCTATCCGACCGCCGGCAATATCGGCGGCGGCGGCTTCATGACGATCCGCATGAAGGACGGCAAGACCAGCTTCCTCGACTTCCGCGAGCGCGCGCCGCTCGCCGCCACCAAGACCATGTATCTCGACGCCAAGGGCGATATCGTGCCCCGCGCTAGCCTCGACGGCTATCTGGCCATCGGCGTACCGGGCTCCATCATGGGCTTCGAGACCGCGCGCGAGAAATACGGCACCAAGTCGCGCCAGGACCTCATCGCTCCCGCCATCCGCTACGCCAGGGACGGCTTCACGCTCGAGCAGGGCGACGTCGCCTCGATCGAGAACAGCGCCAAGCGGTTGGCCAAGGACGAGGCCGCCGCAAAAATCTTCCTCAAGCCCGACGGCAAGCTCTTCACGTCAGGTGAAAAGCTGGTGCAGCCGGAACTGGCCTCCGTGCTGTCGAGCATCTCCGACAAGGGCACCGACGCCTTCTACAAGGGCATGCCGGCGGATGCGATCGTGAAGGCCAGCCAGGCCAAGGGCGGCATTCTCGCCAAGGAGGATTTCGAGCAATATCAGGTGCGCGAGCTGAAGCCGGTGGAATGCAGCTATCGTGGCTATGACATCATCTCCTCGCCTCCGCCCTCCTCCGGCGGCGTCATCATCTGCGAGATCCTGAACATCCTGGAAGGCTATCCGCTCTCCTTCCTCGGCTATGGCTCGGCCGAGACCGTGCACCTCATGACCGAGGCCATGCGCTACGCCTATGTCGACCGCAACGCCGCCCTCGGCGACCCGGATTTCGTCGACAACCCCGTCACGACCCTTCTCGACAAGAGCTACGCCAAGGCTATCCGCGCCAAGATCGACATCAACAAGTCAGGCACTTCCGCCGACCTGAAGCCGCTCGGCGCCAAGGAAAGCACCGAGACCACGCATTATTCCATCATCGACGACGAGGGCAACGCGGTCGCCGTCACCTACACGCTGAACGGCAACTTCGGCGCCGGCGTCGTCGCGCCCGGCACCGGCATATTGCTGAACAACGAGATGGACGACTTCACCTCCAAACCCGGCGTCCCCAATCTCTACGGCCTCGTCCAGGGCGAAGCCAACGCCATCGCGCCCAAGAAGACCCCGCTCTCGTCGATGAGCCCTACCATCGTGACGAAGGATGGCAAGCCCTTCATGGTGATCGGCAGCCCCGGCGGCTCGCGCATCATCACCATCACGCTGGAAGCCATTTTGAATGTCGTCGATTTCGGCATGGACATCAGCCAGGCCGTCAACGCCCCGCGCATCCACCACCAGTGGCAGCCCGACAAGATCTATTTCGAGCCCTACGCGCTGTCGCCCGATACGATCCGCGCCCTGATCGCGATGGGCCACACCATGGACGACGGCAGCGGCCCACCCGTCTGGGGCCAGGCCGCCGGCATCCTCGTCGGCGGCAAGAGCCTGAAAGATATCGAGAAAGGCGGCGGCGCCCGCTACAACGGCGCCATGGACAGCCGCTCGACCGAGGGTTCGGCCGGCGGCTATTAGGAGCACGCCCGTCAACGGATCGTCGTATGCGCGTATTCCGCCTTGATGGTGACCACCGGCTTGGCACCAACCACGCTCGGCCGGGGGCTGTCGATCAGCGACGCCTTGGCCGTGACGGTGTAATCCACAGGCACGTCCTTGCCGAAGTCGAGATAGCTGTCGACCGAATGCGCCTTCACGTCGATCGTCTCATCGGCGTTGAGCTTGTCGTAAGTCAGATGCGCCCTGAGCGCCGCACTGTCGATGGCGACGTTCGAGGCATGCCCCAGCAAGGTCACGTCGGCCGCCTTGCTCAATAGCCCGAGCTTCGCAAACTCCCCGTCGAACCGCGCCATGACAGCTTGCTGGTTGACCTCGATCGACCCGCCCGGCGGGATGTTGGCGACGACCTCGGGCGAGCAATCGGAGAGATCGAACCACTTCGTCGAGGCGACCACGATCGACAGCGTCGTCCCATCGACCGTCATCCGGCTCTGGTCCTCGCAACCGCTGAAGAACCAGCTCGAATACCAGCGGCTGAACCAGCCGTCGCGCCGCCCCCGCGTCTCGGCCCGATAGGGCTCGTCTGAATTGGCGCTGATCCGGATCGAGCTGGCGTCGCCTGTTATCACGATCGAGCGGATCGCCGAGACGTCGATGGTCTCTCCCGTCCGCCAGCCATCGGCATAGCTTGAAACCAACGTGAACAGGAGCAGAGGTATGGTTATGATGATCATCATGGCAGTCTCCTTGCGTGACACCGCTCCCATCGAGCGGCGGACCCAAGGTCGCTGAGACCACACGAAATCGAGACCTCGATCGCGATCCGGGTCGCCCGCGATTGCGATCGAGGTCATTGTCGTGCTCATATCGCTCGTCTGTTGCTGGATCCGCACCCATGATCTTCGTGCCGCTGCCCTTCGTCGTCACCCTGCTGCTCGCGATCCTGCTTGTCCGCATGGTCAGGCAGAGCGACGGACTGGCGCCCGAGCGGCGGCCCTTCCTGATCCTGATCGGGCTCTACGCGCTGCAATCTGTGCTGCTCGGCCTGCGCTGGGGCTATGACATCATCGCCTTGATGCCCGGCCAGGCGGTGCTCGCCGCCCTGATCGCCGCCTTCGCCTGGATCAGCTTCAGCAACCTCGGGCGCGACAACACCCTCTCGTGGCTGCGCCTTGCGCCGCATCTCCTGCCCGCCGCCATCATCCTCGCGCTGATGATCTTCTGGCGTGGCCCCGTCGGCATTTTCATCACCGCCACCTTCACGGTCTATGGCGCAGCCCTCATCTGGCTCGCCCGCCACGGCCCCGATGGCCTCGTCTCCTCGCGGCTCGACGGCGCGCTCTTGTCCTACCGCTCGCTGCTGATTACCGCTGCGGCACTTCTCGCCTCCGCCACCGCCGATATCGTCATCAGCTTCGATTTCTATAGAACCGGCGGCGCGCACGCCGGCGCGGTGGTCGCGATCGGCAATGTCATCTCGCTGCTGGCACTCGGCACCGCCGCCGCCATCGCCAGCAGCAGCCAATCCACCGAACCCGCGCCGCTGCAGCCACCACCAGCACCCGCACCGATATCCGGCCCGACCGAGGAAGACGGCGCCATCGCCCGATCGCTGGACGAGCTCATGCAATCGCGCGAACTCTACCGCGACCCCGAACTCAATCTCGGCCGCATCGCCCGCCGGATGAACCTGCCGGCCCGCCGCGTATCGATCGCCGTCAACCGCGTGCACGGCGCGAGCGTCTCGCAATATGTCAACGACTTCCGAATCCGCGCCGCCTGCCGGATGCTGGAGACGACCGATGAGCCGGTGACCCGGTTGATGTTCGACTGCGGCTTCATCAGCAAGTCGAATTTCAACCGCGAATTCCTGCGCGTCACCGCCACAAGCCCCACCGAATATCGCAGGCGCCACCAGACCCGGCCGGTCAGCCAAAAGCCCGCGCCGGAACCGGAATTCCTGCCCGCGCCGCAAGAGCCGATTTTCATGTCACCGTGACAAAGCAGCCGTTCACAACGCGAAAGCCGCGCCCTATTCATGACGGCATCATCATCCGAAAGAGCTCCCATGGTCAGCATTGAAATGATCGTCGCCGCCCGCGCCCGCCTGCGTGGACATGCCCGCCGCACCCCGCTTCTTTCCTCTCCGTTTCTCGATGAGATCGCCGGGCGCCGGCTGTTCATCAAGGCCGAATGCCTGCAGCACACCGGCTCCTTCAAGTTCCGCGGCGGCTGGTCGGCCGTCTCGGCGCTGGAGCCAGAGGTGCGCGCCCGCGGCGTCATCGCGTTTTCTTCCGGCAACCACGCCCAGGGCGTCGCCCTTGCCGCCAAGCTGCACGGCGTCGCCTCCGTCATCATCATGCCCTCCGACGCACCGAAGCTGAAGATATCAAATACGCGCGCGCTCGGCGCCGAAGTCGTGCTCTACGACCGCGCCACCGAAGACCGCGACGCGATCGGCGCGCGCCGCTCGGAAGAGCGCCGCCTGACCCTGATCAAGCCCTTCGACGAACCCCAGGTCATCGCCGGCCAGGGCACGACCGGGCTGGAGATCGCCGAACAGGCGGAAGAGGAAGGCGTGACCTCGGCCGAAGTGCTGGTCCCCTGCGGCGGCGGCGGCCTGACCTCGGGCATCGCGCTGGCGCTCGAAGCCCGCACGCCAAGCTTCCGCGTCCGCCCCTGCGAGCCCGAAGGCTTCGACGACACCACCCGTTCGCTAGCCTCGGGCAAGATCGAGCGCAACGCCACGCTATCAGGCTCGATCTGCGACGCCATCATCACCCCGCAGCCCGGCAACATCACCTTCCCGATCCTCAAACGCCTCGCCGGCCCCGGCCTCGTCGTCACCGACGAGGAAGCACTCCGCGCCATGGCGCTCGCCTTCACCCGCCTGAAGATCGTCGTCGAACCCGGCGGCGCGGTCGCGCTGGCCGCCGCGCTGTTTCATGGAGAGCAGTTGCAGGAGGATGCCGCGATCGTGGTGACCTCGGGTGGCAATGTGGATGACGAGATGTTTGGCCGGGCGTTGGCGTTGCGGGGGTAGGATAGCGAGGTCGGCGGGTCGTTCGGCGATCGAACGGTCAGCGCTGCGGGATGCAGTTCCGGAGCCGCAACGCCGGTAGGGGAGTTACCCCCCTCTGCCCTGCCGGGCATCTCCCCCACAAGGGGGGAGATCGACTCGTGGCCTGCTTTCAGCCAAACAATTGAGATTGGAGCGAGCGGGAGCGCCCAGCCGATCTCCCCACCTGTGGGGGAGATGGCCGGCAGGCCAGAGGGGGGTATCCCACCCGCTGAGCCTGCGATAATGCGCTGACCAACTCCGTCACCCGCACCGCACTGCAACCATCTTAACCACGCCCTTACCGCACCATCCGCACCCCACCACCAACCGGCCGCGCGACCTCGCCAAGCATATCGGAAACCGACTGCCGCACCAGCCCGGCCAGCCTCGCCACTGCCGGCGCGCTCTCCGCCTCCGCCCGGTGCAACACGAGGCCGAGCCCCTGCAATTCCGGCAGCGCCAATTCTTCCGCCATGAGCGGCCGCACCTTCGCGGGCAGGCCGACCGGCGTGCGCAGCGTGATGCCGAGCCCCGCCGCCGTCGCCGCCCACAAGCCGCCGAGGCTGGGGCTCACAAAGGCGAGCCGCCAGGAAATCCCCGCCGCATCCAGCGCCTTGGTCGCCGCGTTCCGCATCAGACAGGGCGCCTCGAGTGCCGCCAGCGGCAGCGGCTCTCCACTCGCGCGGTCCCACCCCGATGCCACGGCGGCCGAGCCGATCCAGCGCATCGGCACCTCGCCGATCCGGTCGCAATGCGGCGTCAGCGTCCCGTCGCTCCAGGCAAGCGCGAGGTCGAGCTTGCCCGATGTCACCCGCTCGATCAGCTCGACGTTGCGCACCACGCGCGCCTCGACCCGCACTTTCGGATGCGCCCGTGCGAAACGGCCGAGCACATCAGGCAGCAGCGTCTCGCCGAAATCCTCCTGCAGCCCAAGCCGCACCCAGCCCTCCAGCTCGACGCTGTGCACGGCCGCCGCCGCCTCGTCGTTCAGCTCCAGCAGCCGGCGGGCATAGCCGAGCATGGTCTCGCCGGCATCGGTCAGCGCCAAGCCGCGGCCGGATTTGCGGAAGATCGGCGTGCCCGCCTGCTCCTCCAGCTTCTTCAGTTGCGCGCTCACAGCCGAGGTCGAGCGCCCGAGCCGGTCGGCGGCGCGCGCGAAATTGCCGAGCTCCATGCCGGTGACGAAGGTTCTGAGAACGTCGAGGTCGAAGATCGTCCGGCGCATCTGATAGTCCATTTTTTCAGGATCAATGATCCATTATATTCTGATTTTCTGCATTATCGTGCCGTGCGATCCTCTCCCTGTCAACATCAGAGAAAAGGAGGCACAACATGCCCTTCACTCGTATCTCGCTTCTGAAAGGCAAGTCGCCGGATTACATCGCGGCCCTCTCCGAGAGCCTCCACCGCGCCATGGTGGAAACCTTCAACGTACCGCCGGCCGATCGCTTTCACATCATCCACCAGCACGATCGGGGCGAACTGATCTTCGACCGCAACTACCTCGCCGGCCCGCGCTCCGACGATTTCGTGCTGATCGCCATCACCGCCGGCAAGCCGCGCACGGCGGAAGCGCGCACCGCATTCTTCAAGCGCGCGGTCGAACTGCTCGGCCAGTCGCCGGGCCTGCGGCCTGAGGATGTGATGATCGTCGTCAACACCACGGCGCCGGACGAATGGTCCTTCGGCAATGGCGGGCAGCAGATGCTGGAGCCCGGCTGGGAAATTCGCGCGATGGAGACCGCGCCATGATCGCCATGCAATACGCTTTCACCCTGCCCGCCGATTACGACATGGCGATCATCGACCGCCGCATCCACGACAAGGGCCCGATAACCGACGGCTTCCCCAAGCTCGGCTTCAAGGCCTATCTCACGGCGCGCAAGGGCGAACTCGGCGCAACCGACAATCTCTATGCGCCCTTCTATCTCTGGCGGCATCCTGATGGCGCGCGCGACTTCCTCTGCGGCCCCGGCTTCGAGGCCGTCAACCAATCCTTCGGCCGGCCGCAGGTAGCGACGTGGATTGTGTGGCATGGCGATGTGGCGCCGGATGCGACGAAGGCGCGCTTCGCGACACGTGAGATATTGCCGCTGGGCACTGAGGTGTCGCTCGCATCCGTTCGCGAGAGCGAAACCGACCGCGCTCGTGCTGTGTTGGACGAGACGGGCGTGCTCGCCTCCGTCGCGGCCTTCGATCCTTCAAGCTGGACGATGGTGCGCTTTGCGCTACACGCGGACACACCCGCTGTTTCGCCGTCGACACGGGTCTATCGTGTCGGCCACGTGTCGCTGTCCTGACAGATTATCGCGGAAGAGGGCCTTCGAAAGCGGCAGGTACTGGACTGGATTGCTGATCGAGAGGTCGGTGGGCGCGTTACCCCCCTCTGCCCTGCCGGGCATCTCCCCCACAGGTGGGGAGATTGGCTGGGCGCTGCCGCTCGCTCCAACATCAACGTTTGGATGGGGCGCAAGCCACGAGTCGATCTCCCCCCTTGTGGGGGAGATGTCCGGCAGGACAGAGGGGGTTATCCCGCCCACCAAGCCCGCCATGATGCTCGAACCACAGTCCCCAACATCATCCTCTCCGCGAGCCCACCCTCGCGATCAACCAAGACCGCACCACCAACCCAACAACAAAAAAACCCGCCACCTCATCGAGGCAGCGGGTCCCAATTCAATCAAACCAAATCCGGATCAAAACCCGCTCTGGCCGTCCGAACCGATATAGGCGATGCGCAGCATGTTCGTCGCACCCGGTGTCCCGAGCGGCACGCCGGCCGAGATGATGATGCGGTCGCCGGGCTTGCCGAAGCCTTCGTCGGCGACGATGCGGCAGGCGCGGTTGACCATGTCGTCGAGGTCGGTCGCGTCATGGGTGACCACACAGTGCAGCCCCCAGACAATGGCGAGGCGACGCGCGGTCTGGATAACCGGCGACAGCGCCAGGATCGGCACCTGCGGACGCTCGCGCGAGGCGCGCAGGCCCGTCGTGCCCGACGAGGTGTAGCAGACGATGGCCGACAGGCGCAGCGTTTCGGCGATCTGGCGGGCAGCCAGCGAAATCGCGTCGGCGCCGGTGGCTTCCGCCTGGGCGCGCTGCGCGTAGATGATGCCAGGATAGTGCGGCTCGCGCTCGATGGTGCTCGCGATCGACGCCATCGTCGAGACGGCTTCAACCGGATAATCGCCGGAAGCGGATTCAGCCGAGAGCATGACGGCGTCGGCGCCTTCGAAAACGGCGGTCGCAACGTCGGAGACTTCGGCGCGGGTCGGGACCGGCGCCGAGATCATCGATTCCAGCATCTGCGTGGCGACGACGACAGGCTTGCCCGAACGACGGCAGGCACGGATCAGCTGCTTCTGGATGCCGGGAACGGATTCGAGCGGCATTTCGACGCCGAGGTCGCCACGGGCAACCATGAGTGCGTCGGAGAGCTCGATGATCTCTTCGATCCGCTCGATCGCCTGCGGCTTTTCGATCTTCGCCATCAGGCCGACGCGGCCGCGGGCGATCTTGCGCACTTCGACCAGATCTTCCGGACGCTGCACGAAGGAGAGCGCCACCCAGTCGACGTCATCAGTTGCGAGAACCGCATCGAGGTCGGCGCGGTCCTTGTCGGTCAGGACGCCGGCGGTGAGGATCGTGTCGGGAAGGCTGACGCCCTTGCGGTCGGAAATCCGGGTGCCGGAGATGACGGTCGTGACGATGCTCTTGCCGTCGCACTTTTCAGCGCGCAGCGCCAGCTTGCCGTCGTCGATCAGCAGGCGGTCGCCCGGCTTAACGGCTTCGAGAATTTCAGGATGCGGCAGGAACACGCGGTTCTTGCCGCCGGGGGTGTCGTTGTTGTCGAGCGTGAACGTGTCGCCCGGCTTCAGGTCGACCTTGACATCGGCGAACTTGCCGACGCGCAGCTTCGGACCCTGAAGGTCGGCGAGAATGCCGATCGGGCGGCCGCTGCGTGCTTCGACGGCGCGGATGCGCTGGATCAGCGTGCGCATCGTGTCATGGCTCGCATGGCTCATGTTGATGCGGAAAACGTCGGCACCGGCCTGGTGCAGCTTCTCGATCATCGCTTCTTCGGACGAGGCGGGTCCGAGCGTTGCGAGGATTTTTACTTTGCGGTTACGCTTCATCAGTTCGGACTTTCCTGGGTGCCTGGGGTATCGGAAAGTTGAACCATCCAGCTGCCCTGGCGGCCCGTGTCATATTCCTTGAACCCCATCTTCTGATAGCCACGGGCGTAGCAATCATTGACGCCCGTGATCTTGAATTCGTTCTCCGCCACGCACATCTGCACGTCGCCCGTCCATCGTCCTCCCCGGGCGGCGTCTTCGGCGTAGAGGTAGTAGTAGCGAGACTGAAGCTCTCCCTCGATCAATGTCGCGCAGGTCGTTGCCGGGACCTGCCACCAGCCTTCGGTCATCCAGCCGTCCTTGGCCCGATATCCGATCGCCACGCCGACTAGATTCTGCGTACCGTTGCAGACGCGGAAATCAGCGCGCGCCACATCGGCAATAAAGAACGGCGAGAACGCCGCGAGAACAAAAAGAGCAAAACGGGCAAGCGGCCCGGAACGCGTAAGGAAACATGGCGCGGTCTGGATCAACACGACTTCCAATTGGCTCCCGGTTATTCGTTGTCGTGCCTTCTTGCGCTGCCTCCCGGCGAAAGTCAACGCAATGCTAATCGATTATATTTCTGACATCAAACAAGAGGCGCACTCGCTGCTGCATGGATCGCGCGGAGATTGCCGGGCTGGCACTAAGTGTTTGCCAGGTGTTTGATTACGGTGCGCGCTTGAACCCTTCCCCTGCCCGTGCGATCAGAGACACGCTTGCAAACATTCAACGGCATTGTCCTCGATGAACGACTTCCAATCCTTCGAAATTCTAGGTGGACATCATGACAGGGGTATGGTGCTCCTGGGTGACCATGCAATGAACCGCCTGCCGGAACGCTATGGCAGCCTGGGCCTGCCCGAGAGCGCCTTCGCCCGCCACATCGCCTATGACATCGGCATCGAGGGGCTGACGCGGGCGCTGTCTGAAAAGCTTGGTGTGCCCGCGGTGCTCGGCGGCTTCTCCCGCCTGCTGATCGACCCGAACCGCGGCGAGGACGACCCGACGCTGATCATGAAGATCTCCGACGGCGCCATCATTCCGGGCAATCACCCGATCACCCAGGAAGAGTGGAACGACCGCATCGCCAATTTCCACCGCCCCTATCACAATGCCGTCAGCGAGACGATTGCGAAGGTCGCGGCCGCCACCGGCAAGGCCCCTCTGGTGCTCTCGCTTCACTCTTTCACGCCCGCCTGGAAAAACGTGCCGCGCCCATGGCACGCCGCCGTCTTGTGGGACAGCGACCACCGCGCTGTCGCCCCGCTTCTTGACTTGCTGCGCGCCGATCCCGATCTGGTGATCGGCGACAACGAGCCCTATGATGGCGCGCTGAAGGGTGACACCATGTACCAGCATTGCATGGTCACGGGCATCCCGCATGCGCTGCTGGAGGTCCGCCAGGACCTGATCGGCGACACGGCAGGCATCGCCGCCTGGGCCGACCGGCTGGCGCCGATCTTCGCGACCATGAACGCCGACCCGGCGCTGCATCGCTATGAGGTGCACGCCTCGCGCACCGGCCCATACTGAGAAGAGGAGAGCGACATGACCACGCTCAGCAAGGAACAACAGACCGAATTCGAAGCCGCCGCTTTCCGCCGCCTCGTCGCGCATCTGCGTGAACGCACCGACGTGCAGAACATCGACATGATGAATCTGGCCGGCTTCTGCCGCAACTGCCTGTCCAACTGGTACAAGGACGCGGCCGATGCCGATGGCGTCGAATTGACGAAAGACGAGGCCCGCGAGATCGTCTACGGCATGCCCTTCGACGAGTGGAAAAGCCGCTACCAGACCGAAGCGACGCCCCAACAAAAAGCCGCATTCGAAAGCAACAACCCGCACAAATGAGCCCCGGCTCTGTCGAATAGGCTTGACCCCGGCTGATCTTCACGGCAGTCAACGCCATCCGAATTTTTATCCCCCTAGCAGGAGAACACGATGTCTGATGCCCACGGCGTTGCCCGCGACCAGCTTCGCGCTTTCATCGAGCGCATTGAACGGTTGGAAGAAGAAAAGAAGACCATCGCCGACGATATCAAGGACGTCTACGGTGAAGCCAAGGGAACCGGCTTCGACACCAAGATCCTGAAAAAGGTCATTGCGCTGCGCAAGAAGGATGAGCAGGAGCGTCTCGAGGAAGAAGCGATCCTCGACACCTATCTGGCCGCCCTCGGCATGATCGAAGGTCCGGCAGAAGCCTGATCCTTCGTTACGATCAATACGATCGAACCAAACAAGAAAGCCGCCGGGTCGCCCCGGCGGCTTTCTTTTTGTCTCTCTGTCCCGGCGATCAGCCGAGCTGTGTGACGTAGCGAACGTCGAGATAGGCGTTGATCGCTTCCGAGCCGCCTTCGGTGCCATAGCCCGAATCCTTGATGCCGCCGAACGGCACTTCCGGCAGGGCAAGGCCGTTGTGGTTGATCGACAGCATGCCGGCTTCGACGCGACGGCCAAGTGCCTGCGCGGTGGCGCTGGAGCTGGTGAAGGCGAAGGAGGCCAGGCCGAACGGCAGGCGGTTCGCCTCGGTGATCGCATCATCGAGCGTCGAGAAGCGGTTGATGATGGCGAGCGGGCCGAAGGGCTCCTCGTTCATCACGCGCGCCGAAAGCGGCACGTTGGCAAGAACCGTCGGCTCGAAGAAGTTGCCGGTGTTACCGATGCGGCGGCCGCCGGTCTTCAGTTCAGCGCCCTTCGAGACGGCGTCGTTGATCAGCTCTTCGAGAGCCGGGATGCGGCGCTCGTTGGCGAGCGGGCCCATCTCGACGCCTGCGTCGAGGCCATTGCCGACCTTGACCGCCTGGGCGGCCTTGACGAAGCCATCCGTGAACTGGTCCATCACGCCGTCCTGCACCAGGAAGCGCGTCGGCGCGACGCAGACCTGACCGGCATTGCGGAACTTCGAGCCGGCCATGATCGACACGGCCTGATCGACATTGGCGTCATCGAACACCATGACCGGGGCGTGACCGCCAAGCTCCATCGTCGCCCTCTTCATGTGCAGGCCGGCCAGCGCCGCCAGCTGCTTGCCGACGGGCGTCGAGCCCGTGAACGAAATCTTGCGGATGACGGGGTGCGAAATCAGATATTCGGAGATCTCGGCCGGAATGCCGTAGACGAGGTTGACGACACCATTGGGAATGCCGGCATCGGCGAAGACGCGGATCAGCTCGGCCGGCGATGCCGGGGTTTCCTCGGGCGCCTTGACGATGATCGAGCAGCCGGCGGCGATAGCGGCCGAAAGCTTGCGCACCACCTGGTTGATCGGGAAGTTCCACGGCGTAAACGCCGCGACCGGGCCGACCGGCGACTTGATCGCCAGCTGCGTGACATTCGGCGCACGCGACGGAATGACCTGACCATAGGTGCGGCGCGCCTCTTCGGCGAACCAGTCGATCACGTCGGCGGCGCCGGCGATTTCAACGAGCGACTGCGCCAGCGGCTTGCCCTGCTCGCGCGTCATCATCCAGGCGATGGTTTCCTTGCGCTCGCGCAGCAGGTCCGCGGCGCGGCGCATCATCTTCGAGCGGTCGAAGGGCGAGGTATCGCGCCAGACGCGGAAGCCCTTGTCGGCTGCGGCGAGTGCTGCGTCGAGATCCTCGCGGGAGGCATGCGGAATGGTGCCGATGGTCTCACCCGTGGCCGGGTCGGTGACGGGCAGCGTCTTGCCGGAGGCGGCATTCTTCCATTCGCCGTCAATGAACAGCTTCACATCGGGATAGGTCTGCATGATTATTCCTTGTCGTCTTCATCAAATCAATTTGTCGGACAGCGAACGGCGAGCCGGGGGCGCGCTCCGCACATGCCTCATATAGGCCGAACGGATGCTGTTTCTCAGAGCATGCGACGTTATAAACCGAAATGGGCCTGTGTCTCCCCCCAATCGGTCATGCCACTTATGCCAAAAGCTCTACGCCAAAAGCTCTACGATTGCAGGACTTTGATCGCCCCGCCGATTGCGGTAGTGATCGGGAGATCGCAGGAGGATTGGAATGGATGAGGTCGGCTGCATCATCGCCGGTGCCGGCGTAATCGGGCTGGCGATCGCGCGCGAAGCGGCGATGCGCGGTCTGGAGACGCTCGTCATCGAGGCCAACCCGATGATCGGCATGGAGACCAGCTCCCGCAATTCAGAAGTCATCCACGCCGGCATCTATTACCCACCGGGATCGCTGAAGGCACGACTCTGTATTGAAGGCCGCGGGCGGCTCTATCGCTACGCCGAAGACCGGCGAATCCCTCACGCCCGCTGCGGCAAGTTCATCGTCGCGACCAGCCACGCGCAGGTCGAAAAGCTCGAAGCCATCCGCATCAAGGCGGCCGAATGCGGCGTCGATGATCTGGTGCTGATCTCCGGCGAGGAAGCGATGGCCCGCGAACCGGCGCTGAGCTGCGTCGCCGCCCTCGTCTCGCCCTCGACCGGCATCGTCGACAGCCACGCGCTGATGCTCGCCTTGCGCGGGGATGCCGAGGAGCACGGCGCCTTCATCGCCCTCAACACCGAGATCGTGTCAGGCGAGGCCGCCGACAACCGCTTCGTCCTGCGCACCCGAGACCGGTCAAGCGGCGAAGAATACGACGTGGCCTCGCGCCATTTCATTAACGCCGCCGGCCTGCACGCCAACGATCTTGCCCGCCTCGTTTCGGGCTTCGACCACGGAACGGTGCCGAAGCTCCACCTCGCCAAGGGCAACTACTTCGCCGCCCCGACGCGCAACGTCTTCTCGCGGCTGATCTACCCGGTACCGGAGGATGGCGGCCTCGGTGTACACCTGACCATGGACCTCGGCGGCTCCATCCGCTTCGGGCCCGATGTCGAGTGGATCGACGCGATCGACTACGAGGTCGATCCCACGCGCTGCGAGCGGTTCTACGACGAGATCCGCCGCTACTGGCCCGGCCTGCCCGACAACTGCCTGCAACCGGCCTATAGCGGCATCCGCCCCAAACTCTCGGGCCCCGGCCAGCCCGCCGCCGACTTCGCCATTCACGGCCCTTCCGTCCACGGCGTCAGCGGCATGGTGCATCTCTACGGCATCGAGAGCCCGGGGCTCACCTCGTCGCTTGCAATCGCCGAACACGTCATGTCCGAGATCGCCGGCTGAAAGGTGGCGCACAGCCTCCGTCTCCAACCTTCGGATAGTGGTTTCACCGCGCAATTCGCGGTAGATTGTACAATCAGAGGAGCAACTTGCGGAGCGCATTCCGTGAAAACGATTACCGACAAGGAACTCGCCGAGCGCCTACGCCAAGCGCTTACGATTCTCGACAACAGCATGCCCTCAAGCAAACGCGCGCTCAACATCTACGAGATGGTGATCCGGGTGCTCGATACCGGCGCGCGCGTGCTCGAGGACGAGCAGTTTCGCACGACCGCCAACGACAATCCCGGCAAGCCCTGAACCGGGCGTGACGCCCTACCCCTTGATCCGCGCCAGCACGCGATCGAGCGCCGCGATCAATGCGCCGCTGCCGCCCTTGTGGTCGAAATCCTCGAACACCTGCTCGTTCAAGCCGCCCTTGGTGGAGAACTCCTGCTTGAGTTGATCAAGCGGCGTCTCGCCATGCTTGACCGCCTGCTGCGCGAGGCTGAGGAACAGCGGCGCCAGATAAGCCCGCGCCTTGTCCGCAGGCATCCCCTGATCGGCGAGCCAGCCGGTCGTGCGATCGAGAATGCCGAAATAGGTGGCCATTAGCGCGCTTGCGGCCGCCAGCAGATCATACTCCGCACGCGTCTCGCAGGCGACGGCACTGCCCAGCGCCGAGAAGATCGCGGCGACCGTCTCACTCTCAGGATAGATCGCCGTCACCCCGGCGCGCTCGGCAACGAAGGGCAACGGAATGGCCTGGGTGATCGTAACAGGCGCATCGATCCAGTCGTCGAGCTTAGCCCGGTCCGTCGCCGCGACAACACTGACGACGCACTGCCCGGCACGAAACCGCAAGCCCTTGATCACCTCCTCGGCGACCTGCGGCCGGATGGCCAGGAACAGGATATCGGCGGCATCGACCACGGCCTGGTTGTCGGCGCCGATCTCGACGAGCGGCGACGATGCCGCAAGGCGCGCCGCGATCTCGCCGTTGCGGGGCGAGACGGTGATCCGCGACAGATCAAGCGACGAGCCGAGCATCCCCTTGACCATGGCCTCGGTGATCGTCCCCGTGCCCACGAACCCAATCTTCATCACCGCTCTCCCTTCGAAGTCGCGCATCCCGCGCCACCAACAAAAAACCGCCGGATCGCTCCGACGGTTCTGATTGTCTGACCTGGAAGACGGCTCAGTTCGATTCGAACTTGCGCACTTCCATGAAGTTGACCGCCGTGCCGCTGAAGCGACCCGTGTCGATCGACGCCGTCTTGGTGAAGCCCTCGGCATATACGGCCTTCGGCTGCGCGCGCAGCGTCTGGCTGACGAAACGCGGTGCCTTGACCGGCTTGGTCACCATTTCCATGCGCGCATTGCTGAGCGCCCACTGCGAGATGATCTTCTGCGTCAGCTTCGGCTCGGTGGTCACAGTCGCGCGGCTGGCATCGGCCTCGGCGGCTTCATGCTTGGTCGGGCGACCACCCTTCGAGGGCAGGCTCTGAGCCGCACTCGGCTCGATCGCCGGCTTCGGCACATCGAAGGCATCGCCGAAGCTTGCTGACTTGGTCGCGGGCGCAAGCGCTGCCAGCTGAACCGGCGGCTTTTCAGCCGGAACCTTTTGCGGCATCGCTGCGTTTATAGCCTGTTCGACGCTCGATACCGGCGGCTGGTTGGCTACAAGCTGGCCGCTATTGGCATTGTTCTGCTGGTTGAGAGCATCGGCAACAGCTGGAGAAAGCGTACCCTGCTGATCTGCCTCATCGACACCGGCTTCCGGATCGGCATTCGCCGCCGCCAGAAGCTTTTCTGCCAGAGCCGGACGCTCAGCCGGCGTCGGCACGGCCGCGAGATTCCCCGTCATCGCGGCAGCCGGATCGGCTGAAGCGACTTCCGCGTCTCCCGGAGAACGACGTGCGCCGAGGAGCGAAGGCACCGGAACGCTATACGCGCTGAGATCCGCATAGCCCTGCTGGCCCTGATCGGTCACAGCGGCAAGAGCATCCTGCGCGGCATTACCCGATTGCGGAGCGACAAGGGCGCTGGCCACTTCGCTGCCGCCAGGCTGATTTGCGAACGCCGGCCGCACCTGCGGGATCGGCGCGTTGACGCTTGCGACTTCAGTCTGCTGCGAAGCTTCCGCCTGAGCCGGGGCACCCTGGCTCGGATCAGCCGCGTTCGGCATATCGGCGGCCTTTGGCGGCGTTGCCTTGGCAACGGCGACTGCTGGCGTGCTGTCGTCGGAGTTATCCTCTTCCTCATCCGCGCCACCGCCAAACAGGGCTGCAAACAAGGTCTTCGGCTTCTTGCGCTCTTCGCTGGCCGAGCCGGTATAGGCGCCGGAGCTTGCCATCTGCACCGAGCTGTCGCTCACGCGACGCTTGTAATCGGCGACCGCCTGCTCATAACCCGGCAGCGGCTTGCCGTCGGCCGGGATGTGCATCGTGTTGCCGTTCGGGAAGAGACGGACGAGTTCGTCGCGGTTCATGCGCGGCCATGCGCGAACGCCGCCAACATCCATGTGCACGAAGGGCGAACCGGATTTCGGATAGAAACCAACGCCGCCGACCTGCATTTTCATGCCGATCGCGCGCAAAGTCGCCAGTTTCACGTCAGGAATGAAGAAATCCATCGCCTTGCCGAGCATGTGCTGGCTCTTCTCGGCGACGCCGGAATTGCGCGAGCGGCTCTTCAGCATGGCGTTGGTGCCCGGCGAACGGAAACCGCAGACGACGTTGATGTAATCCTTGGAACCGCTCTGGCGGTAGACTTCCCAGATCAGGTCGAAGAGACGCGGGTCCATCTTCGTCGGCTGGTTCTTGCGCCAGTCGCGAAGAAAGCGGTTCAGCTGCTCGAGACCCTTAGGGTCGAACCTGCCGTTGCGCTTATAGGTGATGACAGCCTTTTCACCCGTGTGAATGAAGTAAAGCTTGAGACTACGCGTTTCGCCCGCCGCTTCAGACGGCGTACTGGAGCCGACGAGCACAGGGGACGAAACTGCAACTGCGAGAAGGGCGGCCATAGCCGTCCTTGTCACCTTTCCGCAAAGGTCTGCGCACCTGTTGCGCCATGTCGGGCGCGAAGGCTTCGTATTCCAATTCAGATCCGGCAAACTCAATCCCCGTCAGACAGCCGATGGTCCCTCAATCTGACCCTTGACTGTGAAATGCGGTCACACGATGGCAAAAATGCCACACATGATCAACCTTTTCTTTACATAGTGAACAGGCCACTAACAAGTGGTTTATGATTGGTAACAAAAGATGATTGCCGGAATCTTAACTGAAACACCCTATGCAGCGTCCTTTTGCGGGTTATCCGGGTCGATCCCGTAGTCCTTCAACTTTCTGTAAAGCGTCGAGCGACCGATGCCCAGCTTGCGCGCGACCTGGCTCATCTGGCCACGATAGAACTTGAGCGCGAATCGGATCAGCTCTTCTTCGACATCGGCAAGCTTGCGCACGTCTCCGGACGGGTTGGTGCTAGAAATCGCGTTGTCGGGCGCATCGTTGATCCGCGCCGCAACGTTATCCGCCACCGTCTGCGAGACACCGAACTCGGCAGCGGCGATCTCGCCGAGGCGAACATTGCTGCTGTTGTCGGCAACCAATGCCAGGTGATCGACCACGTCATATTCCGGAAGCTGCGCCGCGATCTGCGGGAAGTCGGCTTCCGTCAGCTCCGGGCCATCGGCCAGAACCACGGCGCGGAAGATCGCGTTCTCGAGCTGCCGGATATTGCCCGGCCAGTCGTAAGCGGTGAGCAGGGCCAGCGCGCCGGCATTGACCGTCATGCGGTTGCCGTTCTTCTGCTCGCTCGAGAAGCGCTCCGTGAACACCCGCACCAGATGCGGAATGTCTTCCTTGCGCTTGCGCAGCGCCGGGATGGTGATGGGGAACACGTTGAGGCGGTAGTAGAGATCTTCACGGAAGTGACCGTTCTTAACCTCTTCGATCAGATCCTTGTTGGTCGCCGAGATCAGGCGAACGTTGACCTTGTGCGCGGTGCGCGCGCCAACAGTCTCGATCTCACCCTGCTGCACGGCGCGCAACAGCTTCACCTGCACGTCGAGCGGCAGGTCGCCGATCTCGTCGAGGAAGATGGTGCCGCCATCGGCTTCCATGAACTTGCCGACATGCCGCTCCGTGGCGCCGGTAAAGGCCCCCTTCTCGTGGCCGAAGAGGATGCTCTCGACCAGATTATGCGGAATGGCGCCACAGTTGACGGTGACGAACGGCTTGCCGGAACGGTCGCTGCCGGACTGGATGGCGCGAGCCACCAGCTCCTTGCCGACGCCGGATTCACCTTCGAGCACGACGGGAATGTTGGACTGCGCGGCACGCTGGGCGAGATCCAGCACGCGGATCATCGCCGGGCTTGCCGACACGATATCGTCGAAACCGACGGCACCCGAGCGCGAACGCCGTCCGGCGCGTGCCTTGACCTCGCGTTGATCGAGCTTCAGCGCATTGGAGATCGAATTGGAAATCCGCTCCGGCGAGACGGGCTTGACGACGAAATCGAAGGCGCCGGCGCGCATCGCCTGCACCACGGTCTCGATCCCGCCCTGCCCGGTCTGGACGATCACGGGAATCTGCGTACCGAAGGCATGGATCGCCTCGAGAAATTCGAGGCCCGTCATCTCGGGCATCATCAGGTCGAGAACGATGACGTTGTAGAGGCCACCGGCCCTCTTCACCATCTCAAGACCGATCCGGCCATTCTCTGCCTGGTGGACGACGTGTCCGTGACGCTCGATGGCGTTCTTCAGCAGTCTGCGCTGTACTGGATCGTCTTCGACGACAAGTATCTGCGCTGCACCCTTGTGCTCGTTGTAACCGGTCATTGCTGCCTCACTTCATGCGAAACCTTGAATGGCAATGTCGCAGAAAGGCTTGAACATCCAGTTTTGAGAAATAATCGCATTTTAACGTTTGTGACGAAGGCGGATTCGCCTCGAAACGACGCTCCTGCGCGACGAAAAGCCCCTTGATGCCAAGGCTTTGGGCGCTTAGACAGTCAGACCTGTCGTAAAATAGGAAGAGGATCCCGCTTATGAAAAACCCGCTCTTCGGCGCCGAATACAACTTTTCGGTAAGCAATGCCGGTTCCGCGAAGGCGATCGAACTCGGCGACCTCCCGACCTGGAAGCTTCAGGACCTCTATCCTTCCGCCACCTCCGACGCCTTCAAGGCTGACATGGCGAAGGCCGAAAAGGATTCTCTTGCCTTCGAAGCCAAGTGGAAGGGCAAGCTCTCGGACGCCGCGACGAAGAAGGGCGCAGACGGCATCGGCCAGGCGCTGAAGGAATACGAAGCGCTCGACGACATCATCGGCCGCCTCGGCTCGTTCGCCGGCCTCACCTATTTCTCCGACACGTCGAGCCCGGCCAACGGCAAGCTCTACGGCGACGTGCAGGCGAAGATCACCGATTTCTCCGGCCACCTGCTCTTCTTCACGCTCGAGCTCAACCGCATCGACGACGCCGTGATCGACGCCTGCATGGCAAACGACTCCGATGCCGGCCACTACCGCCCCTGGCTGGTCGACCTGCGCAAGGACAAGCCCTACCAGCTCGACGACAAGCTTGAGCAGCTCTTCCTTGAGAAGTCGATGACCTCGGCCGCCGCCTTCAATCGCCTGTTCGACGAGACCATGGCCGAGCTGCGCTTCGAGGTGGATGGCGAGATGCTGTCGATCGAGGTGACGCTGAACATGCTGCAGGACCGCGACCCCGAAGTGCGCCGCAAGGGCGCCATGGCGCTCGCCAAGACCTTCAAGGACAATCTGCGCATCTTCACGCTGATCACCAACACGCTCGCCAAGGACAAGGATATTTCCGACCGCTGGCGCGGCTTCGAGGACATCGCCGATTCAAGACACCTCGCCAACCGCGTCGAGCGCGAGGTGGTCGATGCGCTGGCCGCCGCCGTCCGCGACGCCTATCCGCGTCTGTCGCACCGCTATTACACGATGAAGGCGAAGTGGCTCGGAATGGATCAGATGGAGTTCTGGGACCGCAACGCGCCGCTTCCGGAAACCTCCAACGCCGTCATTTCATGGACCGAGGCCAAGGACACGGTGCTATCCGCCTACGGCAATTTCGCTCCAGAGATGGCCGCGATCGCCAAGCGCTTCTTCGACGAGGAGTGGATCGACGCCCCGGTCCGCCCCGGCAAGGCGCCGGGCGCCTTCGCGCACCCGACCGTTCCCTCCGCCCACCCCTATGTGCTCGTCAACTATCTCGGCAAGCCGCGCGACGTGATGACGCTCGCCCATGAACTCGGCCACGGCGTGCATCAGGTGCTGGCCGGCGGCCAGGGCGCGCTGATGTGCCAGACGCCGCTGACGCTGGCCGAAACCGCCTCCGTCTTCGGCGAAATGCTGACCTTCCGCGCCCTTCTCGACAAGACCAAGGACAAGCGCGAGCGCAAGGCGATGCTCGCCCAGAAGGTCGAGGACATGATCAACACGGTCGTGCGCCAGATCGCCTTCTACGAATTCGAGCGCAAGGTTCACACCGCACGCAAGGAAGGCGAGCTGACGGCCGAGCAGATCGGCGAGCTATGGCTGTCCGTCCAGGCCGAAAGCCTTGGCCCGGCGATCAAGATCTCCGAGGGCTACGAGACCTACTGGACCTACATCCCCCACTTCATCCACTCGCCCTTCTACGTCTACGCCTACGCCTTCGGCGACTGCCTGGTAAACTCGCTCTACGCCGTCTACCAGAAGGCCGATCAGGGTTTCCAGGACAAGTATTTCGAACTCCTGAAGGCGGGAGGCACCAAGCACCACTCCGAACTCCTCAAGCCCTTCGGCCTCGACGCCACCGATCCGTCGTTCTGGAGCAAGGGTTTGTCGATGATCGAGGGGCTGATCGACGAGCTGGAAGCGCTAGATAAGGGCTGAGGTGGGTTTCCCTTCTCCCCGACGGGGAGAAGGTGCCGGCAGGCGGATGAGGGGGCCACACGGCACACCCTCTCCTTCGCCCAGGCTCAGGAGGTCGCTACGCTCCGCCCCCTCATCTGCCCTACGGGCATCTTCTCCCCACCGGGGAGAAGAGAGCCTCGCGACCATCGCCGATCCGACTGAACCAAGATGACAGATAGACCGCCCCACATCCTCTTCCGAGACGACACATCCGGCCAGGTCATGCTCTTCGCCGACCCGACCGAGATCATCCTCGCGCACACTCGCGCCGAGGTCTTTACCTGCCTCGTCCGCATGGAGGAGGCCAGAAAGTCGGGCAAGTGGCTCGCCGGCTACATCGCCTACGAAGCCGGCCACCTCTTCGAGGACAAGCTCGCCGGTTTCGCCATCGAAAATCGCAAGACCCCGCTGCTGTGTTTCGGCATCTTCGACCACCCGCAACCGGACGACCACCCGCTCGCCCAACCAACACAGCGCCTCGAAAACGAAGAGTTCCTGACGGCCCCGAAAGCCGCATGGGACTTCGCGACCTACAAGAACCGCTTCGACCGCCTCCACCACCACCTCATGCAGGGCGATTGCTACCAGGCCAATCTCACCATGCCGATTACGGCCCGCTGGTCCGGCGATGTCAGCGCCGCCTTCTGGTCGCTAATCGAACGACAGCCGGTGAAATACGGCGCACTGGTCGATCTCGGCGGCCCGGTCATCCTGTCGCGCTCGCCCGAACTCTTCTTCCGCACCGACGAGGAAGGCTGGATCGAGACGCATCCGATGAAGGGCACCGCAAGGCGCGGCGGCACACCCGCCGAGGACGAGGCGATCAAGCAAGCCATGCTCGCCGACATCAAGACGCAGGCCGAAAACCGCATGATCGTCGACCTCCTGCGCAACGACATCTCGCGCATCACTGAGGTCGGCACGCTCGACGTCCCAAAACTCTTCGACATCGAGACCTATCCGACGGTGCACCAGATGGTGAGCCACGTGCAGGCGAAGCTCCTGCCCAACCTCGAAATCCGCGACATCCTCGCCGCCCTCTTCCCCTGCGGCTCGATCACCGGCGCCCCGAAGATCAGCGCGATGACCATCCTGCACGAGCTGGAAGACGGCCCGCGCGACGTCTATTGCGGCGCGATCGGCATGATCGCACCCTCGGGCGCCATGCGCTTCTCCGTCGCCATCCGCACGCTCACCCTTTTTGACGACGGCCGCGCCGTCTTCAATGTCGGCGGCGGTATCGTCATCGATTCCACCGCTGAAGCCGAATACGAGGAATGCCTCCTGAAGGCCCGCTTCGCGATCGGCGACCAGCCGATCGCAGGAACCGGGAGCGTCTGACCGTGGCCGATTTCTCGCTGATCGAAACCCTGCGCTATGAGCCGGAAATCGGCTTCATCCGCCTGCGCCTGCATCTCGCCCGCCTCACCCGCTCCGCCCGCCGCATCGGCTTTCCCCAGCCGGCGGGCGCGCTCGAAAGACTGCAGCAAGCGGTCGCCGACGCGACCACGCCCCAGCGCGTCCGGCTGACCTTCGGTGAGAACGCGAATATCGAGGTCACCACGGTACCCTTCACGCCGCTAGCGCCCGACACCACCTGGACCATCCGCATTGCCGATCAACGTCTCGATTCCGCCGACAAGCTGCTCCGCATCAAGACCACGCGCCGGACGGTCTACGAGGCCGCGCGCGCCGAATACACCAGTGATGAAGCCGACGAAGTGCTGATGCTGAACGAGCGCGACGAGGCCTGCGAGGGCACGATCACCTCGATCTTCCTCGACGATGGCTCGGACATGCTGCGCACGCCGCCGATCTCCTGCGGCCTGCTCGCGGGCGTGCTGCGCACCGAACTCATCTGCCAGCGCAAGGCCCGCGTCGGCCGCATCACGCGCGATGATCTGAAGACCGGAAAACTCTATGTCGGCAACTCCCTGCGCGGGCTGATCCCGGCAAGGCTCATTGACTAGGCCACGATCCGCAACCGATCCCGCCCGCCCTGCTTGGCATGATAGAGCGCCTCGTCGGCCCGCGCGTAGAGTTCGCGCGCCGTATCGCCCGGGTGCAGTTCCGCAAGCCCGGCCGAGCAGGTGTAGGAGAAACTCGGCGCATTCTGGATCGGCCGGGCGCCGCGCACCGTGGTCAAGATCCGCTCGATGATCAGCTCACCTTGCGCCAGGGTCGTATCCGGCAGGATGAGCATGAACTCCTCGCCGCCGATCCGCCCGAAACTGTCGCGCCGGCGCACGAGGGGATGCACCCGCCGGGCGAAATCGACCAGCACGTCGTCGCCCGTCTGATGCCCGTAGAGATCGTTGATGCGCTTGAAGAAATCGAGGTCGATGATGCAGATGCAGCCGCCCACGGGCCGCGGCGCGGCATGCCCGTTGGCAAGACTGTCGAGCGCCGCCATCATGAAGCGGCGGTTGGAGACGCTGGTGAGCTCGTCCGTCTGCGATGCCTTCAGCGCGAAGTCGCGATCCTGCCTGACATCCCGCTCGCTGGCCTTCAGATGCGTGATGTCGCTGGCGATGCAGAGCATCCAGCCGTCCTTCTGAACGGTCTCCGTCATCCACAGCCAGCGCCCATCGACCACATCCGTCTCGAAGGCGCGAAACGGCAGCTTACCGCGCCGCGATTGCGCCGAGACCAGCCATGTCTCGAAATCGGATGTCCGGATGATCGTGCCCTTGCCGCTGCGCGTATTGCGCCGCATCAGGTCCGCCCATAGCGGGCATTCCTCGGGATCCAAGGCAAAGGTCGTGCGAAAGGCCGGGTTTGCATAGCGCAGACGATCGTCTTGATCATAAAGCGCGATCAGGACGGAACTGTCCTCCTGCAATTCCGCAAGCCGCTCCGATATCTGGTTCATCCGATGGTTCCGGGGCGTGGATATAAGATGATTCGCAGTTTGACGCAGAAATCTGAAAAGAAGATGGATGGTTTCGGCGCAATTGCACTATTTGGTTGTTCCGGAATGCGACGCCTTGGTTCACGAGGGCGATAGCCGGGCGGGAGGTTTTGGCAGGGTGAAGCTCACACGTCTCGACTGAGATCGGTACGCGGTGCCCGCCGCCGACCGTCAAATACCTCGACAATTTCGATATCTCCGTCGCGTATCAAGTAGATGAGCGAATAGACGGAATTCGACACAATCAGCCTGCGGGCTTCCTCGCGATGGGTTCTCAGGCCAAGATGCGGGCGTTCACCCAACAGTTTGGCGGCATTGATGAGCCGTGCCGAAACAGCCCGAGCCGCAGCCGGGTTGAATTGCGCGATATAGCGCCGGATCGCCATCAGATCGTCTCTAGCAAGCGACGACCAGACGACGCTCATCGGCGTTTCTTGCGGATGTCGATTTCAGGGGGCGGAAGCTCGTGATCGGTTCCCCAGGATTCGAGCCACTTCGTCATCGCGTCGTTCGAAATAAACTCGCCACTGTCGGCCGCCAAAATGGCCTCATCGATCGCGGCGGCCTGTTCGTCTTGGCGCGCAAGGTAGTCAGCAAGTGCTTCATGAGCGAGCGTGGACGTGTCGCGCTTTGTCACCTGAGCGAGTTTGTCCAACCTCTGCATGAGAGGGTCAGACACACGAAATGAAACAACTTTGCCAGCCATAGCCCGGCCTCTCGTCACCTATTGCCAGCAGGCTAGCAAATCGGCACTTTGCTGACAATGACGCCACCGACCTACACTCCCTATGATGGCTCGGCCAAGCCTTTCACCATCGGCCTGATGCCGCTCGATCCCGACCGTTGGATCGAGCCCGATGCCGATTGGGCTCGCTATGTCGGCGAAAAGCGTGCGCTGGTCGAGAGCAGTCGCGACGACGTCTTCGTCGCTGAGACCGACACATTGGATGCACAGCAGGAAGCGCTCGACCTGCTGCGGCAACATCTGCGCGAACGCCACCCCAACCTCTGTGCCGACTTGCCAGACACTGGCAGCGATCTCCCGCCGCTGCTCAGCGCCGGCCTGATGATCCAGGACGATCTCGTCGTCATGCGCCGCAAGCAGGATGGCTGGCATCTCGTGGCCGGTTTCGTCGCCTTCCCCTCCTCGTGGTCGTTGCGCGAAAAATTCGGCCGGCCGATGCACGGGATCCATGCGGATGTGCCGGGCTTCGGCGAAGGCACGCGCAATGCCACCCTCATCCACCGCATCTTCGACAATCTTCAGGTTTCTCAGCCGGTCGAGCGGCTGAACTGGTCGGTCAACACCTCGAGCGCCCTCTTCCTGCCGCTCTCCAAGCACCGCCGCCCGCCGCAGGCAGAACCCTTTACGCTGGCCGATCGCTTCGCCCGTGTCGAGCGCCAGACGCTGCGCAAGCTGCCTCGGTCTGGCGATATCCTCTTCACGATCCGCGTCTACGTCGATCCGATCTCCGCTATTGCCCATCACCCGCAGGCGCAAAGCCTGGCGCTAAGCTTCGCCGCCCAGCTCGAAAGCCTCGACGAGCACCAGGCGGCCTACAAGGGACTGAGTCTGCAGAAGCGCGAACTGGCGGCGAAATTGCACGCGTTTGCAAGCAATGACCGCTTCACCTGATATTTACATTCCCGGCCGGAACGCTCTTTATTGTGACGTGATTTTGTGATTAGAGCCGGTCACCTAGCGGTATTTGAACGATTTCAAATGAATTCTTAGAGGCTTCTCGCCTTCGTCGCCTTCCACAGGAGAAAAGAATGACGGAACAGAACCACCCGGTATATGCCGAAATTACCGGCCCGATCGTCATGATCGGCTTTGGCTCCATCGGCCGCGGCACGCTGCCCCTGATCGAGCGCCACTTCAAGTTCGACAAGAGCCGGATGGTCGTCATCGACCCGCGTGAAGAGCCCTCCGACATGGAGATCCTCAAGCAGCACGGCGTCCGTCACATCAAGGAATATGTGACGAAGGACAACTACAAGGAGCTGCTGAAGCCGCTTCTGACCGAAGGCGAAGGCCAGGGCTTCTGCGTCAACCTCTCGGTCGACACCGGCTCGCTCGACCTGATGAAGCTCTGCCGCAAGCTCGACGTTCTCTACATCGACACCGTCGTCGAGCCGTGGCTCGGCTTCTACTTCGACAAGTCCATGAAGAACGCCGACCGCACCAACTATGCGCTGCGCGAAACCGTTCGCAAGGAAAAGGCAAAGAACCCTGGTGGCGCCACCGCCGTTTCCACCTGCGGCGCAAACCCGGGCATGGTTTCCTGGTTCGTCAAGCAGGCGCTGGTCAACCTCGCAAACGACACCGGCCTGAAGTTCGACGAGCCGGATCAGCATGACCGCGAAGGCTGGGCCAAGCTGATGAAGAAGCTCGGCGTCAAGGGCGTCCACATCGCAGAGCGCGACACGCAGCTCACCAAGAACCCGAAGCCGCTCAACGTCTTCTGGAACACCTGGTCCGTCGAAGGCTTCATTTCCGAAGGTCTGCAGCCGGCTGAACTCGGCTGGGGCACCCACGAAAACTGGATGCCGAAGAACGCCAAGAAACACAAGAAGGGCTGCCAGGCGGCCATCTACCTCGAGCAGCCGGGCGCTAACACCCGCGTTCGCACCTGGTGCCCGACGCCTGGCCCGCAGTACGGCTTCCTCGTCACCCATAACGAGTCCATCTCGATCGCCGATTACTTCACGGTGCGCGACAAGGACGGCGAAGTGACCTTCCGCCCGACCTGCCACTACGCCTATCATCCCGCAAACGACGCTGTTCTGTCGTTGCATGAGATGTTCGGCAACGGCGGCACCGCGCAGCCGGTTCACCACGTTCTCGACGAGCATGAACTCGTAGACGGCGTCGACGAACTTGGCGTGCTGCTCTACGGCCACGAGAAAAACGCCTACTGGTTCGGCTCGCGCCTGTCGCTCGAAGAAACCCGCCGCATCGCGCCTTACCAGAACGCCACCGGCCTGCAGGTCACCTCGGCGGTTCTGGCCGGCATGGTCTACGCGCTTGAAAACCCGAAGGCCGGCATCGTCGAAGCCGACGAGATCGACTACAAGCGCTGCCTCGAAGTACAGCTGCCCTACCTCGGCCCGGTCGAAGGTCACTACACCGACTGGACCCCGCTCGATGGCCGCCCGGGCCTCTTCCCCGAGGACATCGACACCAAGGATCCTTGGCAGTTCAAGAACATCCTCGTTCGCTGATAGAAACGAGACCGAGATCACCAGATGCCCGCCGCAAGGCGGGCATTTTTGTAACGCCTGCTGTATAAATGCCCTGACGCGCGCAAGAAGCCTTGCCTTCCCGGAACGCTCGCGCCATGTGTTCGTTAACCAAGCGTTATGTTTTTCGGTCTGAACTTCCGGGAGAATCTTATGAGACTCAAAACCCTCCTCGTGATCGCGAGTGCTTCGGCGGCCCTTTCGGCCTGCGTTCCGCAGTCCCCGCGTCCGATGCCCGTTGCCGCCGCCCCGGCGCAGACCGGCGTGGAAGGCTCATGGTCGGATCCGAACGGCATCATCTCCACCTTCCAGGCCGGCACGTTCACGACGCGCACGACCGACACCAACCAGATGCTGGCCTCCGGCACCTACATCAACACGTCGCCGACGCTTGTCGAGATCAACATGACCTCGCTGGTGCGCAAGACGCAATCCAAGGTCAACTGCGCGCTGGTCACCCAGAGCCAGCTCAACTGCACCTCCGACAGCGGCTCGCAGTTCAGCCTCAACCGCCACATGTAAATCGCCTCATATGGTCGATCGGAAAAGCTCCCCTCGCGGGAGCTTTTTTTGTTTACCGCTCTTGGAATGCACCCGCGCTGTCACAGGTTTTTCTCTTGCGGCCACTAAGGGTTGATGGAAACATCGACCGTGTAGGGACGGCGAGGCTTGGGGGACTGGTATCCGGCAAACCGGATCAGGTTCGAGCGCCGCCGATAAAACCAGGAGAACAGGATGACGAAATCGTTTCAATTCGGTCTGCTGACCGCGTCCGTATTGGCGCTGTCGAGCAGCGCCGCCTTTGCCGATTACCAGCTCAATATTTTGCACATCAACGATTTCCATTCGCGCATCGAGGCGATCAACAAGTTCGATTCCACCTGCTCGGCCGAGGAGGAGAGCAAGAAGGAATGCTTCGGCGGCGCCGCCCGCCTGAAGACCGCGATCGACCAGCGCCGCGCGGCATTGGCCGGCCAGAACGTGCTGACGCTGAACGCCGGCGACAATTTCCAGGGTTCGCTCTTCTACTCGACATACAAGGGCACCGCCGAACTGGAGATGGTCAACGCCATCAAGTTCGACGCCATGACGCTCGGCAACCATGAATTCGACGACGGCGAAAAGGCGCTGGCGCCGTTCATGGACAAGGTCGCCTTCCCGGTCACCGCCGCCAATGTCGAAATCTCCGACGCCTCGACGATCAAGAAGAAGCCGGAACCCTCGGTCGTGCTCGATATCGGCGGCCAGAAGATCGGCATCATCGGCGTCGTCACCACCGAGACCCCGGAGCTCGCCTCCCCCGGCCCCAACGTCAAGTTCACCGACGATGTCGCCGCGATCACCAAGGAAGCCGCCAAGCTCAAGGCCCAAGGCGTCAACAAGATCATCGCGCTCACCCATGTCGGCTATACCAGGGACCTCTCCGATATCGCCAAGATCCCCGATGTCGATGTCGTCGTCGGCGGCCACTCGCACACGCTTCTGTCGAACACCGATCCGAAGGCCGAGGGCCCCTATCCGACCATGGTCGATAATCCCGGTGGCTATAAGGTCCCCGTCGTCACCGCCGCCTCCTACAGCAAGTATCTCGGCGATGTCGTGATCACCTTCGACGACAACGGCGTCGTCAAGGAAGCCAAGGGCGACCCGATCCTGATCGACAGCTCATTCACGCCCGACCCCGAAATCGCCGCCCGCATCACCGAGCTCGCCAAGCCGATCGAGGACCTGCGCAAGAAGGTCATCGGCTCCTCCGAGGGCCCGATCGAAGGCGACCGAAAGGTCTGCCGCGTCGAGGAATGCTCGATGGGCAACCTCGTCGCCGACGCCATGCTCGATCGCGGCAAGAGCCAGGGCATGCAGATCGCCATCCAGAACGGCGGTGGCCTGCGCTCGTCGATCGACGGCGGCGATGTCACCCAGGGCGAAGTCATCACCGTGCTCCCCTTCCAGAACACACTCGCCACCTTCCAGCTCTCCGGCGCCGATATCCGCGCGGCGCTGGAAAACGGCCTCGGCAAGATCGAGGAAGGCGCCGGCCGCTTCCCGCAGGTGGCGGGTATGAAGTACAGCTTCGACAAGTCGAAGCCGCCAGGCAGCCGCGTCGTCTCGGTCGAGGTCAAGGACGGCGACGCCTTCGTGGCCCTCGACGACGCCAAGACCTACGGCGTGGTCACCAACAACTACATGCGATCAGGCGGCGACGGCTATTCGATCTTCGCCACCGCAGGCAAGAACGCCTATGACTTCGGCCCCGACCTCGCCGACGTCACCGCCGATTTCCTCGCCGCCCACTCGCCCTACAAGCCCTACACGGACGGACGCGTGACCGAGGTCGCCTCTTCGGCCGCGGCACCGGGACCGACGGCATCCGAGACGACCATACCGGCCGCCCCCTCGGCACCGGCCACGCCGGACGCAACGCCTGCTCCCACCGCCCCGGCGGCAACGACACCGTCAACGGAAGCCCCTGCGGCGCTCGCCCCGAACACGCCGACCACCCACGTCATCGCATCGGGCGACACGCTGTGGGATCTCGCCAAGCAGTTCTATGGCGACGGCACGCTCTGGAAGAAGATCTCCGAGGCCAACGGCAAGCCGACGCCCCGCCATCTGACTGTTGGCAAGGAGCTGCAGATCCCGTCCAAGTAAGCCTTGCGGCTGGACGGAATAAAGTATGACGATTTGTCCCAATGATGTGAGCCGGTCCGGGGTTTCCCGGGCCGGCTTTTGTTCCTATAGGGTGAACCATTCGATCTCGCCCGCGTATGAGCGGCTGAGCAGCAGAACTGAGGTTTGAATGACGACCGTTGATACCACGCACCATCCGTCGGCACACCCGAAGGTGAACTATGGCAAGGTGGGCGTCCTGCTCGTCAATCTCGGCACGCCTGATGGCACCGACTACACCTCGATGCGCCGTTATCTCAAGGAGTTCCTCACCGACAAGCGCGTCATCGAATGGTCGCCCTGGAAGTGGTACCCAATCCTCTTCGGCATCGTCCTCAACACCCGCCCGGGAAAAGTCGGCAAGGCTTACGAGCTGATCTGGAACAAGGAGAAGGACGAGAGCTATCTGCGCACCTACACCCGCAGCCAGTCCGAGTTGATGGCCGAACGGTTGAAGGATTTGGAGAACGTCAAGGTCGACTGGGCCATGCGCTACGGCACCCCCTCGATCGCCTCGCGCATTCAGGCGCTGAAGGACGACGGCTGCGACAGGATCGTGCTTTTCCCGCTCTATCCGCAATATGCAGCCGCCACCACCGCGACCGTCAACGACAAGGCCTTCCAGCACCTGTTGAAGATGCGCTGGCAGCCGGCGCTGCGCACCGTGCCCGATTATCACGACGACGACACCTATATCGAGGCGCTGGCCAATTCGATCACGAAGCATCTGTCGACGCTCGACTGGCAACCGGAAAAGATCATCGCCTCCTTCCACGGCATCCCCATGTCCTACTTCAAGAAGGGCGACCCCTATTACTGCCAGTGCCAGAAGACCGGCCGCCTGCTGCGCGAAAAACTCGGTCTCTCCAAGGACCAGTTCATGGTCACCTTCCAGTCCCGCTTCGGCCCGGAAGAATGGCTGCAGCCCTATACCGACAAGACGGTGGAGCAGCTCGCCAAGGACGGCGTGAAAAAGATCGCCGTGCTGAACCCAGGCTTTGTCTCCGACTGTCTGGAGACGCTGGAAGAAATCGCCGAGCAGGCGGCGCATTCGTTCCACGAGAATGGCGGCGAGAAGTTCGCGCATATTCCGTGTCTGAACGACAGCGATGATGGGATGGCGGTGCTGGAGAAGGTGGTGCGGCGGGAATTGTTGGGGTGGGTTTGAGGGTAGCGGCTACGAGGCTGTAGGCGTTCTGCCGTGTAGCCCGTTAGCCGCTGCGGCCAGCGTTACCCCCCTCTGCCCTGCCGGGCATCTCCCCCACACGTGGGGAGATTGGCTGGGCGTAACCGCTCGCTCCACGCTCATTGTTTGGCGAAAACCTCACCACGAGTCGATCTCCCCCCTTGTGGGGGAGATGTCCGGCAGGACAGAGGGGGGTAACCCACGGCAAAACCGAGCCTACGTCCACACCCCACTCACACCCCCCGCCGATTCCCCCACAACAACACATGCAGCTGCGGCAGCACCCTGGCCTCGAACCACCGATCCTCGGTCACCTTCCCCACCAGCCACAACATCCGCTCCATGATCCCATCGACATCGATCCTGGCATCATCGTCATCGGCAGGCGGCGGCGTATGGTTCCCGGGCTGCAGATAAACCGGCAGATCCGGATACCGCCCCGCAACCTCCCGCGCATAGCGATAATCCCGCTCATCGAACACCACGATCTTCAGCGCAACCTCAGGCCCGCCGGCAGCCTTCCGCAGACAGTCCTCGACCTGCCCCCAATCCGTCTCCATCCCGCTCGACGGCGGCTTCGGGCTCAGCACCAGCGTATCGAGATCGGCAAACCAGTCCCTGGCGACACTGCCCTGCGTCTCCAGCGCGAACCGATAGCCCTCGCCATGCCCGCGCTCGATCAACTGTCCCAACGGCTGGATCGCCGGGTTGCCGCCGGAGAGCGAGACGGTGAGCGGCTGCCCGCCGGAGAGCGAAACGACCTCGGCCCAGATCTCCTCCACCGACATCGGCGTCCACTGATCGCGGTATTCGCTGTCGACGGCATGCAGCGTGTCGCACCACGAACAGCGGTAATCGCAGCCGCCCGTGCGCACGAACACCGTGGGCAGGCCGATCAGCACGCCCTCGCCCTGGATGGTCGGCCCGAAGATCTCGCTGACGCGGATCTTGTGATCGGCGCTCATGGCCGATACTCCGCCCAGGTCTTCGGCGTCTCACTGACCCGAACGGCCGACGTTTCCGGCAGGATAGCCTTGCACCAGTCATAAAGGTGCTTGGCGAGATATTCCGACGTCACCCGATCATGACCAAGCACCTCGTTCAGATGCCGGTGGTCGAAGCGATCGTCGATATAGCGCTTCAGCGGAGCAAGCTCGTGATAATCGCGCACGAAGCCATCCGCGTTGAGCTCTGACGCGGCAAGCTCGACGACGACGATATAGTTGTGCCCATGCAGCCGCGCGCATTGGTGATCGGCGGGCAGATGCGAGAGCTGATGCGAGGCGGAGAAGTGGAATTCCTTGGTAATGCGGAACACGGGGTTACACCTCCGTGGCCGAGAAGCCCGATGTCGCCGACTTCCAGAAATCCGCGTCCTCGTACTCCGTCGGGTCCGCGACGCCGGCCAGATGAAACGCCTCGCGCCGCTCGACGCAGGTGCCACAGCGCCCACAATGACGCCCTCCGCCCTTGTAGCACGACCATGTCTCTGCAAACGGCGTCCCGTGCTTTTCCCCGTCCGTGACGATATCGGCCTTGGTGGCATTGACGTAGGGCGCCTGCAGCTTGACGCTGGCATAGCCGTCCAGCGCCGCATCCTGCATCACCTGGAATGCGTCGATGAAGCCGGGGCGGCAATCCGGATAGATGAAGTGGTCACCACCGTGCACGGCAACGGCGACGGCATCCGCCTTCTGTGCGGCGGCAAGCCCGAAGGCGATGGCGAGCATGATGGCGTTGCGGTTCGGAACCACCGTCGCCTTCATGGTCTCCTCGGCATAGTGTCCATCGGGCACGTCGATATTGTCGGTTAGTGCCGAGCCGGTGAGATGGCTGCCGATCGGCCTGATGTCGATGATCTGATGCGGCACGCCGAGCCGCTTTGCGCAGGCGGCGGCGTAGTCGAGTTCCTTGCGGTGACGCTGGCCGTAATCGAAGGAGAGAAGGCCGATGAGGGTTTGTTCCGCAGCGATCCTGTGCGCAAGCGAAACGGAGTCCAATCCGCCGGAGCAGATGACGATAGTCTTCATGATGTTTGATCCCTTGTTTTGACCGGGTGGGCTGCGACCGGATAGGCGCGTTCTAGGCCAACGGGACTGCATTGTGAAGAACCAATCGAACCCCCATATTTGATGGGTGAGGCCGCACGACTACCTGAGAGCGTGGCTTTTGAAATCGTCTCGGCTAAGGTGCGGCTATTCGATTCGGGTTTGGGAGGTATTTCATGGTTTTGGGCGGCTTCGACATCGTGGTCATCGCGCTGGTGGTCTTCGTCATCCTGGTGCTCTTCGCCGGCATCAAGACGGTCCCGCAGGGTTATCAGTACACGGTCGAGCGCTTCGGCCGCTACACCCGCACGCTGGGTCCCGGCCTCAACATCATCACCCCCTTCATCGAGCGCGTCGGCGCCCGCATGAACGTCATGGAGCAGGTGCTCGACGTTCCCACCCAGGAAGTCATCACCCGCGACAACGCCTCCGTCTCGGCCGATGCCGTCGCCTTCTACCAGATCCTCAACGCTGCCCAGGCGGCCTACCAGGTCTCCAACCTCGAAAACGCCATCCTCAACCTGACCATGACCAACATCCGCTCGGTCATGGGCTCGATGGACCTCGACGAGCTGCTCTCCAACCGCGACGCCATCAACGACCGGCTGCTGCGCGTCGTCGATGATGCCGTCCAGCCCTGGGGCATCAAGGTCACCCGCGTCGAGATCAAGGACATCCAGCCGCCGCGCGATCTCGTCGACGCCATGGCCCGCCAGATGAAGGCCGAGCGCGAGAAGCGCGCCCAGGTGCTGGAGGCCGAAGGCTCCAGGAACGCGCAGATCCTGCGCGCCGAGGGCGCCAAGCAGTCGGCGATCCTGCAGGCCGAAGGACAGCGCGAATCCGCCTTCCGCAACGCCGAGGCGCGCGAGCGTCTGGCCGAGGCCGAGGCCAAGGCCACCAAGATGGTGTCGGAAGCGATAGCCGCCGGCGACGTGCAGGCGATCAACTACTTCGTGGCCCAGAAATACACCGAGGCGCTGACCGCGATCGGCTCGGCCACCAATTCCAAGGTCGTGCTGATGCCGATCGAGGCCTCGTCAATCATTGGCTCGCTGAGCGGCATCGGCGCCATCGCCAAGGAAGTCTTCGGCGGCGGCGACACTCCGCCGGCAGCGCCTGCCCCGCGGCAGGTCCAAGCCCCGCGCACGACGCCGCAGGTCAACCCGTTCAACCAGAACCCGGAGCGCTGATCGATGCTGGCCGCCATCACATCGGAATTGGGGCCATGGAGCTGGTGGGTCGTCGGCCTCGTGCTGCTCGCCGCCGAGATGCTGGTGCCCGGCTTCTTCCTCGTCTGGATCGGTCTCGCGGCAATCGCCGTCGGCGCGCTGTCGCTGCTCTTCTGGGATAGCGCCTTCTGGGTCTGGCAGCTGCAGGCGATCCTGTTCGCCGCCTTCGCCGTCGCCGCCACCTTCATCGGCCGCAAGCTGACGCGCGATCACGGTGAGACGGACGAGCCCTTCCTCAACCAGCGCGGCGCCAGCCTCGTCGGCCGCACCGCGACGCTCGCCGAGCCGATCACCGAAGGCCGTGGCCACATCAAGCTGGATGACACGCAATGGAAGGTGAGCGGCCCGGATCTGCCCGTCGGCGCGCGCGTCAAGGTCATATCAAGCAACGGCCGCGACCTGACGGTCGAGGAAGCCTGATCCCGATCAAGCTGGCCTTGATCCCGATCAAGCTGGCTTGATCAGGCCACGCCGATCCTGAGCAGATCGTGGAAATGAATGAGCCCGACCGGCTTGTTGTCGTCGTCGACGACGATGAGCGCGCCGATGCTGTGCTTGTTCAAGAGCGCAAGCGCCGCGGTCGCGAGCACATTCGGCTTCACCGTCTTCGGCGCCCGCGTCATGATATCGTCGACCACGAGTTCCGAGAGATTGCGCGAAAGGTTGCGCGCCATGTCGCCCTCGGTGACGATGCCGCAAAGCCGTCCATCTTCGTCCAAAATGCCGACACAGCCGAAATGCTTGCGTGATAGCGTCGAAATCGCCTCCGGCAGCGGTGTGCCCTTGGCAACCAGCGGCACGCGCTCGCCGGTATGCATGACGTCGGCGACATGGCTCAGGGCAGCGCCGAGCTTGCCGCCCGGATGAAACACATGGAAGTCGCGCGCCGTGAAGCCGCGTGCTTCGAGCAGCGCGATCGCGAGCGCATCGCCGAGCGCCAGCTGCATCATCGTCGACGTGGTCGGTGCCAGGCCGTGCGGGCAGGCTTCCTCCACGTTCGGCATCAGAAGCACGACATCGGACGCCTTTGCCAGCGACGAATCCGGCGAGCAGGTCATCGAGATCAGCGGGATGGAGAAGCGGCGCGTATAGGCGATCACGTTGCGCAGTTCCGCGCTCTCGCCGCCCTTCGACAGCGCCAGCACCGCATCCCCCAGCCCCACCATGCCGAGATCGCCGTGGTTGGCCTCGGCGGCATGCATGAAGAAGGCAGGCGTTCCTGTCGATGCCAGCGTCGCGGCGATCTTGACGCCGATATGGCCGCTCTTGCCGACGCCGGTAACGATCACCCGCCCCGAAATCCCGCCGATCGTTTCGACGGCCTGCATGAAAGGCCCGGCGAGATCGCCGTCAAAGGCCTGTTCGAGGGACACCAACGACTGTCGTTCCGTGGCGAGTGTGCGCCTGGCCGAGTCGATCACGCCGTTGTCGATGAGATTTACCGCTCGCTTGATCATCGCCATCCGTTAGCCGCTTTCCAGCGCGGTGTCCACCATAGCGGCGGATTGCGCACCGCCTTCGGCCAAATGGCAACGAATGGTTAACCACGAGGCTTTACGTTCGGGTAACCACTTCGAAGCATGCCGAGCGCAACCATATGGGCCATTGGAGACATACGAGCAGTCTGACGCCGCTCCGCGCGGCGGGCGTTGCCATGTCCGTGGCACTGGCCGGTCTCGAGCTCGCAGCCCCCACTTCGGCGCTCGCCCAATCGGCGCGCACCGCCGCATCCTCCTCTCCCCTTGCCCAGTCCACCTACATCGCCACCCCCGATGCCGCGGGCGATCAACAGGATGACGGCACGGCCATACCCGGCGCCACGGCATCCGCCGACGACCCGACCAATGCGAACGACGGCACCGCCAACGGCGCCAACGCCAACACCACCGCGACCGCACGGCAAACCCCATCAGGCGACCAGCCGAGCGACGAAACCACCGGCTCCATTCTCGACGAAGACATGATGCGGCTGAACACCCGCGAGGCCCCGCTCGACGAGCGCAGGCCGCGCAAGCCCGACGTCAATCTCTCGACCGAGGAAACCCCTGGCATCCGCGTCGGCACCTTCGTGCTGCGCCCGACCGTGACGCAGAGCATCAACACCGAGACGCAGAAGGACGGCGACGTCAAGCAGACGCGCGCCTTCCTCGAAACCGACATGAAGACGACGCTGACGTCGGACTGGGCGCTGCATCAGCTGCTGATCACAAGCGAGGGCGCCTGGCAGAAGAATGTCAGCGGCGAAGGCGAGGAGCAGCCGGACTTCAGGATCAACGGCGATCTGAGGCTCGATCTTCCCGAGGAAACCACGGCCCACATCACCGGCGGCTACCACTTCTACCGGGAAGACACCGACGACCCGAACGCCATCCAGAACGCCGACCAGCAGTCGGACGTGCAGGAATTCACTCTCGGCGCCTCGATCGAGCGCGACTTCGGCATCCTGCGCGGCAGCACCAGCATCGATTTCACCCGCACGATCTATTCCGACGCCACGCTGTCCGATGGCACCGTCGTCTCGCTCAGCGACCGCGACCAGACATCGGGCACGCTCCGCGGCCGCATCGGCTACGAGCTGTCGCCTGCCCTGATCCCCTTCATCGAAGGCAATGTCGGCAAGACGGTCTATGACCAGACGACCGACGTGGCCGGCTACCAGCGCTCCGGCGACAGCTACGGCGCCAAGGTAGGCGTCGAGGTGGATCTCGGTGAGAAGCTGCGCGGCGAAGTGGGCGTCGGCTACGAGATCGCCAGCTTTGACGACAACAGGCTCTCCGATATCGACGCAACCGTGCTCGATGCCAGTGTCCGCTGGTCACCGTTGCGCGGCACGGATATCGATTTCGGCCTGCAGACGAGCCTGCAGCCATCCACTACGCCAGGTGTCGCGGGCTATATCTCGCGCGCCATGACGACGACGGTCACGCATCAGCTGCGCGACAATCTGGTCGGAACCTTTCTGGGTGGGATAACCTTGCGCGACTATCCATCGGATAGCACGATCAGCGACGAGACGGTCTATACGACCAGCGCCGGCCTGACCTGGAACATCAACCGATATCTCGATCTGACGAGCACCATCGGCTACGAACTCACCTCCAGAAAAGTCGGCGCCGACTCGCAGCAATGGCGAGCCGGCGTCGGTCTGAAGCTGAAACGCTGACAGCGATCGGGAAGACCGCGACGCGGCCTCCCCTTCAATCGCCTGATATCAGAGACCCTTGAGCAGGTCCTTGAAGCCTTCGATCACGGTCGGGCGGATATCCGCACGCTCGAGCGCGAAGGCGACGTTGGCGAGGATGAAGCCATCCTTGGCGCCGCAGTCATAGGTCGTGCCCTTGAAGTGGTAACCGGCGAATGCCTGGTCCTTCAGGAGCTTCAGCATGCCGTCGGTGAGCTGGATCTCGTTGCCGGCGCCGCGTTCCTGGGTTTCCAGGATCTTGAACACCTCGGGCTGCAGGATGTAGCGACCGTTGATGAAGAAGTTCGACGGAGCTGTGCCCTTGGCGGGCTTTTCGACCATGCCGGTGATGCGGAAGCCGTCACCGATCGCGTCGCCGACGCCAACGATGCCGTATTTGTGGGCCTGGTCGGGCGCGCACTCTTCCACGGCGATGATGTTGCCGCCGCTCTGGGCATAAAGGTCGATCATGCCCTTCATGCAGCCCTTGGCTTCGCTTTTCATGATCATGTCGGGAAGCAGCAGCGCGAAAGGCTCGTCGCCGATGATTTCGCGGGCGCACCATACGGCGTGACCGAGGCCGAGCGGCTCCTGCTGGCGCGTGAAGCTCACAGTACCAGCCTTGGGAAGCTGGCCTGCGAGCAGCGTGATTTCGGCGTTCTTGCTGCGCTCGCGCAGCGTCTGCTCAAGCTCGAAATGGATGTCGAAATAGTCTTCGATGATGTGCTTGTTACGGCCCGTCACGAAAACGAAATGCTCGATCCCGGCTTCCAGCGCTTCGTCCACCACATACTGAATGATCGGCTTGTCGACGACAGTCAGCATTTCCTTCGGAACGGCCTTCGTGGCCGGAAGGAAGCGCGTGCCGAGACCGGCGACCGGGAATACAGCTTTGCGAACTTTTTTATGCTCTGCCACACAGGCCTCCTGGGATGATTCTAACGCTTGAAATATAACGCGATTTTGATCGGATTAGATGAGATTTGCTACGGTTTTGCAAATAGTGACTGTGTTCGTGCGTCATGGTAAAGAATTTGTTGACTCCGTTCGGGTAGTCTCAGGCCTGAGCGGAATTTTTGCGCTCTGCTGTGCCTGAAACGAAAGGACGGATGACCGCCGATGACTCAAAATCACAAAATCTCCCTTCGTGGTCTTGCATTCGCATTCATCATGACCGCATCCGCCAGTCTGGCGCCTGTTAACGCCATGGCCGACCAGCGGTTCCAGAAGTGGATCGCGGACTTCTATCAAACTGCCGCTCAAAATGGCATCAGCAAGGCAACTTATCGTAAAGCTTTCTCAGGCGTCAGCGACCCTGACCCTACGGTGCTGGAAAAGGCTACTTATCAGCCTGAATTTACGACGAAAATCTGGGATTACGTGGATTCTCGCGTAAATCCTTATACCGTCCAGATCGGCCGCAAGATGATGGCCAAACACGCCTCTACGTTGAATTGGATCGAGCGGAACTTCGGTGTCGACAAGACGATTCTCTTGGCGATTTGGTCGATGGAATCGAACTACGGCGCGGTGCTCGAGAAGGACGACAGGCTGCATTACGTGCCGCGTGCGCTGGCGACGCTCGCCTATGCCGACGCCAAGCGCACCAAGTTCGCGCAGAAGCAGCTGATCGCCGCATTGAAGATCCTGCAGAACGGTGACATCTCGCCCGACGGCATGACCGGCTCCTGGGCAGGCGCCATGGGCCACACGCAATTCATCCCCACCAGCTACCTGCTCTACGCCGTCGATGCCGATGGCAACGGCCACCGCGACATCTGGAACTCGGTTCCCGACGCGCTCGCCACCTCTGCCAATCTCCTGAAGAAGAATGGCTGGGATTTCGGCAAGACCTGGGGCTACGAAGTTCAGGTTCCATCGAGCGCGCTGAAGCACGTCGGCAAGACCATGACGCTGTCGCAGTGGGCAGCCCTTGGCCTGAAGCGCCCGAGCGGCATGGGCTTCAAGGACGGCTCCGGCAAGGCGGTGCTGAAGATGCCGGCCGGCAATGACGGCCCGGGCTTCCTGATGACCAGCAACTTCTACACCATCAAGAAGTACAACGCTTCTGACAGCTACGCGATCGCCGTCGGCCTGCTCGCCGACGAGATCGCCGGCTATGGCGGCATGAAGCAGCGCTGGCCGCGCCCAGATGGCACGCTCGACGTCAAGGAGAAGTTCGAGCTGCAGACCCGCCTGAAGGCGCTCGGCTATTATGACGGCGAAGTCGACGGCAATTTCGGCAGCGGCTCCAAGGCCGCGATCGCAGCCGTCCAGGGTCGCATCGGCATGCAGGCGGATGGAGAACCTTCGCTGCCGCTCCTGAACGCGCTTCGCAAGTAGCCGTCACGTCGCGATCAAAAACACGCGCACCGCGCTTTGGGGTGTGGACGCCCGTCCCGCTCCATGAGAAAATAAGCGTCGATGCAGGGCGGCCGATATGCGTAAACGAGTAGATCAGACAACAGCCAAGAGTGGCGTTCGCGGCATGCTCCGCTGGGGCGCGTTGGGCGCAGCGGTGCTGGTCTTTTCAACCTCTGTTCTGCCGCCCGTGTCGGCCGAAGCCCAGGAACAGCGCTATTATCAGCGCCGCTCGCTCATGGATTTCTTCTTGGGCCGCCGTTACATCGACGAGGCCCCGCAGGCGCCCGGCCAATACACGCAGCCGCGCGCCGCCCCCCAGCGAAAGAAGAAGGCGCCGCCCAAGGCCGCAGTCTCCACGCCACGCGCCGCACCCGTGATCGCGCCGGAAGAGAAGGTCGTCGAGAAGCTCGACAACGCCCAGAAGATTCTCGTTGTCGGCGACTTCCTGGCCGGCGGTCTCGGTGTCGGCATGGACGCGGCCTTCCAGGATTCGCCGGGCATCCTCATCGAGACCCACAGCAACGTCGCCTCCGGTCTCGTGCGCGACGATTATTACGACTGGCCGACGCAACTGACGAAATTCATGGACGAGGCCAAGCCCGCCATGGTCGTCGTCATGCTCGGCGCCAACGACCGCCAGCAGATGGTGACCGATGTCGGCAAGGAAAAGTTCCGCACCGATGGCTGGTACACCGAATACCAGCGCCGCGTTCTGGCCTTCGGCAAGGCGGTGACGGCGAGGAAGATCCCGCTGCTCTGGGTCGGCCTGCCGGCCTTCGATTCGCCCTCGATGATGGCGGATGCGGCGCAGATGAACCAGGTCTATCGCAAGCAGGTGGAATCGATCGGCGGCGAGTTCGTCGATATCTGGGACGGCTTCGTCAGCGAGAGCGGTGATTTCATCGTCACCGGCTCCAACATCAACGGCCAGCAGGTGCGCCTGCGCACCTCAGACGGCATCAACATGACCGATGCTGGCCGCCGCAAGGTCGCCTTCTACGTCGAAAAGCCGGCCCGCCGCATCCTCGGCACCCAGGCAAGCCCCGATCTCGTGCGCCTCGACAATAGCAGCGCGCCGGCGATCGGCCTCTCGTCGAACCCGGCCGACCATACCGACCCGATCGCGCTCTCCGACCCCAACCTCGACGGCGGCACGGCGCTTCTTGGCGGCGCCGCCATTCCCGTCAGCGCCACGAAGTCGCCGCGCGACAAGCTGGTGCAGGATGGCGAGATGGCCAAGCCGCCGGCCGGCCGCGTCGACGACTACAGCCGCCCCGCCGCCAAATCGACCGCCGAGGTCTCTGTCAAGTAGAAGCGGGCGCTCGCGCGCCCGCTTCTCTCTTTTCCCAACTCAACTGGCTCAGCTCGGAAAATCCGCACTCAGCGTCAGATCCGCCCAGGCATCGAAATTCGACCGCAGCGCATCCAGCCGCTCGCGGGCGATCTTCAGCGCCGGCGCGCCCAGCAGCAGCCGCAGCGGCGGCTCCTCCGCCTCGTAGGCGGCAATCACGGCGGCGGCAGCACGCGCCGGATCGCCCGGCTGGTTGCCGGATACAGCACGGGTCGCGGCCCTTCGCTTGCCCGCCGTCTCGGCGTAATCGTCGATGACGGTCGCCGATTCGATCATCGAACTCCCGGCCCAATTGGTGCGAAACGCCCCCGGCTCCAGAATGGTGACCTTGATCCCGAGCGGCGCGACCTCATGAGAGAGCGATTCCGACAAGCCCTCCACCGCGAACTTCGTGGCGTGATAATAGCCGGTCGCCGCGAACGCCACGAGGCCACCGAGCGACGACGTGTTGAACACATGCCCGCGACGTCGCGCGCGCATGCCGGGGAGCACCCGCTTGGTCATCGCGATCAGGCCGAACACATTGGTCTCGAACTGGTCGCGGATCTCCTGATCATCACCTTCCTCGATCGCGGCGAGATAGCCATAGCCGGCATTGTTGACCAGCACGTCGATGCCGCCGAAATGCCTCTCTGCCGCAGCGACTGCTTCGTCGACCGACGCCTTGGAGCGCACATCCAGCGCAAGCGGCAGCACATGATCGCCGTAGCGGGCGACCAGATCGTCGAGCGCGCCGGGCTTGCGCGCGGTCACAGCCGCCCGCCATCCGCGCGCCAGAACGGCTTCGGCCAAGGCGAGGCCGAGGCCCGAGGAAGCGCCGGTGATGAACCAGATGGGGGAAGTCTCAGTCATGTCGTCTCCTTCCGGGCTTTTCGCCCACTCTTTCGTTGGGCCTTAGCGCCGGCGCAGGATCATGCCGCCATGGTGCAGCGTGTCGCGGTCGACGAAATCGCCGTCGGCGGTAAAGCCGGTGTCGTCCCAGTAATCGATATGCGCGCCACGGACCTCGTAGCGCCCCTGATAGGCGCTCTCGCGGTTGCCGCGCGCCTCGTCGTATCGGCCGTTCTCCAGAAGCGCGTGCCGAACCCGGCCGTCATCGGTGATCCACATCCCGACATAGGGGTGATCGCTCATCATCTCTCTCCTCTTCCGGCCTCGCAGGACCGATGCGATTGCAGGCGACGGCTCTTCCGTCTTGCCATGGGATGAGAGATAGGGACGACATTGGCATCAAACGAGTTGCCAATCCGAGATAGCTTGGTTAGTTATTCTAACCAATGAGCGACCAGTTCGAAGGCATCTCCGTTTTCCTTGCCGTCGCGGAAGCGCGCAACTTCCGCGTCGCCGCCGAGCGGCTGGGCGTGACCCGCTCCGCCGTCAGCCAGGCGCTGCAGCGGCTGGAAGACCGGCTGGGCGTCACGCTCGTCCAGCGCACCACGCGCAGCGTGCGGCTGACCGAAGCCGGCGAACTGTTCCAATCCCTGGTGAAGGAGCCCGCCGACCGGGTGACCGAGGCGATCGAAGCCGTACGCGAGGTCCGCGCGCGGCCATCGGGCCTGCTGCGCATCGCCGTGTCGTCGATCGCCGAACGCGTCATCTCCGGCCCGCTGCTGGCAGGCTTCATGGCGAAATATCCGGAACTGCGCCTGGATATCACCATCACCGACGGCGAGTTCGATATCGTCGAGGCCGGCTTCGATGCGGGGATCAGGCTGGGCGAGGTGATCGAGCAGGACATGGTGGCCGTATCGGTCTCGTCAGCCCAGCGCCAATGCGCCGTCGCATCACCCGATTACATCGCCCGACGCGGTGCGCCGCAACACCCCCGCGATCTCGTCGATCACGTCTGCATCGGCTGGCGCCCTCGACCCGACACCGCCCCCTACCGCTGGGAATTCACCGAGAATGGCCGTGATTTCGACGTCGCCGTCGATCCCGACATGACGACCAACGACATGGGCATGATGCTGCGCATGGCCTCTTCAGGCGCCGGCATCACCTTCGGCATGATCGAGACCTTCGCGCCCTATATCGCACGCGGTGAACTCATGCCGCTTCTCGAGACCTACTGCCCGCCCTTCGACGGCTTCTACATCTACTATCCCCGCCGCCATCGTCAGCCGCAAAAACTGCGCGTGCTGGTCGATCACCTCTCAAGCAGAGGCTGAATGCGGGCATACCGAGCCGGCGGCACGCCCGCATATCGCGAGAAGGCGACGCTGAACGCGCTCGCCGAACCATAACCCACGCGCTCCGCCACCTCATCCATCGCGAGTTCGCGGCCGCGCAACAGCTGCTTGGCGAGCGCCATGCGCCAGGCCAGCAGATACTCCATCGGCGGCAGGCCGACGACACGGCTGAAACGCGCGAAGAAGGCCGATCGGGAGAGCGATGCTTCGGTCGCAAGGTCCGCCACCGTCCAGGGATGGGCGGGCCGTTCATGCAGCGCGTGAAGTGCGGCCGCCAGCCGTTCGTCCGCCAGACCCCGGCTGAGCCCAGGCGCGCCTGTCGGCTGCGTGCCGGATCGAAGCGCCTCGATCAGCAGCACCTCAAGCAGCCGCTCAAGCACCAGCTCCCGCCCCGGCCGCCGTTCGCGTGTCTCCTCGCCGACCAATTGCATCAGCGTCGCCAGACGCGGTTCGCCGCGAACGACAACGACATCGGGCAGCAGCGAAACCAGAAGCGCCGCATCCGGTGAACCGAAGCTGCAATGCCCGATGCGCATGCGCAGATCCGCTGGCCCATCGAGACGACCCACACGGAAGCGACCGTCGCTCATCTGTATCGGCACGACGGCGGGCAAGCCGCGCGGCGCGTCGATGCTCTCATTGACGAGATCACGCATGGCCGGCACCAGAACGAAGTCGCCGGCCTCAAGAATGAACGGCGGCTCCTCCCCGAATGTCACGCGGCAACGCCCCTCGATGACCGCGCAGTAGAAGGGCTCGCCCGTAGCCTCGCGTTCAATCCGCCATAGGCCGGCGCATTCGACCAGCTTCGAGAAACGTGCTGCGGGCTGCAGCAGCGTGACGATTTCGGCAAGAGGATCAACGGCCACGATCAGGACTATCGCTAAAGAAATGGAGACTGCAAACTATATCAAGTCTCGCATGCGGTCACTACCCTGCAATCATTCCTTTTCGATTGGAGACGCAGATGCCCACGATATTGATCACCGGTTGCTCGTCCGGCTTTGGCCTGGAGACCGCGAAACTCTTTCTCGACCGCGGCTGGGATGTGATCGCGACGATGCGCAAGCCCGACCCCGACCTGTTGCCGGTATCCGAACGCCTGCGCGTTCTGGCGCTCGACGTCACCGACCCGACAAGTATCGCCGAGGCCGTGGCGGCAGCCGGTCATATCGACGTACTCGTCAACAACGCCGGCTTCGGAGCTCCTTCCCCCATCGAGCTCACCGCGCCGGAGACCGTGCGATCCTTGTTCGAGACAAACACGATCGGCACCTTGGCGATGGTCCAGGCCGTCGTGCCGCAGATGCGCCAGCGCCGCGCGGGCGTCGTCATCAACGTCACGTCGACGGTGACGGTGAAGACACTGCCGGTCATCGGCGTCTACCGCGCCAGCAAGGCCGCCGTGAACGCGCTGACGGAGTCGCTTGCGGTCGAGATGGAGCCGTTCGGCGTGCGGGTGCATATCGTTCTGCCCGGCCGCTCGCCAACCACCCGCTTCGGCGAAAACGCACGCCCCCACTTCCGTGGCCTCGACGATGCCGACTATGCGCCGATGCTCCAGCAGTTCATCAAGAGCGTGCAGGACGATACCGGCCCAGTGACCCATGCCGCCGACGTGGCCGAGGCCGTGTGGCGGGCTGCCACCGATCCATCGGCGCCGCTGCGTATTCCAGGCGGTGCCGATGCGGAGCTCTGGATGGCCGAGGCGGGCCTCTAAGCCCTTCCCACGACGGAGAAGCGATCTTGCAACTCGGGGCCGCGCCAGGCAGTCCCGAGCCGACCAATTGCAGCAACTAACTCCGCTGCAGCGCCAGATGCGCCCCGAGGCCGATCAGAATTCCCCCGCCCGCGCGCTGCACCAGCCGCTGCGCCGATCCCGAGCGCTTCAGCCTCGAGACGACGGCGCCTGCCAGCATCACGCAGACGATATCGGCCGACGAAAAGATGAAATTGACGATCGTGCCCAGCAGCACGAATTGCAGCCAGACCGGAAAGCTGGCGGCGGGATCGATGAATTGCGGCAGGAAGGCCAGGAAGAAGATCGCCGTCTTCGGGTTCAGCACCTCGATCGAGATGCTCTCGACAAAGGCCCGCCGGCCGGATTTCGGATCGACGACAGCGAGCGTCGCTTCCCCTTGAGACTTGCTGCGAAAAAGCGAGATGCCGAGCCAGACCAGATAGGCAGCACCGGCGAGCTTGACCGCCATATAGAGCACCGGCACCGCATGAAAGATGATCGACAGGCCGGCGGCAGACGCGATCACATGCACATAGCAGCCGACATGGATCCCGAGCGTCGCCATGAACCCCGCCCGCCGTCCCCGCGCCAGCGTCTGGGCGGCAGCGTAAAGCATGGCCGGCCCGGGAATATAGGCAAAGAGCGCCGTCGTGACGAAGAAGGTGATCAGCAGTTCGGTGGATGGCATCCGGTGTTGTTCCTTGCCGCATAGCCATGCGAAGCGATGGCCCGCGCACCATAGATCGCCGCATCGCGGTTGACCATGCCGCAATCCCATCGCGCCGGCGGAACGGAGATGTCCAGTCAGAGCCCTACTCGATCACCTCGACCGCCGACAACACCTCCACGCTGGCGGCCGCTCCGCATCCATGCACCTCGATCTTCAGCTTCGCACCCGGAACGATGATCGTCCTCAGCTTCGCCTGGATGACCTTGGCATTCCCCGGCGGATCGACATTGATGTAGCCGGTGCCGCGCTTGTCCTTGAACTGGAAGCCTTCTATCGCCTGCCCGGAGGCCTTCATCGTCAGGTCCACCACCTCGCCCGTCGTCGTGGCCACCTGGCAATCCGTCTCGGGGCTCAGGCCGGAGAGACGCCCGCCCGCTGCCGCCGCAGCGACCACAGGCGCGGTCGACGATCCGCAGCCGGAAAGCACCCGCCGCACGGCAGCCCCGCTTCCGCGCAGCGAAAACGCATAGGGCAGGCCGACCGGATCGAAAGCCAGCGTCGCTCGGCTCCCCTTCTGAAGGGCATCGGCGAAATCATCGGCAAGCGGCCAGCGATAGAGATCGTGGGCGCCGCGCTCTGGCAGATTGAAGGTGAATGTACGGCCATCGATGATGATGTCGAACGGCTCACCTGTCGCCTTGCCGTGCTCGTAGATCACCATCTCGAAGCTCGGCGCGCCCACGGCCGGGCAACTGACCAGCAGGCACATGTTTTCGCTCAGGCACTTCGCCGTCGCCGGATAATTGACATAGCCGGCGCGCTCCCAAGCCCAAGCCGGCGATGCCACGACGCACAAGAAGGCCGCGACAATGCTGATGACAGATCGAACAGACATATTCATTGACCCCCGTACAACAAACAGTCCGTCCATACTCGCCGAACTGACGCGCCCGCCGCCAGATAGACTTTCTCGGTAGGCGCTGCATGCGGCACAAAAAAGCTCGGGGCCGCATCACGCAGCCCCGAGCCGAAATCAATCCGAACGTCCCCGCAGCTTAGCGCGGCAGAACCGTCGAGCCCATCAGCGCCTCGTCGATGGCGCGCGCCGCCTGGCGTCCCTCGCGGATCGCCCAGACGACCAGCGACTGGCCGCGGCGGACGTCGCCCGCCGTCCAGAACTTGTCGACCGAGGTCTTGTAGTCGCGGTCGTTGGCGACAACGTTGGTCGAGCCGCGGCGGTCGGTGTTGAGCGTCAGCTTGCCGTCGAGTTCCTTGAGCACGCTCGTGGTGAACGGGCCGGAGAAGCCGATGGCGATGAAGGCGAGGTCTGCCTTGATGATGAACTCCGTGCCGGCGATCGGCTTGCGGCGCTCGTCGACTTCGCAGCACTTGACGCCGGTCAGGACGCCGTCTTCGCCGATGAATTCGAGCGTCGCGACCTGGAACTCGCGCACAGCGCCTTCGGCCTGGCTGGAGGAGGTGCGCATCTTGGTGGCCCAGAACGGCCAGACCGCGAGCTTGTCTTCCTTCTCCGGCGGCTGCGGACGGATGTCGAGCTGGGTGACCTTCACGGCCCCCTGGCGGAACGCCGTCCCGACGCAGTCCGATGCGGTGTCACCGCCGCCAACGACGACGACATGCTTGGCGCCTGCAAGGATCGGGTCCGATGCCCAGCCGACGCTGTCGATGTTTTCGCGGCCGACGCGCTTGTTCTGCTGCACCAGATACGGCATCGCATCGTGAACGCCGGCGAGATCGAAGCCCGGAATGCCGGCTTCACGCGGCGTTTCCGAACCGCCGCAGTAGAGAACCGCGTCGTGATCGGCGATCAGCTGCTCGACCTTCAGATCGACGCCGACATTGACGCCGCAATGGAACGTCACGCCCTCGCCCGAGATCTGCTCGACGCGACGATCGATGAAGTTCTTCTCCATCTTGAAGTCGGGAATGCCGTAGCGCAGCAGGCCGCCGGGCTTGGATTCGCGCTCATAGACATGCACCTCGTGACCGGCGCGGCCGAGCTGCTGGGCGGCCGCCATGCCGGCAGGACCCGAACCGATGATCGCGACCTTCTTGCCGGTGCGAACGGCAGCCGGCTGCGGCCGGATGAAGCCGAGTTCATAGGCCTTGTCGGCAATCGCCTGCTCGACGGTCTTGATCGCAACCGGCGCATCCTCGAGGTTCAGCGTGCACGCTTCCTCGCAGGGAGCGGGGCAGACGCGGCCGGTGAACTCAGGGAAGTTGTTGGTCGAATGCAGGTTCTGGATCGCTGCTTCCCAGTTGTTGTTGTAGACCAGATCGTTCCAGTCGGGGATCTGGTTGTGCACGGGACAGCCGGTCGGGCCATGGCAATAGGGAATGCCACAGTCCATGCAGCGCGCGGCCTGTTTCTGCACTTCCGGGTCCGACATCGGGATCGTGAATTCGCGGAAATGCCGGATACGGTCCGACGCCGGCTGATACTTCGCCACCTGCCGGTCGATTTCCAGAAACCCTGTTACCTTACCCATGCTGCTGTCTTCCCTTACACTCATGACCGCCTCACCGCAGCCAGTTGTCTGTTTTCAGTCCCGTTAACCGGGGCAAATTGCTGAACCGTCATTAGAACATATCCCCTTGAGAACCATCCATGAGACTGTGACAGGATTGCTGTCGGCGCAGTCACCATGGGTCATCGAGATATTTCGGTATCCGCCACGCATAATTGGCACGTGGCGGATATGTCGGTGTTGTTATTCCGCAGCGATCCCCATCCGGCTGCGCTCCATTTCCTCGAGCGCGCGGCGGTATTCGACCGGCATGACCTTGCGGAACTTCGGACGATACTCCGCCCAGTTGTCCAGAATCTGCTTGGCACGGGTGGATTCCGTGTAGTGCAGGTGGTTGGAGATCAACTGGTAGAGGCGTTCCTCATCGTGGCGGGTCATGTCGCCGGAAACGTCGACGCGGCCCTTGTGCGCGAGATCGCCACCATGGTGATGCAGCTTCTCCATCAGGTCGTCTTCCTCAGGAACCGGCTCGAGCTCGACCATCGCCATGTTGCAGCGCTTGGCGAAATCGCCGCTCTCGTCGAGAACGTAGGCGACGCCACCCGACATGCCGGCCGCGAAGTTGCGGCCCGTCTCGCCGAGCACGACCACCACGCCACCCGTCATGTACTCGCAGCCGTGGTCGCCCACGCCTTCGACGATGGCGATGGCACCGGAGTTGCGCACCGCGAAGCGCTCGCCCGCGACGCCGCGGAAGTAGCACTCACCCTCGGTCGCGCCGTAGAGCACGGTGTTGCCGACGATGATCGAGTCTTCGGCGACGATCTTCGAGTTCTCCGGCGGACGCACGATGATCTTGCCGCCAGAAAGGCCCTTGCCGACATAGTCGTTGCCGTCGCCGATCAGCTTGAAGGTTACGCCGCGCGCCAGGAACGCGCCGAACGACTGTCCGGCCGTGCCGCGAAGCGTCACGTTGATCGTGTCTTCCTTCAGGCCACGGTGGTTGTAGCGCTTGGCGACTTCGCCAGACAGCATCGCGCCGGCAGAACGGTCGACGTTCTTGATGCCGACTTCGAAGCTGACAGGCGTCTTTGACGCGAGCGCAGGCTCGGCCTCCGCGATCATCTTGCGATCGAGAATGTCGTCGATCGGGTGCTTCTGGCGGGTCGTCCAGTAGGTTGCTTCCTTCGGCGCCTCGACCTTGTGGAAGATGCGGCTGAAGTCGAGACCCTTGGACTTCCAGTGCGCCAGCATCTCGTCCTTCTCGAGCAGCTCCGAAGCGCCGATGATGTCATCGAACTTGGTGAAGCCGAGGGAGGCCAGGATTTCACGCACTTCGTTGGCGACGAAGAAGAAGTAGTTGATGACGTGTTCCGGCGTGCCCTTGAAGCGCTTGCGCAGGACCGGATCCTGGGTGGCAACGCCGACAGGGCAGGTGTTCAGATGGCACTTGCGCATCATGATGCAGCCGGCGGCGATAACGGGAGCGGTCGCGAAGCCGAATTCGTCGGCACCAAGAAGCGCACCGATGATGACGTCGCGGCCGGTCTTCAGGCCACCGTCGACCTGCAGCGCGATGCGCGAACGAAGGCCGTTCAGCACCAGCGTCTGCTGGGTTTCGGCAAGGCCGATTTCCCACGGAGAACCCGCATGCTTCAGCGAGGTCAGCGGCGATGCGCCGGTACCGCCGTCGAAGCCGGAGACCGTAATGTGGTCGGCGCGCGCCTTGGCGACACCGGCGGCAACCGTACCGACGCCGACTTCCGAGACGAGCTTGACCGAGACATCGGACGTCGGGTTGACGTTCTTCAGGTCGTAGATCAGCTGCGCCAGATCTTCGATCGAGTAGATGTCATGGTGCGGCGGCGGCGAGATCAGGCCGACACCCGGCGTCGAGTGGCGGGTCTTGGCAACCGTCGCATCGACCTTGTGGCCCGGCAGCTGGCCGCCTTCGCCGGGCTTGGCGCCCTGCGCGACCTTGATCTGCAGCATGTCGGCGTTGACGAGATATTCCGTCGTCACACCGAAGCGTCCCGATGCGATCTGCTTGATCGCCGAGCGTTCCGGATTCGCCGAACCATCCGGCAACGGGAAGTAGCGGTCGCTCTCTTCGCCGCCCTCGCCGGTGTTGGACTTGCCACCGATCTTGTTCATTGCGATCGCCAGGGTCGTATGCGCCTCGCGGCTGATAGAGCCGAAGGACATGGCGCCGGTCGAGAAGCGCTTGACGATCTCGACTGCAGGCTCGACGTCGTCGAGCGCGACCGGCTTGCGCCCGATCTGCTCGGCGGTCTTGATCTTGAACAGGCCGCGAATGGTGTTCATGCGCAGCGCCGACGTGTTCACCATCTCGGCGAACTCGCGGTAGCGGTCCTCCGAGTTGCCGCGAACGGCGTGCTGCAGCGTGGCCACCGCATCCGGCGTCCAGGCATGGCTTTCGCCGCGCATGCGGTAGGCATACTCGCCGCCGATATCGAGCGTGGTCGCGAGCAGCGGATCCTTGCCGAAGGCCGACGTGTGGCGGGCAACGGTCTCTTCCGAGATCGCCTTCAGATCGACGCCTTCGATCATCGTCGCGGTGCCGAAGAAATACTTGTCGACCAGTTCCTGCTGCAGGCCGATCGCGTCGAAGATCTGGCCGCCGCAATAGGACTGATAGGTCGAGATGCCCATCTTCGACATGACCTTGAGGATGCCCTTGCCGACCGCCTTGATGTAGCGGTAGACGACTTCGGACGCGTCCACTTCCTTAGGGAACTCGCCCTTGGCATGCATGTCGAGCAGCGTGTCGAAGGCCAGGTACGGGTTGATCGCTTCCGCGCCGTAGCCGGCGAGAAGACAGAAGTGGTGCACTTCGCGCGGCTCGCCGGTTTCGACGACGAGACCGACGGAGGTTCTGAGACCCTTGCGGATCAGGTGATGGTGCACGGCGGCCGTCGCAAGCAGCGCCGGGATCGCGATGCGATCCGGCCCGATCTGGCGGTCGGAAAGCACGATGATGTTGTAGCCGCCCTTGACGGCCGCTTCCGCGCGCTCGCAGAGACGGTCGAGCATTTCGGGCATACCTTCGGCGCCACGCTCCACGTCATAGGTGAAGTCGAGCGTCTTGGTGTCGAAACGGTCTTCCGTGTGGCCGATCGAGCGGATCTTTTCGAGATCGCCATTGGTAAGGATCGGCTGACGCACTTCCAGGCGCTTGGCGTTGGCCGCACCCTCGTGGTCGAGAATGTTCGGACGCGGGCCGATGAAAGACACCAGGCTCATGACCAGCTCTTCGCGGATCGGATCGATCGGCGGGTTGGTGACCTGCGCGAAGTTCTGCTTGAAATAGGTGTAGAGCAGCTTCGACTTTTCCGACATGGCCGAGATCGGCGTATCGGTGCCCATCGAGCCCACGGCTTCCTGGCCCGTCGTCGCCATCGGCGACATCAGAATCTTGGTGTCTTCGGTGGTGTAGCCGAAGGCCTGCTGGCGGTTGAGCAGCGAGACGTCGCGGCGCAGCGCGCGCGGCTCCACCGGCTTCAGGTCTTCGAGGATGAGCTGCGTGCGATCGAGCCAGCTGCGATAGGGATGCTTGGTCGCAAGCTCGGTCTTCAGCTCCTCATCGGAGACGATCTTGCCCTTCTCCATGTCGATCAGCAGCATCTTGCCCGGCTGCAGGCGCCACTTCTTGACGATGCTTTCTTCCGGCACCGGCAGCGTGCCCGCTTCGGAAGCAAGGATGATCCGATCGTCGTCGGTGACGAGGTAACGGGCAGGACGCAGGCCGTTACGGTCGAGCGTCGCGCCGATCTGCTTGCCATCGGTAAAGCAGACGGCGGCCGGACCGTCCCACGGCTCCATCAGGGCGGCATGGTATTCGTAGAACGCCTTGCGCTCCTTCGACATCGACTGGTTGCCGGCCCAGGCTTCCGGGATCAGCATCATCACGGCATGCGCCATGGAGTAGCCGCCGCGCACGAGGAACTCGAGCGCGTTGTCGAAACAGGCCGTGTCCGACTGACCTTCATAGGAGATCGGCCAGAGCTTGGAGATATCCTCGCCGAACAGTGGCGAAGACACCGATGCCTGGCGCGCCGCCATCCAGTTGACGTTGGAGCGCAGCGTGTTGATTTCGCCGTTGTGGGCGACCATGCGGTAAGGGTGCGCCAGCTTCCAGGACGGGAAGGTGTTGGTCGAGAAACGCTGGTGCACGAGCGCGACAGCAGACTCAAAACGCGGGTCCGACAGGTCCTTATAATAGGCGCCGACCTGATAGGCCAGGAACATGCCCTTGTAGACGATCGTCGAGGACGACAGCGACACCGGATAGAAGTGGCTCTCCTCGCCGTCGAACTCGTCATAGATGCGGTTCGAGATCACCTTGCGCAGCGTGAACAGGCGGCGTTCGAATTCATCGGTGGTCGCGGCGCTATCGCCGGCCCCGATGAAGATCTGACAGTGATGCGGTTCGGTCGCGGCAATATCCGGCGCCTTCGACAGCGACGAGTTGTCGACGGGCACGTCGCGGAAGCCGATGAGAACCTGGCCCTCTTCGGAGATGACGTCCTGCATCACCTTCTTGAAATGCGCGATCTGCTTTTCGTCGCGCGGCATGAAGATATGGCCGACGCCATATTCGCCGGCCTTCGGCAAGGTGATGCCCTGCTTGGCCATTTCCTCGCGGAAGAAGCGATCGGGAATCTGCACGAGAATACCAGCACCGTCACCCATCAGCGGATCGGCGCCGACAGCACCGCGGTGTGTCAGGTTTTCGAGAATGAAGAGACCGTCCTTGACGATCTGGTGCGACTTCTGGCCCTTCATATGCGCGACGAAGCCGACGCCGCAGGCGTCATGTTCGTTGCGTGGGTCGTAAAGCCCCTGTTTGGCCGGCAGACCGGTGGCAGGTTTGCGCGTATTGGCCACCGCGCGCATGTCTGCTGCTGCGAACTGGTCAATACCCGTGGATGGCGTGTTCTTCGTCATCGTTTTGCCTCCTGTCAGAGCCCGCTACTGTGCGGGCGGCTCTTCGTCGCACACCGACCCTGATCTTAGGTTCGGCGCATGACAGCGCTGTTGCATTATCGAAGATCCGGTCGCCGGCGGCAGGCTTTCCCCTGGAAGGCAAAGCCTTTCCCGACAAAGCAGCCGTTGCGCTCCGCGCCTGCCATGCGTCCCACGCGAGGAAACTCGTCCGCGCTCGGGAAACTATAGCGTGAAACCCAACGAGTGTAAGGTCTTTTGGCGCCTCTTCGGCCTTAGCGGCCAAAATAGGACAGCAACCCTGTCCTAATTCATCGGTTCTATGCCAGAAACGTGACAGCTCCGCAAGGGCCATGGATTAAAAAAACGTCAATTAGCGACGGAAGATTGCCAAATTGATCGGCAGCGCGACATAAAATTACGCCGTTTCGTTCTATATTGTATGTTGATTGCGGAATTCAATTTTTGTGATGGGTCCCGCCTCGATTGCTTGATCCAGTGAAGCTTTGGATTAAGCTCCGCTGCGAAACAGCCCCCACCTTCATATCTTCCAGGTTTTTCTCATGATTTTCGCTTCCGACAACTGGGCTGGCGCCCACCGTTCCATCGCCGAGCGCCTGCTGCAGGAATCCGCCGGTTTCGCCGCCGCATACGGCACCAGCGATCTCGACCGCCGCGTCGAGGCCCGCTTCGCCGAGATCTTCGAGCGCGAGGTTTCCGTGTTCTTCGTGGCGACGGGCACGGCCGCCAACTCGTTGTCGCTCGCAAGCGTCCAGCGCCCCGGCGGCATCACTTTCTGCCACGCCGAAGCCCATGTGATCGCCGACGAATGCGGCGCCCCCGATTTCTTCAGCCAGGCGCGCCTGTCCCCCGTCGATGGCGAATTGGGTAAGATCGATCCGGCGAAGCTCGCCAAGGCGATCGCTGGCTTCCCTGAAAACGCCGTGCATCATGGCCGCGCGACGGCGGTCACCATCACGCAGGCGACCGAGATCGGCACCGTCTACTCGCTCGACGAGATCGACGCCATCTCCGCGATCTGCAAGGAGCGCAAGCTGCCGCTCCACATGGATGGCGCCCGCTTCGCCAATGCGCTGGTGGCGCTCGGTGCAAGCCCTGCCGAGATGACCTGGAAGCGCGGCGTCGACATCCTCTCCTTCGGCGGCACCAAGAACGGCTGCTGGTGCGCCGAGGCGATCGTCGTCTTCGATCCTGAAAAGGCGAAGGAGATGCCCTTCATCCGCAAGCGCGCCGCACAGCTCTTCTCCAAGTCGCGCTTCATTGCCGCCCAGTTCGACGCCTATCTGGACAACGGTCTCTGGCTCGATCTCGCTGGCCACGCCAACGGCATGGCTGACCGCCTGCGCGCAGGCATCGGCGCCAGCAACTCGGCCCGCCTTGCCTGGTCAACGACTTCAAACGAAGTTTTCGCCATTATAAAGAAGAGCGCCGGAAAGACTGCCGAAGACAAGGGCGCGAAATTCTACGAATGGCCGATCCCCTCAGCCACGCCTGATCTCGTCGGCACTGATGAGATCCTGATCCGCCTCGTCACCAGCTTCGCCACCGAAGAAAAGGACGTCGACGGCTTCCTGAGCTGCCTCGCATCCTGATCCCAAACGACGATGGGCCCGGTGATCGAAATCACCGGGCCCATGCTCATGGCGCCGCACCCAGCCATGCGGCGCGCACTCCTCACTTACATGTTGCTCATTTCGCCCGTGCTCATCGGCATCATGTTCACGTTCATGTTGTACATGACCCAGACGGTGCCGACGATCGTGATGACCACGATGATGGCCGTGAAGATGAAGGCGATCAGCGTCCAGCCGTTTTCCGCGCGGCTGTCGACATGCAGGAAGCAGACGACGTGGACGACGATCTGCGCGATGGCCAGCGCGAAGATGATCACGGTGGTCGCCGTGGCATTTTCCAGCGCCCCGGACATGACCAGCCAGAACGGAATGACCGTCAGAATGATCGACAGGATCGAGCCGGTCCAGATGCTGCCCTTGCTGCCGTGAGCGGGTTCGGTGTGATGATGTGTGCTCAACGGAGTGCTCCAAACAGGTAGACGACGGTGAAGACGCCGATCCAGATGATGTCGAGGAAGTGCCAGAACATCGACAGGCACATCAGACGACGCTTGTTGTCCTCATTCAGTCCGCGCTGGGCGATCTGCACGAGAAGCGTGACCAGCCAGATCAGGCCGAACAAGACGTGCAGGCCGTGGGTCCCAACCAGCGTGAAGAAGGCCGACAGGAAGGCGCTGCGCTGCGGCGTCGCACCCTCGGCGATGAGCGAAGAGAACTCGTAGAGTTCCACGCAGAGGAACGCCGCGCCGAGCAGGCCGGTGACGGCAAGCAGCCGCCACATCTGTGCGGTGCGACCTGCAGCCATCGCCTGCATGCCGATCGAAAGCACGATCGACGATGCGAGCAGGAAGCCGGTGTTCAGCGCCACCAGCGGCAGCTCGAACAGGTGCTGGGGCGGAGGCCCACCCGCATAATTGCGGCTGAGCGTTCCATAGACGGCGAACAGCGAGGCGAAAATGAGTGCATCGCTCATCAGGTAGATCCAGAAGCCGAGCATCGTGGCGCCGCCACTGTGATAATGCTCCTCGGCTTCGGGCAGGTGATAGACGCGCTGGGCGTCCTTGTTGACGAGTTGGATGGTCATGTCAGGCCCTCGCTGCCGGCTGCTGCGCACGCTTGCCTTCGGTAAGCGCGATCGCATCGGCCGGGATGTAGTGATCGCGGCTGTAGTTGAAGGTGTGGACGATCGAGACGACGAGGATGCCGGCGAAGCTGATGGCGGCCAGCCACCACATGTACCAGATCATGCCGAAGCCCAGTGCCGTGGCGAGTGCCGCAACCACGACGCCGGTGGCTGTGTTGCGCGGCATGTGGACAGGGCGGAAGCCTTCGGTCGGGTGCTTGTAGCCATGCTCCTTCATGTCGTGCCAGGCGTCGAGTTCGTAGACGACGGGCGTGATCGCGAAGTTGTAGGCAGGCGGAGGCGAAGTCGTCGACCATTCCAGCGTACGGCCATCCCAAGGGTCGCCGGTGACATCACGCAGCTTGTTGCGCTTCACGATGCCCATGACGATCGCCATGACGAAGCCGAGCACACCGATGAGGATGATCACGGCGCCGATCAGCGCGATGACGAAGTAAGGCTGCAGCGTCGGATCGTCGAAGTGGTTGACGCGGCGAGTGGTGCCCATCAGGCCGACGATGTAGATCGGTGTCCAGGCGACCCAGTAGCCGATGACCCAGCCCCAGAAGGCAACCTTGCCCCAGAACTCGTCCATCTTGAAGCCGAAGGCCTTCGGGAACCAGTAGGTCATACCGGCGAAGAGGCCGAAGACGACGCCGCCGATGATGGTGTTGTGGAAGTGCGCCACCAGGAACAGCGAGTTGTGCAGCACGAAGTCGGCAGCCGGTACGGCGAGCAGAACACCCGTCATGCCACCGACCACGAAGGTCAGCATGAAGGCGACGACCCACATCATCGGCAGTTCGAAGCGGATTTCGCCGCGGAACATCGTGAACAGCCAGTTGAACACCTTGGCCCCGGTCGGAATGGCGATCACCATCGTGGCGATCCCGAAGAAGGCGTTGACGCTCGCACCCGATCCCATGGTGAAATAGTGGTGCAGCCAGACGAGGTAGGAGAGAATGGTGATGACCACAGTGGCGTAGACCATCGAGCCGTAGCCGAACAGGCGCTTGCCGGTGAAGGTCGAGGTGATTTCCGAATAGATGCCGAAGGCCGGCAGGATCAGGACGTAGACCTCGGGGTGACCCCACATCCACACCATGTTCCAGTAGAGCATCGCGTTGCCGCCGAGATCATTGATGAAGAAGGCGGTGTCGAGATAGCGGTCGAGCAGCAGCAAGAAGAAGGCTGCCGTCAGCGCCGGGAAGATGGCGATGGCGAGAACGTTGCTGCAGAGCGCGGTCCAGGTGAAGACGGGCATCTTCATCAGGCTCATGCCGGGCGCGCGCATCTTGATGACGGTTGCGACCATGTTGACGGCCGAGAGCGTGGTGCCGATGCCGGCGATTTCGAGCGACCATAGATAGTAGTCGACCCCGGTATCAGGACTGAAGGCCTTTTCCGCCAGCGGCGCGTAGGACAGCCAGCCGGTGCGTGCGAATTCGCCGACGAACAGCGAGATCATCACCAGCACCGAACCTGCAACCGTCAGCCAGAAGCTGAGGTTGTTCAAGTAGGGGAAGGCGACGTCGCGCGCGCCGATCTGCAGCGGCATGACGAAGTTGACGATGCCGACGACCAGGGGGATCGCCACGAAGAAGATCATGATCGTCCCGTGGGCGGTGAAGATCTGGTCGTAGTGGCTCGAGTGCAGGAAGCCCTCGTTGCCACCAAACGCAATCGCCTGTTGCAGGCGCATCATCACGGCATCAGAGAAGCCGCGCAGCAGCATGATGATCGCAAGCACGATGTACATGATGCCGATCTTCTTGTGATCGACGGAGGTGAACCACTCCTTCCAGAGATAGCCCCAGAGCCGGAAATAGGTGAGTGCTGCGACGATGATCAGACCGAGCGCGGCGACCGCGATGAAAGTGCCGACAAGGATCGGCTCGTGGATCGGCAGCGATTCGAGCGTTAGCCGCCCGAAGACTGTCGTGGTGAAGCTATGGTCTTGCATTGGAACCCTGCTGTTCAGGCGCGGCGAGCGCGCCATTGTTGGTGCCGGTGTTGGTGTGGTCGTGAGCGGCCGGAACGGCGGCGGTGACGTCGCCGGATGTCGAGGTGTGGCTCATGGATGACATGCCCTGACTCATCTGCCCCTCGCTTGACTGCATGGCTGAGTGATCCATGGGCTGCGGCGCGAACATGCCGCCATTGTCGCGATCAAGCGCGCGATCCTTCTTCATGATGTCGGCGGCGCATTCGGTGCCGGCGACCACGCAGCGGTTGAGGACACGGTCGAAGAGGCCGGAGGCGACGGTGGAGAAGTGCATGACGGGCACTTTCTCACTCGGCTTGTCCAGTTCGACGTAACGGTCGGTCGACAGCGTCTCGCCCGCGGCCTTTATCCCCGCGGCCCATTGGTCGAACCCTGCCTGATCGACACCGTGCAGCTTGAACCGCATGTCGGAATAGCCGGCGCCGGTATAGTTGCCCGAGTAGCCCCAGCTGTCGCCCGGCTCGTTGAGCACGGCGTGCAGCATCGATTTCATGCCCGGCATCGCATAGATCATGCCCGCCAGCGTGGGCGCCGAGAAGGTGTTGAACTGGTTGGTCGAGGTGATGGAGAAACGTACGGGGACATCGACCGGGAGGGCCAATTCGTTGACGGTCGCGATGCCTTGTTCGGGATAGATGAAGAGCCACTTCCAATCCATGGCGACGACCTGGATATCGAGAGGCTTGTGGTCCTTGGCCAGCGGCTTGTCGGCGGAAATGCGATCGAGGGGGCGGAAGGGATCGAGGCTGTGGGTGGTGATCCAGGTGACCACGCCGAGACACGCGATGATCAGGAGCGGGATCGACCAGACCACCACTTCGATCGGTGCAGAATGGGTGAAGTTCGGATCGTATTTCTCGGGCGCTCGACCCTTGCGGTATCGGAACGCGAAGACCACGATCAGGGTCAACACCGGAATGACGACGAGAAGCATCATGCCGAGCGCGACGAGGATGAGGTTACGCTCCTGAAGAGCGATATCCCCCGTTGGGTTCATCACCACCATATTGCAACCGCTGAGAGGAAGCAGCGCAAGAGGTGCGACAAACCGGCGAAAATTTCGTGATATGAATGTTTTCTGGCGCATCCCCGGAAGCTATGTCGCCCCCCGCGCGGCAGCTTTGACATAGATCAAACTTTGATCCGGATGACCGTGGATTTCGCTGCGACATTTTGTGTGCCGGCCGAAAATCACGGAGTTCGGTCTCAGACGCCATCAAGCCAGCGCGCGGCAGCTTTGCGCTGATAGCGGACGTTGGTTTGGCTTCGACAAATGACCGAAGGGGCGCTGAAAGCTGCCTGTCGCTTCTCTGAGATTTACTATCTGGGAAGCCTCTTTACGAGCGTTCCTCTCCGATCCAAGCTGCGAGCGCCCGCCGAATCGTAGAAGGTGAACGCAAATGCCGATATTAGACGCTGGAGCGTACTCACAGCCCAACACCGAATATCTGCTGTCGATGCTTGTCGATCTCTCTGGTGACGAAGCCTTCCACGAGAAGAACGATGTTTTCTTTTTCAATCTCTACCTCGGTGACAAATACGTGTCATTCCCCGAAGGCATGACCCATTTCCATGTGTGCAGAAATATGGACTACGGCTACCTGTTTGCGATTTTCCACACGGTTCGCCGACAGGATGTCATTGGGGAGAACGTCATGTTCCCCGATTACAGGGACACGTGCCTCACCCTACTTTGGACTGCGGAAACCGACTGCAATGATCACGTCACCGCGGCACTGAATTATGCAGACGAGGTTATCAGAAATCTGGAGTTTGCCACGGGTAAAGCAATCCCGATCGGCCTCGGAGAAATCCAGAGGCAGTCAAACTTCGAGGTCGCGCACGTCAACGTCATCAAAGGCATAGTGGATCGGATTTCGCTACAGCACGACCGCACGCATGTCCCGACCTTCACTCCCCAAATTGCCCCGATTCTTAATGCCCTCATGGGCTTCGACGACGAGTACGAGACGATCAAGAACACTGAGCCAGTGAAGTCAGTCACCCATGCCGGGCGCTGGCAGCAGAAGGCGATACGTGCCTATGGGAGTGGCGAATATGCCGATTGTGTCGTCTGCTCGGCTATATGGGCGGAAACATTCCTTGTCCGTATCACGGCGGAACTTATGGCTCTCGTGGGAGAGCCTATCGCCGACCTGAAAGCAGAGATGCAACGAGGAATTCCCCAATTCCTAAACCGATATCTCGGGTCGAAATTCGTGAAAGGGAATTGGGATCATACCTCGACGATTACCCATGTCGGTAAATGGTATCAAACAGCTTACGGTCTGCGCAGTCGCGTGATGCATGAAGGCTACCTGCCAACGGCTAACGAGGCGTACGATTGCTACGAGACGACGCATGAATTCGTGCGCCAGGTGAGCAAAGAGATCGGTAAGCTGAAAGACCCGAGACTTACTGTCGCAACACGCTTCTTCAAACATATGCCGTATGAAAGTTAGCCAACTTCTCCGAAGCTCCCCAAATGCTTCTGCCGTGAGAGCGACTTAGCCCGGCTGCGAATATGGTCGCCTGATGCATGATCCCCGCGGAGCTGGACATCCTATGATTTGGGCGACTGGCAGGTTCTGGGAAATTCATACGCAGGCCAAACGAGCGAAATGGGAGCCCGAAGCAGTCCTATATCCCGACAATGATATATGTCCACAACGGGCCGACTACGGTCACTGGTGGCAACGGCTACCTCTGGAAAATCGCAGCCGGTGAAGGCAACACCGCGAAAGCCATGGCGATAATGCATCAATAGGCGGTGGTGATCCGCGCCCGAGGGCGGGATCACCACGATCGAGATCGTCGAGTTGATTCTCGTGAACGTCTAGTTCTGATGCAGCATCACGGCGGAGGGCGGCGCCCCGTTATCCGTTGTCTTGCTATCGTGGCCGGCCACGACGATGAGCATCACGCAGGCGACCAGCCCGGAGACGAAGAGCGCTCCATATACCATCGTCCGTTCTCCCTGTAGCCCCGAACGTCGACCTTGAGCGAGGGCTAAACTAAGGGGTCCAAGGTAACCAGAAGCCTAAGCGACAGGGTTGAAGGATACTTAAAATGCCGGGCAATCGATTAACCACATATCGTGCCAACCCGGCCGGCCGGACGATCTCAGCTCGACCTGAGGCTCCGGACCTTGGAGAGAATATCGTCCGACAGCGCCGACACCAGCGCCTGGTCCGCCCCCTTGCGTGGCACCAGCACGAACTCGACATCCTCGAGCACGGGCAGCTTGCCCTTGCCGATCACCTTCAGCCCCGATGGCGCCATGCTGCGCGGCTGCACGAGCACACCCATCCCGGCGCGCGCAGCCGCCGTCAGCCCGCTGAGGCTCCCGCAGGTGCAGACGATCCGCCAGGAAATCTGGTGCCGCCCCAGCGCCTCCAGCGAAATCGCCCGCGTAACACTCGGCGGCGGAAAGGCGATCAGCGGTAAAGGCGAGGCACTCATGATATGGTCGGGATCACGCGCCAGCCACACCAGCGGCTCGCGATAGACGAGCCGCCCGCGCGCGTCACCCAGCCGCCGCTTGGCCAGCACCAGATCGATCTCGCCATTGTCCTGCATTTCATAAAGCACACCCGAGAGCGCCACCGTCAGCTCCAGATCGACGGACGGGTGCGAACGTACGAAATCCTCGAGCACGCCGGGCAGCTGGCTGGTGACGAAATCCTCCGACACCCCGAGCCGCAGCTTGCCGCGCAGGCTGCGCCCGCCGAACAGCGATTGCACCTGCCCCTCGATCGAGAGCATCGCGCGCGCATGCGACAGCAGCGCCTCGCCATCCGTCGTCAGCACCACCTTGTGGGTATCGCGCGCGAGCAGCCGCCGCCCGACCGACGTCTCCAGCCGCTGGATATGCTGGCTGACGGTCGATTGCCCAAGCCCCAGCCGCTCGGCGGCCAGCGTGAAGCTCCCCATCTGCTCGACGGCGACGAAGCTGCGCAATTGCGTAAGATCAAGCATGATTATCCCGCTTCGCGATAACTGTTATTTCTTGCATCGCGTATCATAATGGAAGAAACAGGATTGATCCATCAAAAGCCGGCTACAATGCCGAACAAGCCGAGACTAAGCCCATGCGCCGTTTCCTGCCCGACACTTTCACGATCCTTCTGGTCTGCACGGTCATCCTTGCATCGATCCTGCCGGCAAGCGGCGCGTTTGCCGGCTATTTCGGCACGGCGACAACCATCGCCATCGCGCTCCTCTTCTTCCTGCATGGCGCCCGCCTGTCTCGCGACGTGGTGATCGCGGGCCTGCTGCACTGGCGGCTGCATCTGGTCATCCTGCTCACCACCTTCGGCGTCTTCCCGCTGCTCGGCATGGGTCTCGGCTTCATCCCGGATTCGATCCTGCCGCATTCGCTCTATCTCGGCATTCTCTTCCTCTGCGTGCTTCCGTCCACGGTACAGTCGTCGATCGCCTTCACCTCGATGGCCGGCGGCAACGTGCCGGCCGCGATCTGCTCGGCCTCGGCGTCGAACATCTTCGGCATGTTCCTGACCCCGCTTCTCGTCGGCCTGCTCTTCTCGGTCGGCGGCCATGGCGGCTTCTCGTGGGATGCGCTGCTGCAGATCTTCACGCAGCTGCTGCTGCCCTTCATCGTCGGCCAGGTGCTGCAGCCCTGGATCGGCGACTGGATCCGCGCCAAGAAGAAGATCCTGATGCCTGTTGATCGCGGCTCGATCCTGATGGTCGTCTACCTCGCCTTCTCGACCGCCGTCGTCGAGGGTCTGTGGCACACCTTCTCGCTCTCGGACATCGCCGTCGTCATCGTCGCCGACATGGTTCTGCTGGCGCTGGTCCTCTGCGCCACCACCTTCGGCAGCCGCCTGATGGGCTTCAACGAAGCCGACCAGATCACCATCACCTTCTGCGGCTCGAAGAAGAGCCTGGCGAGCGGCGTTCCCATGGCCAACGTCATCTTCGCCGGCCAGGCAATCGGCGCCATCGTCCTGCCGCTGATGCTCTTCCACCAGATCCAGCTGATGGTCTGCGCCGTCATCGCCCAAAAATACGCCGCCGCCCACCGCCGCCGCATCACCGCCGCCGAAGTAGAGCAAGCCGCCAACCCGGCGTGACCCGACAACAAAAAAGCGGCGCCCCGTGAGGGACGCCGCCTTGTTGCCATATCCTGGGAGGGATTGGTTCGTTGGTGACTTAGTTGGTGACCTGAGCCTCGATGGCCTTCGGCGCGCTCACCGGCTCGGCGGCGATCGCGATCTTGCGGGGCTTCATGGCCTCGGGAATGCTGCGAAGAAGGTCGATGTGCAGCAGACCGTTCTTCAGCGAAGCAGCCGTCACCTCGACATGATCGGCAAGCTGGAAGCGACGCTCGAAGGTGCGCTTGGCGATTCCGCGATAGAGGAATTCGGAGCCTTCCGCATTGTCTTCATTCTTCTCGCCCTTGACGGTGAGAGCATGAGCCTGCGCTTCGATCGAAATTTCGGTTTCGTCGAAACCGGCGACGGCCATGGTGATGCGGTAGGTGTTTTCACCGGTGCGCTCGATATTGTAGGGCGGATAGGTCTGGCCCTGGTCGGGCTGGCCCAGGCTGTCGAGCATGGTGAAGAGACGGTCAAAACCGACGGTGGAACGATAGAGGGGAGAGAAGTCTACGTGACGCATGATGTCCTCCTGAGGAAGCGACTGATTGCGATAAATTGCCCCAAAAACCCCTTGATCGGCAGCTTCGGGACGGTTCCGCGGACCCGTTCTGGCGTCCGCTACCATGAGATGGGGATGGCTTTTTCGGACTTCAAGACCCTTTCTGAGAGGCGCCCACAACCACCGGAAATCCGCGGCCAGGCACCGTGAACCGCGCATGAACACCCGGTTCGGCATCCGTTCAGACGCACGGGCCTAATCATTGCGTCATCGGGTTACACTGGCTCGATGGCTGGAGTGTATCGTCCCTTCGTCTCCAGCCCGATCTCCGGCCGGCACTGCGCTCCCCTCAGGTCCCGCATGCCGGCCACTTTTTTGACCGGGCGCGGGCGACGCGCATCTCAAGAACGCTTTTTTCTTTGATTTGACAGGCCGATCGCCTATCCGCTTTACTTCAATCCCGAATCCTTTCGAAGGGCGCGCGCTGACGGCTATGGAACAGGTTCTGTTTTCGACACCCGGCAATCCGGTTCCGGAAAATCGCACGGAAGGCTACTTCGAGACGCATGACGGCCTGAAGCTGCGCTACGCCGTCTTCCGCTCCCAGGCCTCCGTTGCCAAGGGCACCGTCGTGCTTTTGCACGGCCGCAACGAATTCATCGAGAAATATTACGAGACGATCCGCGACCTGACCGACAAGGGCCTCTGGGTTGCCACCTTCGATCTGCGCGGCCAAGGCAATTCCGACCGCATGCTGAAGAAGCGTCATTACGGCCATGTCCGCCGCTTCGTCGATTACGAGCACGACCTCGATACCTTCCTCGAGAAAGTCGTACTGCCCGACACCCGTCTGCCCTTCTATCTATTGGCGCATTCGACCGGCGCGCTGATCGCGCTCTCGGCCGCTCCTTATCTCACGACGCGCATCGAGCGCATGGTGCTGACGGCGCCCTTCATCGGGCTCTCGGGCCAGGCAGCCTCCGCAGGCACGATCCGTTGGCTCGCATCCGCGGCCTGCGCGCTCGGTCTCGGGTCGCATCCGCTGTCGCGCAAGCTCAGGGAAAAACCGTTCCGCGACAATCCGCTGACATCGGACGAGGTCCGCTTCGAACGCAACGTCGCGATTGCTGAGGCAAATCCCGATCTGACCCTCGGACCGCCCACCGCGCGCTGGCTGGTTGAATCCTTCAAGACCATCGAGCGGGTCACCGCGCCGAACCATCTCTTTTCGATCACCATCCCGACCGTCGTGATAGCCCCGACGCGCGATACGATCGTGCCTTACATCGCCCAGGAGCGTCTCTCGCGCTATTTCCGCGCCGGTCAACTCGTGCCGATCAACGGCGCTCGTCACGAAGTGTTGCAGGAACGCGACGTCTACCGGCAGGCAGCGCTCGCCGCCTTCCACGCCTTCATTCCGGGCGCGGATGCCGAGGTTTCCGAGGAATTCGAGGGCTTCGGCACCTGAGCCGAAGCACCATTACCGAGGTCCGATCACCAGCGAGCGCTTCCGAAATCGCATGGTTCCGGCCGGCGCGATCACATTTTGAGACAAAAATGTAACGCGGTGTTTGAATTTTTACGATTGTAAGATAATAGTTACTCACTTTTTCGATAAGGGCTGAACTAATCACATAGGGGGCACCTGGCGTTGAGGGCGCATTACGTATTGGGACGATCTCTCTTCGGGATCATGATTGTGGGCTTAGCTGCCACGGGCTGCACCAGCACGCCAAAGACCACAGGCAGCATTCAGACGACCAAGCGTCTGCATACCGGCACGCCCGGTAAGGTCACCTACAATTACACGACGGAAGACCGAGCCTGCCTCAAGCGGGCGATGTATTTCGAATCGCTGCATTCCGACCACGACGGCTATATGGCTGTCGGCAGCGTCGTGATGAACCGTCTGACATCCCCGGCTTATCCCAAGTCCATTTGCGGCGTCGTTTCGCAGGCCAAGCAGTTCGCCCCCGGTGTCATGACCCGCGAGGTCAAGGCACAGGCGGAGCCAGATCTCAACGCTGCCGCCGACGCACTCCTGAAGGGTGAGCGCAATCCCGCCGTCAAGGAAGCCATGTTCTTCCATACCGACGGCATGAAGTTCCCCTACGACAACATGCACTACGTGACGGTTGCCGGCGGCAATGCCTTCTACGAGAAGCGCGGCGCCGATGGCGAGCTGCAGACCCCTTCGCCGCTCCCCGCCTACGAAGTCGCGATGAATTTCGTGCCCGCTCACAGCCAGATGGCGGCACAGTTCGAATTGCTGACGCCAGCCTCTTCGCCGGCCCGCGAGCCGATCCCGATGGCTGAAGGCGTTGTCGAAACCGCCTACGAAGCGCCGGAAAGCGTGCCCGTCCCGCAGGCCGCTCCCATGCAGACGACCGCCGAAGCGGTCCGCATGGAAGAGCCGCAGGTTCAGCAGGGACAGGTCCAGACCGCCCAACTGCAGCCGGCCCAAACGCAACAGCCGCAATTCCAGCAGGATCGGTTCCAGCAGGCCCAGCCGCAGCAGGCGCAGACCAAGCAGCAGCACGTGCTGCAGGTTCCGGTCCAGCAGGCCTACGTCCCGTCCGAACCCGCGCCGGCCGCCTTCGAGGCCGTTGCCTACACCGTGCCGACGGCAGTGGCTGTGCCGACGCCGCGCCCGACGGCCTTCGACACCGCCCGCATGCGCGGCGGCATCGGCGGCTAATCTCAGGCCTCACGAGACGATCGAACAAAAAAGGGTTCCAGCCTGCCGGCGGAACCCTTTTTCTTTGCTTGTCTGTCTGCCCGTCAGGCCGTCGGCCCTTCGCCCGCCCCAATGGCGCGTCATCGCCGACGCGCCAGATCGCGATCGTCAGGCTACTCTCGCCAGCGGCGCCACGCCGCGCGCGCTTCGCTCGTCGCCGACCTTGAACTGGCCGATCAGCTCGAACAGCGCGCTCGCCTCTGCCGCCAGCTTGCGGCTCGCCGACGCGGTCTGCTCGACCATCGCCGCATTGCGTTGCGTGTCCTGATCCATCGACATCACGGCCTCGTTGATCTGGCCCAGAGCCTGCGATTGCTCGCGCGCCGCCACGACGATGCCGGAGACATTGTCGTGCACCTGCACCACCCGCGACGCGATCGCCTCCAGCGCCGCACCGGTCTTGTCCACGAGCGCCACCCCGTCGCGAACCGAGGCTTCGCTGTCATGGATCAGCGCCTTGATTTCCTTGGCCGCATCGGCCGAACGCTGCGCCAGCTGCCGCACTTCCTGCGCTACGACCGCGAACCCCTTGCCCGCTTCACCGGCCCGCGCCGCCTCGACGCCGGCATTCAGCGCCAGAAGATTGGTCTGGAAGGCGATATCGTCGATGACGCTGACGATGCCGGCGATCTGGGTCGAGGAACGCTCGATCCGCGCCATGGCGTCCACCGTCTGCCTGACGACATCGGCGGAATCCTGCGCGCTCTTCGTGGTGTCGTCGACCAATCGACCCGCATCCGCCGCCCGGCGCGCCGAATCCGAAACGGTGGTGGAAATCTCGGTCACCGCCGCTGCTGTCTCTTCCACGGACGAAGCCTGCGATTCCGAACGGCGGGCAAGATCGTCGGACGCAGCACTGATCTCGCGCGTTCCCGATGCGATCTGCGTCGCGTTCCTGGCAATCGCCTGCATTGCCGCCCGCAGCCGGCCGATCGAGGAGTTGTAATCGGTGCGCAGCGTCTCCAGCGAGGCGATGAAGGGCTTTTCGATCGTCTGGTCCAGATCGCCATCCGCCATCGCCTGCAGGCCGACGGCGAGCTCGTTGACCGCCCGCACCCGCTCGCTGACATCGGTCGCGAACTTCACGACCTTGAACACCTTGCCGCTCATGTCGAAGATCGGGTTGTAGGAGGCCTGGATGAACACCTTGCGGCCGCCCTTGCCGATACGCGCGAACTCGTCGGCGGCGAACTGCCCGGCCGCCAGGCTGCGCCAAAACTCTCTATACGCCGCGCTATCAGCATAGGCGGGATCACAGAACATCGAATGATGCCGGCCGCGGATTTCCTCCAGCGTATAGCCGAGCGTCTTCAGAAAATTCTCGTTGGCCGTCAGGATATGGCCGTCGGGCGTGAACTCGATCGTCGCCTGCGCGCGAGAGAGCGCATCGAGCTTGCCAGCATCTTCCGCACTCTTCAGCTTCGTATCGGTAATGACGGTGGCGAACTTCACGACCTTGTAGGGCGTGCTGCCCTTGAAGACCGGATTGTAGGACGCTTCGATCCACACTTCGCGCCCGCCCTTGCCGATGCGCTTGTACTGCCGGCGATCGAACTCGCCCTTGTTCAATTGCTTCCAGAAGGCGGCATAGTCCGCGCTCTTCGCCTCTTCGGGCTCCACGAACATGCTGTGGGGTCGTCCAACAATTTCGTCGAGACGATAGCCCATCGCCTGACAGAAGTTCTCGTTGGCGAAGAGAATATTGCCTGCCATGTCGAATTCGATCACGGCCTGCGAACGGCTGACGGCATCAAGAACGGCCTTGGCGCCGGCTGCCGATCCGAAAGAAAAGAGCTGCATTATAATTTGCCTCAAAAACTGAAATGCGGACCGCCGGAAGGCAAGGATCCAAATACATTCATTTCAGCGGCAAGATTTGCAGCGAAGTCTTTCTGTTCGATTAATATTCACCCCTTGCGAGCACCTTGCAAGGCAAGTAACCGCATGTTTTTACAAACGAACAACCGATGGGAGATTGCGTCGATCGGCGAACAACCAATGCTATTGAACATAGACTACATCTAACAAAACCAGACCTGATGCCGTCCGCCTTTGTACAACCCTTGCTTTAGCGCCGCAGGATCGCCACCGCCGCATCATAGACCGCCTGACTGCCGGCGGCGATGATCGAACCGCCATTCTCCGGCCGGCCGCCATCCCATGTGGTAATGATGCCGCCGGCCTTCTCGATGACGGGAATGATGCCGCCGACGTCGTAGGGCTTCAGGCCGTTTTCGACGACGAGATCGATATGCCCGGCCGCCAGAAGCGCATAGGCGTAGCAATCGGTGCCATAGCGGAAGAGCCGCACCTGGCTTTCGATCTCGCGATACCGATCCATCTCGGTGCCGGCGAAGAGATGCGGCGAGGTGGTGAACAGGATTGCATCGGAAAGCCCGGCGCAATCACGCGCCTGAAGCTTCCGCTCGCCCTCGGGACCGGTGTAATAGGAGCCGCTCTCATCGGCGAAATAGCGCTCACCGGTAAACGGCTGCTCGATCATCCCCATGATCGCCCGGCCGTTCCTGTAGAGCCCGATCAGTGTCCCCCAAACAGGAACGCCGGAGATGAACGCCCGCGTGCCGTCGATCGGGTCGATCACCCAGACATGCTCGCGGTCGAGCCCGACATTGCCGAACTCCTCGCCAAGAATGCCATGCTCGGGAAAATGCTGTTCGATCAGCGCCCGGATCGCCACTTCGGCCGCACGGTCGCCCTCGGTGACGGGGTCGAAGCCGGATGCAAGCTTGTTCGTCACGCCGGTCCCGGAGCGAAACCGCGGCAGCGTCTCGGCCTTGGCGGCTTCCGCAAGGCGATTGAAGAAGGTGCGATCAGGAAACATGAGGGACATCCGTGTGAGACTGTCGATGCCGCTTTCCATAGCCGAAAAGGCTCATTTTGCAAACGCAAGCAGCAACTTTTAGCCGGCTGCACATATTTTGCGCACCGCAATAAAATGATTGACAATTGTGCACTGCAATAGTAGCGTCTCCCTACAGTCTTCTGACTGTAAATACCCTCCTTGGGTGTTTCCTCCCTAGACTTGGACCGCCGCAAGGCGGTCTTTTTTTGTCGGGTTGGAATGGCAACCAAGAGGAACGGCTGAAGTCCGCAACTCTGACGCGGAAAAGCTACACCATCTTCAAGACAGTATTAGTACGCTGCATCGCCGTCGCCGCGACATGCTGAAACGCCGGCCGGATCATCAGTTGAGCGATGGCAGTCGAGACGAAGTCGGCATTGAGCCCGGCGATCGCTGACAACGTTGCCTCGACATGCGGGCGATAACGCCGAAGCTCCTCAACGAGCTCGCGCTCATGGCTCTCGGCAGCGGCGGCAATGTCAAAAATGTCACGAGGTCGAATGGACGCTCCGCGATAATAGATCTTCTTGGCAACGATCTCGGGCACCGTCTCCAGAAGTACATCCAAATTCTCGACGGAGGCCCGAGCATAGGGAACGGACGTCAGCCCTTGAGCGACGATAAAATCGATCTCTCCGACGCCATTGAAGGCGAACTTCTGGAACTTGACGCCATCTCCTTCATACCCGTCGGGAAAGACATCGAACTTCAATTCGGCTTTCGCGGGATCGAGATAGCCCAGCAACTGGGCATCTGCCAGAAAAATATCGACGTCATGGCTGTCACGATGCTCGATCTGCAGCATCATCGCGGTGCCACCACCGAAGGACCACTCGTCGATAATAGGATAGGCGCGATTGACCTGATCGATCAGGCTTGTCGCGATGCGGAAAAGCCGCCTCCAATCCGGAGCGCCGCCGATCGTCACGCCGCCAACGGATAGGTTTCGCCGGAATAGACGGAGAACGCCCTGGCGGCCTCCACCAATTCAGGCAGCGAAATGCCGACCGAGGCTGCGAACGCCGCCTGCAGCTGCGGGGTCACTTCCGCGAAGAAGGACGACATGTGGCCGGGTACGGTCTTCGCCTCATCCATATGCGACAGATAAAACGCCAGCTCAGCGGCCGTCAGCTTGCGCCCGTAAGGCGCATTGACAGTCCCCAAAACCGTAGCTGCGATATCCATCGTCACCACCATTGACCGATAGCCAAAAATAGAGCCAGCCGGACCCAGCGTCAACGCGCGCGAAAACCGCCTATTCCGCCGCCAGCGCCGTATCGCCGGCGAACTTGGCGACGTAGTCGGCCATCTGGCGCATGAAGGACGTGATCGCGGCGGCCACGAGCGGGAAATCGGCGCGGCGCTCGAGGGTTACCTCGTCGACATAGATCGAGCGATTAACCTCGATCTGCAGCGCGTGCAGGCCGCGCGAGGGGCGGCCATAATGCTCGGTGATAAAGCCGCCAGCATAGGGCTTGTTGCGGATCGCGGCAAAGCCCATCTCCTCGAAGATGCTGACGGCCATGCGCGACAGCTCGGCCGAGGCGCTTGTGCCATAGCGGTCACCGATGATGAAATCCGGCCGCGACGTCGCACCCGCGACGCGAATATTACCCGGCATCGAGTGGCAGTCGATCAAAACACCGAAACCGAACTGCACATGCGTGCGCGCGATCAGGCGGCGCAGCGCAGCGTGATAGGGCTTGTAGACCGCCTCGATCCGATCGAGCGCCTCCTGCACCGGCAGGCGACGCGCGTAGATCTCCATGTTTTCGGCGACGATCCTGGGGATAGTGCCGAGACCGCCCGCCACGCGCAGCGAATTGATATTGGCGTATGAAGGCAGGAGCCCGTCGAACATGCGCGGATCGAGCTCGTAGGGCTCGCGGTTCACGTCGAGATAGGCGCGCGGAAAATTGGCGAGAAGCAGCGGCGCACCGAGCGCGCCGGCCGCCGAAAACAGCTCGTCGACATAATGGTCTTCCGAGCGGCGGATCGAAATCCCCTGCAATCTGGATTGCGCGATGAATTCGGGCGGATAGATGCGGCCGCTATGAGGGGAGTTGTAGACGAATGGAATGGTATGCGACGCGGGTTCCCGTATCTCAAAAAGCTCGTACGCGGGAATCTCGTCCACCTGTTTCCCTCTTAACCATGCTGGCAGGCAGCTATCTTGCCCATGTTGCCAGTTGAAGGCCGCCAAGTCCATACTATCTCATGGGGATGACGCTTTGCACAGGCGCTTCACCGGTTGTTTACCGGCCGAAATCTAGTGTAAATGACCAATACTCACGCATAAATTCCACTGATCAGCGGTCTGGATAATGACTCAGAAGATACTTCTTGCAGAAGACGACAACGACATGCGCCGCTTCCTTGTGAAGGCGCTCGAAAAGGCAGGCTACAAGGTCCTGTCCTACGACAACGGCGCCAGCGCATACGACCGCCTTCGCGAAGAACCCTTTTCCCTTCTTCTCACCGATATCGTCATGCCCGAAATGGACGGCATCGAGCTGGCGCGCCGCGCCACCGAACTCGATCCCGACCTCAAGGTGATGTTCATCACCGGTTTTGCGGCCGTGGCACTCAATCCTGATTCGAAGGCACCGAAGGACGCGAAGGTCCTTTCCAAGCCTTTCCACCTCCGCGACCTCGTTGACGAAGTCAATAAAATGCTTGCGGCCTAAGGGTTCTGTGGGCGCATGTCACAAATCTGAAAAAGGCCTATTGACGGCCAAATAGGTTTGTGGTCTATGCGCCGACATCGGATGGGCGTGTAGCTCAGCGGGAGAGCACTACGTTGACATCGTAGGGGTCACAGGTTCAATCCCTGTCACGCCCACCATCCAGATTAGACTGAATAGTCAAGGGCTTAGCGAGAAATCGCTGAGCCCTTATTCATTTCGGCAACCGGCGATCCAAAGCGCCCAATCGACGTGCCGTCGGCGAAATTATATTTCACGAGGCGATGCGGCCCGCGCCGATCCGCCAACCGCGACCGGCCCCGACCCACTCGCTTCAAGACCTATCCACACCCCAACCTCGTTCAGAATCCATTAAGCCAACCAATGCCATCTTCTGGGCATGTTGAGTGGCTATCGAGCCTCTCGATCTTAACGGAGACGCATGCGAATGAAGAAAATGGCTCTGTACGCCGTGGTTGCCGCAACCACGTTCAGCAGCGTCCTGGCGACCACCGCGCCGGCAATGGCGCAGTATTACGACCGTCGCCCGCCGGGCTATGGCTACCGCGACCAGCCGCCACCACCGCGCCGCCACCACCACAATGATGGCGCCGTCATCGCCGGTGGTCTTGCGGCTGGCGTTATCGGCGGCCTGATTGGCGGCGCGATTGCCAACGGCAATTCCGGCCCGCGCTATATCGACCCGCCACCGCCGCCCCCGCCGCGTTGCTGGTTCGAGGACCGCCAGGTGCAGAACGCCTATGACGGCGGCTATCACATGGAAAGCATCCGCGTCTGCCGCTAACGATATCGGGCATTGTGCCGGACACCGCAGCAGCAACCACCGCCCCGGTCTCCGGGGCGTTTTGCTGTCGGGCATCGCGCAAGCCAGGCGCTGAAACGAAAAGAGGCCCGGCGGATGGGCCGGACCTCTTCATGTCGAGCGAACTGCTTACGAACGCTTATTCGTGGATCGTATAGGAGCCCATTTCGCAGAGGTTCTGCGTGTCGGTGGTCGTGTCGAGGTTGGAGCCTTCCTCGAACTCGAACTTCATGTCGTATTTGCAGACGTCGCGGCCGTCGCCGATGGTGATGTCCATGCTCTCACCCGGGTTCAGCACCTGCTTGCCGAAGACGTCGTCTTCCCACTCGTTGACGCCAACGGGCGAGGTGTAGAAATTGGTGAGCACCGAGTTGGTGCCGTTCTTCAGCGTGAAGACCAGGTCTTCCGCGTGCGAGACGCCTGCGAATGCCAGGAATGCGATGGCGGAGACCGCCGACAGCGTGATGTTTCTCATGTTTCCCCTCAAAACGCCCCACACGGGGCGGCGAAGGTCTTATTACCGGATGAGCATATGTAAAAGCGGCGTCGCAAGCCATTTCTGGTGGCTTTTCTTGGGCTGCGAAGTTGTGCGCCATGACATTGAAAGTCTAGCGTGCTGACCAATTTCGAACACAGTAGAATGTCATGGCCTCGGTGCTGTGGCGACACGCTTTAGGCATGACGAGGTATTGAAATGAAACTGGTAATCCTGACCGCCGGCGCACTTCTGTCGGCATCGATCGCGCAGGCAGCGGGCACGGCACAGCAGAATTTCCCAGGCGCGCCTGGCGCGCTGACGCTGGCCGGACGCTGCAGCAAGCTCGTCGTCGGCAAGGTCGATGTCTCCAAGCCCTGCCAGAACGAGATCGCCAGCGTCACGCTGGTCAACGGCCAGGTCACCCTGATCTTCACCGCCGAGGGCAAGATGCTCGGCTTCCAGGGCGACGGCACCAAGATCAAGGCCGCATCAGCAGGCAATGTCACGCTGCCGCTCGATATGGTCGTGACGGGCGCGGGCCAGAAAATGACCGGCCAGGTCAAGGTCTCGGGAAGCTGCACGCTCGGCAACCCCTATGACGGCAAGCCGGTCGCGATCGAATGCAGCGCCAAGAGCACCGACACGGCCTTCTCCGCGGTCTTCAAGACCAACGGCAAGGCACCGAAGCAGAAGTAGGTTTAAACGAGCCTCAGGCGCACCAGGCGCCCTTCCCTGGCTTGCGCGCCAAGCCTTCGTCCACCAGCTGCGCGCCGATCGAGCGACCGTCGCGCGAGATGACGCGGGGAGCGGCCCCCTTGTCGAGCTGGCCGGCGGCGTTCATCGAGAACGATCCGGCATTCAGAAGGTTGAGCAGCCGGAGCTTGGCCGCGAAGCCCGCCTTGCGCTCCCCGTCGCAGCGCGCATTGTCGATGCCGGGGCTGACGATATCGGCGATGACGATCTTCTCACCCTTGTACCAGAAGGTGCTGCCGTCGGCGACGCAGTTGATATGCTCGCCCTGCCCGCAATAGCCGAAGGCAGCCTTGGCGGATTGCGTCTGCGCCGGTGAAATAGACGCTGGCGAGATGGACGCCGGCTCCGCCTTTTCCGCGACAGGCCCCTTGGACGACGGGATCGGTACGGCGGCCGGAGGAATGATCTTCGAGACCGGCGCGATCGACGCCGTCTGCCTCGGTCCCGTATCCCGGCTCGTATCCTTGATGGCCTCACGCACCGCATCGCGCTCGCGTGTGTTCTTCGCCACGCTGACCGGCCGCGAGACTGATGGCGAAGGCCCATGCGAGGCGAGCATCGGCTTCACGCTCTTCCAGTTGTCGTAGACGGCGATGCCGCCGAAGGCGAGCGCACCCACGACCACCCAGGGAAGCGGGCTTCCGCCTCCGCTCTTCCTCGCTCCCGCCCGCGAGCGTGTCGATGTCTTGCGGCGTGTCGCTGTCTTGGCCATGGCGTCCCGATTCCCGTGATGGCCGATTATCGCCGCGCAATCCTTTCCGAAAGGTTGGCAAGCACCATTTGCCCCCGGCTAGTTTCGTCTGCCAGATTCCCGGCAAACTTCGCTTGCTCCGGCCGCCACATCATCGCGCCATTTGCCCGCTACAGCCTCCGCTCACATTTGATTGAAGGCGCCGGTCGCCGAAATCGCTGGCATGGCCTGACCCCGCTCCCCATCTGAGCCGTGATCGCTGCGACAGCGATGATGGAAAAGCCACGATGGCTGCTGAGAAGAAGTAAACGCATGACGCGACGATATATGAGATTTCTGAAATGGCCCGCGGGTCTCGCGCTCGGCGCGGTGCTCTTGGTCCTAGGCCATGCCGGCATCGGCCAGCTCACCGGAAATTTCCACGAAGTCATCCCCGGCGAGCTTTATCGCTCCGCCCAGCCGAGCGGCTCCGACATCGCCACCTATGCCGACACCTACGGCATCAAGACGATCGTCAACCTGCGCGACGAGGAGCGCACCGACTGGTACCGCAATGAGGCGGCCGCCGCGCAGAAGGCCGGCATCACCCTGATCGATTTCCCGATGTCCTCGTCGAAGCTGTTGTCGATCCCAGAGGCCGAGCGCCTCGCCAAGCTGATGGCCGATGCGCCAAAACCGCTCCTCATCCATTGCGAACACGGCGCCAATCGCACGGGCCTTGCCTCCGCGATCTATGTCGGCGCCGTCGGCAAGCTCAGCGAGGCCTTCGCCGAATTCCAGCTCAGCCCCTGGTTCGGCCACTTCGCCATCCCCGGCATCGGCCGCTACGAACTCACCCGCTCCTGGGACGCCTTCGAGGAAACGATCGGGTTTTGACGCGTACCGAGTGTGGCGCCTTCGGCGCCGCGCACGGCAATCCCCCGGATCGCCCGCCATTCGCTTTCATGCTTCATGGTCAGGTCGGCGGGCACGGTATTTACGGTCATCTATCTCTCTCGCTATCGGCTGGAATTCAGTTCTTCGCGTCGCCCTTGTCGTCGCTCGTGATTGGCCCCTCGCGCGACAAATCTCCGCCCGTCACATGCGCGGGCACGTGGATGTCATGGTGAACGCCCGGCGTCAGCGTCAGGTCCACCTGGTGCGGCGGCATCACCTGGGCGGTCTTCATCCGGTTCGGCTTTGCCCGCTTCATGCGGTCGGCCGCCTGGGTGCGCTTGTCGGGAATATGGGTGTCTGGAACGTGGCTGTGGGTCGGCATGGTCGTCCTCTCCCTTGTCGTTACACTCTTCGCTTTACACTGGCGCCGTTTCCCGACCGCACACCGAGCGCGCCGCGACCGAAGTCGGCGGCCCATCGGCGACACATCTGTCGGGCAACTGGAGACCTAACGACCAAAGGCCCGGATGGTTCCCGAGAAAAGCGATTGCGCGCTCCAGCCCGATCTTGACTGAGCCGCGAACTTGACTATCTCTGTGAACATCCCGCGGCCTCAGACATCGGCCGATGGGCAACCTGGTGCCGGGCCCCTCTGGCGAGAGTTTTTACGGCGCTCTCGTGATGTCGGTACCGCCTGCAAATAAGCCGGCGGATTTTCATTCGATGAAAAAGCACACCATGCCTTACGCGCATGCCCGTTGTGGTATGTCGCGTTTCTTCAGCGTATCCACGCTCTCAAACAGCGCTGACAGTGGGGAGGTTCGCTCATGAGCACCCCCACCAAGACGAAGTCGACACTCAGCTACTTCACCTGGTCCTTCATCGTCACGGCCGTGGGCCTAGCGCTCGGCGCAGCCCTCGGCTGGCAGACGACCGGCACCATTGGCGGCATGGCGACCGTCTTCTTCATTTGTACGGTGCTTGCCGTGCTCGAAATCTCGCTCTCCTTCGACAACGCCATCGTCAACGCCAACAAGCTGAAGGAGATGACGCCGGAATGGCAGCATCGCTTTCTGACCTGGGGCATCGTCATCGCCGTCTTCGGCATGCGCATCGTCTTCCCGCTGGCGATCGTCGCCATCGCGGCTCAGATCGGCCCATGGGAAGCGCTGGTTCTCGCCGCCCGCGAGCCTGCCGAATACGCCCGCATCATGAACGACGCGCATCTGCCGATCGCAGCCTTCGGCGGCACCTTCCTGATGATGGTCGGCCTCAACTACTTCTTCAACCACGAGAAGGAGGTGCACTGGATCGCGGGCCTCGAACGCATGATGGCCCGCTTGGCCACCATCAAGGGCATCGAGATCGCCTTCGTGCTGGCCCTCATCCTGGTCTTCTCCTCCTTCCTGCCGGAAGCGGAAGCCAGCACCTTCGTCCATAGCGCCATCTATGGTCTTCTGACCTTCCTCGCGGTCGAGGTGGTGGGCGGCCTGCTCGATGCCTCGCAAAAGACGATGAGCGCCGCCGCCAAGGGTGGCCTCGGCGCCTTCATCTATCTCGAAGTGCTCGATGCCAGCTTCTCCTTCGACGGCGTCATCGGCGCCTTCGCGCTGACGCAGAACCTCTTCGTCATCGCCATCGGCCTCGGCATCGGCGCCATGTATGTCCGCTCCATGACGATCATGCTGGTGGAAAAGGGAACGCTTGCCGAATACCGCTATCTCGAGCACGGCGCCTTCTACGCCATCCTGATCCTCTCGGTGATCATGTATGTGCAGACGCTGTATCACATCCCCGAAGTCATCACGGGGCTGGGCGGCGCAACCCTGATCGGCATCTCGCTCTGGTCCTCCATCCGCTACAACAGGAAGGAACAGGCCGAAGAGCAGGCGCACAATGAGACGCATGCGCAGAAAGAGCAGCAGGTTCAGGCTCAGACCTGAGCTGAGCGCTCCTGACGACTGGCAAGCGGCCACATCGTCCTCACCCTCATCCCGGCCTTGTGCCGGGATCCAGCAGCGTCGCGTCCGCGACGCGGTAGACTCTTTTCAACCCAAGGACTTGGGTTGGCTGGATCCCCGCCACGAGGGCGAGGATGAGGGAGAGAATGCGGCGGCCGTCTCGGACAAAAATAAAGCCCGCGACCGAAAGGTTGCGGGCTGTTTCATTTCGGGCGGTCAAAGACCGCCTGTTAATTCCAGGCTTAGTGATTGATGCGGCCGAACAGGCTCGGATCGATCCCGAGCCTGTTGAGATCGCGCTCGCGTGGGCGGCGGCCGGATTGGACGGCGGCGCTGGCGGCATTCGCGGCACCGATCATCGCAAAGGCGCGGCCAAGCAAGCCATCGCGAATGGACTGACGGAAGGACATTGTCTTTCTTTCTCTAGCATATGATTGACTGCTCACATATGGGCGCACGAGGCGGGAACCACAACCGCCGGGATTTCAACCCAGCCATGCGGGAATGGGTGTGCGGATAGCGTCGATAGCCCCAAAAAGCGCGACCCAGCGCGTGGCCCCCTCACCCTACCCTCTCCCCGCCGGGGAGAGGGGAAGAGACCGTGGAGGGTGCCGCTTTTCCCTTCTACCCCGCGGGGAGAAGGTGGCCCGAAGGGTCGGATGAGGGGGCTCCGGGCGCAAAGGCCTGCGCTAATTCAAGAGCCCATCAACGACCAGCATCAGGGCGAAGGAGCAAACCGACAGTCCAATGCTACAGGTCATCACGAGTCGCAGCCGCTTGAACCGACTGTCGATAAAGAACGGCGTTAAGCTTGAAAATTGCCTTCCCTTCCGCTCTCCCCAGGGAAGGTCTTCCTCTTCCGGAAGCGAAACCATCGATTTGGTCCGCCAGAGTATGAGCGCATTGGTGATGAAGCCGCCCGCGAAGCCGAGTACGAAAAGCGACGTCAGGACATATTTCACGGTTTGCACAACTGCGGTTGTCTCTTCTGCGTGCATGACAACACCACCTCAACGGTTTCTCAATTCACCTGAACGATATGATCGCCGCGATCAGTAGTACCCACGGCAACAAGCCGATCCATCCCGCCATCGAGGACTCACAGAGCAGAGAGCCATCCGGGCCGCGTTTGAAACCAAGCCAGTTAAATCCGCCCTCAGCCGATGAGACGCCCTGTACGCGGATTTTACCCAGGGATGCGAGCGGCAGGAGCACTCTGGCTGTGGTGTGCCCTATGACTTCCAATAGAAAATCGACAACAAGCAAGTCCACTTCCCCCGATTGCGCGAAAAACGCGCCGCGATATTCTGATCATGTAGGGAGCATGTTATAAAACTTTAAGTCGCAATCAGAAAACGTGCTAGCACAGTACTCGTCTTGCCGGGCCGATAAGGAAGCCGAATGTCGGGAAACGAACAGCAGGTCGAATGGGGTCCGTGTTGCCTTTGCGGCAAGGGCATCGAGCCCACGTTTCCCGACCCACTCCGCCTTACCGCTGAAACCGCCGATGGCAACTGGCAGGCTTGGTTTGCGCATGCCGCTTGCTTCAAAAGCAAGTTGGTCGATCCACCTGACGCGCCACCCGGATTTTTTGCTCCGGCACATTTCTAGATAACCTTGCCGTTGGCTCTGGCGGCGACGAAACATCTCCCCCATGGACTTCCCCCGCCCCCGCCATACCTACCCCTCCCGGAGGTAACCCATGGCCGAAGTCCTGCTCTTTCACCACGCCCAGGGCCTGACGCCGGGCATCCATATCTTCGCCGATCATCTGCGCGACGCCGGCCATGTCGTCCACACGCCCGATCTCTTCGATGGCCATGTCTTCGCCAGCATCGACGAGGGCATGGACTATATCGAGGCCACCGGTTTCGATGCGCTGCGTGAGCGCGGTGTGAGGCTGGCCGATGATCTGCCGGCCGAGCTTGTCTATGCCGGCTTCTCCTTTGGCGTCGTGCCGGCGCAGCAGCTGGCGCAGACGCGGCCCGGTGCGCGCGGCGCGCTTCTGTTCCACGCCTGCCTGCCGATATCGGGCGAGTGGTCCTTCGGCCCATGGCCGGAGGGCGTGCCGGTGCAGATCCATGCCATGGATGCCGATCCGATCTTCATGCGCGAGGGCGATATCGATGCCGCCCGCGAGATCCTGGAGCACGTGAAGGAGGCGAGCCTCTTCCTCTACCCCGGCGATCAGCACTATTTCGCCGACAGCTCGCTTCCCTCCTGGGATTCCGACGCCGCCGAAGTGCTCACCCGCCGCGTCCTCGATTTCCTCAGACACGTCAACGGCGCCGGCGACGGCCTCCCTTGAGGGAGAAACGGTCTGACGAAAACGGCCGGCGGATGTCTCCATCGCCGGCCGTGAAAGATAGGGGTTTGGGCAGTCTTTTTCTTTGTCTGAGGCGCCTCAGTCTTCGCTGGCCGCCATCTGCGTCAGCACATCGCCGCGCCCGCGCAGGCGCAGGATGAGCGGCAGGATCAGCGCCAAGGCTGCCAGGCCAAGCAGCACGGCGGCAATCGGCGACTGCACGAGCGTCGTCACATCGCCCTGGCTGATGGCGAGCGCGCGGCGCAGCTGCTGCTCCGCCAGAGGTCCGAGGATCAGACCGACGATGACGGGCGCGATCGGATAATCGAAGACGCGCATGACATAGGCGATCAGCCCGAACACCAACAACATGCCGAGTTCGAACACCGAGGGATTGGCCCCGATCGTGCCGAGCGTCGCAAAGACCAGAATGCCGGCATAGAGCCAGGGCTTCGGGATCGTCAGCAGCCGCACCCACAGCCCCACCAGCGGCAGGTTGAGCACGAGCAGCATCAGATTGGCGATGAGCAGCGAGGCGATCAGGCCCCAGACGAGCTGCGGATTGGTGGCAAACAACAGCGGCCCCGGTTGCAGGCCATATTGCTGGAAGCCCGCCAGCATGATCGCGGCCGTGGCCGAGGTCGGCAGGCCGAGCGTCAAGAGCGGCACCAGCGTGCCGGCGGCGGACGCGTTGTTGGCGGCCTCCGGGCCGGCGACGCCTTCGATCGCGCCTTTGCCGAATTCTTCCGGATGCTTGGAGAGCTTCTTTTCGGTCGCGTAGGAGAGGAACGTGCCGATCTCGGCGCCGCCAGCCGGCATGGCGCCGATCGGGAAGCCGATGACCGTGCCGCGCAGCCACGCCTTCCAGGAGCGTGCCCAGTCCTGCGCCGTCATCCAGACCGAACCCTTGATCGCCTCGATCTTGTCGGGTGCCGACGCACCCTGCGCTGCAATGAACAGCGTCTCGCCGATCGCAAACATCGCCACTGCCATCGTCGTCACCTCGATGCCGTCGAGGAGATCCGGAACGCCGAAGGAGAGCCGGTTCTGGCCGGTCAGCTGGTCGATGCCGACAAGCGACAGCGCAAGACCGATGAACAGCGAGGTAAGGCCGCGAAGCGACGAATTGCCGAAAGCCGAGGAAACGGTGACGAAGGCGAGGATCATCAGCGCGAAATACTCGCGCGGACCGAAGACGAGGGCGATCTTGACGATCAGCGGCGCGATGAAGGCAAGCGCCAGCGTGGCGATCAGGCCGGCGACGAAGGAGCCGATCGCCGCAGTGGCGAGAGCCGGCCCGCCGCGTCCGGCGCGCGCCATCTTGTTGCCCTCGAGCGCAGTGACGATCGAGGCGCTTTCGCCGGGCGTGTTCAACAGGATCGATGTCGTGGAGCCACCATACATGCCGCCGTAATAGATGCCGGCGAACATGATCAGCGAGCCGGTCGCGTCGAGCTGGTAGGTGACGGGCAAAAGAAGCGCCACTGTTGTGGCCGGGCCGATGCCGGGCAAGACGCCGACCATGGTGCCGAGCGTGACGCCGATCAGCGCATAGAGCAGGTTCATCGGCTCCATCGCCGAGACCAGGCCCTGTAGAAGAAATTCGAATGTGCTCATGATGCTACTCTCAAGGCTCCCGTCAATGGATCAGGTGTTCCAGCGGTCCCGCCGGAAGCGAAAGCTGAAGCACAACGGCAAAAAGCCAGTAGATGCCGAGACAGATGACGATGCCGACAGGAATGCTGATCCAGATCCTGCGAGCGCCGAAGCCGGCGGCGGCAAGACCGAACAGCGCGCCGGTGGCGATCGAAAAGCCGAGCGGCCGGATCAGCACCATCTGCGCGACGAGACCGGCGACGACCCAGACCACCGGGCCAAACTCCTGGCGCTCGCGCTCGGGAAAATCGCGACGGAACGCGGCAAAGACGGTCCAGATCCCCAGGCCGACGAGGACGTAGGCGATCCAGTGCGGCACCGTCGCCGGGCCGACCTGCGAATAGCCCGTCGTCTCGTTGAGGCGCGCCACGTCGAAGAAGATGACGGCCGCCATGGCGACCAGCACGGCGGCAATAACAAGCGCCGCCCAATCAGGGCGGCGCTGTTGCGATGTCACTTGGTTCTCGGAGCTCATTTAACGAGTCCGATGTCTTTCAGGATCGTTTCCGTCGCGGAAATGTCCTGCGCGAGCTGTGCTTCGAATTCCGGACCGGAGAGATAGGTGTCCATCCAGCCCTTGGTCTTCAGGTTGTCCTGCCAGGTCTTCGACTTGGCGAGCTTCTCAACATCGTCGGTCACGGCCTTCTTCTGCTCGTCGGTAAGACCGGGAGCAGCGGCGACCATGCGCCAGTTCTGCAGCACGACATCGAAGCCGGATTCCTTCAGCGTCGGCGCGTCGATACCGTCGACCTTCTTGTCGGCCGAGATCGCCAGCAGGCGCAGCGCGCCAGCCTTGATCTGGCCTTCGAATTCGCCATAGGACGATACGCCGGCCGTCACCTGACCGCCGAGGATCGCGGCCAGAGCCTCGCCGCCGCCGGAAAACGCAATGTAGTTGATCTTGGTCGGATCGGCACCGGCGGCCTTGGCGAGCAGGCCGACGAGAATGTGGTCGGTGCCGCCGGCCGAACCGCCGCCCCAGGAAACCGCGCCCGGATTTTCCTTCAGCTTGGCGACGAGATCGGCGACCGTCTTGATATCGGAATTCGCCGGCACGACGATGGCCTCGTATTCGCCGGTCAGGCGGGCGATCGGGGTGACGTCCTTGAGGGTCACCGGCGACTTGTTGGTCAGGATGGCGCCGACCATGACATAGCCGCCGACGAGCAACGCGTTCGGATTGCCCTTCTGCTGGCTGGCGAACTGGGCGATGCCGATCGTGCCGCCGGCGCCCGGAACGTTCATGACCTGAACTTTACTGGAAATCTTCTCGCTCTGCAGCGAGGTCTGCATGGTGCGGGCCGTCTGATCCCAGCCGCCGCCGGGAGCGGCAGGCGCCATGATCGAGTAGTCGGCGGCATAGGCCGGCAGCGCGATGGCGGCCGCGAAAATGCTGGTCAGGAAAATATGCTTCAAGAGACTGTCCTCCATGAGCGCGGTCTGCGACCACGCATTGTTCTCGATCGGATCGGGAAGGACAGCGCACACGGACGCGAAAACGCATCCGAAATATCTGGCTAAACTCCTCCCGAAACTTCCCCTAGCCGCCTCCACGGAGTTGAAGTTCCTCAAAAGGGACCACAACAAGCTGTCATTTAGCTGACACCCCGCGCTTATCCAGTCAGGATGGACACTTTTTTGCCGCAATTCGAATTCTTGGCGGAAACTGCAGATTTCTGATTGATGTCGGGAACCCTTGTCGCCCTTCGACGTTAGACGAAAGTAATAGGGGAATTTGCGCCATGAGCACGCACATCGACATCAACCAGATCAACGACGACCGCCAGAACGACCGCTTGCGGGAAGTGTGGAGCGTCGCCGATTTTTCGCGCCGTCACCGGCTGGAAAAGGAAGAGGAGCAGCGCCTTTTCAAGCTGTTCGGCTCCTTCGCGACGAAGCAGGAACTGCTCTCGAACGCCCAGCGCCCCTGCCGATTCCGCTAAAAAGCGGAGCGCCGCGCGAATAGATTAGAACACCCATCCCCGGTGAATACCGCGGGCACGCTATCGAGCGGCCCACACATACGGCATCATCGCTACGCCGAAGCCGACCTACTTTCACATCAGACAAAAGAGATTTTGGAGAACCGCCGTGCGGCTCACGATGCCAGCGGCATCAGGAAGCGCGGCGAGATCAGCGATTTGCCGAAGCGGATCGCGGCCGCGTAGTCGAGCGCTTCCGATACCTTCTCCGGCCAATGCGGCTTGGAGACGACGCCAACGGCGCTGCGGCTGTTGCGCACCATCTCGGGATTGCCGGTGACGAAGACGACGGTCACGCCATGCTCGCTGGAAAGACGCTCGGCGATGGCGGGGCCGGTCACGCCATCGGCGAGTTGAACATCCACAAGCGCCACTTCTGCCTGCTCTGCAAGCTCAAGCGCTTCGTCCAGCGTTCGGGCCGGGCCGATGACGGTGTGACCGAGATCCTCGACGATGGATTCGAGATCGAGCGCGATCAACAATTCGTCTTCGACAATAAGAATATTCATGCGGTACTGCCCATATCCCTGGAATGCATGCCAGCCTGAAACCCAAAAACGCGTGACGACGCGATTGGTTCCCGACCTTTCCAATTTCCTAATATGGAGCCTGAGGGTTAAAAGAATAGTAGCCGCGCCATACCAATTTTGGGCTTTAAATGTTCAATACAAATACCGCATTTCCTGGCAAAACCGATGAAATCGGGCGAAAATATACTTATGCAACCCATCCGATACAAATGCGCCAAAACAACACGCCGAACGCTTGTCTGACGCTGATCTGGCATCTACTGCGTGCGCAGCACCTCGTTCCAATGCGCGATCAGCCGCGCCCGCTTCACCTGGTCGAGATAGACCATCAGCCCTGGGCTGACAGGCACGGGCCTCAACTGCGCGCCGAGCAGCGCCTGCATGGTGTTCGCGGTGTTTTCGCCGGTCACTTCGGGGCTGACGGCGGGGATCTGCAGCTCGCGCGCCATGATCGTCTGCCCTTCCTTCGACATGAAAAAGGAGAGGTAGCGCCGCCCAAGCTCCGGATTGGCCGCCGCCTGCGGCACCAGCCCGATCCGGGACATGACGACGGTATAATCCTTCGGCAGCACGATGCCGACCTCTGGATGGCGCTTGGCCCAATCCGCCGCGTATGAGCCGAGAATATTGTAGCCGAGCACGAAGCGTCCGTCCGACACCCGCTCCAGGATCGCCGAGCTCGTCGAATAAAGCTTCACCCCGGCCGCCCCCATGGCGCCGATGACCGACCAGATATCGCCGAACTGCTCCTGGTCGCGCGCCATGAACAGGAAGCCGACGCCGGAGCGCTCGATATCATAGGTGCCGATCCGCCCATGCACCGCATCGCCCTTGCGCTTCAGATAATCGACGAACTCGGCCCGCGAACTCGGCGGCTGTTCGTTGACGAAGCTCGGCTTGTGATAGACGAAGACGGCGGGCTCGAAGGTCAGCGCATAGGCGGTGTTGCGCCAGTTCGCCCATTTCGGCCAGATTCCGCTCATCGGCAGGTTGCTCGGCTGCGCATAGCCGTCGTTGGAAAGCTTCACCTGCAGGTCCATGGCCGACGAAAAGGCGAAATCCGCCGTCGGCTTCCCCGCGTCCGTCTCCTGCACGATGCGATCGTAGATCTCCCCGGTCAGCATGTCCTCATAGGTGACGGCGACGTCGGGGTTTGCCTCCTGAAATCCGCGGATCATCGGCTGCGCCAGCGGCTCGTCGAGCGACGAATAGACCACGAGCACGGGCGCCCCGGCATTGCCCGACACCGCCGGATAGAAAATCGGCTCCGCCAGGGCCAGGCCCGGACAGAGCAACATCAACGCAAGTAGTGGCAGTCTCCTCATACGATGAGAATGCATGACTGCGCTATCAGGCACAAGGGAGCACACACCCGCGCTGTCCAGCGGCGCGCGATGCTGCACATGCTCCATGCCCGCCCAAAGGCGTAACCGTCGCGCGCGACAAGCAGGGCCAAAGACGTTAGACTTCAAGCGACCCAGTTGCCCTATCACGCGGAGGCCACATTGGAGCGACGACTGACAGCCATCCTCGCCGCCGATGTCGTCGGTTATTCTAGGCTGATGGGCATCGACGAGGCTGGCACGCTGAAGGCCTTCAACCGTCACCGCGTCGAGCTGATCGAGCCAGCGATCCTCGAATATGGCGGCCGGGTCGTGAAGCTGCTGGGCGATGGCCTGCTGGTGGAATTCGGCAGTGTCGTCAACGCGGTTGCCTGCGCCGTCGAAATCCAGCGCGGCGTAGCACTCGGCAATGCCGAGGTTCCCGAGGACCGCCGCATCCGCTTTCGCATCGGCGTCAATCTCGGCGATGTCATCGTCGAGGGTGGCGATATCTTCGGCGACGGCGTCAATGTCGCCGCTCGTCTCGAGGCCGTCGCGGACCCCGGCGGCATCGCCGTCTCCTCCTCGGTCCGTGACCATGTCGGCGCCCGCCTCGATCTGCGCTTCGAGGATCGCGGTCGTCAGACGCTGAAGAACATCGAGCAGAAGGTCCACGTCTACGCCGTTCTCGTCGATCTCCCAGATCAGAGCACGGGCGTGGCCTCCGAAACGCCCATCGCCGGCACGCGCTCCATCGTCGTGCTGCCCTTCACCAACATGAGCGGCGACCCGGATCAGGAGTATTTCTCAGACGGCCTGACGGAAGACATCATCACCGACCTGTCGAAAATCTCGGGCCTGCTGGTCACCCCGCGCAACACCACCTTCGCCTACAAGGGCCGGGCCATGAAGATCGGCCAGATCGCCTGCGAGCTCTCGGTCCGCTATGTCCTCCAGGGCAGTGTTCGCACATCCGGCGGCCGCGTACGCATCAGCGCCCAGATGATCGACGCCTGCAACGAGGACCATCTCTGGGCCGATCGCTACGACCGCGACCTCACCGACATCTTCGCCATCCAGGACGAGATCGCCCACGCCATCGTCGGCCAGCTGAAGGTCAAGATGCGCCCGGAGGAAGTGCGCGCGATTGAGAGCGACCCCACCACCAATGTCGAGGCCTACACCTACTATCTGCGCGGCCGCAAATTCGCCCGCACCATGACCATGTCCTATCTGATCATGGCGAGGCGCATGTTCTACAAGGCGGTCGAGCTCGATCCGAATTATGCCCGCGCCTATGCCGGCATCGCCGATTGCGACAGTGCGCTTTACATCTGGTACGCGGCAGAGCTGCCGATCGACGAAATCCTCGAGATGACCTCCAAGGCGCTGGCGCTCGACCCCGATCTTGCCGAGGCCCACGCCGCCCGCGCCATCGCGCTCCATCACGCCGCCCGCGACGGAGAAGCCGACATCTATTTCGCCCGGGCGCTGGCGCTTGACCCCAATCTCTTCGAGGCCAATTTCCACTTCGCCCACCGCCTGTTCAAGCGCGGCCAGTTCGAGGATGCGATCATCTATTTCGAGCGCTCCGCCAGCCTCTACGGCGACGATTACGTCTCCCCGGTCCTGCTCGCCGCCGCCTTCCGCTCGCTCGGACTGCCCGAGGATGGCCGCAAATGGGCGGCCGAAGGGGCGGTCCGCGCCGAACGCGCCGCCGAGCAGAACCCCGGCAACTCCGCCCCCGTCCATCGCGCCGCGCTTGCCTACGCGCAGATCGGCGACACCAGGCGCGCCGTCTCCTGGATCAACCGCGCGCTCGCCATGGACCCGCACGACGTCATCACCCGCTACAACGCCGTCTGCGTCCACGCCTTGCTCGGAGAAACCGACCGCGCCGTCGAACACATGCGGCAATTGCTCCCCAACAGCTCTTCCTACCAGATCGGCTGGTTCGAAAACGATTCAGACCTCGACAACATCCGCTCCGACCCGCGCTTCATCGAGCTGATGGCGGCCATCGCGCAGCAGTGAAGCCGTAAAAAGCGCATCGTGACATCGCCAGCGCCGCCCTGTAGTCTCCGGCAAAAATCAAGGGAACATCCGTGCGCATTCTACTGGTGGAGGACAATATCGCGCTGGCCGACGGGCTGTCGGCCATTCTGCGCGGCACCGGCCACGCCGTCGATGTCGTCCATGACGGCGCATCCGCCAATGCGGTGACGGCGGCCGAGAGCTTCGACCTCGTGGTGCTCGATCTCAACCTGCCCGAGATGGACGGCCTCGACGTGCTGCGCGCCATGCGCGCCCGCCAAAACCAGGCCGCCGTCCTCATCCTCACCGCACGCGGCACGCCGGAAGAGCGCGTCAAGGGCCTCGACCTCGGCGCCGACGACTATCTGATAAAACCCTTCGACATCTCCGAATTCGAGGCCCGGGTGCGCGTTCTCCTGCGCCGCCAGGCCGGCCTGCATTCGGCAACCGTCAGCTTCGGCGGCCTGTCGCTCGATCTGAATTCCCGCGCCTTCTTCTCAGGCAGCACACCGCTCGACATCCCCGCCCGCGAGCTCGGCCTGCTCGAAATCCTCTTCATGCGCGCCGGCAAGGTGGTTGCCAAGGAAGCGATCATCCAGTCGCTCACCGCCTTCGACGACGACATCTCCGCCAACGCCATCGAGCAATATGTCAGCCGCCTCAGAAAGCGCCTCGCCCCACACGGCCTGACGGTAAAGACCGCGCGCGGCATCGGCTACTATCTCGACAAGCTACCCGAGCCTGTACCGGGCGCCGCAAGCCCCGAGGCGCCATGACGTCAGCCTATTCGCTCCGCCGCCGGCTGCTCTTCTGGCTGCTGATCTCGACCGCCGTCATCGGCATCGTCGCGCTGGCCGACACCTACCGCGAGGCCGTGCAGACCTCCAACATTGTCTCCGACCGCGTCCTTGCCGGCTCGGCGCTGGCGATCGCCGAGCGCGTCGTCGTTGCCGAAGACGGCTCACTGCAGGTCGACATCCCCTATGTGGCGCTGGAAATGCTGACATCGGCGGCACAGGACCGCGTCTTCTACCGTGTCGACGGCCCGCCCGGCCACTTCATCACCGGCTACCAGGCGCTCCCCGTCATCAAGGAGACCAAGGGCGAAGGTGCTGCCTTCGCCGACGATCGCTTCCGCAACGAGCCGATCCGCGTCGCCACCCTCAACCGCTCGGCCTCGACGGGCATCCGCTCGGTCCCCTTCACCGTCACCGTCGCCGAAACCACCATCGCCCGCCGCCAGCTCGCCCGCGCCATCCTCCTGCGCTCGGCGCTGCGCCTCTCCGTCATGATCCTCGGTGCCGCGATCATCGTCTGGATCTCGGTCACCGTGGCGCTGCGCCCGCTCTACAAGCTGCGCGACGCGATCGGCGAGCGCAGCCCCGACGACCTGCACCCGATCGAGCAATCGGTCCCGAGCGAAGTCCAGCCGCTGGTCGATACCGTCAACGGCTTCATGATCCGGCTCGAACAGGCGCTGGACGCGCTGCGCAACTTCACCGGCAATGCCAGCCACCAGCTGCGCACCCCGCTCGCCATCATCCGCACCCAACTCGCGCTTTCCGCCCGCGCCACCTCACTCGCCGATGCCCAGGCAGTCGCGCTGAAGGGCGACCAGGCCGTGGCGCATGCCGAACGCGTGCTCGCCCAGCTGCTCCTGATGGCGAAGATCGACGCCGCCACCTCGCGCGAGGCGCTGACGGCAACCGCGATCGACCTCACCGCGATCGCCCAGGAGATAACCGGCGAGCTGATTCCGACAGCATCGGCCGCCGGCATCGATCTCGGCTTCGAGGGCGACAAACAAGAGATGATCCGCGCCGAACCGCTCCTGATCGGCGAACTCCTGCGCAACCTTACAGGCAACGCCATCGCCTATGCCGGCCACGGCGCCGAAGTCACCGTCCGCATCCGCGGTCTCGACGATGCCGTGCTGCTAGAAGTCGAAGACAACGGCCCCGGCATCCCGCCCGACCAGCTCGCCGCCGTCCGCCGCCGCTTCTCCCGCGCCGACCAATCCGGCGCCCCAGGTGCTGGATTGGGCTTGCCGATCGTCGAGGAGATTTGCGGGTTGTTTGGTGCGACGCTGGCGCTGGAGGCGGGGATTGGCGGCAGGGGGTTGAGGGCTACGGTGAGGTTTGGGCGGCTGTAAGGGGCCAAATTTAAAGGATGATCCCGTCGGCTGTTGTGCCGTGTAGCCCCCTCATCCGACCCTTCGGGCCACCTTCTCCCCGCTGGGGCGAAGGGAAGATGGAGCAAGCGGCCCGCCGCGAGTCTCTTCTCCCCCTGCGGGGAGAAGGTGCCGGCAGGCGGATGAGGGGGCCACGCGGCAAAACAGCAGACAATCCATCCGCACCCACACCACTCACCTTGAACACCCATCCCTACCTTGCATTCTCTCGCTGCATTGCACACACTGCACTTGGGAACAGCAAATGCCGTACAACGATACGGCCGCGGATAAGGCAGTCCATGTCGATCAAAGCCAGCATCTATCATCTGACGCATTACAAATACGACAAACCGGTCCGGCTCGGGCCTCAGATCATCCGCCTCAAGCCCGCGTCGCATTCCAAGACGCGGGTGATCAGCCATTCGCTGAAGGTCTCGCCGGCGAACCATTTCGTGAACCTGCAGCAGGATCCCTACGGCAATTATCTGGCCCGCTACGTCTTCCCCGACCCGGTGACCGAGTTCAAGATCGAGGTCGACCTCGTCGCCGACATGACGGTCTACAACCCCTTCGATTTCTTCATCGAGGAGAGCGCCGAAATGTGGCCCTTCTCCTATCCCGAGGAGATCAGGGACGACCTGAAGATCTACATGCAGCCGCAGCCGGTGGAGCCGGCGCTGGCGGCCTATCTCTCAGGCATCGACCGCACGCCGATGCGCACCACCGATTTCATCGTCGGCCTCAATGCCCGGCTGAAGAACGACGTCGAATACGTCATCCGCATGGAGCCCGGCGTGCAGTCGCCGGAGGAGACGCTGAAGCTGGCGCTCGGCTCCTGCCGCGACAGTAGCTGGCTCCTGGTCGAGATCCTCCGCAATCTCGGCTTCGCCGCCCGCTTCGTCTCCGGCTACCTCATCCAGCTGACGCCGGATCTGAAGGCGCTCGACGGCCCATCCGGCACCGAGGTCGACTTCACCGATCTGCATGCCTGGTGCGAGGTCTACATCCCCGGCGCCGGCTGGATCGGCCTCGACCCGACCTCGGGCCTCCTGACCGGCGAGAGCCACATCCCCCTTGCCGCCACGCCGCACTATAGCAACGCCGCCCCGATCTCCGGCGCACTCTACGGCCACGCCAACACCGAGTTCGCCTTCGACATGAAGGTCACGCGCGTCGCCGAACATCCGCGCATCACCAAGCCCTTCTCCGACGACAGCTGGGACGAACTCAACGCGCTCGGCGCCAAGGTCGACAGCATCCTGCAGGCAGAAGACGTCCGCCTCACCATGGGTGGTGAGCCGACCTTCGTCTCGATCGACGATTTCGAATCCGCCGAATGGAACACCGAGGCCGTCGGCCCGACCAAGCGCGAAAAGGCCGATATCCTGATCCGCAAGCTGCGCGAGCGCTTCGCCCCCGGCGGCTTCCTGCATTATGGCCAGGGCAAGTGGTATCCCGGCGAAAGCCTGCCGCGCTGGACCTTCTCGCTCTATTGGCGCAAGGACGGCAAGCCGATCTGGCGCAATCCCGAGCTCATCGCCGGCGAAGGCAAGGACACAGGTGTCGCGGCCGACGACGCCGCCAACCTGCTCGGCGCCATCGCCCGCGAACTCGCGATCGACACCGACATGGTGCTGCCGGCCTATGAGGACCCGGCCGAGTGGATCCTCAAGGAAGGCAGCCTGCCCGACAATGTCGATCCCTCGAATTCCAAGCTCAAGGACCCGGAAGAGCGCAACCGCATCGCCCGCGTTTTCGAGCGCGGCCTGACCACGCCGACGGGCTACATCCTTCCCGTCCAGGCCTGGAACGCCCAGGCATCCGGCCAGCGCTGGATGAGCGAGCGGTGGAAGACGCGCCGCGGCAAGATCTTCCTCGTTCCCGGCGACAGCCCCGTCGGCTACCGCCTGCCGCTCGGCACACTCCCCTACGTGCCGCCCGCCCGCTTCCCCTATATCCACCCGGCCGACCCCTCCATCCCCCGCACGCCGCTGCCCGATGTCTTCGTGCCCTCGGGCCGCGCCATGCCGGAAGCCTCGCGCCATAGCGAGGAGGCCGGCCAGAGCCGCGTCGAGCAGACGCTGGGCGAGATCGGCGGCGCCGTGCGCACCGCAATCTCGGTGGAGCCGCGCGACGGCCGCCTTTGCGTCTTCATGCCGCCGGTCGAGCGCATCGAGGATTATCTAGAGCTGATCGCGGCCGCCGAGAACGCCGCCGCCGAACTCGGCCTGCCCGTCCATATCGAGGGCTACTCGCCGCCGCAGGACGAGCGCATCAACGTCATCCGCGTCGCACCCGACCCCGGCGTCATCGAGGTCAACATCCATCCGGCCTCCAACTGGCAGGACTGCGTGGCGATCACCAGCACCGTCTACGAGGAGGCCCGCCAGTCGCGACTCGGCGCCGACAAGTTCATGATCGACGGCCGCCACACCGGCACTGGCGGCGGCAACCACGTCGTGGTCGGCGGCACCAATCCCGGCGACAGCCCGTTCCTGCGCCGTCCGGATCTGCTGAAGAGCCTGGTGCTGCACTGGCAGCGCCATCCCTCGCTCTCCTACATGTTCTCGGGCATGTTCATCGGCCCGACCAGCCAGGCCCCGCGCATCGACGAGGCCCGCCACGACAGCCTCTACGAGCTGGAAACAGCACTCGCCCAGATCCCCGCGCCCGGCAAGGGCGTCACACCCCTGCCCTGGATCACCGACCGCCTGTTCCGCAACCTCCTGATCGACGTCACCGGCAACACCCACCGCGCCGAGATCTGCATCGACAAGCTGTTTTCGCCCGACGGACCGACCGGCCGCCTCGGCCTCGTCGAGTTCCGTGGCTTCGAAATGCCGCCGAACGCGCGCATGTCGCTCGCCCAGCAGCTTCTGGTCCGCGCCCTCATCGCCCGCTTCTGGCAGAACCCCGCCGATGGCCGCTTCGTGCGCTGGGGCACGACGCTGCACGACCGCTTCATGCTGCCGCACTTCGTCTGGCAGGATTTCCAGGACGTGCTTGCCGATCTCAAGCAGAACGGCTTCGATCTCAGCCCGGAATGGTTCAAGGCACAGCTCGAATTCCGCTTCCCCTTCTGCGGCGAGGTCGAATACGAGGGCTCGAAGCTGGAGCTGCGCCAGGCGCTGGAGCCCTGGAACGTCATGGGCGAGGAAGGCGCGATCGGCGGCACCGTGCGCTATGTCGACAGCTCCGTCGAGCGTCTGCAGGTCAGGCTCGAGACCAGCAATTCGTCCCGCTACACCGTCACCTGCAACGGCCGCACCGTGCCGCTGACACCGACGGGCACTGCCGGCGTCTCGGTCGCCGGCGTCCGCTTCAAGGCATGGCAGCCGGCGTCGGGATTGCACCCGCTACTGCCCGTCAACACGCCGCTCACCTTCGACATTTATGATACATGGTCGAAGCGTTCGATCGGCGGCTGCATCTATCATGTTGCCCATCCGGGCGGGCGTAACTATGACACCTTCCCGGTCAATGGTAACGAAGCCGAAGCCAGGCGTCTGGCGCGATTCGAGCCATGGGGCCATACATCGGGCGGCTATATCCCCGCGATCGAGACCGGATCGCCGGAGTTCCCGCTGACGCTGGATCTGAGAAGACCGGCAGGCATTTAGACGCATTAGACTAGGGGTTCATGGGCAAGAAACCGGCAAGAGAGCTGCGGCAGCAGAAGAGCGAGCGCATCGGCAACGAGGCGGTGCTCGGCTATCGTCCGCCGCCTGGCGTCGCCGACGAGATGGTCGACCAGAACGGCGCGATCCGCCCGGTCTGGCAGCGCTTCATGGCGCATCTGAGCGGCATGCCGGAAAAGGACCTGACCGAGCGCTTCGCCCGCGCCGACCGCTATCTGCGCGATGCCGGCGTCTTCTACCGCGCCTATGGCAGCACCGGCAGCGCCGAGCGCTCCTGGCCGCTTTCGCCCATCCCCGTTCTGATCGACGAGCGCGAATGGGAGAGCCTGTCGGAAGGCCTCGTCCAGCGCGCCGACCTGCTCGAAGCGATCGTCGCCGACATCTATGGCGACAACAGGCTGGTCGAGGATGGCGTGCTGCCGCCGGCGCTGATCGCCTCCAATCCGGAGTTCCAGCGCCCGCTCGTCGGCGTCAAGCCGGCCGGCGGCCACTATCTGCATTTCTGCGCCTTCGAGGTCGGCCGCGGTCCCGATGGCAACTGGTGGGTTTTGGCAGACCGCACGCAGGCCCCATCCGGCGCCGGCTTCGCGCTGGAAAACCGGGTGGCAACCACCCGCGCCTTCTCCGATATCTATGCGGAAACCCCGGTGCACCGCCTCGCCTCCTTCTTCGGCGCCTTCCGCGATGCGCTGCAGGGCATGAAGCACAGCGGCGACGACCGCATCGCCGTGCTCACCCCCGGCCCCGCCAACGAGACCTATTACGAACACGCCTACATCGCCCGCTATCTCGGCTTCATGCTGCTCGAGGGCGAGGATCTGACCGTCGTCAACGGCAAGGTGATGGTGCGCACCGTCTCCGGCCTGAAGCCGATCACCGTGCTCTGGCGCCGCCTCGATTCCGCCTATGCCGATCCGCTCGAGCTCAACCAGACCTCGCACATCGGCACGCCGGGCCTCGTGGAAGCGCTGCGCGCCGAAAGCGTCACCATCGTCAATGCGCTCGGAAGCGGCATCATCGAGACGCGCGCGCTGCTCGCCTTCATGCCCACCATCTGCCGCCGCCTCTTCGGCGAGGAGCTGAAGATGCCGTCGATCGCCACCTGGTGGTGCGGCCAGAAGAGCGAACGCGACCATGTCGCCCAAAACATCGAGAAAATGGTGATCGGCCCGGCCTATTCGCGCGCGCCCTTCTTCGACGACAACGGTGAATCCGTGCTCGGCTCGGCGCTTCGCGCCACCGCCCGTGATTCCATCGGCGACTGGCTGAACACCGATGGCCCGAAGCTCGTCGGCCAGGAGGCCGTGACGCTCTCGACCACGCCCAGCTGGGTGAACGGCAAGCTGGTGCCGCGGCCGATGTCGCTGCGCGTCTTCGCCGCCCGCACAAAGAACGGCTGGCAGATCATGCCTGGTGGCTTCGCCCGCATCGGCGCCGGCGACGACGTGGCGGCGATCGCCATGCAGTCGGGTGGTGCGGCCGCCGACGTCTGGATCGTTTCTGACAAGCCCGTCGAGCGCCACACGCTGCTGCCCACCGAGGCGAGCTTCACCCGCAACATGCCGGGCAGCCTGCCCAGCCGCGCCGCCGACAATCTCTTCTGGCTCGGCCGCTATATCGAGCGCGCCGAAGGGGCGCTGCGCATCCTGCGCGCCTGGCACGCCCGCTTCGCCGAGGCCGCCGATCCGAGCCAGCCGCTGCTGGCCGATGTCAGCGCCTATCTCGCCGCCGTCGATATCGACACCGAGGACGCGGTGCCCGACACGCTGCTGCGCAATATCGACAGCGCCGTCTATTCGGCAAGCAACATCCGCGACCGCTTCTCGCCGGATGGCTGGCTGGCGCTGACCGATCTCGCCAAGACCGCCCGCCGTTTCCACGCGACAGTATCGCCGGGCGACGACGCCAGCCATGCGATGACGATCCTGTTGCGCAAGCTCGCGGGCTTCGCCGGTCTCGTGCATGAAAACATGTATCGCTTCACCGGTTGGCGATTCCTGTCGCTCGGCCGCCACATCGAGCGCGCGCTGCACATGACCCGCCTGCTCGGTCACATGTCCGGCCCCGAGGCGCCCGATGGCGCGCTCGACATGCTGCTCGAGATCGGCGACAGCGTCATGACCCACCGCCGCCGCTACAACGTCAACACCGCGCGGCTGACTGTCACCGACCTTCTGGCGCTCGACCCGCTCAACCCGCGCTCGATCCTCTTCCAATTGAACGAGATCCTGCGCGAGGTCGAGCAACTGCCGAATGCGCTTACCAACGGCCAGATGTCGCCCTTCTACCGCGAATCCATGCGCCTGCGCTCCGGCCTCGCCGTCATGACGCCCGAGACGATGACCGACGACGTCTATCGCAGCCTCGAACGCGAGCTCGAAAACCTCTCCGATCTCCTCGCGCAAACCTATCTGGGGTGATGTTGTGCTCTACGATCTGTCGCTGCACATGGGCTATAGCTACGATTGGCCGGCCTCCGGCGCCCGCCACATCATGCGCCTTTTGCCGCTCTCGCTGCCCGATCGCCAGCGCCTGATCGCGGGCTCGATCAAGGTGTCGCCGACGCCGGACGAGCAATCCAATTTCACCGATTTCTTCGAGCACCCCGCGACCTCCTTCATGGTCCGCGCGCCGCACGAGAAGCTCGACATCCGCATGCACGCCCGCGTCCAGGTCGAGAGCCACTCGATCACGGCCGATTTCTCGCCGGTGCTCGCTGATCTGCCGGAGGAGATCGCAGGCGTCTGGTCGCTGAAGCCGGGCTCGCCTCATCATTTCCTCGGCAACAGCCCGCGCCTGATCGAAACGCCAATCATTTCGGAATACGCACAGAGCGTCGTCCAGCCCCGACTGACCGTGCTGGAGATCGCCACCGCCCTCTGCGCCGCGATCCACAAGGACTTCACCTACGACGCCGAGGCGACCAACGTCGACACCACGCCGATCGAGGCTTTTAGGCTGAAGCGCGGCGTCTGCCAGGATTTCAGCCATGTGATGATCCAGGCGCTGCGCAGCCTCGGCATACCCGCGGGCTACGTCTCCGGCTTCCTGCGCACCATCCCGCCGCCGGGCAAGGAGCGGCTGGAAGGCGCCGACGCCATGCATGCCTGGGTGCGCGTCTGGTGCGGCGAGACGACCGGCTGGGTGGAACTCGACCCCACCAACAACATCCCCGCCGGCACCGACCACATCGTCGTCGGCTACGGCCGCGACTACTCCGACGTTGCTCCCGTCATCGGCGTGCTGAAAAGCTATGGCGGCCAGCGGGCGGTTCAGGCGGTTGATGTCATTCCGGTGAAGTAGGGCCGGTGAAGCAGGGCCGGAGGCCGACATCAAGCCAAAGCGCACGATAAAGCGACAATTCGATAAAATTAGATCAGACTCATAAAGCTGACCTAAATGAAGATGATCCAAGGATAGTCGCATACTTTGGAAAACCATCTCGGTGAACATGATGCGCGCCTTGTCCCTGCTTACGACCACGATCGCCCGTTTCTCGAACGACCGTGGCGGCAACTTCGCCATGGTGACGGCGTTGATCGCCACACCGCTGCTGCTGGCTGCAGGCGTCGCGATCGACTTTTCCAATGCATCCACCCAAAGGACCAACCTTCAGGAAATTGCCGACGCAACCGCGCTGGAAGGCGGCAAGATTTTCGACGGTACCAATCTGGCCGCAGCCACCACCAAGGCCCAGGCCTTCCTCAAGGGCTATTCCGCGCAGATGCCGAGCAATGTCACGTCGAGCATGACCGCCGATGGCCGGACGTTCAAGGTTGCCCTGAATGCGGCGGTCGACACATCGCTGATGAAGATCGCCAATTACAACTCGATTCCTATTGGCGTGAACGCAGCCGCCATCGCGCCGGTGAAGCCCACGAAGATCACGTTCGACCCGACCTATGCAAAGGGCTTCTGGTACAAGAAGATCTCGGTCATGGTGGTCCGCCCCGGCAGCACAGCCGAGACGACCTTGGCGACCATTGTCTACCAGCCCACCACTTTGCTCGAGGATGGCAAGGGCACCATGACAATGGATCCGGCGACGGGAACCATCGACCTCGGCAACTACACCAAGCTGATCCTGAAGATGGAGATCAAGAAGGACTATTGCCCAACCGGATACAGCGGAAAGGCATCCGGCTCCAAGCAAACAGTCATATGTACGGCCACTAACCAAGCATCAAGCAAGGTCTACGACAGCACCTTGCGCACGGACAACCCCAACCAGATGGACTCGCTCTATGTCGACGGCAAGCAGCTCCAGAAGGGCACGGCCTATCCGCTGGAAGCCTATTTCGGTTGCGCATCCAAGCAGAGCCACGCCTGGGAAGACGGCGGCGGCGGTCCCACCCAGGACTTCTTCTACACCGTCAGCGCCGACTGCAGCGGCTCGGACACCACCTATGTTCGCCTGACGCAGTAACATCGATTTCATCGCTCGAAAAAGCCGCCCCCGAACCGATCCGGGGCGGCTTTTTGGCGTCGTGAAACGTCGGGGATGACCACCTCGCGTGACGCAGTGATGATGCATGAAAGCAACACCGCCGGACGCAGTTTGGCGCAAAGTCGAGCCCCGCCCGAAATCGTGTTGGAAAGCAACATTCCATTAAAATTGAAGCAAACCCGTCAAAACAAGCTCAATGAATTGGGCGCATGACTGCCACATTGTCAAAAGCAACTACTCGGGTGAGCATGATGAACACCTTGCTATTTATGATGAATGGCGTTTCTCGATTGATGTCCAATCGGGACGGAAATTTCGCGATCACGACGGCGTTCGTGATTCCGGTCTTGTTCGGCGCGGGGAGTCTGGCTATCGATATAGCCAATGCGGCCATGTCGAAACGGCAGCTGCAGGAAGCGGCCGATTCCGCCGCGCTGGCCACCGCGTCGGCGCTGGCCGACGGCAAGATCGACACATCAGGGGCTGCCGCTTTCGCCAAGGATTTTATCGCCGGCCAGATGGCGAACTATCTCTCCGATACGACCGCTCTGAAGAACGCCACGGCCGTCACGGCGACAAAAACCACATCAGGTGCCGCGACCAGCTACAACGTCAACATATCGTCTAACTACACGATGCAATTCAGCGGACTGGCCCAGGTCGCCGGCTTCAAAACGACGACGATCGGCGTATCGAGCCAGACGGCCGGTGGCTATTCCGAGACGCAAGGTTCTGTCTCGATGTTCCTTGCGCTGGATAAGTCCGGCTCGATGGACTACGCAACGACGACGGTCAACGCAACGCAACCTACAACCACGTACACCTACTCTTGCGGCACCTGGTATCAGCCTAAAACATGCACAGGAACTCAGACCAACTATTACTCGAAGATCGAGGCGTTGAAACTGGCCGTTGGCAGTCTGACGACTCAGCTTGAGACTGCCGACCCGACGCACATCTACGCACGCACGGGTGCGGTATCTTACGATATCAAGGAATATGCCGCCAGTAAGCTTGCCTGGGGTACCAGCGCTGTTACAACCTACGTTAACGCGCTCGACGCGGACGGCGGGACGAACTCAAGCGACGCCATGAACACGGCATTCACCTCTTTGACGGCCAAGAACAGCGCCGGAAACGACAGCGAAGATGCGATACACTACGCAAAGACGAAGCAGATCCCGAAGAAATACATCGTCTTCATGACCGATGGCGACAACAACGACGACAAATGGGGCGGGCGCTCCTATGACACGGCGACAAAAGCCACCTGTGACGCCGCCAAGGCCAAGGGCATCGAAATCTTTACTGTTGCCTTCATGGCTCCGACAACCGGGCAGAAGCTTCTGAAGAATTGCGCTACGGACGCAAGCCATTACTTCCAGGCTGAAAGCATGGCCGACCTCCTGGCCGCCTTCAAGAAGATCGGTGCCAAGGCCGCCAACCAGACGACGCGCCTGATCAACTGATCGCGCAATCCCACAAAACAAAAAAAGCCGCTCCGGAACAAACCGGAGCGGCTTTTCGTTGTTGTGCAATCCGGTCTATCAAAATCAGAAAGCCGATAAAAATCAAGTTCTTTCCGTCGTCCACGGGTGCCCTGCGTCAATTTTTCCGTTTGCCGGTTTTCCCTTGTTGCAAGTGCGTTGTAACGGTGCATAAACTGCATCGCTAGTGCGTGAGTAAATCGATTGAAGTACGTATAACCTACTGAAACCAAAACAGAATTGGCGAGCCCTGACGATGACCACCGTTTCGAAGCCCACCATCCCCTCTCCCGCACCGCGCAGTTCCAAGCCGGAAATTCTCGCAGAAGAAATCATCGAGCGTCTGACCTACCGTATCGGCAAGGATGCCAAGGTCGCCAAGCCGCATGACTGGCTGACGGCGACGATCCTCGTCATCCGCGACCGCATCATCGACAAGTGGATGGAGAGCACCCGCAAGGTCTACGCCACGGGCGCCAAGCGCGTTTATTATCTATCGCTGGAATTCCTCATCGGCCGCCTGATGCGCGATGCCGTGTCCAACCTCGGCCTGATGGAAGAGGTACGTGACGCGCTCGCTTCGCTCGGCGTCGATGTGTCAGTCATCGCTGGCCTCGAGCCGGATGCAGCACTTGGCAATGGCGGTCTCGGCCGTCTCGCCGCCTGTTTCATGGAGAGCATGGCGACCGTCGACGTGCCCGCCTATGGCTACGGCATCCGCTATGTCCACGGCCTTTTCCGCCAGCAGATGGCCGATGGCTGGCAGGTCGAGCTGCCGGAAAGCTGGCTCGCCCACGGCAACCCCTGGGAATTCGAACGCCGCGAAAGCGCCTATGAAATCGGCTTCGGCGGCTCGGTCGATGTCGCCAACGGCGCCGATGGCGAGCCGCGCTATGTCTGGAAGCCGGCCGAGCGCGTCATCGCCGCCGCCTTCGATACGCCCGTCGTCGGCTGGCGCGGCAAGCGCGTCAACACGCTGCGCCTCTGGTCGGCCCAGCCGATCGACCCGATCCTGCTCGACGCCTTCAACGCCGGCGACCATATCGGCGCGCTGCGCGAGAGCAACAAGGCCGAAAGCCTGACCCGCGTTCTCTACCCGGCCGACGCGACGCCTGCCGGTCAGGAGCTGCGCCTGCGCCAGGAGTTCTTCTTCTCGTCCGCCTCGCTGCAGGACATCCTGCGCCGCCATCTTCAGCAGTATGACGATTTCACCTCGCTGCCCGACAAGGTGGCGATCCAGCTGAACGACACCCACCCGGCCGTCTCCATCGCCGAACTGATGCGCCTGCTCTGCGATGTGCACGGGCTGGAGTTCGACCAGGCCTGGGACATCACCCGCGGCACAATCGCCTACACCAACCACACGCTTCTGCCCGAAGCGCTGGAAAGCTGGCCGGTGCCGTTGTTCGAGCGTCTCCTGCCGCGCCACATGCAGATCATCTACGCGATCAACGCCAAGGTTCTCCTCGAGGCCCGCAAGACCAAGAACTTCTCCGACACCGAGATCCGCTCCATCTCGCTGATCGAGGAAGGCGGCAGCCGCCGGGTGCGCATGGGCAACCTCGCTTTCGTCGGCTCGCATTCGATCAACGGCGTCTCGGCGCTGCACACCGACCTGATGAAGGTCACGGTCTTCGCCGACCTGCACAAGCTCTATCCCGACCGCATCAACAACAAGACAAACGGCATCACGCCGCGCCGCTGGCTGCAGCAGTGCAATCCGGGTCTCACCGGCCTGATCCGCGAGGCGATCGGCGACGATTTCCTCGACGACGCCGAAAAGCTGCGCGCGCTCGACAAGTTCGCCACCGACAACGCCTTCCAGGAGAAGTTCGCGGCGGTGAAGCGCAACAACAAGGTGGCGCTAGCCAATCTGGTTGCATCGCGCATGGGTGTGAAGATCGATCCGTCGGCGATGTTCGACATCCAGATCAAGCGCATCCACGAATACAAGCGCCAGCTCCTGAATGTCATCGAGGCCGTCGCGCTCTATGACCAGATCCGCTCGCGTCCCGAGCTCGACTGGGTGCCGCGCGTAAAGCTGTTCGCCGGCAAGGCGGCGCCGAGCTATCACAACGCCAAGCTGATCATCAAGCTGATCAACGACGTCGCCCGCACCATCAACAACGACCCGGCCGTGCGCGGCCTGCTCAAGGTCGTCTTCGTGCCGAACTACAACGTCTCGCTGGCCGAGGTCATGGTTCCGGCCGCCGATCTCTCCGAGCAGATCTCGACCGCCGGCATGGAAGCGTCGGGCACCGGCAACATGAAATTCGGCCTCAACGGCGCGCTCACCATCGGTACGCTCGATGGCGCCAATGTCGAAATGCGCGACAATGTCGGCGAGGACAACATCAAGATCTTCGGCCTGCGCGCCGATGAGGTCGCCAACCTGCGCACCGACGGCCACAATCCGCGTGCCATCATCGAGGCCTCGCACGAGCTGTCGCAGGCGCTCTCGGCCATCGGCTCCGGCGTCTTCTCGCCGGATGACCGCAACCGCTATTCCGAGCTGATCGAGGGCATCTATTCGCACGACTGGTTCATGGTCGCCGCCGATTTCGACGCCTACGCCCAGGCCCAGCGCGAAGTCGACGACCTCTGGAACGACAAGTCCGCCTGGAGCGAAAAGACCATCCGCAACACCGCCCGCATGGGCTGGTTCTCGTCGGACCGCACGATCCGGCAGTATGCCAAGGAAATCTGGAGAGCCGGATGAAAACGCCGAAGGCGACCCCTGAAGTCAAACTTCCCTGGGAAATTTCGGCAGATGAAATAGCGGCAATCCTTGCTGGCGCGCATTCCAATCCGTTTGCCGTTCTGGGCGTCCACAAATCGGGCAGCGTTTACGTTGCCCGATGCTTCATTCCCGGCGCCGAAGAGGTGACCGCGATGTCGCTCGACGGCACCGCGATCGGCGATCTGGCGCTCCAGCATCCGGATGGCTTCTTCGCCGGCACCATCTCGCTCAACAAGCAGGTGCCGGTGCGCTATCGCGCCCGCCGTGGCGACGCCGAATGGGCCGTCACCGACCCCTACAGCTTCGGCCCCGTTCTCGGGCCGATGGACGATTACTACGCCCGCGAAGGTTCCGACCTGCGCCTGTTCGACAAGATGGGCGCGCACTGGATCAAGCACGAAGGCGCGCAAGGAATCCACTTCGCCGTCTGGGCGCCGAACGCACAGCGCGTCTCCGTCGTCGGCGATTTCAACAATTGGGATGGCCGCCGCCACGTCATGCGTTTGCGCGCCGGCGCCGGCATCTGGGAAATCTTCGCCCCTGATGTGCCGACAGGCGTCGCCTACAAGTTCGAGATCCGCGGCCAGGACGGCGTGTTGCTGCCCCTGAAGGCAGACCCCTTCGCGCGCCGCAGCGAGCTGCGCCCGAAGAACGCCTCGGTCACCACGCCTGAACTTCTGCAGGAGTGGGAGGACGAAGCCCACCTCAAGCATTGGAGCGAGATCGACAAGCGCCGCCAGCCGATCTCCATCTACGAGGTGCATGCCGGCTCCTGGCAGCGCCGCGACGATGGCACGTTCCTCTCCTGGGACGAGCTCGCCGCTCGCCTGATCCCCTATTGCGTCGACATGGGCTTCACCCATATCGAGTTCCTGCCGATCACCGAGCACCCCTACGATCCGTCCTGGGGCTACCAGACGACGGGTCTTTATTCGCCCACCGCCCGCTTCGGCGAGCCGGAGGGTTTCGCTCGCTTCGTCAACGGCGCCCACAAGGTCGGCATCGGCGTCATCCTCGATTGGGTGCCGGCGCACTTCCCGACCGACGCGCATGGGCTGGGCTGGTTCGACGGCACCGCGCTCTACGAGCATGAGGACCCGCGCAAGGGCTTCCACCCCGACTGGAACACGGCGATCTACAATTTCGGCCGCACCGAGGTCGTGTCCTATCTGGTCAACAACGCGCTCTACTGGTCCGAGAAATTCCATCTCGACGGCCTGCGCGTCGATGCCGTCGCCTCGATGCTCTACCTCGATTACTCCCGCAAGCACGGCGAGTGGATCCCCAACGAATATGGCGGCAACGAGAACCTTGAGGCCGTCCGCTTCCTGCAGAACATGAACACCCGCATCTATGCCGAGCACCCCGGCGTCATGACCATCGCCGAGGAATCGACGTCGTGGCCCAAGGTGTCGCAGCCGGTGCATGAAGGCGGCCTCGGCTTCGGCTTCAAGTGGAACATGGGCTTCATGCACGACACACTGAGCTACATGAGCCGCGAGCCGGTGCACCGCAAGCATCACCACAACGAGCTGACTTTCGGCCTGCTCTACGCCTACTCGGAAAACTTCGTGCTGCCGCTCTCCCACGACGAGGTGGTACACGGCAAGGGCTCGCTGATTGCCAAGATGCCCGGCGACGACTGGCAGAAGTTCGCCAACCTGCGCGCCTACTACGCGCTGATGTGGGGCTATCCCGGCAAGAAGCTTCTCTTCATGGGCCAGGAATTCGCCCAGTGGAGCGAATGGAACGAGGCCGGCTCGCTCGACTGGAACTTGCTTCAGTACCGCATGCACGAGGGCATGCGCCGCCTGGTGCGCGACCTCAACTTCACCTACCGCAGCAAGCCGGCGCTGCACGCCCGCGACTGCGAAGGCGAAGGCTTCGAATGGCTGGTTGCCGACGATCACGAGAACTCGGTCTTCGCCTGGCTGCGCAGGTCGCCGGGTGAAAAGCCGGTCGCCGTCATCTGCAACATGACGCCTGTATACCGCGAGAACTACGCCGTCAGGCTGCCCACCGAAGGCCGCTGGCGCGAAATCCTGAATACCGATGCCGACATCTATGGCGGCAGCGGCAAAGGCAATGGCGGTCGTGTCCAGGCGGTCAACGCCGGCGGCACCATCGTCGCATCACTGACCTTGCCGCCTTTGGCGGTTATCATGCTTGAACCTGAGACTTGAGACTGGTGGGAGGAAGACAATGGTAGAAAAACGCATTCAGCCACTTGCCCGCGATGCAATGGCCTATGTTCTCGCCGGCGGCCGGGGGAGCCGTCTGAAGGAACTCACCGACCGACGCGCCAAGCCCGCGGTCTATTTCGGCGGCAAGTCGCGCATCATCGATTTCGCGCTGTCCAACGCGCTGAACTCCGGTATCCGCCGCATCGGCGTCGCGACGCAATACAAGGCGCACTCGCTGATCCGCCACATGCAGCGCGGCTGGAACTTCTTCCGCCCCGAGCGCAACGAGAGCTTCGACATTCTGCCGGCCTCCCAGCGCGTCTCCGAGACGCAGTGGTATGAAGGCACCGCCGACGCGGTCTACCAGAACATCGACATCATCCAGGACTACGGCGTCGAATACATGGTCATCCTCGCCGGCGACCACGTGTACAAGATGGACTACGAATACATGCTGCAGCAGCATGTCGATAGCGGCGCCGACGTCACCATCGGCTGCCTCGAAGTGCCACGCATGGAAGCCGTGGGCTTTGGCGTCGTGCATGTCGATGAGACCGACCGCATCATCGATTTCGTCGAAAAGCCCGCCGACCCGCCGGCTATTCCCGGCAAGCCGGACAGCGCCTTCGCCTCGATGGGCATCTACGTCTTCCGCACCAAGTTCCTGATCGAGGAACTGCGCCGCGACGCCGCCGACCCGAATTCCAGCCGCGACTTCGGCAAGGACATCATCCCCTACATCGTCAAGAACGGTAAGGCCGTAGCCCACCGCTTCGCCAATTCCTGCGTGCGCTCCGATTTCGAGCGCGAGCCCTACTGGCGCGACGTCGGAACCATCGATGCCTACTGGCAGGCCAATATCGACCTGACGGCGATCGTTCCCGAACTCGACATCTACGACAAGTCCTGGCCGATCTGGACCTATGCCGAAATCTCGCCACCGGCGAAGTTCGTTCACGATGATGAAAACCGCCGTGGCTCGGCGACCTCCTCGGTCATCGCCGGCGATTGCATCATCTCCGGTGCCACGCTGAACAACAGCCTGCTCTTCACCGGTGTGCGCGCCAATTCCTACTCGAAGCTTGAGGGCGCCGTCGTGCTCCCGAGCGTAAAGATCGGCCGCCACGCGCAGCTGACGAATGTCGTGATCGACCACGGCGTCGTCATTCCGGAAGGTCTTGTTGTCGGCGACGACCCGGTTCTGGACGCCAAGCGTTTCCGCCGCTCCGAAGGCGGGATCTGCCTCATCACGCAGCCGATGATCGACAAGCTGGATATGTAAACGATGAAAGTTCTTTCGGTTTCGTCCGAAGTCTTCCCATTGATCAAGACAGGGGGCCTGGCCGATGTGGCCGGCGCCCTGCCGATCGCGCTGAAGCGCTTCGGCATCGAAACCAAGACGCTGATGCCCGGCTATCCCGCGGTGATGAAGGTCATCCGCGACCCCGTCGTGCGCATGCGCTTCGACGATCTCTTGGGCGAACCGGCAACGGTTCTGGAGGTCAATCACGAGGGGCTCGATATCCTCGTCCTCGACGCACCAGCCTATTACGACCGCTCCGGCGGCCCCTATCTGGACGCAACCGGCAAGGACTACCACGACAACTGGCGCCGCTTTGCCGCGCTCTCGCTTGCCGGCGCCGAGATCGCCGCCGGCCTGATGCCCGGCTGGAAGCCAGACGTCGTCCATGCGCATGACTGGCAGGCGGCGATGACGCCGGTCTACATGCGCTTTTACCCGACGCCCGAGCTTCCCAGCATCCTCACCATCCACAACATCGCCTTCCAGGGCCAGTTCAGCGCCGAGATCTTCTCCGGCCTGCGCCTTCCCCCACAGGCCTTCTCGGTGGAAGCGCTGGAATATTACGGCAATATCGGCTTCCTGAAGGGTGGCCTGAAGACCGCGCACGCGATCACCACCGTCAGCCCCTCCTATGCCGGCGAGATCCTGACCTCCGAATTCGGCATGGGTCTTGAGGGTGTCATCGCCAGCCGTATCGAGGCGTTGCACGGCATCGTCAACGGCATCGACCACGAGGTCTGGGACCCCGCCACCGACGCCGTGCTGCAGACGCACTACACCGGCGCGACGCTGAAGAACCGCGCCGCCAACCGCGCCGCCGTCCAGGAATTCTTCGGCCTGCACGACGACAACGCGCCGATCTTCTGCATCATCAGCCGCCTCACCTGGCAAAAGGGCATGGACCTGATCGCCGCCTGCGCCGACGAGATTGTCGCGATGGGCGGCAAGCTTGCCATTCTGGGCTCCGGCGATCCGGCGCTCGAGGGCTCGCTGCTCGCCGCCTCCGCCCGCCATCCGGGCCGCATCGGCGTGTCGATCGGTTACAACGAGCCGATGTCGCATCTGATGCAGGCCGGCTCCGACGCCATCATCATCCCCTCGCGCTTCGAGCCCTGCGGCCTGACACAGCTCTATGGCCTGCGCTATGGTTGCGTTCCGATCGTCGCGCATACGGGCGGCCTTGCCGATACCGTCATCGATGCCAATCACGCCGCACTTGCGGCCAAAGTGGCAACCGGGATACAATTCTCTCCGGTGACCGCTTCCGGTCTGTTGCAGGCAATCCGCCGTGCGCTACATCTCTATACCGATCAAAAGGTCTGGACCCAATTGCAAAAGCAGGGCATGAAATCGGATGTTTCGTGGGAGAAAAGCGCCGAGCGCTATGCTGCCCTCTATTCAAGCCTCGCCCCGAAAGGCAAGTGACAGAAAATGAACAAGTCCGTATCCACCACCCCCTATCAGGATCAGAAGCCCGGCACGTCGGGACTGCGTAAAAAGGTCCCGGTATTCCAGCAGCCGAACTACGCGGAAAACTTCATCCAGTCGATTTTCGATTCGCTGGAAGGCTTTCAGGGCAAGACCCTCGTCATCGGCGGCGACGGACGCTACTACAACAAGGAAGTCATTCAGAAGGCGATCAAGATGGCCGCCGCCAATGGCTTCGGCAAGGTCATCGTCGGCAAGGGTGGCATCCTCTCGACGCCGGCTGCCTCGCATGTGATCCGCAAGTACAAGGCCTTCGGCGGCATCATTCTCTCCGCCAGCCATAATCCCGGCGGCCCCACCGAAGACTTCGGCATCAAGTACAACATCAGCAATGGCGGCCCGGCGCCGGAAAAGATCACCGACGCGATCTATGCGCGCACCAAGGTGATCGACACCTACAAGATCGCCGATTTCCCCGACGTCAATCTCGACCGCATCGGCAAGGACGAGCTGCCCGGCGGCATGCTGCTTTCGGTGCTGGACTCGGTCGAGGACTATACGGCGCTGATGGAAGAGCTGTTCGACTTCGGCGCCATCCGCAACCTGATCAGCCTCGGCTTCCGCATTGCCTTCGATGCGATGAGCGCCGTCACCGGCCCTTACGCCAAGGAAATCTTCGAAAACCGCCTCGGCGCGCCTTCCGGCTCGGTCCGCAACTTCATGCCGCTGCCCGATTTCGGCGGTCACCATCCGGACCCGAACCCGGTTCACTGCAAGGAACTCTACGACGAGATGATGGGCGACGACGCCCCTGATTTCGGCGCGGCTTCCGACGGCGACGGCGACCGCAACCTCATCATCGGCCGCGGCATCTTCGTGACGCCATCCGACAGCCTGGCGATCATCGCCGCCAACGCCAACCTCGCCCCCGGCTATTCCGGCGGCCTGACGGGCATCGCGCGCTCCATGCCGACCTCGGGCGCCGCCGACCGCGTCGCCGAAAAGCGTGGGATCGGCATGTACGAAACGCCGACCGGCTGGAAGTTCTTCGGCAACCTGCTCGACGCCAACATGGCGACGATCTGTGGCGAGGAAAGTGCCGGCACCGGCTCCAACCACGTGCGCGAGAAGGACGGCCTCTGGGCGGTTCTGATGTGGCTGAACATCCTGGCCGTGCGCGGCGAGAGCGTTCAGGACATCGTCACCCAGCACTGGCAGACCTACGGCCGCAACTACTATTCGCGCCATGACTACGAAGGCGTCGACACCGAAGCCGCCAACGGCCTGGTGGACAATCTCCGCGCCCAGCTCTCCAGTCTGCCCGGCAAGACCTTCGGCCCGCTGAAGGTCGAAAAGGCCGACGACTTCGCCTATCACGATCCGGTCGACAAGTCCGTGAGCGAACACCAAGGCATCCGCATCATGTTCGAGGGCGGCTCCCGCGTGGTCTTCCGCCTGTCGGGCACCGGCACCTCCGGCGCCACGCTGCGCGTCTACATCGAGCGCTACGAGCCCGATTCCAGCCGCCACAACATCGAAACCCAGGAAGCCCTGGCCGACCTCATCGCCGCCGCCGAAACCATCGCCGACATCAAGTCCCGCACCGGCCGCGACGCCCCTTCGGTGATCACCTGAGATAGCCTCTCTAATGCCCGATCGGGAGCAGCGGATGCCTCTACCCCCCTCTGCCCTGCCGGGCATCTCCCCCACAAGGGGGGAGATCGGCTGGGAGCACCGCTCGGTGTCCTTCCTCGAACGTAGCGTTTCCGCCAAGGCAAACTTTCAAGCGGTGCGAGCGCTAGCCGCTTGCGATCTCCCCCCTTGTGGGGGAGATGCCCGGCAGGGCAGAGGGGGGTAACACCGCATGCCGACCTCCCTATTTGCCCAAAACCCCGGCGTAACCCTAGCTAACTTCCACCTCACGCCTCCTGCCGTGCAGCCCCCTCATCCGCCCTACGGGCACCTTCTCCCCGCGGGAGAGAAGGGAAGATGGAGCGAGCGGCCCACCACACATCTCTTCTCCCCAACGGGGAGAAGGTGGCGGCAGCCGGATGAGGGGGCTGCGCGGCACCACGTCAACCTCATTAAACCCATCCCCATCAAACATCCCCCCGGAACAAGGACCTAGCACCCCATGCCCTTCGCTTCCGGCGTAACCCTCACCGCCACCGGCGCCACCTTCGTCGTCCGCTCGAGCGAGGCCACGAAACTCCACCTCTGCCTCTTCGACCAGACCGGCCGCGAGACCGACCGCCTGCCGATGACGCGAGGCGAAGACGACCTCCACCATCTCTTCGTCGAAGGCATCGCGCCGGGCGCGCGTTACGGCTACCGCGCAGAAGGCACCTACGCCCCCGACGACGGCCTCTGGTTCGACCCCGCCAAACTCCTGGTCGACCCCTACGCGACGGAGCTCGACCGCCCCTTCCGCTACGACCCGCTGCTCTCGAAATTCGGCGCCGACACCCAGCACCTCGTCCCCCGCGCAATCGTCACCCGCGACGTCGCCATCAAGCCCGCAGCCCCCGTCTTCCGCCCCGGCGGCTTCATCTACGAGGTCGCGGTCCGCCCCTTCACCATGCTGCACCCGGACGTGCCGGAGGCACAGCGCGGCACCATCGCGGCCCTTGCCCACCCCTCGGTCATCGCCCACCTCAAGCGCATCGGCGTCGACGCCATCGAGCTGATGCCGATTACCGCCTGGATCGACGAGCGCCACCTACCCCCGCTTGGCCTGACCAATGGCTGGGGCTACAACCCCGTCGCCTTCATGGCGCTCGACCCGCGCCTTGCCCCCGGCGGCATGACAGAGCTGCGCGACACCGTCGCCAAGCTCCACGCTGAAGGCATCGGCGTCATCCTCGACCTCGTCTTCAACCACACCGGCGAAAGCGACCGCTTCGGCCCGACGCTCTCCATGCGCGGCCTCGACAACCGATCGCTGCTGCGCCACGTCCCCGGCCAACCCGGCACGCTCGTCAACGACACCGGCACCGGCAACACGGTGGCCTGCGACCATCCCTATGTCAGGCAGCTGATCGTCGACACGCTCCGCCATTTCGTGGCTAACGCCGGCGTCGACGGCTTCCGCTTCGATCTCGCGCCGATCATCGGCCGCACCGCGTCAGGCTTCGAAGCGCAAGGCGAAACGCTGAAGGCGATGCTGGACGACGAGGTTTTGCGCGACCGGATCATGATCGCCGAACCTTGGGACATCGGCCCCGGCGGCTACCAGCTCGGCAACTTCCCCGCCCCCTTCCTCGAATGGAACGACCGCGCCCGCGACGATCTCAGATGCTACTGGCGCGGCGACCACTACAAGACCGGCGCGCTGGCCTCGGCACTCGCGGGTTCCTCCGACATCTTCGCCCGCAACAACGCCACCGCCACCCGCAGCGTCAATTTCCTCGCCGCCCATGACGGCTTCACGCTCAACGACCTCGTCTCCTACGCCGGCAAGCACAACGAGGCCAACGGCGAGGACAATCGCGACGGCCACAACGAGAACCACTCCTGGAACAACGGCGCAGAGGGCGAGACCGACGATCCCGCAATCATCGCCCGCCGCCGCGCCGACCTGAAGGCCCTCATCTCCACGCTATTCGCGACGCGCGGCACCGTGATGCTGACGGCGGGCGACGAAGGCGGACGCAGCCAGCGCGGCAACAACAATGCCTATTGCCAGGACAACGCCATCACCTGGGTCGACTGGGCCTCGCTCGACGAAGAACTGATCGCCCACACCGCCTTCGTCTCAAAGCTACGCAAGCGCTTCAGCGTCTTCTCGCAATTCGCTTTCTTCAAGGGCGACGGGGACGTGAGTTGGATCGCGCCCTCAGGCCAACCGATGAGCGTATCGGATTGGGAAACGCCAGACTTCGCCACCCTCGGCATGATCCTTGAAACCGACGACGCAAAAACCGGCAAACAGATCAGCCTAGCAGTCCTCTTCAACCGCGCCCAATCAGAACAAACGTTTTCGCTGCCCGCCGATGCGACATGGCGCCGGGCTGAAGAAGAGGAAGGCTCCGAGCCGCAGAACCAGGCGCGCGTGCCGGCTCGATCCGTTTCTTTTCTTGTAGGAAATTGACGCGCCCGTAAGTTGTACTAATATCCTTGTCGTAATTGTCACGAAGCCATTGTAAGTCTTTTCGAAGCAGCTTTTTTCAAGAGGAATTGATGGTCAAGGAAATCTCGCTCGCGGATGTCCGCGGGCTGGTCGGCACGGAAGCCGGCCTTTCTGATTGGATCGTCGTCGATCAGACGATGATCAATGCCTTCGCCGACGCCACCCACGACCACCAGTTCATCCATGTCGATCCGGCCCGCGCCGCCGACAGCCCCTTTGGCGGCACGATCGCCCATGGTTTCCTGACGCTCTCGCTGCTGTCCGCGATGAACTATAACTGCCTGCCCAAGGTGCGCGAGCAGACCATGGGCATCAACTACGGCTTCGACACCGTCCGCTTCGTCGCCCCGGTCAAATCCGGCGCCCGCATCCGCGGCCACTTCGTGCTGGCCGAAGCCCGCTTCCGCGGCGGCGGCATGCTGATGACCACCTACGACGTGTCGATCGAGATCGAAAACGAACGCAAACCGGCGCTGACGGCACGCTGGACGACGATCATCCAGTTCGACCCGAAGGATCGGCCGGAGGACGTTTAGGCGGGCCAGATATAGCGCGCGGAGGGCGGCGATGAGCTTGGCATATAATGAGCAGACAAAGCTTTTCGCCAATGCCCTGGACCGCGCCTCGACGGCCTGCTTCACCGTCGGCATCGTCACGCCGATCGCCGGCGCGCTCTACGGCATCGGAAATTTCAGCCAGTTGTCGCGCCTTTGGCTTGCAGGTTACCTCTGCGCTTGGCTTTCCGTGGCGGTGCTATTACATTACATAGCGAGATTGACGCTCAGGAGACTGATCCCATGAGCTTTGGTTCACTATTCTTCATCTCATTCGGCCTGCCCGCCATCATCGCGGCCCTTGCCTATATCGCCTTCCTGCTGCACGAGCGCGAATGGCGCAAGCAACGCAATCAGCCGGGCGAGTAGTAGCATCCTAATAAGACATGTTCTGAGTGGGGTCGATCGATGAGCGATTGGACATTTGCTTTTGTCGTCACACCGGCAGTAGTGATCGCGCTCGGCTACATCGCCATGCGCCTGCACATGTGGGACATCAAGCGTCATCACAACAAGCCAAGTGAGTAGTCTGCCCCTCTCAACCCCACGTGCGACGTCATGCTCGGCCTTGTGCCGAGCATCTGCCTTCGGTCAATCAGCACTGGACGTGAATTGCCGTTACGCGACGGAGGCGTGACACCGCGGCCCTCACAGCCTTGAGCCATAACCGTTGAACCCTCGGAGACGTGGTTAGATCCTCGGGACAAGCCCGAGGAAGACGTCGCGCAGGGGGCAAGCAAATCGGGGACGGCGCGCTGGCACCGCCCCCGACCTCATGATCACAACACGACGAAGCTCAGTGCCCCGCATCCTCGGCGCCCTCGGCGAGCAGGCCGAAGACGAAGTCCGCGAAGGAGCGCCAGCATTCCACGCGGAACGTATCCTCCTCGGTGCGGAAGAGCACGATCTCGGCCTTGCCGAACAGCGTGCGCGAGCAGGTGCCGATGGGGAAGGCTTCGAGCGAGAGGTCCTGCGGGCAGCCCGTGGAGATCGTCGTTTCGGCGCCAGGGCCCGAGACGATGATCGCGACGTTGCGGTGCGAGACGTCGGTTGCCGAATGCACGACGCCCACGTCCTTGAGCGCGCCCATCATGTCGGCGCCGCTCTCGTCGATGACCAACCATTCGTCCGGCCCGAGCCAAAGCGCGGCACGGCCGCCCTTGCGGCCCGAGGTCTTCGGTGCGTCGGGAACGGTCACGCCGAGCGCCGAGGAGAGCGCCGCAAGCGCTTCGGCCGGTGCGCGAAGCGCCACGCGCGTGGCATGAGGTGCTGCCGTCAGCCGTACGCTGGCCGAGCCGCCCTGCTTGCCCGTGAGAACGGATGTGCGAACTGCCGTATCAGCCATTGATGCGGCCTCCTTCCTTGTCAAAGAACACCATGTCCGTCACCTCGACCGCGATCGTCTTGTCGGGCATCGGCACGTAGAGCGTCTCGCCCATGCGCTTGCGACCACCGGCGACGAGCGCGAATGCGATCGACTTCCCAAGGTTTTCCGACCAGTAGGACGAGGTCACATGACCGAGCATCGTCATCGGCTTCGGCTCGTTCGGGTTGGCGACGACCTGCGCGCCCTCTTCGAGCACCAGCGACGGATCCTTGGTGACGAGGCCGACCAGCTGCTTGCGGCCTTCCTTGACGAGATCCGGGCGCTTCAGGCCGCGAATGCCGACGAAGTCGGTCTTCTTCTTCGAGACCGCCCAGTTGAGGCCGGCATCGTCAGGCGTCACGGTGCCATCCGTATCCTGGCCGACGATGATGTAGCCCTTCTCGGCGCGAAGAACGTGCATCGTCTCGGTGCCGTAGACGCAGGCGCCGAGCGGCTCGGCATTCGCCCACACCGCCTCGAGAACCGACTGCCCGTAATCGGCCGGCACGTTGATTTCAAAGCCGGTTTCGCCGGTGAACGACACGCGGAAGAGACGTGACGGAACGCCCATGACCGTGCACTCGGCAACGCTCATATGCGGGAAGGCCTCGTTGGAGATATCGACGCCTTCGACCAGCGGCGCGATGATCTCGCGCGCCTTCGGACCCTGCACGGCGATAACCGCCCACTGCTCGGTCACAGACGTCAACCACACCTTCAGATGCGGGAACTCGGTCTGCAGATAGTCTTCCATGTGGTTCAACACGCGCGGCGCGCCGCCCGTCGTCGTCGTCACATGGAAGCGATCGTCGGCCAGACGCCCGACGACGCCGTCGTCATAAACAAAGCCGTCGTCGCGGGTCATGATGCCGTAGCGGCACTTGCCAGGCTTCAGCGTGTCCCAGGCGTTGGTGTACATCAGGTTCATGAACTCGGCGGCATCAGGACCGACGACCTCGATCTTGCCGAGCGTCGAGGCATCGAACACGCCGGCCACATCGCGCGCCGTCTTGCATTCGCGCGCGACCGCCTGGTGCATGGTTTCGCCGGCGCGCGGGTAGAACCACGCACGCTTCCAGTTGCCGACATCCTCGAACACCGCACCCTGGGCTTCTTCCCACTGGTGCAGCGGCGTCTTGCGCGTCGGATCGAACAGATCGCCGCGCGAATGCGCGATCAGCGTTCCGTAGGTGACAGGCGTGTAGGGCGCGCGGAAGGTGGTGAGACCGACCTGCGGGATCTCCTTGCCCAGCATCTCGGCGGCAATCGCCAGACCGTGCATGTTGGAGAGCTTGCCCTGGTCGGAGGCCATGCCGTTCGTGGTGAAGCGCTTGATGTGCTCGATCGAGTGCATCCCCTCGCGCACGGCAAGGCGGATATCCTTGGCGCAGACGTCGTGCTGGAAATCGATGAAGGCCTTGGCGCTGGTCTCAGGACCCGCTCCTTCGGCCGCACCGATCATGCCGCCGGTCCACTGATGTGCCTGCTCGGCCGAGATGCTGATCTTGCCAGCAGACGCCTTGCCGGCGGCCTGCGCCATCAGTTCGCCGGCTGCCAGCGATTCCTCGATGGTGCGCTGCAGGTCGTCGGTGCCGTTGCAGGCGCCGACGGAGAGGCAATCCTGCGCATAGGTACCGGGCAGGAAGCGCTGCGTTTCCGGCTCGAACTTAACCTTGCCGCGCGACTGCGAGAACAGGTGCACCGAAGGCGTCCAGCCCGCCGAAACGAGCAGAGCATCGACCGCGATCTTGCGCGGCGAGCCGCCGCCGTTGCGGGCAACCGTCATCGACGAGATGCGCAGCTTGCCCGAGGTGTTGACGACCGACTGGCCGGCGAGAACATCGATGCCGAGCGAACGGGCCTCGGCCAGAACATCAGCACCCGGCGTCTGCCTGCAATCGACGATCGCCGCGATCTCGACGCCAGCGCGCTTCAGGTCGAAGGCTGCCTCATAGGCCGAGTCGTGCGCCGTATAGACGCCGACCTTTTGGCCGACGGCAACGCCGTACTGGTTGAGATACATGCGCGCGGCGGACGCGAGCATGATGCCCGGACGGTCGTTGTTCGGGAACACCATGTGACGCTCGATGGCGCCATTGGCGAGGATGACGCGCTTGGCGCGCAGCTGCCACAGACGCTCGCGCGGCAGATGGCGGCTCGGGTTGGCGACATGGTCGGTCACGCGCTCGGCAAGGCCGACGAAATTGTGGTTGTAATATCCGAAAGCCGTGGTGCGGGTCAGAACCTGCACATTGTCCATCGCCTTCAGAGCCGCAACCGTCTTCTGCGCCCACTCGTAGCCGGAAAGGCCGTCGATCGTCACACCGCTATCGTAGCGCAGCGCGCCGCCGACATCGGCCTGCTCGTCGCAGAGGATGACCTTCGCGCCCGTCTGCGCCGCAGCCAGTGCCGCCGAAAGACCGGCAACGCCGGCGCCGACAACAAGCACGTCGCAATGCGCGTAACGGCCGGCATAGTGATCGGGATCGGCTTCCTTCGGCGCAACGCCGAGGCCGGCCGCGCGGCGAATGATCGGCTCGTAGAGGCTCTTCCAGGCGGCCTTCGGCCACATGAAGGTCTTGTAGTAGAAGCCGGCCGCGAAGAAGGGCGAGAGCAGGTTGTTGATACCGCCGATATCGAACGAAAGCGACGGGAAGCGGTTCTGCGATTCGACGATCATGCCGTCGAACACTTCCTGCACCGTGGCACGCACGTTCGGCTGCTTGCGGGCGGCGTCACGCGACACGTCGATCAGCGCGTTCGGCTCCTCGGCGCCGGCCGACAAAATGCCGCGCGGGCGGTGATACTTGAACGAGCGGCCGACCAGATGGATGTTGTTGGCAATCAGCGCCGAGGCGACGGTGTCACCCTCGAGCGCGGTATAGGTCTTGCCGTCGAAGGTGAAGCGCGCGGTCTTGGCGGGCGTCAGGCGGCCCTTGCCTGCTATACGGTTCGCAGCGCTCATTTCGCTTCTCCTTCGAGCTGCTCATAGGTCTCGACGGGAGCATGGGGCGCGGCCGCAGTACCGATATCGGGCTTCGGCTCGCCGGCCTTGTACGTCATGATGAACTTGTCGCTGATCGTGTCGCGCGCCGCATTGAAGAAGCGGCCGCATCCGTGCTGGTGGCGCCAGCGCTCGAAGATCAGCCCCTTCGGGTTGTCGCGCAGGAAGAAGAACTCCTCGAACTGTTCGTCGGAGATATCGGCGATATTGGTCGGGCGGGCGATATGCGCATCGCCGGCGCCGCGAAATTCGAGCTCGGAGCGCTCTTCCTGACAGTATGGGCAATAGATAAGAAGCATGATGTCCTCGTGTCAGTGCGCGACGGCTGCGGCGGCGGCTTCGTCGATCAGACGGCCGGTGCGGAAGCGGTCCAGCGTCAGGCCGGCATTGAACTTGTGCGCCTCGTCGCGGGCAATGAGGTGCGCGAAGAGATTGGCCGAGCCCGGCGTCGCCTTGAAGCCGCCGGTGCCCCAGCCGCAGTTGACGTAGAGCCCCGGAACCGGCGTCTTCGACTGGATGGCCGAGCGATCCGGCGTGTTGTCGACGATACCGCCCCACTGGCGCATCATCTTGACGCGGCGGAACATCGGAAAGAGCTCGCAGATGGCATCGAGCGTATGCGTGATGATCTGCAGGCCGCCGGTCTGGCTGTAGGAATTGTACTGGTCGGTGCCGGCGCCGATGACGAGTTCGCCCTTGTCGGACTGCGAGATATAGGCATGCACCGTGTTGGACATGACCACGCAAGGGAAGATCGGCTTCAGCGGTTCCGATACCAGCGCCTGCAGCGGGCTTGATTGCAGCGGCACGCGCACATCGGCCATCTTCATGACCGTGGTCGTGTGGCCGGCAGCCGAAACGCCGACCTTCTTGGCGCCGATGAAGCCGCGCGATGTCTCGACACCGGTGACGCGACCGTCGGGGCCGCGGCGAATGCCGGTCACTTCGCAATTCTGGATGATGTGGACGCCGCGATCGGACGCAGCACGCGCATAGCCCCAGGCAACCGCATCGTGGCGGGCCGTGCCGCCGCGGCGCTGGAGCGCGGCGCCATTGATCGGATAGCGGGCGCTGGCGGAGATATCGAGCGGCGGACAATAAGCTTTCGCCTGCTCCGGCGTCAGCCATTCATTGTCGATACCGTAGAGACGGTTGGCATGGATATGGCGCTTGAAGGATTGCTGATCATGCACATTGTGCGACAGCATCATCACGCCGCGCGGCGAGTACATGACATTGTAGTTGAGATCCTGCGAGAGGTTCTCCCAGAGCTTCATCGAATGCTCGTAGATGTGCATGCTCTCTTCATAGAGATAGTTCGAGCGGATGATGGTCGTGTTACGGCCGGTATTGCCGCCGCCGAGCCAGCCCTTTTCGAGCACCGCGACATTGGTGATGCCGTGCTCCTTGGCCAGATAATAGGCCGCGCCCAGGCCATGTCCGCCGCCACCGATGATGATGACGTCGTATTCGGCGCGCGGCTCCGGCGACGTCCATTGCTTGTCCCAGCCCTTGTGGCCCCTCAGAGCCTCACGTGCCACGGCAAAAACCGAATATCTGCGCATCCGCCTTCATCTCCTTGCGGGGAAAATCCCCTGTCGTCGGCCATACAAATCGCAAATCGAAATGCGGCACAACGTTTCTTTTGCGACGCCGATGCGCTTTTGTTTTGACACGCGCGCGATTGCGGCGGATGCGCCGGATGAACTTGACCGGACGAACGAGATGCCACCGAAATAGCAATGTCGTGATCTGGGCACAAACGTCCGGCTCCGCCCTTGATCGGGCTTTGAAGCGCATGTTAGTCGCGCCGCATGGCAAAGCTACTCCCCCAGATGGGCCTCGCCCTTTTCGCGATCTCGGCCCTTTCGACCAACGCGCTCGCGCTCGACGGCAGAACGATCACACAGATCAAGAAGCTCACCCCGGCAGATCAGCTCGACCAGCGTTGCGACATCGAGGCGATGGATCGCCTGCAGGCAGACAAGGTCATCTCCTACACCTTCTCGCATCCCAAACGCACGGCGGTGCATGTCGATGCCGATGGCGCGGTGTTCCGCCGCAACGGCGATTGGTACCGCCTGTCCTATGCCTGCACGACAAGCCCCGACCACCTGTCCATCGTCGCCTTCGCCTTCAAGCGCGGCGCGATCATCGCCCGAAAGGACTGGACGCGGTATTATCTTTATCCATAAGCGGCTGACATCGCTTGCGGTTGCAATCGCCGCCCCCTCGCCTAGCTTCCCTTATAGGTCACGCCGCAGCCAACCGGGCGGCAATGACGAGAAAGGGAGGCAAGGCATGTGCCGGAACATCAAACCCCTGTTCAATTTCGACCCGCCGGCAACGGACGCGGAAATCCATGATGCGGCGCTCCAGTTCGTGCGCAAGCTGAGCGGCACCAACAAGCCGTCGAAACGCAACGAGGAAGCCTTCGAGGCCGCCGTTTCGTCGATCGCGGCCTGCGCCCGCGAACTGCTGGACACGCTGGAGACCTCGCAGCCGCCGCGCGACCGCGAGGAAGTGGCCGCCAAGGCGCGGGCGAAATCGGCACTCCGTTTCGCTTGAGGAGGCCGGGCACATGGCAGTCAAGCGCATGGACAATGTCGGCATCGTCGTCGACGATCTCGATGAGACGATCGATTTCTTCCGCGAACTCGGCCTTGAGCTGGAGGGACGCACCATGGTCGAGGGCGAGTGGGCCGGACGCATCACCGGGCTCGGCGACCAGCACGTCGAGATCGCCATGATGCGCACGCCCGATGGCCACAGCCGCCTCGAACTCTCCCGCTTCATCTCGCCTGACATCATTGCCGATCACCGCGACGCCCCGGTCAACGCGCTCGGCTATCTACGCGTCATGTTCGCCGTCGATGACATCGACGACACGCTCGAACGCCTCGGCAAACGCGGCGCCCGGCTCGAAGGCGAATTGGTGCAATACAAGGACGCCTATCGGCTCTGCTATATCAGGGGTCCCGGAGGGCTGTTGATCGGCCTGGCGCAGGAGCTGGACTGAACGCACGGCAGGCGATCTTGGCACAGAGCCGTCTGCGCCCTCAAGCCTGCCACTCCCCTCACCCTCCCGGCGTCCACCTCACCTCCGAAACCTCGCGCGCCACATCCGCAATCAGCGAGCGAAGCCAGCGGTGGGCCGGGTCGTTGCGGTGGCGGACGTGCCAGGCGAGATCGACTGGGAAGCTGCCGAGATCGACGGGCGCCGGCACGATCTTCAGCCGGGGGTCGGCCGCCAGGTGCCGGCAGATCAGCCGTGGCAGTGTCGCGCAATAGTCGGTGACCGCGATCATCTCCGGCACGGCCAGGAAATGCGTCACCGACACCGCCACCTCGCGCCGTAGCCCGCGCTGCTCCAGCGCCTGGAACAGCCCGACGCGCAAGCGGCCGTGGGGCACGACGTTGACATGCCGCATCCGCTCGTACTGCTCCTTCGACAGGCTATCGGAGACCTCGGGATGATCGGCCCTGACCACGCAGGCGAGCCCCTCGTCCATCAGATGCTGCACGACCAGATTGTCCGGCGGCTCGACGATGCGGCCGAGCACCATCGCCGTCGTGCCCGACATGACACCGGTCTCGATCAGGTCGTTGCCATAGGGCGTCAGCCGAAGCCTGATCCCCGGCGCCGTCTCGCGCAGCCTGGCGACGATGGCGGGCATCAAAACATATTCGACATAGCTGTTGGGCGCGATGGTGAAGGAGAGATCGGCCTCAGCGGGATCGAACTCCTGCTGCCCGAGCACCGCCCCATCGATCGCCGCCAGCGCGGTCGCGATAACAGGCGCCAGCTCCAGCGCCATCTGCGTCGGCTGCATCCCATAGCGCTCGCGCACGAAAAGCGGATCGCGCATGACGACGCGCAGCCGCGCCAGCGCATTGGAGAGCGCCGGCTGGGTGATACCCAGACGGTCGGCGGCGCGCGTGACATTGCGCTCTTCCATCAGGGTCATGAAGACAGGCAGCAGATTGAGGTCGTATCGCGTGCAGTTATAATGCAACATGAATACCTAGGATCAAACAAATAAATTTCTGAAATACCGCTACCAAGCGCATGATCCCCTCATCGAAGGCCGACACAGTCTGGCCGAAACAAGGAGAACGATCATGAGTGAGAACATCAAGGGTAAAGTCGTACTCATCACCGGTGGCAGCACCGGCCTCGGCGCCGAGACGGCGCGCCATCTGGCAGCCAACGGCGCCCGCGTCGCGATCGCCGCCCGCCGCAAGGACAAGCTCGATGAAGTCGTCGCCGAAATCGCCAAGGCCGGCGGCGAAGCCCGCGCCTACCAGCTCGACGTCGTCGACAAGAACCAGGTCAAGCAGGTCACCGACGCCGTAATCGCCGATTTCGGCACGCTGGATGTGCTGATCAACAACGCCGGCATCATGCCGATCCGTCCGATGGCCGAGGTCAACACCGAGGAATGGGACGCCATGATCGACGTCAACATCAAGGGCACGCTCTATGGCATCGCCGCCGCCCTCCCCTTCTTCCTCGAAAAGAGCCGCGGCCACATCATCAACCTGAGCTCGGTTGCCGGCATCAAGGTCTTCGCTCCTGGTGGCACCGTCTACTCCGGTACCAAGTTCGCCGTCCGCGCCATCTCCGACGGTCTGCGCCAGGAAGTCGGCTCCAAGGTTCGCGTCACCTCGATCGAGCCGGGCGCCGTCGACAGCGATCTCAAGCACAACACCACGGGTACCGCGCAATCGACCGTGCTCGATTTCTACAAGATGGCCATTCCGGCAAGCGCCGTCGCCCGCGCCATCGCCTATGCCATTTCACAGCCTGACGATGTCGATATCAACGAGATCGTCCTGCGCCCGACCGCCCAGGAATTCTGAGCTATATAATGATATGACGATGCAGCGGCTCGCCTCTCCGGAAAGGAGCGGCGAGCCATTTCCGTTTCTCAATTCGTCAGCCGGCTCATCGTTTTGGTCGCCGCCTCGCCGATCGAGCTGAATGCCGCCGTCAGCGCATCCATCGTGTTCGGTTCGTAATAGTTGGCGTCGGTGGAGGCGCAGAATTTCAAGAGCGCCTTGCCCTTGTCCGGTGCCATGAAGGCCACCGTATAGATCTTGATGCCGGCCGCCTTGGCGTTGGTGCACTCGTCGCGCACTGATTGGTCGAGCTTGCTCACCCAACTGCCGGTATCCCCGGTCATGTCGCCATCGGTCATCAAGATGATGATGCGGTCCGAGGTGGTGTTGAGTTTCTTCGCCTGCTCGACGCTTTCCTTGTCCGTGCCATATGAGTTCTGGGCGATATTTGCATTCGCCGTTTTCACAGCCGCCGTCGCGTCGGTGCCACTATTTCCTACGATTGTGATGTTCTTGACGTGCTCGCGCGCGCCCGTCGTGCCCCAGGCCATCGCCGATTGCCCCTTGATGCTGCTGGTATAGGAGATTGCTCCGCTTCGCACATAGCGAGGGGTTGGATCGTACTTGTCGAGCGAATCGAACAATTTGCCCGCGGCACTCTTCAACGCGTCGATCTTGGCGTAGTAGCCAGGCGGGGTGATAAGGCACATGCCGAGCAGGTAGAGCGTGCACTTCAAGCCGTTCACGTCGTCGGCCATCGAGGTCGACGCATCGATCAGAAGCTCGATCGAGATGCCGTTCTTCGTTGTGCCTGAGCCGCTGGTGGTCTTGCTGCCGGCAGACACGGTTTTCGTATTGCCGGCCATAAGCGCGCTCAGCGGCGACAGCGTCACCGGCATCGACGCATTGACAGCAACCACAAAATTCTTGCCGGCTGCGGTGGTCGTCGTCGTGATCGAGACCGTGGCTGCCTGTTTGGCGGCCGCAGCCGCCGTGCTGCCGGCAATGCTGGCCACCTGGCCGGAGAGAAAATCAAGCCCCAGCGTCTTTCCTGACGTCTCGTCGGCGGTTCCCTTCATAAGCGCGGTCGAGACGGCAAGCGCCGATGCATCCGTCGCTTCCTGCAACTGGCGCTGCGACAGGGAGAGGTTTGCGGTATCGACCGCCAGCCCCGCGACGCCCACCAGGATAGGCAGCACGAGCGCGGTGGTGATGCCGAAGTTTCCATCCCGGCGCCTCAGGAGGCGCTTTATGTCTTGAACGTACAGCATGCTCGAAAACGAGCACGCGGCGCAAAAGTGCCATCGCACGTTGAATCGCACTTAACCGGAGGTAAGCCTACCAAGAAGTCCGGGTCATTTTAGAACAGAGGAATAAACCACAGATCGGCGGCACAGACCCAAAGGGGCCCGATGCCGATGTGCACAATCAACCGAATGTCGGAAGGAACGACGCGTGCCCGATCGGGCGCTCCGAGATCAGGAGGACGCGGTCTTGGACGTTGCCCGCTTTTTCTTGACGGGTTCGGCCTCAGGCGGGGCCTCGGCAGCGCGTTGCAGGCGGAGAGCCTTGAGCTTCTCCGTCTTCAATTCGCGAGCCGCGGCCTCGGCTGAAATGATCGCACGGGCCGTCGTGTCGGTCACGACAGCCTTATCGCGAGACGAGAGCTTGGCCTGATTGAAGAATTCATCATCTGAAGTCATCTGCGCTCTCTACATCTAAGCGTTGGGCCAGCCTTTAGCGGGCCGGACGCACGGCCTTCTTCGGTGCAGGAAGCAGGCCTTCGCGCTGCAGCTTCTTGCGGGTCAGCTTGCGCTGGCGGCGAACGGCTTCGGCCTTTTCGCGCACGCGCTTTTCCGACGGCTTTTCATAGGCGCTGCGCGCCTTGAATTCGCGGAAGAGACCTTCGCGCTGCATCTTCTTCTTCAGGACGCGGAGCGCCTGGTCGACATTGTTATCCCTGACGAGAACCTGCAAATTGTATTCCTTTCTTGCGGCAACGAATTGCCGGTTTGTGACGAGCCGAAAACTGTTTCCCGCCCTTGGCGCCATAAGCGAGGCCGGGATGTCTTGACGGCAATCGTCGCGGTTTCGTGTCTGGCATCGAGGATGCCGGCTAAGTGGTGCCGAAATCGCCGCCGGCAATTTCAACAATCGAGACCAAGGCCCCGAAACGGTCTGAACTGCTGCGCCGGAGGATCGAAATCCTGAGGCGACCGGCAAAAAGCCGATCCTCGCAGCGATACCAATGATCACTTCCAATGCGAGGCATTTCCCAGCAATTGCGTGCCGGGCATGATCGATTTTGAGAGGAGATCTGACGGAGCGATTGGGCTCTTTGACAAAGGTCACAAGCAATAGTCGATGGCGCAATTATAGTGCAAATGGCAGCCGATGCAAGGAACGAACCGGAATTAGCCGCCAAGCCCTGCCGCCACGGGCTTTCGGGCACCGCACCGGGCACTTGTGGCGCGATGCGAGGGGGAAAATACCTTTTGCGCCAATGCGAGCCTGGATTGCAGGGTTTTTTCGGCTGAAACCCGCTGATCCATATGGACTTCGGCCAAGTGATCTGCTATCCCGCACACCAATCGCGAGGCGCTGCCGCGCGGAATGAACATTTTTTGCCTCTGTCATTGGGATGACCCAGGCATCAACCGAACCAAAGGAACGTGATTCTCGTGCAGGTACTCGTCCGCGACAACAATGTTGACCAGGCTCTCCGCGCTCTCAAGAAGAAAATGCAGCGCGAAGGCATTTTCCGCGAAATGAAGATGCGCGACTACTACGAAAAGCCTTCGGAAAAGCGCGCTCGCGAAAAGGCCGAAGCTGTTCGTCGCGTTCGCAAGCTGGCCCGCAAGCGCCTTCAGCGCGAAGGCGGAGTTGCTGCACGCTAAGGCGTTCCCGTCGTTATTTCGACGTTTTCAGATGCATGTTGGCGGGGGCGATCTGGTCGCCACCGCCTTTTTTGTTTGCTGCTTCGCCTGCCCGTCTCAAGACCGGCCGGCCGTAATGGGGAAAACGAGCCCGCATGGCTGATACGATGTTGAATGCCCGATCCTTGCGTTCGTCGACGAAAATGACCGCCCTGCCCGTGCTGGCGCTGGTCGCCGCTCTCGGTCTCGCCGGCTGCACCACGAACAGCACCTCCGATGCCGTCATCCGCATCGACAAGGCCCAGGGCTCGCAGGAAAACATCGCATCGCTGACCTCGGTCATCAACGCCAACCCGCGCGATCCCGAGGGCTACAACGTTCGCGGTTCCGCCTATGGTCGCGGCGGCGATTTCCGCGCGGCGCTGAACGATTTCAACACCGCCCTGCAGATCAATCCGAAGTTCTACCAGGCCTACGCCAACCGCGCGCTCGTCTACCGCAACATGGGCCAGCAGCAGCAGGCGATCCAGGATTACAACGCGGCGCTGCAGATCAACCCGAACTACGACGTGGCTCTGATCGGCCGCGGCAACGTCTACCGCACCGCCGGCCAGGACGACGCCGCCTTCAACGATTTCAACAAGGCGATCCAGAACGGCACCACCGACGGCCGCGCCTACCACAATCGTGGCCTGATCTTCCAGAAGCGCAACGACCAGGCCAAGGCGATCGACGATTTCTCGAAGGCGATCTCGCTCTCGCCGAACTCGCCGGAGCCCTATAACGGCCGCGGCATTTCCTACATCGCGCTCAATGACGACGACAACGCCTTCGCCGACTTCAACCACGCGATCGAGCTGAACGGCAACATCGCCGAGAGCTGGGCCAACCAGGCGCTGGTCTACGAGCGTCGCGGCGACAAGCAGAAGGCCGCCCGCTCCTATCGCCACGCCATCGGCCTCAGCCCGAAATACCAGCCTGCCAAGGACGGCCTCGCCCGCGTCAGCGCCGCCGGCTGATCCGGCCTAATTACGAAGGACGAGGACGACGATGGCTGCCAAACCGCATGTGATCGTCGTCGGCGCCGGCATCATCGGCGCCTCCATCGCCTGGCATCTGGCCCGCGACGGCGCCAAGGTCACCGTCGTCGCCGAGGATAATGGCGGCGTCGCCACCCCCTGCTCCTTCTCCTGGATCAACGCCAGCTGGGGCAATCCCGAATTCTACTATCGCTTCCGCCGCCGCTCGATGGCCGAGTGGAAGAGATTGGCCGGCGAACTGCCCGGCCTGCCGCTCGAATGGTGCGGCAGCCTCTCCTGGGACCTGCCGCCGGAGCGGCTGGACGCCTTCATCGCCGAGCACGGCGCCTGGGGCTACGGCATCGAACGCGTCGATGGCGATGCGATCCGTAAGCGCGAGCCTCATCTCGCCAATCATCCCGACCATGCCGTGGTCGTTGCCGAGGAAGGCGCCGTCGAGCCTGTCGCCGCCGCCCGCATGATGCTCGCCGATGCCAAGACGCGCGGCGCGACCGTGATCGACGCCGCCGTGCGCGGGCTGTTGCGCACCGGCGAGCGTATCTCCGGCGTGGTGACGTCGGCAGGCGTGATGGAAGCCGATCATGTCGTGCTCGCCTCCGGCGCCGGCACAGCGCCTTTGCCCGCAAGCATCGGCATCACGCTGCCGATCGAAACACCCGCCGGCCTCATCGTCCATTCCCGCCCGCATGGCAGACGGCTGAACGGCCTCGTCATGGCGCCGGAGTTGCACATGCGCCAGACCGCTGAAGGCCGCATCATCGCCGGCAGCGATTTCGGTGGCGCCCAGCCGGGCGAAGACCAGCATGCGACGGCGCAAGCCCTGTTCGCCAAGGTGAAATCAGCACTTTCCGACAGCCAGTCGCTCGCCATGGACTTCTTCACCGTCGGCTATCGCCCGACGCCGAAGGACGGTTTCCCCATGATCGGCGATGTCTGCGACGGTCTCTATATCGCCGTCATGCACTCCGGCGTGACGCTGGCGCCGCTCGCCGGCATGCTCGCCTCCGGCGAGATTTTGCAGGGCGAGAGCGATCCGATGCTCACGCCCTTCCGGCCCACCCGCTTCCTCTGACAGCGCAAGCAGCACCGACCGACAAATGCCTTCGGGTATGTTTTAGTATGTTGCAAGCAATCCCCCCTGCCCCTAACATGCGACACGTTCGATAGCAGGCTATCGGGAATGTGATAGCGCGTTGAGGGCGGATATTGTGATTGAACTCTCTGCTGTTACCTGTTGGAAACCTGTGTCCGCGGCCGTTCTCTCACGCGTCAGGCGGTACCAGTGCCGATGAAGCGTAGCCTGCGTTTCTTCCCCAAGGCTTCGATCGGTACATACCTGATCGCGATGGCTGTTGCCGTGGCGCTCCCGATCTTCGCGCTGGTGGCGCTGCTGCTCGGCCAGCTGGAAGACAGCCAGCGTTCGATCCTGAAGCGCGAGACCGCGCAGGACGCGACCGCCCTTGCCCGCACGGTCGACCGCCAGCTGCAGGACATGGCGACCACGCTGCGGCTCCTTTCTACCTCCCCCGAACTCGAGCACGACGATTTCGCCGCCTTCCATAACCGCACCGAAACCGCGATGCGTGGCGACACGCTCTACGTGCTGGCGGTGGACAAATCGGGCCAGCTGCTGCTCAATACCCGCGTCGATTACGGCACGCCGCTCGGCAAGGTGGCCAACCTGCCATCGGTCGAATCGGTCATGCGCTCCGGCCGCATCGAGGCATCCGATGTCTTCATGGGCCGCACCAGCGGTGAATGGGTCTACAACGTCGCCATGCCCGTCAAGATCGGCGACGTCGCGGCCCTGATCGTCACGCAGAACGCCAAGGACCTCGCCAAGATGGTCTCGACGGAGGGCCTGTCGTCCGACTGGTCGGCCGCTATCCTCGATCAGAGCGGCCATGTCGTCGCCTCCGCCGGCGCCACCAACCTCGCCTTCGGCCAGCCTTTCGATCCACGCATCCTTCCCGAGCTGATCAATTCGAGCGGCGTCTACGAGGATAGCGTCATCATGCCGAAAGCCCTGCTCGGCTATGCGCAGATCCCCGGCTGGTCGTGGAAGGCCGTGGTCTGGGGACCGGTCGCCACCGCCCAGGCCTCGATCCTCACGACATGGCGCTTCCTGATCATCGGCGGCATCGCGCTGTTTCTGGTCGCCATCTTCGGCGCCTATATCGTTGCCCGCCAGGTGCGCACCACCATCCGCGCCATCGCCGATATGGCAAACCGCATGGGCGAAGGCCACATCGTCGCGCCGATCGAGACCAGCGTGATCGAGGCCAACCGCGTGGCCGTAGCGCTCTCCAACGCTTCCTTCGATCGCAGCCAGACGGAAGACCGGCTGCATTTCGTCATGAACGAGCTCGTCCACCGCACCAAGAACCTGCTTGCGCTCGCCCAGGCCATGATGCGCCAGATCGCCCGGCAGGCGAGCTCGGTCGAGGAATACCAGGCAGCCGTCGCCGATCGCCTCGAAGGGCTGGCGCGCTCCATCCAGCTTCTGACCAGTGAGCAATGGGCCGGCGCGTCGCTGCGCCGTGTCATCGATATCCACCTCGAAGCCTTCCCGCACGCTTTGCAGCAGATCGAGGTGACCGGCACCGATTTCATGCTGAAGCCCGAGGCCGTGCAGAACCTTGGCCTCACCCTGCATGAGCTCGCCACCAATTCCATCAAGTACGGCGCGCTCTCGGTCCCCCAGGGCCGCGTCCGGCTCTACTGGCAGAGCATCCAGGAAGACGAGCACACCGAAGAGATGCTCCGCGTGGTCTGGGACGAGCGCAACGGACCGCCGGTGACCGCGCCGGAACGCTCCGGCTTCGGCACGACAGTCATCAAGAACCACGCAGCCGCCGCCTTCAGCGGCAGCGTCCACGTCGACTTCCGCCCGGAAGGCCTGCGCTGGGAACTGACGGCCCCGCGCCGCGTGCTGCAGCGCGACTGAGGCAGTCGCAGCCCAGCAGCCTCAAAGCCGGATCGGGATGATGTTTCTGATCCGCGCATCGCGTAGATAAAGGCCACCCCACGCCAGCACGCCAAGCATCAGACATATCAGCTGCGGCGGCGAGAAGATCTCGCCCAGCCGGAAATGAATGCTGATCGCTCCGCCGAGAAACCCCGTTATCATGACAGCGCCGAGCACGGCCGTAGCCGGAATGGCGTAAAGCACGACGCAGACGAGGATAATAAGCCCGAGCGTGGTCGCGAGTTCGGGCGGAAAGCCCGATGCTGCCATGTCGGTCGCCAGCATCTGCGGCGCAAACAGATTGATGCCGGCATCGGCAAGCAACGCCACGCAAACAAGCGCGCTTAGACCCCACCCAGCAATGACACTGAAGATAGAGACTTCACGATCCATGTGTAAAAGCCATCTGTGACACCCATCAAAAACCGAGTTGCTTTGTAAGGAATGCACTTGGACGATGCCGCAATGATCAATGAAACCGCATGTTGCAATAATTGGCAAGAAAATACACGTACAGGGGCGGGAAACACGTTCCCGCCCTGCTCTCGATACGTCGATCTGATTTGGGTGACTGACTAGCGCAGCAGCACGAGGCCGGCGATGAAGACGATCAGCAGCACCACGATGCCGCCGAGCAGGCCAGCGCCTGCGAAGAAGCCGGCGGTCATGCCGAGCAGCAGCGCAACGAGGAACAGCGTGCCGAACTTCGCGGCCACCAGGAACATGTTGTAGGTCTGCTCGTGCGCTGGGTAGTCCATCGGCGCGCCGACTTCGGCGGGTCCGGTATTGTGCTCGGCCATGCTTGTCATCTCCCTGAAACCCCGGCCCGCATTATGATGCGGCCGCATGACTTTCTCATCCGCACGCTCCCACGTACAAATGTCCCGCTAGAGGAATTACACAAAGCCCGGAAAAGCGCAATGCATGAGAATGCCGCGGCCACGCGGCTCTCCCATGCATCGTGTTGGATTGCCTCAGAGCGGCAGATCGGTGCCGAACTGACCCTCGGGCACGAAGCGCGCCGTCGGAATGATGGTCAGCGGCGGCAGCGTGTCGTTCGGGTTGCGCGAGAACATCATGCGCTGTTCGCTGGCGCTGGAGATGAAGAACGGATAGCGCGTCAAAAGCTTGCGCCCGACCTCGATCACGTTGGTCGCCATCAGCGTCATGTCGATGCCGTAGTTCTTCGCCAGCTGGCCGGGCACGATGGTGTCGGCATAGAAGACGCGCTTGTAGAAGGCTGCATGCGGCGGTCGGCAGAACTGCAGAACCCGGCTGGCGCGGAAATAGGCAGCGGCGACGATCGAGGGACGCAGCGTGAGATAGGGGATCCAGGAGAGATCCGCCGTCATCTCGGGATCGGCGGCGAAGCGCGCCGGGTCGATCAGCGTCAGCCCGGCGTCGAGCATCGCGTCCATCGCCCAGGGGAATGCCCCGCCCGATTGGCTGAGCCGATGGTCGGGTGACACATAATGGATCCGGACGGTGCTCACCATCTCCCCATAATAGTACAGTCCGAAAACATAGGCATGGCTGTCGAAATCGCTGTCGTCGAGCAGGCCCTTGGGGGCCAGCGCCAGCACGTCGTGCGCCTTGTAGGCCTTGTAGCGCAGGCGTTCCACCTGTGCCAGGTCCTCGTTGCTTTCAACGCGGCGGTATTCGACATTATCGAGAACTTCAAGAATCTTGCGGCTGAAATCACTTACGTTGGAATGTGATCCTGACATTTTGTCCGTCCGTTCGTTAACGGCTTATTAATCATACCATTACGGCCCGGAACGCAAGATTTTAAGATAAATTTAATCGTATTTAAGTTGTTAAGGTTAACGTGCCGCAATCATTAAGGAATGACTAAAAAGCCGACCGGTTGCAAAGCGGACGGCGTCAGCGGCGATCAGAAGTGGTGGAATGAAGGATCAGGCGACGTTGTTGCGGCGGCGCGGCACCGGCGTACGGCGGCCAATCGCCTCCTGCAGCAGCGCGATGTTCTGCGACGGCACTGGCGGCGAGAAGACGTAGCCCTGGACCAGATCGGTCGCCCGGTACTTGTTGAGCAAGGCCAGCTGCTCGGTGGTTTCGACACCTTCGGTGACGATCTTGAGGCCGAGTTCGCGGGCAAGGTTGACCGTCCCGCGCAGAAGCTTCAGACGACGGCCATCCTCCACGATGTTGCGCAGGAACGAGCGGTCGATCTTGATGATGTCGAGCGGCAGCGTATCGAGATAGCTGAGGCTGGAGAAGCCGGTGCCGAAATCGTCGATGGCGATGGTGATGCCGCTGTTGCGCAGCTCCGCCAGGATCGCGCGTACCGCCGCCGGCTCATCGATCAGGCAGCTCTCGGTGATTTCGAGGTGCAGCCGATCGGGGCTCAGGCCGGAATTCTTCAGCGCTTGCGAGACGACGGCGAGAATATCGTTGTCGCGCAGGTCGCGCGCCGAAAGGTTGACGGAGACCGCGATATGATCCGGCCACGTCATGCAATCCATGCAGGCCTTCATCAGGATGAAACGCGTGATGTCGGAGATGATGCCCATGTCCTCGGCAAGGCGGATGAACACATCAGGCGGGATGGCCCCCTTCTCCGGATGTACCCAGCGCGCCAGCGCCTCGGCGCATTCGATGCGCGAGCCATCGGCCTTGAACATCGGCTGGTAGGCGATGTTGAGCCCGCCGGCAGCCACCGCCTCGCGCAGGTCCGCCTTCAGCTTCTGCTTTTCGATATAGCGGCCGTCCATCTCGCGCTCGAAGCCGGAAATGCCGCCGCGCTCCTTGGACTTGCTCTCGAACAGCGCCAGATCCGCCTTGATGCTCCATTCGTCCATCGCGAACGCATCGCTTTCGAGGATCGCGAAACCGGCCGAGAGCGACACCAGGAAGGTGACGTCGTCGGCCTCGTAGTTCCCCTGGATTTCGGCATGGACGCGGCGGATCTCCGCATCCATCGCTTCCGCATCCTTGGCATGCGGGAAGAACAGGATGAACTGGTCGCCCATCAGGCGGCCGACGATCGCCTTGCGCGAGCGCTCCTCGATGCGGTTGGCGATGGCGCAGAGCAGCCGGTCGCCGGTGATGTGGCCGCGCATGTCGTTGACATGCTTGAACTCGTCGATGTCGAGAACCATGAAGCCGAGCGGGCCGCGCTTCTTCGGATGCTTGTTCAGGTAATCCTGGACGAGATGGCTGAAATATTCACGGTTCGGCAGGCCCGTCAGTGCGTCGTAGCGCACCATGTGCAAGATCTTCTGCTCGGCCTTCACGCGGCTCGACACGTCCTCGAAGATCAGCACGGCGCCGCCATCTGCGCGGCGGCTGGCGGAGAACTCGAGCGACAGGTCTTCCGGAAAATGGATGAGCATGCGCGACAGCTTGCCCTCGGCGACATGCGTCATCTGCCGCAGGATGAGCTCCGGCTGCGAGGAATCCATGAAATTGTAGCGCGCGCCATAGCGCAGAACGGCGCCGAGATCGCGGTCCTTCAACCGATCCGGCGCACCGATCTTCAGGAGTTCGCAGGCCTTGCGGTTCACCACCTGGATGCGGTTTTCCGCGTCCACCATGACAAGCCCGTGCGGCATGTTGTTGAGCGCGGTGTCGAACCGGTCGGCGATAGAGGTGATCTCGCGCCGCGCGATGACGTTCTCATAAAGGAACTCGCGCACGCCGTTGGCCATTGCCCGGGTGGTCAGCCAGAAGGGAATGAGGAAGATCGACAGGATGCCGCGATAGAAATCCATCGCCATCAGGCTGCAGATGATCATCGGCAGGCAGCAGGAGAAGGTCTGCAGGTCGACCGCCATGCGCGACCCGTAGTTGCGCCCGACGACCGAGACCATGGTCGCCATCGTCACCGAGATGCTGGCAAGCTCCGAGAAGCTGTCGTGCACCATGAAGATCGCATAGCCGCTGCAGATGCCGAGCAGCGTCGTCGTGCAGGCAGCCCCCGCGACCAGGATCCGCTCCCAATGCTCGATGCCGGCATGCGTCAGCGTCTGCTTGTCGACGCGGTCGAACTGGCGGAAAATGATCATACGTGCGCAGAAGACGAGGAGAAAGCCCGCGGCAAGCCAGAGATAGAGGGTGGTGCCGGTCTTGAAGGCAATGGCCAGGCAGGTCGCGATGTGAACGATGACACCGGCGAGCAGCGTCATGCGGTTTCCCGAGAGGGAACTCACAAACGAGAGATATACATCCGTAGGGACCCTGCTCGGGCTATCTGGCTTCATCCAATATTTTCCCTGTACCGCAGCACCCTACCGCCAACCCTTTAAAAATTGATTTCAGGTCACCCACACATTTTGTTGATTTTTCTACAATCTTAGCGAGAACAAGAGCAGGAATCGGCAGTTTTTGCAGCTTCACGGGGATGTTTCACAATGAGGCGGCCCATCCACAGGTTGTCGTCTTTGCAGCCGGCAAGTGCGGCTGGCGGTTCGCCCGCGATATAAGACTATAATCCAACATCCGGGCTTTCCGCTTCCAATTTCAGGGTCCCTGATCTACCACTTGAGGTGGGAGAGCATGGGGTAAAACCCATGAAATAGGAGGGGGAAAGGCATGCCGGTTTTTCTAGCCGCCAGCCGGCTGATCGATGCTGTCAGCCAGTTCATGGGTAAGCTGTCCGAATATATGGTGCTGTTCTGTTGCCTGATCAGCGCCGCCAACGCGCTGATCCGCTACACCTTCAACTACAGCTCCAACGGCTGGCTCGAGATCCAGTGGTATCTCTTCGCCTTCGTCGTCGTCCTGGGCGCAGCCCATACGCTCAGAATGAACGAACATGTCCGCGTCGACCTGATCTACGGCTCGGTGTCCGACCGGGCACGGCTGTGGATCGATACGATCGGGCTGATCGTCTTCCTGCTTCCCGCCTGCATCTTCCTCACATGGCTCTGCTGGCCCTTCTTCTGGCTTTCCTATGTTCAGCACGAGGTCTCCTCCAATGCCGGCGGCCTGATCCGCTGGCCGGTCAAGCTCATCCTGGTCGCGGGCTTCGGCCTTTTGACGCTGCAGGGTCTCTCCGAGCTGATCAAGCGCATCGCCGCGCTGACGGGTCATTTGGTCGTCGAGACCAAATACGAAAAGCCGCTGCAGTAACCGCGACCGGGAGGAAAGCCATTGTTCGATTTCGGCATCATTCCGCCGGCCATGTTCGTGGGCATGGTCCTGTTCATGCTCTACGGTTTCCCGGTGGCCTTTTCGCTGGCAGCCGTCGGCCTGTTCTTCGGCATCATCGGCGTCGCCACCGGCCATTTCAGCGAGGCCTTCCTGCAGGCGCTCCCGCTGCGCTTCTTCGGCATCGTCTCCAACGACCTCCTGCTCGCCATTCCCTTCTTCACCTTCATGGGCGCGATCCTCGAGCGCTGCGGCCTGGCGGAGGATCTGCTCGAGGGCATGGGCAAGCTCTTCGGCCGCATCCCCGGCGGCCTTGCCTATGCGGTCATCCTCGTCGGTGCCGTGCTCGGCGCTATCACCGGAACGGTCGCAGCCTCCGTCATCACCATGGGCGTCATCTCGCTGCCCATCATGCTGCGCTACGGCTATAGCCCGCGGCTCGCCACCGGTGTCATCGCCGCATCCGGCACCATCACCCAGGTCATCCCGCCCTCGCTCGTCCTCGTCGTTCTCGCCGACCAGCTCGGCAAGTCCGTGGGCGACATGTATCTCGGCGCCATCGGTCCCTCGATCCTGCAGGTGGCGATCTTCATGATCTACATCCTGATCCTGTCGATCGTGAAACCCGCTTCCGTGCCGCCGCTCCCCAAGGAGGTGCGCGGCGATTTCACCTGGGCGCTGCTCTTCAAGGTGCTGTCGGGCATGGTGCCCTCGATCGTGCTGATCTTCCTCGTGCTCGGCACCATCTTCATGGGGCTCGCGACCCCGACCGAAGCCGGCGCGCTCGGCGTCGTCGGCGCCATGGCGCTCGCCGCCATGCATCGCCGCCTGACCTGGCCGCTGATGAAGGAGGCGATGCGCTCCACCATGCACATCACCTCCATGGTGGTAATGATCCTGATCGGCTCCACCTGCTTCAGCCTCGTCTTTCAGGGCATGGACGGTTCGCGCTGGATCGAGCACATGCTCTCGGGCATCCCGGGCGGCCCGGTGGGCTTCCTGATCTTCGTCAACATCTTCATCTTCGTGCTGGCCTTCTTCCTCGATTTCTTCGAGATCGCCTTCATCGTCATCCCGATGCTGGCCCCTGTTGCCTCCGCGCTCGGCATCGACCTGATCTGGTTCGGCGTGCTGATCTGCGTCAACATGCAGACGAGCTTCATGCACCCGCCCTTCGGCTTCGCGCTATTCTATCTCCGCTCGATCGCCGACCGCAGCGTCAAGACCTCGGATATCTACATGGGCGCCCTGCCCTGGGTCGGCATGCAGCTCATCCTCGTCGCCATCGTGATCTTCTGGCCGCAATCGGTGACGTACTGGCTGAAGAAGGGGCCGGAGGTGGATCTGAATACGATCAAGATCGAGGTCCCCGGCTTTGGCGGCAACGGGCTTGGCACTCCACCCGGAATGCCGGGCCTGGCGCTGCCGCCGATGAATGGCTTGCCGGGACAGCCGCCGGCGCAGGTGAAACCCACGCAGCCGGATCTGAGCCAGCCGCCGGTGATCAAGTAGGCCAATAAGAAAGTCCCCTCCCCAACCCCTCCCCACAAGGGGGAGGGGCTAACCCAGGTTCAACGCCTCGGCAGAACAGGGACTATAATGGGGCGAGAGGGCGCAACGAGTTAAGCCCCTCCCCCTTGTGGGGAGGGGTTTGGGGCGGGGTCTTTCTTTAGAGCAAAACCCTCAGATTTTCCCAGCCCGCTGCTGGATCATCATGAACGTATCGAACGTATATTCCGACAGCTGCATCCAAAGATACGCATCGCGCTTGAACGCCGTCTGATCCTCGTAGATCTTCTTGAAGTAGGGATTGGACGCCGAAATCTCGGCGTAGATCCCGAGCGAAGCCTGGAAGCAGGCTTCCATGATTTCCTGGCTGAAGGGACGCAGCGTTGCGCCCTCGGAGACCAGTTGCTTCAGCGCCGGCGGGTTCTTCATGTCATACTTCGCCATCATGTTGGTGTTGGCGAAAGCGCAAGCGTCGGTGAGCGCTGCCTGATAATGCTTCGGCAGGCTGTTCCATTTTTCGAGGTTGAAGAAGGCGTGCACGGTCGGGCCACCCTCCCACCAGCCGGGATAGTAGTAATACTTCGCGACCTTGTGCAGGCCGAGCTTCAGGTCGTCATAGGGGCCGACGAATTCGGACGCGTCGATCGTGCCCTTTTCCAGCGCCGGATAGATGTCGCCGCCGGCGATCTGCTGCGGGATGACGCCGAGTTTGCTGATCACCTGGCCGGCGAGGCCGGCGATGCGCATCTTCACGCCCTTCAGATCATCCAGCGTGTTGATTTCCTTGCGGAACCAGCCGCCCATCTGGGCGCCGGTATTGCCCGCCGGCAGGCCGTAGATGCCCTGCGTGGCGTAGAATTCGTTCATCAGCGTATTGCCGTTGCCTTCGTAGAACCAGGCATTGGTGAGGCGCCCGTTGAGGCCAAAGGGAATGGCGGTGCCGATCGCGTAGGTCGGGTCCTTGCCGACGAAGTAATAGGAGCAGGTGTGCGCCGCTTCCACCGTTCCGGCGCTGACGGCATCGGCGGCCTGCAGGCCGGGAATGATCTCGCCGGCGGCAAAGGGCTGGATGGTGAAGTTGCCGTCGGTCGATGCGGCCAGATGCTTGGCGATATCGTCGGCCGCGCCATAGATCGTGTCCAGGCTCTTCGGAAACGACGATGTCATGCGCCAGGCGATTTTCGGATTTTCCTGGGCGATGGCGGGTGCCGCCAGAGCCGAGGCAGCAACGGCACCGACGCCCGCTGTTCCTGCCTTCTTGAAGAATGAACGACGATCCATCAAAAACCTCCCATTGTTGGTTCTGCGGGGCCAAACTCTCCCCACCCGCGGAACGAGGGAAGCTAAGCATGCGGACGCAGGTGATTCAAGCGCCGGCCTATTAGTCTTTGGGATCACGACACCAATATGGCGAGTAGCGCATTTCGATCGGAATCAGCGGCTTAGTCGTCTCGTCGCCGTCTCGTCGCGTGGGCGGCGCATGGCCTTGCCGCAATTTGGCCGGGCACATCAGGCACACGTTGACAGGAAAGCCGTTCTGGTTTCTCTCATTGGCAAGAGATGATCGCCCTCAGGATAGACAATGACCAAGCCCATCGTCGCCGTACCCGCCGATATCCGCAGCTTTGACGGCGCCACCTGGCATGCCGTGCAGCACCAATATGTCCGCGCCGCGCTGAACGCATCAGGCGTCATGGCCTTCATCATCCCGGCCTTCGAGGAAGGCTACGACATCGACGCCATTCTCGACCGCGTCGACGGCGTCCTCGTCTCCGGCTCGGCCAGCAACGTCCACCCCGCGCGCTACGGCAAGGAGGCGACCGAGGCCGACGGCCCCTTCGACCCCGCCCGCGACGCCACCTCGCTGCCGCTCATCCGCCGCGCCATCGACCGCGCCATTCCGCTGCTCGCCATCTGCCGCGGCATCCAGGAATTGAACGTCGCGCTCGGCGGCACGCTTGCCAGCGAGATCCAGAACCAGCCGGGTATCTGGGACCACCGCAAGCCAGATAATGTCGACCGCGACGGCATGTACGCGATCCGCCAGAACGTGCATGTCAGGGAAGGTTCCTGTATTGCCGGCATCGTCGGCTCCGGCGAGATCAAGGTGAACTCGCTGCACCGCCAGGCGATCGCCGAGACAGCACCGCGCCTTGCGGTCGAAGCTGTCGCCGAGGACGGCACCGTCGAGGCCGTCTCCGTCATCGATGCCAAGGCCTTTGCCGTAGGCGTGCAGTGGCATCCCGAATACTGGGCCGAGACCGACAAGCCCTCCAACCAGCTCTTCACCGCCTTCGGCGACGCCGTCCGCGACTATGCCGCGACCAAGCTGCCGGCCAAGGCTGCGAAGGTGGTGGCGTAGGTTTTAACCCCGCCGCGCCCATCGCAGACCGGCCACGACGGCGATGGCGAGAAGCGGCCAGATCGCCCAGAAATTGCCGTGCCAGGAGAGAAGGTTGATACCGATCAGCCCGAGCGCCGAGATGGCAAGCGCCACAAGCCGCGCATCGAACCGCTCCTGCAGATGCGCCCAGCGCATGGCCGCGACATAGGCCAGCGCCAGGAGCGGCCAAGCAGCCCAGAAGACCCCGTGCCATGTCAGCGTGTTGATGACGACGAGTGCTGCGGCGATCACGCCGAGCACCGCAAGGTTCCGCCGCTGATCCGGCGATTGCCCCGCGTTCCGACCCGGCAACACGCCGGCCAACGGACCTAGTCGCTCACCGGACAACGGACCCGGCCTTGTCGATTGAGCCGCAGCTCCCGACGGCGCCTCTGCACGCGCATACTCCGCCGCATCGCCAGCACCGTCCCCTATCCTGACGGCATAGCTCGGCACCGCCTCGGCCACGTTCTTCACGTTCAGCGGCCCGAGGAAATCGAACCCGACCGCCACCTTGTTGCGCACCTGATCGTAAACAGTGTTCGAGATCACCACGCCGCCGGCCGGTGCCTGCGCCTGCAGCCGCGCGGCGATATTGACGCCGTCGCCATAGATATCGCTGCCCTCGACGATCACGTCGCCAAGATTGATGCCGATGCGAAACAGCATGCGGCCATCGGCGGGCCGGGCTGCGTTCAACCCCGCCAGTTCGTTCTGCACGTCGACAGCGGCGCGCACCGCCTCGACCACGCTCGGAAACTCGGCGATCAGCCCGTCGCCCCAGGTATTGACCACCCGTCCGCCATGCGCCTCGATCAGCCTGGACATCCGGTCGCGATACCGCTTCAGCGTCTCGAGCGTCCCCTCCTCGTCGACGCCCATCAGCCGCGTATAGTCCTGCACATCCGCCGAAAAGATCGTCGTCAGCTTGCGCTGCGTCTCACTCGAACTATCCGCCACCTCGCCTCCCCCTCGCATGATCTCGTGCGTTGCATCCTAGCGCCAAGTGTCCATGAAAGTCGAGCAAATGGGACCGTGCTTAGATCCTCGGGACGAGCCCGAGGATGACGTCGAAAGGATGTTTGCCGCGGTGTTTCAATAGGTTACTGGCGGCATCCACTCACGCAACCGTCATCCTCGGGCTCGTTGTACAGCCTTGATACATACCTGACAGATGTTCGGAGACATGCCTGACACTTTTCGGATTGCAATCCGGGAGGTTTCGATGGCTTGGCGGGCGAGGTCGGTTGTGGACGAGCGTTTGGAATTCTGTCGGCTGGCGGGGCTTGAGGGGGCGAATGTGTCGGCTCTTTGCGAGCGCTTCGGCATCAGCCGCCAGACAGGCTATGTCTGGCTGAAGCGGTTTGCCGCCGGCGAGACGGTGGGGGACCGGTCGCGGCGGCCGCATGCAAGCCCGCGGCGTACCACTGTCGATCTCGAGCGCTCGGTGCTTTCGGTCCGCGACGAACACCCAGCCTGGGGCGCACGCAAGATCGCAAGGCGGTTGCTCGATCTCGGCATCGAACCACCCTGCGCCTCGACCGTGCATGCGATCCTTGCCCGCCACGACAGGATCGGCCCGCACACGAGGTATCACCTAGCCCCCGGCCGCTTCGAACGCGAGGCGCCCAACCTGCTTTGGCAGATGGACTTCAAGGGCCAGATCAGGCTGACCTCGGGCGGTTGGTGCCATCCGCTCACCATCATCGACGACCATTCCCGCTTTGCCATCGCCATCGAGGCCTGCCTCGACCAGCAGATGCCGACCGTTCGCGGCCGCATGGAGCCCATCCTGCGCCGCTACGGCCTGCCCATGGCCATCTATACCGATAACGGCAATCCGTGGGGCACCGGTGTTCCCAACCAGTGGACGCGGCTGCGCGTCTGGCTGCTCAAGCTCGGCATCGACCTCATCCATGCAAGGCCCTATCACCCGCAGGGGCGCGGCAAGAACGAGCGCTTCCACCGCAGCCTCAAGGCCGAGGTACTGAACTTCGCGGCACTCTCCGGTCAGCCTCAGGCGCAAAAGGCCTTTGATCGTTGGCGCGAGATCTACAATCACCACCGCCCGCACGAGGCGATCGGCATGGCGGTTCCGGCCAGTCGCTACAGCCCTTCGCCGAGACCTTTTCCCAAGCGCCTGCCGGAGCCCGTCTACGACAGCGGCG